>MKWU01000140.1_pt1 | contig 129831 bp, 131 predicted proteins | sample 809101 | NCBI WGS metagenome assembly MKWU01 (sample SAMN05860141, study PRJNA318959) | sponge metagenome | host: Aplysina aerophoba | place: Slovenia: Piran, Adriatic Sea, Gulf of Piran | collected 2013-05-07
GGGGCTGGCCAAAGGCGTGGGGGATGTGGACGAACTGGGCGGGGATACGCTCGCCGAGGGGCTGCGGGCGGCGGCGGCGGCGGCCTCCACGGGCGGCTCGGAGCCGGGGGAGGGGACCATGGGGACGGGCCCGGCGGGGGCGGGGGGGGGCGAGGCGGAGACGATCGACCAGCTGCCGGCGCTGCGCGAGGCGGGCGTGACCGACGCGGGAGGCGAGGGCATCTGCGTGGTGCTTCGGGGGTTGGTGGCGGCGCTGCGGGGCGAGCTCCCGCCACCCGTAACGATTCCGGACAAGCCGCTGGCGATGCTGCCAGGGCACATCGACGACGGGTTCGGGTACTGCACGGAGTTCGTGCTCGTCGGCGGGGAGCGTGAGGTGGACGTGGAGGGGCTGCGGCGGCACACAGGAGGGGAGGGGTACGGCTCGGTCGTGATCGTGGGGGACGAGCAGGCCCTGCGCGTCCACGTCCACACGAACGAGCCGGAGCGCCTGCTGGAGGAGGCGGGGACGTTCGGGGAGCTGACGCGGCCAAAGTTCGAGGACATGACCGCGCAGCACGTGCGCTTCCGGGAGGAGGGGAGCGGGGCGGGGCTGAAGGTGGGGCTGCTCGCGCTGAGCAGCAGCGCGGGGTTCGACGAGGTGTTCCAGAGCCTGGGGGCGACCGTCCACCGGTTGGAGGCGATCGTGAAGCCGGCGGCGGGCGACATCGCGCAGGCAGCGGACGCGCTCGGCCCGGCGGACGTGATCGTGCTGCCCAACCACAAGAACGCGATTCCGGCGGCGGAGCAGGCGGTCGAGCTGGCACGCTGCACCCTGCACGTGGCGCCCTCGATCTCGCTGGCGCAGGGAGCGGCGGCGGCCATCGCCTTCAACGCGCAGTCGACGGCCGAGGAGAACACGGAGGCGCTAGCGGAAGCGCTCGAAGCAACCCGCACGGTCGAGGTGACGCGGGCGGCTGCGGATCGCACGGCGGACGGGGTGGACGTCCGGGAGGGGGAGGCAATCACGCTCGTCGACGGGACGCTCATCGGGGGCGGGAACGATCCGGTGGAGGGGCTGCTGGCGGGGCTGGCGGAGGCGGAGGCGGCCGACGCGGCCATCGTGACGGTCTATACCGGGGCGGAGTTCGAGAGGTCGGGGGACGAGCTGGCCGAACGCATCGAAGCGGCGTTCGACGGGGTCGAGGTGGAGGTGGTGGAGGGCGGCCAACCCCTCTACGAGCTGGTGGCGGCGGTGGAGGCCTGAGGGCGTTGAGGGAATTAACGGCAGGTCGTAGCAGCCGACACACTCAGGGCGAGACTGATGTCAGCACCCTCCATGATGATCGGGGCTGCCTGCTGGCTGTCATTCACTAATCCACCGTCCCCGTCGAAGTATCCGACCAGACGAAAGTCCGGACAGTAAACTCCTATCAGGAAAGTTCCTTGGGGAGCCATGAATTCAACGTGACTCGCGGCACTTACATAGTAGGTACTGCCTCCTTCTTGAAGGCCTACTCGTAGTTCTTCACCGCGACGCAAGCCAGTAATGTTTACAGTAATGACACCGTAGCGAATTAGAATCCCGCTAACGCTGAAGTCTTGCGTATCAATTCTGGTCGCCTTCTGAAGGAACGGTGTAAGACCACGCTGGTACTCATAGTATCCATTTGTTCCACCAAGTATCACCGCAATGCGATGGTGACCCCTGGGAACCATTATCTCGAAAGACCCGTCGCTACCTGTTACATCTCTGACTTCCTTTCCAGCGATCTCTCCGTGCCTGTCACGGTCCAAAGTCGAGAGCCACGCAACACTGACACCTGCCTCGGGATTCCCGGACAAATCCGTGACCAGACCCTTAATCAGCCGCCGATGCCGCGGCGGCTCGAGCTGCTGGGGCCAATCCCGGTCAACGGAGACCTTGACCCAAAAGGCGCCACCTCTGGTCAGGGTCAGCAGCGCGCGGCCGCCTCCACCCGCCACGCTTGCGAGAATCCCCTCGATCTGCCCGAGGCTATGGTCGGTCGGGGCGCCGTCCTCACCGGACCAGGCAACAAAGTTCCAGCCCGAACGAAGTCGGACCAGGCTGGCTTCTCCAACCAGAGGCCGCTTCCACTTGAAGGCACCCGTCCCTCCCAGCCAGAGCCACAGGCCCATGCCGGGCGTGAGCGTTTCGAGGTCGCCGAGCAGCCCCGCGTCGGTGCGGATGGCCAGTCGATAGCGCTGGTTCTCGGCGTCCCAGGCGTACACGGCTTCCAGCGCTGGGACCACTTCGAAGATGGCAGCGGCAGGAGCCTCGGGTTCGGTCCAGCCAGCCAGGTTCAGGCCGGGCTGGAGTGCGGTCGTGACCGTTTCGCCGGACTGCGCCGAGACAGTCTCCACGTTCGCATGGAGTGCCAAGCCCATCGCCAGGGCGAACAGGGCCAAACAGACACGGGAGAGGCATCTCCAGGCCATGGCGGGAGCCTAGCGGAGTTGGGTGGAGATTGCCCTGCCACTCAGGAGCGAGGGCTAGCGGCGTTCCTTGATGCGGGCGGCGCGCCCGGTGAGGCCACGGAGGTAGGAGAGGTTCTTGCGACGGACCGTGCCGCGGCGCACCACCTCGATCTTGTCGAGGCGGGGGCTGTAGAGAGGGAAGGTGCGCTCGACGCCGACGCCGCTGGCGATCTTGCGGACCGTGAAGTTCGAGGCCATGCCCTTGCGGCGCTTGCGGATGACGACGCCGGCGAAGACCTGGACGCGCTCCTTGTTGCCCTCGACGACCTTGGCGTGGACGCGGACGGTGTCGCCGCTACCGAAGTCGGGCAGGTCGTCGCGGGGGGTGGCGTCGGTCAGGGTATCGAGTTCGTACGACATGGGTGCGTCCCTGCGGTGGGTGAACGCATACGGTAGGCCACCTGTCGATTATGGCCAACGGCGGGGCTAGCGGCCGGTGCTGCCGTGACCGCCAGCGCCACGCTCGGTCTCGGGAAGCTCCTCGCGGAGGGCGAATTCGACATCGGCGAGGCGTGTGATGACGAGCTGGGCGACGCGGTCGCCGTGCTCGACGACGTAGCTGATGTCGGGGGCGGTCGTGTACAGGGTGAGGAAGAGCTCTCCCCGGTAGTCGGAGTCCAGGGTTCCGAGGGTGGAGAGGACTCCCTTGCTGGCGAGGCCGCTGCGAGGGCGGATCTGCGCGTCGAGGCCGGGGGGGACGGCGAAGGCGAGTCCGGTGGGGATGCGGACGGGCCTGGTTCCCACGCGGACCGGGCCGTCGTGTAGGCAGGCGTGGAGGTCGTAGCCGGAAGCGTGCTCGCTGGCCTTCTCGGGGAGGCGGGCGCCTTCGCGCAAGACCTTGACCTCGATCTCGTCCATCGCGGTCCTAGCGGAAGAGGTCGCGCTCGGCCTCGCGGATGATGTCGGTCATCGAAGCCGTGTCGTCGGGTTCCCAGGGGTAGCCGCGGATGAGGGCCACGGGCACCCGGCTGAGGTTGCCCTTCACGAGCTCGCCGGCGCTGGCCAGCTCGTCGGCGCGGCAGACGGCCTGGACGAGGAACTCGTGGCCGTGCGGGTCGTGCTCGCCGATGTAGCTGATGACGGGGTTGATGCCCGCGATGCCAATGGCGACATCGACCTGGGCCTCGCGCCAGGGACGGCCGAACGTGTCGGAGATGATGACGGCGACCTCGTGGCCGAGCTCGCGGAAGCGGGCGCGCAGGCCGCGGGCGCTTCCGTCGGGGTCGACGGGGAGGAGGACGGCGCGGCCCTTCGCGCCGGAGCTGGACTGGTCGACGCCGCTGTTGGCGCAGACGAAGCCGTGACGGGTCTCGGTGATGAGCACGGGGCCGACCTGGCGGACAACGCGCTTCGACTCCTGCAGGACAAGCTCGACGATGCCCGGCTCCTTCTCCCAGCGCTCGGCGAACTGCCGGGCGAAGGGCGAGGGGGTGACTGTGTCGAGGTCGACGGTGCGGCCCTCGGACTTGGAGACGATCTTGGAGGTGACGATGACGACATCGCCGTCGGCGACCGGTTCACCACCCTCGACCGACGCCTCAACGATCATGGCGGCGAGGTCGACGCCCTCGGTGATCTCGGGGAGGCCTTCGACGGCGATGACGGAGACGGCCACTGTGTTGCTCCCGCTTCCTATGCGCCCGCGATGCGGATGCTGGTCTGCGTCTTGTGCACGCGGTTGAGGTTGATGAGAAGCGACGTGAGCATCTCGACGTAGCGGCTGTTGCCAAGGGCGCCGCCATCGACACCGCGGACGCCGTCGATCTCGTTGGCGAGGCCGATGAGGACCGCCTTCGCCTCCTGGTCGTCGCCGCAGACGAGGACATCGGCCTCGACGGGTTTGTCGAGCTCCATGAGCTTCTCGGCACTCATGTTCTGGAAGGCGGAGACGACACGCGCGTCGGGAAGGGCGGCGGCGGCCTCCTCGGCGGCGCTGTTGCCGTCGACATCGAGGGCGACAGCGCCCTTGCCGCGGACGAATTCGAGGGGGGCGACGACATCGCAGACGATGGCGCCGTCGAGGGCCCCGCCGATGGCCTCGAGGGTGGGGGCCTGGCCGCTGTAGGGGAACGTCAGGAAGACGACGTCGGCGCCCTCGACGGCAGCGGCGTTCTCGCCCCCGCCGACGGTGGCGCCGGGGACGGCCTCGGCGACCTTGGCGGCTCCTTCCTCGCTCCGTTCGGTGGAGCGGGAGCCGATGACGACGTGGTGGCCGGATGCGGCGAAGCGGATGGCGAGTCCGAGGCCCTCGGGGCCGGTCCCGCCGACGAATGCAAGTTTCATGGCTGGGGAGTCTAGCGGAAGTGGCCCAAAGGGACGCGTACGGCCGCCTTTCGGCGCCCGCAGGGGCTTTCAGATGCCTTACGGGCCAAAGGAAAGGCTCTGCTATACTCGAATCCGCAAGCGAAACAACCTTCTCTGAGCGGCCTCCTTGCCGCCAGGAGTTCCCTTTTGTACTCCCGCTGGATGCGCAACGGCTTCATCTGGATTCTCGTGGTCGTTGCCGCGATCGCTATCGGATTCGCATTCTTCTCGGGCGGTGACTCGACGGAAGAGATTCCCTTCGGCCAGATCGTGCAGGACATTGAGGCCGGGCAGATCGACACGCTTGAGGTAGACGGGCGGGACATCAACGCGATCTACTACCAGCAGATCAACGACGGGCGCCTTGAGCGCAAGTCGAGGGTGGCGGAGAACACCGACATCGCAACGTTCCTGAGCGACCGCGGCGTGAGTCTGAGCGGGGGATCGCAGGGACAGGGGAATGCCGTCAACCTGGAATTCAAGGACAGCGGCGGCTTCGGATGGCTGGGCCTGCTGCTGAACCTGTTCCCCTTCCTGCTCTTCGGCGCGTTCCTGTTGCTGATCATGCGGCAGGCGCAGGGTTCGAATTCGCAGGCGATGAGCTTCGGCAAGAGCCGCGCGCGGCTGTTCACCGGCGCCAAGGTCACGGTCACGTTCATGGACGTGGCGGGGGCGGATGAAGCCAAGGAGGAGCTCGTCGAGGTCGTCGAGTTCCTGAAGTACCCGGAGAAGTTCGCGGCGCTCGGCGCGCGAATCCCCAAGGGCGTCCTGCTGGTGGGGCCGCCGGGCACGGGCAAGACGCTGCTCTCGCGCGCGGTGGCGGGCGAAGCGGGCGTGCCCTTCTTCAGCATTTCGGGCTCGGAGTTCGTGGAGATGTTCGTGGGCGTGGGCGCGAGCCGCGTGCGCGACCTGTTCGAGCAGGCGAAGAAGAACTCGCCCTGCATCGTGTTCGTGGACGAGATCGACGCAGTCGGGCGGCAGCGGGGAGCGGGGCTGGGGGGCAGCCACGACGAGCGCGAGCAGACCCTGAACCAGATCCTCGTGGAGATGGACGGATTCGATACGGGCACGAACGTGATCGTGATCGCGGCCACGAACCGGCCCGACATCCTCGACCCGGCGCTCATGCGGCCGGGGCGTTTCGACCGCAAGGTCGTGCTGGACTCGCCCGACGTGAAGGGCCGCGAGGCGATCCTGGGCGTGCACCTTAAGGGCAAGCCCGTAGACGACGACGTGGAGCCAGCCACGCTGGCCAAGTCGACGCCAGGCTTCAGCGGCGCCGACCTGGCGAACCTCGTGAACGAGGCGGCCATCCTGGCGGCGCGGCGCAACCGCAAGACGATCGCGATGGGGGAGTTCGAGGAGGCGGTGGACCGGGTGATCGCGGGTCCGGAGCGGAAGAGCCGCGTGATGAGCCAGCACGAGAAACGCCTGACGGCCTACCACGAGGGCGGCCACACGGTGATCGCGCACTTCCTGGACAAGCACGACCCGCCCCACAAGGTCACGATCGTTTCGCGGGGCATGGCGGGCGGCTACACGCGCTTCCTGCCCGACGAGGAGACGCACTACCGCACGGTCGACATGTTCAAGGACCAGCTCTGCACGGCCCTCGGCGGACACGCGGCCGAGGAGCTGATCTTCGGCGAGGCCTCGACGGGCCCGTCGAACGACCTGGAGCAGGTGACGCGCATCGCGCGCTCGATGGTGACGCGCTGGGGCATGAGCGAGCGCCTGGGGCCGCGCACGTTCGGTCGCAGCGACGACCTGGTGTTCCTGGGCCGCGAGATCTCGGAGACGCGGAACTACTCGGAGAAGATCGCCGAGGAGATCGACGACGAGGTACGACGCCTCATTGAGGAAGCGCAGGGGCGGGCACGCGGAATTCTGCGGGAGAAGCGCGACGTGCTGGACAAGCTGGCAGCAGTGCTGCTGGATGTCGAGACGCTTGAGGGCGAGGAGCTGACGCGCCTGCTCCAGAGCGATCCGAGCGACCCGTGGCCGCCGGCGGACCTGAAGAAGGAAGAGCCGCCTGTGGAGCCCGAAGAAGGCCAGGAGGCCATGGACACGCCCCCGTTCCAGCCGGCGCCCAAGCCCGGGTTGGCCTGGGAGGGTGGGGCGCAGGCCACTACCGACGGCGGCGGCGGCAAGTAGCCGTTCCCGGCAGGGCGAAACATGAGCGACGAGAAGGAAGCACGGTGCAAGGCCTGCGGCGCGAAGATCGACAAAGGCGCCAACAGCGAGTTGTGCGTGGACTGCATCATCGCGTCCGAGGGGTAGATCCCGCGTCTGGCGGCATTGCCCGAAGCGGCGGGGCTTCCTAGACTGATTATTCCCCGTCAGAACGGGAGCAAGTGGAGCACCCAGTGCAGGCGATCGTGCGAGCCGGCGGACATCAATTCATGCTTACGGAAGGGCAGGAGTTCGACGTGGGCAGCCTTGATGGCGAGCCCGGCGACACCCTGGACTTCGACGTGCTGATGCTGATCGACGGCATGGACGTCGAGATCGGCGAGCCGACGGTGCCCGGAGCCTCCCTGCGGGCGCGCATCGCGCAGCACGGCAAGGGCCCGAAGCTGCGCTTCATGAAGTACAAGAACAAGGTGCGCTACCGGCGCACGCTCGGCCACCGGCAGCCGGTCACGCGGCTCGTCGTCGAGTCGATCACGAAGGGGTAGGCCATGGCGCACAAGAAGGGCCTGGGCAGCACCAAGAACGGCCGTGACAGCAACAGCCAGCGGCTGGGGGTGAAGCGCTTCGACGGCCAGTACGTGACCCCGGGAACGATCATCCTGCGACAGCGCGGCACGCGCTTCCATCCCGGCGAGAACGTGGGGCTGGGACGCGACCACACGATCTTCGCGAAGGTGGAGGGCACGGTGAAGTTCAGCCCCCACGCGAAGGGCCGCCGCAAGCGCGTGAGCGTGCTCGAACTCGCGGGCCAGGAGTAGACAGGTGAAAGCGGAGATCCACCCCGAATACGTGGACGCGATTATTACCTGCTCCTGCGGGAACCGGATCGAGACGCGGGCCACCAAGGACCAGATGCACATCGACGTGTGCAGCGAGTGCCACCCGTTCTTCACGGGCGAGCAGCGCATCGTCGACACGGCGGGCCGGGTTGAGCGCTTCCAGCGCCGCTATTCGCTCGGCGACCCCTCGTAGAACGGCAGCCACTTCCCGGGCCAACGGCGCCGCAGCCGTGTTCGGCCACCGTCCAGACCGGAAGCAGAAGCTGACCGCATGAGCGCCTCCCCCTCGCGACCGGACGTGTACTACGGCGGCCAGGCCGTGATCGAGGGCGTGATGATCCGTGCCCCACGGCACATGGCGGTGGCCGTGCGCGGACCGGGCGGCGCGATTGTGCGGCACTCCGAGGAGCTCACCGGATTCACGACGGGACCCCTTCGGCGTATCCCGCTCGTGCGGGGGGCGATCGTGCTGTGGGAGACGCTCTCGCTGGGCATGCGCGCCATCAACTACTCGTCGCGCATCGCCTACGAGGCGGCGGCGGAAGAGGCCAAGGCCGAGATCGTCGAGGAGTATTCCGCGCGAGAAGCGGCGCTCATCGAGCAACGGGTGGATGAGAAGCTGGCCACCATGGGACCGCTCACGGAAACCCAGCGCGAAGTCGTGGACGAAGTGACCGCAGAAGCGAAGGCGGAGGCACGGCGAGAGTTCCAGGAAGCAGCCGAGGAAGAGTCACCCGAGCTCACCGATGCGGCCATGTGGGGCTCGATGGCGATCGGCATCGTCTTGGCGGTAGCCATCTTCTTCATCGGGCCAGTGCTGCTGGCGAACTTCCTCGAGTCGCAGGGCATCGCGCGGGCAGGGGTGGTCGGGATCGAGGCGGCGCTGCGCCTCGTGCTGTTCGTGGCCTACATCGCGCTCATCGGGCTCATGCCCGACATCCGCCGCGTGTTCCAGTACCACGGCGCCGAGCACATGACGATCCATGCCTACGAGGGCGCGCGCCCGTTGACCGTCCCGGACATCCGCGGTTTCCCGAAGGAGCACACGCGCTGCGGAACGAGCTTCCTGGTGGTCGTGATCATCATCGCGCTGGCGGCTTTTCTCGCCTTCGACCTGCTGGTGGACGAGGGCATCTTCGTGCGCATCGCCTCGCGGGTGGTGCTGCTCCCGCCGATCGCGGGGATCAGCTACGAGATCCTGCGTTTGGGCGCGCGCTTCGAGTCCAACCCGCTGATGCGGGCGCTGTTCGCCCCCAACATCGCCCTGCAGGCGCTGACCACGCGCGTGCCCGAGGACGACCAGATCGAGGTCGCGATTGCGGCCTTCGAGACGGCCGTGGAGGCCTCGGGGGAGGAGTAGCGGGCGCGTCTGGCGCGCACGGGCGACGGTCCGTACTGTTGCGACATGGCAGCGGCAACGTACCGAACGGGCGATTTCGACATCGCGGTGGTCTCCGACGGGCACATCCGGCTCGACGGCGGGGCGATATTCGGGCTGGTGCCGCGGATCCTCTGGGAGCCGGTCGTCGGCAGCGAGAACATCGATGAGCAGCACCGCATTCCGCTCGCGCTCAACTGCATGCTCGTGCGCCGTGGCGACGACGTTGTGCTGGTCGAGACGGGGATGGGGACCAAGTACACGGAGCGCGAGCGTGAACGCATCTGGCCGGGCGAATACGGCATGTTGCTCGACGAGCTGGCCGCGATCGGGGTGGCGCCCGAGGACGTGACCCACGTGGTCAACACGCACCTGCACACGGACCACTGCGGCTGGAACACGGTCGAGCGGGAGGGGGAGGTCACGCCGACCTTCCCGAGGGCGCGGTACTTCATCCAGGCGGGTGAATACGAGGCCGCGATGCATCCCAACGATCGCACGCGGGCCACGTATCTCGCGCCGAATTTCGAGCCGTTGGAGCGAACGGGGCAGCTCGAGCTGATCGACGGCGAGCGCGAGATCCTGCCCGGCATGACCTTCCTGCCGACGCCCGGCCACACGGCCGACCACGCCTCGGTCGTGCTCAGCTCGGGCGGGGAGACGGCCATCTACACGGGCGACCTCGTGCACCACGCGGTGCAGGCCGAGCGGCCGGCCTGGATCGCGGCCTTCGACATCCTGCCGCTGGTCTCGCTGGAGACGAAGAAGAAGCTGGTGGATCAGGCGCTGCGTGAGCAAGCGCTGCTTATCTGCGTGCACAACGCGTTCCCGGGGGTCGGGCGCCTGACCGAGGTGGACGGGCGGCGGCGCTTCGTCGAGGAGTGAGCGAGACAGAGATCAACCGGCTGGCCCTGCACGCCGTCCACGAGGCGCTTGGCGCGAGCTTCGCCCTGCACGCGGGCTGGCGGCTCCCCGAAACCTACGGCGACAGCGAGGACGAGTACGCGCGGCTGCGGTCGAACGCGGTCGCCTTCGACCGCTCCGACCGGACACGGTTGCTGCTGAGCGGCACGGATGCGGCGACGGTGCTGGGGGCGGTCTTCGGGGAGGCGGCGGGGGAGCTGGAGGAGGGGCGGGGCCGCCGCGCGGGGGGGCCCGCCCCGGGCGGGCGGGGTGGCGGGAGGGGGGGCGGGCGCTCCGCGCGGTGGCACTCGACGCGGGCGGGCGTATCGCCGACCTAGCGCTGGTCGCGCGCACGGGCGGCATCGCCTACATCGTCATGGGCGAGCCGGGGAGGGGAGCGGCGACCCTGTCGATGCTGGAGGCGGCGGTGGGGGAGGGGTACGACGTCGTCATCCAGGACCGCACGGCGACGACCTGCCTGATGGGGATTGCGGGGCCGGGGGCAGCGGAGGCGGCGGCGCAACACGTGAACGAAGCGCTCCCGCCACGCTTGCCGTCGATGCACGCGGCGCCGTTCGAGTTCCACGGGTACCGGGCGCTGGCGATCCGCACGAGCAGCCTGGGCGAGGACGGTTTCGAGCTGATGGTGGCGCCGCCAGTGGCGGAGCACCTGCTGGGGTTGCTGCGAGGAGCGGGGGTAGCGCCGGCGGGGGCGGCGGCGCAGGAGATCGCGCGCATCGAGGCGGGCGTTCCGGCTTTCGCACCGGATCTGGAGACGGGGCTCACGCCAGCGGAGGCGGGCCTCAGCGAGGCGCTGGGCCTTCGCCCCGAGGAGCCGTCACGCCTCCTGAGCGCGCTCCTGTTCGAGGGGAACGCGACGCCGCCGGTGGGGGCGCCCGCACTGGCGGGCGAGCAGGTCGTCGGCGAGTTGCGGAGCTGCGCTCACTCGTTCGCGCTTGACGCTGCGGCAGGACTGGCAATACTCAACCTGAACCAGAGCCAACCTGGCACAGCGATCACGGTAGGCGGAGAGAACGCGCTGGTCGCGCAGAAGCCGCTCTACCGCCGGAGGAAAACCTAACCATGCCCCTGGGCGACATACCCATGCCCGCCATGCCTGAAGAGCGCTTCGGCGGAACCCTTGAGATCATCCTCGGGCGCGGCTGGCGCGCCGTGTACATGGAAGAGACAGAACTTCTGCCGGACGACAGACCAGCCCTCTACGCCTACGCCTGCGTGGTCCGCGGCGACTACGGCTACGTGACGGAGAAGGACGACAGCGAAGGCTGGAACGTCGTCGAAGGTGACATTGCCGACGGCGAGAGCGCGGAGGCGTTCGTCGCACGGGCCGCGCACGAGCAGACCGGCGCGACCATCTCGGAGACGCTCTTGCTGGGCTACCTGGACTGTGAAGCGACCAGCTACAACGAGCAGTACGAGAACCACTTCCGGGCCATCAGGCCGGTGTACGTGGCCGTGGCCAGCGAAGTCGGTCCCGTACCCGACGGCTCCGGCTACCACCGGCGGCGGCTCCCCATGAACCAGTACCAGAACGAGCTGCGGAGGCGCTACCCCACGCTGGAGCAGCACTTCATGAAAGGCCTCGGCCGGTACATGGTCCTGGAGCGCACCGGCAAGCTGAAGGCCTAGCCGCTACTCGTCCTCCTCAATCGCCCAGACGGCCTGCACCGAGACCGTGACCGCGGACGTGCCGGGCTGGATCGAGGTTGCAGCGGAATCCTGCACGGCGAACTCAGCTTCGGGCGATAGCCCCACGAGCGGAGCCGCCCAGCTCGTCTCGGCGACGCTGACGACCGACCCGAGGGAGACGCCCGTGAGCTCGGCCAGCTGCTCGGCCTTCGCTCGCGCGTCGGCAATGGCAAGCTCGCGGGCTTCCCGCGCGAGCGCACTCGGATCTTCGCGGGCAAAGGAGATGCCGTTGAAGCGCACAGCGTCACCGCCCGCAGCGGCGACGGCATCAATGAGCTCGCCGACCCTGTCGACATCGCGAACTGTGACCTGGACTGTATTTGAAACCGTGTAGCCGGAAACACGAGGGGTCTCGTCGCGATAGTCGTACTCGGGGTAGATGTAGAAGTCGACGGTACGGATGTCGCCTTCCTCGACGCCTTCGGCGAGAAGGGCGGCGACAACCGCATTGGCGGCATTGGCAGCACGGGCGCGGGCTTCGGCGACACTCTGGGCGCGGACCTCGACGCCGGTGCTCACCGTAGCGATGTCGGGTTCCGCCCGAACTTCGCCAGTGCCGGTGACGCTGATGAAGCTGGCAGTTTCACCACCCTCTTCAACCTGGGCCTGGAAACAGGCGGAGCCAAGGACGAGCATGGCGACAGCGGCTGCCAGTGCGGCAATCGTGCGGGAGCGAGTCATCGAACCTCCAGGCGCGCATTGGTTGCGGCCTCCACCGAGCGTAGGCGACCGGCAGGCGACACGCGACCTGCTAAGCCCCGCCGGTGATAGGCTCAGGGGGTGTCTGCCGACGACAAAGACGGTGCCCAGGCGACCCCGCCAGACGCGACGGACGGCGCCCCAGGTGACGGCCCGGTAATCGGCGCCCCGCCACCCTCGTGGCCGCCGGCCGCGGAGGCGCGGGGAGGTTCGTCGCGCGAACCCATGATCGGCGCGCTCGCTGCGCGCGAGGCGGAGGAATTCCTGGTGCCCTCGTGGACGGCGGGGGCAGTTGCGGTGGAGGTGGCGGCGAAGCCGGACCGCAGCCGCAAGCTCGTGCGCGAAATCATCGAGACGGTGCTGCTGGCGCTGCTCGTGTTCCTGGCGGTGCGGGCGAGCCTGCAGAACTACCTCGTCGAGGGCTATTCGATGTTCCCGACGCTCGACAACGGCCAGCACGTGCTCGTGAACAAGCTGGGCTACGCCGAGGTCAACATGGACCGGCTGACGGATTTCATCCCCTTCGTGGACGCGGAGCCCGGGGATGTGCGGCAGGTGTTCGGCGGGCCCGGGCGGGGCGACATCATCGTGTTCGAGAGTACGGCGGGCGCCGGGAACGACCTCATCAAACGCGTGATCGGACTTCCCGGGGACTACGTCGAGATCGTCCAGGGGCGTGTGTACATCAACGGGCGGTTGCTCGACGAGCCGTACATCACCGAGACCTGGAGCGACACGCGTCCGGAGATCCTGATCCCAGACCGGCACTACTACGTGCTCGGGGACAACCGGAACAGCAGCCAGGACAGCCGCAGCGGAAGGGTCGGCCTAGTGCCACGGGAACGCATCGTGGGGAAGGCGCTACTGCGCTACTGGCCGTTCTCCGACTTCGGGCTGGCGCCCAACGGCGGCGCGGAGCTGACGGACACACCGAGGCCGGGCACGGGGCCCCCGGAACCACGTGAGCCCGACGAACCAGAGGAGCCGGGGGACCCATGAGCGAGAGCCTTCGAGCCGAACTTGAGCAGCGGGGCGCGATGCTGGAGGGACACTTCCAGCTCTCGAGCGGGCGCCACGCCAACCTCTACATTGAAAAGTTCCGCATCCTCCAGTGGCCCGATGTGACGGGGGAGCTCTGCGCGGAGATGGCGGAGCGGTTCGCGGATGCGGGAGCGAACATCGTGGCGGGGCCGACGACGGGCGGAGTCATCCTCGCGTTCGAGGTGGCCCGGCGGATGGGCCTCGCGGCGATCATCGCGGAGCGCAAGGAGGAAGGCGCGGGGCGGGAGTTCCGCCGCGGGTTCGAGCTGGGGCCGGACGACCGGGTGCTCGTGGTCGACGACGTGCTGACGACGGGGGGCAGCGTGCGCGACACGGTGGAGGCGGTGCGGGAGCGGGGCGCGGAGGTGGTGGGCGTGGGCGTGATGGTGAACCGGGGCGCTTCGCCCGACTTCGGGGCGCCGATGCACGCGTGCCTGGAGGTGGAAGTCGCCTCCTGGGAACCGGAGTCCTGCGACCTCTGCCGGGAGAACGTGGAGCTGGTCATAACCTGATCGCGGGTGGGGTTGGCAGGGTTCGTAGAATGGGGGCATGCAGGAAGCCCCAACCAGCAGCGACCGGTTTCTCCTGAAGGCGCTGGGGGAGGCGGCGGGCGAGCTGCGCGGCTTGCTCTGGACGAAAGGCGACCGGCAAGCGCGCGAGCCTGGGGAAGGGCCGGACGAGGGATGGTGCCTGCTCGCGATTGCCGTACACCTGCAGGACGTGGAACAGAAGACGGGCCAGCAGTTCGAGACGATCCTGCGCCGGCCGTACGCCCCCATCCGCAACGTCGACCTCGACGACATCCCCTTCCCCGAGGACTATGAGTACGTGAGCATCGACGAGGCGGTCTCGGGCTTCGCCTACGCACGCCAGGAGACGTCGTACTCGCTCTGGGGGCTCACGCGCGAGGAGTGGGAGCGGACGGCGGTGCATCCCTACCGTGGCGAGGTGGCCCTGATCGACCTCGTGCGCGACCTCTACAAGCACGACCTCGAACACCTCTGGCAGGCGCGGCGCATGCTCGGCCTCGATCCGGTTCCGCGCCGGTGAGTCCGCTGCTGCGCGTGGTCCCGCCGGCCGCCTGGGCACTGGCCACGGACGGCGAGGCCGAGCACATCGCGTTCTTCGGGGACGACCTCGAACCACTGGCGCTGGCGACCAGCGCACTCGGCCTCGGGCTGAGGGTCGCAGACGGGGTGGGGCGCGTGGCCGCCAGCGGGGACGACCTCGGGCGGCTGGCGGCGGAGTTGGAGCGTCGCGGGAGCGCGCTGGCAGGTCCGCTTGCGCGCTACCTGTCGCCGGTCGAGGTGTGGCGGGCCGGACCGCACGAACTGGCGCTCGACCGGCCGCTCGTAATGGGCATCGTGAACCTGACCGACGACTCGTTCTCCGGGGACGGGGTTGGGACGGACGTGGCGGCGGCGCTCGCGCACGCGGAACGGCTGCGGGCGGAAGGGGCGGACATCATCGACGTGGGGGCGGAGACGGCGCGCGCGAGCCGCCCACAACTGGAGGCGCGGGCGGAGGCAGCGGTCGCGGCGCCGGTGGTGGCGGCGCTGGTGGGGGAAGGGCACCTGGTCTCCATCGACACGTACAAGCGGGAGGTGGCGGAGGCGGCGGTCGCGGCGGGCGCGGCCATCGTGAACGACATCAGCGGGCTGACGCTCGGCACGGACGCGGCGGAGGCGGCGGCGGAAGGCGGGGCGGGCTACGTACTCAACTACAGCTACACGGTGCCGAAGCACCGCCCCGATCCCGCGCCCGTTTACGCGGACGTGGTGGCGGAGACGGTGTCGTGGATGGCGGAGCGGCTGGGAGCGCTGGAGGGGGCGGGGCTGTCGCGGGACGCCATCGCCATCGACCCGGGAATCGCCTTCGGGAAGAGCCACGACGAGGACCTGCAGGCGCTGCGGCGCCTCTCCGAGCTGCGCACGGCGGGGCAGCCGCTGCTGCTGGCGCACTCGCGCAAGAACTACATCGGCAGCGTCTCTGGTACCGGTCCGGAAGACCGCGACCTCGAGACGCACGTCTCGACAGCGTTGGCGTACGCGCAGGGAGCGCGCATCTTCCGCGTACACGACGTAGCCGGCACAAAACGCACGCTCGCGATGGCAGCGGCGATCCTCTCCGCCGCCCCGGACGCGTTCGCGCCGGACGAGGGGAGCTGGCCGTGGGCGGCGGGCGCGACCGCCCTGGAAGCCATCGCCGAGAAGGCGCTCATCGAGCCTCCGTCGGGGCAGCGCTGGTAGGGCCGGTGGGCTCGCGCGTTCAGGGGCGGGTTGTATGCTCCGCGCGGTGAGTCAACCGCAACGGGGTCCAGCTTCCAATGCGTTCAACGAGGCTTTCCTGACCGGCATAGAGGGGACGACCGAACTCGTGCTCGTACGGCACGGGCAGCAGTCCGTCCCCAATTTGCCCAACGCGAAGCTCGGTGACAGCGTCGATGCGCCGCTGAGCGACCTTGGGCGCGAGCAGGCGCGGCTGGTGGGCCAACGGTTCGCGACGGAGCGGGTCGACGCCGTGTACGCCAGCACCATGCGGCGCGCGTTCGACACCGGGGCGGCCATCGGCGGGCACCACGGACTCGAGCCGGTCGTAATCGACGACCTGCGCGAGATCGGGATGTTTCGCGATGTACCGCGCGACCAGACGGCGGCGGAAGCGCTGGGCGTCGACTACCTGGCGGGGCTGCGGAAGCGGATGGCGCGGGAACGCTCGTGGGACGTGTTCCCGCTGACGGAGCCGAGCGCCGAGTTCCAGAAGCGCGTCGTGAACGCCATCGAGGGGATCATCGCGAGGCACGAAGGCGAGGCGGCGCGCATCGTGATCGCCTGCCACGGGGGCGTCATCAACGCCTACACCGGCTACGTCATCGCGACGGATTTCGACATGTTCTTCCGGCCCGCGCACACGTCCGTACACGTGGTTCTCGCCAAGGGGCATGTCCGGGCGCTCGAGAGCCTGAACGACACGCACCACCTGCTGACGGCCGAAGGCAGCTTCGTTACCTACTGAGCCTTCAGCCCAGGCGATCAGCCTGAGTCGTAGCGGCGGCGAGCCCCGGCCGTGTTCATGCGCGGGGGGTCGTCGGACATGTCGCCGAGGCCCTCCTTGCGCAGGGCACCCCTGACCCGCTCGAAGTGGTCGGCATCGTTGACCTCCATGAGGAGGTGGATGAGGGCGACATCGACGGGGAGGCCGGGAGCCTCGCGGTCGTGGTTCACTTCCAACAGGTTGGCCGACTCGCGGGCGATTGCACCGGCGATGAGGGCGAGTTCGCCGGGAACGTCGGCGATCTCGATGGTGAGGTGCCGGTAGCGGCCGTCCTCGACGAGGCCGTGGCGCACGATCGAGCCGAGCAGGTTGATGTCGACGTTCCCGCCGGAGAGCACGATGACGGTCTTTCCGCGGGGGCGGTAGGCGCCGGAGAGGAGGGCGGCCACGCCGAGGGCGCCTGCGCCCTCGACCAGCAGCTTCGAGGTCTCAAGCAGGAAGACCATCGCCTGGGCGATGGCGGTGTCGCCGCAGGAGACCATCTCGTCGACGTTCTCGCGGATGAGGGCGAAGGTGCGCTCGGAGGGGCCGACGACCGCGACGCCATCGGCGAGGGTGCCGGCGTGGGAGACGCTGCGCACCTCGCCGTCCGAGAAGGAGTGGCAGATGCCGTCCATGGCGGCAGCCTGGACGCCCACGACGCGCACCTCGGGGCGGCGGGCCTTGATAGCGGTGGCGACACCCGCCAGCAGGCCGCCGCCGCCAGCGGGCACCAGCACTTCAGAAAGGTCCGGGACCTGCTCCAGGAGCTCGAGTCCAAGGGTGCCCTGGCCGGCGATGACGGCGTCGCTGTCGAAGGGCGGGATGTAGACAAGGCCATCGCGCTCGGCGAGTTCGTTGGCGTGGGCGCGCGCCTCCTCCAGTGAGTCGCCGTGAAGGACAACGCGAGCGCCGTAGCCCTCGGTGGCGGCGGCTTTCACGAGGGGGGCGCCCTCAGGCATGACGACGGTCGCGGCGATCCCCGCCTCCTGGGCAGCGAGGGCGACTCCCTGCGCGTGGTTCCCCGCGCTGGCCGCGACGAGCCCGCGGGCGCGCTCCTCCGGGGAGAGGCAGCGGACGGCGTTGAGGGCGCCGCGAATCTTGAACGAGCCGGCACGCTGCAACTGCTCGCACTTGAGCACGATGGGGACGCCCGCAAGGCGCTCAAGGGCGCGGGCGGGCCACACTGGCGTCTCGAGGACCCCGCCGGCGATAGCCTCGCGGGCCGCTTCGATATCGGCGATGGTGACGGAGGGGGCGTCGGTCATGGCTTGCTCCAGACGGTGCGGCGTTCCCAGCAGTGGGCGCAGACGATGGCCATGGCGGCAGGCTCGCGGGAGCCCACCGAGGGGTAAAGCTCATCGGAAAGGTGGCGGAGGCAGAAACGCCCCCCGCACTTCGTGCAGTCGAAGGTGTGCTTGAACTCGCAGCCCTCGAACCCGCAGAGGGAGTCGCGGTTGCGGAGGCGCACGCCGCGGACGTATTCGTGGTGGCCGGGAAGCTCGTCGTGCTTGGCCCGGCAGGAAGGGCGGGTGCAAACGGCGTCGTAGCCTTCGAGGACGTAGGCGTGATCCTTGCAGATGGGGCGGGCGCAGTACTGGCAGGTATCCCGGGGAGGGCGGCGACAACGCCGAAAGCGTCCCCCAAGGGCGCAGCGTTCCTCGGCCATAAAGTCACCGTACCGGGTTGCGCAACGGCGGGCCACCGTGGCCCGCGCGCGCCGGTTTACGCCCCGAACGGGCTGGTCTATCGTTCACCGCGTTAATCAAGGAGGCGGTATGAGCGACGAGACGCAAGAATCGTTGATCACGGACGAAATGCGAGCAGCGATCGGCAAGGAGTCCGAGCCGACGACGCTGGAGATCGACAAGACGTCCGTGCGCATGTTCGCGCGAGCCGTGGGGTACAGCGACCCGGTCTACTACGACGAGGCGGCGGCGCAGGCAGCGGGCTACCGGAGCCTGCCGGCGCCCCCGGGCTACCTGGGCACGCCAGTCTTCGACCCGAACCGGCGCGGCGTCCGGCAACAGGCGATGATGGAGCCGAGCCGGCCGCTGAAGCGTGTGCTGAACGGCGGCACGGACATCGAGTACCTGGCCGACATCTGCGCGGGCGACGTTCTGACCTCGACGAGCGGGATTTCGTCAATCGAGGAGCGCCAGGGACGGCTCGGCGAGATGCTGATCACCACAACCAAGACGACGTACCGGAACGAGAGCGGCAAGGTTGTCGCGATCATGACCGGCACGGGCATTCGGTACTAGGAGGAAAGCAATGGGCGCATCCTGGGACGACGTTCAGGAAGGGATGGAGATCCCGACCCTGGAGAAGAACTGCAGCACGCAGCAGCTGGTCTACTGGGCGGCAGGCTCGGGCGACTTCTACCAGATCCACTACGACCACAACTTCGCGCGGGCCACGGGCCTCGAGAACATCATCGTGCACGGCGCGCTCAAGCACGCCTTCCTCGGGCAGCTGCTCCACGACTGGGTGGGCAACGAGGGCCGGGTGAAGCGCGTTGGCTGCAGCTACCGCGGCATGGATTTCCCCGACGAGGACATCCACTGCAAGGGCGTAGTGACGCGCAAGTACGAAGAAAACGGCGAGAAGCTCGTCGACCTCGAGATCTGGACGGAGAACCCGGCCGGGGCCAGGACCTCGCCGGGTAACGCAACCGTCCAACTGCCGTAGGAGCGAACCCATGGCGAATCTGCTTGAAGGCCGCGTCGTCGCGATGACGGGGGCGGGGCGGGGGATCGGGCGCGCAAGCGCACTGCTGGCCGCATCCGAAGGGGCGCGCGTCATCGTGAACGACCCCGGGGTGAATCCCGACGGGAGCGGGCACGACGACGGTCCGGCGGCGCAGGTGGTCGCCGAGATCAAGGACGCGGGCGGCGAGGCGACGGCGAACTTCGCCGATGTCTCCTCGATGGAGGGCGGCGAGAGCGTCATCCAAACGGCGCTGGACGCCTACGGGAAGCTCGACGGCCTGATCAACTTCGCGGCGATCCTGCGGGACCGCATGGTCTTCAACATGACCGAGGACGAGTGGGACGACGTCATCCGCATCGACCTGAAGGGGCACTTCACGACGACCAAGCCGGCGGCGGTGGTGTTCCGGCAGCAGCGATACGGCAGGATCATCAACTACTCCTCGGTATCGGGACTGCAGGGCAACTCGGGCCAGGCGAACTACGGCGCGGCGAAGGCGGGCGTGGCCGGCCTGACGCGCGTGGCCGCTCGCGACCTGGGGCGGTACGGGGTGACGGTGAACGCGATCGCGCCGGGGGCGGCCACACGGCTGACGGCGACGGTGCCGGACACTGCGCGGCAGATACGGCAACAGCGGGGCATGACGCAGGCAGGGGGCCGGGCCGCGGATGCGCAGCGCCAGGCGGCGCAGTCCTCGGGCATGCGAGGGCCGGAGATGGTGGCGCCGATGACGGTCTACCTGCTCCTGGACGAGGCGTGGAACATCAACGGCAAGATCTTCTCCGTGGCCGGCGGGCAGGTGGGTCTGCTGAACGAAATCTATCCGCCGCTGCGGACGATCTACAAGGACGACATGTGGACGCTCGACGAGTTGCGGTCGGTCGTACCGGCGCAGCTGATGGCGGGCATCGGCAACCCGGCGCCGCCACCGGCCGAGCTGGAGATCCCGGGGCGGGACTAAGACTGACTCCGGAGCGCGCCTAGTCGTCCTGGCTGGACTGGATGTAGCGCACGACGCGCTCGTAGTCGGACGCCTCGATGCGGCCGGAATAGCGCAGGTAGGTCGCGATCTGGTCGAGCGTGAGGATGCTGACGAGGTTGATGCCCATCGCCTTGAGGGCGGCGCGGCCCCCTTCCTGACGGTCGATGAGGGTGACTGCGTCGTGTGAGACGAGGCCCTCCTCCCTGAGCGCGCCCGCGGTCTGGAGGATGCTGCCGCCGCCGGTGATGAGGTCGTCGATGATGAGGCAGGACTGGCCGCGCACGTAGTTGCCTTCGATCAGGTCGGCCTTGGGCGTGCCGGGGGGGTGGATGTAGATCATCGGCGTGTTGACGTGCAGCGAGAAGGCAGTCGCGACGTGCAATCCGCCGAAGGGGACGCCGGCCACGAGGGTGAAGGGCTGGACCTGGGGGTGGCGCATGGAGACGAGCGCCTCGAGCTTGAGGCGGATGATGTCGGCGCAGCGCTGGAGGGCGCGCGGACTGCTGATGAGCTTGCGCAGGTTTATGTAAATGGGCGAATCGACCGTCGTGCGGCCCATCGTGTAGTTGCCGAACTCGACGGCGCCGAGCTCCCAGAGCTCTTCGGCCAGCCAGAGGTTTTCGGTGGCGGGTTCGTCGCTCAGGGCAGGGGCCTCCCCGGAATTCGCGCTCCGAAGCGGAGTGCCGTTCCAGTTCTCCGCGACAGCGCGGGCAGTGTCAAGCGGGGGGACGCGGAGCGGGTGGGCGATTGACGGGATTGGGGGGCTCTTCGCCCGCGAGGACGGCGATGATGTTGCGGGCGGCCATCTCGGCCATGCGGGCGCGGGTGGCGTGGCTGGCGCTGCCGATGTGCGGCGTGATGGTGACGTTTGGGAAGCCGTACAGGGGGTGGTCGAGGGGAAGGGGCTCGGGCACGGTGACGTCGAGGGCGGCGCCGCCAATAGCGCCCGCCCGCAGCGCCCTGACCAGCGCATCCTGGTCGACCACGCCGCCACGGGCGGTGTTCACGAGGATCGCGGTCTCCTTCATCGCGGCGAACTCGGCCGCGCCCATGAGGCCCTCGGTCTCCGGGCCGTAGGGCACGTGGATGCTGACGAAGTCGGAGCGCGCGAGCAGCTCGGGCAGGGGGACGCGCTCGACGCCGAGCTCGCGCTCGACCTCGGTGCGAGGGGTGCGGGTGGCTGCCAGTACGGTCATGCCGAAACCCGCGGCGCAGCGCGCGACCGCGCGGCCGATCTCGCCAAGGCCGACGATGCCGAGGGTGGAGCCGTACGGGTCATGCCCGAGGAAGGCGGTCGGTGACCACGTTACCCAGCCGCCATCGCGGGTGTCGCGGTCGCTGAGGACAAGGTTGCGGGCGGCGGCGAGGAGGAGGGCAAAGGCGAGGTCGGCGGTGGTCTCGTGGAGGACGCCGGGCGTGTTCGTGGCCCAGACACCGGCGGCCGCGGCAGCCTCGGCATCGAGGTTGTCGTAGCCGACGGCCATGTTCGCGACGACGCGCAGTCGCGGGGCAGCGGCGAGGAGGTCGGGGCCAACCGGATCGGTGACCAGGGTGAGGGCGGCATCCGCCTCGAGGAGGTTGTCGCGGAGGGCGGTGGGGGAAGGGGGCAGGTCCTCGGGCCAGACGGTCACGTCGTGCCCGGCTTCCCGCAGGAGGTCGACAGCCCGGCCCGGTACGCGTCGTGTGACGAAGACGTAGCCCACGGAAATCGATTCTACGGAGGGCGGCGTAAAGGGACGGGCTTGAGACGCCGGCGAGGCGCTACGATGGAGGGGCATCGAACCACCACCGCCCCTGCGGGCGAAGCAGACGGAGCGCAGCCATGGGAAACAAGCAGATCGCCGCCCTCATCGAGATCCTGGAGCGCGAGAACGAGCGCGGACAGGAGAGCCACGTGCTGGGGAGCTGGACGATCAGCTTCGACAAGGCGAAGGACGCGTTCGTGTTCGATAAGTGCGAGAACGAGGGGTACTGCGAGGAGCGCCCGAGCGTTATCGGGGTCGGGGGCGAGGTGCTGGACCCGGGCGGGCCGCTCTTCGCCTAGCTGGGCAGGGGGGCGTCCCAGGGGAGGGCGCCGGCGCGGGGGTCGAGGACCACGCGGACCTGGCCGTCGGCGACGACGGCGATCAGGTCGTAGCCCGAGTAGAGGGTGGGGTCCATGCCGCGCAGTGTCAGCGAGACCTTCTCGCCGGCGAGCTCGGTGGCGGCGGCGAGGATGACAAGGGCACGGGCATCGGCGGGGGCGGCGGGAGCGCCCTGCGCCTCGCGCAGGAGCTTGCGAAGCGACCGGCGCAGGGCGGCGCTGGCCTCGTCGCCCTCGGCGACGGGCGAGCCGATGACGTGGGCGCGGTCGCCCGGGAGGCGGTTCGCGGTCCAGACGTCGTCGGCGGGGACGACGCAGGAGTCGTCGACATCAGGCTGGCCCGCGGCGAGGACGACGCGCTCGATGAGGTCGCTGCGCTCCTCTTCGGACTCGGGCAGGCGGTGCAGGTCCTGGGCGTTGAGTTGGAAGGAGCCGGCAACCCGGTTGGTGAACTGCGCCCAGAGGGGAGCGAGGCCTCCGAGAACGGTGACGACAGAGCCATCCAGGCTGGTGCGGCGAAGGTAGAGGGTGACAGGGCGGCGGAGCTCCAGCCGATCGCCATCGACTGGCCGGGCTTCCTGGGCGGCGAGGGCGAGCTGGCTCAGCCCCGGCTCGCCCGTGGGTAGTTTGGCGCCACGCGGCAGCCAGAGCGCGTAAGGAAGCCCCTCGATATCGAGGCGCTGCTCGACCGCAGCGCGGGCGGCCTCGAAGGGCAGGTCCGCATCGGCGTGGACGGAGTTGAGGAGCGTGCAGGAGAGCTCCCAGCGGCGCCCGACCTGGATGCGAGCGCCGCGCAGGGCCTCGCCCTCGGGGGAGCGCTCGGTGACGCTCGTGCTGCGGGCATAGCGATGCCCGAACCAGTCGAGGAACAGGAGCAGGGCGGCTTCGCTCGGGTCGGAGGGGTAGAGGCGGTCCGGCACGGCGGGGCGCTAGGCCTCGGCGTCGGCCCCTTCCGCAGGGGACTCGGCGCCTTCCTCGCCTTCCTCGCCTTCGCCTTCTTCGCCTTCGAACTCCTCGTCCTCGCCGCCTTCATCTTCCCCTTCGATGGTGAGGCGCGGGGCATCAACGGTGGCGACACCGATATCGGAGGCGACCAGCACCTCGACACCCTCAGGCACGTCGAGGTCGCCCACGTTGAGGCTCAGCTCGAAAGTCTCGAGCGAGCTGACATCGAGCTCGATGGCATCGGGGATGTCGAGGGGGAGGCAGCGGATGGCGATGGTCTCGAGGTTCTGCAGGAGCGTGCCGCCGAGGTCCATCACGGCGGGGGCAACCCCGGTGAGGCGGATGGCAGTGGTGGTCTGGATGGGGCGGTTCAGGTCGACCTGGTAAAAGTCGACGTGGATGGGGTCGCCGGTGCCACCCTCGCGGTCGAGGGCGCGCACGAGGACGTGGCGGGATTCCTGCTCGCCGTCGATGGCAAGCTCGAACATGCTGCGGATACCGGCCTGGCGGACGGCGCGGCGGAAATCGCGGCCATCGAGCTGGATCGCGGTCGACTCGACGCCGCGGCCGTAGACGTTGGCCGGCAGGACACCTTCGCGGCGAAGGTGCTTGACCTTCTTGCCGAGCACGGTGCGGTTGGTTGCGGAAAGGGTGAGTCGGTCTGGCATGGCGCCTCCTGGGCGACGCGCTTGATACGCGCCTGCGCGCTCACTGACCGGGGAGCGGAACCGGGGGTTGGGTCAGGCGGGCTTTAGCTCGTTGACGCGGTTGCGAACGGCGTCCTTGTCCTCGAACCACTGCGCATTGAGGGCGGTGTACTCGGTCTCTTCCTCGGGGACATCGTCCTCGGCGAAGATCGCGGTCACCGGGCATGCGGGCTCGCAAGCGCCGCAATCGATGCACTCGTCTGGCTGGATGTAGAGCATGCGGTCGCCGTCTTCATCAAAGTAGATGCAGTCGACTGGACAGACCTCGACGCAGGACTGGTCCTGGACATCGATACACGGCGTCGTAATGACGTAGGTCATGCTCTGGATCCTCTCGGCAGTGACTTTGGGCCACCTTCAGCGGCCTTGGGCATAGTACAACCCGATCCGGTATGTGTGAAGCGAGGCGCAATCGGAGACAGCGGAGCTAGCCCTCGAGGGCGGCGGCGAAGGGCACCGGGTCGCCCGTGCGGAGGTCGACGGAGTAGAAGCGGCCAGCCTTAATCTCTTCGATGAGCTGGCGCTCGTCCTCGATGTCGCGCTCGAAATGGGTGGCGCACTTGCCGATGTCGCTGATGGCGTGGGAGTCGGTGCCGGCAGTGCCGGGCATCTCGAGGCGCTCACTGAGGCGGCGGGAGAATTCGTTCTCCTTATCGCTGCCACGCCCGTTCAGGGTTTCGAGTGCGTCACAGAACTCGTAGGCGGGATTGCGGCCGGCCTTCTCGAGGGCGGCCTCGTACTTGTCCTCGCTGCTGGTAAACCAGGGCATCTGGCGGCGATAGGGGTGGGCCGCGACCATGACCCCGCCGCCCTGCTCGACGTAGTTGGCGAGCTCGGGGGCGCGGTGCATGCCGAAGACGTAGCGGTCGATGCCGAACGCGAGGATGTGGCCGTCGTCGGTGCTGATCTCGACGCCGGCGAGGACGAGGAAGTCGTGCTTTGCCCGCAGCTCCTCTACCTCTCGCTGGTCCCAGACGGTGTCGTGCTCAGTGAAGCAGATGGCGTCGAGGCCGGCGTTCTTCGCCCGCACGATGAGGTCCTCGGGGTTGAGGACGCTGTCGTGGGACTTGGGCCAAGTATGGGAGTGGAGGTCGATGAGCATGGCCGCGCGTGACTCTACCACGTTCGGCGGTTTCGCTTAGCGTAGGGAATGCGCGGACAGCGCGGGGAAGGCGATGCGGCTGCGAAGGGCCCTGCGGTTACGACGGAAACCGGCGGAACCAGCCGCCTGGCTGGTCGTGGGCCTGGGGAACCCCGGTGAGCAGTACAGCCGCAACCGGCACAACGCCGGCGCCTGGACAGTGAACGAGCTTGCGCGCCGGGCAGGGGCGAAGCTGAAGGCCGAGGGTCGCTCAATCCGAATCGGGTACGGGGAGCTGGCGGGAGCGCGGGTCGCGCTGGTGCGGCCGCGCACGTACGTCAACGAGAGCGGGCGGGCGGTGGCGCAGGCGCTGCGAACGAGCGGCGCGCCGCTGGAGCGCACGATCGTGGTGTTCGACGAGCTCGACCTGCCCCTGGGGGCGGTGCGGCTGCGGGAGGGGGGAGGCGCGGGCGGCCATAACGGGCTGAAGTCGATCATCGCGGAGGCTGGAGCGGAGTTCGCGCGGGTGCGCATCGGTATCGGCAGACCACTGGACGGGGACGAGCCAACGCGCGACCCCGATCTCGTGGCCAACTACGTGCTCGCCGACCCGGTGGGGGCGGAGCGGACGACCCTGGAGGAGACCACCCGCTATGCGGCGGACGCGGTCGAAGCGATCGTGGCGGAGGGCGTGGAGCGAGCCAGCTCGCGTTTCAACCGGCGGGGCGCCGGGGACGGGCCTGACGGGTAACCGGTAGCGGTGTAGATTCGCTCCCGGCCCGCCGTGACGGCGGGATGTTTGTGCACGAGGGAGTGACAGATGGCGGGAAGGCTCGAAGGAAGGGTCGCGATTGTGACGGGCGCGGGGCGCGGGATTGGGCGCGGTGAAGCATTGCTGCTGGCGGAGGAAGGCGCGAAGGTCGTGGTGAACGACCTCGGCGGTTCCGAAGCGGGCGAGGGGGCGGATGCGTCGCCCGCCGACCAGGTTGTGACGGAGATCGTGGCCGCGGGCGGCGAAGCTGTCGCCAACTACGACTCGGTAGCCACGATGGAGGGCGGCGAGCGCATCGTGCAGACAGCCCTCGACAACTTCGGGCGGCTCGACATCCTTATCAACAACGCAGGCATCCTGCGCGACCGGATGGTCTTCAACATGACGGAGGCGGAGTGGGATTCGGTCATCGCCGTGCACCTGAAGGGGCACTTCACGACGACCAAGCACGCAAGCATCGTCTTCCGGCAGCAGCGTTCGGGGCGCATCGTGAACACGGGTTCCGAGTCGGGGCTGGGGAACATGGGGCAGGCGAACTACGCGGCCGCGAAGGAAGGGATCGTGGGGCTGACACGCACCCTCGCGCTCGACCTGGGCCGGTACGGGGTGACGGCGAACGCCATCCGTCCACGGGCGGGCACGCGGCTGACGCTCTCCCCCGAGCTGCGCGAGGCGATGCAGCGTGCTCGCGCCTCGCGACAGGGCGGCGACAGCGGTGGCGGTAGCGGCGACACGGGCGCGGAACAGGCCATGTCGGGGATGGACGCGCAGGCGCCCGAGATGGTGGCCCCGCTCGTGGTCTATCTCTGCACGGACGCGGCATCCAACGTGAACGGCCGCGACTTCGTGGTGGGCGGCGACGAAGTGTCGCTGATGACGATGCCAACGAAGCAGGCGACCATCCACCGCGAGGGGGGCTGGGACCTGGCCTCGCTGGAGCGGGTTTTCCCGCGGGTGATCGGTGCCGAGGTAACGAACCCGGCTCCGCCACAGCCGCCAACCACGCGCTAGCCACAGCGCGCGAGGACGCGCTGTCGTAGGCTCCGGGGCATGGCGCCGGAGCGGATCGTCTCGCTTGTCCCGAGCCTGACCGAGCTGGTGTGGTGGCTGGGCTGCGGGGACGCACTGCGCGGACGGACGCGCTTCTGCGAGGAGCCCGCCGGGCAGATCGAGGTCGTGCCGGCAATCGGGGGGACGAAGAATCCCGACATCGCCGCGATCACGGCCATGGCCCCCGACCTCGTCATCGCGAACCGGGAGGAGAACCGCCGCGAGGACGTCGAGGCGCTGCGCGACGCAGGCCTAAACGTGCTCCTGACCGACCCCAACAGCGTGGAGGAAGCGCTGGCGATGATCGTCGAACTTGGGGACGCGCTGGGGCGGGAAGCGGAGGCGGAGGGGCTGGTGGGGGAGGTGCGGGCGGCGGTCGAGGAGGGGGGCGGGGAGCGGCGGACGGCGCTGTTCGTGCCCATCTGGCGAAACCCCCTGATGGGGCTGGCCGGGGGCACCTACGGAGACTCGGTGCTGGAAGCGGCGGGAGGGACGAACGTACTGGCTGGGCGGACACGCTACCCGGAGGTGACGCTGGAGGAGGTCGCGGCGCTGAAGCCGGATGCGATCCTGCTGCCGGATGAGCCCTACCGGTTCAACGAGGGGCACATCCCCGAGTTCGCCGGCATCGCGCCGCCGGCGGTGGTCGATGGGAAGCTGCTCTGGTGGTACGGCCCGCGGATGCCCGAGGCTATCCGCGAGTTGCGACGGATCGTGCGGGAGTTGGCCGGCTAGCGCCCCTGGAAGTTGGGTTCACGCTTCTCGACGAAGGCGAGGCGGCCTTCATTTACGTCCTCGGTCTGCTGCATGTAGGACTGGTAGAAGTTCTCCATCTCGGTCTGCTCTTCGATGCCGCGGTGGAGGCTCTCCCGCACCAGCTTCTTCGAGACCTCGACGGCGACGGAGGGGCCGCGGGCAATCTCGCGGGCGAGGTTGCCGGCGCGGGTCATGAGCTCGTCGTGGGGGGCAACCTCGCTGACAAGGCCGATCTCCTTCGCCTCCTCGGCGCCGACCATGCGGCCCGTGTACATCATGCGGAGGGCGTGCTCCATGCCGACGCGGCGGGGCAGGAGCCAGCTGGCGCCGGAATCGGGGACGATGGCGCGCTTCACGAAGATGGCGCTGAAGCGCGCCTCGGTGGAGGCGATGCGGATGTCGGCGGCGAGGGCGAAGGAGAAGCCGGCGCCGACACAGACGCCGTTGACGGCGCAGACGCTGGGCTTGTTGGAGTTGTAGAGGTAAGCGGGCCAGAGCATCGTGCTGCGCGTGATGCCGGCGCGGCCGGGAAAGGGCCGCTCAGCGCGATTGCCGCCGCGGGCGGTGAGGTCGGTGCCGGAGCTGAAGCCGCGGCCCGCTCCCGTGATCAGGATGCAGCGCACGTTGTCGTCGTCATTGGCCATGGCGATGGCCTGCTCGACCTCGGCCAGCGTATCGAGGCTGATGGCGTTCAGCTTCTCGGGCCTGTTGAGGGTGAGATGGGCGACCCCGTCCTCATCGACTTCCCAGAGGATGTCCTGAAATTCCATGCTCGGCCTCCGCGCAGCGATTGGCCGCTAGCGTACGGGAGCGCGGGCGTGGGGACTATGGCAGGACGGTCACGCGCAGGCGCATCTGCGGGTGGTAGTCGCAGGTGACGACGTGCTCGCCCGGGGTCTCGAAGCGCCAGACGAAGATGTCGCCTGCCTCCATGTCGGGGGAACGGGCTGCCTTGTCGAAGACGAGGTTGTGGACGGCGGTCTCGCCGTTCCAGAAGTAGATGCGCTCGCCGGCGCGAACCTGCAGTTCCCTCGGGGAGAAGGTGAGACGGTCCTGCGACACGAACGGTGCGTTCTCGGGGACGCCCGTGGGGGCGGGGACGCCGGGGTCGGCGCAGGCCGCGAGGGCGAGAAGGGCCGCAATGGCGAGGAAGGCAGGGAGGCGGCGCACAGGACGATTGTGACGCAGCGGGCCCGTGCAGGCAGATCGAAGAGAGGCGCACCCACGGGGTGCGCCTCTCAGGACTGGTGCGAGACCGCTCGGCGATTACGCCAGGTCGTAGCGATCCAGGTTCATGACCTTGTCCCACGCGGCCACGAAGTCGCTCACGAACTGACCCTGGCCGTCGTCGCATCCGTAGACCTCCGCGAGCGCCCGGAGCTCGGAATTGGAACCGAAGGCCAGGTCGACCCTGGTGCCGGTCCACTTGACCTCACCGGTTCCGCGGTCGCGACCCTCGAACACGTCGTCCGAACCGGAGGACTGTTCCCAGTCGGTGCTCATGTCGAGCAGGTTCACGAAAAAGTCGTTGCTCAACGTTCCGGGGCGGTCGGTGAGAACGCCGTGCGAGGACTGGCCAGTGTTCGCGCCGAGAACGCGCAGACCGCCAACGAGGGCCGTCATCTCGGGAGCGCTGAGCGTGAGCAGGTAGGCCCGCTCCACCAGCAGCTCCTCCGCGGTCCCTTCCTGGCCCGCCTGGATGTAGTTGCGGAACCCATCGGCGGTGGGATCGAGGACGGCGAACGACTCCTCGTCGGTCCACTCCTGGGAGGCGTCGGTGCGTCCCGGCGTAAAGGGAACCTGCACGTCGTGACCGGCGTTGCGGGCGGCCTGCTCGATGCCGGCGCACCCGGCCAACACGATCAGATCAGCGAGGGAGACTCGCTTGCCGCCGCTCTGCAAGCTGTCGAAGTCCGCCTGGACCTGCTCCAGCGCCTGCAGCACCGTGTCGAGCTGAGCCGGGTCGTTTACCTCCCAGCCCCTCTGGGGGGCGAGGCGGATGCGGGCGCCGTTCGCTCCGCCCCGCTTGTCGGTGCCGCGGAAAGAGGCCGCCGAGGCCCAGGCAGTCGAGACCAGCTGGGAAACGGACAGACCCGAGGCGAGGATGCTGGCCTTGAGGTCGGCCACGTCCTGCTCCGAGACCAGCTCATGGTCGACAGCGGGGACGGGATCCTGCCAGATCAGGGCCTCTTCCGGCACCAGCGGCCCGACATAGCGGCTGCGGGGGCCCATGTCGCGGTGGATCAGTTTGAACCAGGCCCGGGCGAAGGCATCTTCGAAGTCGCCGGGGTTCTCAAGGAAACGCCTTGAGATCGACTCGTAGTCCGGATCCATCCTCAGGGAGAGGTCGGTGGTGAGCATGAAGGGGGCGTGCGTCTTCGAGGGATCGTGCGCGTCCGGCACCGTGGCCACTGCGCTCGCGGGCGTGTACTGCGACTTCCCGCCCGGGCTCGTGGTCAGCTCCCACTCGAGGTTGTAGAGGTTCTCGAGGAAGTTGTTGTCCCACTGGACGGGGTTGTTGGTCCAGGCGCCTTCGAGGGCGCTCGTGACGGTGTCGTTGCCCATGCCCGTGCCTGCGCCGTTGGTCCAGCCGAACCCCTGCTCGTCGACGCCCGCGCCCTCGGGCTCGGGACCGACCAGGTCGTCGGTGTGGGCGCCGTGGGCCTTGCCGAAGGTGTGACCGCCGGCGATGAGGGCAACCGTCTCCTCGTCGTTCATGGCCATGCGCTTGAACGTCTGGCGGATGTACCGTGCCGCTGCGAGGGGGTCGGGGTTGGCGTTCGGGCCCTCGGGGTTCACGTAGATGAGGCCCATGTGGTCGGCGCCGAGGGGGCCCTGGAGCTCGCCGTCGGCGTCGTGGCGCTCGTCGGCGAGCCACTCGCCCTCAGCGCCCCAGTCGGTCTCGTCGGCCTCCCAGACATCGGGACGGCCGAAGGCGAACCCGAAGGACTTGAAGCCCATCGACTCCAGGGCGCAGTCGCCGGCGAAGATGATGAGGTCGGCCCAGGAGAGGCTGCGGCCGTACTTCTGCTTGACCGGCCAGAGCAGGCGGCGGGCCTTGTCGAGGTTCGCGTTGTCGGGCCAGCTGTTCAGGGGCGCGAAGCGCTGGTGGCCCGAGCCGCCACCTCCGCGGCCGTCGCTGATGCGGTAGGTGCCGGCGGCGTGCCAGGTCATGCGGATGAAGAGGGGCCCATAGTGGCCGTAGTCGGCCGGCCACCAGTCCTGCGAGGTCGTCATGACCTCCTCGATGTCCTGCTTCAGCGCATCGACGTCAAGGCTCTTGACCGCCTCGGCGTAGTCAAAGTCCTCGCCCATCGGATCCGACAGGGGGGAATTCTGTCGGAGAACCTTCAGGTTCAACTGATCCGGCCACCAATACTGGTTCGAAGTCATTCTGGTCCTCGCTGTGAAGTCTTCTGGGTACGGCCCGGGTTTCCGGAGCCGTTGCAAGCCCGCCGCATTGTAGCCCTCGATTGTCGACTCTGTGAAAAAGGAGGGGCGGGACTTGCTCGCTGGAGGTAGAAATTGTCCTCCAGGGTAAGCAGAATAGCCTTTGCCGGGCAGGACACCGGCAAAGGGCCGACTACACGGGAGGAACGATGGCTGAGATTCCCTTGCAGACGTGCCCGCGTTGCCTCGGCCCGCTCTCGGCGATCAAGGGATCGCGCCTGGCTGTCTGCCGGCGTTGCGGATACAAGGACGACTGCTGTTAGGGGAGGACGGGCAGGAGCGTCAGGACTTGCTGACGCCGGTTACGCGGAATTGCACCACTCCCGAGGGCACCGAGACGGTGACCTCGTCACCGGCGCGACGGCCCAGGAGTTCCTTGCCGACCGGCGACTCAACCGAGATCTTGCGGTCGGCGGCGTTCGCCTCGCGCGCGCTCACGAGCTTGTACTCCATGTCGCGGTCGTTATCGATCCGGGTGACCTGGACGGTGGACCCGATGGTCGAACGATCGTCGGGGGAAGCGCCTTCATCAACGGCGACGGCACGGCGGAGCGTTGCGTTTATCTCGCGGCGACGGGTCTCGTTGAACGCGAGCGCCTCGCGGGCGGCCTCAAGGGGTGCGTTCTCGCGGAAATCCTTGTCCTCGCGGGCAAGGGAGATGGCCTTCACGAGATCGGGCACATGGCCCTCAAGCTTGTCGAGTTCGCCCTGGAGGTTCGTGATGCCCTCGGCGGTCATCTCAATGGGGGCTTCGTTGACCGCGTGAGCGGCCACGGCGCGTCCCGCGGAGCGACGCAGGCGGATATGCACGCCGTAGTTCTTCTCGACGTAGCTCCGCTTCTTCAGGTACTGAAACCAGGCCTTGAGGGCGGCAACCCGCTTGGGCGCGGCGGGGTCGGAGATCTGGATCTGCGACTCGGCATAGGACTCGACGCGGGCGCCAGTCAGGGCGGCGACGGCGGTATCGTGGCCGGCATGCTCAACGTAGCGGCGGACGAAGGGAGAGGCGTTGTTGTGGGCTTCAGGCGCGAGGGTTCCGAGGTATTCCTCAAGCGCCTCGCCAAGCGTTATGGAGGCACTTGTCCCCGGCTGATCACTCATTCAAGCATCGTACCATGCGCCTGCCCAAGGGACCGGCCGGGCGTCCATCAATCCGGGGGGAAATACGATGCTTGAGTGGGAAATACTCCCCGCACTTTTCCCCGACCTGGACGAGCCCGGGCGCTGGCTGCCGCTGCTGCGCCGCCACGCCGAGATCCTGGCCGCAGCGCCCGTGCAGACGACCACCGTGACGGGCGAGGACGTGGTGGCACGCCACTACGCGGAGTCGCTTGAGACGTACCGCCTGGCGGGGGCCCCGAGGCGGGGTGTGGTGGTGGACGTGGGGAGCGGGGGCGGCTTCCCGGGGCTGGTGATCGCGGCGGTCGCCCCGGACGTGGAGGTCCACCTGGTGGAGGCAAGGAAGAAGCGCGCGGAGTTGCTGACAGAGATGGCGGCGACACTCGGATTCGACAACGTGACGGCGCACGGGGAGCGGGCGGAGGAGGCGGGTCGGGGGATGTTGCGGGATAGCGCCAGTCTCGTGGTCGCGCGGGCGGTCGCGCCCCTGCCGGTGCTGCTGGAGTACACCGCGCCACTGGCAGCCACGGGCGGGACGGTCGCAGCAGTGAAGGGCTCGCGGGGGGAGGCGGAACTCGGGGAGGCGGAAGCCGCCATGGCCGCCCTCGCCTGCGAGCACACCGGCACGGAAGGGATGCGCGAGGAGATTTCCGGGCGGATGTCGGTGCAGCTCTTCCGCAAGACTGGTCCGACACCATCGCGGTATCCGAGGCGGCCTGGAATGCCCGCGAAGCGCCCCATCGCCAGCGGCTAAGGCAGCCCCAACGCAGGCCTGTGCTAGAGTGCGGAGCCGTACCGGGACGCATCCCCCGGGACACAAGGATTGGGCATGCGCACCGTCAGGAGGCGGGCGCGGGCACGGGAGTGCATGAGGCTGAAGGCTGTGAGGCGCGCTTCGGAGCTGCTGCAACGGGTACTGCACGGGATCGCCAGCATCGACTTGCGCCCGGCGAGACTGACGGTGGACCGGCTGCTGCGGATGCTGTTCCTGGACACGTCCGTGTTCGACGAAGTGCGGGACGACGAGCGTGAGCTGGGTTCGGCGCTGGTCGTGGCGGGCGGGGCCTGTCTGCTTGCGGGACTCGGCGCGTGGCTCCACTGGGAGGTCTCGGAGCTCTCCCCGCCGAACGCCTTCGTCAACGGCTTCCTGCTGGGATCGCTGTTCCTGGCGGCGATGTACGGGGCGACGTCGCTCCTCGTCTACGTGCTGATGGTGCAGTTCTTCCGCGTGCAGGTGGACCTGCTCGCGATCGTACGGACGATGGGCTACGCAGCGGCGCCGCTGGCGCTCTCGGTGGGGATGTTCGTCCCCGTGCTGTACCCGCTGTTCGCGCTGATGCCGCTGGCGCTGCTGCTGGTGGCGATGATCTACGCAGTGCAGTCGGCGACGGGGGCGCCGCCGGTGCAGGCGGTCGTATCGTGCCTGCTTGGCTTCGGGATGCTGGTGCTGGTGCTGGGGGTGGTGGCGATCTCCTCCTCAGGGCCGAACGCGCCCATCGGGGCGGGGCAGTTCGGGCTCTACTACCAGTTCTAGCGACCACGCTTCCGGGCGAACGGGAGGCGGCGCTCTGCTAGGCTGAAGCGGATGGTCTACCTCGATCACGCCGCGACAACGCCCCTGCGCCCGGAAGCGCGGGAGGCGATGCTGCCCTTCCTGGGCGAGCGTTTCGGCAACCCCAGCGGACACTACGAGGCAGGGCGCGTCGCGCAGGAGGCGGTGGACGAAGCGCGCGAAACGGTCGCGAACTGCCTCAACGCCCGCACCTCGGAGGTGCTCTTCACGAGCGGGGGGACGGAGGCGATCAACACGGCGATGCTGGGCATCGCCTACGCGATGCGGCGGGCGGGGGCGGGCTCTCACGTGATCACGACAGCGATCGAGCACCACGCGGCGATTCACGCGTCCCAGTTCCTGGAGGAGCTGGGGTTCGAGGTGACGACGATCGGGTGCGACGGCTTCGGGCACGTGAGCCCGGCGGAGTTCGAGCGAGCGCTTCGCCCCGACACCGTGCTGGCAAGCGTGATGCTGGCGAACAACGAGGTGGGCACGATCGAGCCGGTGGCGGAACTGGCGGCGATCCTGCGGGAATACGCAGTCCGCCAGCGACACCGCGTGATGCTGCACACGGACGCCGTACAGGCGCTCGGCTGGACACCGGTCGACGTGCAGGCGCTGGGCATCGATGCGCTGAGCCTGTCCTCGCACAAGTTCGGGGGGCCGAAGGGGAGCGGGGTGCTCTTCCTGCGGCGGGCAACACCCTTCCATGCACTGCTGCTGGGCGGTGGCCAGGAGATGCAGAAGCGGGCGGGCACTGAGAACGTGGCCGGCATCGCGGGCACGGCGAAAGCGCTCGAACTGGCCAGCGCGGGCGTGGAAGCGCGAGCGTCGCGGGTGCGGGCGCTGCGCGAGCGGTTGCGGGAGGGCGTGCTGGCAGCAGTCCCCGACGCGGAGACGAACGGGTGCCAGGAGAACTGCCTGCCGAACAACCTGAACATCTCCTTCGACGGCATTGAGGGGGACGACCTGGTGGCGCGGCTGGATGCGCGCGGCATCGCCGCGAGCACGGGCAGCGCCTGCTCGAACGCCATGTGGGAGCCATCGCACGTGCTGCTGGCGATGGGCGTCCCCATCCGGCGGGCGGCGGGCAGCGTGCGCTTCAGCCTGGGCGAGGGCACGACCGAGGCGGATATCGACACGGTCCTGGAGGCGCTACCGGGCGAGGTGGAGCGGGCGCGGCTTTCGGCGGTGGCGGCGCGCTAGGGGCGGTCGCCCCGCAGGGCCTGCTCGGCGGCATCGACCGCGGCGGCGGCGTCTTCCTCGTAGCGGGCCTGCTCGATGGCGGCGCAGTGGCGGCATCCCTGTTCGCTGCCGACCAACCGGAAGAGCAGATGCAGGTTGTAGCGCCCGCACGGAGGCCGTTCGCGCCGGCCCGCACGCGGGCGGGCTCCCGCTTCGCGGTTCTCCGAGTCGGCGGGGGAGGAGCGGACGTCCGTGACGGTGGCATCGAGGATGCGGTTGCGCTCGCCCATGCGCATCGAGAGCCAGGTGCGCAACACCAGCCCGATGAGCGAGACGAGGACGGGGAGCAGAAGCAGAAGAAGCAGCCGCACACTTCGATCGTAGCGGTTGGAGACGGGCGCGGCTACGAGATGATGGGTTCGGGGTCGGGGACCACGGAGAGGCCGCCGCGAGCGACGCCGAGATCCTGGAGGCTGCCGAAGATCGTGACGATGTCGCCCAGGCGCAACTCGGTGCGGCCGTTGGGGATGACTGAGTCGCTCCCGCGGGTCACGAGCACGACGAGCGTGCCGCGGAGCTCGGGGATTGCCTGGATCTCGCGCTGAGCGGAAGCGGAGGTCACGACCACGCGGGCGACCGTCACGTCCTCGGCGACCTGGGCGAGGATGTCCTGGAACATCGGGCCGGCGACCATGCGGGCAAGCTCAGAGGCGACCGCCTCCGACTGGCTCACGGGCACGACGCCCAGCTTCTGGAACGCCTCGATGTTGGCGACGTCGTTCACGCGGACGAATACGGACTCGCAGTTGAACTTGGAGCGCGCGAGCTGGGCGGCGAGCAGGTTGCGGGCGTCGTCGGGGGTGGCGAGGAGGAGCGCCTTGGCCTCGTGGAGGCGGATCTTCTCCAGCACGGCGGTATCGGAGATATCACCGATGAGGACTTCGAGGCCCTCCTCGCGGGCACGCAGGACGGCTTCCTCGTCTGTCTCGACGACGAGGACGGGCTCGCCCGAGCCCGCGATCAGGGTAGCGACTCGCCTTCCGACCTCGCCGGCGCCGGCAACGACGGTGGTCATGGGCTGGACCCGGAGGAGTCGCGCGAGGGCTCCCGCATAGGCGGATTGTATTCCGATGGTGAGGAGAATGACGACGAAGACCATGGCGACCAGGCGGGAGGCGTCGCTGCCGGCGAGCGAGCTGGCCTCGACGGCGACGACGCCGGCGAGCGAGGCGGCCACCACGCCACGGGGGGCGACGGCGGAGAGGAAGGCCTGCTCGCGCCAATTGAGCCCGGAGCGGATGCTGGCCAGCACGATGAGGAGGGGCCGGCCGATGAGGGCGAGAATGCCGACGACGATGAGGCCCTCGGGCCAGAGGCCGGTGAGGTCGTCGATGCTGATGCCGGCGGCGAGCAGCACGTAGACGCTGGCGATCAGCCAGACGGTGACCGACTCCTGCAGGTCGTCGACGCGCTCGCGCTGGGGCAGGCGGATGTTGCCGATGGCGATGGCCATCAGGACCATCGCCACGAGGCCCGACTCGTGGGCCAACGACTCGGCCGCGGCGAAGGCGGCCACGGCGGCCCCGATGACGAGGAGCGCCATCTCGCGTCCGCCCAGCCGCTTCACGAAGCGCGACATGGCCCAGACGACGAAGGCGCCGGCCGCCCCGATGGCGAGGCCGATGAGGAGGCGCTCGATCACCCACCAGGTGGGTCCGGCAACGTTGAGCGTCTCGGCGAGGACGATTTCGAGGAGGAACAGCGTGAGGAGCGCGCCGAACGGGTCGATGATCACGCCCTCGCTGGCGAGGATGTTGCGCAGGCGGTCGTCGACGCGGATGGAGCGGAGGAGGGGCGTGAGCACGCTCGGCCCGGTGACGGTCACGAGGGCGCCGAAGAGGAAGGCCATGCGCCAGTCGAAATCGAGGAAGAGCCAGGCGGCGACGGCCCCCACGGAGGGCGTGATGAAGAGGCCAAGCACGATCACGTTACGAACGACGGGCGCGAGCGTGCGCAGGGAGGCGAGGCGCAGGGCAGTGCCGCCCTCGAAGACGATGAGGGCGACGGCGAGGACGACGACGATTCGCACCAGCTCCTGCAGCTCGTGGGTCCGGACGACGTTCAGGCCGTCGTGGCCGAGGAGGAGGCCGGCCCCGAGGAGGAAGAGGGGGAGGGGAATGGGGAAGCGGCGGGAGATGATCTGACCGAGCGCGGCGGCTCCGGCGATGGCGGCGGCCGCCCTGAGGGCGACATCAATCTCCACGAGGGCGGAGTCTACGCGAGGGACGCTTACGGACGGTTGGAGGCGGCGGCGGTGGCAGCGGGAACGAGCACCGCGAGCGCCCAGAGGTAGCCGCCAATGACGTCGCTGGACCAGTGCACGCCGAGCCAGACGTTGGCCAGTCCGCCGAGCGCGAGGAAGGCAACGACACCACCCGCAGTCGCAGCCCGGGCGCCAGCGGGGAGGGGCGAGGCGAGGGCAGCAGCGGCGAGAAAGCCGTAAAGGTAGGTCGGGCTCATGGTGTGGCCGGAGGGGAAACTGGGGCTGGTGTAGCCGGCGCGCAGATCGACGAGGTCGGTCGTGGGCCGGGGGCGGTCGACGAACTCCTTGACGAGGAACTGGAGCAGCACCATGAGGGCGAGGCCGGCGGCGAAGGCGAGGGCGGGGCGGCGGCGTCCGGCGAGAAAGGCCACAACCGCGAGCACGGCGCCGATGGCGACGACGACCTCGGTAGCGCTTATGAAGCGGAGCACGTCGGAGAAGGTCTGGCCGGGGAAGGGCCAGTCCTGAACCGTGCGGCTGGCGGAGAGGTCGCCGGGGAGGGGGCCGTGGCCGGCAGCGAGGGCGGCCAGCACGATCCCGGCGACGAGCGCTCCTCCCGAGAGCGCCGCAGCGCCTGCGGGGGCGCGAAGCGCGCGCGAGAGGGCTCTAGCTGGTCGCACTCAGGGTGGCGAACCGCTGCCGGTGGTGGTTATCGACCTGCTCGCGGATGCGGGAGATGAGCCCGTCGAGCTGTTCGGCGAGCTGCCCGAGGCGGTCGGCGGCGGACTCGATCTCGAGGAGGCGCTGCTTGCCCTCTTCTTCCACCTGCAGCCAGGGCGCAACGGTGTTGACGAAGCGGTGGGGCTCGCTGGGCAGACTCAGGTCGCGGGCCCACTGGTCGGAGAGGGCGAGGGCGAGGCGGAGGTAGACGGGAAAGGTGGCGCGGGCGGTCTCGAAGGCGGCCTTCAACTGGACATCGCCGGGGTCGTAGGCGTCGTCGAGGAACTCGATCTCGCCGTAGGGGTAGGGGCGGGGTTCGAGCATGCGCACGAGGCGGAAGCGGTCGCGGCCGCGCGTGTCGAGCTGGTAGCGGCCACCGGGAAGCTCGCGGTGCTCCTCGATGACGGCGGTTGTGCCGACGTCGTAGGGGACGGCGGAGCCGCCGACCTCGCGCCCGTGCTTGATGAGGATGACACCGAAGACGCCGCCACTTTCGAGCAGCTCCTGGACCATGGTCTTGTAGCGCTCCTCGAAGATCTGGAGGGGCAGCTCGTGTCCCGGAAAGAGCACCGCGCGCAGCGGGAACAGCGGAATCTCGAGGCCGGCCACGGGGGCAGTGTACCGGGCAGGGGAAGGACCGGGGAGAGTGGCGGTTAAGCCTGGATACGCGCCTCGACCTGTTCACGCAGGACGACCCGAGCGCCGGAAGCCAGGGGCTCATCGGTCACGATATCGTCGAGGTCGCGGCTGAGCCCTTCGAGGTCGTCGAGGCCGTAGCCGTGGATGTAGACGTTCGGCACGAGGTAGGCCCACCAGTCGGGGAAACGCCAGTGGCGCGGGTCGACCTCGTCCTTGACGCAGAGGGTGGTGCGGAGGCCGGGGATGGCCTCCAGCAACTGGAACGTCCGGCCCGTATCGAAGAGCGTGTCGACGACGAGGTTGAAGCCCTCCAGGACGTGGTCCGGGAACGGCTCGGGGGCCTTGGGGCGGATGTGCGTGATGCGCGACGCGCGGCCGTGGTCCCGGTCGAGCACGCCCGCGAGGTCACCGGAGAAGCGGCAGGCGGCGGTGTCAACGCAGACGATGGGGATGTCGCCGGCGGGGAAGCCCTCGGCGACCTGACCGGCGAGCGCGCGGACGCCCTGCTGAATCTCTTCGTGTGTCAGCAGGAGCGTCGCGCTCATTACTCGATGCCGGCGAGCTGCTTCGCGTAGTTGAGCGTGCGGCGACCGTCGTAGGCGCGGGCGATCATGAGCTTCTCCGCCTCGAGGGAACCCTCGGCGTGGATGGCCAGGACCGCATGATAGCCGCCGAAGTCGCCGGTGGTGAGGTCGCTGACCATGTTCATGGCGCGCATGCGCGCCTCGCCGTCGACGCCCTCGCGCCCGCCGAGGTAGTGGCGCAGCAGGTCGCCGGTTTCGTCGTTCTCGAAGTCCTCGAGACCGGGAGCGGTGACGAGCGAGCCGCCGGCGATGTCCTGCACGTGCTGCAGGGCCTCGTGGTAGTGGTGCGCGAAGTGGTACTTGGCGATGTTGGTGGTCATGGCGTCGGGGGCGTAGATGCCCTCCTCGTCGGGGGCGCCGCGGAGGGCGGCCATCTCGATGAGAGCGCGCACCGTCTCGGCGTAGCTCACGAGCCAGACGAGCTTCTCGCGGATGTGGCCGGCGCGGGTGATGCCATTCATGTCGGCCATGAGCTGGCCGGCGCCGACGAGCGCATCGACGAGCGGGAGCTTGTAGGAGACGGCGGTGAAGCGGTGGTACTCGACGAAGCCGAGGGCGAGGGGGGCGGCGAACTGGTGCTCGCCGGCGAGGAAGACGCGCTCGTTGGGCACGAACACGTCATCGAAGATGGTGGTGGTCTCCATCATCTTGCGGTCGGCGCTGAGGGGATTCTCGAAACTGTTCTTGGACCAGCCGCCGTAGGGGCTGGCGACGAGCTTGAGGCCGGGCGTGTCGGGCGGCACGGCGAAGGCGACGGCGTAGTCGGCGTCGGCCTCTGACATGGCGCGGGTGGGCAGCACGATGACCTCGTTCACGTTGGTCGTGCAGCTCGTATGGGTCTTGGCGCCGCGTACAACGATGCCGTCGGGGCGGCGCTCGACGATGCGGAGGTAATAGTCGGGATGGGGCTGGCCGCCGGGGCCGGCGGAGCGGTCGCCCTTCACGTCGGTCTGGGCAACGGACATGGTCAGGTCGTTGTCGCGACAGTGGCGGTAGAACTCGTCGAGGCGGGCGCGGTAGGAGGTCTCGCGGGCCTGGTCGACAGCGCGGGTGATGCGCATGAGGCCGAAGAGGGCGTCGCTGCCGATCTCCTTCACCAGGGGCACGAGCGTCTTGCCACGGGCGGTGGATGCCTCGATCAGCTGTGAGCGCTTGAGCAGGTCGTCGTTGCTGCGGGGGACCTTGAAGTAGCGGGCGTAGGGCTCGTCCTCCTCGTCGATGATGGTGAGGTCCTTGAATTCGGGCTCCTCGGCCATCTCGTAGTCGACGCAGGCGTGCTTGGCGGCCTTGGAGATTACGGGGTGGGTGGTCACGTCATCGACGCGCTCGCCGCGGTAGTAGACGGTGCGTCCGTCCTTGAGCGATTCGAGGTATTCAGCCGGCGTGCGAAGTCCCATGGCGTTCGTCTCCGTGCGTGGTCAGATTGGCGGGCGCGGCCCGCGGGTGTGAGTGCGAGCGATGATGATACGCGGGGGCGGGGGTAGGGGCGGGCGGGGACTTGGGATGTGAGGCAACACAGGCTGCGATAAACTCCGGCCTTTGTGTAGAAAGGACCACTTGGAATGAGCGACGAGAACTGGCACGAGGCGCGACTCATACCCATTTCGGGCATCAAGGGTGCAGAGGAACAGGAACGCCGCGGTACCTCCGCCCTCCTGGCCGTCTTGACCACCGTCCATGAGTTCGAACGTGAACTCCTGAAGCCACTGGGCGCCCCTTCAGGAAAGGTGTCGGCTTTCTGTGAAGTCCCGTTTGAACTTGCCGACGGGAGGAAGGTGCGTGTCGACGGCGCGATACGCGTCGTACGGGGAAAGCGAACCTGGACGCTGCTCGTTGAGGTAAAGACTGGCAAAGCAGAACTTGGCCAGGAGCAAGTCGAGGCCTATCTGGACGTGGTCAAACAGGAAGGGTTCGACGGGCTTCTCACGATTAGCAACCAGCTCGTCCCCGTCTACGGCCAGCATCCGGTCGAGGTCAACAAGGTCCGCTATCGCAGGACTCCCCTGCACCACTTGTCCTGGTCGCGCATCCTGTCCACCGCCCTCAGAGCCAACGACCACATCGGCATCGAGGATCCGGAGCAGGACTGGATACTCAGTGAGCTCATCCGCTACCTGCAGTACGACGGCTCGGGAGCCAAGGCATTCGATGACATGGGCCCCGATTGGACAGCCCTCCGGGCGAACATTCGGGAAGGAACGCTCACACGCGGAGATCCCGAAGCAGCCAGTGTTGCGATGCGATGGGAGCAACTGCTTCAACACATCAGCCTGAGTCTGGCAGCGCGACTTGGCGGGGATGTCCACCCTGTTTTGACGCGCAAGGAGGCCCAGGATCCGGCCCTTCGTACGAACGCTCTGACACGGGAACTGACGGACCAGGGAACTCTTTCTGGCGCGATCGCGATTCCCAATGCCATCGCCCCTCTGGCCGTCAGCGCAGACCTTAAATCCATGGTTGCCTCGGTTGCGGTCACACTGGACGCACCGGGGCTTGCCCGTTCAACCGCACGGCTTAACTGGCTGCTCCGGCAACTCAGGTCAGCACCCGACTCGCTTCGCCTTGATGCGGCCTTTGAGCGGACGCAATTTGGAGACTCAGAACTCCTCGGGGTAGTGCGCGGTGACTCGAAGACCCTTCTAGGGGGCACCGACCGCCTTCCTCGTTCGTTCTCCGTCGTAGAGACGCGCAAGGTCAGTTCGAAGAGGCGAACAGGATCAGGCAGCTTCGTCAGCGATGTCGAGAAGCTCGTGGACGAGTTCTACCGTGAGGTCGTGCAGGGATTGAAGACCTGGACGCCACCCGCCCCCAGACTTGCCGAGGAGAAGACCGAGTCGGCCGAGGAGCACACCAGGGCTGAAGCCGAAACCGAGGCGCCAGCAGCCGGCTCCTAGGCCAGGACGCCCTCGACCAGGAGGGCGGCAACTTCGTCGTCGCTCAATTCGAGGATGCGGCGGCAGACTGCGTCGGTGTGCTGGCCAAAGAGGGGGGCGGCCCACTGGTGGACGCCGGGCGTCTCGCTGAGGCGGGCGCAGGCGCCGTCGTAGGCGCTGCGGCCCGTCTCGGGGTGGTCGAGGTACTGGTAGTAGGCGCGCTCCCGCATGTGCGGGTCCTTGTCGAGGATGTCCTGGGCGTTCTGGACGACGCCGGCGGGAACGCCGCGCGCCTGGAGGTCGGCCATGACGTCCTCGGCGCGACGGTCGGCGGTCCACAGGCTGAGCAGGGTTTCGAGGGCGTCCTCGTTCGCCTTGCGGGCCTCGTGGGTGGCGAAGCGGGGGTCGGTGGCGGACCCGACCTGGCCGAAAGCGTCACAGACGGCCGCCCACTGCTCGTCGCTGCGGCAGGCGATCGCGATCCAGCGGTCCTCGGAGCCCTCGGATGTGGGGTCGTCGGCGCAGCGGAAGGCGCCGTGGGGGGCGGCGACGGGGTTGCGGTTGCCGGTGCGGGTCTGGACGACACCGTTGGCGGTGTAGTCGAGGATGGCGGGGGCGAGGGCGTTCACGACTGACTCGATCTGGGGCATCTCGACGAGCTGGCCCTCGCCGGTTATGTCGCGGTGGCGGAGGGCAGCGAGGAGGGCGAAGGCAAGGTGCCCGGGGTTGACCACGTAGTCGGGGTAGTTCGTACCGATGCCGATGGGCGGGTGGTGGGGGAAGCCGGAGAGCTCGCTGATGCCGGTGATGGGCGTGAGCACGGCGCCGAAGCCGAGGAAGTCGCGGTGGGGGCCGACCATGCCCTGCATGGGCGCGTATCCGGCGACGATGCGGGGGTTGGCGGCGGAGACGTGCTCGTAGAGGAGGTTCCATTTCTCCAGCACGCGCGGGGTGAAGTTGGTCATGAAGATGTCGGATCGCTCGATGAGGCGGTAGGCGATCTCCTGGCCGCGCTCGGTGTTGAGGTCGAGCAGGAAGCTGAGCTTGCCGGCGTTGAAGTTGTTGAAGTAGCCAGAGGCGTTGTAGGTGTCGCTCATCTTCGAGCCGTCCTCGTTGAGGGCGACGGGCTCGACGATGCGGAGGGAGTCGATGCGGGCCTCGGACTCGACGCGCACGACCTCGGCGCCGAAGGAGGCGAGGGTTTGCCCGGCGATTGGTCCGGCGCCGAACCAGGAGAAGTCGGCCACGCGCACGCCTTCGAGGGGGCGGGTGGGACGGGACGGGGCGGTGACGGGACGGGCGGGGGTCGCGTTCCAGCCGGCGTCGGGGTGCTGGCCGAGGGCGGGCGGGGAGGCGACGGTGGCGGGGGTGGCGGAAAGGCGGTAGGGCGGGCCGGGGAACTCGACCTCGCGCGAGTCGACGGGGAGGGGCTGGTACCAGTCGCGGTCGCGGAGCTGGGCGTTCTCGACGAGGTCTCTCGGAGTCGAGACGAGGCCGACGAGGAGGCGCCGGCGCTGGCCTTCTTCGTACGCCTCAAGGGCGGTCATGGTGGCGAGGAACTGGGCGAACACCTCGTTGATGTGGGCGAGCTGCCCGGCGGCGCCCGCGGCCGACTCGGGATCGGAGAGGATCTGGGCGAGGAAGCGCAGGTTCATGCCCTGCACGAGCTCGGCGTAGGCCTCGTCGTTGAGGTCGTGCTCGAAGCCGGCTTCGTCCATCCAGGCGACGACCTCGGGGAAGTCGGCGCCGCCGGGGGCGGTGATGTAGGCCATCACGTACCCGGCCTTGGTCGGGTAGACGCCGACGCCGGGGATGGGCATGCGGAGGAGGCCGAGGGGGCCGGTGCGCACGCGGTTGGTGCGCTGGAAGTCCCACATCATCATGGCCGTCTCCTGGGGCAGGGAGAGGGCCTCCTGCACGGAGACATCGACGTGCTGACCCTGGCCGGTGCGCTCGGCGTGGTGCAGCGCGACGAGTGTGCCCTGGGCGGCCTGGATGCTGGCGCAGATGTTGCCCTGGTTGCCGTAGATGATGTTGGGCGGGTCCTCGGGCTGGCCGGCAAGGGTCATGACGCCGCCCATCGCCTGGCCGACGATGTCGCTGTAGGCGAAGTTGGCGTGCGGGCCGGTCTGGCCGAAGCCGGTGATGGACGTGTAGACGAGGTCGGGGCGTTCGCCACGGAGGTCTTCGTAGCCGAGCCCAACGCTGGCAAGGGAGCCGGGCAGGTGGTCCTCGATGATGATGTCAGCGCCGAGGGCGAGTTCGCGGGCGCGCGCGAGGGAGGCTTCGTCGTGAAGGTCGAGCGCGAGGGAGCGCTTCGAGGTGTTCTGCGCCCAGAAGGCGATGCTGGCGTCGGGGCCCGGGTCGCCGTCGAGGAAGGGCGGGGTCTGGCGCTGGGACTCGCCGGCGGGAGGCTCGACCTTGATGACGTCGGCGCCGAGGTCGGCGAAGAGCTTGCCGCAGTAGGCCCCGATCTCGTCGGTGAATTCGAGGACGCGGACGTTCGCGAGCGGTCCCTCGGGCATGGCTACGCCTCCACGCTGGCGGTAACGGTGGCGGGGAGCCGGTCGGACAGTATCTCGACCGTCTCGCCGATGATCTCTTCCATGATGACGGAGGCGGGGCGGACCTCGTCGAGCATGCCGGCGATCTGGCCGGCGGCGTTCATGAGCAGGTCCTCGCGTCCGGCCTGGCGGAGGGAGTGGGCCATGTCGCGCACGACGATCCCCTGGACGCCCATGGGGAGGGCGCGGAGGCCGCTGTCTTCCCAGGCATCGATGAGGGGATTGCGAATGTTGCGCATGGTCTTGCCGCTGTAGAGGCGCGTGATCTTCGTGTCCTCCTCGGTGGCGTCGAGGATGCGCTTCAGCTGGGCGGGAGGCTGGTTGGCCTCCTCGGAGACGAGGAAGGCGGTGCCCACCCAGACGCCCGCCGCGCCGGCGGCAAGCATGGCGGCCATGCCGCGGCCGCTGCCGATACCGCCGGCGGCAATGACGGGAACGGGGTCGATGGCCTCGATCGCCTGGGTGACAAGCGGGAGGGTACCGATGCGACCGGTGTGTCCCCCGGCCTCGGTGCCCTGCGTGACGACGGCATCGACCCCGGCCTCGGCGACGCGCTTCGCGTTCTTGACGTTGCCGACGAGGGAGAGGACGACGGTGCCGTTGTCGTGCAGCCGATCGAGCCAGGGAGCGGGGCTTCCGAGCCCCGCGGCGAAGACGGGCACCTGCTCCTCGATGACGACCTCCATCTGGGCGTCGGACATGCCCGCGCGCTTGCCCTGGAGGGTGGGGCGGGTCTCGGTCTCGACGGGCGGAGCCTCGATCCAGGGCACGTCCATGGAGGCGAGCATGTTGCGGAGGCCGTTGCGGACCTCGGCGGGAACCAGCTCGCGGGGGTCGGCGGGGGGCGGCCTGTCGGCGGCGGCGCCCATGTAGTTGGCGGGCAGGAGGAGGTCAACGCCGAATGGCTTGTCAGTGAGGCCGCGGACCTTGTTGATCTCCTCGCACAGGCGCTCCGGGCCGTAGCCGCTGCCGCCGAGCACACCGAGGCCGCCCCCGTTGGAGATGGCGGCGGCAAGCTCGGCGGTCGCCACGGGGCCGACGATGCCGCCGGCGACCGGCCCCATGCCGGCGAGGACAAAGGGGTACTCGATTCCGAGCAGGTCACAGAGGGCGGTACGGAGGACGGGACGGGCCATCGGGCGCTCCAGCGGGAGAGTGCGCGCAGTATAGCCGGGCGGCACTCCCGGGCCCCGCCCGGGAGCGGGCACCTATAATCGCGGCGTGGCTGGCAACGGCGCGAAACCGCGCCTCGTGATCCTCGATTCGCACGGCATTCTCTACCGCGCGTTCTTCGCGTTGGGCTCCGTCCCCAACCCCATGATGAGCAGCAAGGGCGAGCTCACGTTCGCGACCTACGGGTACGCGGAATCGCTGCTGCGGGTGTTCGACCAGCTCAGCCCGACGCACATCTGCGCGGCCTGGGACGCGAAGGGCAAGACGTTCCGGCACGAGGCCCGCGAGGACTACAAGGCGACCCGCCGGAAGACGCCCGAGGACCTGCTACCTCAGATGGATCGCGTGCGCGAGATGCTGGATGCGTTCGCGATCCCCGTGTATGAGGCGCCCGGCTTCGAGGCGGACGACGTGGCGGGCACGATCGCGACGAAGACGGCGTCGGAAGGCATCGACACGTGGATCGTCACGCTGGATACGGACCTCGTGCAGCTCATCCGGCCCAACCTCCAGCTCTTCATGTTCCGCCCTTACCAGCGCGACACGGTCGTGTACGACACGAAGGCGGCGAGCGAGCGCTGGGGGTTCAGCCCGCCCTTCATGACCGACTTCAAGGCGCTGCGTGGGGACACCAGCGACAACATCCCGGGCATCAAAGGGGTCGGCGACAAGACGGCGGCCAACCTGATCCGGCAGTTCGGGCCGGTCGAGGAGATCTTCGAGAGGCTGGACGAGATCACGTCGAAGTCGGTGCGGGGGAAGCTGGAGGGGAAGCGGGAGGAGGCGCTGGAGAGCAAGGAGCTGATCACGATCCGCACGGACGTGGACTGCGGCTTCGACTTCGACGCCTGCGAGGCGACCGACTACGACCGCGAGAAGGTGGTCGCGTTCTTCCGGGAGCTGGAGTTCCGCAGCCTTATCGACCGACTGCCGGAGGCGGCGGGGGGCGAGGACGAGCCTGCTCCCGAGGAAGCGGAGCCGGGCGAGTACGCGAACGTGACGGACGAAGCGGGCCTGCACGCGCTGGCCGGGACGCTGCGAGAGTCGGGGGGGTTCGCGGTGGGCGCGCTTTCGACCGCGGGCGACTCGACGCATCCCTTGCTGCTGGGCCTGGCCTTCGCGACGGAGCCGGGGCGGGCGTGGTACGTCCCGATCGGGCACGCGCCACGCCTCGACAGCCCGAGCGAGCAGCTCTCGCTGGACGGGATCCGGGAGGCGCTGGGGCCGCTGCTGGCGGACGCCTCACTGCCGAAAACGGCCTACGGAGCGAAGTACCTGCTGCACCAGCTCGGACGGGCGGGGATGGCGCTGTGGGGGGTGACGCGCGAGGCGGGGCTGATGGCGTTCCTGCTGGGGGAGACCTCGCAGGCGCTGGCGAACCTCGTGAACGAGCGGCTGGGGGTGGAACTGCGTCCGCTGACAGCGCTGACGGGCACGGGCCGCAAGGCGATCCCCATGGCGCAGGTCGATCCGGAGTCGGCGGGGGAGCTGGCTTGCCAGCAGGTCGACCTGCTCCTGCAGGTGCTCCCCGGGCTCGAGGCACAACTGCGCGAACGGGGCCAGTGGGAGCTGTACGAGGAGATGGAGCTGCCGCTCTACCCCGTGCTGGCGGAGATGGAGGCGGCGGGGGTCGCCATCGACACGAGCGTGTTGCGGGAGATCTCCGACGGGCTGATCGGTGACATCGAGGCGGCGGAAACGACGGTCTACGAGCACGTCGGACGCGAGTTCAACATCGGCAGTCCGCAGCAGCTGAGCGACGTCCTCTTCCGGGAGCTCGGCCTGCCACCGACGCGCCGCACGAAGCAGGGCCACAGCACCGATCAGCGGGCGCTGGAGGGACTGCGGGAGGCGCACCCCATCATCGACTCGATCTTCCAGTACCGGCAGCTGACGAAACTGAAGTCGACCTACCTTGACGCGCTGCCGGGAGCGGTCTCGCCGGAGGACGGGCGCATCCACACGGACTTCCAGCAGACCGTGGCGGCGACGGGGCGGCTGAGCAGCACGAATCCGAACCTGCAGAACATCCCGGTGCGCACCGAGATGGGGCGGGACATCCGCCGCGCGTTCGTGCCGGAGGGCTACGACGACGCGGTCTACGTGGCCGCGGACTACTCGCAGATCGAGCTGCGGGTGCTGGCCCACATCACGGAGGACACGGGGCTCATCGAGGCGTTCCTCGCGGACGCGGACATCCACCAGGCGACGGCGGCGAGCGTCTACGGGGTGGAGGCGGAGGACGTGACGCGTTCGATGCGGGACACGGCGAAGATGGTGAACTTCGGCATCGCCTACGGGATGGGGTCGTTTGGGCTGAGCGACCGGACGGGCATGACACGGGACGAGGCGGAGGCGTTCATCGACAGCTACTACGCGAATTTCCCGGGCATCAAGGCGTGGCAGGAGCACGTGCTCGCAACGACGAAGAAGCAGGGATACGCTGAGACGCTCTACGGGCGGCGGCGCTACCTGCCGGCGATCCACAGCACGAACTTCCAGGTGCGCAGCGCGGCGGAGCGCGAGGCGATCAACATGCCCATCCAGGGGACGGCGGCGGACATCATCAAGGTGGCGATGATTCGCATCGCGGAGGCGGCGCGGGAGCGCGAGCTGCGCAGCCGCATGATCCTGCAGGTCCACGACGAGCTGATCTTCGAAGGGCCGGAAGACGAGGCGGACGAGGTGGCGGGGCTGCTGTCGGAGGTGATGCCGGCCAGCCTCGAGCTGAAGGTGCCGCTCAAGGTCGACCTGAAGCGCGGACGGACGTGGGCGGAGCTGTAGGGGGCGCAGTCCGCAGCAGCCTAAGTCTTGCAATTTGAAGGTAGTACTTTCAGATTGCACGTCCGTTTGATATCCTAGCAAGCGTGATCGACCGCGAAATCACCAGCCATCTGAAGGCATCCTTCGAGCAGTATCCCTTCGTCACCGTGACGGGGCCGCGCCAGTCCGGCAAAACCACTCTGTGCCGGCAAGCGTTCCCCGGGCTCAAGTACGTCAACCTGGAAGCGCCCGATCAGCGGGAATTCGCCGAGTCCGACCCTCGCGGTTTTCTCTCGCAATTGGGTGAGGGCGTCATCATCGATGAGGTCCAGCATGTGCCGGATCTGTTGTCTTACCTTCAGGTGCTAGCCGATGAACGCGGAGGGAATGGCCTGTTCGTACTTACGGGGAGCGAGCAGTTCAAGCTCTCGGATGCCATTGGCCAGTCGCTCGCCGGACGAACAGCGCTGCTCCGCCTTCTTCCATTTTCTCTCCGCGAACGGAGACGGACGGGCGCAAGGGACGGGCTCGACGACATCATCTTCGCCGGGTTCTATCCGCGGATTCTCGACCAGGGTCTTGACCCCCGGCAGGCCCTCGGAGACTACTTCGAGACCTACGTCGAGCGTGACGTCCGCCGCCTCGGCGCTATCCGCAATCTTTCGGCCTTCAGGCTGTTCCTGCGTCTCTGCGCGGGTCGCGTTGGGCAGTTGCTGAACGTGAGCTCCCTGGGTTCGGATGCCGGCGTTTCCCACACAACAGCGCGTGAGTGGCTCACCATCCTTGAGACCAGCTACATTGCCTTTCAACTCCCGCCCTATCACGCGAACATCCGCAAGCGACTGGTCAAGTCGCCCAAGCTGTACTTCTATGACGTCGGCTTGGCCAGCTTCCTGCTCGGGATCGAGAGCCCAGAGCAGGTGACCACGCACCCCCTGCGTGGAGCGCTCTTCGAGAATGTTGTCGTTACCGAAGCGCTTAAGCATAGGTTCAATCGAGGCCAGCAGCCGAACCTGTCCTTCTTCCGGGATTCGACTGGCCTGGAGTGCGACCTGTTCTACGAGACGGGACGGGGCATCAATGCGGTAGAAGCCAAGTCGGGTTCGACCGCGGCTTCCGACTTCTTCACCGCCATCAACCGGGTTGGCGAACTGGTTCCAACCGTGACAGCGAAGACCGTCGTGTACGGGGGAACAGGGCGCCAGTCTCGGAGCGACTGCGAGGTGGTACCGCTAGCTGAACTGGCGGGTTCGCTGGAGCGCTTCGATGTCGAGCAGGAGGTCGCAGCGTTCGTGCGGGAGCGGAGTGGGGCGGAACCTGACGAGTCCGATGCCAGCCAAGTGGAGGCCGCATACCTCACTCACATTCGTCCGATCCTCGAAGCGCTCGACACGGCATGCGAGACGCCAGGCAAGGGGCTGTTCGCCCGCTACGAAAAGGACGATCAGGTTCGATTCGGCAAAGACGGGCTTGCGGGTCTGAGCCTCACAGACAACGACCACTGGCAAAGCATGAGACAGTGGTTGGTGCAGCGACAAGGGTTCAAGTTGGGCCCGAAGCGCCGAGTTTCGCTGCAACGGGACTACGCCTTTGACGGCTATACGGGAAGCAGCGGGGTCGACTTTAGTGTTCGGCTGTCCGTCACCTGGGATTTGGACGGCACCCACCTCTCCCAGTCGGTGTCAATCAATAGAGTGCCCCTCTCAGAACTCGATGCCGGAATCCCTTACGCACACATAGACAGCGAAGGACCCGACGTAGATCACCTCGTAGCCCGGGTCCTGCAGCATCTCCTGGCAGAGATTGCGAGTCAGTCGGCTGGCTAGGGTGAACCCCCGCCTATTGCCGGCACGATGGTGACCTCGTCGTTGGGGGCGATAGGCTCGGTGAGGCCGTAGCGGAAGGCGTGGCCGTTGAGGGCGATGGACAGCTCGGGGCGCAGGCGACCCTCGTCGACGGCGCGTTCATAGAAGCCGGGGCAGCGGACGTCGACGGCGCGCAGTATCTCGCCGAGCGTGGCGCCCGCGACCTCAAGGATCGCGGCGCCAGCGCAGAGCGAGCGCAATGGCGACGGTATGAGAACCGTCGCCACTGGACTACTGCAGGTTGTGGAGCTCCTCCACCACCTGGCGTGGGGAGATGGGCAGCTCCGTGAAGCGATGCCCGGTGGCATCGTGGACGGCGTTGGCGATGGCCGCCAGCGGCGGCACGATCGGCACCTCGCCCACCCCGCGGACGCCGAAGGGGTGCCCGGGGTTGGGAACCTCGACGATGATCGTGTCGATCATCGGCAGGTCGAGGCTGGTGGGCATGCGGTAGTCGAGGAAGGACGCGTTCTCCATGCGCCCGTCCTCGCCGTAGTAGTACTCCTCATTGAGCGCCCAGCCGATGCCCTGGACGACACCGCCCTGCATCTGGCCCTCGACGTAGGCGGGATGCACGGCCGTACCGACGTCCTGGGCGATGGTGTAGCGGAGGATGTCGACCTTGCCGGTGTCGGGGTCAACCTCGACATCGACGACGTGAACGCCATAGGCGGCGCCGGGGGTGCGGGCCATGACGGTGCCGCGACCCTGGATGGGGCCGCCGGTCTCCATCTGCTTCCCGGCGATCTCGGCGAAGGTCATCGACTTCTCGCTGTCGGAGGTGTGTCGCAACCCACCGTCGGCGTACTCGATGTCCTCGGCCTCGCACTCCCAGAGCTGGGCAGCGCGGGCGACCAGCTGCTGCTGGACGTCGAGACCCGCCTCGTAGACGGCCTGGCCGCTGGCGTAGGTGGTGCGCGAGCCCCCGGTTACGTCGTTGTGACCGACGGCGTCGGTGTCGGCGACGGTGGGGCGGATGCTGTCGTACTCGATGCCGAGGGTCTCGGCTAGCTGCATGGCGAGGGAGGCGCGGGTGCCGCCGATATCGGTCGAACCTTCGATCAGGTTGACCGTGCCGTCCGGATTCACCGAGGCGATGACCGACGACTGCATGCCGGCGTTGAACCAGAAGCCGCTGGCAACGCCGCGACCGCGGTTCGGACCCTCGATCGGCGACTGGTAGTGGTCGGAGGACGCTGCGGCCTCGACCGTCTCCTCGTGGCCGATGCGCGGGTGCGCAACGCCGGTGATCATGCGCGAGCCTTCGCTGGCGCTGTTGTTCAGACGGAACTGCAGCGGGTCGGTCCCGGTTTCGCGGGCGACCTCGTCGATGAGCTGCTCGACGCAGAAGGCGGCGTTGGGGGCGCCGGGGGCACGGTAGGCCGCGACCTTCGGCTTGTTCACGACGACGTCGTAGGCGTCGACCTTGAAGTTCTCCACCTCGTAGGGGGAGAGCATGCACATGGCGCCGGCCATGACGGGCGAGCCGGGGAAGGCGCCTGCCTCGAAGGCGAGGCTGACCTCGGCGGCAGTGATCTTGCCGTCCTTGACGGCGAGCTTGCCCTTCATGTGGCCGCCGCTGGTGGGGCCGGTGGCCTGGAAGACGTCGGTGCGGTCCATGGTGAGCTGCACCGGGCGGCCGCACTTGCGGGAGAGGAGCGCCGCAACCGGCTCCAGGTAGAGGCCGATCTTGCCGCCGAACCCGCCGCCGATCTCCATCGGGATCACTCGGACGCGGGAAACGGGGAGCTGCAGCAGTTCGGAGAGCGCGGAGCGCACGGCGAAGGCGCCCTGCGTGCTCGTCCAGACGGTCAGGGTGCCGTCCGAGTTCCAGTTGGCGGTGCCGTTGTGGGGCTCGATGTAGCCCTGGTGGACCATCTTCGTGTCGAACTCGCGCTCGACGACGATGTCGGCCTCGGCATAGGCGGCCTCAAGATCGCCGCCCTCGAAGCGGTTGTGGGCGGCGACGTTGCTGGCGTTGTCGGAAAGCTCGCCGGCGGGGGTCTTCGTGTGGCGGCTCTCGTCGAGCAGCGGAGCGTCCTCGCGCATCGCGTCCTGCACATTGAGGACCGGCGGAAGCACCTCGTACTCGACCTTGATAGCCTCGATCGCCGTGAGCGCGTCATGAACGTTCGTGGCGGCAACGCCGGCGATGGCGTGGCCGCGATAGAGCGCCTTGTCGGCGGCCATCACGTTCTTGCTCATGTCGGAGGCGGTGGAGATGCCTTCGCCCATGTCCATCATCTTGTTGGAGACGACGGGCAGGTCGTTGTGGGTCACGACGGCGAGAACGCCGGGCATGGCCTCGGCCGCACTCGTATCGATGGAGACGATGCGGGCGTGCGCGTGGGGGCTGCGCAGGACGGCGCCGTGGACGAGGTCGGGAAGGTGGATGTCGGCGCCGTAGAGCGCCTTGCCCGTGACCTTCTCAACGCCGTCGGGGCGGATGGGCCGCGTGCCGATGACCTTGTAGTCGGGCTTCTCGGTGGTTGTCATGCTGTGACCTCCTCCATCTCGGACGCCTTGAGGACGGCGCGAACGATCTTGTCGTAACCGGTGCAGCGGCAGAGGTTGCCGGCCAGCCAGTGGCGGACGCGGCCTTCGTCGGCATCCGGCTCGCTATCGAGCAGGGCCTTGGCGGCGACGATGAAGCCGGGGGTGCAGACGCCGCACTGGAGGGCGGCTTCTTCGAGGAAGCACTGCTGCAGGGGATGCAGCGTCTCGCCTTCCGCGACGCCTTCGATGGTTGTGACCGCAGCTCCTTCGGCTTCGACGCCGAGGACGCAGCAGGAGTTCACGACGCGGCCGTCCATGAGGACGCTGCAGGCTCCACAGTTGCCGTTGTTGCAGCCTTCCTTGGTGCCGGTCAGGTTGAGCTCGTCGCGCAGGACTTCGAGCAGGCTCTGGCGGGGTTCGCAGAGGAAGTCGATCTCCTCGCCGTTGAGGGTGGTCTGGACATGGGCTCGACGGGGCATGGGCTAGGCCTCCCGGGCTCGTTCGAGCGCCCGGTTGAGGGCGCGGTAGGTGAGGACGCGAGTGAGGTGCACGCGCTGGGCAATGGAGCCGCGCATGTCGGTGATGGGGGTGGCCGCCTCGGCGGCGATATCGGCGGCGCGGGCGAACGTGTCCTCGGTAGGCGTCTCGCCGGCAAGGGCGTCGCCGGCAGCGGCCACGTAGAGGGGCGTCGGGGCGACAGCGCCCACGGAGATGCGCGCGCCTTCGATGCGCTCACCGTCGGCATCGAGATCGATACGGGCGCCGACGTTGACGACGGCGATGTCCATCTCGTTGCGGGGGATGAAGCGGTGGAAGAAGGAGCCGGAGTTGGCCGGCTGCGGCGGGATATTCACCTTGATGATGAGCTCGCCGGGGCCGAGGACGTTCTGGCCGGGGCCGGTGAAAAAGTCCTCGAGGGGCAGGTCGCGCGTGCCGTCCGCGGAGCCGAGCGTGAGCGTGGCGCCGAGGGCGATGAGGGCGGGGACGGTATCGGCGGCGGGGCCGCTGTTGCCGATGTTCCCGCCGAAGCAGGCGCGGCTCTGAATCTGGATGCCGCCGACGAGCGTCGCGCAGTCGATGACGGCGGGCAGGCGGCGGACGATCTCATCGTCCTCGTAGATCTCGGCGAAGGGCACGGAAGCCCCTATTTCGAGACCGCCGTCACCGGTCCAGGCGTAGCTGATGAGCTCGGGGATGTGCTTGACGTCGATAAGCTGGTCGACCTGTTTCCGGCCCTCGCGGAGCTGGACGATGATGTCGGTACCGCCAGCGAGGAAGGCCGAGGTCTTACCGTTCGAGAGGGCAGCGTACGCCTCGCCAAGCGAGGAGGGCGCCAAGTAGTCGATCTCCTTCATGAACAATCCTTCGGAAGAGTGAGCGGCCTAGAGCCGCCCGTGCGGCAGTGGATCATAAAGGGGAACCCCTACTGTGTCTGCGAACGGGGAACGGCGGGGTCAGGCGGAGGCGCGGGACTCGTTCCAGGCGCGAAGGGCAGCGGGCTGGTTCGTGATGATGCCGTCCACGCCTGCCTCGGCGAGGCGGGTCCAATCGTCCGGGCCGTCGGCGGTCCAGGCCCAGAGCTTGAGGTCGTGGCGGCGGGCGATCTCGACGGCGTGCGGCGCGACGACCGCGTGGAACAGCGAGATCGCGCCGGCGCCGTGTTCGGCGGCGCGCGCGGCGAGCGTTTCAAGCCCGGCGCCACCCATGGGCATGGCGATCATCGCCGCCTCAATTTCCGGGGCGAGGGTGCGGGCACGCTCCACGAGGTCGTGGTCGAAGGAGTGGAGGGCGGTCCAGGACTCGGCGCCGTGGCGGCGGATGACCTCTAGCGTGGAATCGAGGAGGGCCGGTCCGTCGTCCGGACGGTCGGGGGCGACCTTCAGCTCACACATGACGTCGATGCGGCCGGCGACGAGGTCCAGCACCTTGTCGAGGGAGGGGACGTGCTCGCCTTCACCGGCATCGACGCGCGCGAGGTCCGCGAGGGAGGCGTCCCGCACGGGGCCGGACAGGTTCGTGGTGCGGTCGAGGGTGTCGTCGTGGAGGAGGACGGGGACGCCGTCGGCGCAGAGGTGGAGGTCGATCTCCATGGCGCCGGCGCTCTCCAGCGAGGCGCGGACGCCCGCGAGGGTGTTGGCGGGAGCCTCGCCCGCGGCGGCGGCGTGGGCGATGACGATGGGAGCACTCATGGCGTTCGCGAGGATAACGCCCCTGCGTGCGAAACTGTCCGAATGCCCGAAGGCTGCGTGTTCTGTGCAATCGCCGCGGGAGACGCGCCCGCCAGCGTGGTCTGGGAGAACGAACTCGCGATGGCGTTCATGGACCTGCGCCAGCCGAACCCGGGGCATGTGCTCGTCATCCCTCGCGCCCACATCGTGGACATCCTGGGGCTGGACGACCGCACAGGGGCCGCCCTGATGGCGGGAACCACACGCGTAGCGAGGGCGGTGTCGCGGGCATTCGCGCCGGACGGACTGAACGTCTGGCAGTCGACGGGGGAGGCGGCAGGGCAGGAGGTCTTCCACCTCCACCTGCACGTCATGCCACGCCATCACGAGGACGGGCTCTTCCGCCCCTATCCAGAACTCCCACCGCCAGGCTCGCGTGACCTCCTGGAACGGCTCGCCGTAGATGTACGGCGTGGTCTGGCGGAGGAGGCGTGAGCGTCGAAGCCGCCCCCGAGGCGGGGCCGCGCAACCCCTTCGTCAACCGCGACTACCGGGCCTGGCTGACCGCCTCGGTCGTGACGGCGATGGGGGTTGGCATCCAGATCGTGACGGTGCCGCTGTTCATCCGGGACCGGGTGGAGCCGGACGAGCGCGCAGCGGTAATCGCCGGGGCGCTCATCATTCAGACGCTGCCGGGCGTGTTCCTGACACTGCTGGGCGGGGTCGTCGCGGATCGCGTGGAGCCACGGCTGCTCCTGTTCCGCGCGACCGCGGTCGCCGCGACGGTCTCGGCCGTGTACGTGGTGCTCTCGGCGGCGGAGGTCACGATCGTGTGGCCGGTGTTCGCGCTGTCGGCGATGGTCGGGGCGGTGGCGGCATTCGAGCAGCCGGCGCGGCAGGGCGTCCTCCCGCAGATGGTCACACGGCCGCAGCTGCAGAACGCCGTGATCCTGGGGAATGTGGGCTTTCTCGCAGCGGGGCAGTTCGCGGGGCCGGCGCTGGGAGGGTTCGTCGGCGGTGACGCCGGGCTGACGGCCGCATTCGCGCTTGAGACCGGGCTGCTGGCGCTGGGGGCGCTGTTGTTCCTGACGCTCGGCCACTACGAGCCTCGCGTGCCCGAGCGGCACGACGTTCGAAGCGAGCTAATGGAGGGACTGCGCTACGTTCGCGGCTCCCGCAACATCATCGGTTTGCTGGTGCTGGCGGCGATGCCCGGCATCTTCTACGCGGGTCCCCTTACAGTGAACATGCTGCTCATCGTCGAAGACGTGCTGATGCTGGAAGACCGCTGGGTGGGCATCCTTTTCGGGACGTTCGGGGCGGGCATGATCGTCAGTTCCGCCCTGATGACGCTGCGGCCCCTTCCCCGGCGGGGATTGCTGCTGGCGCTCTCCCCGGTCGCGGGCGCACCCCTGCTGGTCCTGTTCGGGTTGAGTGAGATTCCCTGGCTGACGGTCGCCGCCCTGCTCGCGATTGGGCCGCCGGCCGCCATCTTCACGAACCTGAGCCTAGCGCTGCTGCAGGAGCAAACCGAAGAAGCGGTGATGGGACGCGTGATGGGCGTCTACTCGCTGATGTTCGTGGCCTCCGCGCCGATCGGATACGCGCAGACCGGGCTTGTCACAAGCCTGATCGGGCCACAGGCGAGCATCGTGGCAAGCGCGGCTGCCGGCGGTGTCGCCGGGATCGCGCTGCTGTTCTGGCTGCCCGTGCGCAAGCTCACGTGAGCGACGGGGAGACCGAGGCGGCAGCTGCGGAAGCGCCAGAGGAGGCGGAGAGCCGCAACCCGTTCTCCAACCGCGACTACCGGGCGTGGTTGGCGGCATCGGTGGTCACGGCGCTCGGTGTTGGCATCCAGATCGTGGCGGTACCGCTCTTCATCCGGGACCGGGTCGAGCCCGATGAGCGCGCAGCGGCGATCGCCGGGGCGCTCATGATCCAGGAGCTTCCGGGCGTGCTGCTGACGCTCTTTGGCGGTGTGCTCGCCGACCGCATGGAAGCACGCCTGATCCTTGTCCGAGCAACGACCGTGGCGGCAGTGGTCTCGGGCGTCTATGTCGTGCTCGCCGCCGCCTCCGTAACGATCCTGTGGCCGGTGTTCCTCCTCTCGGCCGTGATCGGGGCGGTGGGGGCGTTTGAAAACCCGGCACGGCAGGGGGTACTGCCACGGATCGTGACGCGTCCCCAACTGCAGAACGCCGTGATCATCGGAAATGTGGGCTTCCTTGCGGCCTCGGACTTTATCGGGCCGGCCCTGGGCGGACTCATGGCGGGCTTCGCGGGCCTGACAGCGGCTTTCTCGCTCGAGACGGCGTTGCTGGCCGCAGGGGCGTTGCTGTTCCTCCTGCTGCGGGGCTACCAGCCGGTGCAGGAAGAGGAGCAGAGCAGCATTCGCAGCGACCTCGCTGAAGGGGTTCGGTATGTGCTGCGCTCGCCGGCCATCCTCGGCCTGCTCATGCTGTCGGCGATGCTCGGCATCTTCTTCGGCGGGCCGATCACGGTGACGATGCTGCTCATCGTCGAGGATGTGCTCCACCTGGGAGACCACTGGGTCGGCATTCTCTTCGCCACCTTCGGGGCGGGCATGATTGTCAGTTCGGGGTTGATGACGCTGCGGCCCCTTCCACGGAGGGGTCTCCTGGTGGCGCTCTCGCCGGTGCTGGCGGCGCCCCCGCTGGTCCTCTTCGGGCTGAGTGAGACGGCGTGGTTAACGGTCGTGGCGCTGCTGGCCATCGGTCCGGCCGGCGCCATCTTCATGAACCTGAGCCTCGCCCTCCTGCAGGAGAACACCCCGCAGCCGGTCATGGGCCGGGTGATGAGCATCTACTCGCTCATGTTCGCGGCCGCGATGCCGATCGGCATCGCGCAAACGGGGCTGCTCGCGACCCTCTGGGGAGCACAGTTCAGCATCGTCGCCAGCGCAATCGCTGGCGGCGTCGTGGGTTTCCTGCTCCTCGTCTGGTCGCCCGTGCGGAAGCTGCCCTGAGGCCAGCCCCTACAGCTGGATGATGGAGCGACCGGAGATGTGGCCGGCGGCGAGGGCGTCGGTGGCCTCGTTGATCTGGTCGAGCTCATAGCTGGCGGTCACGAGCGCGTCGAGGTCGAGGTCGCCCTCCTTGTACCAGCGGATGAACATCGGGAAGTCGCGGTCGGGGCGGCAGGAGCCGCCGATGCTGCCGATGTACTTCTTCTCGTTGATGAGGAGGTCGCGCGCGTCGATCCCGACGTTCGTCTGGGGGACACCGACGAGGACGGCGGTGCCGCCCGTGCGAACGCCCATGATGCCGGGGCGGGCGGCAGGCAGGATCTGCTCCATCGTCTGCTTCACCCCGATGCAGTCGAAGGCGTAATCGACGCCTGCGACGGGGCGGCCCATGAAGTCGAAGTCGGTGTCGCTGGTGGTGAGGGCGCGGACCTGCTCGACGGCGTCGCCATCGGAGGCGTTGACGCCGATAGTGGCGCCGAACTGCTTCGCGAACTCGAGCTTCTCGTCGCTCAAGTCGACGGCGATGATGGGGTCGGCGCCGACGACGGCGGCGGCGACGATGGCGGAGAGGCCCACGCCTCCCACGCCGAAGACGGCGACGCTCTCGCCCTGCTTCACGCCGGCGGTGTGATAGGCGGCGCCGGAGCCCGTCATGATCGCGCAGCCGATGATGGCGGTGACGTCGGTGCGGACGTCCTCGGGCATGGAGACGATGTACTGCTCGTCGGCGATGGTGTGGTCGGCCCAGGTAAAGACACCCTGGGAGATAGCGGTGGAGCCGTCGGCGAGTTCGAGGGAGATGGGGTCCGGGCGGCGGCCGAGGTCGGGGCTGCGGGGCACCCACGTCACCATGACGCGGTCGCCTTCCTTAACGTGCGTGACCTCGCTGCCGGCGGCGACGACCGTGCCGGTCGACTCGTGGCCGAGGAGCTGGGGCGCTCCCCGGGGGCCATGCATCTGGTGGAGCTGGGAGTGGCAGATGCCGCTGGCGAACTGCTTGACGACGACCTGGTGGGGTCCGGGGTCGGGAAGGGCGATCTCATCGATGCGGAGGGGGCCGGGCTCGGCGGGGCAGACAACGACGCGGGCGTCGGTAGGCATGGAGCGACTCCTCTTGCGGTAGTGGCGGCGAATCTTACCGATCCGGCCCGATCAAAGCGCCCCATCGCGCGTGGCGGGCAGAACGGGAGCGCTGGGGACTCTTCCCGTATCATCCGGCGGGCTACGACCACAAGGGGTGACCAGATGGCAGAAATCGACGGCGCGACCGTAATCGCTCGCAGCCTCAAGCAGCAGGGCGTCGACTACATGTTCGGCGTGGTGGGATTCCCGGTAGCGGGCATCGCGGCGGCGGCGCAGCGCGAAGGGATCCAGTACTACGGCTTCCACAACGAGCAGGCGGCGAGCTACGCCGCGGGCGCCGTCGGCTACCTGACCGGGCGTCCGGGCGCGTGCCTGACGGTGTGCGGGCCGGGGATGATCCACGGCATCGCGGGGATGGCGAACGCGTGGTCAAACACGTGGCCCATGATCCTGATCGGCGGCGCACCGGATTCGTACCAGGACGGGCAGGGCTCGTTCCAGGAGGCCCCGCAGGTGGAGGCGGCGCGCCCCTTCGCGAAGCTCTCGCGACGGGCGGAGAGCATCGAGCGCGTGCCCTACTACGTGGAGCAGGCCGTGCGAACGAGCATGTACGGCCGCCCCGGGGCGGTTTACCTCGATTTCGCCAATGACGTTATCTCGGGGCGGGTCGAGGAGTCGGAGATCGAGTTCAAGGACCGCTGCGCCGACGCGCCCCGCACCTACGCCGAGCCGGGCTCGATCGACGCCGCCGTCGACGCGCTGAAGTCGGCGGAGCGCCCCCTCGTGATCGTCGGCAAGGGCATGGCCTACGCGCGCGCCGAGGACGACGTGCGGGACTTCATCGACAAGACGCAGCTCCCGTTCCTGGCCTCGCCGATGGGCAAGGGCGTCGTGCCCGACGACCACCCGCTGTCGGTGGCGCCCGCGCGCTCGTACGCGCTCCAGAACGCGGACCTCGTGTTCCTGATGGGGGCGCGGCTGAACTGGATCATGCACTTCGGCCTGCCGCCGCGCTTCAACAAGGACGTGCGCGTGGTGCAGATGGACATCAGCGCGGAGGAGATCGGCACGAACGTGCCGACGGAGGTCGCGCTGGTAGGCGACGGCAAGGCGATCACGAGCCAGCTGAACGTGGCGCTTGAGCAGAACCCCTGGTCGTACCCGCAGGAGACGACGTGGTGGACGGGGCTCTCGGCGAAAGCCGAGGAGAACCGCCAGGCCGTGGCCGCCATGGAGAAGGACGAGTCGGAGCCGATGGGCTACTACCGCGTGCTGCGGGCCGTGCGCGAGGCGATCCCCGAGGACGCCATCATTGCCAGCGAGGGCGCGAGCACGATGGATATCGGCCGCACCGTGCTGCCCAACATCGTCCCGCGCTCGCGTCTCGATGCGGGCACGTTCGGCACGATGGGCGTGGGCGTGGCCCAGGCGATCGCGGCCGCGGCCGTGCATCCCGACCGCAAGGTCGTGGCCGTCGAGGGCGACGCGGGCTTCGGCTTCAGCGCGATGGAGGTCGAGGTGGCGGTTCGCTACAACCTGCCGATCACGTTCATCGTCGTGAACAACAACGGCATCGGCGGGGGTCCCAGCGAACTCGACCGGAGCAACATCCCGCCGGGCTCGTTCATGCCGAACGCGCGCTACGAGAAGATCATCGAGGCGTTCGGGGGCAAGGGGTACTTCGTAACCGAACTGGCCGATCTGGACTCGACCCTGCGGACGGCTGTCGACGACCCGACGCCCTCGATCGTGAACATCATGATCGACCCGAAGGCGCAGCGGAAGCCGCAGCCGTTCGGCTGGCTCACGCGCTAGGCCGCATGGCGCTCAACCGTACAGAGGCCGCCCGCCTTGTAGCGCTGGCGGCCTCTGTCGTTGTCTGGGTGGCGTGCGGCGGGAGCGAGGCGGTCGAGGAGCGCTGGGCGGCGCTGGAGGTACCCGAGCCGGAGATCGTGTTCCTGGGCGACTGGACGGACGGGGAGCGGGCGGCGATCACCCGCGAGGTGAAGCGCGTCCAGGTGTCGTTCGCCGAGCGTTTCGGCGAGGTCACGTCGGAGTTCACGCTCTACATCTCGACCGACTTCGATGCGCTGAACGACGCGTATCGGGAACGAGTCGACCCAGACGGACAGCGGCGCGGGGTAGAGCTTCCAGAGTGGCTCCCGTGCGGCGGAGTCGCGTGGCGGGCAGCCATCTTCATCTCGCTCGAGAGGTGTGCTGAGAACGAAAAGGCGCACGGAGGACCCATCGCGCACGAGTACTTCCACATTCTCCAGAATCACCTCGGGGGCGTTGCCGGGGCGGACAATGTCTGGCCCACATGGCTCATAGAGGGTTCGGCCGAGTACGCGAGTGCGCACCATGCAGAGGAGCAGGGGCGAGCGTCGGTAACGTGGAGACGAGAGGTATCTCGACTGGTGTGGTCCGGCCTGGGACGACCCCTACCGGGGCCGTACGACGCTGCTGTATCCAGCATGTTCATCGGCGACGCCTACACGAGCCTCGTGTACGACGTGGGTTTCCTCGGGATCGAGTGGCTCATTGAGCGGAGGGGCGCGAAGGCGCTCATGGAGTTCTTCCGGCTGGGAGGCGGGCGGCGGGAGTTCAGTGAGGCGTTCGACATGTCGCCAGATGAATTTGTCGAGGCGTTCGAGGAACACCGGCAGCAGGTGGCGCTCCCATTCGAGTGGAACAGCGTGGGGACAGTCCTCGACGCGAACTCGCGGCCTGTTGCGTACGCGCAGGTGAGAGCGCTCGTGTGGCTGGGAGACGAGAAGATAGCCGTGGCGGGAGCCACGACCAACTCCGAAGGGGTCTTCCGGCTGGCGGGACCAGGGAACGGCTACTCGCTTGGCTTATTCCTGACGTGCCCCGGCGGCAATACTGTCTATGGTCCCCGGGTCTTTGCAGGGGAGCGGGGCGAGAACGGCTTCGTGCCCGACGCCGATGGGCTGCGGGAGACGGACGAACAGGGAGCGGAGCCGTTCTCGGGCGAGGAGAGAAACCGGCTGGGCATCCTCATCGAGCTTCCGGAGACGAAGGCGGCGCTGCTGGAGCGGCACTGCGGGCCGTAGGGGTGAGTGCCACCTGACGAAGCCACGTGGACTCCCTGCACGTTCGCCGAGTAGACGGGGCGGCGGGGCGCCGCCAAGATCGCGCGCATGACTGCTGTTGATGCCGGGTTGCCCGATTTCTCCGCCCTGACTCCAGATGACGTGACACAGGCGTGCGAGGACGCCATCGCGGCGTGCGACGTGGGGGTCGATGCCATTGTGGCGACGGCGGACGGGGAGCGCACGTTCGCGAATACGCTGGGGGCGCTGGAGGCGGCCACGGACCACGTCTCGCAGGCGTCGGGGCAGTACGCCTTCATGGCGTACGTGGCGGAGGACGACGAGCTGCGGGAGGCGGCGCGGGCCTCGGAGGAGCGCATCGACAAGTACCTGGTCGACCTGTCCTTCCGGGAGGACCTGTACGCGGCGATCAAGGCGTACGCGGGGCGGGGGGAGGCGCTGGGGCCGGAAGAGGCGCGGCAGCTCGACTTCGAGCTGCGGGACTACCGCCGGAACGGTTTCGAGCTACCCGAGGCAGAGCGGGCGCGGGTGCGCGAGCTGAGCGACGAGCTGGTGTCGCTGGGGGTGGAGTTCCAGAAGAACATCAGCGAGTGGGACGACGGCATCCTGGTCTCGCGAGAGGACCTGGCCGATCTCCCGGACGCGTTCATCGACTCGCTTCGTACGGAGGAGGTCGATGGCGAGACACGGCACCGGGTGTCGCTGGACTACCCGGAGCTCTTCCCGTTCATGGGGAAGGCGCGGTCGTCGGAGCTGCGCCGGGAGCTATTCGCGAAGGAGCAGGTGAAGGGCGGCGACGCGAACGTGGCGGTGCTCGAGCGTGCGCTGGCGGCGCGACGGGAGATGGCGACGCTGCTGGGGTACGAGTCGTGGGCCGACTACGCGCACGAGGTGTGCATGTCGAAGGAGCGGGAGCGGGTGGCCTCGTTCCTGGCGGACCTGCGCGAGCGCCTGGCCGCGAAGGTGGAGGCGGACCTGACGCTGATGGCGGAGGTGAAGGGCGGTCCCGTAAACATCTGGGACTGGCGCTACTGCCACGACCAGCTCTTGCAGACGCGCTACGCGGTCGACGACTTCGAGGTGGCGCAGTACTTCCCCCTGGATGCGTGCCTGGAGGGGCTGTTCACGGTGTGCCAACGGCTGCTGGGCGTGCGCTTCGAGGCGCGTCCCGACGCACCCGTGTGGCACGAGGACGTGCAGGCGTTCGACGTGTACGAGGCGGACGGGGACGATGCGTTCGCGCGCTTCTACATGGACCTCTTCCCGCGGCCGAATACGTTTGGGCACGCGGCCGCGTTCACGCTACGGGGCGGGCGGGTGTTGCCGGACGGGTCGTACCAGAAGCCGGTAAGCGCGATCGTCGCGAACTTCACGAAGCCCTCGGCAGATGCTCCCTCGCTACTGCGACACAGCGAGGTGGAGACGCTCTTCCACGAGTTCGGCCATATCCTCCACCAGACGCTGACGCGGACGACACACGCGCGCTTCAGCGGGACACGCACGGAGCGCGACTTCGTGGAGGCGCCCTCGCAGATGCTGGAGCACTGGGTGTGGGACCGGGAGGTGCTGGCCAGCTTCACGCGTCACTACGAGACGGGCGAGCCGCTGCCGGACGCGCTGCTGGATTCGATGCTGGCGGCGAAGACGCTGAGCTCGGGCATCATGACGGTGCGGCAGCTCTATTTCGCGCATCTCGACCAGGCCTACCACGCACCGGACTTCGACGGGGACAGCACGGCGGCGACGGAGGCTCTGCACGAGATCACAAGCTTCCCGTACACCCCCGGGACGCACTTCCAGTCGGGCTGGGGGCACCTGTTCGGGTACGACGCGCGCTACTACGGCTACCTCTGGTCGCACGTGTTCGGGGACGACATGTTCACGCGCTTCGAGGGGGCGGGGCTGTTGAACCCCGATCTGGGTGCGGAGTACCGCCGCACAGTGCTGGAGCGGGGCGGTTCGGTTGACGGCGACCAGCTGGTGCGCGACTTCCTCGGACGGGAGCCGAATTCGGACGCGTTCCTGCGGGGCCTGGGCCTGGAGGTCTGACGTACGCGCCAGGGCCATCCTCCCCCGGCCTGTAGACTCGCGCGCGACGAACGAGGAGCGTGTCATGCAGGAACTGAACGGCAAGGTCGCGGTGGTGACGGGCGGCGGCAGCGGCATCGGACGGGCGATGGCCCTCGCCTTCGCGGACGAGGGGATGGACATCGCCATCGGCGACATCGAGTCGGGGCCGGCGGAGGCGGTGGCGGAAGAGGTCCGGGCGAAGGGCCGGCGAGCCATCGCCGTCACCTGCGACGTGACGGACATTGCCTCGGTGCGGGCACTGGCGGCGAGGACGAAGGCGGAGTTGGGCGGCGCTCACGTTGTCTGCAACAACGCGGGCGTGGTGGCAAACAACCCCTCGGCGCAGATGTCGGACACGGACTGGAGCTGGGTGCTGGGGGTCGACCTGGAGGGCGTGGTGAATGGCATCCAGGCGTTCCTGCCGGGGCTGGTGGAGCAGGGCGACGGGCACGTGGTGAACACGTCGTCGATCGCGGGGCTGATCCCGCTGGCGGCGCCGGGAATCATCTCGTACACGGCCGCGAAGTACGGCGTCGTGGGGATCACGGAGACGCTGCACGGCGAGCTGGAAGGCATGGGCGTGGGCGCCTCGGTCCTCTGCCCGGGGCTCGTGAACACGCGCATTGGCGAGTCGGGGCGGAACCGGCCGGACGCAGATGCCGTTCCACCCCCGCCGCCACCGCCGACGGAGCTGCCACCTGACTTCGAGCCGCCATCGAACCAGGGCGGAGTACCCATCGAGCCCGAGGTCGTCGCGCAGCAGGTAGTCGAAGCCGTGAAGGGGAACGACCTCTACATTCTCACGCACCCGGAGACCCGCGGAGCCGTGGAGGCGCGCTTCGCTGCCATCATGGAGGCGTACGACCGAGCCGAGGCGTAACAGGGGCCGGCAGGCTGGAGGTCAAACGGCTGCCATCCGCGTTGTCAGTTTCCTGCCTGTACACTCGCGCGCGATCAACCAGGGGGCGAGTCATGCAGGAACTGAGCGGCAAGGTCGCGGTGATCACGGGCGGTGGCAGCGGGATCGGCCGGGCGATGGCTCTCGCGTTTGCGGACGAGGGGATGGACATCGCGATCGGCGACATCGAGCCGGCAGCGGGGGAGGCAGTCGCGGAGGAGGTCCGGGCGAAGGGGCGGCGGGCGGTGGTCGTGACCTGCGACGTGACCGACCTCGAGTCGGTGAGAGGGCTGGCGGAGGCGGCGAAGGCGGAGTTCGGCGCGTACCACGTGGTCTGCAACAACGCGGGCGTCATTTCCGGGGGACCCACCGCAGAGTTGAGCGCGGCCGAGTGGGACTGGGTGCTCAATGTCGACCTGCAGGGCGTGGTGAACGGAGTCATCGCTTTCCTGCCGGGGTTGGTGGAGCAGGGCGAGGGCCACATCGTGAACACGGCGTCCATCGCCGGGCTGGTCCCGCTGGCGGCGCCGGGTGTGATCAACTACACCACCGCGAAGTACGGGGTCGTCGGGATCACGGAGACGCTCCACGACGAGCTCGCCCCAATGGGGGTCGGCGCTTCGGCGCTGTGCCCGGGAGTCGTGAATACGCGCATCGGCCAGTCGGCGCGCAACCGGCCGGAGTCGGCGGGCGGCCCGGTGCCGGCGGAGGACATGGGAGCGCCACTCGAACTGCCGCCGGGGATGGAAATGCCCCGGATCATCGGGGCGAACGTTCGGGAGCCGGACGAGATGGCGAAGCGGGTGGTCGACGGGGTCAAGAACAACGACCTCTACATCGTGACGCACCCGGAGACGCGGGGGGCGGTGGAGGAGCGCTTCGCCGCCATCATGGCGGCGTTCGACAAGCTCGAGGCGACGCTGGCGGCGGAGTAGGCCTGACGTGACGAGCGCAGCCGAGCCGACGCTGGAGACCCTCTCGGATCGGGCGCGGGGGCTGCTGCAGGGCGCGCTCGACATCCACGTCCACGCCGACCCGGACCCGTACGCGGAGCGCAAGGCCGACTTTGGGGCGACGGTGGCGCGGGCGCGGGAGGCGGGGCTGGCGGGGCTCGTGCTGAAGAGCCACGAGTACCCGACGCAGCCGCTGGCGTGGACGCTCGACCGCGAGTTCAGCGGCATCGACGTGTACGGCGGGGTCGCGCTGGACTGGGGGGTCGGGGGGCTGAACCCGGAGGCGGCTTCGATCACGCTGCGCATCGGCGGGAAGGTCGTGTGGATGCCGACCTTCGACGCCCTGCACTGGCGGAGTTACCGTCCCGGGGGCTTCAACAGTCCGCAGGAGCCGATCACCGTGCTCGATGAGGACGGCGCGCTCCTGCCGGTTTGCCACGACATCCTGGACGTGATCGCCAGCCACGACGCAGTGCTGGCGAGTGGGCACCTCTCCCCAGCGGAGACGCAGGCGATCCTCGGGGAAGGGCTGGCGCGGGGCATGCGCTGCGTGATCACACACGCGTCGTTCTGGACCCCGGTGGAGCTACAGCAGGAGATCGTGGCGAAGGGCGGCTACATCGAGCAGTGCGCGATCGCGGTGGCGGGGGAGGAGGGGGAGGAGGCATGGCCAGACCTTCTTCGCCAGGTGCGGGAGGTGGGGCCAGAGCGGGTCATCCTCTCGTCGGACCACGGGCAGGCGTCGAACCCGGAGCCGGTGGCAGCGCTGGCGACCTTCGGGGAGCGTTTCGTGGAGGCGGGGTTAGGGGAGGCAGAGGTGCGGCGGATGCTGTCGGACAACCCCCGGAGGCTGCTGGCGGGGTGATGGTGGTGGTCCACGCCACCAGTCACCAGCCACTAACCACTTGCCACTAGTCCACCGGCATCGTGACGGGGCGGGTCATATTGCCGAATGTGGGAAGCCAGGCGGAGTGCTTCCCGGGACCGCCGGCGACGATGACGTGGATCGACTCGGGGTTGTCGGCGATCGGGGCCATGGCGTCGCGCTCGAAGAGGGGGACGGGGACACCCTGCTCGGTGTGCTCCTGGATGACCTGGAAGAGTTCGTCGGAGAGCTCGGTCAGGGGGTAACGGGCATGCTCGAAGACGTAGCTCTGGATGTCCTCGCGGGACCAGCCCTCGGCGGCGACGGTGGCGGCGTGCTCGGGTCCGAAGGCGAGCACGGGCGAGCCGCGCGAGAGGATGTTGTTGCTGCCGGCCTGTGACATCGAGCCGGCGATGGTGAGCATGATGCCGAGTGCCGTGTTGCTGCCGTGGTCCTGGATGTTGTGCGGACCCTCGCAGCCGAAGACGGTGACGGCGTTCTCGTCGGGGGCGAAACCGCGGGTGGTGTGGAAGGGGGGCCAGGGGCCGGCTTCGAGGTTCTCGGTGGCGCAGAAGGCGAGCTTGGCGGGGGGGGCCTGGGTGGAGCGGGCGCCGCGGCCGGGCCCGGGGCCGGGGGCGGGGGTGGCGTGGGTGGAGCGGTCGCCGCGACGGGGCCAGGCGCCGGAGACGGTGAGCTGGATGAGTCGCAGGGCCCGCCCGAGGGTCGCGTTGGCGGGGAAGCCGGGGCCGAAGCAGCCGCTCCCAGCGTGGATGCCGAGATCGGCGGCGATGGGGCCACTGACGAGGAGGAAGAGGGAGACGGGGTGGGTCGTGGCGTTCACACCGGAGAGGTTGAACTCCGGGTGGGCGATGGCGCGAACGGCGGCGATGAGCACGGGCAAGTGCTCAGGGACGCAGCCCGCCATGACCGCGTTCACGGCGATGGCGTGGACGGTGGCCTCGCCGCGACGGGGCGGCAGGATGCCGATCACCTCGAGCGGGTCACGGGGTGTGCCGGCAAGCATGGCGGCCACGCGAGACTCGGTCGGGGGGATGACGGGGAGGCCGTCGGACCAGCCACGGGCGGCGAACTCGCGGCTGACGGCGGCGACGTCGTCCGGGAGCTCGACGGTGGCACCGGGCTGGCCAGTGCCCAGCTCCTCGACCTCAACGGTCGAGGCGAGTTCCATGAGGGAGTCGTCGCTCACGCGCCGCTCTCCAACAGGGCGGTCAGCAGGGCAGGGGCGGCCTCGCGGGCCTTCTCCTGGACGGCATCGGGCTGGATGCCGCCGAGGGGGTGGGGGACCACGATGTAGGGAAGGTCGGGCGCGCCGCGCTGCTCGGCTTCCAGCTTGAACAGGCCTTCGAACGCATCCGTAACGACGGTCACGGTCGGGACTCCGCGCTTCTCCAGGGCTATCGAGGCGTAGACACTCCACGCCGTGCAGGACCCTCAGTCGCTGGACCCAACGACAACGAAGTCGCACTCCTCGACGAGCGTGGCCATGGTGGCGCGGCTGGCAGGGCCGGCGACGGGCTTGCTGCCGGTGGTCGTCGCGCCGATGTCCGCGGCCGGACGCAGGCTGTCGACCATGGTCTCCATGAGGAGGCGGGCGTTGGCCTTGCGATTCTCCAGCACGCCGGGGCGGAGGCCGTCGAGGGCGGTGGGGCGCGGGGCGGACTCCTGGGCGACGACGCGCGCGTGGCCGCGAGGGTCATAGACGGTGATTGTGGAATCGGACACGGGGACTCCTTTCGGGCTAGAGGCGGTTGGCGATGAGCTCCATGATCTCGTCGACATCGGGAAAGCGGCCGGTGGCGTTCTTCGAGGCAATGACCTCGCCGTCGACGGCCCACTCAAAGCAGCCGCCGCCACCGGGGATCAGGGCGAAGCTGGCGATGTCGTCCTGGAGGGCGGTGAGTATCTCGCCGGCCATCCACTGGGCGCGGGGCAGGTAGCCGCACTGGGCGCAGTACTCAAGGGTGACGGCCAGGCCCTGCTCGTTCACGGGATGGGATTGTAGCGGGTTCTGGCGTCAGCCCAGTGTTTCGAGCAGGGCGGGGAGGGCGGCGAGGGAGGGGATGGCGAGGTGGCCCGGTGGGGCGTCGGTGGCGCCGACGAGGACGGTGCAGGCGCCGACCTCGCGGGCGGTGTCGAGGTAGTCGGGGGTGTCGTCGCAGACCAGGGCGCGGGTGGGGTCGACCCCGGCCCTTGCGAAGACGCGCTCGTAGTACTCGGGGGTGGGCTTCATGGCGTTGACGAGGTCGGCCCCGAAGAGGGTGCCGAAGTGGTCAACGATCCCCATGCCCGAGAGATAGCGCTCCATCTCCCAGGAGGGCTGGTTCGAAGCCGTGTGGAGCGTGTAGCCGGCCCCGGCCAGCGTGGCGACGGTCTCAGCAGCGCCGGGAAAGGCGGCTCGGGTCCGGCTGGTGATGTAGAGCAGGGCCTCACGAGCGAGGGCGGCGCAGTCGTCAGCCTTCGGCGCGACAACACCCACGTGGTCGCACATGGCCGTTAGCCACGCGGTCTCGTAGGGCACAACCGCCCGTTGGTAGGCGTCGACGACGGCCATGGCGTCTTTGTGGGCTTCGAAGACCTGTTGGAACGTGGCGCGGTTGGCCTCGGCCCAGGCCTCGGGGGTTCCGCCGAGGCGCGGCGGGAAGAACTCCGCGATCAGCCGCTGGAACTCCGGCCCCCGACGGGAGTTGTCGTTGAGGACGCCGCCGTCGTCGATGAAGAGGGTGAGGTCGGGCACGGGTTGGATGGTGGGAAGGGAGACGCGAACGCGCAAGCGTGGCTATGCTGCGCCGCGCACAGGAGGCGAGCGATGGCACTTCATATCCTGAAATCGGACGACGGCGAGACGATCGAACGCACGGAGCTATCCATCTTCGAGGGCGGCCAGGTGTGGGGGAGGTCGCTGACGGGCTCGGCCTCCGAGCAGGTGAACGCGTCGGTGGTGCACTTCGGACCGGGAGCGCGGGCCGGCTGGCATCGCCACACGAGCGACCAGATCCTCTACGTGCTCAATGGCATCGGGAAGGTCGGCGACCGCGAGGGTGAGCATGTGATCAGCGCGGGCGACTGCGCGGTCGTCCCCGCCGGGGAGGACCACTGGCACGGCGCCCACGACACCGACTCGCCGATGTCGCACATGACCATCATGCAAGCGGGGTCGGAGACGACGGTCCTCGACTCGTAGTGCCCGGTACGCGCCCCGAGTGGCTCTCGGACGAGTCGTACCCGTTCGAGGGCCAGTCCTTTGCGACATCCGACGGCCAGGAGCTGCACTACGTCGACGAGGGTTCCGGCCCCGCCGTGGTATTCGTACACGGAAACCCGACCTGGTCGTTCGAGTTCCGGCACCTGATTGCGGGGCTGCGGTCCGAGTTCCGGTGCATCGCGGCGGACCACGTCGGGTTCGGGTTGTCGTCCCGGAGCACGCGTCGGGAGGACCACCACCCGAGGGCGCACGCCAAACGCCTCACCGAGTTGCTGGAGCACCTCGACGTTCGGGACACAACGCTCTTCCTGACCGACTGGGGCGGGCCAATCGGCCTGGAGTTCGCACGGAGGCATCCGGAGCGGGTCGCGAAGCTCGTGATCACGAACACATGGTGCTGGCCGGTCTCGCGCGATCCCCACTACCTATTCTTCAGTTTGATGATGCGAAGTCCGCTGGGCCAGTTGCTCATCAAGCGGTTCAACGCGTTCGTCAACCGGGTCATGCCGATGGCGATCGGGAACAAAGCGGTTATCACACCGGAAATGATGGACCACTACCGCAATGCGCAGCCGGAGGGGTCGCGAAACGCATGCGCGGCGTTACCAGGTCACATCATCGGCGCGACCTCGTGGCTGGGGGAGATCTGGGAGGAGCGGGAAGCGTTCGCGGACAAGCCGGCCCTCATCTTCTGGGGGTTCAAGGACATCGCCTTCCGCCGGAAGGAGCTCGAACGGTGGAAAGCGGAGCTCTCGGACTTCACACTGCACGAGTTCGAGGAATGCGGTCACTTCCTCGCCGAGGAAGCGCCGGAGCGCATCCTGCCGGAGCTGCGGGCGTTCCTGGCGAGGGCCTAGGAGGAGGAACCCATGGAGCCGCTGGGGGGAAGGCACGAGATCACCGCGGAGTGGCTGACGGAGGCGCTGCGCGAGGGTGGACACCTGCCCCGGGGGCGGGTGTCGGCGGTGGAGGTGAACACCGACGGCATTGGCATCGGATACATCAGCGAGACGGTGCGCATCGTTCCCACGTACGAGGGCGCGGACGGCACAGCGCCGGCGAGCCTCGTGGCGAAGCTCCCGGTGGCTGTCGACTTTCCCGAGTACCTGAAGCCGTGGGCGGCACAGGCGGTCGAGACGGAGCTGCACTTCTACCCGGAGGCAGGCGGCGACTGCGCGGCGCGGGTGCCCGCCTGCTACGGGGCGGCGTTCGAGGGGTGGCGGTCGTACGCGCTGCTGCTGGAGGACCTTAGCCACCTGGAGTCGATGAGCCAGATGGATTCCGGCCCGCGGGACCGGGCGGACGCGATCGTGACGATGCTGGGGGCGCTGCACGCGCAGTGGTGGGAGAGCGACCGGCTGCGGGCGGCCTCGTGGCTGCCCTCGCCGGAGTGGCAGTCGGAGCTGAACACGCCGCTGGTGGAGGGGGGCTGGGAGATGTTCGCGGAGCAGGTCGTGCCGAGGGTCGACCCCGACTTCATGCCGGTCGGGGAACGGGTGGTGCGCGACTTCGCGGGCATCTTCGAGCGGGGGGCGGCCTCGGCGGCGACGCTCGTGCACGGGGACTTCCGCATCGAGAACTTCCTCTTCGGCCAGCCTGGTACGCCCGACGAGATCGTGTTCATCGATTGGCAACTCTCGGGGTACGGGTCGGGGCTGCGGGACATGGCCTATTTCGTCTCGCAGGGGTTCGACCCGGACGAGCGGCGGGAGGTGGAGGACGACCTGATCGCGACGTACCACGCCTCGCTCGTCGAGTACGGGGTGAGCGGCTACTCGCTGGCGCAGTGCCACGAGGACTACCGGCTGGGGCTGCTGTGGAGCCTGTACGCGCCGATCATCGGGATGACGGGGATGGCGGAACGCGAGCCGCCGCCTCCGGATGCGCCGGAAGAGGAGCAGCAGGCGTTCCGCGAGATGATCGAGACGGGCGTGGCGCTTGTGACGGTGATGGCGGAGCGGAACATCAGGGCGGTCATGGACACGAAGGCGGGAGAGTTGCTGGGCGCTTGAACGGAAGGGCCAGCGGCGGAGACTGCGCACGTTAACGGCGAGCCAGGCGAAGGAGGGTCGTATGGAACCGCTGCCAAACAAGGACTTGATCACCGCGGAGTGGCTGACGGATGCGCTTCGCGAAGGCGGCCACCTGCCGGGTGGTCGGGTTCGCGAAGTTGAAGTCGCGGACATCGGCGTGGGGCGGGGCTACATCAGCCAGGCAGTGCGAGTGACCCCCACCTACGAGGAGGCGGAGGGTGACCCGCCGGCGAGCATCGTGGCAAAGACGCCGACCTTCGTGACGCTGCCAGACTACCTGCGTCCGTGGGCGGCAGGAATCATCGAGACGGAAATCCACTGGTACCGGGATGCAAGCGCGGAGTGCCCGGCGCGGGTTCCCGTCTGTTACGGGGGGACTTTCGAGGACCGGACCTCGTATGCGCTTCTGATGGAGGACCTGGGCGGGCTGGGCACGCTGAGCCAGACCGACTCCTGTCCGCCAGACCAGGCTCCCCTGGTGGTGAAGACGCTGGCGCAGGTGCACGCCCACTGGTGGGAGAGCGACCGGCTGCGGGAGTGGGCATGGGTGCCCACGACGGAGCAACAGACGGCAATCAGCACGCCGCTGGTCCAGGGAGGGTGGGATCTGTTCGCGGAGCGGATTGTGCCGGGGGTCGACCCCGCGTTCCTCCCCATCGGGGAGCGTCTGGTGCGGGACTGGGCCACGCTCTTCGAACGTGGCGCGGCCTCGGGCGCGACACTGATCCACGGCGACTTCCGCATCGAGAACTTCCTCTTCGGTGAGCGGGGCACCGCGGACGAGATCGTGGTCCTCGACTGGCAACTCGCGGGCTATGGGTCGGGGTTGCGAGACCTGGGCTACTTCATCGGGCAGGGGTTCGAACCGGGGAAGCGGAAGGCGATCAGCGACGAACTGGTCCAGCTCTACCACGCCACCCTCGTGGAGCAGGGCGTTACCGGGTACTCATTCGAGCAGTGCCTCGACGACTACCGGCTGGGCCTGCTTGCAAGCATGTTCATCCCGCTCATCGGCATTCGCGGACTGGATGCGCTCGAACCACCTCCCGCGGACGCGAGCGAGGAGGACCACGAGTCTTTCCGCCAGCTCGTCGAGTCGGCGGAGGGCCTGCTGGCGTTGATGGCGGAGCGCAGCATCACTGCCGCTATGGACGCGAATGCGGGCGAGGTGCTGGGGCTCTAGCGGTCTAGGCCTTGAGGCGGCGGGCGTACAGGTCGAAGACGGTGGTCCAGACGCTCTCGGCGGCGTCTTCGACATAGCCAGGGCGCTCGGGGAAGCAGAATCCGTGTTCGGTGCCGGGGTGCGTCTCGATGGTATGGGGCACAGCGTTCGCTTCGAGCGCCTTGCCCACTTCGGGGACGACGTTGTCGGGCACGAATGGGTCGTGCTCGGCGAAGCCGAGATAGAGCTCGGCCTTGATGCGGTCTGCGAGCAGGTGGGGCGAACCGTCCTCGTCGGTGACGATGCCGACACCGTAGAGCGAGGCGATGGCGCCGAAGCGCTCGGGAAAGGTTCCGGCGGCGGCGACCACGAAGCGGCCGCTCATGCAGTAGCCGATCGCGCCAGCGGGGCCGTCGACGACGGGGTTGGCGTCGAAGTAGTCGAGCCAGGCCTCGGTGTCGCGCATGACCATGGGCATCTCGAGGGTGCGCCCGGCGGCGAACATGCGCTCGATCTCCTCCCGCCCCTTCGACAGGTCGAAGTTCTGCGGCCCCAGGCGATAGAACATGTCGGGGAGCAGGCAGAAGTAGCCTTCGCCGGCGATGCGGCGAGCGAAGTTCCGCAGCTCGTCGCGGACGCCCACGACGTCCATGTAGAGGATGACGGGCGGGAAGGGTCCGTCGCCATCGGGGTGGACGGCGAAGCACTCGACGGCGCCATCGGCGGTGGTGATCTCGACCTGGAACTCGTTCATCGCTGGCTCCCCGTGCTCTAGGTACCCGTGAATTCGGGGGTGCGGCGCTCGGCGGTGGCGCGGACGCCCTCGCGGAAGTCGTTGGTCTCGCGGAGCCAGTCCTGCTCGACGAGCTCGTGGTCGGTGGCGATGCGGACGCGCTCGGCCAGTCCGCGGCGCATGGTGCGGCGGATGGAGCGGACGGCGAGGGGGGCGGAGCCGGCAATCTCGGCGGCCATCTCGCGGGCTTTGTCGCGCAACTCCTCGATTGGGACGAGGGCGTCGCAGAGGCCGATTTCGAGGGCTTCCTCGCCCTTCACGCGGCGACCGGTGTAGAGCAGGTCGAGCGCCTTCTGCTGGCCAACCAGGGCGGGCAGGGTAACGGTGAGGCCAAAGCCGTGGTGGAACCCCAGGCGTGCGAAGTTGGCGGCGAAGCGGGCCTCGGGGGCGGCTACGCGGAAGTCGGCGGAGAGGGCGAGTCCGAGGCCGCCGCCGATGGCGGCGCCCTGCACGGCGGCGACGACGGGGGTCTCGGCCTCGAGCAGGCGCACGGCCTCCTGGTAGAGGTGGCCGCTGCCGGTGCGGCGGGAGGGTGTCTCCGGGGCCTCGTCGTCGCTGGGGGCGGGGGCGGCGAGCTGGGCGCCGGCGCAGAAGGAGCGGCCCTCAGAGGCGAGGATGATGGCGCGCACGTCCGGCTCGTCGTCGAGGGCGTGGTAGGCGCCGGCAATGGCGCGGATGAGGGCGACATCGAAGAAGTTGTGGGGCGGGCGGTGGATCTCGACGGTGGCGATGTGGCCGTCGATGTCGACCGAGACATCAGGAGCGGGGTTCGAGACGGACATGGACCCTCCTGGCGGCAACGGTAGCGAGCCACCTTGCGAGCGTCGAGCAGGCCCGCGGGAGGGGCGGTTAGGGGGTTGGACACTCTGGTAGCATCGGGGCGCCTAGCAGCCTGCACTACACCCCTGCACGCCGGGCGCCGTGCCCGAAGACCGACCTGGCCCCGGCGGCCACCAGTTGGAGCAGACGAACGGTGACAACCGACCAGCAGCAATCCCCACAGAGCGAGACGGCAGTCTCCGTGCGCAACCTCTACAAGGTCTTCGGGGGCAATGAGGAGGGGGCCCTGGCGCGGGCGCAGACAGGCACGACGAAGGATGCGATCCAGGAGATGCACGACTCCGTGCTGGCGCTCGCGGACGTGTCCTTCGACGTGAAGCGGGGCGAGCTGTTCGTGGTGATGGGGCTTTCGGGGTGCGGGAAGTCGACGCTCGTACGGTGCATCAACCGGTTGATCGAGCCGTCGGCCGGGAAGGTCTGGCTGGACGACCGGGAGATCACGGCGATGGACGAGGAGGAGTTGCGTGAGCTGCGGCGCAGCGAGGTCGCCATGGTGTTCCAGCACTACGGTCTGCTCCCCCATCGCTCAGTGCAGGAGAACGTTGCCTGGGGCCTTGAGGTCAACGGGGTGGAGAAGGGGCAGCGCCGGGAACGGGCGGAGACGGCACTGGCAGCGGTTGGGCTCAATGGGTGGGGTGAGCGCATGCCCGACCAGCTGAGCGGCGGCATGAAGCAGCGCGTGGGGCTGGCCAGGGCGCTCGCCCAGGACGCACCCGTGCTGCTGATGGACGAGCCCTTCAGCGCCCTCGACCCGGTCATTCGCCGCGACCTGCAAGACGAGCTGGCAAAGCTCCAGGCGGAGCTGCACAAGACGATCATCTTCATCACGCACGACCTGAACGAAGCCGTTCGCATCGGCGACCGGATCGCGATCATGCGCGACGGCGGCATCGTGCAGATGGGTGGCCCGTCGGAGGTTGTCCTGTCGCCGGCGAACGATTTCGTCAGGGACTTCACCAAGGAAGTTCGGCTCCAGTCGATGGTGACGGCGCGATCGGTGATGCGGCCGCCGACCAGCCTGGCGCACGCCGATCAGCTGGCGTCGGAGGTCCTGGCAACGCTGGAGGCGGGGGAGCATGTACACGCGCTCGTGGTCGAAGACGAACGGCACTACCTCGGGAGCGTGAGCCTGCCCCGGCTCCGGCGCGCGCTCCAGGACGGCGACCAGAGGGTTGGCGGGCTCGCCGTGGAGGAAGACACGCCCGTCCTGGAAGACACGGTCCTGGACGAACTGGTGCCCCGTGGCCTGCGGTCGGATCACCCCATTCCGGTCCTGGACGGGGAAGGCTCACTGGCCGGGGAGATCCCGCTGGAGGCCCTGGCCAGGGCGATGGCGGGGGATGAAGCCGGCCAGGCAAACGGGACCGCAGCGGGAGGAGCATCGACTTGACGAGCGCAACGCCGGAAGAAGAACGCTCCTCCTGGAGCGCCAGGCTGCGGGCGATAGGCAGGTGGCTTGAGCTGCCGGTCCCAAGCGGGGGGCCGCCCTGGCTTCGCAGGGTGCTGTGGCTGCGCTGGCTCATCGCTCCGGCGATCCTGGCGGTGGTGCTTTCGATGGGGGACTGGAAGTGGGCAGGGGAGTTTCCGGCGGACATTGGGCGGGATGTGGGGCGCGAGATCGACAACATCATCGACTGGATGACGACCGAGCTGGATGTCCTCTTCGACGTGATCAAGGAAATCGTGCTCACGGTGCTGATCGCGTTCGAGGACTTCCTGCTCTGGCTCCCGTGGCCCGCCTTCATCGTCGCCATCGCGATCGTCGCCTGGCGCACCGCGGGGTACTGGGTGGCGGCCTTCTCGGCGGCATCCCTGACCCTGCTGGCCACCTTCGGTTTGTGGGAGAGCACGATGGAGACGGTGGCGCTGATGGCCGTCACGGTCACGCTCTCGGTGGCGATCGCGGTGCCGGTGGGGGTCTGGGCCTCACAGAGCGACCGGCTCGACCGGATCCTGCGGCCGATCCTCGACGGGATGCAGACGATGCCGAGCTTCGTCTACCTGGTACCGGCCATCGCCTTCTTCAGCCTGGGGAACGTGCCGGCCGTGATCGCGACGCTGATCTACGCGGTGCCACCAGCCGTGCGGCTGACCAATCTGGGCATCCGCCAGCTGCCGGAAGAGACGCTGGAAGCGGCAGAGTCGTTCGGAGCGACGCCGATCCAGCTGCTGTTGAAGGTCAAGATTCCGCTGGCAGCGCCGACGATCATGGCGGGTGTGAACCAGACAACGCTGATGGCCCTGGCGATGGTGGTCATCGCCTCCCTGGTGGGCGCCGGGGGACTGGGTGAGGACGTGAACCGCGGACTGGGACGGATCGAGCCCGGGAACGCGTTCCTGGCGGGCCTGGGGATCGTGTTCCTCGCCATCATCATCGACCGCATCACACAGGCGTTTGCCGCCCGCCAGCAATCCTCGCTGGGGGCAGGGGGCGGGGTAGGATAGCCAGGTAACGACGGGCGGGCGCCGGTTCGAGACGCCTGTTCGAAGGAGGCCCCCATGAAGCGCACGATCCGACCCCTGCTGGCCGCGCTGGCTGTCATGACCGCAGGGCTGGCGCTGCTGCTCGCAGCGTGTGGCGGGGACTCAGAGAGAGAACCGGTCGTCTTCTCGGACCTGAACTGGCCATCGGCCGAGATCCAGGCCCGGGTCGCGTCTTACATCGTCGAGCACGGCTACGAGTACCCGGTCGAACTGGTCCCGGGCGACACGGTATCGCTCTGGCAGGCGCTGGTGAACAACGACACGCACGTGACGATGGAGATCTGGCCGGCGCAGCAGGAGTGGCTGCTTGACGTCGATGAAGGGACGCTGGTGGAGGTGGGCTTGAGCCTCGACACCGGCTGGGAAGCATGGGTCATTCCCCAGTACCTGAAGGATGAGAATCCCGGGCTCGTCTCGGTAACCGACCTCCCTGCCTACATGGACCTGTTCGTGACCGCCGACTCGCAGGGCAAGGCGCGATTCGTCACCTGCCTCCCGGGCTGGGCCTGCGAGCAGGTAAACGACGCGAAGGTCCAGGCCTACGGGCTGGCAGACTCAATCCACCTGCTCAATCCGGGCTCGAGCGCGGGTCTGTTCGCGGACCTGGAGGCGGCCTACTCAAGGGGAGACGCGTGGGTGGGGTACATGTGGCACCCGACCCCCCTGTCGGTGAAGCTGGACCTGTACATCCTCGAAGAGCCGGCCTACTCGGACGAGTGCTGGTCGACGACCAAGGCCTGCGCCTATCCCGAAGCGAAAGTCCTGATCATGGTGAATAAGTCCCTTCCCGAGCGGGCGCCGGAGGTGGTCGAGTTCCTCGAGAAGTGGTCCTTCAAGGCGGCGGACCAGGTCGCGACCGAAATCTGGATGGAAGAGAACAACGAAGACTCCGACGCGGGCGCCCTGTGGTTCCTCCGCAACTACCGCGAAGTGTGGGCCTCGTTCGTTCCCGACGACGTGGCGAAGAAGGTGGACGAAGCGCTCGCCGACGAGGGGTAGCGGGCAGCCAGACAGACAAAACGGGTCGGTCCCGGCGCCGATAAGACGCGGGGATTGCGAGTAACCGGAATTCCGTTTACGGTTGCGCGGTGCGAAGTGACGCGCTCGCAAACCAGCGAAAGATCGTGGAGGCAGCCACCCGCCTTATGGCCGAACAGGGCCTTGAGGCGGAACTGACCGACATCGCCCACGAGGCGGGTGTCGGCGTCGGGACCGTCTACCGTTGCGTGGGCAATCGCGACCAGGTGATTGAGACGATCGTGCGGGAGATGGTGGGCGAGACGGCGGCGAGCTTCGACGACGCCGAAGCGGGCGACGGGAGCGTCGCGAACCTCACATCGCTGGTCGAACGGCTGCACCAGACCGTGCGGACGTACGGATGGGTGCATGCCGCCCTGATCGGCGGGCGGGTGCGCGAGGAACTGCGCAGCGAGATGCGGGCGGTCGACCCGCTCGGACGCTTCCAGCGCCTGTACGAACGCGCACAGCGCACGGGTGGTCTGCGGCAAGACATCGAACCGGACGTGGCCGCGGCGCTCATCCTGGGAACGCTGGCGCCGTGGTCGGCGATGGCGCTCTCCGCGAGGGGCGACGCGCGGGGCGCGGCGGAGGCCGTGCTGTCTCCGTTCCTCGCTACGACACCTGCAACGACGACAACGACAGCCGAGGAGGCGCACTCATGATGGGAATGGGCGGTGGAGCGCAGATGAACGACGGGGGCCTTCCCCCGGGGATGTCGCTCTCGGCACGGCGAAAGGCGCTGGTGCTCGCGGGCGTCCTGTCGACGATGTTCCTGGCAGCACTGGACCAGACGATCGTGACGGTCTCGCTGCCACGGATCGTGGAAGACCTCGGCAATCTCGATCTCTACGTGTGGCCCTTCACCTCGTACCTGCTGGCCTCGACGGCGCTTGTGCCGGTGGTAGGGAAACTCTCGGACCTGTACGGGCGGAAGCCGTTCATCCTGGCTGGCATCATCATTTTCGTGATCGGCTCGTGGTTGTGCGGCGCAGCGGGCGACATGATCTGGTTGATCGCCTTCCGCGCCGTCCAGGGCGTGGGCGCGGGGTTGATCATGACGACGGCGTTCACCACGGTAGGCGACCTGTTCCCGCCGAAGGAGCGGGGACGCTGGATCGGCCTGTTCGCGGCGACATTCGGGCTGGCCAGTATCGTCGGGCCGCTGGCCGGCGGCGCCCTCACCGATAACCTCTCCTGGCGCTGGATTTTCTACATCAACATCCCGGTGGCGATGGTGGCGCTTGCGCTGGTCACGTTCGGGATGCCGTGGTTCCGCGGCACGGGCAAGGCGATCATCGACTGGTCGGGGGCAGTGCTGATTGTTGGCATGGCCTCCTCGCTGCTGCTGGGCCTTTCCTGGGGCGGCAACCAGTACGGCTGGAGCGAAGCACCGGTAGTCGCCTCGCTGGGGGCGGCGGCGGCCTTCCTGGTGCTATTCCTGGTGCAGACCCGGCGAGCAGAGGAGCCCGTCCTGCCCCTCGGGCTCTTCCGCAACCGGGCCTACACGGTCTCGATCCTGGCGACGATGGTGCTTGGCGCGGGGATGTTCGGGGCGTTCCAGTTCCTGCCCCTGTTCCTCCAGGGCGTACAGGAAGTGTCGGCAACGAACACCGGACTGATCCTGATGCCGATGACAGCGGGCATGATGTTCGGCTCGGTGACATCGGGGCAGTTGCTCAGCCGCGGGCGCGATCTGCGGATCATGGCGGTCATCGGCGGGACCGCGCTGCTCACGGCCTTCTACCTGCTCTCCACGCTTGAGCAGTCCTCGGCGGCGTGGTCCACACGCGGCTACATGGTGCTGTTGGGAGTGGGCATGGGCTTCTGGATGCCGACATTCCAGCTGGCGGTGCAGAACACACTGCCGCACCGGCTACTCGGCACGGGAACAGCCTCGGTCAATTTCTTCCGCCAGATCGGGGGAACCTTCTCGGTCGCCATCATGGGATCGCTCCTGGCAAGCAGCTTCAAGTCGAACCTCTCGAGTGCGGTGCCGGAACAATTCGGAGAGCTGTTCTCCGACCCGCAACGCCTGCTCAGTCCGGAGTCCCTCACGCTCATGCGGGCGCGGATCGAGCAGGCCAGTCCGGGCGCCGCCGAGGAAGTGATCCAGAGTGCGCAGATCGCCTTGGGCGACGCAGTCACGGACATCTTCCTCATCGGCGTCGGCATCGTGGCCGTGGGCCTCGCGATCGGCCTCTGCATGCCTCGCGTCCGCATGCGCGGCCGCGGGGGGAGGATGGGGGGAGGGCGGAGGGGGGGGGCGCCCACGGACACGAAGGACGGGGGCCAGGGCGGGGGAGCGCGGGGCGGGGCGCCCGGGCCCGGGGCCGAGGAGGCGGGGGGCCGCCCATGGACACGATGGACGAGGACGAGGACGAGGACGCGCGGTCCGGCGCCCTTGGCCCGGATCCAGAGGAGGCGGGCGCGCCCGGCGGCAAGTAACCCCTCGTCCGACACCCCGGAATGCGAATGGAGCCCCCTCGCTGAGGGGGCTCCATTGGCGTGTTGCGCCAGACCGCGCAGCTACTTGACGCCGCGCTCCAGGAGGGCGGGGAGAGCCTCGTCCTCCGTGTCGACAAGAGCGTCGACCCACTTGTGGAAGAGCTGGCCGCCACCCTCGTTGCGGCCGAAGAGGGAGAACTCCTTGGCGCCGGTGGCGAGGGCCTTCTGCACGTGGAAGCCGGTGTAGTAGTCCTCGTTGCCGACGACATGGCCCATGAAGTCCATGTACTCCTTCAGCTCTTCCTGGTCCTGCTCCTCGGGGGGCTCGAAGCGGAGGAAGTTCTGGATGGTGAAGGACTCGCCGGGGGTCTTGCCCGGGAACATCTGCGAGACCATGTAGCCGGAGCCGGTACTGCCCGCGATGGACATGTTCGGGAAGACCGTCCAGACGCCGGCGGTCATGTCGTCGTAGCCCCACTCCGACTCGGGCGTGTCGGCGAGCTTCTCGTGGCCCTTGGGCGACATCACGCGCACATGCGGGCCCCAGGAGTAGTAGTCGGGCTGGAAGGGGCCGTCGGGACCGAAGCTGTTCCGGTGGAGGATGGGCACGTGATAGAAGTCGCGGTAGCCGTCGTAGGCGACCTTCCAGTTGGGCCCGTCGAGCGGCTGCTGGCCGACGACGTAGGCGTCGTCGAAGGCGAGGTCGTCGAGCACGGAGTCGTAGCCGGCGAGGAAGGCGTCGATGTCGACGTTGGAGTCTGGCTTGAGGGTGACCCAGATCATGCCGGAGCGCTCGGCCGAAGGGAGCTCGGTGAGGCCGAAGCAGGACTTGTCCAGCTCGCCGAAGTTGTCCTCGTCGAAGACGGCGACGAGCTTGCCCTCGAGGTTGTACGTCCAGGCGTGGTAGTTGCAGCGGAAGACCTCGGTCTTGCCGACCTCGGGTTCCTCGACGACAAAGTTGCCGCGGTGGCTGCACATGTTGACGAAGGCGCGGGCCTCGCCGTCCTCGGCGCGAGTGATGAGGACGGGAACGCCCGCAACCTCCAGCGCGCGGTAGGAGCCCGGCTCGCGCAGCTCGGAGGTGAAGGCAAGGGCCAGCGGCAGGCGGCGGAAGATGCGGTCGACCTCGGCCTCCCAGCGCTCGGGGTCGTGGTAGAGCGCGGTCGGGATCTTGTAGATCTCGTCGGCGAGGTCGATGCGGTTGTTCTGGAGGTTCTCCACCTCGCGGCGGGACATCTCCACCAACTGCTCTCGGGTCATGGTCACACTCCTGGGGCACTACCGCCGGGTCCGGCGACGCGAACGGGGATCAGGATAACGGGCACGTGAGAGTTGCGTCGCCCCGCTAGGCGCCTGGTTCCTCGAACCAGCCCTGCACGATCAGCATGGCGACGGCGCCTCCGGAACGGGCGGCGTCCAGGGCCATGGTCGAGGCGATGGCGTCGCCGGCGGCCCAGACGCCCTCGATGTTGGTCTGCTGCATGGGGCTGATAGCCACGAAACCTTCCTCGTCGACGGCGAGCCCGAGGCTGCGGGAGAGGCGCTCGACGAGGGGAGCGGGCAGGGACTCGGGGCTCCAGAGGAGGGTCTCGACGGGCACCGTCTCGCCACCCTGGAGCGTCACCGTCGCTATCTTGCCGTCCTCGTGGTTGATGGCGGTGATGTCGCCGCGGTGAAGCTCCAGCCCCTGGGCTTCGAGGGCGGATACGATCTCGTCGGGGAGGTCGACGCCACTGCCGAGGAAGATCTTGACCTTCTCGGTCCAGTTGAAGGCGAAGAGGGGCGGCGTGGCCTTGGAGCCGGCATCGGGCACGACCAGTCCCCAGACGCGGTCGCGGTGCTCGTAGCCATCGCAGAAGGGGCAGGAGATGACGGTGTCGCCCCAGCACTCGGCGAAGCCGGGAATGTCGGGAATGGCATCGCGGTGGCCGAAGGCGAGGATGACATGGTGGGCGCCGAGCCGGTCGCCCTCTGCCGTCGTGAGGACGAGGTCGCCGTCGTGGGCGCGCTCGATGTTCGTGACCTCGGCGCGGCGGTGGGAGGCGCCGCCAACGGCATCGATCTGCTCCCACGCGGTGCGGGCGAGGTCGGCGGGGAGCATTCCCTCGACCCCGATGAAGTTGTGGACGCCGTGGGAGGCGGCGTTGCGGGCGGGGGAAGGGGCATCGAAGACGGCAACGGACTTGCGGGCGCGCGCCAGCACCAGGGCGGCCTGTAACCCGGCGGGACCGCCGCCCACGACAGCCACGTCGACGCTCTCTTCGGCGGGGGCGACGGGGGGGGGCTCGGAGGGGGTGGGCTGGGGGGCGGAGACGGGTGGGGCGCCGGGGGCGCCGCCGATGGCAGAGGCAGAGCCGGGCGCCACCTGCGGCGGAGTGGGGGAGTCGGATCCCTGAGCATCGACGGCGAACTGGGCGAGTGAGAGCGTGTTGGCCACCCCGGAGAAGCCGTGCTCTCCCTCAACGAGGGTGGCAGGAAGTTCGGCCAGGCCGAGTTGCGGGAGGAGATCGGGGAAGGTCTCGATTTCGATGACTGTCGCCTCGACCTTGTCGGAGAAGAGAGCGAGCTGGTAGGCGCTGGCGACGGCCTGCGCCGCCGCCGGTTGGCGCAGCGAGCCCACGACGGTGATCGAGACGGTGTCGGTCAGGCGGTTGAGGACTTCGGCGAGCGCCGCGGGTGGGGGCGGCGGGGCGGGGAAAGCGGAGATGACCTCGACGAGAACCTCGAAGAAGTGCCCCTGCGGCAGGCCGTAGTAGCGCAGCGGAGGCGCGCCGCCCCCGCGTCGCAGGAGGACGGCGGGAATGCGCTCGACGTTCCAGGTCTCGACGAGCTGCGTCTCGGCGTGGAACTCGTGGGTGACGAGGCGGAGTTTCGGTGACACACCAACGAGGTCTTCCAGCGTCTCCTTGGTGGGGGCGCAGGCGGGGCAGGGGTTGCGGGGGGCGGCGCCGGGCACGATCAGCCCGCTTTCCCCCTGATGGAAGTAGTCGATCGTGACGGGGGCGGGAAGCAGCTCGAAGCGCTGACGGAGAGCGGCGAGGACCTGCTCGGGAATCATGCGGACCTCCTGAGGGGGGCGGGGACGGGAACGCCGGTTTCGGCGGCAAGCTCGCGGAGTTGGTCGACGGTCTCGGCATCGAGGGGGATACCGTTGCGCTCGCGGTCGGCGCGGGCTTCGGCCTCCTTGTCGCCGGGGATACGCACGCGATCGACACCGGGGGCGGGGGCGATCGCGTGGATGCGCTCGGCAAGGTCGGCCATCTCGGCCTCGAACTCGGCGGGGTCGCGGAAGGCGTCGATGCGCCACGCGGCGAACCACTGCCCCATGTGGGGTCGGGGCAGGATCATGCCGAAGCCAGCGCCGGAGAGGACACCGGAGAGGATGTCGGCGACGAGCCCGAGTCCGTAACCCTTGTAGGAGCTGGTCTCGAGGTGGGAGCCGAGGGGGAGGAGGGCGCCACCCTGGCCGAGGGCGGAGGGGTCGTCGCTATCGCGGCCCTCGGCGTCGACGGCCCAGCCGGCGGGGAGGGGCTTGCCCTGGCGCCCGGCGATCTCGAGCTTGCCGCCGGCGACGGCAGTCGTGGCCATGTCGAGAGAGAAGGGGTCGCGGCCGGCGATGGGGGCGGCGAAGGCGAGGGGATTCGTGCCGAAGGCGCGCTCGGTGCCGCCGGCAGCGACGGCGAGGGGGACCACGTTGCAGCTGGCCATGCCGATCAGTCCACGGGCTGCCGCCATCTCGGCGTAGTAGCCGGCCGCGCCGAAGTGGCGCCCGTTGCGGATGGTGACCATGCCGATGCCGGAAGCCTCGGCGCGGGCGATGCAACGGTCCATGGCGTCCTTCGCGACGACGACGCCCATGCCGCCGTCGCCGTCGAGGGCGAGGGTGGCGGGAGTCTCGCGCAGGACGCGGACGGCGGGCGTGGGGTTCACGCGGCCATCGCGCAGGCCGGGAACGTAGCCCCCGTGCCAGGTGAGGTGGGCGATGCCGTGCGACTCGATGCCCTTCAGATCGGCGTCGATGAGCACCTCCGCGGCGGTGGCGGCATCAGCGGCGGGCATGCCGAAGTGCTCGAACGTGCCAGCCATGTGGTCGCGGAGGGCGGTGGCCTCGAATCGGTCGCGGGTGTCGGACATCCGGGGGATTGTCCGCGACGGCAGGCTGGAACGCGAGCGGGGAGGGCTCGGTAGACTGGCTCGGAACCAGGAGGAGCGATGCGACAGGAGCCGATTCCCGTGGTGGTTTCCTTCCCGCTGACGGAGGGGACGCGGGCGACGATCGAGGGCGCTTCGCCGCTGGTGCGCATCCTCGACTACCCCACGGAGCGGATTGCGCCGGGGGCCTTCCGCCCGCCGCCAACGGATGAGCAGACCCGGGTGCTGGCGGAAGCGGAGGTGCTGTTCGGGTCGCACCTGGACCCGCTGGCGGTACACGACGCAGCCCCGAACCTGAAGTGGCTCCAGGTGCTGACAGCGGGGCTGGATGAGCTGATCGCGCAGGGCATCCTTGAGCGCGACTTCACGATCACGACGATGAGCGGGGTGGGGGCGGTCACGATCGCGGAGTACTGCATGGGCGTGATGGTGATGCTGGAGAAGGACCTGCACGAAACGATGCGGGACCAGGTGGAGCACCGCTGGAACTTCCACTTCGCCGGGCAGCTCAAGGGCCAGACGTGCGGGATCGTGGGGCTGGGGGCGATCGGGCGGGAGCTTGCGCGGCGGGCGCGGGCGTTCGGGATGCGTGTCGTGGCGACGCGGCGCAGCGCGCAGCCGGGAGACACCGACCCGGACGTGGACGTGCTGCTGCCATCGAGTGAGCTGCCGCGGCTGCTGGCCGAGTCCGACTACGTGAACCTCTGCGTTCCCCTGACAGCGGACACGGACGGGATGATCGGGGCGGATGAGATTGCGCTGATGAAGCCGAGCGCGTCGATCGTGAACATCGCGCGGGCGTCGGTTGTCGATGAGGCTGCACTGCTGGAGGCGCTGCGGACGGAACGGATTGCGGGAGCGGCGCTCGACGTGCACGACCCCGAGCCGCTTCCCGAGGACAGCCCCTTCTGGGATCTGCGGAACGCGATCGTGACACCCCACCGCTCGGGGTCGATGCACGGCTATTTCGACCGCGCGGCGGAGTTCTTCGCGGAGAACATCGGGCGGTACGTGCGAGGGGAGCCGCTCGCGAACGTGGTCGGGCGCGAGCGCGGCTACTAGGCGGCTACGAAACAGCCGCGGCGTTGCGCTCGCGCGCCCACGTGTGCGCTTCCTCGGATGCAACCCACTTGATCGCGTTGGACATGAGCTTGCGGTAGTTGGGGTTGTTGTAGGAGGTGGGCACATCGCCGGGCTGGATGTAGACGATGGGGCTGTTGTAATGGCTCTTGGCCCACGCGACCATGTTGCTGGTCGGGGGATGCGTCCACTCGCCGCGCTCGTACATGCGCCGCTCGTTCACGACGAGGGCGGGCGAGAAGAAGTTCTTGTAGGTGAACTCGAAGTCGCTGCGCAGGAGCGGGACGACGTTGTCCTCGAAATAGGGAGCGAGGTAGAGCTCGTCCTGGAGCTCGAACTGCGGGTCAACGCCCTCGACGACAGGGTGCTCGGGCTCGACAACGGTGACGTTGTGGTTGACCGCGAGCAGGTAGCCGGAATCGGGCCACTGCTGTCCGCGCAGCTCGCCGGGGTCGTAGAAAAAGCGACCGCCGACCATCTCGGCGTACTCCTCCCAGGCGGGCCAGGAGCAGATGTTGTGGTGGATCATGACCATGCCCTTGCCCTCCGTGAGGAGGGCGCGGTAGCTGTCCTTGAGGGACTGAGGCGGGTCGGCGTCGCCGATGCCACGCCCGGGCATGCTGTAGTCGACGATGACGTCGTAGGGGGCGGCCAGCACGGGGTCGAAGAAGGTCTGGGCGGCGGGCTGCTCGACGTGGGTCCAGGCGGAGATGGCGCCGTCCTCCTGGAACGAATCGAACATGGAGAAGAAGGGATCGCGCTGGAACGGGTGGCCCTTCGTGGCGAGGAGGACGTTGGGGGAAGTCATGGCGAGCCTCCGACTGGTAGCGAGGCCAGTGTGCGCCTGCGGGAGGGGCATCGCAACGGCCCCGCGAGGGCTCGGTATCCTGTGCGCCGCGCACCGTAGTCGTCGCGCGGGAGGTTCGAGCATGGCAACGAAACGCGTGCTGGTCGCTGGAGCGTCGGGGCTGGTGGGGTACGCGGCGGTGCGGCACTTCGCAACGCTGCCGGGATGGGAGGCGGTGGGCGTCTCGCGGCGGGTGCCGGTGGGGCTGCCGGCGGAGGCCGAGCTGCTCTCGGTCGACCTGCTGGACGAGGAGGCCTGCGAGCGCGCCTTCGGAGCGATGTCGGACGTGACGCACCTTGTCTACGCGGCCCTGCAGGAGATCCCGGGGTTGATGCCGGGCTGGGTCGACCCGGAGGTGATCGAGCGGAACGCGCGCATGCTGCGGAACCTGTTCGAGCCGCTCTCGCGGGCGGCCTCGAACCTGGAGCACGTGTCGCTGTTGCACGGCACGAAGGCGTACGGGCTGCACCATCCGAGTGTCGGAGCGAAGGGCGTAAAGGTTCCCCTGCGGGAGCGAGAGCCGCGCAGGGAGCACCCCAACTTCTACTTCGAGCAGGAGGACTACCTGCGAGCGCGGCAGGCGGAGGGCGGCTGGGAGCTGACCACGTGGCGCCCGACCGTGATCTACGGGGACGCACCCGGGAACAACATGAACCCGGTGCCGGTGATCGGGGCGTACGCGGCTTTGCTCCGCAAGGAGGGGCGGCCCCTCGACTTCCCGGGGCGGCCGGGGGCGCCGACGCTGCGGGAGGCGGTCGATGCGGACCTGGTGGCGCACGCACTCTCGTGGGCGACGGGGGAGCCGAACGCCTGGGGCGGGACGTTCAACCTGACGAACGGCGACGTATTCATGTGGGAGAACGTCTGGCCCGCGATCGCGGAGACGCTGGGGATGGCGGCAGGGGAGCCGCACGAGACCTCGCTGGTGGAGGAGATGCCGAAGCGAGCCGACGACTGGGCGGCGCTGGTCGGGCAGCACGGGCTGACGTCGCCCGCCGACCTAATGGCCTTCTGCGGCTACAACTCGCTCGTCTATGCGGACACGGTGCTGGGGGCGCCGAACAGGCCGCCGTTGCCCATCCTGAACAGCACGATCGCGGTGCGGCAGGCGGGTTTCACGGAGTGCATGGATACGGAGGACATGTTCCGCAAGTGGTTCGCACGCCTGCAGGAGACGGGCGCGATTCCACCAGCGTAGGGAAGACAGTCGGGCGGGCGCCTACTTGAAGCGGTAGGTAATCCGCCCCTTGGAAAGGTCGTAGGGCGAGAGCTCGACGAGCACGCGGTCGCCAAGGAGCACCTTGATGCGGTAGCGCCGGACGCGGCCGCTCACATGGGCGAGCACCTCGTGCCCGTTGGCCAGCTCGACGCGGAAGACGGCGTTCGGAAGCGCCTGCGTGACGAGCCCTTCGACTTCGATAGATTCCTGTTTTGCCACGCCCAAACGGTACCAGACACCGGGCGCTGGCGCTTGGACAGACCGCCCTAGACGGGAATCCAGTGGAGCTTGTTGTCGCGCTTCACCTTGGAGAGGCGGCCCTCCTCGAAGAGGTGCTCCAGGTGGGAGAGCGTCTCGCCGACGGCGGCGCGCTGCATGAACGGCTCGAAGTCGTCGAGGGTGCCGGTGGCCCACTCGACGCGACCCGCGACGTCCCAGGCGGTGGCGCCCGCATCGACGCAGCGCATCATCTCGTCGAGACGCTCGTGGTGGTGGTCGCGGATCTCGTTGACGCGCTTCTTGAGCTCCTTGATATCGAACTCGTGCGCGGGGAGGACGTGGTCGACATCGAGCTTGGCGACGATGTCGAGGGAGCGGATGTAGTCGCCGAGCGGGTCGCCGGAGGTCTGGGAGTGCATGGAGATGTTGGGGGTGATGGTGGGGAGGATGTGGTCGCCGCTGAAGAGGAGCTTGCGGTTGGGTTCGTAGAGGCAGATGTGCCCGGGAGCGTGGCCGGGGGTCCAGACAACCTCGAACTCGAAGTCGCCGGCGCGGAGCATCTCGCCGCCGTGGACCTTGCGGTCGGCGGCAGCGGGCTGGACCTTGTCGAGCATGTTCATGGAGCCGCGCGACATCTCGGGGGCCTTGAGCTCGGGGACGCCGTGCTGGGACATGTAGCGCTGCATCTCGTCGGTGAGACCGCGGGGGGCGTAGTAGCGCGAAGCGATGAAGTCGGCCTCGCGCTCGTGCATGATCACTTCGCAATCCGAGACCTGCTTCAGGTGACCGGACATGCCGTAGTGGTCGGGGTGGACGTGGGTGATGACAAGCTGCGTGATCTCGGAGGGATGGCTGCCGTGCTCACGCATTCCCTCCTCGAGGGCAGCGTAGGCGGCGTCGGTATTCCAGCCGCAATCCACCAGTACCGTGTCGCCTCCGTGCTTGATGAGGTAGGGGAGCACGTAGGGCAGGCCCTTGGTGACGCGGGGGTTCTTCTCGAGTTCGCCACGAAGCCGTTTCGCCTCCTCGTACTCGTACTGAGGGAAGGGCGTGAGAAGCTGGTAGACGCCGTCGAGAATTTTCATGCGAGGCTCCTGGCAGGGGGGTCGCGCTCAAGCGCGGGAGCCGAGATCGTACGGGGCCGGTCGCGCACACGCCACGCGGCGGCGGGGCGGGCGGGTAAGCTGGCCATCGCAGCCGAGGGAGGGCACCGCATGACACTCTCCATTCCCGAGCGCCTCGACGACCTGACACCAGAGTGGCTGACGGCCGCCCTGCGGGCATCGGGCGAGCTCGGTGCGGCGGGCGAGGTGACCTCGGTGGACCGCCAGATACTCGGGGAAGGCGAGGGCTTCCTCGGCGATCTTGCCCGGTTGACGCTGTCCTACGAAGGCGGCGAGGGGCCGGCGACGGTGATCGCGAAGCTGCCGAAGCTGGCCAACCGGGCGATGGGGGAGTTGCTCGGCGCGTACGAGCGGGAGAGCTGCTTCTACGACGAGGTGGCGGCCGACCTGCCCCTCGCGACACCGCGCATGTACTACGGCGATTTTGATCGCGATGCCGCCTCGGAGCGCCAGGAGATGGCGCTCAAGCTGGCCGACCGCACGCCGCGCTTTCTGAGCGCACGGATGACGCAGCTGGGCATGTGGGTCTCCGGGCGCAAGAAGCGACGCTACATCCTGCTGATCGAGGACCTCGGCGATGCGGAGCCGGGCGACCAGCTCACGGGCATCTCGCCGGAGCGGTGCGCGACGGTGCTGGCGTCGGTGGCGCGGATGCACGCAACCTTCTGGAACAGTACGGCCGTCGAGAACCGCTTCTGGCTGATGCCGCTGAGCATCGATGCGCGCATCCGCAACAGCCTCTTCCAGGACTCGCAACTGGTCTTCCGGGAGCAGTTCGCGCACCTGGTCGACGACGGCTTTGCGAAGGCGCTCTCCTGGGCGGCGGCTCACGGGGAGGATGCGGTGCGAGGCCTCTATCGGGAGGCCCCGGTCACGCTCATCCATTGCGACCTGCGGCTCGACAACGTGGCGTTCCGGGACGGCCAGCCGATCGTGTTCGACTGGCAGCTCGTACGGCGGGGACCGGCCGCCTACGACGTCGCCTACTTCCTCTCCGGCGCGTGCCCGGACCTGGCCGCCGAGGACGAGGCAGAGCTGCTTCGCGGCTACCTGGCGGCGCTTGAGGAGCTCGGTGTTCGCGACTACTCCTTCGAGGCGCTGGAGCGGGACTATCACCTGGGGCTGCTGACGGCCATGCAGACGCTGACAGCGACCGGGCTGGTCGACATGGGCGAGGGTCGGGGGCTCCACCTGATGGAGGCGTGGTACGAGCGGTTGGGTGCGCGGGTCGGGGGCATCGATCTGGACGGCTTGCTCGCCGAGACCGGGGCGTAGGCTCAAGGCATGGACCGCTTCATCCCCGAACAACTTGAAGACCTCACCGCGGAGTGGCTGACGACGGCCCTGCGCGAGGGGGGACACCTGCACGAAACGGGTGTCGTGACCTCCGTGGAGCGCGAGATCCTGGGGGAGGGCGAGGGGTTCATGGGCGACATTGCCCGCCTGCGGCTGTCGTACGAGGGCGGGGAAGGGCCGGCGAGCGTGGTGGCGAAGATGCCTCGCCTCGAAAACCGCGCGTTCGGAGAACTGGTTGGGGTTTACGAGCGGGAGAGCTGCTTTTACGAAGAGTTCTCGGACAGCGTGCCGGTCGCGCTGCCTCGCCTCTACTTCAGCGACTTCGACCGCAACGCTACCTCGGACCGGCAGAAAAGGGCGCTCTCACTGGCCAACCGCACGCCCCAGTTCCTGATGCCTCGCGTGACACGTGCGGCGATGTGGGCGGCGAAGCGCAGGAAGCGGCGCTACCTGCTGCTGCTGGAGGACCTCGGCGACGCGACATCCGGGGATCAGCTCGCGGGCACGGATGTGGAGCGCTGCGCGGCCGTCTTGAAGGCCGCCGCAAAGCTGCACGCGGCCATGTGGGAGAGCCCCGCGCTCGAGGACCGCTACTGGCTCGTGCCCCTCGCCGGGGACTCCCGCGTGCGCCAGAGCATGTTCCTGGAGATGCGCGGGTCGTTCCGGGAGCGGCACCCGGAACTCTTCGACGAGGAGTTCGAGCGGCTGGTCGGGTGGGTCAGCGAGAACGGGGTCGAGACGATCGAGCGGATACAGGGGGAGGCGCCCCCCACCCTCGTCCACGGCGATCTGCGTCTGGACAACCTCGTGTTCCGCGGCGACGAGCCGGTCTTCTTCGACTGGCAGGCCATCCGGCGGGGGCCGGCGGCGTACGACGTGGCCTGGTTCCTCTCGGGGGCGAGCGACGACCTGACTGCGGAAGACGAGGCCGTGCTGCTCCGCGTCTACCACGCAGCGCTGGAGGAGCACGGGGTGCGCGGCTACCCGTTCGAGGCGTTCCAACGGCACTACCAGCTGGGGCTGCTGACGACCGTGCAGACGCTGGGCCTGCTCACGATCCTGGACATCGGCGTGGGCGAGAACCGGGGCGCGGAGATGGCGCGCGCGTGGGTGCGGCGGCTACGGGCGCGCCTACAGCAGATCGACCTGGATCGGGTGCTCGACCCCTAGCCGCGGGCTGGCTACAGGGGCCAGCGCTGGCTCGCCTCGTAGGCGTGGTGGATGGGGTGGTGGATCCAGATCTGGGCGACAAGCTCGGCCTTGGGCATGCGGTAGTCGCCGAGCGTGACCACGGTGGCGAGGTCGTCCTCATCCAGCGTCTCGACGAAGGCGGCGGATGTCTCGGAGCCTTCCAGGATCATCGCGCCCAGTTGCTCGCGGGAGACCTCGGCCATGCCCTCGATCGTGCGGTCATTGCCGGAGGCGGCGTCTTCGTTGCTGAACGACTCAAGGGCGTCGGTGCCCAGCATTCCGTAGAAGCCCGCGAGCGCACCGGCGCCGGAGGCGATGTGGCGGAAGGCGTCGGCGGTGGTCCACTCCTGGGCGAGCTGGCGGTCGAAGTCGGGGACGTGCTCAAGGGCGGCGGCGGCGCGGCGGCCGGCGAAGCGGATGCCGTCGGCCAGTTCCTGTTTCTCGATCATGGGTTCCTCCTCTGGGGTGGTGAGCGTAGCGCCCGAAGGCAAACGCTCGCGGGCGGGGTTACTCGTCGCGGACGACCACGGCGATGGAGCCGGGCACGTGTCCGCCGTTGATGGCGATGGTCTGGCCGGTGATCCAGGAACCAGCCTCGGAGGCGAGGTAGACGACGCCGGCGCCGATGTCGCTGGGCCGGCCCATGCGACCGGTCGGGAGCCTGTTGCCGTAGGCCTCCTGCTCCTCCTCCGTCATCGGGAACATTGCCGAGAACTGCTCGGTGACGATGGGGCCGGGGGCGATGCCGTTCACGCGGATGCGGCGTTCGGTGAGCTCGCGCGAGAGGGTCATGGTCATGTTCACGACACCGGCCTTGGCGGCGCCGTAGGCGCCCGTGTGGGGGGCGGCGTTGAGGGCGGCGCCGGAGACGATGTTGATGATGCTCGACCCCTCGCCCATGTGGGGGAGGGCGGCGCGCACGCCGAGGAAGGCGGATGTGAGGTTGAACTCGATCATCTCGTCCCAGACCTCGTCCGGTACTTCGGCGAGGTCCCGGACAACGCGGTCCTGGCTGCCGCCGGCGTTGTTCACCCAGCAGGTGATCTTGCCGAATTTCTCGACGGTGGCGGCGGCGAGGCGCTCGATGGCGGATCGGTCGAGCACATCGGTGGGAACGGCGAGGCCGCGGGCCCCGCGCGCCTCGACGCCTTCGACCACGCGAGCGAGATCGTTCTCGCGGCGGGCGGCGACAACAACGTCGGCGCCGGCGTCAGCCATGGCGAAAGCGATTCCTTCGCCGATACCGCGGCCTCCGCCGGTGATTACGCCAACGTGGCCGTCCATCCGAAAGTCATCCATCACGCTCATATCGCACCTCCGCGCGCAGCCTACGGGGCGACGGGAGCAAGCGCGATGCGCGGGGGCTCAGGCGTCACGCTCGGCGAGGCGCCGACGCTGAAGCGCCTCACGCTCGTCGATGCCCTCGGCGCTCATCCCAAAGATGTCGGGCGGGGACCAGCCGTTGAGTCCGGCGTAGGTATCGATCTGGCTGCGGTGATGGACCTCGTGCTCGAGCAGCATCATGAGCACGCGCCAGCCCGCGAGCGTGGCATCGCCCTCAATGAGGGGCACACGGCGCTGGAGCCACTCGTCAGGTGTGTCCTGGAGGCGGGACTGCAAGGCGGAGGCGCTCTCCTCAAGGGCGGTCGCCCACAGCTCGGGGGTGGAGGTGTCGGGAGCGGGGGGCATGATCCAGCCCTCGTCGTGGTAGACCCCGACGAAGAAGCCGCGCGAGCGGGCGATGTGGGCGACCAGCTCGGGGATGGCCCAGGCGGCTTCGCCCTCGCCGGCCGGCGGTCTCCACGTAGCAGCTTCGGGGGGAAGGGCGGCGAGGTCGCGCAGGGCACGACGGTGAACGCCGTCGAAGTAGCGAAGGAAATTGGCGATGGAATCGATCATGGAACACCTGCCGTGGCATCGAAGATGGTTGTGTGGCGCATGCGGGCGAGGTCCCGCCCGTCGGGGCCGCGCACGAGGCAATCGAACTCGACGAAGGGGCGGCCCTTGCGCTCGTACAGAGCGATGCAGCGCCCGCCTGTCACGACCTCCCCACGGGCCTGGGCTGGAGCGAGGAACTCGACCTCGCTGCGGGTATGGATGGAGCTGGCGATGGCGAAGTTGTGGCGCATGAGCGCCTCCGCGCGGGCCACCAGCCAGGCGGGGTGAAGGCGGGCGGACTGGCCCGTGAAGCGAGAGTCGTCGGAGCGATGGCTGAGCTGCATGTAGGCGCGCAGGGTCTCGGGCGAGGCGTCCACGGCCATGGGGGTCCAGGCCCCCCCCACGAGGGTGGGGTCGACGCGCGGTTCCGGCTGGGGGTCGGGGCTGGGCGCGGGGTCCATGCGGGCGGGCGGCTGGAAGTCTGACAGCACAGCGTTCTCGCCCAACCCGACTTCCCCCACGACGCAGTCGACGCCGTCGGGATTGATCATGCGAAGGGCGAAGGCGCCGCCCTCATCTGGGGCAAGGGTGATGCGGACCTCGTCGCCGGGGTAGACGGGCTGGCGGAAGCGGAAGCGGGCCCAGCCTCGGTCAAGCCAGCGTTCCCCGAGGGTTTCGAGGATGGCGGGCACGCTCCAGCCCCAGACGGTAGCGCCGGCGACGAGCGGGCCGGCGAAGCCGAGCGCGCTGGCGAACTCCGTGCTGTGGACAGGGTTCGCCATGGTGGCGGGGTCATCCTCGTGGTCGAGGAAGGCGACGATGCGCCACTCGCGGGTCGCAGCGGTGCTCATGGACACCTCCGGACGTGAAGGGTAGCGGAAGCAGCACTGATGAACGTTCGCAGACCTTCGCTTATTGTTCGCGGGCTTGTCCGATTTATCCCTACTCGCGATCCAGCACGTGGCGGCCGTACGAAGAGAGGCATCAGCGAGGTTGAGGCCCGTCAGGCACGGACCCCCCTCAACAGCCCCACCACGGCCGCCAGCGCAACGGTACCTGCCAGGGCTCGACGGCCTGCGCGCACTGGCGGTGATCGCCGTCGTGCTTTTCCACTCGACCCTTGGTATCGCGCCCGGCGGCTTCCTGGGCGTCGAGGTCTTCTTCGTCATCAGCGGTTACATCATCACGCGGGCGCTGCTGGCGGAACGCGAGGAGCACGGGCGCATCGCGCTCGGCCGCTTCTGGCTGCGCCGGGCGCGACGGCTGCTGCCGGCACTGTTCCTGTTGCTGGTGGGGGTAGCGGGCTACAGCCTGCTCTTCGCTCCCGACGAAGCGGCCGGCCTGCGGCACGAAACCGTGGCCGCCCTGGCGTACGTCACGAACTGGGACCTGATCGTGGCGGGCGAGACGTACTTCGACTCCTGGGAGCGACCCTCGCTGCTGCGCCATCTCTGGTCGCTGGCGGTGGAGGAGCAGTTCTACGTCGTGTGGCCTCTCCTGATGGCGGGGGGACTGGCGGTACTTCGCAGGCGCCTCACGCTAGCGCTCATCGTGGCCGGGGCGGCTGCCTCAGCAGTATTGATGGCGGTGTTGTACGAGCCGGGCGGCGCCGTCACGCGCATCTACTACGGCACGGACACGCGCGCCTCGGGGCTCCTGATCGGGTCGGCGCTGGCGTTCGTGTGGACCGCGAGGCAGAGCACGGGCGGTGGTGGCTTGCGGGCGCTGGCGGGGATGTCGGGCCTGACGGTGCTGGGGCTGGCAGGGTTCGCGACGCTGGTCGGCTTCACGCTGCTGTCGGACGGGGGGACGCCGTTCCTGTACCAGGGTGGCTTCGCGCTGGTGGGGGTGGCGACAGCAGCCCTGATCGTGGCCGCCACGCACGAACGCTCGCCCCTCGCGCGGGGGCTGGGGATACCCCTGCTGCGCTGGATCGGCGTGCGTTCGTATGGAATCTACCTGTGGCACTGGCCGGTAATGGCGCTGACGCGCCCTGGCGTGGATGTGCCGTTGGACGGGTGGGCGCTGTTCGCGATGCAGGTGGCAGTCACGCTGTGGCTGGCTGAAGTTTCGTACCGCTGGGTGGAAAAGCCGATCCGTGAGGGTGGGCTGGGGCGAGTCCGCCTGCGACTCGGGGAGCTCGCCAGCTGGCCGCACTGGCAGCGGGGGGGCGTTGCGTTCGCGGGAGCCTGGGGCGCGGGCGTCGTGTTCATGACGCTCTCGCAGGCTCCGGAAGAGCCGCCGTACTTCGCGCTCGAGCGCGTGCAGCTCACGAACGTCTCCGTGGCGAAGACGGAAGTGGCCGCACCAGCGGCGGAGACCGTCCTTGCCAGCCAAGTGTCCCGGCAACCGGCCCGTGAGCCCTCGCAGACCGCACCGGCTGTGGCGGAGCCGCTGGCCGGCGGCGTGGCGGCGGCGGCGGCGGGCGATCCGGTCGCCCTCGCGATGCCGGAGCCCGGCGACCTGGAGGCCGCGGCCGAGCAGGCAGCATCCGTCGCGGCGTTGACGGCCACGTTCGAGGAGGGTGCAGTCGCGCTGGAGCGCATCACGCGAAGCGACTGGCGACTGGGAAGCGAGGGCACGGTTCGCGTCACCGCAATCGGCGACTCGGTGATGCTGGGGGCGGCGCATCAGCTCGCCGAAGACGTGCCGGGCATCGACCTTGACGCCTCCGTCGGCAGGCCGGTCTCCCAGGCGATCGCGCTGCTGCGGGAGCGCAGGGATAGCGGCCGGCTGGGGCCGGTCGTGCTGCTCCACATCGGCAATAACGGCGTGTTCACGGACAAGCAGTTCGAACAAGTCATGGAGGTGGTGGGGCCCAGCCGGCGCGTCGTCTTCCTCTCGCTCAAGGTGACGCGCTCCTGGGAGGAAGGGAACAACGAGGTCATCAGGCAGGGGGTGGAGCGCCACAGGCGGGCGGTGCTGGTGGACTGGCGAGCGGCGCTGGAGGAGCATCCCGAAGTGCTGTGGGACGATGGCACGCACCTGCGGCCCGAACAGGCCAGTTTCTACGTTGAGTTGCTAGCGCCGTACCTGCGTTCGTAGGGGGCGCGGAGGAGGACACACGATGGAGTACCGAAGGATGGGGCGCACTGGTCTGCGCGTCTCGACGATCTGTCTGGGGACGATGACCTTCGGCTTCCAGACCGATGAATCAGCGGCGCACCGCATCATGGACATCGCGTGGGATGCGGGCGTGAACTTCCTCGATTCCTCGGACGTGTACCCGATGGGGAGCAAGGACACGGGCACGACCGAGGCAATCGTGGGCACGTGGCTCGCACGGATGCCCCGCGACCGGGTTGTGGTGGCGACGAAGGCGCGGGGGGCGACGGGGGAGGGGCCGAACGACGTGGGGCTGTCCCGGCAGCACATCCTGAGCGCGGTCGACGCGAGCCTGGAGCGGCTGGGAACGGACTACATCGACCTCTACCAGACGCACTTCCCCGATCCGGACACGCCCATCGACGAGACGCTGAAGGCTCTGGACGACCTCGTGCGCTGGGGCAAGGTTCGCTACATCGGCTGCTCCAACTACCAGGCCTGGGAACTGGCGCGGGCGCTGGCGACGAGCGAACGGCTCGACATCGCGCGGTACGACTGCGACCAGCCCCGCTACAACATCCTCTACCGCGAGATCGAGAACGAGCTGCTGCCCCTCTGCCGGGCGGAGGGTGTCGGCATCATCGCCTACAACCCGCTCGCGGGCGGGATGCTGACGGGCAAGTACGCGGGCACCGAGGACCTGCGCGAGCAGACGCGGTTCACCCTCGGGAACGCGGGGCCGCGCTACCGCGCCCGCTACTGGGACGAGGTGCAATTCCAGGAGGTCGAGCGGCTGCGCACGTACTTCGCCGAACGCGGCACCTCCCTGACGCACGCGGCGATCGCGTGGGTGATCGCGCAGGACGGGGTCACGTCCGCGATCGTGGGGGCGAGCCGGCCGGAGCAGATCGAGGAATCGGTCGGCGGGGCGGAGCTGACGCTAAGCGAGGACGACTTCGCATTCTGCGAGGACGCGTGGTTCAACCTGCCGCGCAAGCGCGACCGCGCAATCGCGCTGCGCTAGCGGTCAGGCGAGCTTCGCGCGGGCTCCCCGGAGGCGGGCGAGCGCCTCGTCGCGTCCGAGCAGGGCGACCGAGTCGAACAGGGGGATACCGCGCGGGGCTCCCATGGTGGCGACGTAGAGGACGGACACGAACTTCCGCAGCTTGAGGTCGAGCGTGTCCTGCAGCCCGCGAAGGGCAGCCTCGACGGGTTCGAGACCCCAGTCATCGGGAGCGACCGCCTCCACGGCGGGGATTGCGGCGTCGAGCGTGCGGGTGGCGAGCTCGGTGTCGCCCTTGATGCGCTCGGTCAGGAGGTCGGCGGGGTAGTCGGGCAGCTCGCCGAAGATGAAGCGCGACAGGCCAGCGAGCTCGTCGAGGCGTGTGACGCGCTCCTGGAGGAGGGGGGCGAGAGCGGCCACGAGGTCTGCGCCGAGGGGGCGGGGGATGTCGGCGGGGAGGTCGCGGTCAAGCCATTCGCCCACGTGTTCGCACCAGGCCGCGGGGGTGAGGGCGCGGATGTGGTGGCCGTTGAGGGCGTCGAGCCGTTCGACATCGAAGAAGGCGGGGTTGGGGACGACACGATCGAGGGTGAAGACGCGCGCGAACTCGTCCGCCGTGATGTGAGTCGTGTGGTCGTCGAGCGACCAGCCCAGGAAGGCGAGGAAGTTGAGCATCGCCTCGGGGAGGTAGCCACGGTCGCGGTAGTCGAGGGCGGCCACGTCGCCGAAGCGCTTCGAGAGCTTGCGTCCGTCCCTGTCGACGAGCAGGGGGAGGTGCGCGAAGTGGGGGGCGGGCCAGTCCATGGCTTCGTAGAGCTGGAGGTGCCTGGGGCCGCTGGCGAGCCACTCCTCGGCGCGGATGACGTGCGTGATCTCCATGTCGTGGTCGTCCACGAGCATGGCGAGGTGGTAGGTGGGGAAGCCGTCGGTCTTGAGGATGACGAAGTCGTCCTGCAGCGAGTTCTGAAAGGTGACTTCGCCACGGATGAGGTCCGGGAAGGTAGTGACGCCGGTGCGGTCCATGCGGAAGCGGAGGACGGAGGGCTCGCTGCGGGCGCGCTCGTCGGCTTCGCCGGGATCGACGGCGCGGCAGCGGCCATCGTAGCCGGGGGCGAGGCCGTCCTTCTGCTGGTCCTTGCGCAACTGCGCCAGCCGCTCGGAGGTGCAGAAGCAGCGGTAGGCGCGCCCGCGGGCGCGGAGCTCATCGGCAACAGCGTGGTACTTCTCGAGGCGCTCGGACTGGGTGTAGGGACCATGGGGACCGCCCACGTCGGGTCCCTCAGCCCACTCGATGCCGAGCCAGCGCAGGCCCTCGTAGATGTTCTCGACGGAACCCTCGACGTAGCGGCTCTGATCGGTGTCCTCGATGCGAAGGATGAGCTCGCCGCCATTGGCCTGGACGAAGGCCCACTGGAAGAGGGCCGTGCGCAAGCCGCCGATGTGGAGCTCGCCGGTGGGGCTGGGGGCGAAACGGGGGCGGGCGGGGCCGGGCGTGCGGGCTCCTCGGCGGGGGGGGGGGGGGCGGGTGGGGCGGGGGGCGAACGGGGGGCGGACGGGGCCGGTCATGCGGTCTCCTCGGTGGGGGTGGGGGCGACGGGCTCGGCGTAGGGCGCGGCCTGTGGGCTGAACCCCGCCTCGTCGATGGCGGCGAGCATGTCACGGGGGAGGGGTGCGGTCACGGTCAGCTCGCCGCCACGGGGGTGGGGCACAGTCAGTCGCCAGGCGTGCAGGAGGTGGCGGGGGCCGGGGCCGCGTCCGTAGAGCTCGTCGCCTGTCACGGACGCGCCGATGGCGGCGAGGTGAACCCGGATCTGGTGGGTGCGCCCGGTCAGGGGCTTCACAAGGAGGAGCGAGCGCTCACGGGCCGAGGCGAGCACCTCGTACTCGGTCTGGGCGCTGCGGCCCTCAGCGGTGACGGCCATGCGGCGGCGGTCGGCGTGGCTGCGGGCGATGTCGGCGTCGATAACGGCGCGGTCGCGCTGGGGGATTCCATCGCAGAGGGCGACGTACTGCTTCTCGGTCTCGCGCGCCTCGAAGGCGGCGCTGAGGGCGGTCTGGGCGGCGGGGGTCTTCGCAAGCAGGAGGAGGCCGCTGGTGTGCTTGTCGAGCCGGTGGACGATGCCGGGACGCTCCACGTCGAAGGCTGCGGCGTCGCCGGCATAGTGCTCGACAAACCAACCGGCGACGGTGGGGGCGCCGGGCTCGGCGGGAGCGTCGTGCACAAGCAGGCCGGCGGGCTTGTCGATGGCGAGGAGGTCAGCGTCCTCGTGGAGGACCGGGAGGGTAAGGCCGGTGGGGACGGCGGAGCGGGGGGTGTCGGGGAGGGTGACGGCAACCTGCGCGCCCCGTTCGACGTGGGTCGACTTGCGGGCGGGGGCGCCATCGACGAGGACGCGGTCGTTGGCAATGAGTCGCTGCACGCGGGCGCGGCTGAGGTCGGGGTAGGCGGCGGCGAGCACGGCGTCGAGACGGCCCTCCTCGGTCACGAGGAGCTGTCGCCGTCTTCCTGGCCGGTCTGCGTCTGAGTCACGAGCGCCCATATGAGGATGATGACACCGATCGTAATAGCGGAGTCGGCGACGTTGAAGGAGGGCCACTCGGGGAACTTGATGAAGTCGGTGACTTCACCGTCGCCAACGCGGTCGATGAGGTTGCCGATGGCCCCCCCAAGCATGAGCGCCAGCCCGGCCCTTACGAGCGGGCTCGCCATGCCCGGGTTGAAGAGGTAGACGAGGATGAGGGCTACCCCGACGACGCTGGTGACGATGAGCAGCGACCCCGCCCCCTCGAGGATGCCGAAGGCGGCGCCGGTATTCGTGTAGTGCACGATGCGGACGTTCCAGTCGGGGTCGGGCCAGGCGTCCCCGCGGTCGAGCCGGGTACGGATGATCCACTTCGTCACCAGGTCTCCGACGACGATGGCGGCGGCGAGGGCGAGGAAGCCGAAGTCGGCGCGGCCGAGGCGGGGGAGGGCGAGACGGGGCACGAAGCCATGATAGGACGAGGGTCGGCAGTGGGCCCCGGGAGCGTTGACGCGCCTGCGCGGCCTGCCTACGCTGCGCGCGCTATGGCGAAGCACCTTGAAGGCAAGACGGCAGTCGTGACGGGCGGGGCCGGGGGCATGGGCTCCTGGATCTGCAAGATATTCGCGGAACAGGGCGCGAAGGTGATCGTGGCGGACACGGGGGCGGACGTGGAGGGGCGGATGGGCATGGACCCGAGCCGCGTCAATGCGGTGGTCGACGAGATCACGGCGGCGGGCGGAGAGGCCATCGCGGCCATCGGGGATGTCTCGGAGATGGACGTGGCGGAGGGGCTGATTCGCACCGCCCTGGAGCACTGGGGCAAGCTCGACATTCTCGTCTGCGCGCACGGCATCCTGCGCGAGCGGATGATCTTCAACATGACCGAGGAGGAGTGGGACGACTCGGTGAAGGCACACCTGAAGGGGTGCTTCGCGCCGACGAAGTTCGCCTCGATCCACTGGCGGCAGGAGCGACAGGGCGGGCGCATCATCTACTTCACGTCGGGGGCGGGGATTCGCGGGGAGGCGGGCCAGCCAAACTACTCGGCGGCGCAGCAGGGGAAGATCGGGCTGATGCTCTCCTGCGCGCAGGCGCTGAGCCGCTACCGCGTGACGGCGAACTGCATCTCACCGGCCGCCTCGACACGCATGACCGACCGGGGGCGGCGCGTCGACCGGGAGGGGCCGGCGCCCAGCCTCTCGGCGGCGGGCACGCGGATGGACCCGAAGAACGTCGTGCCCGCGATCGTCTACCTGGCCTCGGACGAGGGTGGGAGCGTGACGGGGCGCGTCGTCGGGACGACCGGGCATGAGTTCACCGTCTGGCGTGAGCCGTTCCGGGACCAGTCAATCTATTCGCAGGCACCCTTCTGGGACATCGACGAGCTGTTCGAACAGATGCCGCGCACGCTGGCGGTCCACGACCTGGCGCCGCCCGAGCCGGCGTTCCCGTAGAAGGAGTCGAAGCGATGGTGAAGCACCTGGAAGGCAAGACGGCAATCGTGACGGGCGGGGCCGGGGGCATCGGCAGCTGGGTCTCGAAGCTGTACGCGGAGAACGGCGCGAAGGTGATCGTCGCTGACACGGGGGCGGACGTGGAGGGGCGGATGGGCATGGACCCGAGCCGCGTGAACGCGGTGGTCGACGAGATCACGACGGCGGGCGGGGAAGCTATCGCGGCTATCGGCGACGTCTCGGAGATGGACGTGGCGGAGGGGCTTGTGCGGACGGCGCTGGAGCGCTGGGGGAAGCTCGACATCCTCTGCTGCGCCCACGGCATCCTGCGCGAGCGGATGATCTTCAACATGACCGAGGACGAGTGGGACGGTTCGGTGAAGTCGCACCTGAAGGGGTGCTTCGCGCCCACCAAGTTCGCGGCCATCCACTGGCGGCAGGAGCGGCAGGGCGGGCGCATCATCTACTTCACCTCGGACGCGGGCATTCGCGGGAGCAGCGGGCAGCCGAACTACTCGGCGGCGCACGCGGGCAAGCTCGGACTGATGCGCTCGAACGCGCGGGGGCTGAGCCGCTACGGCGTGACCAGCAACTGCATCGCGCCAGGGGCTTCGACGCGCATGACGGATCGCGGCCTCGGCGTGGACAAGGATGGGGCGGGGGCGCGCGGGGGGGCGGCGGGGGGGGGGGGGGGGGCCGCGGGCCCGGGGGCGGCGGGGCCGGGGGCCGAGCGAGTCGGCGGCGGGGACGGCGCGCGACCCGAAGAACGTGGCGCCGATCGCCGTGTGGCTGGCCTCGGATGCGGGCGGGGCGGCGAACGGGCGCATCTTCGGGGCGCGCGGGCACGTGATCACGCTCTACAGCGAGCCGGAACGGGAGCGGACGCTGCGCTTCGACGAACCGTTCATCGACATCGACGACCTGTTCGAGCTCTGGCCGCAGACGCTGGGATCGGAGCCGATCGAGAGGACGCAGGCTTGGACCTAGACGCGAGTCAGCTCGCCGACCGGCAGGCGATCGTCGAGGTGATCGACCGGTACGCGACGTCGCTCGACGCCAAGGACTACGAGCGCTTCAAGACCTGCTTCAGCGAGGACGCCATCGTGCACTACGGGGAGGACCTCGTTGGGCCGGAACCTACGGCGGCGTACGCCGAGGGCGTGCTCTCGCGTTTCGCGCACACGCAGCACCTGCTCGGCAACTACGACATCACGCTCGACGGCGAGCGGGCAGCGGCGCGCACATACATGCACGCCAGCCACGTGACGCCGGAGGGCACGATCTGGGTCGTGGGCGGCACATACATCGACCGCTTCGAGCGGCGTGAAGGCGAGTGGAAGATCGTCGAGCGCACGCTCGAGGCGAAGTGGTCGGAGGAACGCACGATCTCGGCGTAGCATTCGCACGCCAACAACAGCGGCAACGACAGCCACGAAAGGAACGGACATGGCGAAGGAGATCGACCTCCAGGGCAAGGTGGCGCTGGTCACCGGGAGCGGACAGGGCATCGGGAAGGGCATCGCGACGGTGCTCAGCGAGTGCGGCGCGACGGTCGTCGTCTCGGACCTGAACGCGGACACGACCGCGGCGACGGCGGCGGAACTGGGGGCGGTATCGCTCCCGCTCGACGTGACCGATCAGGACGCCTTCGACGCGGCCATCGACCAGATCGTGGCCGACCAGGGCAGCCTCGACATCCTCGTCAACAACGCGGGCGTCTACCGCGAGTACGGCGGGAACATCGCAGACATCACACCGGAGATGTGGCGCATCCTCTGGTCGGTCAACGTCGACGGCGTGTTCTACGGCTGCCAGGCGGCGGCACGGGTGATGCGGGAGGCCGGGAACGGCGGACGCATCGTCAACATCGCCTCGACACAGTCGTTCTCGCCGGGCGTGGGTGTCACCTACGACGGCTCAAAGGCGGCGGTTCTGCAGATCACGCGGGCGCTGGCCCTGGAGCTGGGGCGCACGGGCATCACCGTGAACGCGGTGGCTCCGGGCGCGACCTGGGTAAATCCGGGCGACCCGCCCCCGCTCGACCCGCAGGCGACAGTGCAGCTGACGGGCAACGGGCTCGCCGACGCGGTGTCGAGCCGAATCGCGCGCATCCCGCTGGGGCGCTGGGCAAAGCCGGAGGAGATCGGGAACGCGGTCGCGTTCGTCTGCTCGCCGCTGGCGGACTACATCAACGGCATCTACCTGAACGTCGACGGCGGCTGGCTGACGGAGTAACGAGGAGAGCGCCGCGCTGGCGCGCGGCTGAGTGGAGCGCCGCGCAGACGCGCGGCTGAGGAGAGCGCTCGGCGCTTCGCGCCATCGCTGAGTGGAGCGCTTCGCTGAGTGAGCCTCAAAACCGTGAGCGTCACTGACCGGGCTGCGAAGGCGCCCACTCAGGCGGCGAAGCCGCCGCTCTCCTCAGCAAGCGGCGCAGCCGCGAGCGCTCTTCTCAGGCGGGCGAGAGCCCGCCGCGGCACTCAGCGAGCGAAGCGAGCGCTCTCCTACGGCAGGCGCAGGAGGTGGTTGCCGCCCTCGACGGGGATGACCTGGCCGGTGATGTCGCTGAAGAGGTCGCTGGCGACGGCCAGCGTGACGTCGGCGCAGTCGTCGACGGTGGTGATGCGGCCGAGGGGCGTCTGCTCGATGAACGCCTTGGCGGCGGGGGAGTCGTCGGGGAGGTCGACGCGGGCCTCGTCGATGGGGGTCCCGCCGCCGCCGTAGGAGTTCATGGCGGTGGGGACGAAGCCGGGGGCGACGGCGTTGACGCGCACCTGGTCGGGCCCGTACTCGCGGGCGGCGATCTTCGTAGCGAAGTTGATGGCGGCCTTGGCGGCGGAGTAGGGCGTAAGCCCGATGGGGATGGAGATGGCCGTGCTCGATGTTATGTTGATGAGCGAGCCGCCGCCGGTGGCGGCCATGGCGTTCCCCATGTGCTTCATGAAGTAGATGAAGCCGAAGTACTGGATGTCGGCGACCTCGTGGAGCTCGACGGGGGTGATGTCGCGGATCATGTTGCCGCGGACGATGCCGGCGGAGTTGACGGCGATATCGAGCGTGCCCCACTTGTCGATGGCGGCGTCGGCGAGGGCCTTCAGGTCGTCGTAGTCGCGGCCGTCGCAGCGGATGGGGGTGGCGCCGATCTGGGAGCCCAGCTTCTCGAGGTTCTCCTGGCGGCGGGCGGCGATGATGAGCTCGGCGCCTTGCTCGGCGAAGCGCTCGGCGATGGCCCAGCCGATGCCGCTGGAAGCCCCCAGGATGATCGCCTTCTTGCCGTCGAGGAGTCCCATGCCAAACGCTCCCTGCCCGAGTTGCGGGCTACGGCGGGGAGTCTACGGCGGGCGGGCGTTAAGGGCCTCACGCGAGAAAGCCGCCCTCCATGCCTAGGGGGCGGCTTCTCGCTGAAGGGAGCCGCCGGGCAATGCCCCTCACCCGGCACACTCCGTCTGACGCGACCAGCAGCTAGTGGCTGGCCGCTCCCATGCCAACGTAGGCAAGGCTGGCTGGCGTGCCGCCCACCTCCCACTCCGCAACCGTGGAGAAGGTGTCGAGGCTCACCCGCTTGACGAGCCCGTTGGCCGGATCGGTGATGAGGATGTCTTCGCCAATGAAGGTCATCGCCGGAGGAAGATCGCCGCCCGGACCAATCAGGGCAGCCTTCGTGACGAGTTCGCCGGTGTGGGGGTCGAAGACGTGGAGGACGCCACCGTCCGTGAAGACGAAGAAGCGCTCGCCCTCTGGGCCGAAGGAGGCCGTGGCTGACTCGTCCATGACGCGGGTGAAGGCACCCGTGTCGGGGTTGACGAGCCAGAGACCGTCCTGGCCCCAGCCCTCGTCGCTGCGATAGGAAGCGGTGACGAAGAAAGCGCTGGCCTCGGCGTGGCCGTAAACCGTGCCGACGCGCGCGTTCTCCAGCATCTCGTCGGGGTTCTGGATGAAGACGTGGCTGAACGTGGGGCCATCCTGCTGGAGCAGGAGGACGCCGCCAATGCAGCCGAAGAGGGCGCCGGCGGCGCCGTGCGCCTCACCGTGGAGGCCCGGGCAGGAGCGGTTACTGTCGTCGTAGACCACATTGTCGGCGACATCACGGACCTCGACGCCGACAGGGAGGCTGTCGTCCGAGTTCTCGGGGAAGTCGGGGTTCTTCGTGGAGACGATGAACAGATCCCCCTCCGCTGCGACAGCGGCGCCGTGCTGGGGGCCGGTTTCGAGGACAACGGGCTCGTACCCATCGCGGCCGCTGCCAAGACCCTCCTTGTCAAAGAGGAAGACCCAGCCGCGTGAGTCGCTGAAGACGGCGACCCACTCGTCGTTGGCGCTGTAGTAGGTGGGGCGCTCCTCGGCCACGTCGAGGAGGCGGGTGAGGGGGCCGGTGACGAGATCCTCGTGATCACCATGCGGAACGCTGTAGATGCCGCCGTCAAAGACGTGGATGCGGTCGTCGGCGTCTTCCGGTCCTCGGGCGACCACGAACGCGTAACGGCCTCCGAGCCCGCTGAAGACGCGGGCGTTGGGAGCGGCGACCTCGAAGGCGCCCTGCACGACGAGATTCGAACCGAGCTCGATGACGGAGGCGTAGGGAGAGGTGGCGTCGGTGACGATGATGCGGCCGGCCTCGGCAGGCGCGACCATGTGGCCGTCGTCCTCGTGGTCGTCCTCGTCCGCGTGGTCGTCCTCGTCCGCGTGGTCGTCCCCGTCTGTGTGGTCGTCCTCGACGACCTCGCGGGCTGCGGCAGGGGGTTCAGTGGCGGCGGGTGGCTCGGGGTCATCACCACAGGCGACAACGAGGAAGGCGGCGGCCAGTATGGCCGCCAGAGCAATTGGGAACTTCACGGGACGGAATCCTCCGGGATTGGGTCAGACTTCTCGCAGCCACGAGGGGCGAGTAAGTTGAGACTCTATCTCAATAGATACTTAGTATCAAGTGGGGGCCCGGCCTCCGGCTCGCGAGGCGGTGAGGGCTCAGGCGTCGGGGTGGAAGATGGCCTCGATGGGGCGGTCGAAGAGGGCGGCGATGCGGAAGGCGAGGGGGAGGCTGGGGTCGTATTTGCCGGTTTCGATGGCGTTGACGGTCTGGCGGCTGACGCCGAGCTCCTCGGAGAGGTCGGCCTGGGTCCAGCCGCGCTCGGCGCGGAGCTCGCGCAGGGTGTTCGTCACAGCCAGCGTTTCCGGGCGAGGAAACCGCCGATGATCCAGAGCGTCGACATGACGGGCCACACGAACCACCAGTTAATGCGCGGCAGTCCCGCGTGGTCCAGGAATCCGTAGGTGAATGTGACGAGGAACGTGCCGCCAAACGCGAACGCGAGCGACTCCAGGGCTATGCGCTGCTGGAGTTCGTCGGCGGTGCGGTAGTAGCGCACGTAGGCCATGACCATGAAGACGGCCGGGATCATGGGGAGCGGGGCCAGAGCGTAGCGCCAGCCTGCATCCGGGTTCGCATCGATGATGAACAGGCAGGGAACCAACAGGGCGCCGTAGGCGATGAAGCCCAGGACCATGTCGCGGTTGTAGCGTCGCCTGGCGGTTTCCTCGTCGACTGACATAGCGGCCTCCTTCACAGCCAGCGCTTCCGGGCGACGAAGCCGCCGATGATCCAGAGGGTCGCCATGACGGGCCAGACGAACCACCAGTTGATGCGGGGCACCCCCGCGAAGTCGAGGAAGCCGTACGTGAAGGTGACGAGAGCGGTGCCGGCGAAAGCGAATGAGAACGCCTCCAGGGCCATGCGCTGGTGGAGTTCGTCCATGCGCCGGTAGTAGCGGACGTAGGCGGCAACAGTGAAGACCCAGGGAATCATCGGCGTGATGGCTACGGGGTAGCGCCAGGCGGCGTCCGGGTGGGTCTGGAGGACCGTGATTACGCCGCCGAGAAGCCCCGAGTAGGCGATAAAGGCCACCCAAACCCAGCGGTTGTAGATTCGTTTGGCTGCCTTCTGGTCGACCGACATGGGGTCCCCCTGAGTCAAGGGTGCTTGACACGGCAGGGCTTGTCAAGTGTCCTTTACAAAGCGCCCTCCGAAACGTGATCGGCGGGGCCATCGCCGCCATGGGAAACCCGGTAGACTGCGCGCACTTCTGACGGACGGTGATCGCGCCCATGAAGATCGGACTGTGCCTGCCCCAGCTCAACCCCCACGCGGACCGCACGGCGGTCCTCGGTTTCTCCCGGAACGCCGAAGCCGCGGGCTTCGATTCGCTCTGGGTCCAGGACCACTTCATGGTCCCGGAGGACCCGCAGGTCGGGTACGCGGGCGGCCCCAAAGAGAACAAGATGCCGGACCCGTATCGCTGCATGCTCTCCCCCATCGAGCTGCTGGCGTTCGTGGCGGCGGCGACGGAGCGGGTGCAGATCGGCACGTCGATCCTGGTGACGGCCTACTACCGGCCGATCCTGCTGGCGAAGCGTCTGACGACGCTGGACATCCTCTCGGGCGGGCGCGTGATCGCCGGCCTTGGGCTCGGCTGGAGCAAGGACGAGTACGACCACATGGACACGCCCTTCACGCAACGCGGGGCGCGCATGACGGACTTCGTGCGGGCGCTGAAGGCGTGCTGGCTGCCGGACCCGGTCGAGTACCACGGCGAGTTCTTCGACGTGCCCAAGTGCGATACCTCGCCGAAGCCGATCCAGCGCAACGCGGCGGGTGAGCCGCAGATCGAGATCGCGATGGGCGGCGGCGGGAACCCGCAGGGCGCCCGCCGCATCGCCGAGCTGGCCGACGGCTGGAACCCGGCAGGGGCGCCGCCGGCGATGGTGATGGAAGGCCTGGCAGGGCTGAACGCGATGGCGGCGGAGTTCGGCCGCGGCCCGCTTAAGAGCTACATGCGCATCTTTGCCAACCCGACGATGGAGGGCATCGAGCCCTGGCACGGCGGGTTCTTCGGGCCGATGTCGTGGAGCGGCACGGCCGCGGACATGATTCCGAGGGTGGAAGAAGCGAAGGAGGCGGGAATCGAGCACATCATCATCGAGACCGGCTTCTGGGAGCCGTGCCCGAGCCCACAGAACTGGATCGACCAGGTCGACTTCTTCGCGCCGCTCGTCGAAGTCGCGCACGGCTAGGCCGCGAGCGCGCGGACGAGGGGATGCAGCCATGAGCCGGTACGGGTTGACCAACTTCGACGAGCACCCGGTGCACCAGATCACGGAGGCGTTCGGCGCCGTAACGGCGACGGACAAGCACTGGAACGACGGGCACTACATCTGCCTGTGCGACACCGAGGGGAACATCCAGCTCATCGGGCTGGTGCGGCTCTACACAAACAACGACGTGATCGACGGGTTCCTGTGCGTTCGCCACAAGGGGAAGCAGCACAACATCCGGCTCTCGCGGCGTCTGCGCTCCGACATGAACACGATCGGGATCGGGCCGCTGAGCATCGAGATTGTCGAGCCGATGCAGACGGTGCGGTTGGTGCTCGAGGACAACGAGCACGGCATCTCCTGCGACCTGACCTGCCGCTCGACGGCGGTCCCCTACGAGGACGCTCCGTCATACGTGCGCGAAAACGGGCGCTTCACGCGCTCGAGGGCGGTGTACGAGGTGGTGGGCACGGTTGAGGGGTCGGTGACGGTGGCGGGGGAGACGTACACGGCGACGCCGGACAAGTGGTTCTTCTTCCGCAACCACTCGTGGGGGTCGATGCCGGGGCGGGGCGGGCCCGCCGAGCACGGCGCGCCCTCGCAGCACCGGCGGGATCGCGTGCAGGCGTTGCGGCAGTGGGTGCTGTTCCGCATGCCGGACCACGGGGGCTTCTACCAGATCATGGACCGCAACGACGGCGTCCGGCTGCAGGAGGAGGGCGCGATCCTGCTGCCCGACTCCCAGCTGGGTGTGACCGAGATCACGCACGACCTCCAGTTCTATCCAGACGGCCACAAGCGGATTAAGTCGGGGCGCTTCAGCCTGACCGACGAGGAAGGCACGAAGCGCGACTACGAGCTTGAGGACCTGGGCTGGATCTACTGCCAGGGCGGCGGCTACTTCGGTGGCTTCAACGATGGCCTGGGGCAGGGCGTCTGGCGCGGTGAGTATCATGTCGAGGGCGAAGTCTGGGACGCTTCGCACCCGCAGAAGATCGTCGAGGCGGACGGCACGGAGCGTGAGTTCGACCACGCCTGGGCAGAGAGCTTCACGCTGCTGCGGAGCGGCGACGACGTTGGCCTCGCCCACTTCGAGGCAGTGGTTTTCGAGTAGGGATCCAGAGACAGCCACGAGCAGTTAGATGGAGGGATGGCGATGAAGGCGCTTGTATTCGGTGGTTCCACGTTCGTGGGACTGCGCACGGTGCGGGAGCTTGCCGCACGGGGTCACGAGGTGACGGTGCTGAACCGTGGCGTGACCTCGGTGGACCTGCCACCGGGGACGGAGCGGCTAATCGCCGATCGCACGGACAACGAGTCGATGAAGGCGGCGCTGGGCGGACGCGAGTTCGACGCCGTGTTCGACATCTCGGGCTTCGTGATGGTGGCGGGGAAGTCGGACCTCGACTTCCTGATCGACCTGCTCGACGGGCAGATCGGGCACTACGTCTACTGCAGCTCGATCATGTGCTACGAGCCTTCGGGGAACATGCCCTGGCCGGAGACGAACGCGTATACGGACCAACCGAAGGAAACGTACGGCGGGTTCAAGGCGTACACGGAGCAGCGGCTGTTCGAGCAGCACCGCAAGACCGGCTTCCCGGTGTCGGCGGTACGTCCGGCGGCGATCTACGGGCCGAACAACAACATCTACGACATGGAGGCGCCGATGTTCCTGCGTCTCCTGCGGGGGCTGCCCATCCTGATCCCGCACGAGGGCCTGGTGACCTGCTCGTACGGACACGTGGATGACCTGGTGCGCTTCCAGATCGACATCGCGGGCAAGGACGAGGCGAAGGGCGAGGCCTTCAACCTGACGAACGAAGGGGTGACGACGCAGTACTACGTGGAGACGCTGGCGGACATCGTGGGGAAGCCGGCGGACATCGTGTACGTGCCGGAGGACCAGCTCCCGAACTGGGGGTTCAACTGGCGGCAGCCCGAGCACAAGCCGGTCTACGGCCACCTCTTCGGGCGCATGCACCACTCCGTCCTGAGCATCAAGAAGGCGGAGTCGCTGATGGGCTTCGAGAACGAGTACGACTTCCGCAGCGGTCACGCCCACACCTTCGAGTGGTTCATGGAGGAAGGGATGGCGCAGATCGGGGAGGACCCGAGCGACCCCCTGTGGGGCGGCGGCTGGGACTTCCAACGCGAGGCCGAAGCGGCAGCGGCCCTCCGCGGCAGCTAGCGAGCAGCGAATGCCGGAAGCAAAACGGCCGACGGTCGACGAGGTACTCGCCGGGGCGCTACACACGATCGAGAACCAGCTCCTCCCCAACCTGGAGGACACGTGGGCGCGAGCAGCGGCGGGCCAGCTGATGGGCACGCTGGAGTACGCGCGCGTGTTGCTCGCGGGCGATGAGAACGTCGACGCCCAGGTCGACGCCGTGGAGACGGTCGTCGGCGGCCTGCTGCACGACCACCCCGAGCTGGCGGCGGTGCTGGAGGGGAGCGAGGGGGAGACGCGCGGGTTCACGGCGCTGGAGCGCGCCAGCCGGCTGCTGAGCCACGCGGTCGCGAACGACTCGGAGGCGGCGGAGGCGATCCGCACGGAGCTGCGGCCGCTCATCGTGCAGCAGGCAACGGACAACCTGAACGAGACGATGACGATGCTGATGGCATTCGGGGGGAGGCCGCGCCGTGTTGAACATTGAGGTCGCGCGCCCCCAGATTGCCGCTTTCCTCTCGGCCAAGCTCTCGACCGACGGCGGGGTGGAGGTGGGCCCGCTGGAGCGCATCACGATCGGGCACTCGCGCGGGATGTTCCGAGTGAACGCCAGCTACGGGCAGGATGGGGCAGCGGTCGAGCGGTCGTTCGCGCTGCGGGTGGAGCAGGCGGGCATGTTCGGGACGAACACGCTGGACGAGGTGCGCACGATGCGAGCGATGCGGGCGGCGGGGTTCCCCGTGGCCAACATCCGCTGGGTGGAGTTCGACCCGGCCGTGCTCGGGACGCCGTTCTTCCTGATGGACTGGGTGGAGGGGAGCAGCGGCCCGCCGAACGATGCCGCCCTGCGCGACTACGTGTCCAAACTGCACGGGCTGCACCAGATGGACTGGCGCCAGAAGGAGATCCCCTTCGCACGGATCCCGTCCATCCCGCTCGACGCCGTGCACCAGCAGGTGGACCGCTGGATGGACGTGCATCGCTGGGGCCGTGTGCTGCCGGAACCGCTCCTGGAAGAGGCGGCGACGTGGCTGAAGCGGAACGCGCCTGACGACCTGCATCTGACGCTGGTGCACGGCGACCCGGGACCGCTCAACTTCATCCACGACGGGGACGAGGTGCAGGCGTTCACGGACTGGGAGTTCTCGCACATCGGCGACCCAAACGAGGACTGGCTGTTCCTGGGGGGGATGCGAGGTCGCGGCGTGATGGAGCCGCCACAGTGGCGGGAGTACATCGCGGACGTGACGGGTCACGTCATCACGAAGGAGACGTGGGCCTACTGGGACGTGTTCAACCAGTTCAAGGGGGCGTGCGCGAACACCTCGGCGCTGCGCATCTTCATCACCGGCGCGAATCCGGCGCCGAACATGGCGGCCATCGGGACGGCGCTCAAGCTCTCAATGATCAACCACCTCTCGACTATCATCGGCAATTCATACGCCCAGAGGGGCGAGTAAGGGAGACGCGACAATGGCGGGACAGAAAGAGATCGACACGGCCATCGAGCTGTTCAAGGCGTGGAGCAGCGGGGACGCGGATGCGCCCGGCCCGTTCCTGGCGGAGGACGCCATCCTGCGCGACATCGTGGCGGGCGAGGACAAGGTGGGCTGGCCCGCCATCCGCGAGTTCTTCGCGGCGGGCCTGCAGGGCGCGCCCGACCTGGAGCTCATCCCGGACAAGTTCTGGACGGCCGACGACGGCGTTGCCTTCACGTGGCGCATGAGCGCGACGGTCTCCCACGACGCGTTCGGGGCCGAGCACAAGGGCAAGAAGTGGTTCTCGGACGGGATGACCTACCTCGAGTTCAACGACGACGGCAAGGTGTCGCTGGAGGTGGACTACCACCACGGCGGCGCGGTCGTGCGGTCGCTGGAAAGCCAGTAGCCACCGCTCACGCCCCGGTTTCCGGTAACAGCCACTCCGCGCCTGCTCTCAGCGAGGCCCGGGTTTGCGCGCTTCTGCGTAGCAGCGTGCGCTAGATGAGGCCCGAGCCGCGCAGGCGCGGGTCGAGGACGTCGCGCATGGAGTCGCCGAAGAAGTTGAAAGCGAGGACGGCGAGGGCGAGAGCGGCCCCAGGGAAGACCAGGAGCCACCAGGCCACGCGGAAGTAGCTGCGGTTGTTGGGGCCGAGGTCCTGCGCCCACGACGCCGTACCCGGTTCGAGCCCCAGGCCAAGGAATGTCAGCCCGGCCTCGGAGAGCATGGCGGCCGGAATGGTGATGCTGGCGGCCACGATGACGAGGGGCGCCACATTGGGGAGGATGTGCCGGAACATGATCCGCCCGCCCGAGGCCCCGATCACTCGCGCCGCCTCCACATAGGCGATGGAACTCTCCTGCAGGACGTTCCCTCGGAAGAAGCGGATCGTGATGGGCGTGAACGTAAAGGCCACAGCGAATATGAGCGTCTGCACGCTCCGATCGATGGCGGTGGTGAACATTAAGAGCCAGAGAATCGCGGGCACCGCGATGATGATCTCGATCAGGCGGGAGATGAGGATGTCGACGAGGCCGCCGAAGAAGCCGGCGGCCAGGGCGAAGGTGATCCCCACGGCCATGGTGAGGGCGACAGCCCCGAACCCGATGAGCAGCGTGGGGCGCCCCCCGTAGAGGACCCGCGACCAGACATCGCGCTTGCTGCGGTCGGTACCGAACCAGTGGTCGCCGCTGGGGGCGCCCAGGGTGGGGGCGCTGCGAATCGAGGTCCCGGGGTCCTGGGTATTGAGCACGGGGGCGAGGATCGAGCCGGCAATGAGCACCACGATCACGATGGCCCCGAAGGTTCCGAGGGGCTGCCTGCGAACGAAGTGGAAGACGGCCCCGGTCAATCGGACCAAGAAACTCCGTTCCGATTGGAATTCGATGAGTTCGGGGGCTTGCTCGGCAGTCGTCACCTAGCCCTCCCCTAATACCGGATGCGGGGATCGACCCACGCGTACATGACGTCGACCAGCAAGGTGATGACGAGGAACCAGGCGGCGAAGAAGACGACGACGCCCTGGATGACGATGAAGTCCCGGCCGGCGACGGCGGAGATAACCCAGAGGCCCATGCCCGGGATGTTGAAAATGCTCTCCATGATGACGGAGCCACCCAGCACGAGGCTGAACTGGAGACCTACGATGGTGAAGAGCGCGATCATTGAGGGGCGGAAGACGTGGCGCCCAACGACGGCCGCTTCACGGAGCCCCTTGGCGCGTGACGTGCGCACGAAGTCGCTGCGGAGCACCTCGAGCATCGAGGAGCGGACGATGCGGGCGAGCGTCGCCCCTCCGGCAAGCGACAGCAGGAACGCAGGCACGGCAATAATCTGGAGGTGGGTGAGCGGGTCCTCCCAGCCGACCCAGTCGGGCGCGACGCGTGTTCCCCACCAGACGGCGGGGAAGATGATGATCAGCGTCGCCAGCCAAAAGTTGGGAACGGAGAGCCCAAGGACGGCAAAGAACCGCAGGCCGTAGTCGATGGGGCGCCCCGACCGGATGGCGGAGATCGCCCCCACGGGAATGCCGATCAGGAGCGTGAAGACGATCGAGAGGAGGCCCACCTGGCCGGTGTTCCAGACACGCGGTCCGATCTCGGAGTTGATGTGCTCGCGGCTGATGGGCGAGAAGCCGAAGTCCCAACGGAGGACGATGTCGCTGGCCCAGAGCGTGTACTGCTCGAAGAGGCTCTTGTCGAGGCCGAGCTCCTTGCGGACCTGTTCGAAGCAGGTTTCGTCAAAGCTGCCGGCGGCGCCGCACTTCACCTGTCCCGCGTCGCCGGGAACAGCGCGCATGAAGATGAAGACGATGATCGTGATGATGAACAGGGTGATCGGGATGAGCAGCAACCGTCGGACGATGTAGCTGCTCATCTCGACCCCCTCGCTCGCTGGTGCGGTTTACCGACCCCGAGGCTCTCGCTCCCGGCCCGAGATCTAGGCCTCGATCCACATGTTCTGGGCGCGCCGGTAGCCCATGGATGCGTTGTTGGCGATATCGGGCACACCCGGCACGTTCCTGAGGCGAGCGCCCATGGCGTAGTACTGGACGGAGGGCACCGGCAGCGGCAGGACGCAGCAGAAATTCGTGAAGATGTAGCGCTGCAGATCCTGCAGGACCTGCTTGCGCTCTTCGGGGTCGACGGTTGCGCCCTGGAGGTCGTACCGGGCTTGCAGCTCGGTCCCGATCTCGTTCGTCACCTCGATGATCTCCTCCGGGTAGGCGGCGGAGAGAGGATGGTCGAAGGTGTAGACGCCACCGAAGATGGCGCCGTAGCCATTCGGCACGTAGTGGGTGAGGGCGTTGTAGTCGGGGATCGTGGAGAGCGAATTCTCGCCCGCGATGAAGTAGTGCCAGATCTTCTGGCCCGCCGGCGCCGTCGCGAGCGCGACGTAGTTGGCGAGGTCGGCGGGCTCAAGGCGCGTAGGAACGCCGAGGTTCTCCTCGATGCTCTGGGCGATGAACTCGATGTGGCGGGTGCTCGCGCCGAACGTGGCGATGACCGTCACAAAGCCATCGGGAAACACCTCGTCGCCGCCGCCCTGCGCCCACAGCGCCTTTGCACGCGCGGGGTCGAACTGCTGGAGTTCACGGATCTCGTCCTGGGGAAGCACCTGCGAGAAGGCAGGACCGACAGGCGCCCCGCGGATGCCTTCGCCATCGAGGACGACATCGATGTAGGCCTCCCAGTCGATGGAAAGGGAGAGGGCTTCCCGCAGGAGCGGGTGCTGGGCCCACTTGAATCCGTCGAGCTCCATGATGGCGTGGTCGTTGGCAGGGCCCTCGATGACCTGGACGTTACCCTCGTTCGCGAACAGCTCCGCCTGGATCTTGTCGATACCGCCGAGCACATCGGAGTCGCCCGCCAGGAGGCGAGCCTCCCGGGCCGACGGATCGGTGACGATGGCGTCCTCCCAGCGGTCGATGTAGGGCATCTCGGCCGTGAAGCGGCCGCGATCGCTGGAGTGCCCCCGATAGTTGGGATTGCGCTTGTAGGTGTTCCCGGTGTCGTCGATGTTGTCGAACATGTAGGCGCCGCCACCGGCGTTGGGCGTGTCCTTCAGGTGGCCGCCACCGGCCTCGACGGCCTCGCGGGCGACGATGGCCATGGCGCTCGAGCCGAGCGAGGGAATGGCGGAAGCCCAGGGGAACGCGAGGTTGATGGTGAGCGTGGTCGCATCGGGCGTATCGAAAGATGCGCCCCGGTCAACGCCCATCCAGCCCCACTGCAGCTGGTTCACCTCGGAGCCCAGCTCGGAGAGGCTCGTGGGGAAACGGCTATAGCTAAAGGCGACGTCCTCTGAGGTCATGTCGCGCCCGCCGGCGGCTTCCGGGTTGAATTTGAGACCGTCCTCGAGGCTGAAGACGAGGGTTGTGGCGTCGGGCTGCTCCCAGCCGGTTGCAGCATCGCCCCAGGCCTCTTCCTCAACAAGCGAGTAGCCCAGCAGGTGGCTGTAGGTGAGGGCGGTCCAGGTCGGATCGGTGACCGTAACGGAGGGGTCCAGCGACGTGTTCTGGGACGACTTCTGGTGCCGGAACGTACCCCCTCGCTGGATGGCGGAAGGAGCCTCGGTGGCCTCAGCCTCGGCAGCAGCAGCGGCTTCGGTGGCCTCGGCCTCCTCGGCAGCGGCGGCGGCTTCGGTCGCCTCGGCAGCAGCCTCGGTGGCCTGAGCGGCCTGGGTGGCGGCGGCAGGCTCCGCATCGTCGTCATCATCATCGTCGCCGCAACCAACGGCGACGAGGGCGGCGGCGCCCGCTCCAACGGCAGCGCCTCCGGCAAGAACGCGCCTGCGGGAGACCCGCCTGCGCCAGTACTTTCCCCAATACCCTTCTGCCATATCTTCCCTCCTGGGGTGTCCCGTAGTAGCTACAGGGCGATGACCTGCATTCATAACCGAACGCCCTGCGCCCCGCAATACCGAGACGCAGGGGTGACCCGGTCAGATCAAGCGTCGGCGAGCCACATGTTCTGGGACCGCCGATAGCCCATGGAGCCGTTGTCGCGGAAGTCCGGGGGCAGCGGCGCGTTCTGGACGCGGGTGCGGAGAGCGTGCTGCTCGGTGTCCGCCACGGGGACGGGGAAGGTGCAGCAGAACTGCGTGAAGATGAGGCGCTGCAACTGCTGCAGCAGGGCGGTGCGCTGCTCCGGGTGGTGGGTCACGGCCTGGGCGTTGTAGAGGTCCTGGATAGGCTTGCCGACATCGTGCGTGATGTTGATGACCTCGGGCGGGATGAGCGCCGCCTGCGGGTGCTCGTGGGTGAAGAGGCCGAAGGCCCCGCCGTAGCCCGTGGGCACGTAGTGCGTGAGCGCGTTGTAGTCGGGGATGGTCGAGATGGAGTTCTCGGTGACGAGGGCGAAGTGCCAGATCTTCGAACCCGGCGGGGCCGTGAGGCTGGAGACATAGGTGGCCAGGTCAACCGGCTCCATGTTCACCTTGACGCCGAGGTTCTCCTCGATGCTCTGGGCGATGAACTGGGTGCCGCGGGTGTCCGTGAAGGTGGCGAGGAGGGTGGTGAGGCCGTCGGGGAAGACCTGGTCGCCGCCGCCCTGCTCCCACAGCTGGCGGGCGCGCTCGGGGTTGAACTGCTGGAGTTCCCGGATCTCGTCCTGCGAGAGGACCGCGGGGAAGCGGGGGCCGACGGGCGCCCCGCGGATGCCGTTGCCGTCGTGGACGACGTCGATGTAGCCGTCCCAGTCAATGGACAGGGAGAGAGCTTCGCGAAGCTGCGGGAAAGGCACCCACTTGAGGGCATCGAGGGCCATGATGAGGTGGGTGTTGGTGGGGCCGCTGATGATGTTGACGCCGTCCTGGTCCCGCAGTTCGTCGGCCTTGATGGCGTCGATGCCCCCGACGACACCGGTAAGGATGTCGGAGTCGCCGGTGAGGAAACGGGCCTCGGCGGTGGCGGGATCGGTGATGTGGGCTTCTTCCCAGCGGTCGATGTAGGGCGGCTCCTTGGTGAAGCGCCCGCGAGCGGTTGAGTGGCCGGCATAGTTCGGGTTGCGAGCGTAGGCGTTGTAGCCGTCGCGCCCGCGGGACTCGAACATGTAGGCGCCGCCGCCGGCGTTGACGGTGTCGGTGAGGTTGCCGCCATTCGCCTCGACGACTTCGGGAGCGACGATGGCGAGGGAGGTGGAGCCGAGGGTGGGGATGGCGGAGACCCACGGATAGGCCATCTGCAGGGCGAAGGTGGAGGCGTCGGGCATATCGAACCCGGCCATGAAGGCGAACTGAATCGGATTGACCTCGGAGGCGAGGTCGGTGAAGGCGGCGGGGAGCCGCGCGAAGCTGTAAGCGATGTCCTGCGACGTGATTTGGCGGCCCTCCGCGGCCTCGGGGTTGAAGCGGAGGTTCGGCTCGAGATTGAAGACGATGGTGAAGGGGTCGGGTTGCTCCCAGCTCTGGGCGGCATCGCCCCAGGCCTCGTCCTCGAAGAGGGAGTAGCCAAGCAGGTGGTTATAGGTGAGGGCCACCCAGGTGTAGCCGGTGATCGTGATGGCGGGGTCGTAGCCCGTTTCGGCAAAGGCCCGCTGTAGCTTCATCGTGCCGCCGGTCCTGGGGCCGCCCGCGGCCTCGGTGGCGGCGGCCTGGGTCGCAGCCTCGGTGGCGGCGGCCTCGGTGGCAGCAGCCTCGGTAGCGGCTTCGGCGGCAGCCTCGGTGGCGGCGGCGGTGGCAGCCGGTGCGGGTTCGTCGTCGTCATCGTCGCCGCAGCCAACGGCCACAAGGCCGGCGGCTCCCGCGGCGGTAGCGGCGCCCCCGACGAGAACACCCCTCCGAGATACGCGACGGCGCCAGTACTTGCCCCAATAATTCTCAGCCATTCCTCTTCCCTCAGCGCCGGCTATCACAGTACCCGGCACACTCGTGTAGTCCGCATTCTAGAACCGGCGTCAACAGGCTTCGGCAAGGGCGCATACTCCGGCAAGGGCGCGTGGCGATAGGGAAGGGGTACGGCTATGCTTGACCATCGCTCCAGCGAAACCAACGGATGACGGCACGTACCGCGACTCCGAAAAGAGGCTCACGGCATGGATTTTCGAGACAGCCCGGCGCAGGCAGAATGGCGCGTTCAGGTGCAGGAATTCCTGCGCGACTACTGCCCCCAGGAGATCCGGGGCAAGTTCCCGATGGGACGCCCCGAAGAGGAGAAGCCCCTCTGGGAAGCGTGGCGCGTGGCGCTGGCGGAGCGCGGGTGGATCGCGCCGGCCTGGCCGTCGGCCTACGGCGGCGCGGGCATGAAGCCGATGGACCAGTTCATCCTGAGCCAGGAGTTCGCCGAGGCGGGCGCGCCGCGACTGGGCGGTCTCGGCCTGATGATGCTCGGTCCCACGCTCATCGAGCACGGGACGGAGGAGCAGAAGCAGGAGCACATTCCCGGCATCCTGAGCGGTGAGGTGGAGTGGTGCCAGGGCTACAGCGAGCCCGGCTCGGGCTCGGACCTGGCCTCGCTGCAGACGCGCGCCGTGCGCGACGGCGACGACTACGTGATCAACGGCCAGAAGATCTGGACATCGCTGGCGCACCGCGCGCACTGGATGTTCATGCTGGCGCGGACGGACCCGGATGCACCCAAGCACCGGGGCATCACCTACTTCCTCCTCGACATGAAGACGCCGGGCATCACCGTGCGGCCTCTGGTGAACATGACGGGCGGGCACGACTTCAACGAGGTGTTCTTCGAGGACGTGCGCGTGCCGGCGCGGAACATCATGGGTGAGGTGAACCGGGGCTGGTACGTGGGCACGACCACGCTCGACTTCGAGCGCTCCTCGATCGGGACGCCGATCGGCCTGCGCCAGGCGGTTGAGCGCAACCTGAACTGGCTGCGCGAGAACGGCGACGAGCTCCCGCAGACCACCTACGAGGCGGTCCGCTTCGAGTGGGCGGAGCGCTTCATCGAGGTGCAGACGGCGACGATGCTGGCCTACCGCATCATCTCCATGCAGGACGCGGGGGAGATCCCGAACGCGGAGTCCTCGATCGCGAAGCTGTTCACCACCGAGCTGAGCCAGCGTATCGCGCGCACGGCCTCCCACATGGTGGGCATGTGGGGCGACATCTCCGACGAGAAGGCACCGCTGAGGGGCATGGCGGGCGTCGGCTACGTAAACCAGGTACGCGAGACGATCGCGGGTGGCACGAGCGAGATCCAGCGCAACATCATCGCGACCCGCGGCCTTGGGCTGCCGCGCGCCTAACCCCCCAGCTGAAGGAGCAAACCGACCATGGCTATCGCACCCGACACCGAGAAGAAGACGCTGCTGGAGCGCGCCGACGCGATCGCGCCAATCGTGGCGGAAGAACTCGACGAGGCTGAGCGCGAGCGGCGCCTGACGGACCGCGCGTTCGAGGCGATGAAGGACGAGGGCCTGCTGGGTGTCTGGGTGCCTGAGTCGCTGGGCGGCCTCGAGTCTTCGCCCCGCGAGGGGTTCGAGCTGTTCGAGTCGGTGGCCAGGATTCACGGCTCTGCGGCATGGAACCTCTGGATCTGGTCCACGGGAGCGGCCCTCTCGTCGTCCAGCTCCGAAGAGTCCATCGCCGAGTCGTACGAGGACGGACCTGTGAGCGCAGTCGGGGCGGGGGGCATCTTCCCCTTCAATCCCGCCGTGGCCGTCGAGGGCGGCTTCCGCGTGACAGGGCGCTGGCCGTTCTGCAGCGGTTCGAGCCACGCGAAGTGGGTCGGCGGCGGCATCATGGTGATGGAGAACGGGCGGCCGCGGATGACACCGATGGGCATCCCCGAGATGCGCTTCGTCACATTCCCCCGCGAGGCGGCGGAAATCATCGATACGTGGCACGTGGTGGGACTGCGCGCCACGAGCAGCAACGATGTGGCCGTGGAGGACGCGTTCGCGCCGGAGTACCGCACATCGGTCTTCGGTGCCGGGACCGCCCCTGGTAAGCACTTCCAGGGGCCGCTCTACCGTTTCCCCGTGATGGGTATCCTGGGCGCGCCCATCGGGATCATCGCGACCGGCATCGCGCAGCGCGCCATCGACGAGTTCATCACGCTCGCCAAGACGAAGACCGCGCGCACCTCGCAGGCACGCATCAGCGACAACACAGCCATCCGCAACGACGTGGCCAAGGCGCACGCCGCCGTCCAGTCCGCACGCTCGTGGCTCTACGAGATGGTCGATGAGACCTGGGAGGCGGTGCTGCGGGGCGACGACGTGAGCCTTGAGCAGCGGCGCGATCTCTCGCTGGCGGGCACGAACGCGACGCGGAGCGCCGCCTACGCGACCGACCTGGTGCACACGGCAGCGGGCGGCACCTCCGTCTTCCAGACGAGCCCGATTGAGCGATGCTTCCGCGACATCCACGCGGCCACGCAGCACGCGGGAACCTCGCCGCGCAACTTCGACACGCTCGGGGGGATGCTCTTTGGGGAGTTGCCGGACAACCCGCTGCTGTTTGCCTAACGAGAGCCGCGCCTGGCCGGTCGCGGCCGGCTGCTGCTGGGCCCGCAACCCGATGATGCTGTACTAGCGGGGACCCGCCTGGGCCAACGGTCCCGCGCCCAAACGCTCGCATCGTGGGGGACCCGATGGACGCCGCAGTCCGAACCGAGGGTCTGAGCAAGACCTACGGCGACACCGTGCTTGCGTTGGACCATCTCGACCTTGAGGTGGGACGGGGCGAGATCTTCGGCTTTCTCGGTCCGAACGGCGCGGGCAAATCCACAACGATCCGCCTGCTCCTCGACCTCATTCGGCCCTCGGCTGGGCGCGCTGAAATTCTCGGCAAAGACTGTCAACGGGACTCCGTGGAGGTGCGTGCGCTTACCGGCTACCTGCCGGGAGATGTGCGCCTGTATGACCGGCTCAGCGGTCAACAGACCGTGGAGTTCTTCGGCTCGCTTCGAAGGCGGCCGGTCAAGCCGGACCGGGTGGTTGCGCTCGCCGAACGGCTGGACCTCGACCTGACGCGCCGGGCGGGAGTCCTCTCGAAGGGGAACCGGCAGAAGCTGGGCCTCCTTGTCGCCTTGCTCGACCAACCCCCGGTCCTACTGCTGGACGAGCCCACCTCGGGCCTCGACCCGCTCCTGCAGCACACCGTGTGGGAGGTGCTCCGCGAGGAGGCCGAGCGGGGCGCCACGGTCTTCTTCTCATCGCACGTGATGAGCGAGGTGGAGGAGATTTGCGAGCGGGTCGGCATCCTGCGCGACGGCAGACTGGTGGAGGTGGCGCCGGTTAGCGACCTGAAGGGGCGGTCAGTCCGACGCGTGATCGCCCGCTTCGGCGACACGCCGCCCGGGACGGCAGCATTCCGCCTGCCCGGCGTACGCGAGGTTGAGCGCCACGACGGGGTGGTGGAGTTCAGCGTGGATGGTGACATCGGCGGGCTCGTGCAGGCCCTGGCCGAGCACGGGGTCAGGGACCTGGAGTCTCGCGCACCCACGCTGGACGAGGTCATGCGGGCGTTCTACGAGGAGGAGGGTCCGGCGTGAGGGCTCTTCCCATCCTTATGCAGACGCTCGGGGGCATGCGCACGCGCAGCATTGTGACGGCCATCGCGCTGGCCCTCCTGGCCGTGCTGGCCTCGCTCGAGTACAAGGAGCTCGGCGACAGCCTGCAGGACCTGGCGGGAAGCGCCTTCTACACGGCGCTCGGTGGCGGGGCCGACATCAGCACGCCGGAAGGCTTCCTCAGCGCCTACTACTTCAACTTCGCGCCCATCATCGTGATCGTGGTCGGCATCTTCGCGAGCACGAGCGGAGTCGCGGGCGAGGAGGCATCGGGTTCGCTCGACCTGCTGCTGGCGCAACCAATGAGCCGGGTCTCGTTCGTCGCGCAGCGCATGGGGGGCGTCGCTGTGGGACTCACGCTGACACTGCTGGCGGGAGTGCCATTCCTGGCCTGGGGGGTGGAACTTGGTGACATTGGCGTGGAGGCCTGGCGGCTGCTCGTCGCGACCGGCGGGAGCATCCTGCTGGCGCTCCTCTTCGTGGGCGTGGCCTACCTTGCCTGCGCGCTCCTCCCGACGCGCGCCGAAGCCGGCATGGCGGCAGGCGGCGCTCTGCTCATCGCCTTTTTCCTGCAGACGCTGGGCTCGACTTCCGAGGCTATCGAACCGCTGCGCGTGATCTCCCCGTTCCACTGGGCGGAGGGCACGCCGTTGCTCACGGGCGATTACCCGTGGCCGCGCCTGGGGGCTCTCATGGGGGGCAACCTGCTCGTCTACGGAGCCGCCGCCTGGGCGTTCAATCGCCGTGAGATCGCCGGGGCAGGGCGACTACCGCTGCCCGGGCCCATCCGAGGCCTCGTGAAGGGTCGGGAGGATGGTGCGCACGCCCGTGGAGCGGTGCGCCTGCGGCTGCACGGCAGGTTCGGGTTGGCCGCGGTTGTCCGGCGCAGCGTACGGGCATGGGCGACGCCGGTGCTCCTGGTCTCGCTGGCGGCGGCGGCGCTGGGAGCGGCCGTTGTGGCGCTCTACCCGGACTTCCGGGAGACGCTCGGCGAATTCGCGGACAGCGAGTTCTTCAGCGGATTCGCGGGAAGCGGGGCAGCCATCAATACGCCCGAGGGCTTCCTCGCGGTCGAGTATTTCTCCTGGGTACCGGTCATCTTCGCCGTGCTGGCGTTCATGGCGGCGGCTTCCTCGGTGGCGGGGGAGGAAGCGGGCGGCACGCTGGACCTGCTGGCCGCGCAGCCGCACGGGCGTCGCCGGCTGCTGGCCGGGAAGATGCTGGGCCTCGCGCTGATCCTCTCGGCGGGGATCGCGCTCAGCTACCCCGCAATCATCCTCACCGCGGAAGGAAGGGGTGTGGACCTGCCGGCCGGTGGCACCGCCTGGGCGATCTTCGGGATGGTCCCGCTTACGCTCCTCCACCTCACCTTCACCTTCCTGGTGGTGTGCCTGCTGCGGGACCGCTTCGCGGCCACCGTGATCGCGGCGACAGTCACGGCGGGTGGCTACCTCCTCGAGTTCCTCGCCGGGTTCGTGGGCGCTCTCGAGGGTGTCCAGAAGATCTCGCCGTACTACTGGACGGACGGCAGCATTCTCATCGTCGAGGGTTTCGACCCGCTGCGCTTCCTCGGACCGCTGGTGATTGCGCTCGTGCTGGCACTCCTCGCCCTTGAAGCGTTCCAGCGTCGCGACCTCGCGGTCGCGAGCCCGTTCGGCCTGCGGGACATGGTCAGCCGCAGCGCGTGGCGCGGGGGCGAGTTGCAGCCTGAAGCCGAGGGCGGGGGCGGCGGGTAGCCGGGGGGGGCCGGCGCGCCGGGGGGGAGCGGCGGCTAGCCGGCGGCGGCCGCCGCCCGGGTGGGCTCCTTGGCCCACTCGATCCCGCGACGGAGCAACTCGTAGTAGGTGGGCTGGGTCCAGGCGCCAAGCTCGGGGACGGGCCATTCCTCGACGCTCAGCGGGGGATCCTGCATGTCGTACTTCGAGCGGCGGTGGCCGGGCGTGAGGTAGAGCACCTCACCCTCGCCGAAGGGGTGGAGGTACATCACGAGGCGGGGCTCGTCCCTGGGCCAGTCGTGCTCGTAGAAACCGGCGCCGCTATCTCCAGCGAAGCGCGTCTCCATGAGGGGGATGACCTCGCCGTGGTACTCGCACAGGTAAAGCTCGTCCTCGCACTCCCAGGGCTCGATGCCGGCCACCAGGGGGTGGTCCTTCGCGGACTCGCTCACGGTGATGGGGTAGGGCTCGATGGCGGGATGGGCGAGGAACTGGCTGCCGAGGGTCTCCATGAGGATGGGATAGTCGCGGGGGCAGTGAACGCCGTCGGCCTGGAAATCCATGACGGAGTTCGTGCCGTGGAGGGCGAACCAGCGCTTGCCGCCGGCGACGAAGTCGCGCACGACTTCCTGCTGCTCGACGGTGGGGTGCACATCGCAGGTGTAGCTGATGAGGAAGTCGGCGGCGGCGATGGCCTCGGTGTTGCTGTAGTCCTCGCCGATGCGGACACGAACGTCGTCGTCCTCGTGGAGGAGCTTCAGGACTTCGAGGCGGGCGAAGTTGATGTCGTGCCACTTGCCGCCCGCGATGAGGTAGGCGTTGATTCTGGGCATGGCGGCCTCCCTTGCGCGTGCGCTGGCGTCGGTCGCGAAGAGTCCCGCGCCGGTAGAACCGACGCGGGACTCCCGCTGTTCGTGGGCTAGAAGGCGACGCGGCGGGTGAAGCCGCCATCGACGACGATGTTCACGCCGGTCGTGTGGGTGGAAGCCGGGCTGGCGAGGAAGGCGGCCACATTGGCGACTTCCTGACCGGTGCCCATCTGGCCGGCGAGGGTATCGGGCTTGTTCTTGTTTCGCAGGGGGATGCCGTTCGCGATCATCTCGAAGAACGGGGGCATGGCCTGCTCGATGTTGTGCCAGGGGCCACCCTCGAAGTAGGTGGGACCGGGCGAGACGACGTTGAAGCGGATGCCCGAGCCCGCGTGCTGCTGGGCGGCGAAGGCCGAGTAGTTTAGCAGCGCGGCCTTCATGGCGCCGTAGGCGCCGGCGGAGGTGGCGGGCGGCGGCGGGAACGCCTCGACCGCGGCCGAGGTGCTGATGATGACCACGCTGGGCGAAGCCGACTCGGTGAGGAACGGCAGCGCGGCGTCGACGCCGTTGACCGTACCCATCATGTCGATGGCGAAGTGCTCGTTCCACAGCGAGCCGCCACCGCCGGCGGAGGCGTTGCTGACGAAGATATCGACTCCGCCGAGCTCGGCCGCGCTGGCCTCGACCCAGGCCTTGAGGGCGTCGCCGTCACCAACGTCGCAGGCAGCGCCGCAAACGTTCGTGCCGTGAGACTTGAGCGCCTCGACGGCTGCGGTGACCTTGTCGGGCGTGCGGGCGCAGATGGCCACATCGGCGCCTTCCGCGGCGAGCGTATTAGCGATGAAGTTGCCGATGCCCTGGCTGGCAGCCGTGACGAGGGCTTTCTTCCCTTGCAGTCCAAGATCCATGGTGTGGGGAACCTCCCTAGTTATTGGGTGCGACCGGGCGGATCCAGGGCCGCGGCCGCCTGTTTGGCAGGGCGCGATTCTAGAGAGTCGCGCCCTGCTACGAAAGTGCGGAGCGGAAGCGGGGGCCTCGCCTTTGTCCAGTAGGAGTGGTCCTGTACGATGCCTTGGCGCTCGGACGCCCCCGACGGCGTCCCTATCCCACTGTGCGCGGAGGCGGCCGTGGCCAACAGCAGCCAGGCAATGGAACCAAGCGAAGAGGTCCTGAAGGACCTGCATTTCCGCATGGTGCGGATACGCCACTTCGAAGAAGAGGCGGGACGGTTGATGGAACAGGGGAAGTCGCCGGGGGCGCTACACCTGTACATCGGCGAAGAGGCGGTCGCCTCGGGTGTGATGGTGCATCTGAGTGACCAGGATCAGATTACGAGCACGCATCGCGGCCATGGCCACCTGGTGGCCAAGGGCGGCGAGTTCAAGAAGATGTACGCGGAGCTGTTCGGCCGGGAGACCGGCTACAACAAGGGCCGCGGCGGCAGCATGCACATCTCGAACGTGGATGCGGGCATGCTGGGCGCGAACGGCATCGTGGCAGCAGGCCCGCCGATCGCCGTGGGCGCGGCCTTCTCGAACAAGTACTTCGCCCGCATGGAAGGGCGTGACTCCATGAACGTGGCCGTGCCCTTCTTCGGGGACGGCGCCACGAACGAGGGCGCGTTCCACGAGGCGGCCAACATGGCCGCTATCTGGAAGCTGCCGGTCGTGTTCATCTGTGAGAACAACGGTTACGGCGAGTTCACCCCGCAGGCGGAGCACCAGGCGATCAGCGATGTCGCCGACCGCGCCGCCGGGTACGGCATGCCGGGCGTCATCTGCGACGGCATGGACGCGGTCGCGGTCTGGGAAGCTGCCGGCGAGGCGATCGAACGGGCCCGCTCGGGCGGCGGCCCCACGCTGGTGGAGTGCAAGACCTACCGCTTTGTCGACCACGTCGGCCTGCGCGGCATCGGCCTGCACTACCGCACGGACGAGGAGCTCGAAGAGTGGCGCGCCCGTGACCCGATCCCGCAGCACGAACAGCGCATGATCGAGATGGGCGTGATGACGGCGGACGAGATCCAGGCCGTGCACGACGCGGTCATGGCCGACATCACCGAGTCGATCGAGTTCGCCGAGAACAGCCCCCTGCCGGATCCGGCGAACCTGCTCAACGACGTCTACACGCCCACCGCGGCGAGTTAGGAGCGACACAAATGACCGCAGCAGAAGCGCCCGCGGGGCGGCAGCTCGTCTACACACTCGCGATCACGGAAGGCGTTCGCCAGGCGCTCCAGGAGGAACCGCTGGCGTTCATGGCCGGCGAGGACGTTGCCGGCGCCGGCAGCGTGTTCGGCATCTACCGCGGCCTGCTCGATGAGTTCGGGCCGGACCGGGTCATCGACACGCCCATCAGCGAGTCCGGCATCATCGGGCTGGCGGTTGGCGCCGGGGCCACGGGCCTCAAGCCCATCGTCGACATCATGTTCATGGACTTCATCGGGGAGTGCATGGATGAGATCGTGAACCAGCTCGCGAAGATGCGGTACATGTTCGGCGGCAAGGCGACGCTGCCGGTGACCGTCCTGACAATGTCGGGCGCGGGCATGAACCTCGCGGCGCAGCACTCCCAGAGCCTGGAAGCGTGGCTCTGCCACACGCCCGGCCTGAAGGTCGTGATGCCGGCGACGGCGTACGACGTGAAGGGCGCGATCATCACAGCCGCGCGCGAGCCGAACCCCGTGTTCGTCGTGATGTGCAAGGGCCTGATGGCCCTTCCAGGCGACGTGCCGGAGGAGCCGTACGCGCTTCCCATCGGCAAGGCGGTCGTGCGACGGGAAGGCGAGGGGCTCACCATCGTGGCCCACGGCCGCATGATCCACGAAGCGACGAAGGCCGCCGACATCCTCGATGGTGAGGGCATCAGCGTCGAAGTGATCGACCCGCTGTGGCTGCAGCCGCTGGACACGGAGACGATCATCAACTCGGTCGCGAAGACGCATAACGCGCTCGTGGTACACGAGGCCGTGCGCTTCGGCGGCCTGGGCGCGGAGATCGCGGCCCAGATCGCCGAGCTGGCGTTCGACCACCTCGACGCTCCCGTGGGCCGCGTGGCGGCGCCCTTCTCGCCCGTACCGTTCAGCCCCGTGCTGGAGCAAACGTACGTGCCGAACGCGGAGCGCATCGCGGCCGAGGCGCGAAGCATCCTCGGGACGGGGTAGGCCCTGACCGCCTCGCGCCCGCTCGGGATCGCCGCCAACCCCGCCTCGGGGAAGGACATTCGCCGCCTCGTCGCGCGCGCGTCGGTCTTCGATAACCAGGAGAAGCGCGCGATCGTGCGGCGGGCCATCGTTGGCGCGATCGCGAGCGGCGTGCGCGACTTCCGCTACATGCCCGATACGCACGGGATCACCGCGTCGGCGGCGGATGAGTTCGGCGACGAGGCGAACTTCGTCGCCGTTGAGACGACGCAGACGGCGAGTACGCTCGACACGATCCGGGCGGCCCAGGCACTGCAGGCCGAGGGCTGCGGAGCGGTGATCACGCTGGGGGGGGACGGCACGAACCGCGCCTTCGCCCTGGGTTGGCGGGACGCGACCGTCGTGCCGGTTTCGACGGGCACGAACAACGTCTTCCCGACGATGGTGGAGGCGACGGTGGCAGGCTCGGCGGCGGGGCTGGTCGCGACCGGCCAGGTTCCGCGGGAGGCCGTGGCGCGACAGGTGAAAGCCGTCCACGTCGAGATTGAGGGCGAGCGCGACGACCTCGCGCTCGTCGACGCCGTGCTGGCGGCGGACCGCTTTGTGGGATCACGAGCCATCTGGGGCGGGGAGCGCCTGCGCGAGGCCGTCCTCACGCGGGCGGAGCCCTCGGCGGTGGGGATCACCTCCATCGGCGGGCTGCTGGAGCCACTGACACCGGACGAGGACGAGGCATTGCACCTCAAGCTTGGCCCGGGGGAAGGCGGGGTCTCGGTGCTGGCGCCAATCGCGCCGGGCCTGTACGAGCCAATCGCCGTGCGCATGCACGAACGGCTCGCGCTCGGGGAAACGATCTCGCTGAAGGGGCCGGGCGTGCTGGCCTTCGACGGCGAGCGCGAGCGTGTGTTGAAACCGGGGCAAGCGGCTACACTCCGAGTGGCCCGGGACGGTCCCTGGGTCGTTGACGTGCACGCGGCGCTCGAATACGCCGCGTGCGCGGGGTTGTATCGCGACGAAGCACTACCTGGCGACTCGCCAGAGGAACAGAAACTCCAACAGGACGGGGGATGAGATGCCAACCGAGATTTACATGATGAAACTCGGCATGACGATGACCGAGGGCACCGTGGCCGAGTGGCATATCCCGGACGGCGGCGAGGTGAAGCTGGGCGAGGACCTCTACCGACTCGAGACCGAGAAGGTCGAGATGGAGGTGGAGGCGGAGGCCGCAGGCATCGTGCGACACATTGTGCCGGCCGAGGCGACTGTCGACCCAGGCGCGGTCGTGGGCTGGATCTACGCAGCCGGCGAGGAGATTCCCGACGTGCTCCCCGGCGCAGATGCGGCGGGGGCAGCGGGCGCCGCCCGGGAGGCGGCCGAGCCGGCACCTGCGGCAGCGGAAGCGCCCGCGGCAGCAGCGGCGCCTGCCGCGGCTGGCGGCCGCGTAGCCGCCTCGCCGGCGGCGCGAAGGCTCG
>MKWU01000141.1_pt1 | contig 129435 bp, 114 predicted proteins | sample 809101 | NCBI WGS metagenome assembly MKWU01 (sample SAMN05860141, study PRJNA318959) | sponge metagenome | host: Aplysina aerophoba | place: Slovenia: Piran, Adriatic Sea, Gulf of Piran | collected 2013-05-07
CCTCACTGTCCGTGGCCTGCCGGACATTGCGGTCCACACCCAACTCGCCGTCCCCGGCGGCCGGTTTCAAACGCGCTGTCGGCACCGCGTAGGCAACGGTTGCATACCACTTCGGATGCCGGTCCGTACCTTCCTTCAACAGCCGCACGGTCTTGGGCGCGCACCCCCGGTACGGGAAATTGCGACCGCGATCCAGCCGTACCCACCCCATCCGGGGCAGGCGCAACCGATCGCCGTCCATCTTCACATTGTCGGGGATCGTGAAGCCATCGGGCTTGCGTCCCTGCCGGCCCTTCCGTCGCGGGAAATACTGGGGCTTTCCGTCGGACTTCCGTCGGGGCAGGAACCTGCCATCCGCCTTGGCCTCGGCGTGCGCCTTGTGGAAACGCCGGTAGGCCGCGTCCAAATACTTCAGCACATGACGGACGGGACCGCTGGGCAGATCGCGCAGCCAGGACAGATCCTGCTCTGCATATACGGCACCTTCGGGCGATGCCAGGAAAGCCTGGAACTCGCGGTCGTACTTCCCGCTGCGGATCATGGCGAACCGCTTGTACATGGACTGCCAAGTCCGGCGGGGGTCCACCACCAAGGGCCTTTGTGCCTCGGGGAAGTCGGTCCACCGGCCGTAGCCCCGGACCTTGCGGCACACGCGGTAGCGCCAGTCGTTGTTCGCCAGGAACAGATTCCAGACGAAACGGTTGGCACCCGCCGTCTGGGCACACATCTCCGCCTGCCCGCGATGGTCGAACCGCACCCGGTACCGCTCGCTGCGGATTGCGGTCGGGATCGGAGGTGTAGAATGGGAGTCGGACATCCTGGTTGGTGTCTTCAACCGGCGTTGTCAATGAGGTCGTGCAGTGCTCACAACACGCACGGCCTCTTTCATGATAACACGTCCGTGGTACACAGATATGTAATCCCCGATTGAACAGCCCGGTCAGGCCGCCATCACGTTGCCGGCGTCCACATTCAGCGATTGGCCGTTGATCATGGCCGCGCCATCGCCGGCCAGGAAGACGGCCAAGGGTGCGATTTCCTCCGGTACCATGCGCCGGCCATGGCCGGTCATCGTTTCCTCCTGTTCCTCGAAACTGCGGCCCAGGCGGTCCGCATCGAATTGGATGCGGGCATTGTTCAACTTGGACACGACCGGCCCGGGGCAGATGGCATTGGACGTGATGCCGTGCGCCACGTTCTCGAGGGCAACCGACTTGGTCACGCCCAGCAGTCCATGCTTGCTGGCGGTGTAGGCCACGCCGAAGGAGGTTGGCACCTTGCCGTTGATGGACGCCACGTTGATGATGCGTCCGTGTTGGCGCTCGATCATTTCCGGCAACACCATGCGTACGAGCTGGTAGGGGATGGTCAGGTTGACGTGCATCATCAGGTGCCAAAACGCATCGTCGTATTCCGATACCGGCATTGGCTGCTGGCTGGAGCCAATGCCGGCGTTGTTGACGAGGATGTGGATGTCCCCGCAGGTCGACTTGGCAAACTCGAACACGGTGGTCGCGGCATCCTTGAGCGACAAGTCCACGGCCCGGGTGTGGCAGGCAGGACCCATGCGCGTGACTTCGATCTGCAAGCTGGCCAATTCTTCCTCGTTGCGTCCTGTTGCCGCGATGTTGGCGCCGGCTTCCGCCATGGCCAGGGCAATGGCGCGTCCGATGCCCTTGGTGGCGCCGGTGATGAGAGCGTTGCGGCCCGTGAGCATAATGTTTACCTTCCTTGAAGCTGCATTGTGAAGGTCCTGCACACCAGGGAGCGGATGATCAGACGTAAATCCTACAGGACGGGCCCATCGTTGGCAGGCAACCAGGCGGGATGCGGACGCGCATATCCCGCCGCTGTTTGGTGAATCCCATCCGTGAACGCGCCGATGGCCCACTGTCTCGATTGTGTATGCTGATTCTCTCCGCGGACGAATTCAACCCGGCCACGACGCGTGCCGGTAGCCAGGGGCTACGGATTCAGCCTCGTCGCGGTTGTGCAGCATGGACCGTCCCGGCGTAGTGGACGGCCGCGGCGGAGGGTCCCGGATTGCTCCGGGAGGATGCCGCCGCCCCTGCCACCGCCGTGCACGGACCGGCAAACACCTGGACAGTCCACAGACAAAACCAGAGACATGACCCGCCCATCCGGTTCACATATTGGACGCCCGCCCATCCGTGTGGAGTTGTCCGCGTCCGAACGCGCGCAACTGGAAGAACTGCTCAACAATCCGGCCACCAACGAGGCGATGAGGCGCAGGTATCTGGCAATCCTGATGGCCGCGGACGGCTACACCACCGGAGACATCGCCGGAAAACTGGGTATTTCGGCCAGTCAGGTCAGCGTGTGGCGTCGGCGGTTTGCCGATTTCGGCTTCGAAGGCATCCTGATGCGCCGTCTGAATGCGGGACAATCGGGGCGGCGACCGCAACTCAGGGACTTGCGGCAGGCTTCGGTGTCCAATCAGGAACTGCAAGGTCAGCGAGGCGCGGTCCGGGACGTGGATCTGACCGACGAGCAGATCCTGGAACTCCGGAAACTGGTACAGCAGCCGCGGATTGAAAACCGACTGGCCCAACGGGCGCGGGCGGTACTTCTGGCCCACCGGGGTCTGAATGCACCGGCGATCGGCGAACGGCTGGACATGGCCAGCCCCAGGGTCCTGCACTGGTGCCGCCGATACCTGGAGGAGGGAATCGGCGGCCTGACCGACAGGCCTCGGTCCGGCCGGCCGCGCAAGGATGCCGGTCCGGATCTGGAACGCCTGCGGCGCAAGCTGTCGGAGTCGCCGGCGGACGGCAGGGCACAATGGTCCCGGCAGTCGTTGGCCCGTGAACTTGGAACCACGGTTGGCCGGGTTGGCAAGTTGCTCGACGGGGCCGATCTCGACCTGCGTTCCATTCCCACACCGCGTGGCAGTGCTGCCGCCAAACGCGCCGCCGGGACGGAACGCGCAAGGCGGAACCGGGCGCAGGCTGCCCCGGAAAGTCCACACAGATCCAATCCGGATGCCGCACCAAAGGATGGTGACATGTCCCAACTCCAACAAGGCGACGCGATCCTGATGCTGTCGGGAGACGAGGTGGTTCGTTGCCTGCCCATGAACAAGGCGGTCGGCGGCATGCGCACGGCATTTGAGACTTTGGCCCGCGGCCAAGTCGTGCAGCCGGTGCGCTCCCAGATCAATCCGCCCGGCACTGCCGGGATCTCGCTCGTGATGCCGGCCTGGATGCGGGACGGCACCTCTGCAGGCCACACGTCGGTCAAGGTGGTGTCCGTCTATCCGGACAATGCCGCGCGCGGCGAACCGGTAATCCACGGGTTGGTACTCCTGGTGGATGCAGCCACCGGGAAAGTGTTGGCCGGCATGGACGGCGGTGTCCTGACGGCCATTCGCACGGGAGCCGTGGCGGGGCTGGCCACCGATTTGCTGGCTCCTGCCGGAGCGGGCCGGCTGGCCGTGTTGGGTGCGGGCGTGCAGGCGCGCACCCAGGCGGCGGCCGTCAGCGAGGTGCGCCGTCTCGAAAGGATCAGTGTCTACTCGCCGACCACGGCCAACGTGGCGCGGATGATCGAGGACCTGCGGGAGCAACTGCCCGATGGCATTGAGTACCAGGCCGCGACCTCTCCGCGCGAGGCGCTGGCGGACAGCGACATCGTATGTTGCGCGACCACCTCCGCGACGCCGGTCTTCGCGGACGGCGATCTGGAGGAAGGGGTCCATGTCAATGCCGTCGGCGTGTTTCAGCCGGATCGCCGGGAGGTGCCGGCGGCCACCGTCGTACGCGCGAAGGTGTATGTGGATGACCGGGAAGCCATGCTGGAGGAGGCCGGCGACCTGCTGATCCCGCTGGCCGACGGAACCATTACGGAGGACCACGTTGTCGGTTCGCTCGGCGATCTGCTCACAGGTCGCTGTTCCGGACGCATGTCCGCCCGCGAGACGACATTCTTCAAGTCGGTCGGCCTGGCCGTCCAGGACACGGTGTCCGCCGGCCTGGTCTATGCCCGGGCCCGGGAACTGGGCGTCGGAACGTCGGTGCCGCTGTAGCGGGCCCGACCTGCACTCAGTGGTACGGGAGGGGGCCATTGGCCCTGTCGGAGGCGTATTCCGGAGTGGGGCTGTGTTAGTGGTCGGCCCGGACAAGGTGGAACCAATCCGGAACCACAAGGCAGCCGTCGGCGAACACTCTCACTCCTTCGACCTTACTCGAGCAACGGAAGGCCGGGAGGGCTTGTGCTTCCACTGCCGGGATGCCGGTGCACGCGCCTGAAGCGCAGTACTGGATCTTGAAGTTGGCGACGCCCGTCGCGGAGGTCGGTGTTGCCCACGCAAGCTTCACGCTTGCGTGGGGGCTGATGTCCGGTCCGGCTCGGTGGATGACAGTCCGCCCGAACACATCTGGATGGACCGTAGGCGGAGCACGCTTAAGGTGCTGAACATGTCCGGTCGCGGTTCCGTGACACTCAGACATCGGAGAAATCGGTGACGATCACGGTCACGATCGTCCCAGCCCGCGGGTCGCTATGCCATCCCGGGACACCTGCAGCAGACTCCAATTCCGCGTGTGCGCCGAAGAAGGCCCTGGAGACTGCTGTGTGGTGTACGCCACTAACTATATGTCAATTCGACATCAAATGCAATTGTTCGAATATTAAATACTGAGTCTCTTTCGTTGATTTTGGTCCGGGACCAGTTCTCCGCCAAGTCAACCTCTCCTTGGCTCCGTCGAACCATTCCGGTCCGTGACCATTGGCCAGGCCTGCAATCCGTGGTACGGGAGGGAGCCATTGACCCTGCCGGGGACCGTATTCGGGGGCGGGGGCTGTGTCAGTGATCAACCCGGACAAGGTGGAACCAGGCCAGAACCACAAGGCAGCTGCCGGCGGACAGGCTGGCCGTGACGAGCATCAGCGTTGCCTGGTTCAGATGCGGGGTCGCGAACGGGAGCACAAAGGCGGCGGCGACGTAAAGGCCGGCGCTGCTTCCCGCTCCCCAGAGCATGTTGAGGACCTTCCTTTCCACGGCCAGATCGCGTGCCCAGAGCACGGCGTAGAGGCCCAGGGAGGCAACGAGGACTGCCAGCGAGCCAAGGAACGACAACGGGGTGAGTGTCCAGCGCAGCGCAGGCGTGCGGTTGATCGCGGGACCGGGTACCGCGGACGGCGGCTCGGTGTTGGTCAGGGGCGTAACCGTGGGTTGCACCGTGAGGATCTGGGCCGCGCTTTCCTCCTCAACCCGAATCTGAAACCCGATGCTGGTCGTGCTTTCCAGGCTGCGCGCAGCCAGCTCCAGGGTACCGGCGCGATCCAAAAGCAGATCCATGGTGGCACTGCCGTCCCGCGTGGGGATGGGATCAATGCGCAGATCCAGGTTGTCGTTGGGGTATCGGAGCAGAAACTCCACCGGAGTGCCGTCGGGAACCCGGTTGCCGTTGCGGTCCAGGATGGGGCCGGCCCGGATCTGCAGGGAATCCCCCAGCCGCACTTCCAGGGCCTGCAGATCCAGGGAACTGCGCTTGTCGTCGAACACCGTCAGGGGGATTACCTGGTCCGGGTCCGGTTCCAACCGCTCAACCAGACTGCCGTAGGGCGTGCCCGGTACGTTGACCGGTGGCGCGCCGGACATCTCCAGGTCGTGGAACAGGCCGCGCACCGCGGTCTCCACAAACGGCGGGTTGGGGCTATAGGCGGCGATGTACACCGACAGCTTGCTGATTTCAGTCTCGTCCAGCATGTACGGTGCGTCGAACGAGAGCACCGCCACCCGCTTGCCGAGGAGCAGGTCCGGCTGTTGCCGCAGGAACTGGTGGACGACCTCGCTGGCAGGATGCTGTTCGGGATCCACATCCAGCATCGCGAAGATCACCCACGTGGCTTCCGTCAGGGCGCGATCCATGCGGAACTGGGCCACGGTGTTGGCCGTGTGGTTGAGCCAGGCCGCCACGTCACCGAAACCATGGCTGGAAATGCGGTCGGGCTCAATCTGGGCCGTGGCATCCGGACCGAACAGGCGCAGGATGGTGGCCTCGACCTGATCGACCGCCAGGACTGTTTCCGGTGGGCATCCGGGACAGGTCGGGCGCGTGCGGTCGTCGGTGAATATGAGCAGGCGATCGTCCGGATTGGGCACGGCCCGAACCTGATCCGCGGCCTGTTCGGCATCCAGGTGCAGGAGTGTGGCGGCATCCTGCGCAACCCATGTGATGATCCCGGCCTTCACGGTCAGGCTGCCTTCGCTGAGCTGCTCCGGCACCCCGCCCGGAATCTGGCCGGCCAGCGGATCAAAGCCCACGGCAACGACCTCCGGAGCCGACCGGCTGTCGCCGACTGGCGCCAGGCGCCTGATCGTCTGCATCGACAACGGGTTGTCGGCCTCCTCCAGTTGGATCCAGGCGTCCCGATCGAAGAACGCGGGAGGGTAGAGACGGAGCTTGGCTCTCAGGATGCGCCGCACGGCGTTGTCCACCGCCAGCGCGAAATCCGGCTTCTCCAGGTACTGGACATTGAAGAACAGGATGACTTCCTGCAGGGCCGATGCCGCGTTCGGATCCAGCGGCCCGGAACCGGCCAGCCACAAAAGGTCGTTGCCGGCCTGGAAGGCATCGTTGGCGATGCGGTTGGCAAAGGAGGTTTGGCCCGACTGTCCGTAGTAGCTGCTCAGCGAAGGTACGATCAGCCTCCCGCTCATCAACAAGCCGCCGGCCTCCCGCCAATCGGCAAAGGCATCCAAGGCCAGGATTTCCTCCAGTTGCGGCGCGAGGCTGATGGGCGGCGTGCGTTCGCGCGACGACAGGAAGCCGCTGTACCGGATGTGGCTGGTCAGCAGGCCGGCCGCCGGACTTCCGGGAGCGCTGGTCCCGGGTTCCCGCCGGGCCTGCACGGCCCGTGCAAAAGGCAACAGCTCGTTCCGCTGCAGGTCCGTCAGCGAACGCTGGATGGTGGCCAGTTCCTGGTTGAGGTCGCGGTCGCTGCCGCCCTGGCCCGGAAAGTGTCCTGCCATGGACAGGACCCGGCCGTTGCTGCCCTCGGCGACCCCCTGGATGAAGGCGGTGCCGTTTTCGGCGACCCACCAACTGTCGCCCCCATAGGTGGATGTGGCGCGCACGCCGGATGGTTGGCGTCCGTCCGGGCCGAGCACGTCGAGACTGGGGCCCAGCAGCATGTTGATGCCCACGGCGGCCAGTTCCTGGCCCAGAATCGTGCCCAGGGCCTGGGCATAGGCGGGATCCCACGCAGCTCCCACGGCCATTTGGTTTGGCATTGCCGTGAACCCGCTGCGCAGGACCGGCGCCGCTTGGTCCGAACCGGTTTGCGACACCCCGATGAGAAGCGGGATGCCAAGTCCCGCCTCCAACAACGGGTCCGGCAACCGCCTCCAGTGATCCGCCACAATGTTGGCCCGCTCGGACGGCAGTTGGCCGCGGGGAATGTACAGACCCCAGGGCAGTGCCTGAAGCTGACTGGCCAGCGAGGCGACTTGGCGCGGCAGGTCACTGCCGGGCGAGTTGTCGATGTTGCCGTTCTGCTCCGTCAGTACCACCCCCCCCACCCGATAGTCGTGCACCAGCCGCACGATGGCATCGGATTGGCGGATGGAGGATCCCTGGAACGGGATCACGAACAGTTGACCGATGCGATCCGCCACGGTCATGGAGGCCAGGAGCGTGTCGACCGTGACCTCCATGGACAGACTCTCGATATTGTCGGCGGAATCGGTGGCCGGGTCGGAGGTTTGGGCTCGGGCGATGTCCGTCCAGACCAGTGTGCAACCCACCCAAAGCAACAGGCAGGCCAGCCATCCGGCAGTGCGCTGATTCATGGGCGGGGGATTGGGTTCCTTGATTCGGAGGGTGCGGCCAGGTTGACCATAAAATGTACTCTAAGGGCGGTGCTGCCGCCCGGAACCTTTCCTTGTCCACTGCGTCCCGGAGCCGCTCGTCGCGGACGCATTGGGGAGGTTGCGGTCCATGTCCACTGATGGGTCCGACGGAGAATCGCTGTGTCTGTGCGCTTGAAGTCGCTTTGGGCCAGGCTGCTGGCCCAGGACGACGATGTTGTCCCCGACGCCTACGGTCCGGCGCACAGCGTCGACCAGTTCACGCTTGGCTGCGGCGCGCGTCTTGCCGAGGATGATGTCTTCGGCAACCTGCGGCAACGGGTGTCTGCGTTTGCGGAGCGGGAAGGGCTGGTGTTTCGGGAACCGGCCTGGTTGTACAACGCCTTCGTCCACAGTTCATTTGTGCTGGATCACGGGCTGGACGATCCCACACTCCATTTCGAGCGGTTGGAGTATCTGGGCGATGCCGTGTTGGGCAAGATCGTGGCCGAGCATCTTTTTTGGGCCCTGCCCAACCAACTGGAAGGGAATCTGACCCGGCTGCGCTCGGAACTGGTGCGCAACGCGACCCTGACCAAATGGGCCTTGGAGTTGGGGTTGGACGGACTGGTTCTGACCGGGCCCAGTGTCAAAAACCGGGAAATCCTGCGCAGTTCCCGTATGCTAGGCAGTGTGTTCGAGGCGCTGCTCGGCGCACTCTATGTGGATCAAGGGGAACAGGGCGTGAGACGATTTTTGGCCCGGTGGCTCAATCCGGCGGTTGACAAGGCAGCCCAGTCGGACGGCCAGTCGCAGCAGAATGCCAAGAGTGCGCTGCAGGAAGTCCTGCAGCGGGACCTGGGAGCCACCCCCCGCTATGAGAAACGCTCCGCGACCGGTCCCAGCCATCAGCCGGAGTTCGAGGTGGCGGTGACCGTGGAGGGCAAGACCCTCGCCACCGGCAAGGGTCCCAGCCTCCAGAAGGCCGGTTTCCGCGCGGCGGAAGTGGCGCTGGCCGACTATCTCGCGGCCCAGACGGAACCGGACCCCATCGACTGATCAGATGTCCAGCTCCTTGAGCTGGTCGATCATGTCCCGGCACACGTCGAAACCGCCCTGCCAGAAGGCCGGGTCGGACATGTCGATGCCCATCTCCTGCAGGATGGCGTCCGGATCCTTGGAGCCGCCGTACGCCAGCAGCCGCAGGTAGCCGGACTTGAACGCCTCGCCTTCCTGCTGGTACCTGCGGTACAGGGCCAGGACCAGCAGCTGGCCGAAGCTGTAGGCGTAGCAGTAGAACGGCGTGTGGTAGATGTGGGGAATCATCAGCCATTCGTGGGCGAAGATGTCGTCCACGTCCACGGCGTCCCCGAACTGCTGTGCCAGCTGGCTCCGGTAGATCTCGCTCAGGTCCCCGGTGGACTTGTTCTGCAGCACCGCTTCGTGGGCCGCCTTCTCGAACACCACGAAATAGGCCTGGCGCATGACCGTGGCGTACATGTCGTCCACGGCGGTGGCCAGCAATTCGCGCCGGACCAGGGGATCGGTCTCCTCCCGCATGAGCCGGTCGGTCAACAGCATCTCGGTGAAGACCGAGGCGGTTTCGGCCAGGGGCAGGGGGGCATGCTGGGTTAGGAGCGAATGGTCCTCCGCCTGCAGGCTGTGGATGGCGTGTCCGAGTTCGTGGGCCAGGGTGGCCACGTCGCGCACGCGGCCCGTGTAGTTCATCAGGATCCACGGCGTTTGCGAGGGCAGGACGGTGGCACAGAAGGCCCCCGAGCGCTTGCCCTTGCGGATTTCGCTGTCGATGTGGCCGTCGCGGAAGACCCGTTCCGCCTTGGCAGCCACGCCGCTGTCGAAGGCCTCGACGGTTTCCAGTACCATGTCCACGGCATCGCCGTAGTCGATCTGCTTGTCCGAGCCGCCCAGGGGCGCGTAGATGTCGAAGCGCCGCAGCTTTTCCAGGCCCAGCCACTTGGCCTTCAGTCGGAAGTACTCCTGGAACAGGCCGGCGTTGTCCTGGCACACCTGCAACAGCGCCTCGACCGCGGCGTCCGGCACGTTGTTGCCCAGGTTCTTGACGGCGATGGGCGAACTGTAGTTCCGCAGGCCCAGGTTCTCGGAATGCCAGTCCCTGACCCGGGCGGCATAGATTTGTCCCAGGATGCCGTTTTCCCGCTCGTAGACCCGGAACAGTTCCCGGTAGACCGCCTCGCGCAGTGCCGTGTCCGACGAATAGGCGTGCTGCATCAGCTCTTCGCGGGTCAGGGTTTGGGTTTCGCCGTCCACCTCCAGGGTGAACTCCAGGCGGTTGGTCAGCATCGAGAACACCGTGATCAGCGAACTCATGCCGTTCGCATCCTTGGTGTTGATGATCTGCTCGGACTGCTCGTCCAGCGTAAAGGGACAGAAGCGGCGGTCGCTCTGCAGGGAGTAGACGTAGTCGGGGTACCGTTCCGGGTCCGGCAGAAGGGCGGCGGCCTGCTCGTCGCCGAGGCTTTTCCACCAGAGATCGAAGAAAATGACCCGGTTCTGCAGGTTGGTGAGTTCCTGCTGCATGTAGCCCTCGTAACGCAGGGCCTCTTCGGACTGCGTGTCCGCCGAGAACCACAGGCTGCCGTAGGCTCCCAGGACGTACATGCGTTCCGAGATGTCCTCGAGCTGCTGCATCAAGGGCACGAGGTCCAGATCCTGCTCGCCCTTGTCAAAGGCTTCCAGGGCCGCGCGTTGGCCCTCGAACTGTTCGACGGCGGCGGTCAGTGCGGCCAGGTGCGCCTGTACCGTGGCATCCTCGGCGTCCGGCAGCAGGTCCGTCAGCTGCCAGCCACTGAGCTCGTATCGGTTTCCCATCGGTTCATGGTTCCTTTCTTGAATGGGTTTGAGGCTGGTGTCGCGGGTCGCGCCCGCACACCGGGAATTCCTGTTTCGTCGAATCGGATCAGCTGGACGGCGAGTGCTGCGATATTTTGGCGGCCAGGTTTTGCAGCGTCATGGTCTGCAGCCAGACGCGGCCCGGCCCCCGCAGGTGGGCCAGGAACAGGCCTTCGCCGCTGAATACGATGTTCCGCACGCCCTCGTTCCGTTTCACGTCGAATTCGATGGTCGAATCGTACAGGGCTATGTGGCCCGGATCCACCTTCAATTCCTCGTTCGGGGCCAGTTCCTTGACAACGACCTCGCCCGGCACCTCGACGAACAGGATGCCGGTTCCGTAGGCCCGCTGCAGGATGAAGCCTTCGCCCCCGAAGAAGCCGGCGCCCAGGCGCCGCTGGAAGTGGATGTCCCGCTCCACGGTGGTCTCCGATACCATGAAGGCATCCCGTTGCAGCACGTATTCGTTGTTCCCGGTGAGTTCCAGGGGCAGAACCTTGCCCGGCGCGTAGGGATTGAAACTGATGACGCAGTTGTCCTGCCGGGCGGTATAGGTGGTCTGGAAGAAGGATTCGCCGGCCAGCTTGCGCTTGATGCCGCCGAACAGGCCGCCCTCGGCCTTGGTCGACATGTCCACTTCGCCTGAAATCCAGGCCATGCCCCCGGCTTCCGTGATCACGGATTCGCCTGCTGCCAGTGTGATTTCGACCGCCTGCATGGTCGTGCCGATGATTTCGTATTTCATAAAATTTCTTTGTGGCCCCTGCTGTCGGGTCGAGGTTTGTGGCTCTGAAAACACGGCAGTCAGGGAGTATACCGGTGGATCGTCGTGGAAACCGAGTTGGCCCGAACCCAAGGAAGCCGAATCCGAAGAATTCCGGGATATCGTGCCTGGATTGGGTCGGGTCATGGCTCCGGACGGCACACCGCGACTATCCAGCTCCGCCGATGCAGCCTGGGTGTAGAAGGTCGAGTTGCGTTGCCGTTGGCTGGTGAACTGGAGGGGCCGGACCGCACGGCGCGCAGGCAGGAATCGAACCTGTCCAACGACTTGGTGCGGATACAGGGGCGAACGCAAGCGGTTGTTCGGTGCGTACAAGCGGAACCGCGGGACCGAAGACCCCTTCCTGCACCGCCTCATGCACAAGTCCTGGCGCGGCGGCCGGTCACACGCAACCAACCAGACTGTGGCCGATGCGGGGTTCTACACGGCGCAGGTCCGGTACGGACGCGGCCGACGCATCGCCATCCCGCTCAAGGGCACACACCTGCCTTCCGGCGCCCTTCGCATCATCCTGCAGAGAGGCGAAAGCCCTGTTCACGGAGAGAACCAGGCTGTCGGCGGGGGCTGATCCATCCGGACTCGAGTTGCGGGGGCTTGCAACACGGCCCCTCTCAACCGAGAGCGAAGTACCCGCGCCGGGGCCGCAGGGCGCCGGTTGAAGGAACAACCGCTTGTGCCTGTGGGAAGGGGCGGCAAGGGCTGCCGAATCCCTTCAACTGGCCTGTCAACGAATGTCGGCTGCGCCCATGGACCAGCCCGACATTCGGTCCAGGACGGCCACGCCGCCCCGGCTCCAGGCAGCTACTCCCGTGTCCCACAGATCCTGTCGGATCACGCGGGTGAAGGCCACGCGTCCTCCATCGGCAAACACCTCCACCACGCATCTGTCCAGGAAGATGTGCAATTCGGCGTTCTCGTCGGCGAGCGGCACGGGCGGCTGTTCATCCACGACCAGGCCCGCGTCGGAGAGGCCAATGGCAACCCCGCCGTTGCCGCTGGCATCCGCGCGCAACCGAATACCGCAGGCTTCGGCGGACAGACGCTCCATATGCACCCGCAGTTCCAGTTGGCTGCCCGCCACGTCCGGAAGGGGTTGGCTGGCGTTGTCCAACAGCATGCCCGCAACCTGCCGCTCCGGTCCGCGCAGGGTCCGAAGCTCCCGTATGGGCTGCTGGCGCAGGACCAGGTTGTCGTCCAGGGTCAACTCGCGGGGCAGGGCCAAACATCCGTTCCAGCCGTGGCCCTCCTCAAAGCCGCGGACCCAACCGTGCAGGATTTGGCGACCGTCCGGGGCGGCGTGCACGTTGCTGGCATAGAAGCCGTTCCAGTCCCGGCAGCCGTGGTCCACGATGCCGCCGTCCAGCTCGGTGAACGAAGGCGTATCGGGATCGAAGTCCCCAATCCGGTACTCGACGGCATCAAAGGGCGAATACAGATAGACCCAGTGGCCGCCCAGAGGGAAGAAGTTGGGACACTCCGCGCTGACCGGGCACATGGAGCCCCTGAATGTCCAACGCGTCAGGCTGCTGTCCGCGGCCTCGAACAACGGCGAACCCGCCTCCGCACCGCCCATGCCGATGGTCATGAAGGTTCGTCCCCGATGGACCCAAAGGTAGGGATCGCGCCAGGTCGGGTCCATGACCGGCCCGCCGGGCAACCGCAGGCGATCGTCCAGTGCCAGGATTGGGTTCCCGTCGCAGGGCCGGAAGGAGCGATCCTCCGCATCACCGATCGCGGCCCGTTGCTGAAACGGGATCCGGCCCCGATCCTGCCGGTCGGGCACGCTGGTGTACAGGAGCACCAGGTTGTCCTCGCCGTTCACCCCTACGGTTCCGGACCAACAGCCGAACTCCCCCGAGGCGTGGTCGGGAATCAGGGCAAAGGGCAGGTGTTCCCAATTCACCAGATCGCGGCTGCGGGCATGGCCCCAGAAGTTCGTGCCGAACGGCTTGGTGATGTCCGTCAGCGGATTGGTCTGGTAGAAGATGTGATGCCAACCCCGATGAAAGATGGGTCCGTTGGGGTCGTTCATGCGCTGGGCCGGCGCCCGGAAGTGAAAGGCCGGCCGGCTGGGATCCGCTTGGGCGCGGGGGACAGCCAGCTTCAAGGCATCCCCGGCCTGTTGCAGAAGTTCGTGTCGGTTCACGTTCGGTCTCCTGATGTGAATCCCAGCCTGCGGTCGGTGCGGGGCCGGAACGACCCGCGCGTTGCCAGCTTCGGTTGGTTCCGGCAGGGGTGCCGCGGCAGGAAGATCGTATCCGATTCCCGCATGGCCGCGGTCCGGCGGAGGAGCCGACAGACTACGGTGCAAGGACAGCCGCCGGATGCGGCCTGCAGCTTCGCTGCCGTCCAATGCACCCGTGCACATTTGGGATGGCATCGACACCGTGTTGGCTGCCCGGGTGTCCCTTGGCAACCGCATCGCTTGAACGGATGCCTCGGACACTGAACCGATGGGATCTCGGCTGCAGTCTCCTCAACAATGTGGCCGGCCGTTGGCTACAATATCTAGTATCTCGGCCCGCTTCCGGCTTGTATTGCGTTTTGCGGGTTTCGGCCTGCGCGCAGGAACGTACCGGGCAGCCACTCCCTATGCAATCTTCCGGCACCCAACCACAGGACAGTGGCCACAGCGCCTCGCCGCGCACCATGTGGCGCCTGCTGCGCGCCCTGGGGCCCTACCGCGGTCAGGCTGCCGGAGCCCTGATCAGTCTCGTCCTCATGACGGCCACTGTCCTGGGTTCGCCCCAGGTCATACGCTGGGTGGTCGACAACCTGGCCGACGCCCTGCAGGGCGGGGCTGCCGGCATCGCCGACTTCGACTGGCGGGTGGTTCGGGACGGCACCATTATCCTGAGCGGCCTGGCGGTCGGACGGGGGGTGTTCAACTTCCTGCAGAACTTCCTGGGCGAGAAGGCCAGCCAGAGTGTGGCCTTCGATCTGCGCAACCAAATCTATACCAAGGTTCACAACCTCAGTTTCAGCTATCACGACCGGGCGCAGACCGGCCAGTTGATGACCCGCGCCACCAACGATGTGGAGCTGGTCCGCCAGTTCATGGGGCAGGGGCTGTTCCTCATGATTACCTCCAGCCTGATGCTGGCGGGAACGTTCGCCGTGCTCATTTACATGAACTGGCGGCTGGCCATCGTTTCCGGGGTTATCTTTCCCCTGAACATTCTGCTGCTGGTCGTCTTTGTCAGGGTGATCCGCCCCTATTTCGGCAATATTCAGGCGACGCTCGACAAGCTGAACGCCCGGTTGCAGGAGAACCTGTCGGGGATTCGAGTGGTCAAGGCCTTTGCCCGCGCCGACTTCGAAATCGATCGCTTCGCGGTGGAGAACGAAAACTATCGGCTCAACCTGCTGAAGTTCATCAACAGCGTGTCCAAGGTCTTTCCCGCCACCTTCCTGATGTCCAACATCCAGCTGACCCTCATACTGGGATTCGGCGGCGACCTGGTCATGCGGGACGCGCTGTCGATTGGCGACCTGACCGCCTTCATCACCTATCTGATCTTCCTCACCATGCCCTTGATGACCATCGGCTTCCTGTCAGGCATGATGGTCAGGGCGCTGGTGAGCGCCGAACGCATTTTCGAGGTCCTGGACACTCCGTCCGAATTGACGGACGCCCCGGATGCACGCGGTCTGGGGTCGGTTGCCGGCCGCGTGCAGTTCCGCGATGTGTACTTCCGGTATGCCGGCCAGACCACGGACGTGCTGAAGGGTGTGAGCTTTCTGGCGTCGCCCGGCCAGACCGTTGCCATCATGGGCAAGACGGGTTCGGGCAAGAGCTCCATCATCAACCTGCTCCCGCGCTTCTACGACGTGTCGTCCGGATCGGTCACCATCGACGGCGAGGACGTGCGCGCCGTGACCCTGGCGTCGCTGCGGTCGCAGATCGGGATTGTCCTGCAGGAGGCGATCCTCTTTTCGGGCACAATCGCCAGCAACATTGCCTACGGCCGGCCCGAGGCGTCGCAGGCGGAAATCGAGCAGGCGGCCCGGGCCGCGGCCGCCCACGACTTCATCGTGGAACTGCCGGATGGCTATGCATCCCGCGTGGGTGAACGCGGCGTGGGCCTGAGCGGCGGCCAACGCCAGCGCGTGGCCATTGCCCGGGCCCTGTTGCTGGATCCGCGGATCCTGATTCTGGACGACAGCACCAGCGCGGTCGATGCCGAAACGGAGGAACGCATTCTGGAGGCCCTCAGGCTTCTGATGCAGGATCGGACCTCCTTTGTGATTGCCCAGCGGATTTCCACCGTGCGCGAGGCCGACCAGGTGCTGGTGCTGGAGGGAGGACGGATTGTCGACCAGGGTACGCACGCAGAGCTCGTGGCGAACAGTTCAATCTACGCGGACATCATTGCCTCCCAGTTCAACAAGGACGTCGCCCTGGAGCCGGCGGTGACCAAACAGCGGTCTCCGCTGGCGAAGGTCCTGGAGGAGCGCGTACCTTGAGCCGTGCCACCCGCAGCTTCGAGCTGGCTGCCCAGGTCGACGAGACCGATTCCCGTTCATTGCGGCACACCGCGTGGCGCGTCATGCGCCTCGTGGTTGGCTACCGGTTGAATTCGGTGATCGTCATGGCCACCATGGCCCTGGCCAGCGGCGCCATTGCCTTCGGTCCGTTCATGATCGGCTGGACCATCGACAACCGGATTCTGATTGAGGCGCCGACGGTCCAGGGCCTGTACCTGCCATTGGCCATTCTGCTGGTGAACTACGGGCTGCAGTACCTGGGTTTCCGCTGGCAGTTCTACACGATGGGGCTGTTGACCGGCAAGCTGATGACGAAACTCAGGGCGGACATCTTCGCCCGCATCCAGAGTCTGTCGCTCTCCTACTTCGACAAGAACGACGCCGGCGATCTGATGAGCAAGCTGGTCAACGACGTCGACGTGGTGAACCAGTTCCTGAGCCAGGGGCTGACCCAGTTGATCGGCGGGTTGGTGCGCATGCTGCTTCTATTGGGGGCCATGGCGGTGCTCGACTGGCGCCTGGCGTTGATCTCGCTGTGTGCGGTGCCCCTGATCCTGCTGGTGTCCACGCGGCTGGGGGCCATGGCCCGGGTTGCCTACCGGAGAAGCCGACAGTCCCTGGGTGCCGTCTCCACTGAATTGGAAGAGGGCATCGCGGGGGTCAAGGTGGCCCAGGCCTTCAACCGGGTCGAGGCCAACCAGCGGCACTTCGACCGGTTGAACCGGGACAATCTGGAGGCCAACGTCGGAGCCGTCAGTATTTCCGCGGCCTTTGCCCCGGCCATCGAGTCCCTGAATGCCCTGACCACCGCGGCCGTGATTGGCCTGGGTGGCTGGCTGGTGCTGGACGGTCGCGTGACGTTGGGAGTCTTGATTTCCTTCCTGGAGTACATCCGCCGCTTCTTCTTTCCCCTCCAGGAGATTTCCCAGCAGTGGAATGTCCTGCAGGGGGCCCTGGCCGGGGCCGAACGGACGTTCGAGCTGCTGGATCAGCAGCCGGACCTGGAGGACGCGCCCGATGCCGTCGAGCTCCCGGCCGTCGAGGGCGAAGTGGAATTCGACGGCGTCACCTTCGGCTACGATCCGGACGAGCCCGTACTCCGGGACGTGAGTTTCCGGGTGGGCGCCGGCCAGACCTGCGCGGTGGTGGGCCCCACCGGTGCCGGCAAGACCTCCCTAATCAATCTCCTGGCGCGCTTCTACGACGTGCAGTCCGGGTCCGTGCGCGTCGACGGCATCGATGTGCGCGATGTGACCCAGGACAGCCTGCGCCGGCAAATCGGGGTGGTCCTGCAGGAGAACTTCATGTTCTCCGACACGGTGCAGGAGAACATTCGCTACGGCCGTCTCGAAGCCACGGATGCCGAGGTGGCGGAGGCGGCCCAACTGGTCGAGGCAGAGCCCTTCATCTTCGAACTCGAGGACGGCTATCGTACCGAGCTTGGGGAGCGCGGCGGTACGCTGTCGCAGGGGCAGCGGCAGCTGCTCAGCTTTGCCCGGGCCCTCGTTGCGGATCCCCGGATCCTGGTGTTGGACGAAGCCACGGCCAGTGTGGATACCCGCACCGAGGTCGTCATCCAGAACGTAATGCAGCGCATGCTGCGCAACCGGACCAGCATTGTGATCGCGCATCGCCTGAGCACCATCCGCAATGCGGACATGGTGCTCGTGATGGACCACGGGCGGATCGTGGAGCGCGGCACGCACGACGAACTGATGGTGCTGGGCGGCCTCTATGCCGACCTGCACACCCGCCAGTTTTCGGATGTCGTTTTACCCAACGGGGTTCCGCCTGCGGAACCTGCAACCGCAGCATGACGGGCTGCAAGGGGTTGGCCGTGGACAAGCAGCCACCGGTGTCCGGCGATGTTGCGTCGGACGATGTCAGGGACATGTTCGACTGGTACCAGGCACAGTCCTTCGCCACGTGGGGTGTGATAGAAACCAATCATCCGATCGTCTATCCCACCCTGGGCCTGACCAACGAGGCCGGTGAACTGGCCGGCAAGGTCAAGAAGATATTCAGGGATCGCGACGGACGGATCACCGAGGCGGACCGGGAGGCGCTCAAGGGCGAGTTGGGCGACGTCCTGTGGTACCTGACCCAGATTTGCACACAGCTGGACCTGAGTCTGGCGGAGGTGGCCCGGGCCAACATTGCCAAGCTGTCGTCCCGCCGGGACCGGGGCAAAATTGGCGGGGACGGCGACGACCGCTAGGTGTCGCCGAGAGAAACGGAAACAGCTACACAGGACAGGGGATTGCCATGGACTTGACAGGGCGCGCGGTGGTCGTCACCGGACAGGCCTTTTCGGTGGAGCAGGGTCGGGTGCCCGACCCTGCGGCCGGCGGACTGCTGCTGCAACAGGAACTCGGCGGCATCTGCGGCACCGATCTCCACAACTGGCAAAACGGTCTGCCCGAACCCACGCTGTTGGGGCACGAGGCCGTGGGCACGGTGGTGGCGCTGGGCTCAGGGCGCAGCCGGGACTACCTTGGCACCCCCCTGCGGGAGGGTGATCGGGTTGTGTACCACCCGCGCAACGCCCTTGGCAAGCCTTTCGGCTACCGCGGTCTGGAGTCGCCGTTTTCGGGCGGGTTTGCGGAGTACATCCATCTGGACGATCCGGACGCCTGCGTGATTCGGACCGCAACGGATCCGCGGACCGCCGTGCTGGCGGAGCCGTTTGCCATTGGCACCCATGCCGTGATGCGGGCCGAGGTCCAGCTGGGCGACACGGTGCTCGTGCAGGGCTCCGGGGCGATTGGCCTGATGGTCATGATCTGTGCCCGTCTGAGCGGCGCGGCCCGGGTCATTGTGATTGGGGGACCGTCCGGCCGATTGGCCCTGGCCAGGCGTCTGGGAGCCCACGAAACCATCGACATTGCGGTTCATTCCGAGCGGGAGGCCCGCCATGAACTGGTGATGGACCTGACCCGGGGCGAAGGCGCCGACGTCGTGTTCGAGTGCGCCGGGTTCCTGCCGGCCGTGCCGGAAGGCTTCGGGTATGTGAAGCAGGATGGCAAGTTCATCGAGTGCGGGCATTTTGTCGACATCGGCGAAATCCCGATCAACCCGGCCCGCCACATCCTGATCCCCAACATTCGGGTGGAGGGGATTTGGGGCAGTCGCTTCCCCCACTTCGTGCGCGGGCATGCCCTGCTTGAGCAGTCGGACCTGCCCATCGGCGAGATGGTGAGCCACGTGTTGCCATTGGAAAGGGTACAGGCCGGTTTCGATGCGCTGAACGGGACGTATTCCCTGGATGGAGAGGATGTGGTCAAAATCGCGCTGGCCCGCGAGCCGTCGATGTTCGACTGAGTGGAACCGGTAGCTGACGGCACTGTTCCTATTAACCGGTACCCTTCGGCACCGGCGCGGGAAACAGTCCGAACGCCGTCGCGCGGATTGGGCCTCGACAATCATCATGACGGTGCGCTGGCGGTCGGTGTCGAAGGTCCAGGCGGCGTCGGCTATGCGTTCGCGCTCGGACTCCCGGACCGAACTGGTGGGGCCGGCCTGCAGGGATGGCCGTGCGACGGTGCCGAGGTCGAACTCGTCGGCCAACAGGCGGGCCACGTCGTAGGCAAAGACGGCACTGGTAAGGATGCGTTTGTAGCGCCTGTCGTGCACTGCCATGGCCGAAGCGACCGCCGGACGGCCACGGTTCCGAATACGCCAGTCCACATGCGGTTGGCTCCCACGGGCAAAAAACAGACCAAAGTTCCCATGGAACGCAGGCGCGGGCGCGGGTGTCGCCGATGGTTGTCCGACCGGAACAGAACACCCACCGGTGTTCCCCTGGAGTATTCGGCGCGGGTGTTCCGCCCCGGTGCCGACAGAGATGGCTTGGCACCGGTCCTGCCGCGCCGTCCCAGCCCCCCGATGCGGAGGCAGGGGAGCACAGGCGGGCATCGGTCCCGGGCGCAGGTACAGAGGCCACGGCGTGGCCACCGACCTTGGGCGGCCCGGGAACAGGGCGCGGGCCTGCGGGACGGACAGGCGACGGGGTGCAGTCCGCGACGAGGGTTCCCTTGTCCTTGTCGGGCCCGGACCCAATTCAACGAAACGGAAACAGTGTTGGATCGGAGGGTGTACGGGTTGGGCAGGGCCGGATCCGGGTAGAATGGGACTTGAACAGAGAACCAATGGGAGGATGGACATGGCAGTGGTTGCGGTGCGGGAACGACCGTCCGCCACGGTGGGAACCCACGTCCGGGACCCGATCCCCACGATTGACAGTGCCGACCCGGACATGACGCGGGAAGTCCGCCTGGCGCGGGCTGCCTGGCGACGGGAGCATCTTGAGGAATGGCGGCGCGAACTGGAGGCCCTGTACCACTTCGATCCCGAGTTCATCTACGACCCCGCCCACGAATACGACCGGGAATCCACCACCGACCCCGACTATGGAGCCGAAGGCGTTCACTTTTTGGAATACGACGAGGACGGGGTTGTGAGCCCTCTGGAAAAACGGGCGCGGGAAGTCCAGAAGCATGGTGCCGACGCGGCCTCCGATACCCTCGCCGACACGGGTCTGGAGGGGGACTACGAGAGGGAAGTCCGTTTCCGGCCCGAGATCGTCGCGCGCGTCAACCAAGCTGCCGATGAAAGCCACCCGGTCCAGAAAGGGGTGCGTCCGGACATGCTGGTGCGGGCCGTCATGTCGGCAGCGGAGCGGGAACGGTTCATGCCCGAGGGCATTCTGAGACTCGATCTGGGCGCCCCCGTTCCGCCGCTGGTGCTGGAGGTGGTGTCGAAGAGTTGGGCGCATCGGGACCTCAACTACAAGAAGCGCCTGTATGCCGCGGCGGGGATCTCGGAGTACCTGGTGTACGACCTGGGCGGCAAACGCCGGGCGGGTTCGCCCCGGGAACTGCTGATGTTCCGGCTGGAGGGTGGAAGCTACCGGCAGGATCCCGTTGCGGATGCGTACTGGAGTGCGGTGTTCAACACGCGTGTGCGCATCATGCCGGATGCGCGGGAACGCGAGGAGGAACTTCGCGGGGTGCCGGAAGAGGACCGCTTGCCGCCGCGCTTCCAGTGGTGGGACGGGAAACAGGGGCGCTGGCGCGACCGCGAGACCGACCGGAAGCATGAACAGGAGCGTACCGGCCGGGAGCGCGAGGCGCGCGGAGAAGCGCGCGGAGAAGCGAAGATGGCCATTGCCGCACTGTACAGATTTCTGTCGGAACTGTCCCGGCAGTCCCTGGACCAAATTGCCGTGCACTGGCGCGAACATGGTCCTCCGGACAACGTGATGGACCGCATCCTGGAGGTGCGGGAAAACCCCGGCGTGTGGCGGTCCCTGCTGCTGGATGATGCGGACTTTGACAACGACGCCACACAGGCATCCGACCACGATGCCGACCGCTCTCCGCCGGGCACCCTGTAGCCATTGCCAAGGCCGCGGTCCCGGTAGTCCCTGCCCACCGGCCCGCGGGACTGTTCAAGCAGTGCCCGTAATTCCGCGGCAGGCCAGCCGGTCGGCTCCTGTCGTGAGCGCGATGCCGGACCGGAGAGCGCCATGTACGGGATCATGCCGGCAGACTCCGTGACTGGGCGATTGCATCCAGATTTGGGCATCGATATAAGCCCTTTTCCAAGTCAGTGACTCTGCTGGTTTGGGTGCGGCATTGACGTGCCCATGGGAAGGCCAGGGCCCGACAAAGGCGCGGGATCGGCCCCCAAATGCAACCGGTTGGCCTTGGCCCATAATAAAGTGTCGGCGGGCAGGGCGGATCCCGGCCGACCAGCCGCAGCATTTGTTCCGATTCGCCATCCCGTCATTCAAGTCCGAATTACAAGGAGCATCCTCCCATGAAGAGCGGTCGACTCATCGTAGCCAAGGGCCAGGAGTTCGCCATCAGGGAATACGATGTCCCTGCGCCGGCTGCGGACGCCGTGGTGATCAAGCAGGAGATGGCCGGCATCTGCGGCACCGACTTGCACATGTGGCAGAACGGTTTCGGCAATGAGATGGTGCTGGGCCACGAGAACGTCGGCATCATCACCGACCTCGGCAAGGACGTGGCCACGGACTGGAACGGCGTATCGGTGAAGGAGGGGGATCGCATCATCTTCAAGCCGGGCACCAGCGCGGGCGCCTACGGCTTCTACACCGAGCCGGACGCCGCGCCCCACTTTTACGGTGGATTTGCGGACTACGTCTACTTGGACAAACCGGACACCTGTTTCATCAAGACCGACCTTCCGCCCGAAGTGGCCGTGTTGACCGAGCCGTTCACGGTCGGGGTGCACGCCATCATGCGGGGTAACATCCAGTTCGGGGACACGGTGGTCGTGCAGGGCTCCGGGGCCATCGGACTGGTCACCACGATCTGCGCCAAGGTGTCCGGTGCCGGCAAAATCATCGTGGTGGGAGGGCCGGCCGGACGGTTGGAACTGGCGCGCAAATACGGTGCCGACGTCACGATTGACATTGAAAAAGTGACATCCGGCGAGGAGCGCACGGAGCTGGTGCTGGACGCCACACCGGGCCGTCGGGGTGCGGACAGGGTGTTCGAATGTGCCGGCTTCCTGCCGGCCACACCGGAAGGTCTGGGATACCTGCGGCACAGCGGTACCTTCATCGAGGTGGGCCACTTTGTCGACATGGGCACGCTGGAGTTCAACATCAACCGCTCGCTCATGGTCCGCAACTGCCGGGTCGAGGCGATTTGGGGCAGTGGCGAAGACCACTTCGTGCGGGCCATGCCGATCCTCGAGAAGCTGGAGTTCCCGTACGCCGACATGGTGAGCCATGTCCTGCCGCTGGAACAGGTCCGCGACGGCTTCCAGGCCCTGAACGGCGACTATCGGCTCGGTGGCGATACGGTGGTCAAGATTGTCCTCAGTCCCAATCTCTAGCTCCGGGAGCGCAGGTATGACGAATTCAGCTCCCAACATTCTCTGGATATGTTCGGACCAGCAGCGGTTCGACACAATTGGTGCCTTGGGCAACCCCCATGTGCATACGCCGAACCTGGACAGGTTGTGCGCCGAGGGCACGGCCTTTGATCTGGCTTTCTGCCAAAGCCCCATCTGTACCCCCAGCCGTTCCAGCTTTCTGACCGGTCTCTACCCGAGCACGGTCCACGGCTGTCGCAACGGCAACGACCTGTGGGCGGAGGCCGCGGAGCTGGTGACGGTCACACTGCGGGACGGATCCGGCTACGACTGCGGCCTGTCGGGCAAGCTGCACCTGGCCGGTGCCAGCCATCGCACGGAGCCGCGGCCCCGGGACGACGGCTACCGGATGTTCGAGTGGAGCCATTCGCCCCGCGACGAATGGGGCGAGGATCACGCCTACCGGCGCTGGGTCAGCGCAAAGGGCGCCGACCTGGGCGAACTGCATGCGGCGGCGGAACCAATCCCGGCCGAGTACCACCAGACCACGTTCTGCACGGATCGGGCGCTGGAGTTCATGGCCGAGGAGCGCGACGGCCCGTGGCTGATGTCGGTCAACATGTTCGATCCCCATCCTCCGTTTGATCCGCCGGCCGATTACCGGGCGCGGTTCGACAAGGACCGGTTGCCGGGACCCTGGTTCAGGGACTCGGACCTGGAGGCCCAGGCCAGGCTGGCCGGTGTCGATTTCCAATCTTCGCCGCAACATCCGGACGAATTCGACGGCCAGGAGATCCATGCGGCCTACTACGCCATGATCGAACTGGTGGACGAGAACGTGGGCCGCATGCTGGACTGGCTTGACGCACGCGGCGAGCGGGAAAACACGCTTGTCATCTTCACGTCGGACCACGGGGAGGCACTCGGGGATCACGGCCTGGTCTTGAAGGGATGCCGCTTCTACGAAGGTTTGGTCAGGGTGCCGTTGATCATCTCCATGCCGGGGACCGTGCAGGCCGGCCGAGTCAGCGACGCCCTGGTGGAACTCCTGGACCTGACCCCAACGCTGTTGGAGGCGGCGGGGTTGGAGGTTCCGCCTCGGATGCAGGGCCGCTCCCTCATGCCCATTCTGACGGGACAGGCCAGCGATCGGGCTCACCGGGAGTTCGTGCGGGCCGAGTACTACAGCGCGTTGAATTCCGATGTGCCGGGCCGCGAGGAGTTCACCGGCATGTACGCCACCATGCTGCGCACCCGGACCCACAAGATCGTGAACTACCACGGTCTTGACGTGGGGGAGCTGTTCGATCTCGAGGCCGACCCGCGGGAACACAACAACCTGTGGGACGATCCCGGCAGTGCCGACCTGCGGTTTCGTCTCATGCAGCGGAACTTCGATGCCTTGGCCCGCGCCGTGGATCCGGGAACCAGGCAGATCCTCTACTACTGATCTTCGGGGCTGAAGCGGAGATGCATGCGTTGCGGTTGGCCGGCACAATCAGGCGACCGTTGTCCGCATGATGCCGGCATCCCGGTGTCCGGCCATGGTGATCAGGCAGCCGAAACCGTCCTCGGACCTGTAGGCCGCGATCAATGAATCCAGGCAACCTCGGCGAAGTCTTCCGGGTGTTCCTGCGGCTGGGCCTGACCTCCTTCGGCGGCCCCGTTGCCCACCTGGGCTACTTCCACGAGGCATTTGTACAGAGACGCGGGTGGCTCACCGCGCGCGACTATGGGAACCTGGTGGCCATCTGCCAGTTCCTGCCCGGTCCGGCCTCCAGCCAGGTCTGCATTGGCATCGGCCTGGCGCGCGCCGGCTTGGCCGGTGCCATTCTCGCCTGGATCGCGTTCCTGCTGCCCTCCGTGCTCGTGATGGTGGCCTTTGGCTACGGGGTGACGGTGTGGCGCGACAGCATTCCCCCGGGGTTGTTGACCGCACTCAAGACGGTGGCCGTGGCGGTGGTGGCCCAGGCGGTCTGGCGCATGGCAAACCAGTTCTGTCCCGATCGCGTGCGCGTGTCCATGGCGGTGGTCGGAGCGGCCGGCTCCCTGTTGATTCCCTCCCCCCTGGCACCCCTGGTGATGATGGGGCTGGCCGCCGTGGCCGGGCAGTGGCTCGCCCTGGACGACAAGGAACCGCCGTCCGCAACCCGGGAGTTGGGCATTGGACGCGGTCTTTCGGTGTTCTGCCTGGTTCTGCTCGCGGTGCTGTTGGCGTCACCGGCACTGCTGCCGGGTTTGGCCCCCACGCTGGCGGACCACCATTTGGTGAAGGTGTTCCTGAGCTTCTTCAGTTCCGGCTCCCTGGTGTTCGGCGGTGGGCACGTGGTCCTGCCGTTGCTGCAGGCCACGGTGGTGTCCCCGGGCTGGGTGACGTCGAGCGAGTTCCTGGCCGGCTACGGCGCGGCCCAGGCCGTGCCCGGGCCCCTGTTCAGTCTGTCCGCCTATCTGGGAACGGTGCTGGCGCCGTACCCCGGCGGTTGGCAGGGGGCGTTGTTCTGTCTGGCGGCCATCTATCTGCCGTCGTTCCTGCTGCTGTTCGGCGTGTTGCCGTTCTGGTCCTCCGTGCAGCGGCACGGACCGGTTCAGAAGGCACAGATGGGCATCAACGCCGCGGTTGTTGGGGTATTGCTGGCGGCCTTGTACCAGCCGATTTGGGTCTCGGCGGTTACGGACGGCCGCACCTTTCTGATGGCTCTGGCTGCGTTTACAGGGCTTGTCTTCTGGCGCGTGCCGTCCTGGCTGCTGGTGCTCGTTGCGGCAGCAGTGGGATGGCTGTGGCTGATGTAGGCTCGACACCGGACAACCGGACCTGCCGCATCGGATTGCCGGTTCCGTCCTGTCCGGTGAAGCATCGGTCGCAAGCCGTTGACGCAATCATTGCCGGGGCTGTCCGAGATCAGGCCGAGTCATGTGTCTTGGCTGCAGGGGATCTTCTCGTCAAGTGCCGCAATGCCGGTCAGGGCTACCGGCGGCCGATCAGGGAACTGTGCAACCAGGCTCAGCTTCCCGCCCATCGCCTCCACGTAACTGCTGAGCGTCGAGAGCAACAGATCGCTGCGCTGTTCGAGCCGGGATACGTTCTCCTGGTTGATTCCCAGCTTCTCGGCGACGCTCACTTGGGTTTGGCTAAGAGCCTTTCGCAGGTCTCGCAGCGACATCTCGTCGGCAATCAGAGCCTGGGCTCGAGCCTCTACTTTCCGTCGCCGCGCCGCCGGCAGCTTGCCCATCGCCTCCTTAAGGGCTGTCATCATTGTCTGTTCCTGTAAACCGCCCTATGTCTGCATGTCCCGGGAACGGATGACTTTGGGATTCCAGACAGCCAGTCGCCGGACCATGACGTCGACGGCCTCCGGGCTGGAGTCCACCAGGATGGCGTGGCGACCATTGCACAGGGCGGCTTCTCCCGTGGTGCCCGACCCGGCGAAGAAATCCAACACCGTGTCGCCCGGATTGGAGTGCACCCGAATGATCCGGTTGAGCAGGGCCAGCGGTTTCTGGCTGGGGTAGCCGGTCTTCTCCCGGCTGTTGGGACTGACGATGGTCTGCCACCAGCAGTCGGTCGGGGTCTTGCCCCGACGCGCCTTGTCCGGGCCCACCAGACCCGGGGCCATGTAGGGAATGCGGTCGATGTCGTCGAACCGGTAGGTGTAGCGGTCGGCATCCCGCACATACCAGAGAATGTTGTCGTGTTTGGGGGACCAGCGCTTCCGGGACCGGCCACCGTAGTCGTAGGCCCAGATGATTTCGTTCATGAAGTTGTTCCGGCCGAACACCGCGTCGATCAGGACCTTGCAGTAGTGGACCTCCCGGTAGTCGATGTGGAAGAAAAAGGAGCCGTGGGGCCTGAGCAGGCGCAGGGCCTGTTCCACCCTGGGGCCGATGAAGTCCAGATAGTCCGGGAACGAGTCGGCATATGAAAGGCGGCCCACCTCCGTGGTGCGGTACCGGTGACCCTGAAACCCGGTACGGTCGCCGTGTTCCTCGTCGCGGACCGTCTGTAGCGTGGTTCGGGTCTGCCTGTGGCCGGTGTTGAAGGGAGGATCAATGTAGATCAGGTCGACGGATGCCGCAGGCATGGCCTCCAGGATGGGCAGGTTGTCGCCAACGTGGATTTGCAGGTTCATGGCGTGTGCGGACACTGGTCGCGTTGCGGGTGGTGGACCCGACCCTATGCTACAAGGACCAGGTTGGGACTGTCATCCGGGGATACCCGCGGAGCACACTGTTTGCGATGGGAGCCGGATTCACGTCCAGGCTGATACAGTAACGCCGTTCAAGAGCGAGTCATGTCTACAGATACCTTTGAGGAGGCGTTCGGCTCCGCCTCTCCAAGCGGCCGGCCGGGATTTCGGGCCAGGCTCTTCAACTGCGGCTGCATCGTCGCATTGGTGGTCTTGGTGCTGGCGGCGGCGGTGTCCCTGCCCTGGTACAGTGCCCATGTGCGAATCAGGCAGGCAGTGAATGTCGGAACCGTGGCACAGGCCGCCCCAAGGGACCGATTGCCCAAGCCGGAAAACATTGTTCTCTGCCGGGAACCCCGCTATCTTCTGTGGAATTCGGTATCCGCAGTTGTGGGTTCGGACATGCCCCAGTGGCTGTTTGCCGTGGACAACGTCCACAGAGACCTTTGGCAGGTGGCCGGCGGTCCGACCGGTTATCTTTGGGACAGGGTGGAAACAGGCGCCGATACATCGGAAGGGGTACTGCGCGCTGTCGGTTACGTATTGCCCACCGAGTGGTTTGCCGGCCTGGTGCCGGAACCGTCCGCGATTTTGAAGGTGTTGGCCGCCAGTCCCTTGTTCCGCGAGTGTGATCCAATCATTCTGGCCGACATGACTTCCCACGGTTTGCTGGCCCCCGTTCCCGTGGCCGAGGTGCCCGCGGTGCCGAACGGTGCGGAGGCCCTGGATCCGACGCCGACCAGTACGCCAACGCCCGCCACCCCGGTGGAACCAACGGCCACGGCGGAGAGTCCGCAGCCGACGCCGACCGCACCGCCAACCAACACCCCGCTTCTTCCAACCCCCACCGCCGTACTGCCCACGCCGACACCGGAAGGCCCCGCGGGGCGCATTGCAACGGTCGTGACGCTGGCCAATCTTCGACTGGGACCGGGTCTGGAACATGAAGTCCAGGATTTGCTGGAACCGGACACGCGGATTGTGGTGCTGGAACAGAGCGAGGACGGCGAGTGGTGGCAGTTGACCGCAGGTTCCTGGATTCATGGATCCCTTGTGGAGCTTGAGGACGTGCCGGACGGGGAGAATCCAGGCTCCGCCCAGGTGGATTTTCTCGACGATTTGCAGCGGCTGGTTCTTCTGAACCATGCCTTGGACCGAATCAACGAAGTGCGGACGGACAGGGGCCTGGAACCGGTAACCCCAACCTACATCGGGGCCGCGCAGGCGCACGCCTACGACATGGTGCGCAATCACTACGTGTCCCACTGGAACCTGAAACTGGAAACCCCCTACATGCGACATACGTGGGCCGGTGGACATGACTACAGCGCGGAGAATGTTGCCTACCTGGGGTATCCGGCGGCAGACAATGCGGCCTGCCTGCCGCCGATGTCCACCGACGACGTTGACGAGATGACGGATCAACTGTTGGCCGGCGGCCTGCACCGGGACACCCTTCTGAACCCGCATCACCGGGAAGTGAGCATCGGCCTGGCTTCCGGTTGCAGTCTCAAGACCATGGTGCAACTGTTCGAAGGCGAGTTTGTTCGCTTCGCGGCCGTCCCGCAACTGGTGGACAACAGACTCGTCATGGAGGGCAGTCTGCTGGGCGGTGCGACGCTGAGGGAGGGTGCGGGCATCCTGCTTCGATGGGAGCAGCCGCTGACGGGAGCGTCCCAGTCCCTGCTGTGGCAGACCGGGTGCCGTTATGAGCCGATGCCTGTTCTCGAACTCGTTCCTGTCGGAACTTCGGGCCGTCTCGAACCGAATCGGATTGTCGAACGCGAATGGGTCCGTTGCCAATCGCCCAGGGAAGCGGATTCGTCGCTGCGGTTCCCGGAGGACGTGGAACAGATGCTGCAACACCGGGCGGGACCGGGATTGGAACTCCAAACCAAGGCCGTGAACGTGATGGTGGCTGCCGCCGATGTCTGGCACGAGGAACCGGGTCTGTTTCGCATCGAGGCGGACCTTGGCCAAGTTATCGATATCATGGGGCCCGGCATCTATACGGTCGAGCTGCAGGGCGATCTTTCCGGGACCGCCATCCCGCTGTCGCTCTACTCCATATTCGTGGGTGCGGGATAGTCGCAGGGCCGCATCCGCCATCCTGTCGGAACGGCCTGTTCGTGCACGCGGGCTCCTTGACGGATCCTGCCGATGGGTCCGAGCCGCCGGGTCAAGGTGGTCGTCGCTGCGTCCGGAGTGGCAGGACCGGGTGCCGAAGCATTGTTTCGGTGATGTTTGACAATGGCAGACGCCCATCGCCATCCCCTTCGGTCCGGATGCCCGGTGGGGGGTGGATGTTGGCGTTGGGGCACGGCATTCCTGTGTTGCCGGGACGCGTAGACGATGGCGTTGACAGTGCTCAAGACAATCCTGTTTAGCCTGAGATCGCACGGGCATTTCCGGCGGTTTTTCACCTGCAGCGTTGCTGTCCTGGTTGTGTTGCTGGCGATGTTTTCCTCGATTGGAGTTGCCTGGTACAGGGAATTCAGGCAATTGAACGGGCCACCGGCCACCACCGCCCGGAACGTGGCGAGCGAACCGCGCGGTGTGCCGGTTTCTCCCACGGGTCTCCGTTGCCGCCAGTTGCGGACTTTCATGAGTACCCGGCTGGGCGCCGCCCAGGCAATCCGTTGGTACTACGTCGCAGACATCCGCAACGGAGGTGCGTGGCAGGTGGTTGCGAACGGTTCGGAATACTTGTGGATCGACATGCACTGGCTGGCTCTGCAGAACACTGAAACTGCCTACTTGGCCGGGGTTTCAGCTACGCCTGCAGCGGACAACAGTGAGGCCGGCCACCCGGAGGAAGACGGTTCCATCCCGGTTCCGACAGTGTCTCCGGCCACCGGTATGGCGGCCATGGCTGCCAGTCCGATGTTTAGGGGCTGCGACTCCGCCAGGCTGCAGGAACTCATGGCAAACGGAACGGGTTTCGGTCGGTTCCGGATGGGCCCGGCCGACCTGTCATTGCAGGACCCTGTTCCCATGGAGGAAGATCCCCCGGGACAGTTGGAACCGCCGGCAGTTCGGCAACCCCCCGATTCATCCTTCGGACTTTGGCAGCCAAGGACCGGCACGGTGTCGGCCAGGGCGAACCTGCGCGCGGGGCCCAACCAGAACTTTGCCGTCAGGGAAGTGGTGGATGCAGGCACGGAGATCGTGGTGGTCAACCGCAGTATTGATGGCCAATGGCTGAAGACCGAAGGCGGTTCGTGGATACATCAATCCCTGGTTGTGCTCGATCCACAGGCGGAGGAGAATCGGTAGGGGCAGGTTCACCCGTGCCGGCCAGGCCAGACGGCTCGGGTTTGGGCACTTGCCCCGGAATGGAAAGGTTGGCAATCCCTACTACAATGCGGCGGCCGCAATCAAGGGGCCCGCTCCATGTCCAAACCACAGCTCATCAGCAGCTACGCCGACATTTCGCCCGACTGGTTGAACCGCGCCTTCACCGCGGGAGGTGCCGGATTTCCAGCAGTGATCCAGGTGTCGACCGTCCCTGTCGGCGTTGGTCACGGCTTGGTGGGAGAAATCCTGCGCTGCCGCTTGGCGTATGCCGACGCGGATCCCGATGCGCCGGCGTCCGTAATCGTGAAACTTCCGGGGCGCGATCGCCGCAGCCGTACCATGAGCCGCCGACTCGGACTACACGAACGGGAATACGCGTTCTACACGCGTTTGGGAGACGACGTTGCCGTGCGTACTCCTCGGTTGTACTACGCCGACTTCGATCCGAAAACCGACGGCTTGGTTGTGGTGCAGGAAGATCTGGATGGTCTGGTGCAGGTAGACCAGATAGCAGGCGCGACGGCGGAGCAGGCACACACCGCACTCCGCAACGTGGCGGCGCTGCATGCGCAGTTCCTGGGCCGATTCAGAGACGAGCGGTTTGCCGCAAGGGTCTGGGCGAAGAATTCGCGTTGGCAGTTGCTTCAGCTGCAGGCCATGTACTTGCGGTATCTACCGTCGGCCCGCAGGCGCTTTGGGGAGTGCTTTTCGCCGCAGCTGAGCCGGCTCGCGCTTGAGTTCGGCTGCTCGTTGACGAAGTACTGGCGACTGACTGTATCCCTGACGCCCCTCACCTTCACGCACGGCGACTACCGCCTGGACAACCTGTTTTTCGATCCGGACAACCCGTCGGAGCTGGCTGTCATCGACTGGCAGGTGTGCTCGATTGGGTCGGGCATGCGCGACATGGCCTACTTCCTGGCCACGAACGTGGAGCCGGATGTCCGCCGAACCATTGAGCGTGATGTGATTGAGGAGTACGGCGAGGCAATGGCGCGCGTCGGTACCGATCTCGCCTACGACGTCTGGTGGCAGGCCTACCGGATACACATTTTGGGGAATCTGTTGACGGCTGTCATCGTTTGCGGGGGGCTTGAAGCCGAGGTCGGCCCGGCACGCGAGCTTGTGCGGACGGGATTGCGCAGGACTTTGGCGGCCACCGAGGAACTCAACGTCGACGAACTTCTGCACTCCCTCGGGACAGGTCTCCCGACACGGATGCTGTGGTCGGGGTTTCACGGCGCGGCTCGGACCTTGACGGCGATGCGTCGGGACGGGTGAACTGCCGCGAATCGTGCCAGCCGGGACTCCGGGACCGCGTTCGATTGCGGGCTGAAGTCCGATGGCAAACCGAGGCGGACACCCGGTGGATAATGGTTTTTCTGCCCGCAGCCACCTGATTGTGGGCGCGGGGCTCATCGAGAGCCATTGCCGCCAGGCGCGTTGAACTTCGCACAGGCACCGATCACCGGTTGCGTTCCATGTACGTCACACCAGGACACGTTCCCCGCCGGCCCCGGCGGGGATGTATGTCGGGACCATGTTCGTTCGGTTGCGGCCTGCCTCTGGTGGCAATCGTGCTCCTGTTCGGCATCGCAGCCGCGTGGTATCTGAAATACAGCGAACTCAGGGTGGCCACCTCCGGGCGCCAGCCGGTTGTGGTGGCCGAATCCGGACCGACCGCGCCGTCGCCGGACCGGCATATCTGCCGCGAGGTGCGTCCGGGCCTCATCGCGCTGGTGCCGCATACGGGTTGGGACCCGCTCGGTCCCGGTCAGCGGTGGGCATTGCTCCTGGACCGGAACTTCGCGACTGACTGGCTGGTGGTTGCCGACCCGCAGCAGGGCACCATGTGGCTGCCCATGGAGAGCGTGGTCGACCTGGCGGACACGGGGACATACTCGGGGTCGCCAGGGTCGGGTTCGGCCACCTACCTGCTGGGACTGGTCGCCTACGATGCCCCCACCGGCCAATTGACAGTCGATCCCCAGTCGTTTTCGGCGTTCGTTGCTGCAAGTGCTGCATTCAGGGATTGCCCTTCCGCGCTGTTCGCTGAACTTGGGGCCAGCTGGCCTGGCCGTTCGGAGGCGCAAGCCGTCACTCCGCCCGAGGCCTCCCCATCCCGGGAGGAGGCGGCAACCGGTCCGGCCGCTTGGACCGGGATTGTCAACGTCGGTTCCAACCTCCGCACCGGGCCGAGCACCGATTTTTCCGTGGTGCGGGTCCTTCCGGTCGGTACCGCAGTCGTCGTTGTTGGCGTCAGCGACGATGGAGAGTGGCTGAAACTGGAGGACGGCGCTTGGATTTACCGCTCCCTAGTCACCCGTGAGGGCAACGGGGCGACATTAGGGGTTTCGAAAGCCGAGGATGTCAGTGCAGATACGTCCAATGAGCCCGTGCCGGAGACGGGTTCGGCTCCTGCCAACGGGGCTTCCGCCGAAGCGGAACCCACAGGGAGCGGACTTCCCGAATTTCGGCCCGAGGCGGGAAGGTTGGCGGAGCTTCGGCTCTACATGCTGGACCTCATCAACCGCGAACGCACGTCAAGGGGGCTGGAGTTGGTGGCCCTTGCGTACAACGAGGGTGCCCAGCTGCACGCGGAAGACATGGTTGCCAACAGATACATATCGCATTGGAACCTGCAGGGAGAGACCCCGTACATGCGTCATACCTGGGCCGGGGGCCACGACTACAGTGCCGAGAATCTTTCCTTCAACTTCGTCCTCAATGCCCCGGCGGGATTCTGCGCGCCTCCCGTTTCCGAACAGGCCCTTGATGATGTGATGGCAGGTCTTATGGACAGTCCCGGCCATCGGGACAACATCCTCCGTCCCCACCACCGGGAAGTGAACATTGGCATTGCCAACAGTTGCCATGCCATGGCGGTGGCGCAAGTGTTCGAGGGGGAGTATGTTCGGTTCAGCCTGCTCCCGGAGTTGGTGGAGGGCAGTCTGGCTATGGCGGGCCAGGTTGCAGCCAAGGTGGAACTGAACGACAGGACCCAAGTCGCGGTGACATGGGATCCCCCGTTGGCCGAATACATCAGGGGCCAAGTCTCCCAGACCTACTGCCATTCACCCGGGCGGCCGGTTGCCTACATCCGTCGGTCCTTGCCTGTCGGATTTTATTGGCTGGAGGAGGAAAGCCGAGAGATGGGCTGGGAACGCTGTCCGGCACCGTGGGATGCCGATCCGAACTTGCAGTTGCCGGTGAACGAGGACGAAATCAACCAACTGTTCCAACAGATCAGGAATGGGTTCCGGCTTCGTGAGACGGTGGAGGTAGACCTGGTGACAGCCGACATTTGGCAGGCGGAGGCGGGCAACTTCCGCATCGAGGCCGATTTGAACCGGGTCATCCAAACCCATGGTCCCGGCATCTACAGCATGATCCTGTGGGGCGAGGTCGATGGAGAGTCGGTGGCGTTGACCACGTACGCCATCAAAGTGGCCGGATAAGGCGCCATCGGCGTGCGCACCTGCCTGCCCCTGCAAGCTGCAATTGACTTTTGTATAAATATTCATATATAATCAACGTCCTGCTGCTGAACCGGACTCTGTGCTCTCACTTGATCCTTGCCCGATACCCCGGCCTACCGTCTGCTTCGGCTCATGGGCGCAACCGGATGCATCCGCAGTTGGCGTCTGGCGCGGACCGCGTGTCCGGACCAGGCGGCATGGACGGGCGGTGCATGCCGGGTTCAGTGGCGGCAGCTGGAGCAGGCGGGGTACATCAGGACGGCGTCCTCGGGTGGCGCGCCGTTGCGCTGGCACTTCCGTCAGGGCCGGGGGCGGCCACTGTACGACCTGACTCCTGCCGGCAGGGACTGGTACCGGCAGCGGTGCGATGCCGAACCGGCACCGTCGGAGCTGCCTTGGGTACAGGCGCATCATGTGTCCGTCCGCCATGCCGTAGCAATTCTGGAAGCCCGGGATCATCTGCTGTCCCTGGGCATTCCGGTGGATGACCAGCCTCCGCCTTGTCCCGAGCGCGCGGACGATCCGTGGGGCATTCGTTCCGAACCGGATCTGGCTGTGTATTACAGGGAACGGGTGTGGCCGGTTGAGGTCCAACGGGATGTCCGCATGAGCAACCTGTCCAAGTGGGCCAAGTCCCTGGAACTGTTCCAGCGACTCGTGCTGGTTACCTTCTGCGCGGACCGACTTGAGCGGCAGTGTCGCATGTTGTCCGAGGCGAGAGCGCAATGCCAACTGCCGGACTTTCCCGTGCTTTTGGCCTCTCTCGAGGGTTGGGAGGCGGGTGACAGGCAATTCCTGTCCATGTGACCTGACGTTGCGCCACCATTGAGGAGTGGGTCGGACCGGACTTCGACCTGATCACGGAACAAAACGTGTCTTGCGTGACGGGACTCGACCACGTCGGGAACATGGCTTGGTCCTTTGGTCTCCCGTGCTGGTTGACGGTGCAGAAGCCTGGAGTGCGACCGAAACCTCCCATGCGGATGCAATCCGATCGACAACGACTTTTTTGGGGTTGTCAGTTCCGGATGTGCATGCACCAGGGCGATGGACAGGTAGACTCTTAAGACCGATCATCGAGAGGACTGCTGACGCCATGGCCGACAAGCCCAACATCATTTTGATTCTCAACGATGACATGGGTTTCTCGGATCTCGGGTGTTACGGCGGGGAAGTGGATACCCCTAACCTGGACCGTTTGGCGGCTCGCGGCCTCCGCTACAGCCAGTTCTACAACACCGCGCGCTGTTGTCCGTCCCGCGGCTCCCTTCTGACCGGCCTGTATCCCCATCAGGCGGACATCGGCCACATGATGGGCACGCACGGGTTGGATGGGTACTTGGGAGATCTGAGTCCCGGATCGGTCACGATTGCCGAGGCCCTGAAGACCGGCAGCTACGCCACGTTCATGTCCGGCAAGTGGCACGTGACCCGGTTTGTGGAGAGTCCCAGGCACAACTGGCCTTGTCAACGGGGATTCGACGACTTCTACGGCATCATCACGGGTGCCGCGAACTTCTACCAGCCACGTACCCTGACCCGCAACAACGAGCGCATCACGGCCGAAGGCGACGACTATTTCATCACCGATGCCATCTCCGACGAGGCAGTACGGCAAATCAGGGAGCACGCCGAGAAGGGCGAAGACACGCCATTCTTCCAGTACGTCGCGTACACCGCGCCGCACTGGCCGCTCCACGCCCACGAGGAGGACGCAGCCAAGTACAAGGGCCGCTTCGACGCCGGCTGGGATGAACTGAGGGTCCAACGCCAAGCCCGCCTGAGGGACATGGGGGTCCTGGACCCGGACTGGCAGCTCAGTGAACGCGATCCCAGGGTTCCGCCTTGGGAGGAAGCTCCCAACAAGGAGTGGGAGTGCCGCCGCATGGAGGTGTATGCGGCCCAGATTGATCGCATGGATCAGGGGATCGGCCGCATTCTGCAGGCATTGGAGGACACAGGGCAGTCCGACAACACCTGGATTGTGTTCCTGGCCGACAACGGCGGCTGTGCCGAGGAACTGGATTCATCCATGGCGGAACGCGTGGCAACCGGTTGGGAGCAGATAGGAACCCCCACCACCCGGCAAGGGGAGCCTGTGCGGTTTGGCAACAGCCCCGAGATTTGGCCGGGCGGGGAGGATACCTATGCCAGCTACGGGATTCCCTGGGCGAATGTGTCCAACGCGCCCTTCCGCCTGTACAAGCACTGGGTGCACGAGGGCGGCATTGCGACCCCGCTGATCATTGCCGGACCGGACATCCGGCACGAAGACCGCGGCCAGTGGCGGCAACAGCCCGGCCAGTTGCCGGATATCATGGCGACGTGTCTCGAGTGGTCCGGTTCTTCCTACCCGGAGACCCGTCAGGGCCAAACCGTCAAGCCGCTGGAGGGAGTCTCGCTTGTGCCCACGCTGTCGGATGGCCCATCCGGGCGGGAAGTGCTCTACTGGGAACATGAAGGCAATCGAGCCGTGCGCCGCGGACGCTGGAAGCTGGTGAATCGCTATCCGGACCCCTGGGAGTTGTACGACATTGAGGCCGACCGGACGGAGACCCGTGACTTGGCCTCCGAGCACCCGGAGCTGGTCAGGGAGCTGGCGGCCTTGTGGGATGGTTGGGCTGCCCGTTGCGGCGTGCAGCCGTGGGCCGCCTTGCCGCCGCCGGCACCCGGGCGCTGAACTGCCTTGAGGCCGTTTCGAAACCAGCCCAGCCATGTTGAACACGCGTTTCCTTAACCTGCCAGGCCGGGGCATCACCCTGCATGTGCGTTGCGCGCACGCGGAGGGTGGTCCTGCCTTCGTGATGTCCCACGGTCTGAGCAGCAACTGTTGGACTTGGGAGCAGGTGGCACTTGTGCTGCACCAGGCTGGCTGCCCGGTTGTGACCGTGGACCAACGAGGGCATGGCCGGTCGGACAAGCCCGATCACGGATACGATTTTGAAAGCATCAGCGCGGACATGGAGGCCGTGATTACCGCCCTGAAGCTTGAGCGGCCCGTATTCCTGGGCCAAAGCTGGGGCGGCAACGTGGCCCTGCACTTGGCGGCTACGCGTCCCGGTCTCCTGTCCGGTGTGGGTTTCATCGATGGCGGCTTCCTAAGTCTGCAGAAGAGTCTCGGCTCCGACTGGAATACAGTCAAGGAGCGCCTGTCGCCTCCGGATTTCCGCGGTCGGCAGGTGGAGGATCTGCGTGAGGCCATCCAGTCCAACCATCCGGATTGGGCACCGACGGGGGTTCAGCACACGCTGGGAAACTTTGCCGTGGCGGACGACGGGACGGTGTCCCCCAACCTGTCCCTGGACAACCACCTGCGCATCCTGCACGCGTTGTGGGACATGGATCCGGAAGGCTATTACGGGCAGGTACGGGTTCCGGTCCTGATCTGCCCCGCGGAGTCCTCGGATGATCCGGAACGGATTGAGTACAGACGGCAGCAGGTGGCGCTTGCCGAAGAGGGACTTGCCCGGAGCCGAACGATGTGGTTCAAGGACACGGACCACGACATCCACGTCCACAGGCCCCAACGGCTTGCGGAGGTATTGCTGGAGGCAGTGTCTTCGGGCCTGTGGGGCACTTGATGGACGGACAAACACCGGGAGACATTGTCCTGCTGGGTTCGGGCGAGACGGCACCGTCCATGCAAAGGATTTACGATCGGATCTTCTCCCGCTTGAATCAGCGGCCGCGGGTTGCCATCCTGGAAACCCCGGCCGGCTTTGAACCCAACAGCGAGGAAGTCGCCCGTGATGTCGACCGCTTCCTGAGAGTCCGTCTGCAGAATTACCATCCCCAAGTCACCACGGTGCCGGTTCGCCGATCCGACGGGCCGTTCAGCACCAACAATCCCGACCTGATGGGGCCGATTTACGAGGCAAACGTGATCCTGACCGGGCCCGGCAGCCCCACCTACGCGGTGCGACACTTCCGCGACAGCCTGTGTTGGGAGATCTGCCGAATCTGCCATCGCCTGGGGCGAACCCTGTTTCTGTCCAGTGCCGCCACGGTGGCGGCAGGGCATCTTGCCCTGCCGGTGTACGAGATATACAAGGTGGGATTGGATTTGTATTGGTCGGAAGGGTTGGACCTGTTTGATCCCTTCGGCCTGAAACTGGTTGTAATCCCGCACTGGAACAACCAGTCCGGCGGCAGCGGTCTGGACACCAGCCGTTGCTACATGGGCCAGAGCCGGTTCAATGAACTGCTCGATCTTCTGCCTGCCGCGGATGACTTAACCGTGTTGGGCATCGACGAGAACACGGCCGTGATCATGAACCCGAGTTCCGGCCGGGCACAGGTTCTTGGTCAGGGCAGTGCCACAATCGTGCGGAACGATGAGACCCTGGAGATCGTTCATGACCATGACTTCGCCCTTGAGGAGCTGGGGGCCTGGTCGCTCCCCGACGCGCAATCCGGTCTGGACCCTGAGGTTTGGGGTCAAACAGTGCGGAAATTGAAGGCTCTGGAGATGCGGGCAACGGAGGAAGAGACTCCGTCGGCGGAGGTGAGGGATTGGCTGCAGCAAAGGGAACGGGCTCGCCAGGTCAAGGACTGGCCGCTTTCGGATCGGCTCAGGGACCGGATTCGCACGCATGGCTGGCAGGTCATGGACACACCCAGCGGTCAGACCCTGACACGCCTGGATGACGTGTGAGACGCGGATTCACGTGTGCCAGATTGCATTACAATCAGGCGTAAGCGAAGCGGAGAAACTACTCGAACACGAAGTCGGGAGCGCTGGGCCGGGGATTCTGGCTGGGGCGGTCTGTGACGTTCTGCATGTGTTGGGTAGTTGCTACATTTGCAGAAAGCAATTGATGGACAAGGCGATGTCATGAATACGGAAATTACCCAGGCTCAGATTGACACCTATCAAACCAATGGTTTTGTGGTGATGGATGAATTCCTGACCCCCGAGGAACTGGAGACTTGGCGGGACGTCGTGGACCAGGCCGTACGCGAACGCAAGGACCGGAAGCTGGTGGTCGAAGGTGCAGGGGACGATGATCGCTGGAAAGACGATGGTTCCTTCTACGACTATATCTTTGTGCAGCGCCTCAATTTGTGGAAGGACAATCCGGCGGTGAAGGAACTCATACTGGATCCCCGCATTGGCAGGATGGCCACCGAACTGGCCCAAACGGAAGGCATGCGCGTGTGGCACGACCAGGCCCTGATCAAGCAACCCTGGGCCAATGCCACGGCCTGGCATCACGACAACCCGAAGTGGTCATTCTATTCCCCGGATGCGATTAGCATCTGGATCGCGTTGGACGACGCCACCTCCCACAACGGGTGTCTCTATTTTCTGGCGGGTTCCCACAAGCAGACCACCTACGTCAACGTGCCGATCGCCGAGAACATGTCGGACCTCTTTCGGGAGTACCCCGATTTTGTGAATATGGAATCGATAGCGGCACCCATGAAGGCGGGTTCGTGCTCCTTCCACAATGGATTGCTGGCCCATGGGGCCGGAGCCAACATGACCTCCGGCTGGCGCCGTGCCATGACCTGTGCCTTCATGCCCCATGGCAGCACCTTCAACGGGCTTCAGAACATCTTGACCGACGAACAGTTCGCCTCGTATGCGATCGGGGACGAATTGAACGACGACAACCAGAATCCGGTGGTGTACCACAGGGACGAATCCCTGATTACCGTTTAGGGATTCGGGTTCCAGAGCGGCCATGTGGACCAACACACAGGCCTGCCAGTCGTCCGGATTTCCAAGTGATTGGTGAGACAGTTGCTGGACCTGTGGCAGGGCGCATTGGACAGATGGAGCTGTTGCCATGTCGGCCCTCTGCATATTTCACCCATCCCGGCACCGGCACCTGCGGCCCCTGGGCTGCGTGAGGCACGGCGGCGGATCGCAGTCCGAACACAGGCGATCGGCGCAATGTTGACTGCTTAGGATTCCTGTTCCAGTGGTGAACAGAGGCTTGTGTGCCTGGTTCGACTATCGCATGCGCGGGCAGTCCACCGGTAGTTCTTCAAGCAGTCAGCAGCCAGTTTGGATCGAAGCCGGCCTGCCCCTCCCGCACATCCGGAAGGTCCGCCTCCAAGATGGACCGAATCTCCCGATACCGGTCCTCTGTCCAGCCCAGGGACTTGGTCATGTCCAGTGCCGCTTGGCCGGTGCCGGCCATGAAATTGCCCTTGGTGGGATGGAAGGACTGCACCACGAAGCGCCGTGCTCCTGTGTCCAGCAGGGCGGCCACAAGTTTCCGGGGAGAGCGCACCGGCAGCAGGGGTGTCAATGTCACGACGGCCGGGATTCCCGCCTCAACCACCTGCGCGATGGCCTCCAACCTCGCGGCAATGGGTTCGCAGCGGGGCTCGAGGGCGCGGCGAACGTCCTCGCAATCGGTCGTGACGGTCATGTTCACGCATACGCGGTGAAACCGGGTCAGCAGATCCAGGTCGCGCACCACCAGTGAACCGCGTGTCTGAACAACCAGTTCCAATTTCCGTTCGGCCATGAAAGGGAGCAGGGAACGCACCAGGCGTAGATCGCGTTCCAGGGGCTGGTAGGGGTCCGTCACACTGCTCATGTACACTCGTTTCCCGGCCAGCGGGGTGCGCATGTGCTGCAGTTTGTCCAAGGCGTTTTGCTTGACCTTGACCCAATGCCCCCAGTTGTCGCGCAGCTCGGGATCGCGCGGGAAGAATGCTGCGTAGCAGTAGCTGCATCCGAATGCACAGCCGCTGTAGGGATTGAGTGTGTAGTCGAAACCGCCGATGAAACCGGTGGCCTTGGTCAGGATGGACTGGCAGTCCTTGAATTCCAGGTCAAGCCGTCGATACCGTTGGTACCTTGGATGGGATTTGCATGTCGGGTCCTGCCGAGTATTGACTAGGTGGGAAGCCTTGGTCATCGGCGGCAATTGAGTGTGTCGGGGAACAACCTGTTCACAGTACAAGCCGCGCGCCATGGCTTACAGCGCAACAGGCACAGACAAGCTGCCGAGCGGACTGTGCCACATGGTTGGCAGGATCGGACATTGGACGTGTCCATGCTTGGGCAGACAAGGGTACGGGGAAGTTCCAGTCTACCCGGTGGGTGGGCGCCCGATTGTCGGTTGGTTGGATGACATCCGATGAATGGCTTGCCGCAACCGGTGGTCCAGCTCCCCGGGGTGTGTCAGCCAGATGTGGTGGGCCGCCCCTTCAATCTCGAAGTAATGGCCTTGCGGCAGCAGGGCAGCCAATTGCCTGGTGGGCCAGTTTGGCCGGATGTCGGCGGATCCGTTAATGAAGGTGGCCGGCAGGTCCAGGTCGGCCACGGTCCGGAACAGATTGGGCCCCTGAATGAACTCGCGCCAGCTTTGATTGCCGTCGCGGTTTACGCGCGGGTCGGCATGGAAGACGGCTCCGCCCGTGTCTTCGCCAACTTCCTGCAAGCCGCGGCGGTAGGCCTCATTCCAGCTGCGGTCGTTGACCAGATTGCCACCGGCGATGCCGATGATCCCACTGGCGACGGAAGGGAACCGAAGTGCGTAGGCTAGGGCCGCGTTGACACCGAAGCTGTGGCCGGCCACAACACAGGCGCGTGCGCCATGGGCCTGGCGCACAGCGTCCGCGTCGTCAAGCAGAACATCCAGGGAGTAGTTTCCGTCCCAGTCGGATCGGCCGCATCCCCTGGGCTCGAACCGGATGACCCTGGCGATGTCTTCGATCAATGCGGAGACCGGAGCCAGATAGTCGTTGCAGCCGGGCCCCCCGTTGAACATCAGCATCACCGGTCCCTGTCCTGAGGCGGTGGACCAAAGTTCGGCCGTTGCGGACCTGACCTGAAGATCGGATATCCCGGTCACAGGCAACCTTGCACCGGGTTTGGGAAACCGTTGACCGTACAACGGGCGGGTTCGGTCCTTCGGTTCCCTGCACATTCAACCCCGCGGCAGGCCAGGGCCGAGTCCGTTCCGGCGGTTCTTGTCGTTGGCATGCAGGGGCACCCAACGGTGGTCGGGAACCGAATGCCGCAATTCCGGTGGACGCTCCCGGGCTCGCCGGGACGGTCAGCGCTTGAAATCGGTGATCGTGATGCCCTGGATGAACGCCCGCTGCGAGAAGAAGAACAGGAGCAGGCACGGCGAGATGATGGTCAGGGAGGCAGCCATGTACAGGTGCCAGGGAGTGGTTCGGACAAAGGCGACCGAGAAGTTCGCCAGGTACATGGTCAGCGTGAAGTTCTGGGGCTTGGACAGGATGATCAGCGGCCCCAGGAAGTCGTTCCAGAAGTAGACGAAGGCCAGGACGCCGATGGCCCCCATCGCGGGTTTGGACAGGGGCACGATCAGGCGCGAGAAAATCGTCCAATGGGTGGCGCCGTCGATGCGCGCCGATTCGTCGTACTCCAGTGGAATGGTCATGAAGAACTGGCGCAGCAGGAAGACGTTCCAGGCCGAGCCGAACCAGTACGGCACCATGAGCGGCAGGAAGGTGTCAAGCCAGTTCAGGTTCTTCCACAGGATGAACTGGGGCACCATCAGGACCGTGAACGGAATCATCAGGGTGGAGATTACGCCCAGGAACATGGCCTGCTTGCCCGGGAAGTCCATGCGGGCGAAGGCATAGGCAATCAAGGCGCTCGAGAAGGTCGTGGCAATGACGCCGTTGACCGTGATGATGACCGTGTTCTTGGCGTAGTTGTAGACCGGGATCGCGGCCGCGATATCGGTTCGTTCGTTGACCCAGGCGTCCAGGTAGTTGCGGAACACGACCGGGTTCGGGTACCAGTCGGGCGGGATTTGGAACACCCGCAGAGGTTCCTTGAGCGAGGTGTTCAGCATCCAGTAGAACGGCAGCAGGAACAGCAGCGCGTACACGAACAGGGCACCGTAGATGTAGAGGGACTTGAGCAGCCCGCGGCGGAAGCGGTTGCCCAGGAGGACGTTGCGCAGGGAGGTGGACGATGCCGTCATGCCAGCGGTCCGGTCAGGAGGACTGGCCTTCGTAGTAGACCCAGCGCCTGGCCAGGCCGAACTGGATTACCGTGAGCAGGAAGATGAGGAGGAACATGATCCAGGCCATGGCCGAGGCGTATCCCATCTTGAGGAAGTGGAAGGCATTCTCGTACAGGTGCAGGCCAAGGAACAGGGTGGCATTGGCGGGACCGCCCCTGGTCATGACGTAGGGCTCGGCAAAGGTTTGGATCTGGGTGATGATGCCCATCACCACGTTGAAGAAGATGACCGGCGAAATCAACGGCAGGGTCACGTTCAGGAACTTGGTCCACTCGCCGGCGTTGTCCAGGTCCGCCGCCTCGTACAGGTCCTGGGGCAATCCCTGCAGGGCCGCCATGTAGATGACCATGGGCACGCCCACGTTCCACAGGCTCTTGGCCACGAGGGAACCGAGAACCAGCTGCTCGTCCCAGAGCCAGGCCTGCGGTTCCAGGCCCGCCGCCAGCAGCAGGTTGTTGAAGATGCCCAGTTCGCCGCTGTACATCCAGGCCCACAGCACGGAGCCGGCCACGCCGCTGACGACGGCCGGCAGGTAGAAGATCGTGCGCCAAACTCCGATGCCCCGGATGCGCTGGTTCAGAAGCAGTGCCAGGGATAGGGCGATGAGGTTGCCCAAGACGACGGAGTAGAGGACGAACTTGAAGGTCACGCCGACGGAATGGAGGAACAGTTCGTCCGTTGTGAACATGGCCACGTAGTGGTCGAACCCGATGAACCGCGGCGTGTTAATGACCTTCCAGCGAAAGAAGCTGAGGGCAAAGGAAAAGATGATCGGACCGCCGGTGAACACCAGGAAGCCGATGATCCACGGCGCCACGAACAGGTAGGCCGTGATCGTTTCCTGGATTTTGGCCTTCCGCATGGTGCGGCCGGAAGCGGCAACGGCCATGGTCAAAACCCCGGGTGGCGGTGCGGCAACAAAAAGGGCGATCCGCCGTCCGGCAGCGGATCGCCCGGCAAGTTGTGGTTCTATACAGTTAAATGTCGGAGATGACCTTGGTCACCTTCTCGGCCACCTCGGGCAGGATATCCGCGGCCTGGGCATCGCCCTTGTAGATCAGGTCGAGGGCATCGCCGATGAGCTTGAGCGACTCGCCCTCGTTGGCCGGTCCGGGCAGGATGCGGGCGTATTCCAGCGACTCCGGAATGGTGTGCCAGTCCACCTCGTACTCCACTTCGGGCGCGACCCAGGGCTTGGGATCGATCTCGTTGGTGGAGCGGCGCGTGCCGGGGAAGTTGGCCTCGGAGCAGTAGTTGTAGATGCCCTGCGTGCTGCAGTTGGCGTTGATCCAGGTCCAGGCGATGTCCTTGTGTTCGGACGTGCTGGCAATGGCGTTGAAGGCGCCGTGGGAGATGGTGGACGGCTGGGTCGACATCGGCTCGGGCGCGATGTTGAACTGGAACGGAGCCTCCACCAGGCCGCCTGTAATCCAGGTACCCATGCGCTGCATGCCGATCTTGCCGGCGCCCAGCAGTTCGGCCGCGGCGCCGGAGCCGCCGATGCCGATGATCTGGGACGGTGACGGCATGACGTTGCCATCCAGCAGGAGGTCGGCCCAGTATTGGAGCGCCTCGGCCGCGGGGGCATCGCCGATGGTGCAGGACAGGTAGTCGTCGCTGTAGAAGGAACCGCCGTTCTGCCACGTGAGCTTCACGCTCCACATGTGCCAGCCCACCGGAATGGTCTCGGAGCCCCAGATGCGGTTGTCCGGGTCGGAGATGGCCCGGGCCATCGACTCGTAGTCGGCCCAGGTGAAGTTGGCCGGGTCCGGGTAGTCCACGCCGTTCTCGTCGAACAGGTCGCGGTTGTAGAAGGTCATGTGCGTGGCGGCCGCGTCGGAGATGCCGTACCGCTTGCCGTCGACCACCGGGTAGTTCCACCAGTTGGGATAGAAGTCGTCCGGGTCGAAATCGGTTTGGGCGTCGACATGGGCCTGCAGGTCGATGAACTGGTTGTTGCGGCCCAGATCCAGCGCCATGGCCTCCCAGCTCCGCACCACGTCGGGCAGGTTGCCGGCGGCGGCCAGGGCGGGAATCTTGGCGTGGAATTCGCCAATCTGCTCAACCTCGACCGTGATCATCGGATTCTCTTCGTGGAAGGCATCCAGGGTGGTGGTCACGCCGGAGGCCGGGTCGTGGCGGCCGTAGCGGATGGTGACGGGTTCCGCCATGGCACCCATGTCACCGCTGTCCGTGGTTTCGGGCAGAACGCAGGCGGCCAGCGCACCGGCGGCGGCCACACCGGTCAAGCTCAGGAAGGTTCGTCGCGACAACGTACGGGGGTTGGTCATGCTGCCTCCTTGGGAGTGCGGAAAAGAGTGCAAATCGATTGCGGATCGAATCGGCCGGATTATATAACTTGAGCGGCTCCCGAAGACGTATCCGGACTCGGTTGGGGCCCCCTCCGGTCAGACACGGAATGCGTCCGGTTGGAGCGATCCGGCCGGGCTGTTAGATTCACGGGGACAGTCCGGCGCCTTGGCGCGGACTTGGGCGGAACACCCCTCCTTTGAGCATTGGCATCGGGACTTCCACTTTCCATGGCAAACATCAATCTCGCAATCGTTGGCTGCGGCGGAATGGGCACCCGCCACCTGCGGGGCCTGGCGGAGTTGCAGAAGCACGGTCTGTCGGAGTTCAACCTGGTCGCGCTGTGCGATCCGGTGCTGGACAACGCCAACTTGTTGGCGGACGAGGCGGCGGAACGGTTCGGGACACGCCCGGCCGTGGTTCCCGCCCTGGCGGAACTGGCGGCCCACGGGGTACAGGCCGTGGACATCACCACCACGCCCCGGTACCACCACACGCTGGCGGTGGAGGCCTTGGAGTTGGGCTGGCACGTCATGTGCGAGAAGCCTGTGGGCCTGACGGTCGAGTGCTGCCGCCGGATCAGGGAAGCCCGGAGCCGAACCGGCCGCGTCCTATCCGTGGCGGAGAACTACCGCCGCGATCCCATGAACCGGCTGGCCAAGGCGGTCCTGGAATCCGGAGCCATCGGGGAGCCGCGCCTCATGATCCACAACATGCTGGGCGGTGCGGACCGGATGACGATTTCCGTCTGGCGCCACATGAAGGACCAGAGCGGGGTGTTGCTGGATGTCGGGGTCCACTTCACCGACATCCTCGAGTACTACCTCGGACCCGCGGTCACTGCCTACGGCCAGGTGCGGTTGCACGAACCTGTGCGGCGCAACCCCGCCGCGGGCAAGGACAACGATATGAGCTCCAACCCGGCGGGCATTTACGGCCGGTGGCAGAAGGTGATGCCGGCCACCTTCGAGCCCACGGCCGAGGACGCAGCCTACGGAACCATCACGCACGCCAACGGCGCGGTGACCCAGTTTGTCGAGGACCACGCCGGCCACGGCCGGGGGGTGTTCCAGCGACAGCTGTTCGGGGCGCGGGGTTCCATGGACCTGCCCAATGATCGGAGTGGTCAGCCGGTCACCGTGCATCTGGCCGACGGCAAGTCCCTGACCGGCGACGAAGTGTTGGGCCTGGTGCCGGATTTCCGGCTTGAGGAGGCAACCGCCGCCCTCTTCGGCGGGGAACGCCTGGGGGGATATGATCTGCCCTTCACCGAGATCGATCCCAGGATCATCGCCATCGAGTACGCGGAGCTGGGCCAGGTCCTGACTGGCCGCAAGCCTGCCGTGGAAGTGGACATCGAGCAGGGCATGCGCTCGGTGGCCCTGGTCTATGCCCTGATGGAGTCCAGCCTGCTCAACCGCGCGGTGACGATGGATGAAGTCCTGGCCGGCTCCGTCAACGGCTATCAGGCCGAGATCGATGAAGTCCTGTTTCCCTGATCCCGCCCGGCGGGACGAATCAATGTATCCGACCCCAGCCAAGAGGTCCCCATGAGCGGTTTGCTGTCACCCGACGTCTCTCGATCCAAGTCCCTGCTCGCGCGTTCGGACGAGCTCCTGGTGCGCGGGTGCCAGGGCCACAAGCGCAGCCACGACATGATTGCCCGCGGCTACCCGGTCTTTACCCGCGAGGCCCGGGGCGCCCGGTTCACGGATGCGGACGGCAACGAGTACATCGACTACCTGCTGGCCTACGGCCCAATCCTGTTGGGACACGGCGACCCGGCCGTGCAGGAGGCGATCGCGGCCCAGATGGAGCAGGGCACGATTTACACCACTGCCTGGGAAAGGGAGGTGGAGGTTGCGGAGAAGCTGATCGAGGCGATTCCGTTCGCGGAGATGCTGGGGTTCGTGATTGGCGGCAGTGCCGCCACCGCGGGCGCGGTTCTGATCGCCCGGTCCTATACCGGCAAGGATCGGGTGATTCGCAGCGGCTACCACGGCTGGCACGACTGGGCCCGGCCGGGCAGCGTGGGCGTGCCGGAACAGGTGGGCGAACTGACCACGGAAGTTCCGTATGCCGACCTGAACGCCTTGGACGATGCGTTTCGGCAGCATCCCGGCGAATACGCCTGTGTCATCATGGAAACGGTGCGTGGCGAAGGGCCGCCGGACGGCTTCCTGGACGGTTGCGTGGAGGTGGCCCACAGTCACGACGCGCTGTGCATCTTTGATGAAATCAAGGTCGGGTTCCGGGTGGCCTACGGCGGCGCGGGCCACCACTGGGGCGCGACTCCCGACATGGCCACGTTCGGCAAGGCCTGCTGCAACGGATATCCCGGCAGCTTCATCGCGGGCCGCAAGGAGGTTCTGGGACACCCCAAGGCCCAGGAGGCGTGGCTGGCGGCCACCTTCCACTGCGACACCCTGAGCCTGACCGCGATGGCCGCGGTCCTGGACGAGATGGAGAAGCGGGACGGGATTGCCTACCAGTGGGAGATCGGACAGCGTCTGATCGACGGCCTGAATGCGGTAACCCGCGAACATGAAATCGGATACCGGCTGGAAGGACCCGGCCCTATGCCGTCTCCCGTGTCGGATCCCGAAGACGGGGACAGGGTTGCGGCCATGCTCCGCGGCTGTCTGGCCCGGGGCATCTACCTGCCGCCCGGCCATCCACTGTTCTTCTCCCTGGCCCACAGTCGGGAAGACATCGACCACACCATTGCCATGGTGGCGGAATCGGCCGAGGACGTGACCCGGACCATGTGACCCGCGGGCGCAGCCTGTACGCGTATAGGCTGTCGGGCTTGGAACCAGGCCTGCGCCCGGTCGGGTTCGGGTTGTTTACCGGATGCCCTCATGGCAACCGCCATGGGGGATGAGGTTCCGCTATCCGCCGGATGTCCGCAAGGGCTCGGTCCGGGCCTTCGAGGAGTTTCAACCCGGATCGGCGGGTCTTGTCCTTCCGTCGGCAGCCGGCGGCGAGGGGTGTTCTCAGTTCATTCCCATGGCCAACTGGTTCTTGCGGGCTCGCCGGCGCGCGTGCAGGATCGGCTCCGTGTAGCCGTTGGGCAGGGACGTTCCCCGAAAAACCAGCTCCAGAGCCGCCTGTAGGGCCTGGCTGCCTTCCGGATCGGCGGCCATGGGCGTGTAGCCCGGTTTGCCCTCGTTCTGGCTGTCCACGACCGCCGCCATGCGCAGGAACGTTTCGTTCACCTGTTCGGGATTGGTGATGCCGTGCCGCAGCCAGTTTGCGATGTGCTGGCTGGAGATGCGGAGCGTGGCCCGATCCTCCATCAGGCCAATGCCGTTGATGTCCGGCACCTTGGAGCAGCCGACCCCTTGGTCAATCCAATGGACCACATAGCCGAGGATGCCCTGGACGTTGTTGTCCAGTTCCTGCTGAATCGCCTCCTTGTCGGGCACATCCGACATCAAGGGCGGTGTCAGGATGTGATTGAGCGAGGCCCGGGCGCGGTTCGCCAACTCCTCCTGCTTGCCGGCGACGTCCACGACGTGGTAGTGCAGGGCGTGCAGCGTGGCGGCTGTCGGTGACGGGACCCAGGCGGTCGTGGCACCGGCTTCCGGGTGGCCGCGCTTTTGCTCGAGCATGTCGGCCATTTCGTCGGGCATGGTCCACATGCCCTTGCCGATCTGGGCTCGGCCCCGCAGTCCTGCCATCAACCCCGCGTCCACGTTCCAGTCCTCGTAGGCGGACAGCCAGGTCTGTTCCCGGATCCGTGCCTTCGGCAACATGGGCCCGGCATGCATCGAGGTGTGGATTTCGTCTCCGGTCCGATCCAGGAAGCCGGTGTTGATGAAGACCAGCCGCTCCCGCGCCTCGGCGACCGCGTTGAGAAGGTTCACCGTTGTGCGCCTCTCCTCGTCCATGATCCCCAGCTTGATGGTGTTGGCCGGGAGGTTCAGGGCTTCCTCGACCCGGCCGCACAGCGTGATGGTTGCGGCCACTTCCGCCGTGCCGTGCAGCTTGGGCTTGACCATGTAGATGCTGCCCGCGCGGGAGTTGCGGAATTCACCGGAACCCTTCAGGTCATGCAGGGCCGCCAGGCCGCTGATCATCAGGTCCAGGAAGCCCTCCGGGATGGCACTGCCCGATTCGTTGGTGACGCAGTCCGTGTACATGTGAAGGCCCACATTCCTGACCAGCAGCAGGCTGCGTCCGGGCAGTGTCAGGGCCGAGCCGTCGGGCGCCGTGTAGTGGCGATCCGGATTGAGCCTGCGCGTCAGGAGGCGACCTTCCTTCTCGAAGGTCGTCTCAAGGTCTCCCTTCATGATGCCGGTCCAGTTGCGGTAGACCTTGACCTTGTCCTCGCAGTCCACGGCGGCAACCGAATCCTCCATGTCCTGGATGGTGGTGACCGCCGATTCCAGCACCACATCCTTCAGGCCGGCTTGGTGCAGCTTGCCGACCGGATGTGCCGGGTCAATCTGCAGCTCCACATGCAGGCTGTTGTGAGCCAGGAGCACGGTCCGCAACGCTTCGCCGTCGGATACGAACCCCTTGAATTGGGTTGGATCCGCCAGGGATGTGTTTTCTCCATCCTCAAGGACGACTTCCAACCCCACGGTATCGCCATCCGAACCGAGCCGGTAGTTGTGGACATCCCTGTGCGAACCCTTCAACAAGGGGAAGGCCTTGTCCAGGAACTGCTCCGCCCAGGCCACCACCGCCCCGCCCCGGGCCGGGTTGTATGCGGTGCCCTTCTCCAGTCCCTCCGCCTCCGGGATCACGTTCGTGCCGTACAGGGCGTCGTACAGGCTGCCCCAGCGTGCGTTGGCCGCGTTCAAGGCATAACGGGCGTTGTCCACCGGCACCACCAGCTGCGGGCCCGGCATGCTTGCGATTTCCGGATCCACATCGGCGGTGGCGACCGCATAGTCATCGGTTTCCGGCTCCAAATAGCCGATTTCCTCCAGGAACTCCCTCTGCTCATCGGCCTCGAAGCCCTCGGTGCACCACTGATCGATTCGGCGCTGAAGATCGTTTCGTCGTTCGAGGAGGGTTCGGTTCAGGGGGGCCAGATCGCGGACGATGGCAGCCAGGGAAGCCCAGAACGCGTCCGGGTCGATGCCGGTCCCCGGTGCGATTTCATCGCGGACCAGGTGATCCAACCGTTCGTCGATGCGAAGACCGCTGCGGGTGATGCGACTGTACATGTGGGATGGTGCTCCTTGTGTGCTGACGTTCAAGGCACTGGGTTGACAAGTTTGGTGTGCAGGCCGGGCACACGGCACGCTGGGCGGTGCCGTCGGAGGGGCCCGGGCGGATCGTGCCGGGAACCTGGATGGAGGCGGGGTGTACCGGCAGGCGACCCGCGAATCTTACATTCGACCCGAATCCTTGTTGACGCGCATCCATCGCTGTACCCGTACCTGAATGGCGGGATGGTAATCCCCCTACAGGCAGGGCCTGATCCAAGGCGTTGTGTCGGAACTGCAGTCGGAGAGCGGCACCTGGGAATTCGTAGGGAAGGGGGTGGCTTCAGGTCCAGGGACCCGAAGCCGTCCAACGCGTCGGACCGGAGTCGCCGGAGGTGACAGCCGCGATGACAGGGGACAGAAACTCGGCGATCGATGCCACGATGTCCGCAAACGAGGCTGGCACATGCTCCTGCTTGAGTCGGTCATGGAAATTCGTCCACTGGACCTGCTTGTTGTCGACGAAGAGCTTGGTGAACGCCGGAACCATCCGGGGTAGCGGAGTACTCCGCTGAACAAAGGTGCGCCTTATGGCCTCGGCCAGTTCGTGGCCATCGAAATCGAACTGCCGGGACAGCAGCCAGATGTCGTAGAAGTCCTTCATCCGGCTGTTCAGCATGTCCCACTGGACCATGGCTTCGAGCTTTTCCGCGATGGCACTTTCTCGGCTGTAGCAGAGCATTCGCGGTGCCGGAAAGTCCAAAATCACAGGAAAGTCCATAGCAACCGGCTTGGGATATACAACGTCTCCAAAACCGACATCAATCTGCATGTGGTGTCGTGCGGTGCCAAGCGTTCCCAGAAACCGGATCCTGATCCCTTCGTATTGGGCATTTTCGGTTATGGGTTCGGTCTTGATGGTAGTTGGATCGAAGGTTATACCAATCCAGTACAATGTCCTTACTTGGCATGTTGACGGTGGCGAAGGGAGGGTGTGTCATGACCCGCAAGGTGAGCATCAACTGGGCTCCCGAGGACACGGCGGACGCGCTGCATGCGCAGTACCGGGCGGAGCCGGTGGCCGAAGTGCGCACGCGGCTGCATGCACTGTGGCTGTTGCGCCTGGGCGAGGGGCCGATGGCGGTGGCGGCCGTGGTGGGTGTGAGCCGGAATTCCGTGCAGCAGTGGCTGCGCTGGTACCGGGAGGGCGGCCTGGCCGCGGTGCGGGCCCATCGCCGGGGCGGGCACGGCACCCCCTCCTACTTGACGCCGGCGCAGCAGGCGCAACTGGTGGCGGAGGCGGCCCAGGGGGTGTTTGCGACCGCGCAGGCGGTGCGGGACTGGATTGAGGAGCGGTTCGGGGTGGTCTACACCCGCGACAGCATGTACACGCTGCTGCCGCGCCTGGGGATCCGGCTGAAGGTGCCCCGGCCCCGACACGCGCAGACGGATCCCCAGGCCCAGGCGGCCTGGAAAAAGGGGGGCTCGGGGAGTGCCTGGCCGCGGTCGGCCTGAAGGCGGGGCAGGGGATTGTATGGGGCGACGAGATGCGATTGGGCCTGTGGAACGCGGTGCGCAAGGTGTGGGCGCCGCGCGGGATGGCCGTGTCCCGGGAGGTCCAAATCGGTCGGTCCTACCTCTATGTGGCAGTCGCCCTCGATCCGGTGACGGGGCAGCTGTGGTGGGCCTGGCAGCAGAACATGAAGGGCGAGGAAATGGCCCGCATTTGGGGGGCCTGGGCCGAGGAGCCCGGCATTGACGGCTGGGTCTGGGACGGGGCCAGCGGCCACAAGGGCGCGGACATGCAGGCCATCGAGGCCCCCCAAGTCGTGCAGCCGCCCTACGCCCCCGAGCTGAACCCCGTGGAGCGCTTCTTCCAGGAGCTGCGCCGGGCCCTGGGGGACCGGGTCTATCCGACCCTGAAGGCCAAGCAGGCGGTCCTGGAACCGATCCTGAAGGCCTGGCAGGCGGATCCGGAGCGGGTCAAGCAACTGTGCGGCTGGCGCTGGCTCCGGAACGCCTTAACGGGTTTGCCCGCGGACACACAAGTAATCCAATCGTGATTGATTGGTATTAGACCGTCCGGTTGCACCTCCACACTCAAGATGTCCCGCATCAGCGCGACGATGTCCGGTTCCTCGTTGCCTGTTCGGCCGAGCAGATCGATGTCCTTGGTGGGACGAGGGTCTGGTGATTGCCAAACCTGCAGCATCAACGCACCCTTGAGGATGAAATGTTCTGCGTATTCGGATTGGGACAGTCGGTACAGAAACCGCTCATTGGCGAAGTACGCCAGCAATTCGTCGAAGCTCCGCTGGTCGCTCCGGGCTCGGTTGCGAAGGCGAGTCCGAACGGACGCGGGCACATTGCGGGGAGGCATCACAGGTTGGCTTCCAGGTAGGGCCACATCACCCTTTCCATCCGACAGGTCCTGGCGTAGTGGAGTAGCGCACCAACATTGAGTTTGCTGCGCTCCCGGTAGAAACGCAGTGCTTCCAGTACGATGTCCATACCGATCCGGTTGCGGAACTTGAAGCAGTCGACCAGCGTCTTCTCGCGGTTGTAGACCTTGACCGCAGCACCGTCGATCGGATGTGTCTCGATGCCGGCTTCGTAGGATGTCCTCGAGAACCGGTGGGCTTGGATAGGAGGGTAGTCGAGTGACGGCAGACGCGAGTCCCGGGGTACCGCAACGGATACTTTGCGAGGGATCTGTGTCGTAATGTCGTGGAAGGCCAGTGCGGAGACCAGGCAGATGACGGCCTTGGGATAGCGCAGACACACCGTAATCTGATCCGGATGACTGAGTGGCGGCAGGGCCGCCAGCCGGTAGACACCTCTGCTGATCAGCTCGACGGCACCCCGGTCTCTCAGCGCGTAGAGCATGTAGGGGGTAATCCCGTTGCTGACGGCCTCACTCATGCGAAGCTGGCCACCGTGTTCGCGGAAGATCGCTTCGGCACGATGCTGCATGTCGACTCCAGATAAATCGTCATCACTTGTCAACAACTGGTGACAATATAGTCGAACCGTTCTCAAGAGTCAAGGTGCCTCATGTGTCCAGGAGCGCCGAACCGGTCATCTCCGGCGCATGGGCAGCCTTCGGTCGGTCCCACGTCGAGATCGTGTCTTTTAAACCGCCTGGGCCAGGCGGTCCAGGCGGTTTACGTGCATGGTGTCTTGGACCCTGGCGGTGTCGGTGCCTGCTTCCATCACGTCCATGTGCGACCGCGTCCCCCTGTCCGCCGGGCACTTTAACCTCGGCGTTGAGGTTTGACATTCGCCCGGACCGCGAACCGGTATGGCAGGGGCTTTGCCGAGATCAAAATCCGCAGTCGGTGTCGAGGTGGATTGGGAGTGCCAAGACCGTTTGGTCAAGGACACGGGAATGCTTGGAGGCTGACTGCAGTTCGCCGCGACAAGCCCTTTGGGTTTCCCGGTGAACAACATTGACATCGGGAGAGGGTGGCGCCATACGGTTCCGGACCACCATGGTTTCCTGGCAGTCGCCGCCGACTCCAATCGGTTGGGCACAACCGCACCGGCGATTACAATAGAAGGCAGTCCGGCCCCAACCCGAACCCCAACCCACTTGCGAACCTGGCCTCCGGCACAGGTTGTTCCGGGAGCCCCCGCAGCATTGCCGGCATCGGCAGGTTTGCAGTCCAACAGGACCATCATGGAAATCACAGGTGACGTTCATCTGGAATATCCGCAGGAGGACGTGTGGCACGCCCTCATGGACCCTGAGTTCGTGGCCAAGGTGATACCGGGGTGCGACTCGCTGACCCCCAAGGACGAACCCGAAACTTTCGCGTCGGACCTGAAGATCAAGATCGGCCCCATTCAGGGCAAGTTCAAGGCGGACGTGGTGCGCCACGGCGTCGAGCCCATGGAACGGTTTGTCCTGGATGTCAGCGCCAAGGGTCCCACCGGCTTCATGGGAGGTACGGGCCGCATCGAACTGGAACCGGACAGCGAGGGCACGGTACTGCGGTATGCCTGCACCGTCAACGTCGGCGGCCGCATTGCACGCGTCGGACAGCGTCTGGTCTCCACCGCCACCAAGACCGTCATCAACCGCAGCCTGGATGGATTCCGGGATGAACTGGATGCAGCCCTGCGGGCGCGGGTCGGAACCGAATGAAGGGAAGAGACCGCGCCTGGGCAGTGTGCCGTTTGCTTGTACGGCACCCGCATGCATGGCCGGCAACTGCGCCGTCGCGGCGGGGAGGTGAATTGACGTATTGACACGGGTAGTCGAGTTTTTGCAACCCACGAAGGGGGTTTGGTTATGGGTGTGAGCATTTCCTTGAACATCAACGGTGAGGCCCGCAGTCTCGACAATGTCGAGCCGCGGCTGCTGCTGGTGGATTTGATCCGGGAGGAACTCGGTCTGACCGGCACCAACATCGGGTGCGACACGTCGCAGTGCGGAGCCTGCACCGTCCACATGGACGGCTTGGCCGTGAAGTCCTGCACCGTACTGGCCGTCCAGGCCGACGGATCCGATGTGGTAACGATCGAAGGCATGGCCGAGGAAGGCCAGTTGACCGCCATGCAGCAGGCCTTCTGGGACGAGCACGGTCTGCAGTGTGGTTTTTGCACCCCGGGGATGATCATGGCCGGCGTCAAGTTGGTCGAGGGCAATCCGGATATCTCCGACGAGGAGATCCGGCATGGCCTGGAAGGCAACATCTGTCGCTGCACCGGGTATCAGAACATCGTCAAGGCGATGAAAGTAGCGGCCCAGGCCGCTACCTAACGCGGAGGAGGTGAATTCATGGCCAAATTCGTTGGCAAGAGTTTCAAGAGAGTTGAGGATCCCCGCTTCCTGCAGGGGAAGGGGAAATACGTTTCCAACCTTCAGCGTCCGGGCATGGCCTATGTGGCGATCGTGCGCAGTCCGCATGCCCACGCCGAGATCAAGGGCATCGATGCGTCGGCCGCCCTTGAACTGGACGGCGTGGTCGCCGTGTACACCGGCCAGGACCTGATTGACGGAGGCGTCGGCCAGCTGCCCTGCGGCTGGGTTGTCCCCGAGTGCAAGATCCCCGAGCGTTGGCCCGTTGAGCCGGCCCGCGCCCGTCACGTGGGGGATGCCGTGGCCGTGGTGGTGGCGGACAGTCCCTATGTGGCCGAGGATGCCCTGGAGCTGATCGAGGTCGACTACGAGCCGCTGCCCGTGTCCGTGGGCGCGCGGGCCACGACCGAGTACCGGGCCCAGCAGATTCACGCCGAGATTCCCAACAACACGGCCTATGCCTGGGCCCTGGGGGATGAGGACGGCATGCGCCGGGCGTTTCGCGAGGCCGCACATGTCGTGGAACTGGACCTGGTCAACCAGCGGCTGATTCCCAATGCCATGGAGCCTCGGGCCTGCATGGCCGAGTGGGACAACACCACGGAGGAGATGACGGTTTGGACCACCAGCCAGAATCCCCACCCCATTCGCCTGCTGCTGTCCGGCTTCACGCTGGGCATTCCGGAGAACAAGCTGCGGGTGATTTCGCCCGACGTGGGCGGTGGTTTCGGGAGCAAGATCTTCCACTATCCCGAGGAGATCATCGTGCCCTGGGTGGCACGCGCCATCAACCGGCCCGCGAAGTGGGTGGCCACCCGCTCCGAATCCTTCATGACCGATTCACAGGGTCGGGACCATGTGACCAACGTCCGGATGGCGATGGACGCGACGGGCACCATTACCGGCCTGCATGTGCAGACCTGGGCGGACCAGGGTGCCTACCTGTCGACGTTCGCACCCCTGATTCCCACGGCCCTTTCCATCACCCTGTTTTCCGGTCTGTACAAGATTCCGGGCATTTGGGGCGAAATGAAAGGCACGCTGACCAACACGGTGCCGGTGGATGCCTACCGGGGCGCCGGGCGGCCCGAAGCCTCCTATCTGCTGGAGCGCATCGTGGAAAAGGGAGCCCAAAAGATGGGCATGGACCCGATCGCCTTCCGGCGTCACAACCTGATTCCGGCCGACGAGTTCCCGTACCAGACGCCGGTTGCGTTCCAGTACGACAGCGGCAACTACCAGGGACTGTTCGACAAGCTGGAGGAGATATCCGGCTATGGCGATCTGCGCGAAGAGCAGAAGTCCAAGCGAGCCGAAGGCAAGCTCTGGGGCGTGGGCGTCGCGGGCTGCATTGAGGCCAGTGGCCCGGCGCCGTCCGCGGTGGCCGGCAGCCTGGGGAGTGCCGTGGGGCTTTGGGAAAGCGGCACAGTCCGTGTCCATCCCACCGGCAAGGTTACGGCCCTGACCGGTTCCCACGCACACGGCCAAGGGCACGAGACGACCTTTGCCCAGATCGTGGCGGACGAACTGAACATCCCCCTTGAGGACATCGAGGTGGTGCACGGCGATACCGGTCGCATCCCGTTCGGGATGGGCACCTACGGCAGCCGCAGCGCCGCCGTGGGCGGCAGTGCGCTGGTCCGCAGTGCCACGCGCGTCCGCGAGAAGATGACCAAGATTGCAGCCCACCAGATGGAGTCCCGGCCGGAGGATGTGTATTTCGACGACGAAACCGGGAACATCCGGGTGCGGGGCGCGACCGACGACGGGATGTCCTTCTTCGAGGTAGCGTTGGCAGCCTATACGGCTCACGATTTGCCGCCCGACATCGAACCCGGGCTGGAGGAGACGGCGTTCTTCGACCCGTCCAACTTCACCTTCCCCAACAGTGCCCACATCGCGGTGGTTTCCATTGACCGCGAGACCGGCGAAGTGACCCTGGAGAAGTACTTCGGGGTGGACGATGTGGGCAAGGTCATCAATCCGCTGATTGTGGACGGCCAACTCGTGGGCGGAGTGGCCCAAGGGGTCGGTCAGGCCCTGTGGGAGCACGGCATCTACGGTGAGGACGGTCAGCTCCTGACCGGTTCCATGATGGATTACGCCATGCCGCGGGCCGATCGGTTCCCGCACATTGAGACAGGCCGTATCGAGACCCCTTCGCCGACCAATCCCCTGGGCGTCAAGGGTGCGGGTGAAATGGGAACCATTGCCGGCACGGTCACCGTGGCCAACGCGGTGGTTGATGCTCTGGCCCCGCTGGGTGTCGACCATGTTGAGATGCCCTTCACCGCCGAGCGAATCTGGCAAACCATCCAGGCGCACAGTTAACGCTGGCCGCAGTAAGGGAAGAGAGTCCTATGTATCCTCCAAATTTCAATTACGTGCGAGCAGGTTCGGTGGCCGAGGCCCTGTCCCTGATCGCGAGCGAAGACGACGCCAGATTTCTGGCAGGTGGCCACTCGCTGGTTCCTGCCATGAAGCTGCGGCTGGACGCGCCGGGAACCCTGATCGACATCGGTCGCATCGAGGGCCTGAGGGGCATCGCCTACGGGTCCGGGGATGAGAACGATTGCATCGGTCCGTTGACCACGCACGCCACGATTGCCTCGTCCAACCTGGCCTCCGCCCTGGTGGAGGCGGCCGGCGGCATTGGCGATCCCCAGGTGCGCAACCGGGGCACCATCGGCGGCAACATCGCCCATGCGGATCCGGCTTCGGATTTGCCGACCGTGCTGACAGCTCTGGGAGCGACCATTCGCGTCGAAAACTCGAGCAGTGCCCGCAACATCGAAGCCGAGAGCTTCTTCACCGGCCTTTTCGAGACCAGTCTCGGGGAGAACGAGCTGGTCACCGTCATTGCGGTGCCCCGCGAAGGAGCTGGTACCGGCTCGGCCTATGCCAAGTTGTTCAACCCGGCATCGCGGTACGCGGTGGTGGGAGCTTGCGCCTCGGTGACCTTGAACAATGGTGTCGTGTCCCGGGCCCGCGTGGCAGTGGGTGGGTTGACCCCCATGGCCACGCGTTGCGGCTCCGTGGAGGCTGCCCTCGAGGGCAGGTCGACGGATGCCATCAACGGGGCGTCGGCGCAGGTCGCTTCCGATGTCGGCGACGACATTCTGGAAGACATCCACGCCAGTGCGGAATATCGTCTGGGGGTAATCCCTGTGTATGTGGAACGGGCGTTGCAAGCCGCCTGTGCCCGCGCTGCCGGGTAAGGTTTGACGGGCTCCGGCCCGTGTAGATGCAGCAGACTGCCAGCCGGGTGCACGCCACCCGGCTGGTTCGTTGCAGGAGTGCAGGTGAATGGCGGGCAACCGCGCAAGGGAGGCAGCCGGTTGCGTGTTTCTCGTGTGCCGAGTGCGGCGGATCCTGGCTTGGCCGCACTGGCGTGGCCGGCGCTGCTGACGACAAAACCGCCGGTTGTAACATTGGACTCCCAATTCCCGCACTATCTGTCACTATCCGCGGGGGTGACCGATGAATGAATGGTTTGACGCTCTTTCGACCTTGGAGCAGACACTGTTCGCCATCGCCCTGTTTTCCACTCTGGTGTTCGCGATCCAGGTGGTGTTCAGTCTGTTTGGAATTGGAGAAGGGGACGAGACGACCCTGGGCGGAGACGGTTTGCCGTTTGGCGATATCTTCACGATCCGCAACGGCGCAGCCTTCCTCATGGGCTTTTCCTGGGGCGGGCTGATGGCCTATGACTGGGGGCTGACGCATCCCTTCCTGGCCACGTTGGTAGGCCTTGTGCTGGGTTGCATTTTCGTGGCTGTCAACATGGGTCTCTTTGCCTTGGTGTCCATGGTCAAGCACGAAGGCAATGTGCGTCTGCAGAACGCGGTTGGCGAACCAGGCACTGTTTCGCTGGCAGTGCCGGCAAGCCGAACCGGCGTCGGCAAGGTGAGCATTTCGGTACAGGGACGGCTTCTGGAATGCCATGCCGTCACCGAAGGCGAGGCCATTCCCCGCAACACCTCCGTCACCGTGCTCGGTCTCGCCGGCAGTCAACTCGTCGTTGCGCGGATGGGCGGCGACGCGCTCCCTGCATCATCCCCAAACGGTCCGCAGGCATCCCGGTAAGTCAACACGCAGCCACCGAAGGAGAAGTTTTCATGTCTTTCAACCTCACAGTCACCCTCGTCGCCCTGTTGGCGGTCCTGGTCATGGCTGCGGTCATTGCCGTGGTGCGCCGCATTCGCACCTGCCCTTCAGACAAAGTTCTCGTCAAGTATGGTCAGATTGGCGGGGACAAGTCAGCCAAGGCAGTCCACGGCGGTACCACTTTCGTATGGCCCATCGTTCAGGGTTTTCGCTATCTGGATCTCACCCCCATGACCGTGGACATCGACTTGCGCGGTGCCCTTTCCAAGCAGAACATCCGTGTCAACGTGCCCTCCCGCTTTACCTTCGGTATCGGCACCTTGCCGGAACTGATGAACAACGCGGCCGAAAGGCTGCTTTCACTCGACGCCCATCAGGTGGAAGACACGGCCAAGGACATCATCTACGGCCAGTTGCGCGCCACGATTGCGATGATGGACATTGAGGAAATCAACGGCGACCGGGAGAAATTCGAGTCCCGGGTGCTGGACAACATCGAATCCGAGTTGATGAAGATTGGCCTGCGCCTCATCAACGTCAACATTTCCGACATCACCGATGAATCCGGCTATATCGAGGCCTTGGGCCAACGGGCCGCGGCGGAAGCGGTGAATACGGCGAAGGTGGAGGTCGCGCAGCAGGAGCGGACAGGCGCAGTGGGTTCCGCCGAAGCCGAGCAGGAACAGCGTACCCGAGTTGCCGACGCCAATGCCAAGGCCGTTACCGGCGAGAATCAGGCCAAGGCCGTGGAGGCTGCCTCCCAAGCCGATCTGCGGGAAGCCCAGGCCGAAGCCGGCAGACGAGGTGACGCAGCGGAGGCCGTGAAGGCGGCCGCAGCGGAGCAGGAAGGCTACGTTGCCGAACAGCAGGCCGAGATCGCGCGTGCCGAGCGCGACCGGGCGCGGGAGTATGCCAACATTGTGGTGCCCGCCGAGATTGAACGGGATCGAGTGCGTACCGAAGCCGAGGGCGAGAAGCAGAAGCAAGTGCTCGCGGGCGAAGCGGAAGGCGAGGCGTTGCAGGCCAAGCTGGCCGGTGAAGCGCAAGGCCGCATGGAAATCCTCACCAAGATGGCGGATGGTCTCCGGGAAATCGTGGCTTCGGCAGGCAATGATCCGGACAAGGCCGCGCGGCTGATGATTGTTGACAAGCTTGAAGCCATCGCCCAGGTTCAGGCCAGCGCCATCAGCAATATTGACTTTGAGAAGGTGGTGGTCTACGACAGCGGCAATGGCAACGCCGTGGGCAATTTCCTCGGCGGACTCACCCAGGCCCTGCCTCCCTTCCACGAAGTGGCCAAGATGGCCGGTATCGAACTGCCGGAGTATCTGGGCGAGATGACCAAGGATGAAGGGCCGGCGGGCCACCGGACAATAGCGGACGACGACCACGATGAGTCATCCGACGAAGCGGCATAGGGTGGCAGGCATCTTGCTGCGATGGAATTTCGCCCCTGACCATCCATCGCGAGAGTTCGTCCGGTGTTTGCATCAGGATGTCCGGTTCCGGCCCTGCCTGTGCGAGATCTCCATCGGAGCTCGTCTATAGGTGAAAGAGTCGGTGCCGGGATACAGGACGAGATATGGCTCTCCGGTTTCATCCTGTGCAAACCCTGGTTCGCATTCCCCTCGCATCGAACCTTCAAACCGTCGACAACCTCTCTTGTCCGGCATAGACGTTGAATCGGTTATCGCGCAGGAACCCAATCAGCGTCATCCCGAAGCGTCCGGCTACGTCTACTGCCAAGTGGCTGGGAGCCGAGATGGCGCACACCGTTGGGATTCCGGCCGCCAGGGCCTTCTGCATGATTTCAAAACTGGCCCGGCCACTGACCAGCAACACCCGGTTTTCGGGTGCCGGCAGGCGAGCCTTCAGCATCCATCCGGCAATTTTGTCGACGGCGTTGTGCCGGCCGACATCCTCCCGTACGGCCAGGAGTGTGCCCTCCGCGTCGAACAGCCCGGCCGCATGCAGGCCCCCGGTCTTCTGAAACAAGCCCTGGGCTTCCGCAAGGATCCCGGGCAATTGCTTGACAACGGTCGGATCCAGGTTGGGTTGCAGCATCGGAAATGCCTCGCAACCCTGGATTTCCAAGGCATCCAATGAAGCCTTGCCGCACACCCCGCAGGCACTGGTGGTGAAGAAACTGCGTTCCAAACGGTCCAGTTCCGGCAGTTGCCGACCTACAAGGTTGACGCTGACGATGTTGTACCGCTGCTCCTCCTCCACGTCTCGGTCCAGGCAGTAGGAAACATGGCTCACTTCGTTGAGGCCGGACAGGACCCCTTCCCCGTGCAGAAAGCCCAGTGCCAGTTCGAAGTCGTTGCCCGGCGTGCGCATGGTAACGGCAACGGTTCGCTGTTCCTCCCGCGCCAGAAGCCGGATTTCCATCGGCTCCTCGGCCACCAGCGAGTCCTGCTTCCACCGGACGGCCGTTCCCTTGTGGGCCTGCACCCGGGCCTTGACGCGGGATCCGACCCTGTTTGTGGACGACACGGCCTCAACCCTCGAGTCCGTCGGCCACAGCCATCTTGTCAATCCTCACCGTGCACACCTTCAGTTCGGCCGTGTGCGTGACGGGGTCGTAGCCGGAGCCGGTCAGGGCGTTGATGGGCGTATCGCTGAAACTGAAACTGGAGAAGACCGTGCCCATGGGCGACCGCTTGGAACCTGCCACCTTGATGGCAATGCGGCCCCGACGGCTGGACAGCCAGACGGTTTCGCCGTCCTGCAGGTCCCAGGCCTCAAGATCCCTTGGGTTGACCTCCAGTGCTTCCTCCGAGGCCAGGTAGTCCATGCCACCGGCGCGCCCGGTCTGGGTATTCGTGTGGTATGTGGCCAGCCGCCGCCCCGTGGTCAGCCAGATGGGGTAGGTTTCGTCGACGGTTTCCGCCGGATCCCGATACTCGATCAGGCTGAACTTGCCGCGGCCAATGGGGAAGGAGTCCTCATGCAGCCGGGGCGTGCCCGGATGTCCACGGTAGGGAACGGGCCAGTGGTAGCGGCCGGTGGCCGCAAGCTCCCAGTCGACGCCGGCGTACGTCGGTGAAAGGCTGCACATCTCGTTGAAGACTTCCCGCGGATGGTTGAAGTCGAAGTTCCGCAGGCCCATGTGCTGCGCGATACGGCTGATGATCCACCAGTCCGGCCGGGCCTCGCCGGCAGGCGTGACGGCTTGGCGCACTCGCTGGATGCGCCGTTCCGTATTGGTGAAGGTGCCGTCGGTTTCGGCCCATGCCGTGGCGGGGAACACCACGTCCGCCATCTCCGCGGTCTCCGAGAGAAAGATGTCGATGACGACCAGGTGTTCGAGGGCCTCGATGGCTGCGCGCGTATGGCGCTGGTTCGGGTCCGACACTACCGAGTTCTCTCCGTCGATCAACATGGCGAAGATGTCCCGGCCCGCCTCTTCCATGGCGGTGACCTTGGTGATGCCCTTGGAGGCATCCATCTCGCGGCCGTAGGCTTTGCCGAACTTCCGCCGATAGTCGGGATTGGTGACTGCCTGGAACCCCGGATACTGATCGGGGATGGCGCCGCTGTCCCCTGCGCCCTGGATGTTGTTCTGGCCGCGCATGGGGTTCAGGCCCGTGCCGGGACGGCCGATTTGACCCGTCAGCAACGCCAGGTTGCAAAGGCACTGGACGTTGTCCACGCCGCAAATGTGCTCGGTGATGCCGAGCGTGTAGTAGATGGCGCCCTGGTCGGCCTCCGCGTACCAGCGCGCCGCCTTTTCGATGTCCGCGGCCGGGACTTCGCAAATTGATTCCGCCCAGTCCGGCGTGAATTCGGCGATGTGTTCCAGGTAGGGCTCGAGGTGCTGGGTGCGCGCGGCCACGAAGCGGTCGTTCATCAATCCGTCGCGCACGATCACGTGGGCCATGCCCTGGAGGAGAGCCACGTCGGTGCCGACCCGCAGGGGCAGGTAGAGGTCGGCCAGCGTCGCCAGGTGGATGCGCCGCGGGTCCGCGACGATCAGTTTGGAACCGCGGGCGAGTGCCTTCTTGAGACGGGTGGCCGCGACCGGATGGGCCTCCGTCATATTGGTGCCGATGCAGAACGCCACATCGGGGAGCTCCATGTCCGACAAGGGGTTGGACATGGCGCCCCTTCCCAAGGTTGCCGCCAGACCGGCGACTGTGGGGGAGTGTCAGGCCCGACTGCAGTTGTCGATGAAGTGGGTGCCGAACCCCGCGCGCATGAAGCGCTGCATCATGTAGTCGGCCTCGGTGGGTGTACGCCCGGAGGCGATGCCGTAGACCGCGTGGCGGCCGTGCCGTTCCGCGGATTGCATGAACCCCGCCGCCGCCTTCCGCAGGGCCTGCTTCCAGGTGGCGCGTTCCAGCACGCCTTCGGCATTCCGGACCATCGGATGCCGAAGGCGGTCCGGATGATGGACGTAGTCGTAGGCGAACTGCCCCTTGACGCACAGGGCACCCTCGTTGGCAGGCCCGTCCAAGGCCGGCTGGATGCCGATGATGCGGTTGTCCCTGGTCAACACGTCCACGGTGCAGCCGACACCGCAATACCCGCAGATGGTCCGCGTCTTTTCGAAAGCCGCTGTCATGTCCGTCTTTCCTTTCTGGTGGGCAATGGTGGAGGTTCCTCGGTTTGGGCAAATCTCATCGCCTTCCGGTCCGCCAGCGCGCCGGTCGGGCAGGTCTGTACGCACTGGCCGCAGAAGGTGCAGCTGGAATCGCGCAGATGCCCGTCGAACTCCACCGATATGTTTGTGCCGAAGCCGCGCCCGGCCACTGTGATGGCATAGTCCCCCTCCTGTTCGGCGCAAACCCTGACGCATCGGTAGCAGGAGATGCAGAGATCATAGTCCCTCAGGATAAAGGGGTTGGCGTCGTCGGGACGCGAGCTGCCCGAGGTGGCACCCTTGAATCGGTCCAGATCCGGATTCAGATCGGCTACGGCCTCCTGCAGCTCCTGCGAGGCCAGACCCCGCAAGGGGTCCACGGCCAGGCGCTCGCTGCCGTTCTCGGACACCACCATGGCAAGCAGGGTTCGCCGCAGGTCGTCGAGTTCAGGGGTACGGGTCTCGACCTCCATGTCGGGCTGGGCCTGGGTGGTGCAGGAAGCCGGAAAGCCGTTGACGCCCTTGACGGCGACGGCGCACAGGCGGCAGCCGCCGAAGGCCTCCAGGCGGTCGTCGTAGCACAGGGACGGGACGTCAATGCCGTGCCGCCTGGCGGCTGCCAGCACCGACTCGCCCTCGCGGAACTCAACCTGCCGGCCGTCCAACATAAACGTGCCGGCCGCGGGGGGTGAGGTCATTCGGGGGCCTCGAACCGTTGTTCCAGCTGGTCGGGAAAGTTGCGCACGAGGGAATCGCTGACAAACGACGCAGCCACACCCAGGCCGCAGGCACTCAGGTTTCGCATCACGCGACCCAGGTCGTTGACTTCGTCCAGCCATTCGTCGCGGTCGGTGTCGGGGCCGACGGCATCCAGCCGTTCGCGTAGGCGTCGGGAGCCGATGCGGCAGGGGAAACACTTGCCGCAGGACTCTTCGGCAAAGAACTCGATCGCGACACGGGTCTCGTCCACCATGTCGCGCGTGTCGTCGTACACGATGATGCCGGCAGCCCCCAGCATCGAATTGCAGCTCCGCAGCGAAGGTTCGTCCAACGTGACATCGAAGTCGTTTGCCGACAGGAAACCGCCGGACAGCCCCGCCATGCTCGCCGCTTGGAAATTGCTTCCGGAAGGTGGGCCGCCAGCCCAATCGTAGAGGAGTTCGGACAGGGGAAAGCCGAAGGGCACCTCGTAGTTGCCGGGCCGCTGAACATCGCCCGAGACGCTGATCACCTTGGTGCCGACAAGGTCGCCACGCCCCAGGTCCCGGTACCATTCGGCCCCATGCCGCAGGATGTGGGGCACCGCCGCCAGCGTTTCAACGTTGTTGACGACGGTGGGCTTCTGCAAATAGCCGTGCGTCACCGGGAACGGGGGACGGTTGCGGGGAAACGGGTGCTTCCCTTCCAGGCTGTTCAGCAGGGAGCCTTCCTCACCACAGACATACGCGCCGGCACCCCGGCGGATATGGATGTCGAAGTCCGAACCGAGCTTGTTCGCCGGGCCCAGCAGACCGACCGTGCGGCAGGCCGTCAACGCTTCTTCCAGTTGGGTTAGGAGTTCCGGGTACTCGTAACGCAGGTAGATGAATCCCAACTCGGCACCCGAGGCGAAGGCGGCCAGGATCATGCCCTCCAACACCGCGTAGGGGTCGTATTCGAGGATGGCCCGGTCCTTGAAGCATCCTGGTTCGCCTTCGTCGGCATTGCAGACGATGGTTTTGGGAGTACCCGGTGCTTCCTGCACAGAGCGCCACTTCCGGCCCGTGGGGAAGCCGGCGCCACCCCGGCCGGCCAGGCCGCTGTCGTCCAGGGTCTGCAGCACTCGGTCGGGTCCGGAATCCAAGGCCGCGTCCAGGGCCTGGAAGCCGTCACGGGCGGTGTAGCCCTCGTAGGTTGCCTGATGTGGCTGTCGGATGTGTTCAAAGATGCATTCCGGCAATCCACCCGGATTGGGCACCGGCAAGGGTCCCTTGGCCGCCGCTTCCAAGGCGCTGTCTGTCAATCGATGGGTGGAATCCCCCTGGAGGATCGGAACCGGAACGTCGCATCGGCCTGCACAGGCCATGGATTGGGCTTGGGGGCAGTCGGCCAACCACTGCTCGCTACCCCGCAGGCGGCATACCGGACCGGTGCAGACCCGGGGATTGGATCGGCTGCCATTGCCCAGGTTCAGATGGTGGTAGAAGGTGGCGGTTCCGTAGACATCCGCCAACGGCATGCGCAGGCCGGAGGCAATGGCTCGCATGGCATCGGGAGTCAGGCGTTCGTCGCGGCGATGGAACTGATCAAGCAGCCACAGAAACGGGGCTGGCTGCTGTCCGGCCATTTCAATCAGTTGACTGTTGCTGTACATGTTGATTGTGGGCCGCGTTGGACCTTGATACAGCCTAGGGGTTGGGAACTGGATCCGTGAATGCCAGTGTACCTGTTGCGATCCTGATGAAGTCAGAAGTTACACGGCCAGAGTTCAAGTACTGGGTTGCAGCGGGTCCCATACGTTTGAACCGGGTCTGCCGGGGCGGTCCGCGTTTACCCATGCTTGTCATGCGTTCGCCAGTCTGACCGGTAGTGCAGATCCCGACAAGGGCGCTGAAGAGGCTGTCCCTTCACCGCAACGCTGGCGTACCGGCCAATAGACGTGGGATGCGACCTGCCGCCAGCGGCGGAAGAGTTTTTCCTTTCCCTGACTCTGTGGTGCGTAGACCTTCCCGAAGCATTCCCGCCGTTTCGCAATGGCGTTCATGGTCAGGCTCATCTCCCAAGGGCGGGACGCTTCTTTGCTCCCCGGTCACTGAACTTGCGGGAATATGGTCAACGGGTGACCCTTTGGCCAAGAAAGATGCCGCGTGAGGCTCTGCAGACTACGTTGCGCGAGCAACGTCCTGTAAAGACCATTGCCGTGGAACCCATGCACGCTCTTGATGATCGACACCACCCTGACAGAGTTGTACCTGAGCATGGATTTGAAGGCGGCGGCCTGCTCGCGCTTGAAGATGAGGTAGGAAATCTTCCAGACGAAGACAGGCTGAAACGGGCTCTGGCCGGCCGTTCTTCGATCATGCCCTTGAACCGGGCCTGTCTGCCACTTGACCGCTCTCGGCAACCTGCACGTGTCTCGCCACTGGAGCCGTTGGCACTCGCGTAGTCCCTAAGCGCCGCGAGCTGGGCGGAAACAGGCAGATCCAAATCCGCCGTTGTCAGGCAGGTGCCTCGACTAGCGGTTCGATGGTGCTGACATTGGTCTTGCCGCGGGCCACGTCCAGGTCGTACATCCGCTGAAGGTTCAGCCAGTAGTCGGGAGTCATCCTCAAGGCCTTCCCGATTCGCAGGGCCGTGTCGGCCGTTATGGACCTCCGGCCATGAACAATTTCGTGGATGCGGATCTGGGGTACGCCTATTGTCTTCGCCAAGCGGTATTGGGTAATGCCCAATTCCTCCATGATTTCCACCAGATGCTCTCCTGGATGGATTGGTTTGGGGCAAGTCATAAACTTCCTCCTCTGTCAGTGGTAGTCGGTGACTTCGATCTCCATTGCACCCCGATCTGTCCAGACAAAGCACACGCGCCATTGGTCGTTGATTCGGATGCTGTACTGGCCTTGGCGGTCTCCGCACAGGGCTTCCAGCCGGTGGGAAGGTGGTATCCGAAGATCTGAGAGCGCGGTTGCCGCCACCACACGCTGTAACCTCACCCGCGCCCGACGCTTGATGTCGGGCGGCAAACGTCGTACCGTTTGCCCATCAAAGAGCTTTTGGGCATTGTCGTTTCCAAATCGGTTCACGGCTGACGATAGTAACGAAAATCGTTACTATCGTCAAGGATGTCTAATGCTGGGTATCGGGCAATCGCATGCAGTCTTGACAGGTCTTTGAACGGGCATTTCCAGTGCCAGCCAGCCTGTTCAAGCGGAGCGGTGATTCCCCAAGGGGTGTGTTGTCCCAGTGCAGTGACGAGTCTCAGCCTTCCGGCCCTCCAATTCTACCCATGGGTAGCGCAACACAATTTCGGCAGGAATCCGATCCTTCGCCATCCCTCTCTGTAGGTGTTTTGAGGACGGAATGCAACAGGGGACAGCCGGACCGCCTTGATCCCACTCGCTGCAGGCGATGCAGAAGTTCTTGTAGTCCGATCGATGGATGCCTGTCGGCAGATCCCACGGCAACCGCGACAGGCAAGCTGCACGACCCACCACGCGCCGCGCGGCTGTCGTCCAGAGTGGGTTGAGCGGCAAGCAGCAGGAGCACGGATTCATCCGCGCTCCCGATGCTCAGATTGCAGGTTAAGAACGTACTGGTGGTCGACCAGAGGGGTGTTTGTCGATCCTTTAGCCCATGGCAGGTGCCGAACTGCCCATGTCGCCGCCCATGGCTCCTCCGCCCATGGCGGCTCCCATGGCACCGTTCGCCTCGGCCTTGGCCCCGGTCTCGACTTTGGACGGCCACTTGCAGCCGCCTTCCTTGTCGGGGCGCACGTGGGCAAACCGATCGGTCTGGATGCCCTTGTAGGCGTAGGGATCGGTTCCGGCCACCATGATGATGTCCCGGAAGTCCGCCATGCCCATGCCCGTACCGGGTTCGGGCAGGCGCCAAGGCAGCAGCGACTCCGCGCTCATGTAGTGGTTGACCAAGGCCCGGCGAAAGCCCGTTTCCGCGTAGTTCGGCAGGGAACGGTGCAGGAGATAGCCGTTGAAGAAGACGACCGAACCGGCCTTGGCCGGCACCATGACCCCGTCATCGTCCGTAAACGGGAAGTCGAAGGCCTCCTGCGCACAGTCGTAACGTTCGTCGTCGTGGTCCCGGAACGGCCACAGGGTGCGGAGGCGGTGGGAGCCCGGAATGGCCCACAGGCAGCCGTTTTCCGGCGTGGCGTCCTCCAGGGCCATCCAGGCGGCGGTCAGCGAACAGTCGCGGGTGGGAATGAACGCCTCGTCCTGGTGCCAAGCCTGGCCCGGCTTGCCTGCGCTCTTGATGAAGAGCATGGATTGCATGCTCTTGACATTGGGGCCAATCAGTTGTGTCAGGCCTTCGACAATGCCGGGCTGGGTGACCGCGTCCAGCATGACGTCGGAAATCTTGTGGGGAAAGTGGACGCACAGTGTGCGTGCGACGATGTCCTCATCGCTCTCGGACGGATCAAAATCAGGCAGGCCCTGCACCAGCCCGCGCTCACCGCGGCAGATCCGGGCCGTCTCGTCGCGCAGACCCTGCAACTCCTCGTCCGACAGGACATCCTCGACCACCAGGTACCCGTTCTCGTGATAGAAGTTGACTTGCTCGTCCGAAAGTAGGCGGACATCCGTTTCGATCATGGGGGCAACAGCCATGTTGGCAATCCTTACTCAAGGGGTTGGTGAGGGACAGGGATCATATAAGAGCGCGGACATCGGCCTTCACCGTCCGGCCAGGCCGGTCAGCTGAATGCCTTGGACAAAGCGCTTCTGGGCTGCGAAGAACAGCACCAGGACGGGCACGATGGTCATGACCGAGGCCGCCATGACCAGGTGCCAGAAGTTGCCGAAGCGGCCCTGGAACCAAAGCAGGCCCAGCTGCAGGGTGAACATTTCGTTGGCCGAGATGTACAGCAGGGGTCCGAGGAAGTCATTGTAGTGCTGCAGGAAGGCGAAGATCGCGATTGTGGCAATCGCCGGACTGCACAGGGGCGTGATGATCTGCCAGAGAATGCGGAAGTTGGCGGCCCCGTCCATGCGGGCCGCCTCGTCCAGTTCCCGCGGCAGCGTCATCATGTACTGCCGCATCAGGAAGATGTAGAAGGCGTACCCGAACCAGGCGGGAATCCACAGGGGATAGAACGTGCCCACCAGCTGCGCGTAGCGGAAGATGATGTACAGCGGAATGATGGTGACCACACCCGGCAGCATGAGGGTGGCAATCAGCATCCCGAACACGGCGTTGCGTCCCGGCCAGTTGATGCGCGACAGGCCGAACCCGACCAGCAGCGAACTCAGAACGCAGCCCGCGGCGCCCATCAGGGTTACATAAAAGGTGTTGACGAAGAACCGCGAGAAGAGGGGCAGCTTCTCGAACACCTGTGGATAGTTGTACCAGCGCGGGTTCTCCGGAATCCACCGGATTGGGGTCTCGAAGACCAGTCCCGGCGGCTTGAGGGCCGTCGAGAACATCCAGACCAGCGGCAGCAGGAAGGAGATGCCCAGCACCCAGCAGATGATGTGCCAGGGCAGGTTGGCGAAACGGGCGGTGCGCATGGCCGTGTCAGTTGCTCGATTCGCTTTCGTAGTAGACCCAGGTGCGGGCGAAGCGGAACTGGATCACGGTAAAGAGCATGATGATGATGAACAGGACCCAGGCCAGGGTGGCCGCATAGCCCATGTCGAACCACTCGAACGCGTTACGATAGATGTGCAGCACCATGAACAGGGTGGAGTCCTGGGGGCCGCCCCTGGTCATGATGAAGGCGTTGGTGAAGACCTGGAAGCTTCCGATGACGCCGATCACCAGGTTGAAGAAGAAGATCGGCGAAATGGCCGGGATGGTCACGTGCAGGAAGCTTTGCCAGGTGTTGGCGCCGTCGATCTGGGCCGCGTCCTTCAGTTCCGGGGACACGCTTTGCAGGCCGGCCAGGAAGATGATCATCTGCGGCCCGACCAGCCACAGACTCATCAGGACGAAGGCCGGGCGCGTAAAGGCGGGGTCGAAGAGCCACTTGATGGGCTCCACCCCGAACCAGCCCAGGATTTGATTGAGAATGCCCCACTCCGGGTTGAGGATCTGGATCCAGACCACGGCGAAGGCCACCGCCGGCGTGATGGAGGGGATGTAGAAGATGGTGCGGTAGACGCCCAGACCCTTCATGGGCTGGTTCAGCAGCAGGGCCAGGCCAAAGGCGGCCAGGAGCTGCAGGGGCACGCTGAAGAAGGTGAAGTAGAACGTGTTGTAGAGCGACTTGTAGAACAGGGGATCGCGCCCGTCCACCAGCTTGGCCAGGTTCTTCATGCCGACGTAGTCGGGCCGGGTAATCAGGTTCCAGTCCAGCACGACCAAGACAAGGGAATAGAGCATCGGCCCCACCCACAGGAGCAGGGCGCCCAGTACGAACGGCAGCGTGAACAGGATGCCGTCGCGTAAATCGCGGCGTTGGGAGGCCGTCATGGCGCGGAGGCAATCACAGGCGGGCGGATTGGGTCCGGTCGATGGTATCCGACTACAGGATGTCCGGATACTGCGGTCCCGAGCAAGGATCGGGACCGGTCGGGCTGTGCACCCGCGGGTGCACAGCCCTGAAGTTTGTGTTGCTTAGGCGCGTTCGGCGTGGTACCGATCGAGGGCCCCCTGAATTTCCTCCTGGGCCGTCTTCACGGCCGTGTCCGCAGTTTCCTGCAAACCAAGGAGCTTGTCCCACAGCGATGTGATGGCTGCGCCGCCGTAGGCGTGCAGTTCGGCGCCTTCGCCGAAGACCACCGGTGTGGCCCCTTCCGCCATGGAGTTCGCAAAGGCGGCGGTGTTCTCGAAGTTGTACTTCTCGCTGGCAATCGGGGCCCACAGGTTCTCAATGTTGCGCGGCGTGCCGCACAGGCGGCCACCGTTGGCAATGATGGCCTGCCCTTCATCGCTCAGGATGAAGTCGACCACGCGCCAGGACTCGTCCTTGTGTTCGGACGGGGTCGTGATGCAGTGGCCGTGCACATGGCCGAAGGTGTAGTTGGTGGCGTCCACCCCGACCGGAGCCAGTGCCACGTCGAAGTTGATGCCTTCCTCGGTCGTGGCCAGCTCGCCGTACAGGCGCGGCATGAACCAGGGACCCTCCAGCACCATGGCCACGCGTCCGGTGTCCACGCCGACGCCGCCGCCCGCGATCACGTCCGGTCCCGGGGACCAGCCGTTGGCGATGGTGTCGTAGACCACGAACTGCAGGCCTGAAATCACGTCCTCGTGGTCCCAGCGGGCCTCGGTGGGCTCGACAATCGTGTCCCACTCCACATGGCCGTTGCGACGCATGAAGTTGGCGCAGCGGCCGTACCCGCCGTTCCAGCCGGCCGCCTGGGCCCAGCCGTAGGTCTTGGAACCCTCCTCTTCGTATGACAGCGTCTCGATGGTGGACTTGAAGTCATCCCAGGTCCAGCCGGCCGCCGGGTAGGCCACGCCCTTGGCGTCGAAGATGTCCTTGTTGTAGTAGATGACCAGCGGACCCGTGTCGGTCGGGGTCATGTAGGTGGACCCGTCCCATTGGGTCATGCTGTCGTAGTTCTCGTTGTGCGGGAACTTGTCGCCGGAATCCGTGGCGGCAATGAAGTCGTCCAGGGGCGCCAGGACGCCGTTTTCGGCGTAGGACTGGAACTGCCAGCCCTGGTAGTAGAGGATGTCCGCAGAGGTGTTGCCGGCAAAGTTGGCCTGGATTTTCTGGTAGTAGCCGCCGGGATACTGCTCCACGGTGACATTGAGGTCGTCGTTGGCCGCCATGAAGGCGTTGACCATATTGTCGTAGACCACGGCATCCTGCACATCGGCCCAGGCGGACAGACGCAGGTCCACCACTTCGGCGGAGGGTGCGGCCCCGTCGCCGGTCGCCGCCGGTGCGCCCGGTGCGGCACAGGCCGCGGCCAAGCCCAGGCCGCCGGCCACCGCCGTCAGGCGCAGAAAGCTGCGCCGGCTCAATCGATTCTGGATTCGTTCGGACATAGCGTCGCTCTGCTCCTTGGCTGACAACACTTAACAAAAAGAGGAAATCCGCTCGCGGCCAAGCATCCTGTCTCGGCCGTGCGGCCAAGCCACAGGTGCCCCGCAGGAGGGAATACCCTCGACAGGACTCGAACCTGTGCTCCCGGCTCCGGAGGCCGGTGCTCTATCCAACTGAGCTACGAGGGCTGGAAAGCGGGATTATACCAATGGATCCCGGCTGAAACCCGGGACCGTGCAACTGGCGCGGCGCGAACCTGCGAGCGGCATCAACCGGGGTTGCCGCCGCTGATGGCCGGAACGAAGTGAATTTCGCTGTCCGACGAGACCTCACTGCCCAGTTTTTTAGTCTTGATGATCCCGTCCACGGCGATGGCAATGCCCGGCCGCACGCGGTCCCCGTCGAACAGACGGGCGCGAATGCCGGGACACTCCGCCTCGAGGTTGTCGAGGACTTCGCGGATCGTTGTGCCGGGAACGTCCAGATTCTCCCGGCCCCCGCTCAGGGAGCGCATCAGGGGCGGAATCCAGACGCTGGGCATGGGTGGTGTCCCCGGTGCCGGACCGGCGCCTAAGCAAGGGCCGGTCCGGTGAGGAAGATGGGTTCAGGCGCCGCCGTTCTGGAGTTCCAGGACCTTGCCCGGCGACATCGGCAGTTCGGCGGGCCGGATGCCGAGGGCATCGTGCAGGGCCGCGGCCAACGCGCCGGCCGGCGGGACAATCGGGGTCTCGCCGCAGCCGCGCACGCCGTAGGGGTGGTCCGGCCAGGGGACCTCCACCAGCACCGTTTCAATCATCGGCAGGTCGAGTGCCGTGGGCATGCGGTAGTCCAGCAGGCTGGCGTTGAGCAGCTGTCCGTCCTCGGAGTAGATGTACTCCTCGTTGAGCGCCCAGCCGATGCCCTGGGCGACGCCGCCCTGGATCTGGCCCTCGACGTAGCTGGGATGGATGGCCTTGCCCACGTTCTGCAGGGCCGTGTAGCGCAGGATGTCCACCTTGCCCGTATCGGGGTCCACCTCGATGTCCACGATGTGGACGCCGAAGGCGGCGCCCCACTCGGGCGGGGCCACGGATGCCGTGCCGACAATCGGTTCGCCGGCGGCATCGGCCTTTTGGGCCACTTCGTTGAAGGGCATCGACGTGCCGTTGTGGGAGAAGACGCCGTCGCGGTAGGACACTTCGGAGGCGTCCACTTCCATCAGGTCCGCGGCGCGGCGCGTCATTTCCTCCTTGAGCACCACGCCCAGTTCGTGGACGGCCATGCCGGTGACGGCGGTGGTGCGGCTGCCGCCGGTCAGGTCGGTGTAGCCCACCGCGCCGGTGTCGGCCACGCGGGTGTTGATCTGCTCGTACGGGATCTCCAGGGTTTCGGCCAGTTGCATGGCGATGGAGGCGCGCGTGCCGCCGATGTCGGTCGAGCCTTCCATCAGGTTGATGGAGCCATCGCCATTGACGTGGGCCGAGGCGCTGGACTTGCCGCCCCAGTTCATCCAGTATCCGGCCGCCACGCCCCGGCCCCGGTTGGCGCCTTCCAGCGGCGTGGCGAAGTGTGGATGGTCGATGGCCATCTCCAGGGTTTCCTTCAGGCCCACGCGTCCGTGGGGCAGGCCGTTGACCTGTCGGTCGCCCTCCTCCACCGCGTTGAGCAGGCGGAATTCCAGCGGACACATGCCGACGGCCCGCGCCAGTTCGTCCACGACGGACTCGGAGGCGAAGGCCGCATTGGTGCCGCCGGGCGCCCGGTAGGGGGAGGCCTTGGGCTTGTTGACGAGCACGTCGTAGCCGTCCAGCGTGACGTGGGGAATCTTGTAGGGAGCCAGGATCACGAGCGAACCGGACGGGACCGGGGACCCCGGATAGCCACCCGCCTCGTAGGCCATGGAAACCTCGCCCGCGGTGATGCGCCCGTCCTTGGTGGCGCCCATCTTGACTTTGATGTGGGAGCCGGATGTCGGGCCCGTGGCCTTGATGACGTCGGTGCGCGACATGCAGACCTTGACCGGCTTGTTGCCGGCCTCGCGGGACAGGATGGCGGCCACCGGCTCGACATAGACCGGGATCTTGCCACCGAAGCCGCCGCCGATCTCGGTCGGCACGACCGTGATTTCCGCGACCGGCTTTTCCAGGATGCTGGCCAGCTGGCCGCGGGCCGCGAACGCGCCCTGGGTGCTGGTCCAAACCGTCAGTTGCCCGTCCGCGTTCCACTGGGCCGTGGACGCGTGGGGTTCGATGTAGCCCTGGTGCACGGTGGCGGTGTCGAATTCCCGCTCAATGACCACATCCGCTTCCGCGAAGCCCTGTTCGATGTCTCCCAGCTGGTGCCGGAAGTGGGCGGCGACGTTGGTTTCGGCATCGGCCTGTTCGCCCAGGCCGTCGGTGCGCAGTTCGGGGTGCAGGATGGGCGCGCCGTCGGCCATGGCCTCCTGCACGGTGCGGACGGCCGGCAGGACCTCGTAGTCCACTTCAATCAGGGCGACCGCGTCCTCCGCGGTGCCCAGGTCCACGGCGGCCACCGCCGCCACGGCGTGGCCGTCGTAGAGCGCCTTGTCGCCGGCCAGCACGTTGTTGGAGGCGTAGCGCATGTTGGCGCTGCCGCCTTCGCCCAGTTCCTCGATCACGTCGCCCAGCTGCGGCAGGTCGGCGCCGGTCACCACCGCGCGCACGCCCGGCAGGGCCTCGGCCTTGGAGGTGTCGATGCTCCGGATGCGCGCGTGGCCGTGCGGACTGCGCAGCACCACGCCGTAGAGCATGCCCGACATCTGCGTGTCGTTGCCGTAGACCGCCCGGCCCGTGACCTTGTCCACGCCGTCGGGGCGCAGCGGACGCGATCCGATTACCTTGAATTGCCCATCACTGGCCATGGTGTTAGCTCCTGGTTTTAGGCGGAGAGGACGTCTGCGGAGTCCTGAACCGCCCGGACGATCTTGTCGTAGCCGGTGCAGCGGCAGAGGTTGCCGGCCAGCCACAGGCGGATTTCGTGTTCGGACGGGTTCGGGTTTTCATCCAACAGGGCCTTCGAGGAGACGATGAAGCCCGGTGTGCAAATGCCGCACTGGAGGGCGGCGTGTTCGAGATACTTTTCCTGGATGGGGTGCAGGCCTTCGCCGGGCCAGGTATCCGCCACGCCCTCGATGGTCAGGACATCGCGTCCCTCGATTTCCACGGCCAGCACCAGGCAGGAATTGACGAGCACGCCGTCCAGGATGATGTTGCAGGCGCCGCAGTTGCCGTTGCCGCAGCCTTCCTTGGCACCGGTCAGCTCGAGCGTGTCCCGCAGGACTTCCAGAACGGTCTGCCGGGGTTCGCACAGGAACGCCTTCGGCTCCCCGTTGATGGTGGTGTTGACGACGGTTTTCTTGCTCACTTAGTGGGTTCTCCTCCGGGGCCCGGACACGGGCAGGTTGGACTAAGGCGATGGTTCTTGGGGATTAGCTGCGGGCTCGGTCGACGGCAATCTGCAGGGCGCGTCGGGTGAGCACGTTGGACAGGTGCTTGCGCTGGGCGACGGTGCCCCGCATGTCGCTGATGGGCTTGGCGGCCTGTTCAGCAAGGCGGCCGACCTCGGTGATGAGGGCTTCCGACAGTGCCTGGCCGGCCATGGCGTCGCTGCACTCCTGTACAAACAGGGGTATCGGAGCCACGGCGCCCAGGGAGACGCGTCCCTCGACGACCGTGTCGCCGTCCAGGACCACCGACACGCCGGCTCCGACCACGGCGATGTCCATTTCGTTGCGCGGAATGAACCGCAGGTAGCCGGCTCCGAAACCGGCCGGCGGCGTCGGCAACGACATGCTGACCAGCAGCTCGCCGATTTCCAGGACGTTGCTGCCCGGACCGGTGCAGAAGTCTTCGATCGGAACCGAACGGCTGCCGTCGGGGCCGAAGATGTTGGCGACGGCCTTGTGGGCAATCAGGTTGGGGATCGAATCGGCGGCCGGGGAGGCGTTGCAGAGGTTGCCGCCGAAGGTGGCCCGCCCCTGGATCTGGGTCCCGCCAATCAGCGAGGAGGAGTCGTGCAGGGCCGGGTAGTTGTTCCGTACCATCTCGCTGGCGTTCAGGATATGGCAGGGCACGGCCGCGCCGATGGTGAGGCCGGAGTCGTCCAGGTCGAGGACGTTGAGTTCGTCAATCTTCTTGATGTCGACGATGACGGAAGGATCCCCCTTCCCGTCCTTCATGGCGGCCAGCAAATCGGTGCCGCCGCTCAGGATCGAGGCATTGCCGTTCTGCGAGGCAAGCACGGCGACGGCCTCGTTGAGACTGGTCGGCGCAGCGTAGTCGAAAGCGTGCAACTCAACACCTCCCGGGTGTCCGGATCATGTGATTTTGATGTGCGTTTGAAGCCAAGTGAATTCGGCTGGAAATGTTAGCACAGTAAATCGGGCGGCCTGCCGTATGACAAGGGCGAGATCAGGGCAAGCGCATTCAACGCCACGGGCGCACAGGATCGTTGTGCTGGACGCCTGCAACTCGTCGCGGCACAGAGAAAACACGCCGGCCGGAGCATCGGGTGGTGTGCGAACGGGCCGAACCCCAAAGCCTGCTCACGGGTCCGTCGAAACAGAATGCGATTGCCTTGAGGTCGGGGTCCTGTTCCACGGTTGCCGGCAACCGCGTCGGGATGCGGTTGTCCGCAAGCAGGGGGGCAGCCATCTGTGCATCTCCGTTTGCTGCTGTCATGTGAAGGGACGCGAACCGATTTCACGAAGACCCGGGACCCCCTGCGGCATGCGGCGGCGCGTCCTTGCCTAGCCCATCTGCACCCCAGCATTCGATGGTTTCGTCAGGACGTACGCCGCAGGTATAGCGGCGTCCTGCACTGACGGTTGTGAACTTGCCGCCTGGCGGCGTTGCCTGGCCCTGATTGTTCTCACCCCAGCAGGTCAGGGTGCCGTCGATCCGTAGGGCGCAGGTGTGGCTGTCCCCGGCGCTGACGGCGACGAACCGTCCGGCTGGCGGTGCCGCCTGGCCAAACCCGTTCCACCCCCAGCAGGTCAGGGTGTCGTCGATCCGTAGGGCGCAGGTGTGGCTGCCCCCGGCGCTGACAGCGACGAATCGTCCGATTGGCGGCGTTGCCTGACCGGACCCGTACCCGTTGTCACCCCAGCAGGCCAGAGCGCTGTCGATCCGTACCCCACAGGTGTGGCTGCCCCCGGCGCTGACGGTCGTGAACTTGCCGCCCGGTGGCGCGGCTTGGCCGGATTCGTTCCAACCCCAGCATTGGATCGTGGCGTCAATCCGTAGGGCGCAGGTGTGGTTGCCCCCGGTGCTGACGGTTGTGAACTTGCCGCCCGGTGGCGCAGCTTGGCCAAGCTCGTTCCGACCCCAGCATTGGATCGTGCCGTCGGCCTGCATCCCGCAGGTGTGGCTGCCCCCGGCACTGACGACGCTGAACTGTCCGCCCGGAGGTACCACCAGTCTGGCTTCGGGCAGTGTGTTGCCCGAATTGGAACTCCAGCACTGGACAGTGTTGTCGGTCCGCACGCCGCAGGTGTGACGGTTCCCGGCACTGACGGCGACGAACCGTCCGCCCGGCGGTGCAGCCTGGCCGTACAGGTTCTTACCCCAGCACTGGACGGTATTGTCGGTCCGCACACCGCACGTGTGACTGCCCCCGATGCTGACGGTCTTGAAGTCCGGACTCGGTGACAACACCTCCAACCCCCAGCACTGGACAGTGTTGTCGGTCCGTATCCCGCAGGTGTGTAAGAAGCCGGTACTGACGGTCGTGAACCTGCTGGCCGGCGGCGCAGCCTGACCATACTCGTTTGCACCCCAGCACTGGACGGTATTGTCGGTCCGTATCCCACAGGTGTGCCTAGCTCCCTCGCTGATGGTCTTGAACTTGCCGCCCGGCGGCGTGGCCTGGCCATGCCCGTTGTGACCCCAGCACCGAACAGTGTCGTCGACCCGCACGACGCAGGTATGTGCACCTCCGGCACTGACGGTCTTAAACTTGCCGCCCGGCGGCGTGGCCTGGCCAAACTCGTTCCATCCCCAGCACTGGATGGTGTCGTCGGTCCGCACACCGCAGGTGTGGCTGCCCCCGGCGCTGACGGTCTTGAACTTGCCACCCGGCGGCGTGGCCTGGCCGTACTCGTCCCATCCCCAGCACTGGATAGTGTCGTCGGTCCGCACACCGCAGGTATAGCTGCCCCCGGCGCTGACGGTCTTGAACTTGCCGCTCGGCGGCGCAGCCTGGCCCTTGTCGTTCTTGCCCCAGCAAAGGACGGTGTCATCGGTCCGCACGCCGCAGGTGTGGCTGCCTCCGGCACTCACGGAGACATATCTCTGGTTCGGCAGTGCCGGCTCCGCAGCGTGCTCGAACAGCCTCGCCACCCGGGCGTGGCCCTGTATGACGGCGTTGTCCAAGGGTGTGTCCCCCCAACTGTCCACCATGTTTGACATCGCGCCATAGGCCAACAACAGCGACGCGACCTGCTCATGGCCAAACCATGCAGCAAGGTGCAACGGCGTGCTTCGCGGGACATTGATTACGTCCGGGTTGGTGCCATGTTTGAGCAGCTGATCGGCCACCAGGACATGCCCGTGCCGCGCCGCGTGGTGCAGCGCTGTTTCACCGTTGTCGTCCACCACGTTGGGATCCGCGCCGTCCGCTAGCAGGCGCGTAACGGCCAGTGTGTTCCCGTTCCGTGCCGCCGCGTGCAAGGACGCGAGGGGGGTACCCGGCGATGCGGATGTTGCCGGAACATTCGGCGGTGTCGCCTTGCCATGCCCGGTGTGACCCCAGCACTGGACCGTGCCGTTGGTCCGCACGCCGCAAGCGTGGTAATGCCCGGTGTCGACAGTCGTGAACTCACCGCCCGGCGGTGTCGCCTTGCCATGCTCGTTGTGACCCCAGCACTGGACCGTGCCGTCGGTCCGCACGCCGCAGGCGTGGCTATATCCGGCACTGACAGTGACGAACCTTCCTACTGGCGGTCTCATCCAGCCGGCCCCGTTCGCACCCCAACACAGGAGCGTGCCTTCGGTCCGTATGCCGCAGGTAAGTTCACCTCCGGCACTTACGGCAACGAACCTTTCTACCGGCGGAATCGCTTGGCCGTAGCTATTCCGTCCCCAGCACTGGGCGGTGCCGTCAGTCCGCACGCCGCAGGTGTGGAATGCTCCGGCACTAACGGCGACAAACCGTCCGCCCGGCAGCGTCGCCTGACCATCATTGTTCCGTCCCCAGCACTGGACGGTGCCGTCAAACCGCACGCCGCAGGTGTGGGATTCCCCGGCACTGACGGCGACAAACCGTCCGCCCGGCGGTGTTGCCTGACCATCATCGTTCCGTCCCCAGCACTGGACGGTGCCGTCGATCCGCACGCCGCAGGTGTGTTCGCCTCCGGCACTGACGGCGACGAATCGTTCAACCGGTGTCGCCGCTTGGCCGTGGTAGTCCCAACCCCAGCACCGGACTGTGTGGTCGGACTGCACGCTGCAGGTGTGGTGCCATCCGGCTCCGACTGCAACAAACCGCGTTCGGGTCTGCAAGCCGACCGCTCCCGAAGTCCCTGTCGGCAAGGCCATGGTCCAAACCAAGGGTTTCCCCTGCTTGCCATTGGGACGGGTGGACTTCGGGCAGCCGAGTCCGACACAGCCGGCAATGCGGTCCCGGAGTCCGATCTCTTGAGGACCGGCGTGGCCAAAGCCGAAGACACCCTCGGCAAGGACTGGGGAACCCTCGGTGCCGGCAAGCAGGCAGAGGCCCCGGAACATATCCCAACCCACGTAGCCATCATCCCCGGTGGGGACTGTGTCACAACCGTTCCCCGCCCATTCCCAGGCACGCCGTCCGGAGGCAGGGTCCCAAGACAGGGGGTTTGGGTAGTCGGGCGCTGGTCCCGGTCCGCGGGACCGGAGTACGTCTCGTCCGCCCGACAGTTCCGCAACGGGCGGTGTGCGATTCCAAGGCCGAAGCCCATCGGGGAGGGACGGTTCGGGCGACGCATCCCGCATCTCGGCTGCGCCAGATCCGGCGACGACCAGGGCCGCATGCGTCTTCTGAATGGCTCGGTCCTGCACGGGGCCGGCACAGGCCGATATCCCCAGGCACGCAAGCAACAAGGTGATCAAGGATAGGCGCATGACGAAACGGGTCCCGGACTGCGTGGCTTGGCGCGGTAATCCAGTCGGGGTCTGAAGCCGAGCAACCGCATCGGGTTCGGGGATGGGCTCCATCCGCGGTGTAGGGGGCATCGTATCCCCACCGTTGGGGCGCGTCGGCACGCGGCATCCCGCTTGGACCATCATCCACGTTAGCACGCGACTTAGATCCTTGAACGGGCCGGGTCCGCGTTTGGCATGGTTTCAGTCTCGTTGATGTGGGTAATCCCACCCACTGCAGGTGGGTCGGCTCCCTGCGCCCCATCGCGTCCGGCACCGGCTGTATGGACAACATTCGGCACAGCGCGCCCGTGCTGCCTGTGGCCCCTGGACCAAAATCAACGAAACTGAAACAATGACCCGATCCCGGCTGTCAGCCCTTGACAGCCCCCAGGGTTACGTTGGTGAGAAGAGACTTGCGGCCTGCTATGAAAATAACGACCACGGGTAGCGTGGCGATGAACGCACCGGCCAGAATCATGCCGTACTCGATTTTGTACAGCCCGACCAGTGTGGCCAGCCCGATCGGGAACGTGAATTTCTCCGTGGAGCGCAGAACGATCAAGGGCCACAGGTAGTCGTTCCAGCTGGCCAGAAAGGTCAGCACCGCCAATACGGACAAGGCACCGCGGCTGAGCGGCAAGCCCAGACGCGCGTAGATCCCCAACTCGGATGCCCCGTCGATGCGGGCGGCGTCCAGCAACTCGTCGGGCACCGACAGCATGTTCTGCCGCATGAAGAAGGCCCCGAAAGCGGTCACCGCTCCGGGTACCACGATGGCCAGGTAGCTGTCGATCCAGCTGATCTTGACCATAAAGAGAAAGAGTGGCACCAGGGTCATCTGGAACGGGAACGTCAAGGTGGCCAGCAAGGCCAGAAAGAGGGTCCGCTTGCCGCGGAACTCGTACTTGGCAAAGCCCCAGCCCACCATGGTGGCCACCCACAGGGCCAACACGGTCTGCGACACGGCCACGAAGGCGCTGTTGCCGAACTGCCGCAGATAGGGGATCTGCTCCCCGGCCAGGAGCCGCGCGTAGTTCTGTCCCGTGGGTTCCAGGGGCCACCAGGTCAGGGGCAGGGCGAAAATGTCGGAATCGAACTTGAACGAGCCGGAAATCATGTACACGAAGGGGGCGCCGGTGAGCAGGACGCCCAGGAAGAGCACGATGTAGGTCAGGATCGAATCAACGCCGACACGCGGGCTGGCCTGCCCTTGCGCCGCGGCGGTCGGGTGCCGGCTGGCCATTCAGATCTCCCGAAACATGCCCAGGATGCGTACCTGGACGAACGTCAGGACCAGAATGATGAGGGCCAGGGAAATGCCCAGGGCGGCGGCGTAGCCGAACTTGAGGAACCGGAAGCCGTTCATGTAGAGCAGCATGGTCATGAACAACCCCCCGTTGTCGGGACCGCCGGCGACGTCGCCGGTGAGCAGCGCCGGCTCCGCAAACAGGTTGTAGGAGCCAATGATGGCGAAGGTCATCACGAAGATGATGACGGGACGCAGCAACGGCAGAATGATGTGCCGGAACAGGGTCCAGCGGCCGGCCCCGTCTATGATGGCGGCCTCCTTGATTTCGGCGGGGATGTTCTGCAGCCCGGCCATGAAATACAGGGCGTTGATGCCCGTCCAGCGCCACAACCCCAGCAGGATGATGGCCGGCAGGATGAACTCGGCGTCCAGCAGCCAGCGGATTTTCTCGAATCCCAGCGGCGCCAGGATCATGTTGTTGATCAGTCCGTATTCATGCTCGAAGACCAGACCGAAGATGATTGCCACCACCACGCCCGAGGTGATGTTGGGGGTGAAGTAGAACAGGCGGAAGAACTCGCGCCATTTCAAGCGCCTGCGTGTCAGCAGCAGCGCCAGGCCCAGGGCCGCGGGCACGATCAACAGGACGCTGCCCAGGGCGTAGTAGGTGGTGTTGCCCAGGGCCTTGCGGAACAGATCGTCCTGCAGCAAATCCAGATAGTTGCCGAGCCCGATGAACACGGGCGTGCTGCCGATGCCCGTCATCTGGAACAGGCTGAGACGAGCGGCCCAGAGCACCGGAAACAGGTAGAAGATTCCGTATCCGATGAAGAAGGGGCTTATGAAGAGGTAGGGGGCGAACTTGCGCGACCTCAGGCCCATGGCAAACGGTGGGGCACGCCGCCGGGACCGGGCAAGGCCCCGGCGGGCAACAAACAGCTGTAGGCGGGTGGGATCAGGCTTCCGCGGCCATGGTGTCGCGGATCTGGTTGGCCACCTCGGAAAAGACGTTGGCGGGCGTCTCTTCCAGGTCGTAGATGGCCTGCCACTTGGCTCCCAGCAGGGTGTTCATCTCCGAACGGAAGGGACTTTGATACTGCGCGGGCATGCCGGGCGCCACTTCGGCAAACACGCCTCCCAGATCCTGGCCGGAGAAATATTCATCGGCGAAATGCAGGCGCTCGTTGTCCATGGCCGGAATGTAGTGCGGGAACAGGTTGGTCATTTCGTAGCGGCGCACATTGCCCTCCACCGAGAGCATGGTGTACTGCACGAAGTCCCAGGCCTCTTCCACGAAGTCGCTGGTCTGGACGATGCAGGCTCCCGTGCCTCCGTAGCAACTGGTCTGGGAGCCGCCTTCCTCCCAGACGGGCAGGGGGCGTGCCTTCCACTTGCCGGAGAGATCCGGTGCGTTGTCCTTGAAGAACCCCGCGTACCAGTCCGCGCCGGTCTGGGTCAGGTACTTGCCTTCGTTGATGGCGGCCCACCAGGCGTCCCCGGCCGGCTGCTGATTGGCGATGCCGTGCACATCCCGCAGTGCCAGCAGCCAATCCATGGTTTCGATGCAGATGTCCGAATCCAGGGTGATGTTGCCGTCGGCATCGAAATAGTCGGCGCCGCGCTGGCGGACATAGAGTTCCGCAGGGGCCGAGAAGCTGATGGCCTTGACGTCATCCGTGGAGACTGCCTGACCGGCCGCGATGAAGTCGTCCCAGATGACGAGGGCGTCCATGTCCACCCCGGCGGCTTCGAAGACATCGGCCCGGTAGTACAGCACCACCGGCGTGAGGGCGTGCTCCACCCCGTAAATCTTGCCCTTGTAGCTGTACAGGGCTTCCCGGTTCAGGATCAGATCCTCAAGATAGCCGCCCTCACTCAGCCGATCCTTGATGTCCACCAGGCCGGGATCGGCACCGCGCAGGAAGCCGCCGAAGCGGCCCTGTTCCAGATCCGCGATGTCCGGAGCGCCGACGCCGCCGGTCTGCAGGGCGATCTGAACCTTGTCGTGCATGTCGGTGTAGGCGATCTCGGACACGTCGAGGTTGAAGTCGAAGTCGACCTCGGCCTGATAGTCCTCGCCCATGGAGCGGAACCAGCGCGCGTGGGTGTTGACGAAGGTCCAGATCTCCAGGTCCACCGCGGCAGCGGCCGCTCCGCCGTCCGCGGACGGCGTGACCGGGGCACAGGCGGCAAGCAATGCTCCAGTCAGGGCCACGCCGGTGCTTTTGAGAAAGGTACGTCGAGACAAATGCTTGGACATGCTGAATATCTCCTTGACTTCGGGCGGGAACGCCGGAGCACGCCGGCGTTTGTAGCGACATTGGCCTCAATCATACAAAAAGCCGTGAACGGCCATGATGCGGTGTTCCCGGGCTGTCCAGAAGGTGTCGGGGCATGGTTCCGCAGGCCGGGGCAGATGTATTGCCGGCCGGAGAAAAAAGCCCCTTTTGGAGGTGTTCGCAGGTGGACTCCCAGTCTCATGAGACTCCGTGGATGCATCAGGGATCCGGTGCTGGTCCACCGGACCAGCACCGGATGTTCACGTTGGCCGACTTGGGGCCGACCGGTGAACATGCCACCGCGGCCTCTCAGGCGGCAGGCGCGACAAACCCGTATTGGGCCCGGGCCTGTTCCGGCGACAGATACCCCTGGTCCACGTCCCGGGCAATCAGGCCATGGGGCCGCAGGTGGGCCGGCCCAAAACCTCCGCCACCCCCTATGCATAGCTCCACCACGTCTCCGGGCTGCAGGAGAATCGGGGGAAAGCGCTCCACCGGTTCCCCATTGATGCGCACTTTCCCCATGGCTCCGGGTCCGCCCTCCGCCAGGCCGGGCGGTACGGTGGCCACCCGATCCGGGGTCAGGTTGAACATCATGGGTTCCTGTCCCACATGCTCGAAGACAATCACCTGTCCCATACCGCCCCTATGCCGGCCGGCGCCGGCGCTGTCGGTCCACAGCTGCTTGGCCCGAAAGTGCAGGGGAGCCTTGGTTTCCAAGACCTCACAGGGCGTGATCGTGGAATTGTTGGGCCAGGCCACCGGCAGCATGCCGTCCATGGTCGGCTGGCCACCGCGTCCCCCGTGGGGCAGCATGTCCACCAGATAGTTCCCGTACGGCTCCTCGGCGCCCGACAGCACGAAGGGCCAGATGCCTCCGTTGCTGGCCTGAACCTGGTCTCCGAAGACGGCATGGAGGGCTCCAAAGATGCACTGGTTCAGGTTGTTGGTGGTCTTGGCCCGGGCCTTGACCGGAGCCGGGAATTGGGCATTCAGGATGGAACCGACAGGGGGATTGACGGCAATGGGCCGAAAAAGGCCCTCGTTGTTGGGCGTGTCCGGTACCAGTGCGCACTTGAAGGGGAAGACTACGGTGGCGTACGTGGTGTTGTACGAGGCATTGATGGCCGCAGCCTCCGTCTGGTCCGAGGTGCCCGCGAAGTTCACCTCGATTTCATCCCCCCTTATGGTGACCTGGGTACGCAGCCAAACACGTTCAAGGTAGCCGTCGATTTCCAGCTCGTGCCGATAGCAGCCGTCGGGCAGCGCCGCGATCCGGTTGCGCATCAGCTGCTCGGAACGGGTCAGGATGGTTTGCGCCAAGTCGTCCAGATGCGTCATGCCGTAGTCGTCGAGGAATTCCTCGATCCGCCGGGTAGCGATCAGCGCGGCACCGGCCATGGCGCGCAGGTCCCCCAGAAGCAGATCGGGTGCGCGGCAATTGGCTCCGATCAGGGAGAAGGCCAGTTCATTCTCCCGTCCTGCCTCGAACAGCTTGAAGGGAGCCATCCGCAACCCTTCCGCGAATACGTCGGACCCTTCAATCTCGTTGGGATGGCCGCCCACATCGGACATGTGGGATACGGTGCCCATGTAGGCAATGACCCGTCCGGCGTGAAAGATGGGCATGAGGAGCACATAGTCCGGCAGATGACCGGTTCCCTGCCATGGATCATTGGTTGCCAACACGTCGCCGGGCTGCAGTTCGTGGTCGGGAAAACGGCGCAGCAACTCCCGGGCGGTCCGGGGCAGAACCACGCAGAAACTGGGTGAGCTCCATGTGGACTGGCAGAGCGATGCCCCGTGACGATCCGTCAGGATGCAGGCAAAGTCGCGGCTTTCACTGAGGATCGTGGAGAACGTGGTGCGCACGATGATCTCATCCACTTCGTTCAGGATGCTGATCAGGCGCTGCCACAGGATTTCCAGTTCGACGGCACCAAAATCTTTCATGGGTTCAATACGCCTGATTGGGTCCTTCCGTTCGTTGGTCCGGCCAGCGCAAGGCTGTCGTCATCGATGGGACAGGATGTCGGTGGTCGACACCGCTTCGGGGTTGTCGCCGCGCTGGCTCTCGATGACGATACGACTGCTGTCGTCCCTTCGGGCGGTCTCCACATCCAAGACCACGTTGTCGATGGTCGTGACTGCAATTCCATGGTCGTCCGTTAAGCGGTCAGTCGGGGTGGCCTTCCGGGTCATTCCAATTCGCCCTCCTGCGCCTCGTCCAACGTCTCCAGCACACGGACCAGTCCGTGCAGGGATTCTGTCGTTTCCTCGATTTTAGCTCTCAACACGTCCATGGACATGGGGAACGGAGCGCCGCCGTGGCTGGTGGTGTAGACACGCTCGTCGTTGGCAATCCAGCCGACGTTGTCCAGCTCCCAACCCGTATGCGGAATGGTGAACCGTTCCCGCACGCCGGATGGTATGTGGCGCTCCTGATTCCGTTCCCACTCACGCATCCTGTTCATCCTCCCTTGATTCCAAAAGCTGGATCCGCGCAATGGGAATGTCCCGCAGCACGATCCCATTCCGCACCGGTTCTCCGGTGGCCCGAACCCGGGGCATTGTGGGCGATCGTCGTGCGCGCAGCGCGGTCGCACACCCAGAGATTCAGGATCGCTCATTGATAGGTATACCGGTACGCGGTACACTACACCATGATTCGAAGCTTCCGCCATCGCGGTCTCAGGCGCATGTTCGAACGCGGCGATGCGAGCAGGATAGGTCCCGACTTGGCCAGTCGCGTTGCGCTCGTCCTAGCGGACCTTGATGATTTCGGACCTCAATCTCCCCGGCTACCGCCTTCACCCGCTAAAGGGCGCTCTGAAGGGGTTCTGGAGCATCTCGGTTTCCGGCAACTGGCGAATGATCTTTCGTTTTGATGATAGCGATGCTTACGATGTTGACCTTGTCGACTACCACTAGCAAGAGGCGGCAACATGGCCATGTTCAATCCCCCGCACCCCGGACGGAGCATCCAGGAGAACTGTTTGGACCCCCTCAACTTGAGTGTGACCGATGCGGCGCGAGTCCTAGGGGTCGCCCGCCACACACTCTCCCGGGTTGTGAATGGACACGCAAGCATTTCTCCGCAGATGGCAATTCGGCTGGAGAAGGCAGGTTGGTCCAATGCCGAGTTCTGGTTGCGTCGGCAGACCACATGGGATCTCGCGCAGGCGCGCAAGAACGAAGATCGGATCAACGTCGAGCGATACGTCCCGGAGCGTCAATAAGTCCTTTTTGCCAGACAGCCGGATAGGTAAGCCTTGACTGCTGAGCGAGGAATGTATAAAGCATTGCTCACTGCACAATGCAACGTGATCTGCTTCTGGGCCGAAAAAAAGCAATCAATACGTCTTGGACGTCCGTAGGGGCGAACGTCAGAGCCTTCTACTCAGCAACCGTGTTGGGTGTCAAGCCTTGGCTGCGGGAATAGAGTCCTGTTGCCAAGCCGCTCGGTTCCGGCACACCGGGTTAAGTGATAGAGAAGCAACTTGTGTGAGGTCGCGCCGAGCCCTACCTGCTTGGGACCCTGCGGACTCGAACGGGTGTGGGAGGCACGGATGGCGGGGTGGTGACGGGAGGTTGCCAAGGCTACACCGACTCTCAGGCACCCTTTCCGGCATCGATTCGGGGGCGTGACCGAGAGCCTGCGAGCCAGTGCCGGCAACACCAACGGTTCCTTTCCCAGGCTTTGGATCAGTTGGGACGTCTCCTGATAAGTGCCTGCGTCGCTACTGCCCGTCGTTCGTTCAAAGTGACACTCATGAAGCTCGTGATGGTGTCTTCGGCCCGATCAATCCAGGAATGGGCCTCCGTCACCGTGAACTGGCGGCGGGCATCATAGTCCGCGGCGTGCCGGGCATCTTGCAGCCCTGCGAACGCTGCTATGAATTTTTGTACGGGAGGTGAGAACCGATGGCGATCCTGTTCGAGGTTTCTTCTGGCTTGGTTGTGGTCAAGGCCGCGTCGAACGCGGTGCCATGCGTGTTCCAGCAGCGGATCGGTCGGCGGCCCGATCAGACAGTCGGCGTTGCTGTTTGCCAAGGCGTGGAACACGGCATAGTACGCCGTGCTCACTGACCTTCTCAGGGCATCCGGTAGTGGAGCGGTATCCGAGTCCGACATGCTCGCCAGTAGACGACTGGCTGCGATGAGGTTCCGCCACTGCATCACGCCTTAGCCTTCGAATGGGGATGCCGGCACCGACTCTGACAACTCGCGGTCCTCGGTTGCCTCCCGGTAGGAGATCGATGGAATCTTTTCGATGCCGATGGCCTGCAGGTCGTCCTCGATGGTTCCGTACAGGGAGTTCAACAGTCTAGGGTTCAAGTCTGCCGGTTTGCCGGCGTAGATGACCTGTATGTCCAGGTATTCTTCATCGCCAGCACCTAGCCTCGGAGTGATTCGAACCTCTCGAAAACGGACCTTGCCTTGGAACTGAGCGTCCAGGCCATTCCGGATGATGGTCTTGGCTTTCTCGTGGGCTTCTTGCAATGTGACCATCATGGTCTCCGCTGTGGTCTTGTGCTTGCTGCCATACCCCCGTCAGACATCAGCCCAGCGGCTTTCCAAATGCATGTGGGCGACTTGGTGAGCTCAACTGTGCAGATGTACCTGATCAAGTGGCGATTTGCCGACAGTTTGACACGTTGGACATGGTACCAGCCGCTCCTCAACAACGGTGTGGTGCACCAGATCCGGATGTCAGCGGATACTGGTCTCTGTTTGGACGTGATGCACTACCCATGGTTCAGCCTTCCTGGATCGCGCTGAGCGTGTGAGAATCGGTCAGCACCCGTTACGCCTGGACCATTGCCCAATACCGGCCTTGATCTTCCAGAAGCTCCCGGTGCGTGCCGGTTTCCAGGATGCGGCCGCGGTCCAGAACCACGAGCCTGTCATCCGGGACTTCTACACCCGCTTGTGCCGGCGCGGCAAGCCCCGGCAGGTGGCCCTCGTCGCGGCCATGTGCAAACTGCTCCTCACCCTCAACGCCGTGGTCCGGGACCAGATCTCTTGGCAGCCCAACCGCGTGCCCACGGCTGGCGAAGCTTGACTGTCAACACAGTTGACAGTTACCTATCTTCCGCGAGGGGGTCGTCAATAAACTCCTCCTCATGATTGACCACACCATGCTCAGCAAAGTACCAACTCATCGTACCATAGGCAGCCAGGGCATCACTCATAAGCATAGCCTTTGGTGACACATGCTGCTTCAAGAACGGCGCAATAGAACTTTCATTGCGTCCGTCCACCAGCCCAGCAACAACTTTACCTCCGCGTTCAATGGCACCTACCATTGTCATCTTGTACCGTAGCCAATTGCGATCAGGCTTGCCATTGGGCAGCTTGTCGCCCCGCTTCTTACGCTTTTCCCAACTGATGAACGTCTCATCAGCCTCAACGATACCTTTGAGCAGTGGCAAATCATCTTCCATGGCCTTGCGAATACGCATTGCCAAGTACCATGCCGTCCGTGCTGGCAGTTCCAGGTCACGGGCCAACTCGCAACTAGAGACACCTTTCTTGGCGTTCACCATCAAGGCAATGGCAAGGAACCACTTCTGCAACGGGATCTTGGTCTTGTCAAAAACAGTCTGTGACATGACAGTGAAGCTTGAACCGCAATCGTGGCACAGCCAGCGGTGCTTACGCCGGCGCTCATTCTTGCGCTTCACTTTCAAGCCACCGCACAACGGACAGTACGCCCGCTCCGGCCAACGCACCTTCTCAATGTAATCAATGCAAGACTGCTGATCAGGAAACTTACGGAATATAGTTATCAGGTTCACGATAAACTCCATGCTATAGGATTGTAAGATTGAACTCCAATATATTATAGCATCAGACCCCTGAACCGTCAATTTTTATTGATTTGACATTGATTGTTCACGTCCAAAGGTTATGCTATTGCCATCGACCTCAATATCACCGTCAAATTCCATGACTCCATACTCACCTCCGCTTGTATATTGAAACCCCTCTTGGGTCTCAATGGTGGCACACTCAATTTCCAACTTCAAATCATCGTGGCGTAAAATACTAATCTGAACTGTTTCATCATCCAGAACTTCGACATTCATCATCCACTTACGACTATTCAACATGAAACCTACCTCTTGGAATTGAACATAACTTGACTCCTACTACTGGTTTGACATCATTGGACTCCTTCTACTGCACGACCACAACGTCGAGCGGCATATGGCCGACCACCTCTGCAATCAGATTGACCATGCGAACAGGTCCAGCAGTACTTGACAGGCTGCTAGCACTGTAGTAGAGTTCATGTGTATTACTCGCATGACGTATATCATTGACAGACCAATGAAATCTGAACCAAGAGCATTTTGTATAACCAAAATAGCACAAGAAGATGGATACCATATAGTACACAAACTTGTGTGCATTGACGCACCTAACATTGATGATCGTCACGATTTGGGTCATTTTAATGGATTTGACGAAGCACTGGAAAAAGCAAAATTGGAATTCGATCAAGTTAAAACTTGCAATGTATGCAATCCGCCACGGAGGGTAATCGGAGCCATGGTTGTTTAATGACTATGAATGAAACAAGCATTTTGGAAGGTATCATAATAGGATTTTCTGCATCCACCGCGTATTCAATTTTGGCATGGTTAGCTTCCGAATTAAAGAAATGGAGGACAAAGAAAAGTCAGCAAAAATATATCTCCGACGCAATATCAAATATCAAACATATGATTTTCACAGAGATTGATGAAATTAAGTTGCCAACAGGTGCTACTGCAACAAAAGATTCAATCAAAAAAGCCTATTTTGACAACTTTCTAAATGAAATGGATTCCATTCTAGAGTCCAGAACAACCAACATGTCATATGATGAGATCCAAGAAGTAAAAAAACAACTTACAATAGCACGCCATTTCAAAAAGATCCGGTTCCACGATTTAGGATACAGAGAAATATTCGACACATTTGAATCGATTCCATGGGTTAAGCCTTCCTAAATAGACCACTCGCTTCCATGTATAGTTACTGGCAATTTTAATTTCATTTTGCATAATGTATTTATTTCATCTCCTGTTTATTTCACCTCCAGCATTTAGCCCCTATCGTTCAGTTCCCCTCTTCATCGTCACGGGATACGTGAACAGCATGTGCTTATCCGTTGTGCAATCGACTTGAAATCGTGTTCTAAACGATTTGCCATCGGTTTCCAACAGGCAGTACTCGGGGGTGTTTCCGTGTTCTGTGAGGCAATTGCTCAGCAACGGTGTTGGCTGGCAAGGCTCAATGATCTGTAGGCACAGAATTCTGCTGCCGCGGGGCCTGGTCGCGAACCATCGCATTCAGGATGGGGGACAGCTTGTGCATGGTTGCCAAGAGCACCATCTTCCCGGGTTTGCCCCACAGGCACAGACGTGTGTGGAAGGTGTGGATGGCGGGGTTGTGGCCGCGACGGATGCCCTGAAGTTTGTGCCAGACGCCGGCACCGTAAGCGGTATGAACCACCACTCCAGAATTAGCCGTTCGGAACTGCGCTGAGCATCCGGGATTCGGCCAGAATCCGCTGCGCCTGGACCATTGCCCAATACCGGCCTCGGGCTTCCATAAGCTCCTGATGCGTGCCGGTTTCCAGGATGCGGCCACGGTCCAGAACCACCAGCCTGTCGGCCCGGCTGAGCGTGGCCAGCCGATGGGCGATGGCAATCACGGTGCGACCTTCGGTGAGGGCGGCCAACGCTGCGTGGATACGGGCCTCCGTCTCGAGATCCAAGGCGGAGGTGGCCTCGTCGAGAATCAGGATGCGTGGATTGTGCAGAACCGCCCGCGCGATGGAGATCCGCTGGCGTTCACCACCGGACAGGCGCTGCCCGCGCTCGCCGACAAGCGTGTCGTAACCATCCGGGAATGCCGTGATGAAGTCATGGGCCTGGGCAATGCCGGCCGCCGCCACAATGTCGGCTCTGGAAGCTTCGGGCAGGGCGTAGCCGATGTTCTCGGCAATGGTGCCGGAGAACAGGAACGGATCCTGGAGCACTACACCCATGTGTCGCCGGTGAACTTCCAGATCCAACTCCCGCAGATTCACACCGTCGACCGTGATGCGTCCGGTAGACACGTCGTACAGTCGGAGCAGGAGGTTGGCGACGGTGGACTTGCCCGCGCCCGAAGCACCCACTAGTCCAATCATCTCTCCCGGTGCAATGTCCAAGGTAAAGCCGTCCAGTACCGGTTCCCCCGGCCGGTAGGCGAAGCCAACCCCTTCAAAGCTCACTCCGCCTTGTACATCGGGCCGCTCTGGGTTCGGGGGTACCGGCAGGTCGTCCTTCTGGTCCATGGCTTCGAAGATCCGCTCCGCCGAGGTCAAGGCCTCGACCAGCCGCTGCGGAACCTGGCCCATCCAAGCCATGGGCTCGACCAACAGGACCACGTAGGCGGCGAACTGCACCAGTTCCCCCAGTTGCAGTTCCCCGGCCAGGACGAGCGCGCCGCCTGCCAGCAGTACGAGCAGCTCGCCCAGGCGCAGCCCGAAGTCAATCGCCGGCCCCATCGTGCGCCATATCTTCTGGTTGCGCACGTCGATGACGTACTTGCGGGCGGTCCAGTCCCGGTACCGGGCAACTTCCGCAGGTTCCTGCCGGAACGCCTTCACCACGCGGATGCCGGCCAGCGTGTCGTGGACCAGCGAGCCAATGCGGTCGTGCAGGCGGTGGTGGGTGCGTTCCATCCAACGGGCGATGCGCCATACGGCGATCGCCATCAGAATTACCAACGGCATCGTGGACACCGTGAGGAGAGCCAGCCGCCAGTCCTGGCTGAACGTGATGGCGCAGAGAAGCACGAACAGGCCAATCTGGCTGACGCCGTCCGTGCCCCAGCGCTGCAGGAACTGTCTCAGGTTGGCGGTGTCAACGGCTACGCGGTTGAGCACGTCCCCCGGGGGCTTGTCCGCGATGTAGCGCAACGGCATCCGCTGCAGGGAGGCGAACACCGCCTGCCTGAGGTCGTGGATCAGATCGGCGCTCAGGCGGGCGACCGTGCGGTTGCGCCCAATCGTCACCAGGGCATGCAGGATGTACGTGCCGGCCATGGCTCCCAGCAATCCGAGCACCGGCACCGGTTCGATGGTGCGGGGCACCAGCCAGTCGTCGATCAGGATCCGCATGAGCTGGGGAATCAGCAGCGTGAGCAGGTTGGCGACTACGAACAGACCGAGTGCCAGCGCGAGCGCTCCGGAATGGGGTCGCAGAAACTTCAGCAGACGGCCAAGGGTGGTCCGCGGATTCCGCAGGGGTTCGGCCACCCAATCCCTGGCGAAACCACCCTTTTGCACCGGGAGCAGACCGTCGGCGGCAGCGGACTGCTCGCGTGGAGCTGGTGGCGGGTCTGCTCCCAGGACGGCGGCCAGCCGTTGGTGATCCGGGGCATGGCCGCGGCTGAACCAGGCCAGCGCCCGGCTTTCTTGGGACCCGGTTACCAGGAACACCCCGGAACCGGTCATGGAGCGTGCTTCAAACCGGACCGCGTCGGTTCGCTTCACCGTGTCGGTCAGCCGACCGTCAATGACGAGGTGTACGGCCGTGGGTGTGGCGACGAGCCAACCGTTCTGGTAATGGCCGGAGGACGTCAGGTCGGCGGCGGCCCAGTACAGGGGGGTGCCTTCGGACGCCTTGGCGGCGATCGCGCGCTGGACGTCGGTGGGGCAGTCGCGGACGGTGTCCATGGATCTCAGAACATCGCTTCCAGTTGGCGACGAACGCGACCATCGAGCTCGGCCCGGGGCGGCAGAAGGTAGCGGTTGCCATGGATGTCAACAAGGAGAAGCATGCCGTTCGGCAGGTCCCGGAGGTTGGCGTGTTCGTTCTGGACCTCAAAGCTGGTCGGGCCGGCGTCGGTTTGGACTGTCCAGTGCGACCGGCCGAACTTCTCCGTCAGTTTTTCGATATGGGTGATGTGCGGAGCGAAGTAGCGCCTCCGCAGTTCCTGGCGGATTAGTTCCGCGGTTTCGGTAGGGAGGTCCGCGAGGTCTGCCAGCAGACCGTGTTCGACTCCCCCGGAATCCCGGATGGAAATGAACTCGTCGGGTGCGGAGAAGGGAAAGGTCCTGTGGAATTCGGCGGGTTCGATGGCAATGCCGTCCCCAAGCACTGCGCGCACCAGTCCTCCGGGTGTGCGTTTGCACCGGAAATCATGCGGTGGAACCGTGGCGGGTGGTGCCAATCCTTGTTCCCTTTCCTGTGAGGGTTTGCCTCTGTCGTGTGTGGACACGCTTGTTTACTCCCCGACGCCAATGGTCTCCAGGGCGGCTCGTTGGCGTTCAACCAGCCGACGATAGCTGCCGCCGCAATCCATGAGTTCTTCGTGGGTGCCGCTCTCCACCACCCTTCCGTCTTCCATGAAGTAGAGACGGTCGGCCGTGCGCAAGGTGGACAGGCGATGGGCTATCACCACTACGGTGCGGCCGTGCGCGACACGTTCGATTGCCTGCTGGATTTGTTGTTCGGTGTCCGAGTCCACGTTCGCCGTTGCCTCGTCCATGAGCAGGATCGGGGGATCCAACAGCAGGGCGCGGGCGATCGCCAACCGCTGCCGCTGGCCACCCGACAGATTGTGTCCTCCCGGTCCCAGTTGCGTTTCATAGCCGTCCGGAAGCTCAACGATGAAGTCGTGGGCATTGGCTGCCAAGGCAGCTGCCACAATGTCCTTGTGCCCGGCATCCGGACGGGCATAGGCAATGTTGTCCGTCACACTGCCCAGGAACAGATGGGTCTCCTGCAGAACGACGCCAATCCGACCCGCGAGGGCGCGCGGCGGAAGGTCGCACATATCCACATCGTCCAGCAGTATTCGGCCCTCGTCCGCCGTGTAGAGACCGGCAATCAGGTTGAGCACGGTGGACTTGCCGGCGCCGGTGGGGCCTGCCAGGCCCACGGTTTCCCCCGGCCCAACCGTCAGGTTTACGTTCCGGAGGACCGGCTGGCCGGGCTCATAGGCGAAGCCCACCTGTTCCAGAATGATGTGTCCCTGCAACCGGGTCTCGGGAGCCGCGCCTTGGGATTGGCGCGCGGAGGACCCCGAATCGATGAGTTGGAGCAGCCGACGGGCTGCGGTGGACACCTGGGCCCAATCCTGAATCATGCCCACGAGTTCGCCCACCGGGTGGAAGAACCGGCCCAGGTATCCGGCGAAGGTGATGAGGAGCCCCAGCGTTACCTGTTCGCGCGCAATCATCCAGACACCGGCGGTCCAGACGCCGACCAGGACCAGTTCCGTAACCAACGCCATGGGCGGCCAGATGGATCCGATCATGGGCGTCCGCCCGGAAACCCAGCCGGGCGGCCGTTCGGTTGGGCTGGGCAAAACGGTTCATTTCGCGGCGTTGCCGGCCAAAGGCGCGCACGACGCGCATCCCCGTCAGGGAGTCGCTGGTGACCGAGCGCAGATCGGCCTCCGCGCGAAACATGCGTTCGTAGAGCGAGTCGACTTCGGGGAAGACCCGGCGGAACACCATGAACAGGATTGGAAAGGGCAGTAGGACAGCCAGGGCCAGTTGCCAGTCCAACGCCACCATGGCGATCAGGGAGCCGGCCAGGAACACGCCCCCGTGGATGGCGGAGGGCAGGATGATGTGAAACAGCAGGGCGATGTCCGAAGCGTCCTGTTCCAGGCGGGTCATCAGTTCTCCCGTGTGCCGGTCGGAGAAGAACCGCATGGGCAGGTGCTGGATGGCGGCGAAGGCGGTGCGCTTGAGCCGAATCTCCAAGTCGTGGATGAGGGAAGCGTTGGTCCATCCCCATGCGGTGCGCAAGGCCATCTCCGCCAACCGGGCCAAGAGGATGAGGCCGATGGCCAGGCCCAACCGGCCTGTGTGCAGACCCTGCGGAGCCAGGACCTCGTCAAAGAGGAATTGTCCGGCCAGATAGGGCGACGCGACCGCTGCGATGCCGCCTCCGGCCAACGCCAGGGCGACGATGGGCAGTCGCCACCACTTGCTGTCCGGCATCAATTGGAACAGGCGGCTTAGGATGTTGCCGGACGGTGGTCCGTCGAAGTCCGGCTGGTTGTCCGATGGCTGGGCATTTCGCGGGGTTTCGGGCCGGTCGTCGAAAGTTGCCGACGAAACGCCTGTGCGGATTTGGTTGGCGGCCCGCGCGAAGTTCTGGGCGTCCGCCATCCGGGCCGCCGAGAAATGGGCAAGCAGTCGGGTGTCCGCGCCGTGTCCCGTCGTCAAGCTGCCACTGCCTACGTAGCGGTGGCAGGCGACGGTGCCCAGTTCTGGCCACGGCAGAAGTTCAATGGTGTCGCCTCCGACCAGGGCAAGCCCGGTGGTTCCGGCCAGGACCCAATGGTCTGCGAAACGTTCGTCCCAGCCGATGTCGGCCCGAAAGGACGCGGTGACCCGGAAACTGGGCAACTGCTCGGCCAAGAAACGGACGACTGAACCAGGGAGGATCACGGCGTACAAAGCTCTGTCAAGGGGACCCTCAATTGAGGGCCGGATATTCCTGCACAAGCACTTTCAATGTCGATCCCAAGTGATGATGGGAGTGATGAGCATTCCATTCGTCATGGGGCCTGAAAAAGCAGGGACTGGCCCCGAGAAACATGATAGCCATCTTGTGGTCTGCGGCTGTTGGGCTGGACTGGGACCGAGATCGCCAATCCTGAATGCCAAGCAAGGTATGGCCACTGTGATGTTTTGGTGGGTCAGAGGTCGTTCTGGTGCACTGCCAAGATGAATACTATGGTATACGAAGACGATTCACGATGGCCCTGAGATTTTCCTGCGGACAGCAGTAATGAACTTATGTTCTGAAATAATAAATTTTTCGGATTGATTTATCCTTTATCAAGTTATCCACCTGTGCATGTTGTCATAGGGTTGACACAGTTCCAATCCGTCTGCCCAATGTGACTTTGGAATTGCTTGGGGGCGGGGAAGAGACCCTTAACTTCCTTCATCTAATAGCCGCGTCCATGGTCTGAGGCCAACCGACAGGACATTTTTCCGCACACAAGAGGCTGGTGTCGCGTTCTGACCAACAACATTAACCAAACTGGAACACTGCCACATCTACCTTGGTTTTGCAACATGATAGAATATGCGCAGATGGCAATGGGGTGAATTTCCAAGTATAGGCAGGAACCTTGAAAATGTATTTGCATGATGCCGCTTATGCGGGAGACTCCGAGTTGGTGCGATACATGCTGATGGCTGGTGCCGATCCTGAGTTCAGGGACGGTGTCGGTGACACACCCCTAGTGAAAGCCGTTGCGCGAGACCAAACCAAGACGGTGCACGTGCTGCTGGAGTTTGGAACGGACGTGGTTTCCCTCATCCCCAAGATGAAACGGACTGCCCTACATGTGGCAGCTGTCCATAACAGTATCAATGCCATGCAGGTGCTGCTGTCATCCGGTGCTGACGTACACTGCCGGGACAGGGACGGCTTCACTCCTCTGCACACGGCAGCTATCGATGGTCGGACAGAAGCCGCCCAGCTGTTGCTGGAAGTCGGAGCAGAGGTGAACGCACGTTCTCAGCGAGGTTATACCCCTTTATATATGACTGCGATCAATGGAAAGTCTGATACCGCTGACTTGCTGTTGAAATCTGGGGCTACAGTCAACGTTGAAGACAACAATGGTTGGATACCCCTATACGAAGCAGTGGCCTTCGGACACCTGACCACGTTGCTGAGGTTGCTTGAGACCGGAAGCGATCAAGGTATTTGCTCTATGGTCGGGCTCTCGGATTCACTGTGTGAGGTTCTTGATGACAGAACTCCGACAGGAGACACGATTTTGCACATTGCTGCAAAGTTCGGTCATATTCATTTGGTTGAAATCCTGTTGGCACATGGTGCCAATTCCCGCGCTAAGAACAGCGAAGGCAAGACCCCCGGCGAACTAGCGTCTCAAAGTGGTCATCACTATGTGGCTATTAGGCTGCAAATGGCTTCCCCATAAAGCCGTATTGCGGTTCCCATTTTAGTTTGCAAAATGCGTCCTGTTATGCACAGCAGTATGAGCCGTATCTCCATGCATGCTGGCCCCACACGGTCCGATAGCGGTGCAGTTGCCGCCTGCTTCCGCGAACCAGAAGGCATCCGGAATGAGTACTGGACAGGAACTGACAATGGCTGACGCGAAGCTGCCCTCACTGCATACGGGTGAATCCGACTTCCTGGCGATCCGTGGCGACAAGTGTCTGTATGTGGACAAGACTCCCCATCTGCGCGGGCTGCTGGCAGTTCGTCCAGCGTCGGCTGCGGGACACATTCCATCCTTGGAACACAAGTACCAGTTCCTGGCACGGCCGCGGCGTTTCGGCAAGAGCTTGCTGATCAACACCTTGGAAGCATGGTTTCAAGGTGTTCCGCCCAACCATGAATTGGCTGACGCGTCGGAAGCTGCCGCCTGGCCTGGTGCACCAGCCGGCTGGAGTCGTCCACGCTGGCTGTGGGAAGGATTGGACGCGGAGGACTGGCATGGCCTGCACGGCTGGCATCCCGTCATTCGGTTAAGTCTGCCCCTGCCGACATCCTTGGATGCCGGGGAGATCAGGATTGGTTTGACCACTCATTTGCGCAATGTGGGACTGGAGTGGGAAGACCGGGGTATTCCCTGGGGGACCGCACCGTGTCGGCCCCTGCCGGGACTGGATGTCGATCCCCGGGATTGGCTTGCGTTCCTAATCCGCGAACTGCATCGCCACTACGGGGTACGGCCGGTTGTGCTGGTGGACGAGTACGATGCGCCACTGGTGGAATTCATCGGCACGGACGTGGATCCGGCTCCCGTCCTCCGTCTGTTGCGCGGCCTTTACGGGGTGCTCAAGAGCAGCGAGGCGGACCTGTATGGGGTCTTCCTGATAGGGATTTCCCGCTTTTCCCAGGTCAACCTATTCTCGGCTCTCAACAATCTCCAGGACCTGTCCGAGACGGACGCGTGTGGCGCGCTATGCGGCTTCACGGAGGAGGAGGTGGCACAGCACTTCGATCCCTTCCTGCGCCATATCCAGGAACTTGTACCGGAGTTCAGGGGTCGGGACATCATGGCGGAACTGAGCCATTTCTACAATGGCTATCGCTTCAGTCCCGAACCCGAAGCGCCCTCTGTCTTCAATCCCTACGCCCTGCTGATGTGCATGCACAGCCTCCAGTCCGGGTCGGCGCGCAGAAATGCGGCACGGGGACAGTGGCCCGCCCACTGGTCCTCCTCTGGTTCTCCGGATTTCCTGGTGCGATTGGTGCGGCAAGGCCGGATTCGCCTGCCGAACGAGGTTGACGGCAACAGCTACCAGGCGGGTTCCAGTTATCGGATCGACCACCCCGACTACGTGGCGGTGATGCTGCAGACGGGGTACTACACGCTGCGGGGTGGCGGCGACGAGCCGCTGCGCGTGGAGTATCCCAATCTGGAGGTGCGCCGGACCTATGGCAAGGAATTGCTGGAGGCCTATGTGCCGGGAGGCAACACGGTGCCCGTGGAGAGGCTGGGAGAAGCTCTGCGCACCGGGGACCAGGAAGCGTGGTGCAGGCGGCTGGAGACCCTGTTTCACGGCATTCCCTACGACAACCTGCTGAACGAAGGAGCCTACCGCGCGGTGATGCACGTTCTCTGTCAATTGATGGCTTCCTTCAGTCTCTCCGAGCCTCACAGTTGGGGTGGTCGCTCCGACCACGTAGTGTTCATCGACGACCAGGTCTTCGTGATCGAGGTGAAGCTGAACGCTTCGGTGGAGAGGGCACGGGCCCAACTACGCGCCAGGGGCTATGCCAAGCCGTATATGGAGGGGGACCAAGAGGTGACCGCCATCTACCTGAACTTCAACCGCGGCAGGAATTCCGAGAATCCGCCCCATATCGAATGTGAGTTTGAGAGGCTGCATCCCTAGGCGGACAGGGCTTGTTCCGGACGAGCCATGATCAAAACTGTCTGCGCCTCATGTCGCATGGCACTTTGGTCGCGGTTCTGTGTGGGCAGTTTGGGCAGGAGGCTGTGCAGTGCTGCAACGGCCATCTTTGCTTAGCCGCGGGCCTCGCCTTCAGCCAAGCCTTCCTCCTGACCGCGGGGTTCTTGCTGTCCGGTATCAATCTATACTTGCCATATGCATCGAGGGTCTGTGCCCTAATCGAATGAGGAAGGGCTCATGAGTGGTGATGTGGAAACCCGGATGAAGACCGCGAAACTCTTTTGGAACGGAGGGGCCCAAGCCGTGCGCTTGCCCAAGGAGTTCCGCTTCCAGGGTGAGGAGGTTCACGTGCGCCGGGTGGGTACTGCAGTCATCCTGGAACCGGTGAGCCAAGACTGGTCTTGGCTGGATGCTATTCAGGGTACCTTTACCGAAGACTTCCTGGCCGACCGCCAACAACCCGACCATCAGGAACGAAAGGGACTGGCCTCCCTGTTTGACTGATGCGGTTTCCGCTGGACACGAACGCGGTCATTGCCCTATTCGAAAACAGCTTGCCTCGTCTGAACCAGCGTGTGTGAGCATGCCAAGTGTTCGACATTGGGTTGTCGGCAGTCGTCGGGTACGAACAGTTTCATGGCGCGTTCAAGAGCCAGCGGCAGGAACACAACCTGAGACGAGTGGAACTGATTGGCTTTCCGCTCGTGCCTTTGGACTGGGCCGCGGCGCGCGCTGCCGGTGAGATCAGGGCCTTGTTGGCCCAAGGGGTGTAGCCGATCGGACCCTACGACATTCTGATCGCGGGGCAGGCGCTGTCGCGCAACTTGATCCTGGTCACATCAAACACAAAGGAGTTTGACCGTGTGCCCCGGTTGGTTGTGGAAGATTGGTCCAGAGCCGATTCGCAGGGCACTGTCCCGATGCTGCATTGAACCCTCGTCATGTGGACATACAAAGCTGCTCTGCTGCGGCTGGACCACACAAACGGGTCTGGTCCAGCCCGCGACCACTGGAGCGCGGAATGACCTGCCCTGTGGCCTGAACATGCAGTCCCGGTAACCTCAGGAGCTGTAGGCACTGGGATGACTCCCCGATTGTTCAACCGGGATTGCTGCCATGTTCCTTGTTCCGAAAGTCAACTTGGCAACCGCACTCTCGCCATCCATAGTGGCATGAGCCCGGCAGTCGCCCATATGCGCGGCTTCTCTGGTCGATCGGGAGCAACTGGACTTGGATCATCGGTTCGTCACCCTATCCCGCAACGGGCCGGCAGTCATGCCGGAGTGCGTCCCGCCTGAACCTCTTTCCTGTCTTCAGGATCGATCCTGTTGACCGTCCGGATGAATCCTCCCGGAACAGGGATGCGCACCCACCGGGGTGCGCATCCCTGTGAATTCAGAGAGGCCCGGCGTCGCCGTAGCATCTACTCTCCCGGAGGTCGGTAGGTCACCGTCTTCCGGGTGGCCTCATCGATTTCCTCCGGTGTGATCAGCTGCACCGTGCTGATGCTGATCGCACCTCGTGCCGTGATGGACAGGGAAAGCGCGGCAGCCGTCACCGCATCGGGCAGGTCATAGATCATGTACAGGTCCGCACCGCCAAAGGCATAGTAGAAGGCCTCCAGCTCTCCGCCCTGCTCTCGGCCCATCTCTTCGAAGACTTGCCGTCGCGAAGTGCCGCCTTCTTGCAGCAGGCCCTGTATTCCTGTTGTCGTGTAGTTCGCCTGATACAGAAACTTTGGCATGACGAGTTCCTCGTATGCTGGTGTTGTCGTTGAATCAAGTGTAAACCCGTTTGCCTTGGACCGTTATCATCCTGCTGGTTGTGCCCCTGCGCCGGAAGTTGCTGCAGGACCCGGCCGGCCGCCAAGTGCCGATGGCCCTGCCCTGCACCGCCCCATACCGCCAGTTGGTCCGTCACCGCTGCCTTGTCCCAGGCCAAGGTTGAAGTTCGTTCTCGGCCTGTAGGCCGATCCTGCATCTACTCCATCGGGTTTGACGCAAGCGACCAAACCGGTATTGACAGCAGAACCTTCCTGTAGCTACAATTTTGTAGTGTAGGGTAAGGGAGTGCGCTTGCGTTGGACTTGGCATCAGGCTAAGAATGAGGCGAACCTTCGGAGGCACGGCCTCAGCTTCGAGGCTGCAGTCTTGGTGTTTGATGACCCCCTGTCTGCGACGCGGGAAGATCCGTATCCATATGAGCAACGGTGGCGAATCATCGGCAGGGCAGAGCCTCAGGTTGTGATGGCAGTCCACACTTGGCCTGATTTCGACACGGGGACCGGGCGTATCATTTCGGCACGCAAGGCGACGAGACACGAGGGGAAGGTCTATGAAGAAGGACACGACTGAGTTGCCGGCAGACATTCAGGCGCAAATACGGGCGCTGGAGGCTCTGCCCAACGACCAAATCGATACAACTGATGCCCCGGAGACTCTTGACTGGTCCGATGCAAGGCGCGGGGTCTTCTACCGTCCTGTGAAGCAGCAGATTACGCTGAGGATCGACGCGGACATCATCGCCTGGTTCAAGGCCCGCGCTCGTGATGGTCGCGGCTACCAGACAGACATCAATGGAGCACTTCGTGAGCATGTCAAGAGGACGATCCGTTCCGCAAGCCAAAGTTGATCAGCGGAGCCAGTGACGAAGTGTCAAGAATCTTGAGGAAGGTTCTTGGGCTGGGTGGGATGAAGCGTTCAACTCCATCTTTCGCCATTGGCACAGTTTCGGGTTCGTTGATGTTGATCCGAGCCAGTCCGCCCAAAATCTTCTCTCATGGTAGACATGAAGTTTGGCGATGCTCGTGCTGGCGACAAGGGCATCGGTTTCGGTGAGGTACTGGAATTGGCGGCCGACGCGATGACTCCCAATCCTGCGCACTGGTCTGAGCGAGCTTGATGCACCTCAATCCAATTGAGAGCAATCCGTTCAAAGACGAGCGTGAGCAGTCCGAAACGGAATCCCCTATTCCTTTGGGTTTCGAATCGGAGTGTCTGACTCTGCAATGGAAGATCTGCAGCAAGTCTGGACGGAACGTCCCGGCATAGCCGAGCATGTGTGAATGTCACATGAGGACAATGTCTGTCATTGAAGGCAACAGGTCAACCCACGGCGAAACCATCGTCCTGCTGTTGCTGGGCGAATCCGTGGACGGACGGTTGATGCGGGAATGTGACGAAGTGGTGGGCCATGACCTGGCAGTTTCGTATGTGCGCGGAGATGGTCTTGTCGGATCGGGAACTGACCCAGCCTGCACGCGCGTGCACCTTGAGACCTCTGCGCGCGGGGCTACAATGGACGCATGAATATCTTTCCGATGGTCACTCCTGCCATCGACCATGATGAACACGCCTGTCGTACTGCACAGGTCGTCGTACAGGTTGATGGTATCGAACAGGTGATCCTGTTCGGCTCCCGAGCGCGCGGCGACCACCGGTCGGATTCCGACCTTGATCTGTTGGTGGTATACGAGTCGTGCAGGTCGAGCAGGCGGGCTAAGAACGCGTCTTCATCGACAACTGCTCCGGCTCGGTCGTATGTGTGGACCGTCCGCGGCTACAGCAATTGTGCGCTCAACTGCGGATCGGCAACCTGATCGTGCTCTGGAAGCTCGACCGTCTGGGCTGCAACCTGCGCGATCTGCTCACGTTCGTCAGCGACCTCGAAGGCGATGGCATCGAGGTCGTGTCGCTGACCGAACAGATGGACACCACCACGATGTGCTGGCTGGTGTTCCAGATCTTCGGCGCGCTGGCCGAATATGAGCGCAACTCGATTTCTGAACGCCCAAAGGCCGGTTTGCGCGCCGCCCGGGCGCGGGGCCGCAAGTTTGGCGACGCACAGATTAATCGGGTGGCCGAACTGCTGCGCGCCGGCCAGCTGATGGTGGATGAGATCTGTGCCATCATACGGATTGGCTGCACCACGCTTTACCGCTACATCACGCCCGAAGGCGACATCCTCACCGAACCGAGATTGTGACGATCAGCTTGGAGAATTCGAGACATGCCGTTTGTTCAGTTATTGGTGTTCGCGGGTTTCAATCTCCTCCTGCTCCCCTACGCGGCCCACAAGACTGGTTATCGTTGGTGGGCCTATCTGATTTGGGGTGTGATACTCGGCGCTGTGTTGGCCCTGCCCTCGGCCTTCATGGATGGAATGAGCGGAGGCAATATGGGCCGAACAATGTGGATCATTGTTGACGCAAGTGTGGTTCTCTTCACATGTCTTCGTCTGGCATTGACCAAAAAGCGGTACCAGATAGAATCGTGAGGGCAATGCCGGAAGGGACAGAAGGGAAACGACTACCTTATACCAATCCAGTATAGTTATGGCATTGTAAGGATTCCACTTGGTGGGGGGCATCCCATGACCCGCAAGATCGCGGTGGTGTGGGCCGCCGAGGATACGGCGGCGGCCCTGCATGCGCGCTACCGCGCCGAAGCCGTGATCGAAGTGCGCACGCGCCTGCATGCCCTCTGGCTGCTGCGCCGGGGCGAGCCCCCGGCGGCGGTGGCAGCCGCGGTGGGCGTGGGGCTGCGCAGTGTGCATCGGTGGCTGCAGTGGTACCGGGAGGACGGTCTGGCGACGGTGTGCGGACGGCGCCGGGGGGGGCCGGGCAGGGCAATCGCATTCTAATTGGACAGGACCTTGAGCAGGTACCCGTCGTTCCAGCCGGCCTGCTTGCGCCGGGCGGCGATGCCGCCCTTGGCGGTGGTCTCGCGGCGCAGGAGGTTGAGGGCCATCCGTCGCAGGAGGGACAGGTTGTGGGCGGCGTGGCCGGTGCGGATGCGGCTCGCATCCTCCCGAAAGGCCATGTCCAGGACCCAGTGGAGGGAATTCTCAATGCCCCAGTGGCTGCGCACGGCCTGCAACAGGGCCCGCGCATCGGCCGGCAGACTGGAGATGTAATAGCGGGTCTCCGAGGTGACCTGGTCCCCCTGCCGCCGTTGGGCCTCGATCATAATCAGGCTGTGCAGGTCGGGCCAGGCGCCGTCGGGGTCCACGTAGCGGGTGTATTCCGGTGTCCCGAGCACCCAGCAGCGGCGCGTCTCAATGCGGCCGTGGTTCTTGTTGACAGTCTGGTGGAAGTCGTGGTCGCAGCCCTCGAAACCCTCCGCCTGCTCGACGGTGAAGGTTTCGACCACGGCCTCGTGCAACTGCGGCTGGTTGCCCTTGAGCGCCAGCACATAGTCGGCTCCCCGGTCGCGGATCGTCTGTGCAATCCGCTTCTGGCAGCCCATGGCATCGATGGTCACGATGCAACCCTCCAGCGCCAGCGTCTCGAGCAGTGCCGGGATAGCCGTGATTTCGTTGGACCGGTCGTCCACCTGGCGCTGGCCCAGCACCAGCCGGGCCTCGTCCGCCCAGGCGCTGACCAGGTGCAGGGGCGACACACCCCGGGCCTGGTCGTGCGAGCCCCGGGCCGTCTTGCCGTCCACGGCCACGACCCCGTCCTGCAGCGTCGCGGCCAGCGACTGCACCCATGCCGCAAAGCAGGCTTCCAGCTGGGCCGGATCCAGCAGGCTGAAGACGCGCCCGAAGGTGTCGTGCGAGGGTACGCCGTGCGGCAGTTCCAGGAAGGTCTCCAGCCAGGCCTGCTTCTGGTGGCCGAAGAACTCGACCTCGGTCCAGTTGTCGGCGCCGCAGATGACCGCCAGGGTCGCGATTAGGAGGATGGCCTCCAGCGAATGGCGCCGGGCCTGGGGGCGGCGGGGATCTTCGACCGCGGTGAGCAGGGCCACCAGGGGGACAGGAGCAGGGTCGGCCATGAGGGGACCTCCTCGGTGAAACGAAGCCCCCCATCCTACCCAGGGCCGGCATCGCTCCAATTAGAATGCGATTGCCCTGGGGGGCCGGGCAAGCCCTCCTACCTGACGGCGGCGCAACAGGCGCAGGTGGTGGCGGCCGCCGCCCAGGGCCTGTTTGCGACCGCGCAGGCCGTGCGGGACTGGATCGAGGAGCAGTTCGGGGTGGTCTATACCGTGGGCAGCCTGTACACCCTGCTGCCGCGGCTGGGGATCCGGCTGAAGACGCCGCGGCCCCGCCACGCGCAGGCCGACCCCCAGGCCCAGGCGGCCTGGAAAAAAGAGGGCTCGGGGCCCGCCTGAAAGCAGTGGGACTGAAGGCGGGCCAGGGGATTGTGTGGGGCGACGAGATGAAGCTGGGGCTGCGCGGCCAGGTGCGCAAGGTGTGGGCGCCGCGCGGGGTGGCCGTGGCCCAGGCCGTGCAAATCGGCTGGAAGTACATTCATGTGGCCGTGGCCCTCGATCCCCTGACGGGACGGCTGTGGTGGGCGTGGCAGAAGAACATGAAGGGCGAGGAGATGGCTCGCATCTGGAAGGCCTGGGCGGCCGAGCCGGGCATCGACGGCTGGGTCTGGGACGGGGCCAGGGGCCACACGGGCGAGGACATGCAGGCGGTGGACGCACCCCAAGTGGTGCAGCCGCCCTACGCCTCCGAACTGAACCCGGTCGAGCGCTTTTTCCGGGAGTTGCGCCGGGCCATCGAGGGCCGGGTGTATCCCGACTTGCAGGCCAAGCAGGCGGCGCTGGCACCGGTCCTGAGCGCTCGACCGGGTAACGCTTGGCAGGCGGATCCGGCGCGGGTCAGGCAACTGTGCGGCTGGGACTGGATCCGGAAGGCCCTGACCAAGCTGCCCGCCGACGATGCAATGCCATAATTATACTGGATTGGTATTAGATGTTGACATGAAGCTGCGAATCGAAGCCGAACGGAGCACGCTGTGCCTGACGTGCCGTCAAAGGAGAGGCTGGCCGACCACTCGGCAAGTGGCGCGAGGCCAAGGTGAGCTGCAAGTGGGCGACGCATGTGTGCATGCGTTGGGGCACCTATGCGTCGTCCACGAGCGAGGTAACACTCATTATGCGTATCACTAGCAGGCTGCTGAAGAATAGGTTTGGGATGCCAGCGGTACCCCCAAAGGTGCGCGGAAGCGGTGTATAGGCGGTCCGAGGGCCCCTGAAACTCCCGGCGCGGCCCCCACGCGCGGGATCCGCGGGCTCCGCAGGCCCCGTGGAACCCCTGGAGGGCGCGCAGAGCCCCCGGCGGGTCAACCGGGCAGCACGCCTGTGGCCTCCGGCTCCGGTGGCAGATTGGCCATGCGCACCAGGTTGTAGGCCGTCGCCACCAGGTAGCCGGCCAGCCCCGTGCGCGCCACGCCCCGGTAGCGCGTGCGCCGCAGGCCGCCCACCGTCTTCATCCAGCCGAAGATCTCCTCCACCCGCTTGCGGAGGCGCAGGCTCACCGCATAGCCGGCATGCCGCATCGTGCGACCGTCGATGGCCGAGTACTGCTTCTTTTGGGCGACATGCGGGGTCACCCTCCGGGTACGGATGTCCCGCACACAATCCTTGGTGTCGTAGCCGCGGTCGGCCCCCAGCGTGCGCGGCCGGTAGCCCCGTTCCCGCACCCCGTCCAGGAGCTCCGGCACCGCATCCCGCTCGGCCGTGCCGGTGGCCGGGCTGACGGTGAAGTCCATCAGCAGGCCGTGGCGGTTCTCTATCAGGGCATGGCCCAGGAACGCCAGCTGGGCTTCCTGGCCCTTCCCCTTGCGCAGCAGGCGCGCCTCGGGGTCCGTGGTGCTGGCATGCGTCTCGTTGCGGCGACGCTCCCGGCGAAAGTCCACCGACGGGTTGCCCGGATCGTCGTCCGAGGGTGGCGGCGGTCCCTCCTTGGGCCGGAAGCTCTTGAGACTGGCCGCGGCCTCGATCAGGGTCCCGTCCACGCTGAAGTGCTCGTCCGACAGCAACCCCTCCGCATCGGCCGCCCACACCACCTCGTCGAACAGAGCCCGGCCCGCGTCGTGCGCCAGCAACCGTGGCCGGTTCTTGGTGAAGACCGTGGCGTCGAAGCTGCGTTCCATCAGATCCATGTCCAGGAACCAGCGGTAGAGCAGGTTGTACTCGAGCTCCTCACAGAAGGCGCGCTCGCTGCGCACCGAGTACAGGGCGATCAGCAGCGAGGCCTTCAACAGTCGCTCCGGTGGCACCGAGGCCCGGCCCACCGAGGCGTACATGCGGTCGAATTCCGGCGAGAGTCGTTCCAGGGCCGCATCGGCCACGGCCTTGATCCGCCGCAAGGGATGGTCCTGGAGGATCCGCTCCTCCAGGTCCACGATGGCCAGCATGCTGCGTTGGGGGTTGGGACGACCGCGCATCAGGGCTTCCTCCGTTGCCAGGGAGCCCTATCCTAACCGGCCGCGTTTTTCAGCAGCCTGCTAGATCTAAGGATCTCAGCTTTTAGGAGGTCGGCAAATTGATTGGGCGATTCATGCTGGCATTTATGGTGTCTTGGATGAGCCATCATGATGTCGGCGAATCAGTTCGCGCATGATTTTGGTCAGAACACAAATGAGGATCTCCGGCACGCCCAACCGTAGTGTCGTTCCGTCCTGCAGGTCCAATTTGATGCAACACTTTCCATTTTGCCGCAGTTTCCAGTGTTGGAAAGGCACTGTGTCGCGATGGGCATTGAGGACGTCGCGCCAGCCAATGCTTCGTGTCCCGAAGGCTGTCGCGTAATGGAGTTCGTGCAACCCAATGGAAAGTGCGCCTTTGCGACTACCAGAGATTGTCCGAAACAGAGGCTTGGCCACTATGAACACGAGCACCGGTACCGTTCCTACCACCCACGTCTGAATAAACTGGATGTTTGTGTGGGTCAGGGTGGTGACAACCAGTGTGATGATTAGCACGAATATGGATGCAGGATGGATTGTTTCGGCAAGTGAAAGATTCCTGTCTGCAACATTCCGTACTTCGGTATAGTGGGCAATGAGGGGAATCGGCGGACTCGCCGGGTCCAATGGATCGACAAGCGGACATTCGTCCAAACGGTTGGACGGGTCGCTCAAGTGGTCAAGGATACAATCCAGCTGGTCCTTCTCACACTTCGATATTGAGGTGGTCATTGCGGCACCTTTCAACTTGTTCTATGGTTTGGACACGTTTTGAGGCCTGCATCGTATTGCCAGGCCGGTTAGGAGTGTGTGTTTAGGGACCAGTTAGCCTCGATTCGAGCCGGTGTGCGCTCAGCTACAGGCGTTGCGGTGGGATGCGGTGGCCGGCCTTGAATTTGGTGGCGTTTCGGTCCGCGTCCGACCGGGCGGCCAAGACGATGTTGACATGAAAGTGCAACCGGGCCTGGCCGTCGTTGAGGCCCAGGTGCTGCTTGGCGTCGTGGAAGGCAAACTCAATTTGGAAGTGGGCCCCATAAAACCGGAAGAGGCGTTCCGGTGCCAGGTCCAGGTCGGTGCTGTACAGGAGCACCCCCTCCGTCGTCTGTGGGGCGGCACCGCGGTATAGGTCCACATCCTCGTCCACCGGTTTCGTGCAGACCGTGCGCGACAGGTCGTGGCGGTCGCAGCGGCCGTCGAACTGCCGGCGGTGGCCCGGCTGCCGTTCATTGGGACCAGTGTAGGGGAAGCGCAGGACCGTGTCCTTGGGCAGCCGCCCAGTCGCGTGCAGGTCCAGCTCCCGTATCCCCTCCACAAAGGTCCGACTGCTGTAGTCGGTGTCGGTGGCTACCCAGCACGCCTCGAGGATGTCCTCGGCCCCGGCCGCGACCGCCTCCCGGGGACTACCGGGCGCAAAGGGGAGAGGCACCGCCTCCTCGACATCCACCGCGGCCAGCAGAGTGACCTCCAATCCCCAGCGGACGGCGCGGGCCATGCCACTCCAAACCCAACGCGCCCCAGGTTCCGCGACTGCTCTTGGACACGAATCTGGTGTCCATGACCAGCAGTTTCCACCGCGACCGCGGATGTACCGCCCCCAGAGCGGCCACGGCCAGGCGTGCGAAGGGAAAGGGCCTCGCAAACCAGCGCGCACCGGCAGCCACTGCAGCCGCACCATCAGGTGGGCGAAATGGGCCGCTTGCGGTTTGCCGCAGGGCGTCAAGGCGAGTGTATTGGGCAGCAATCACACGGAACACCTCTTTCGATGATTCCTGAACTACATCAACGATAGCAGGCTCCGTGCGGTTTCTTTTGGAGGCCGAATCCCCCCGATTTACCCTCCCGTCAGGCCGACCGCGCCGCAAAGACCGGAAATGCAGCGGGAATACGGCTTGAAACTGTCCAAACCATAGGAATTGTGACAGTGCCATGCAACTGTCCATGCGCTGAGACAGGGGCACATGGTCTTCAGTCGCGGTGCTGGTTAAGGACAGCCGATTAGCTTGCCAGTGCCGCGCTGGTGGTTAGGTGGGAAACGAAGTCGGCTAGGCGTCGGGATGACGTAGCACAACGGCATTGGACAACCCGAGTACAGCCAAGTGACAACACAGCTCGGTACCGTGCTTCGACACTCAGGTTAACACCCGTGTGGCCCTGTTGCCGTCAGGATGTCAGACACCCAAGACGGGGAACGTCTTTACAGTTACAATTAACTGCTCCTACTGTGGCTGCCAAGCTTGGCAGTGCCTCATGCCTGCAACAAGCAACCGGTTTCGATTGGGAACTAGAATTGGCGGTCCTACATGATATTTCCTACTTCCTCGCTCCAGTCCGACGCGGGCATGACCCGATTGTGCTGGCCTGGCCAGCATGGCCTCCACGGACGCATGCGATTGCAGGGGCATCGCGTGGCGATTGTGGCCTCGTACCTGACGACCCAAGTCCACCAGTAACATCTACTCGCTGACAATAGCTTTGTGGACCGGTACTGGATGTTCCAGGATGCTGAACCAGTGCCGATTGGGTTCAGCCTGGAAGGAGTGGGTGGACGTGCAGCGGGATGGAAAATCGGATGGGTTTCCAGCCGGACCGGTATCGTATGGAGAACCTACGCCCTCTCGAGTTCCAGGTGGTAGTCCCGGAGGTCAAGGCACTGGTCGTAGAGCTCTCGGCCAATCGTGATCCAGTCGGTCTTGTCGATTCCCCTGCGGTTCCAGCTGTCAGGACTCTGCGGAAAGACACAGGCGATCGTGATCCACCTTCGCTGTTCCCTTGCAATGGTTCGAATCTCCTCGGCAACCTCCAGAAGATCCTGATCCTGGCTCATGATAAGTGCCACGTCGTATGCACGACGGTGAGCAAGTGCTGTCACGTCCAGCGCGAGCCGCACGTCGATCCCCTTCTCCTCCCCTATCAGAGCAGAGTGTTGGGTGCCGTCGGGCAGAGTTACCCTGCGGTCCCGGTACCGAAGTGGCCTGCTATACACGATGATCCCCTGTCGCCCCATTGCCGCGAGTTTGCGCGTCCAGAAGAAGTGCCATCTGGGGTTGTTGCAGGCATCGGGAATCCCGGTGTAGAAGCGTACCTCGGTCAACTGCCATCCCTGGCTCCTGCACACTTGCCTGGCAAGGGCCCCAACGTCGTAATTGGGTTCGTTATAGCCGAACGCTTCGCGAGCAGCGTAAAACAGGTTCTGGCCGTCCACAAAAGCGATGGCACGCTTGGCCGGAGATTCACCATTCATTGGTCAATCACAAAAAACAACCCCACCTCAGGTCTTTCGGTGTGTCGGACGGGGAGCAAGCAACCGGCAGCATACTAAACCGAGGAGACTGCCATCAGGGCTGCTCTGGGAGCGGCCCGCGTGGACCTTGACCATGTTCACGATCTGAAAAAGCTGGTTGGGGACATGCCCGAAACACATCATGAATGGTTGGAAGGCATGTTGCTGGATTCTCAACCCGATGAGTTGTCCGTGTTCCGGGTCAAATCCTTCTACGGCGATGAAAACACGCTTCCCTAGCCTCGGTATTCTGCGTCAATGCTGCTTGGTGCCGTGCAGAGCCTGAGTGGTCGTCTGGCTGCTCATGCACTCAATGCGATGGGCAAGACCCCGCGTGACGTTGGACATTCCAATTGGCTGGGGGATGGTCCTCTGGCCGGATGGGGATCCCTGCCTCTGGACTACTTCTCCCCGCCGACGGTGGCTGAGCGGGAACGGACGGCTGAAGCCGTCGCCGCCATACGGTTGTTCCTGGGGAATGTGTTGTCGCCTGCGGTTCTGGACCGCATCGAGAGTGCCTGGCACCGCAACGAGCCGTCCGAAGACCACCTCCAGGCCATCCACGCCGTTCTGCAAACACCTTCGGCTTGGCGAACACTGTTGCCGGACGATCACAAGGACGTCCCTGCAACAGGCCAGTCGCCCATACGGGACGAACCGCGTCCGCCCCCCGGCCCTGCATAGCCCGGCGTGCCCATGCCCATGCAGAGGCAGGTCAGGGTGTTGACAAAGTCGTCACAGGGCCATGATGGGCTCCAGCTTGGTGGGATTGTCCGTCACCTGCTGGTGTATTTTGATTTCAAGGCCCACCAAGTCTGCGCAAGGGACGCCTCCTGTTTGGCTCCGAGGCTGTCTGTTGCCTATGGGGCAGCGTCCATATGGAGTACACAGCACTGATCCGCATCGGGAACTGAAAACCCCACCAAATTCCGTTATAGAGCGGTGTCCTCTCCCATCGCGGAAAGTGATACGATCGGAGGCTCAGGAAGGCCGCATTTCAGGGTTCTGTGACGTACCGGTTGGGTGGCAATCTCCTGGAATCAGCGACTGGGCTGGACCATTTTGATGGTCCCAGGGCACCAAGCTGGTAGGGGGCGCGCCCAGGAACAGCCCTCTCCAGCCTTTAGCTTGCAGTCGGCCGCCGGATTTCATGGGGTCGTGGGCATGAATGCCAGGAATGTCGTTGTATGTGGATCCCTGCCCTCACTATGCCTTTCCTCCGCGTTCTTTGTGTCTTGGGCGTGGTGCCGGGGTTCTGGGGACTACTACTGTTCTCCCCTGCGTGGGCCCAGACGCCGGGGCCCACGACTCCCGTGCCGTGGGCCGTGCACCAGGATGAGTATGACAATCTGGAGGTGCATGCCGGAGGCCGGTATCACCTGCGGCGGACAGGGACGCAAGTAACGGCTACCTTCAGCAGTGTGGGGTCGGCCGTGCAGTATGTGGCACGGCAGCAACCGCAGGTGCTGTTCACGGTGCCGGTGGGGTACCGGCCTGCAGAAAGTGAGATCCGGGAAGCAGAGGGATGGCCGGTGGAGGCAGGCGAGCGCCGGCCCGAGGTCCAGATCCCGGTCCGTTTCCGGGTGCAGATAGCTTCCAACGGGGAAGTGCGCTACCTGGACGGGCCGGAGCTGGATGAAGTGGGCCACCTGGCCTATACGCTGACGCTGGGTTGGCGCACGAACGGGACGACAGGCCGGTACCGGGATCAGGGGGCGCACCATGAGGGTGCCTTTGCTCTGCAGCGTACGGGGCAGGCGGTCACGCTACACCTGGGTACGGTCCGCTCCCCGGTGCAGCACTTTGCGCGTCAGGCGCCGGCGGACCTGTTTACCGTGCCGGAGGGTTATCGGCCGACCGAGACCGTGTTCCTGGAAGTGACGGCGCTGCGGCCGGTGGATGTGGCTGGCGAACCGCTGGATGAGGCCCCGGTGACCGAGGGCTTTCGGGGGCAGGGAGCGCCGGAGGGGGGGGGACGCCATGGGGGTGATGCGGGGGGGGGGGGGGGGGCGGTACGCTATGTGGATGATGCGGGTGTGGATGAGGTGGGGTATCTGGCCTATACGGCTACGGGTCAATGGGAGACAGGAGATGCGCCGCCATGGACTGCGGTTCCTTCACCTCCGGACGGCGCGGATCTGTGCACGCGCAATCCAGCGGTACAGGCCGCGTTGCTGGGAACGCTGGGGGCCGGCCGTGACTGTGCCTCCGTAACGTGGGCAGAATTGGCGGCCTTGCCGAGCCTGCATGTGGAGGTGGGCCCGGGGCATCCGGTGCTAATGAAACGGGACCTAGCGGGGCTGTCCATGCTGACACAACTGACCCTGTCGGCACCGTCGTTCCAGCGCTTCTGGTGGGGGCGGGACCTGTTGGCGGATCTGCCTCGGCTGCGGACCCTGGAAATAGACTTGTACAGCCCCAAACTCCCCGAGGCCTTGCTTGCAGTCCGTGCCTCACCTGGGGCCGGTGCTGGACCACTGGCAGAAGGAGCAGGCCCGGATGGGACCAGATTGGTGGATGAGAGTAGATTGGTCGCAGCACCAAGCTATCCAGGCCGAGTGGAGCCGTTGGGATTCCGCCCTGCTGACCCCGGTTCCCCACTTGGAGCAGTTGACGTTCGGGGGCCTGTACCTGACCGCGGCCAACTTGGATTTTCTGAATCCGACACCGCGGTTGCGCCGCCTGATCCTTGACGGAGCAATGCGGTCCATGCCCCCTAAGCTGCTGGCTCCTGTGCCTCAACTGGAGCACCTGACCCTCCGCAGCCCCTTTCTGAAGGGTACGTCCCTTCCATCCACCTTGCTGACACCCGTTCCCCAGCTCCGTTCGCTCCACCTGCACGTGGGGGGCTATTTTGAATGGAACTATTTTTTTGAGGTGACATTGCCGAAAGGTCTGCTGGCACCGGTACCCCACTTGGAGTCATTGACGCTGGCAGGACATTTCGGGGTCCCGTCCGACCTGTTGGCCTATACCCCTCGTCTCCGCTATCTGGGCGGGTTGCCCATGCGCCTGCTGCTGTCGGGGGGTCTGGAGAATCTGCACCATCTGGAAAGGGTGGCGTACAACTTCCCCTGGCCGTCGGGGTCGGCAACAGTGTGGCAGGACATCGCGGTGCAGGCGGAGGAGATGCCCTACCTGCAAAGCTTCAACGCATTGGGAGCTCCCCCCATTGTCCTAGATCCCTTGTCCTTCCTGCAGCAACTGGTTACCAGTCACCCGGGCAAGGATCACGAATTGCTCCAGCCGGGGGAGGGCCACTATCTGGAAGAGTGGCTGGTGGACAAGGGACAGCTCACCGAACTGCAATTCTTCGATCCAAAAGATTATCTTCAACCCTTCAGTTCCCACAGCCTGCAGACCACTCCGCGTCTGAAGTATCTGACGCTGAAGGGTCCCAAAGCCCTGCCGCCGGCTTTCCTGTCTGCCGTCCCCTATCTGCAGGGCCTGGAATTTCAGAACGGTTATTGGTCCCCGGAACCTTGGGCCTTGCCCGGGGACCTGTTGACCTACACGCCCGAACTCCGACACCTGGATCTGTCGTATCCGTTCCGATTGGAGGACTTGCCTCCGGATTGGCTATCGCCCGTACCCCGGCTCCAAGCCCTGCATCTGTACCCGCTCCGGTTTGGTTCGCTACCGGCCGGACTACTGGCCCCGGTGCCCGGATTGCAGGAATTCAGCCTGGCGGTTCAGAGACCAGTGGAATCGAATGGGAACACTCCTCAGCCCCGGCTGGAGTTGCCGGTCGACTTCCTGGGGCACACGCCCGGTTTGGAGTCCCTGCAACTGGGAGACCCTCATCCCTGGTGGCGGCCCTTCGAAGATTATTACGGTGACTACAACATTGCGGCCCTCAGATACAGCGATCCGATCTATGACCAAAGGCCACGAATTCTTGACCGTAGGCTCGAGACCCTACGGGGTCCTTACCCCGCAGAATTGCCGTCGCAGCGCTGGGTCCACCTGTCTTCCCTCCCGTCCACCTGGCTGGCGCCAGTACCCGCCCTGCGGACCCTGAAGCTGGGTCTGGCGGGCAGGGCCCTGCCCGAGACCCTGTTGGTCCCGGTGTCCGGGTTGCGCCACCTGGAGTTGGGTGTGGGACATACGGTCCTGCCGGCCCGTCTCCTGCAGCCGGTACCCGGGTTGCAGAATCTGGTCCTTAATCTGCATCAGGTTTCCTTGCCAGCTGGTTTGCTGACCGATCTGCCGTCCTTGCGCCAGTTGACCCTGCAAAGCAACTCCCTGCAGCGTCCTTCACGGGACTTTCTGGCCCAGGCCCCACAGTTGCGGACGCTGTTGTTGATAACCCCGTGGCAGGAGGTGATGTGGGAAGACCTGCTGGTGCGGTCTCCCTACCTGCGGGAGGTATGGTTGGGCTCCGACATCGAATTCCGGGCCCGGCCCCAATGAGAGGGACGTTCAGTCAGTCGGCGAGCCGCCCGGGAGGGCATCGCAGGCAGGAAAGGTGAGGGGAGAAAAGTACAGCACTCCGGCTCTGACAGCCCGTAAGAGTCTCCCTTGCCGTCTGTGAAAGACCGGAGAACATGTCATTCCTGGTGACGGGAAAGCCACCACGGGAGGAACAGGGCGTACAGCAGGATTGCGTCCGGGCTCGTGGATCCCTGCACAGAGTTTCCGGATCGGAGGCTCGCTGACTTCACCAGCCACTGTTACCGCATTTTCGCTCCTTTGCCAAGTAGCCGTCCCCAACGGCTCCCTGTGAGGTCCGTAACAAGCAATTGGTACAGGCCCTACCGACACCCTGAAGGTCCGGATCGGACTTGTTTCCCTGTTATACCAATCCAGTGTGATATCGACACATCACACCGTCGTCTGCCCGAGGGGCGTCTCCTGCAACCCGCAGGACAGCAGTTGTCTTGGCGAACGACACTGGACCAGCCGCCTCCGGGGCAACGGCCCGATGATCAACCAATAGTGACTCAGACATACTGGATTGGTATTAGTGTCGGTCCCCGAACCATAGAGAGACAACATGCACAGCCTCCGGCTTCCGACCGGAAACAGAGTGATGTTGTCGATGCGTAGGAGGGTACACGGCGGGTACGCCATGGGTACACGTCCGGTATAGACAGGGCCCAGATAAACGCAGTATGACTCTCCGCCCACTATCGCGGGCAAACAAGCCGAGGGCCGCTGTGGCTCCCTATCAGGCTGTGGAAGAATGGGTTTTGGATGACATTGGTAACAACGATGGTGCGCGGAATCGGTGTAGGCAATACTGACCGCCATGCACGATTCGGCTTGGCGAGGATGTCCCCGGCGATTGCACGATGGTCGCTTCCGGGGTGGAAGCCCACGGTCCAGGTTCCAGTACTGTGCCGCCTTCTACAATAGCCAACAACGATGCCGATGATCGGGAAGTGTGAGACAGTGGCGAGTCAGTTCCAACCAGAACCGGGTTCGGCCAACGGAGCCTTGCCTGCGTTGGCGACAGGGACTTCGGAATTCGCGCAGTTGCGGAGCCAAGGAGAGGCCTATGTTGACAAGACGGCCGAGATAGCACGTCTGCTTGCCTACCCGGCACACTACCTCTTTGTGGGCCGTCCCCGTCGGTTCGGCAAAACCCTCATGCTGTCCACTATCGAGTGTATGTATCAGGGACATCTGCCGACACCAGGTCAAGCGCAGGTGGATTACGACGTGTTGTTTGAGGGCACTGCCTGGGGCGAGCGCGATCCCAAGGACAATGATTCGCATCCGGTGCTTCGGCTGGACATGGGCGACATCGAGGCGGCCAATCGGGACGAGTTGACCATGCAACTGATGAGCATGGTGTTGGCACAGGCGCGACTTTGGCGTGCTCGAGGCAAGCCGACAGGGATTCCACACGCCTGGCTTGATGGGGAAGCGGAATGTCCCGAAAGTCCCGGTGGCCTGCTGAGCCGACTGATTGCAGCCCTGAACGAGGGATCGAAATCAGCGCCGGTGATCCTGATGGACGAGTTCGACACCCCGCTGATGGCCCTGCGCGACGCTGGGGCGTTGACCGATGTCAATCTGGGACCCTTGCGCGGTTTCCTTCGTCGCTTCAAGAGCGAATCCGGCAGCCTGCACAAGGTCATCATGACCGGCATCACCCGCAAGGCCTACAACCATCTTCTGTCCGGTCTCAACAACGCAGAGGATCTGACGTGGGATCCCAGTTTTGCGTTGGTATGTGGCTTTAGCGACTTGGATCTCGAGAGCCGGGAGCGTGGCCTGGGACACCATGTGGCGGCGGGCGCGCGCGTGCTGGGGATATCCGAGGCCGAACTGTGCCGACAGTTGCGGGAGCACTACAACGGCTATCACTTTGACTTGCGGGGGCGCGGATCGGCCGTCTACAACCCCTGGTCCCTGGCCACGGCACTGAAACTACTGGAGACCGAAACAGGTGCCGAGGATGTCAAGGAAGATGGATGGCCCAGCCCCTGGATCGAATCCGGTTCGGCCCGTCGACTGGCCATTGGCCTGCGCAGGAGTCCCGATTCACTGGTGGGCGTTCTGGAACGGGAACGCCGGCTGAGCCACGATGCCATCAGTGAGGAGACGGAGCTTGGCCATTTGCTGTTGCAAACCGGTTACCTGACCGTCAAGCCTGCAGATGGGAGCAAGCCGCCGTACGCAACCTATCCCAATCGAGAGGTGGAGCAGGCTTTTCTGCAGGAGTTGGAGAAGGAGTATGGGGAAGCCGGTCATCCCGTTGCCTTCCGACGCCTCAAGCAGGCCATAGTCTCCAAGGACTTCCAAGGGCTTCTTGTGCCCTTGGTCACATGGTTTCACGAATTCCCGAGCGAAAAGCTACGCAGCGAGACAAGCCTGCATCTCCTGTTTCAGGCCCTCTGCAGTTTTCTGGGTCTGAACTACACTGCCGAGTTGCACGAGGGAGGAGGCCGTCCGGACTTCGCCATTCTGGTACCGGATCATGCCTGCGTGGTCGAGATGAAGTATGGCGAGGACCATGCGCGCGCAGGAGCGGCACACCAACAGGCCGACGCGCGGGACTATGGGCGCGGTTTGATGTCCAGTCACGAGTGTGTTACACGTCTTGCGTTGTACCTCTGGCGGGAGAATGAGTCAGGATCGCTGCATATCGCGGCTGCACGCAAAGAGTTGCATGCGGATAGGGATCCAACCAAGGAGCAGTGGGTGTCCCTTCTGGCTGAGGGAAGTCCGCTGCCTGAAGGGACTGCGTGGCACTCTTGAACATGGAAGTGCCACACAGTGGCTGAACGGTCACCACTGTTCTGCCCGAATAGCGAAGCAGAGGCGCATGGAGTCCCCGACCGCGATGCCGGTCAAGGACGAGGCTGACCGATCAGTACCAGGGTGGCGGTTGGTCAAGATGTGCGGTCGGCAAGAAGGCTGGACAACGGCAACCGTGGCGAACCATTGGCATGGTGGGGACCCAGATTGTGTTGGTGGCCCACACTTGGCCTGATTTCGACACGGGGAGCGGGCGTATCATGTCGGCACGCAAGGCGATGAGACATGAGTGAAGGCCTATCAAGAAGGACATGACTGAGTTGCCGGCAGACATTCAGGCGTAAATACGGGCGCTGGAGGCTCTGTCCGACGACCAAGTCGACACAACTGATGCCCCGGAGATTCTTGACTGGTCCGATGCCAGGCGCGGAGTCTTCCACCGGTCTGTGAAGCAACAGATTACGCTGAGGATCGACGCGGACATCATCGCCTGGTTCAAGGCGCACGCTCGTGATGGTCGCGGCTACCAGACAGACATCAATGGAGCACTCCGCGAGCATGTCAAGAGGACGACCTGTTCCGCAAGACAAAGTTGATCAGCCTCAAGGCCGTCGTCGAATCGGCTTCCGCTTCTGCCTGATGCAGACCGTCCTCGAATACGACACCACCATCTCCGGACCTGCTACGCGGCATGGCTGAGGCCCGGGTTGGAGGAAGAGGGGCTTTAAGCCGCTGTGCGGTGGACAGGATCGCGCGTAGAATGCCATCCGCACAGCAAGGGGCATGGGCACGATGAATCTCAAGCCGACGGAGAACAATCCTTCAGGGGAGCGCGATCTGCCCGAAACGGCATCTCCTTTTCATTTGGGCGTCAATCCGGAGCGTCTGACACCCGCTGCCATGGAGGATCTGCGGCAAGCCTGGGCGGAAAGACCCGGCATGACCGAGCATGTGCGAATGTCCTACGAGGACAATGTCCGGGTTCGCTGGAACGTGCATTCCAACGCCATTGAAGGCAACACGCTAACCCACGGCGAAACCATCATCCTGCTGTTGTTGGGCGAAGCTGTGGGTGGACGGTTGATGCGGGAGTGCGAGGAAGTGGTGGGCCATGACTTGGCGGTTTCGTACGTGCGCGAGATGGTCATGTCGGATCGGGAACTGACCCAGACTGATCTGCGCGAGTGGCACCGTCTGTTGCTGGTGCGGCCCTACCGCATGCCCGCCCGAACACCGGACGGGCGGCGTACCTCCCGCCTCATCCAGGTCGGCAGTTACAAACAAGTGCCCAATTTTGTGCGCCTGCTCGACGGCGGCATCAAGCGTTTCGCCACGCCCGAAGAAACCCCCGCCCTAATGACGGATCACATGGATCGCCTGAATACGGATCTGTATCAGTATCTGGCGTCGCCGTCTGCGGTCGATTTTCCTGAACTTCTGGCACGCCAGCACGCCGACTACATTCAAATCCACCCCTTTGACGACGGCAACGGTCGCACGGGCCGCCTGATCACCAGTTGGCTGTGCCTGAAGGCTGGGTTCCCCGTCTCCATCATTCCGGTTACACGGAGGCACACATACTTTGCGGCGATGGACAATGCACACGCCGGGAACCTCCAACCCCTGCGCGATGTGCTCGCGGCCACATTGGTGGGGGAAGCTGACTTTGGCCTGGCCGCGACCCGCGGGGAGTGCGACCCCTCGGTTGACAATGAACACGCCGACCCGACCCGGCCGGTCGAGAAGGGGTCGAACGGGGCTGCCATCATCACCAACGGTTGGGAAGTCCGCTGATCGGCTGCATGCGAGTCTCTCCCGAGCACGCTTGTTGACGCGGGACATTGAGGGGCACTGCCCACATTGCCAGTTGCGTGGGCAGCCGCTGTATATCTGCCACGGTCACAGACGGATCCCGCGCGGGCAATTGATGTTTCGGCCCGAGGCTGTGCCATCCGATCCGTCGAGCGTCTTCTGGTCCTACGCGGACACGGTTTCGTCGGATCGGGAGCGGGTCTTCGTGGTCCCGGCCTCGTTCACGCGCCACAAAACCCGGCTGTCTTCCCAGACTGCCCCGGTCGGACATTCTGCGAAGCGACAGTTCGGATCTGCATTGCCCCGGCGGTTCCGGAATGCAGTGGCCTACCGGCCGTTGTCATCGAGCCCGACGGGTGTGTCCGGCATCAGCAGGGACCGCCACGCGTGCGGTGTCTCCCGCACCGCGAGGATGCGGTCCATCGCGTCCGCCGGCGGACCGTGCCTGTACCAGTGGGCGGCAACCTGGCCGCGATTCCGTGTGGGCAGTGCGGGCAGGAAGCTGTGCAGTGCGGCAACAGCCATCTTCGCTTCGCCGCGGGCCTCGCCTTCCTTCAGACTTTCCGTACGGGTTTCCTGCAGTTTCTGATCGTGCCGGTCCCGTTCGACCTCCCGCGTGTGCTCGGCGTCGGCCACGGGGTCGCGCCAGCGGCCCCGGGCTTCGTCCCACCACTGGAAGCGCGCCATCCTCCGCACATCCGGCTGCCACAGGCGCACCTGTGTGCCGCACACGCGGCTGAAGCAGGCCGCCGCGTCCATCGCCTGCCGATACGTTCCGTCCGGCTGCAGTTGAAAGAGCCGGAGTTCCGCGGGCGACCCCGGTTCACCCGCGTCGGGGTCGGGCAGGTCCCCGGGATAGCAGGCCAAGTACTCGACAATGCCCAGGGCCGCGTACAGTGCCAGCTTGTCCTCCAGGTCCCGGACCTCGGAGGTGGGTGACACGATCTCGGCCACCAGTTCCGGCAGGGGATGGCCCTCGTCGAGCCGCACGGTGCGACCCTCCTTGTTCCGTTCCATCCCCGCCGGCAGCTCGCACGCCGGCGGCAGCACCATCAGGTCCGGCACCACCTGGCTCTGTCCAGTGCTCCGGGCGGGGAAGTGGAGTTCGGCCTCGTGCTCCACGCGGTTGCCGAGCAGGTCGGCGAGTACGTCGAGCAGGGCCATCAGACAGGGCGTGTGGCGGTGGTGTGGCGAGCACACAAAGCCGTCCTCGTCGTAGTCCAGGCGGTGCACGTCAGCGCCGTAGTCGGGGTCGGTGGTCCAGTCGTCCGTGTATTCGTGGGTGGGATCGTACCGGTAGGCCGGTTCGAAGTGGACCAGCCGTTCCAGTTGCGCGCGCCAGGCCGCGGGATGGTCCCGGCGCCAGGCTGTCTGCCGTTCCCGGGCCGCGCGCGCCGTGGCCGCATCCGTGTCGCCGCGCCAAGCCGGCACGCGCCAGTCCCATGTCGCCGACGGCTCTTCCACGCACCCGTTGGGGACCGCCCGCGTTCCTTTCCGCACGACAGTTGCCATCACTTCCCCTGCATGTGCCGAGACCCGATTCTATCCCTCTGTCCGGGCTTGTTCGGTTCCGAGTCGGGTTCGGTCTGCGAGCATGAATGCCATTTGTCGAATCGGTGCTTCAGCACCCGTTCCTGCAGGAACGGTCGTCATGTCCCGGCTGCGGCGCTCAGCCCTTGATGCCGGACACGGCGATGCCTTGGATAAAGAAGCACTGCGCCATGAAGAACACCGGAATCATCGGGAGATTGAGGAGGCCGGCGCACAGGTGCCCACCCACCAGTGGGGCGATCTTGGATGGACCGTGGACGACTTCTTCAATATGTGCGAGGCCGTGACCCAGCGTGATGCCAACTGTCATTCCAACCAGTAACCCTATCAGGTGACAGGTTGGAGCGTCATCGGCAAATCTGGGTGCGCATCTTCGATGGCCAGCTGGTGGAAAACCCGTTCTATCTCACCGAGTGCGCCCTGAATGAACCCGGTGCCGTGGAAGGCCTGCAGTTTTACACCGACCTGATCCACAAGTACGGGTTCGCACCGCGCTTCAATGCCATGCAGGATTGGGCACTGTCGAACTGATGCACACTGGCCGCCTGACCATCATCAACAACGGCAGCTGGTCGTTCCCCAGCTTTCATGATGTCGACTATCAGGTCAGGCTGAACCACTATCCCAGCAGCCTCGGAGGGCGAACCAACTACGTTTACTACTTCCGGTCTCCAGGACCTATGCCAGTCTCAGCCAACCTGTGCAAACAGGGATGGCGGGGATGGCTGCCTGGTTGACGCTTCATTGACCGTGCGTGCCGGTGGCCCGGTCCGTCTTACGGGTCTCCGCGTCGGCGACGGCCGACCTGGCCGCCGGTGTGAACGCCTGGATGTTGCGGGCAGCGTTCAGGTCCCGGTCGCATTCGAAACCGCAGGCCACGCAGCGGTACGTGCGCTCCGACAGCAGCAGCGACTGCTTCACGGCACCACACGCGCTGCAAGTCTTCGATGATGGGAACCAGCCCACTTTCACGAATTCGGTCCCATACCAAGCGCATTTGTACTCCAACTGGCGCACAAACGTGCCCATGCCTGCGTCGCCGAGGGAGCGTCCCAGGCGACGGTTGCGCCTCATCCCATCAATGTTCAGGGTCTCCACCTTCACAGTGCCGCCGTGCTTGGCTATCGCCGTGGTGGCATGGTGGTGGTGATCCGAACGGATCCGTGAGACTCGGGCGTATTGCTGTCGGCGCTTGGCGTACAGGGCTTCCCGACGGTTGGAGTGGTTGTGCTTGCCGTGTGTGTGGATGGACCGGGCGATGGCCTTGTCGGTGGCTCTCAGGTCCCGCAGGGCGGCCTCCAAGGCCCGCGGGTTCTCAATCTCGGTTTCGTCCGACAGAGTGGCCAGGGTTTGGATGCCCATGTCAATCCCGACCGTGGGGCCCGGACGCAGGGCTGGCCGGCTCCCGCCCGTGTCCACCTGAAAGGATATGAACCAGCGGTCAGCGATCAGCTTCACCGTGGCACTCAGGATGTCCCCCTCGAAGCGCAGTTCTTCGCGCATCCGCACCCAGCCCACAGCGGGGATGTACACCTGTTTGCCGTCCAAGCGCGCCGTATGGCGCCCGTTGGTGAACGTGAAGGCCATGTGCCGGCCCTTCTTGTGGTGTTGGGGAAATCCCACGCGGCGGGTGGCCCAGCCGGCCTTGCGCTGCCGGCAGGACTCCCCCCATGTCTTGAGGCCCTTGCCCGTGTGGATGATGGCGTTCTTGCCCACGCGCTGGCACAAGTCCGCGGACCACGGATACAACTCCTTCTTGACGGCGTTGAACCGCTTCCGCAACTCCATGTCCGTCAGCCACTCGTTCGGCTCGCCAGCACTCGTGAACCAGGCATCCCGGAACGTGTCCAGGGCCCAGTTGGCGGCCACGCGGGCGTATCCGCAGTGCTGCCTGAACAGCGAGTCCTGCCTGTTGGTGGGGTCCAGCGCAATCCGGTGTCCCTTGATCAGAGTGTCCAGATGCTGCGTTCGGGTAGACTGGGCGGCAGTAGACATCGGAAGTTCCAGTTCCATGTCTGTCAGGAACCCCGGTTGAATCAGCCGGGGTTTCGCCTATGATAGCACACTATGACTACGGATCATCACCAAAAAAATCAGAAAAGAGGAGATTTCATCGAATGGTTACTGCACTCTAGTGATTTTCCAGGCTATTTAGACCTTGGATCGTGACCGAAACTTGCTGAAATACTTCAATGGCCCTGCCATGGAAAAGATCATCCAGGACGGCAGTTTGCAGGGCATAACCCTGTCGGCACAGCAGGCGTACTTCCTGACCGACACCCGCCCGGCCAAGAACAAGCAGGTGATGGTAGACGCGGTGCGCAACTTCGTGGCACCGGATCCGGTGCTCACCAACTACAACGAGGTGTCACGCACCATGCAGGCCGAGGTCGATCTGCTGCTCAGTGGCGAGAAGCGGGAAGCCAAGGTCGTGGCGGACCGGATCAAGGCGGCGGTTGACCCGCTAATCCAGGAAGGCCAGTGGCGGTAGCGCCCCTACGGCCTTCGGTTTCCGACGTGACACGCCTCCGGTGCTGCGGCCTGGAGGCGTGTTGCCCCGGCAGCGTGCCGGGGATACAACAGCGTTCTGCCTTGCCTGACAGGACGATTTCTCTTTGGTTATGCTGCGCAGCCTGACCTTCCGCCGCCGGGAAGCCATACTGGGCTGGGTCATGGCCTCGCCCTGGCTGCTCGGTTTCCTGGCTTTCACCCTGGGGCCGATGATTGCGTCCCTCGGCCTGTCGCTGTACGACTGGGATCTCATCTCGCCTGCCCTCTTTGTCGGCTGGGGCAACTACCACGAGTTCTTTGTGGAGGATCCCCTGTCCCTGCATTCGCTGCGGATCACCCTCTTCTACTCGCTGATGGCGATCCCGCTGCATCTGGTGCTGGGGGTGATCCTGGCCATGCTGCTGAACGCCAAAATTTGGGGCCAGTCCGTGATCCGTACTGTCTACTACCTGCCCGCCGTCCTGGCAGGAGTCGCCGTGGCCATGCTGTGGCGCTGGATCTTCTCGCCGGATTTCGGGCTGCTGAACCTGTTCCTGTCCTATTTCAACATCGAAGGCCCAAACTGGCTGGGCAACCGAACGTGGGTCCTGCCCTCCTTCGTCATCATGAGCCTTTGGGGTGTCGGCGGCGGCATGGTCATCTACCTCGCGGGTCTGCAGGGCATTCCCACCGATCTGTATGAGGCGGCCGAGATTGACGGTGCCACGCCCGCCCGCCGGATCTGGCACATCACCCTGCCCATGCTGAGTCCGGTCATCTTCTTCCAGCTCATCATGGGCGTTATTTCCTCGATGCAGATTTTTACTCAGGCCTTCATCATGACTGATGGCGGCCCGAGCAACGCCTCCCTCTTCTACATGCTGTATCTGTACCGCCAGGCGTTCGAATACCGCAACATGGGGTACGCCTCGGTGCTGGCTTGGATCCTGTTTCTGTGCATACTGGCCCTGACCCTGCTCCTCTTCCGTACGGCTTCGGCTTGGGTGTACTACGAGGCCGAGACGCAGCGAACATGAGCACGGCGGATCCCGTGGCTGTGGTAGCCCCCGCGTCCACGGGCCTGGGCAAACGGCGCACCCAACTGATCCACCGCATCGTGGCCTACGGTGTGCTGTTTACTGGCAGTGCGTTCATCCTGGCCCCGCTGGTGTGGATGCTGTCCACATCCTTGAAAACCCGTTCGCAGGTGTTCCGCTTCCCTCCCGAATGGATCCCGGAACAGTTTCTCTGGCGCAACTATGTGGAAGCGCTGACCCTGCTGCCCTTTGAGATTTTCCTGCTCAACACGGTGATCATCACCGTCCTATCGGTGGCCGGTGAACTGGTGTCGTCGGCTGTGGTGGCCTACTCCTTCGCGCGCCTGCGCTGGCCCGCCCGCAACACCCTTTTCATCGTGGTGCTGGCCGCCATGATGCTGCCCCGGCAGGTCACGCTGATTCCCACCTTCATCTTGTTCACGCGGGTGTTCGGCTGGAAGGACACGTTCTACCCCCTGATCGTGCCGTCCTTTTTCGCCGTGCCCTTCTTCGTGTTTCTGCTGCGCCAGTTCTACATGACACTGCCCTTCGAACTGGACGATGCCGCCACCATCGATGGCTGTTCCAAGTTCGGGGTGTTCCTGCGCATCCTCCTGCCCCTGTCCAAGCCGGCCTTGGCCGCGGTGGCGATCTTCTCGTTTCAGTTCCACTGGAACGACTTCTTCTATCCGCTCATCTACCTCTTTGACAAGGACAAGTTCACGTTGGCACTGGGCCTCCGGTTCTTCCAGGGCAACTATGGCACTGACTGGCACTACCTCATGGCCGCATCGCTGGTGGTGATGCTGCCCGTGATTCTGGTCTTCTTCTTCGCCCAGCGCATCTTTATTCAGGGAGTTGTCTACCAGGGATTCAAGTGATCCCCGGCACCAGTGGCCCCTCTCTCGCCTGTTCCCGTCCTGTCCACCCTCACTCGGTCCAATGGAACACTCCGGCATGCACGACAGTCCCCGTCTCAGGTTTTACCCCCTGTCCACCGGACAGGCCCAATGGCGCGAAGGCTTCTGGGGCGAACGTTTCGCGCTCTGCCGCGACGGTGCCCTCCACGCCATGGAGGAGATTCTGAACACCACGCCCCACGGTGCCTCCCTGCACAATTTCCCCAAGGTGGCAGGGCAGCAGACCGGTGCCCATGAGGGCACCAAGTGGAGTGATGGCGACTGCTACAAGTGGCTGGAGGCCCTTACCCACGTCTACGCCTTTACCCGGGATGAGCAGACCCGCGCCACGCTGGAAACCCACATCGCGAACATCGCCGCGGCACAGGAGGAGGATGGGTACATCAGTACCCAAATCCAGTTGACCGACAAGCAGCGTTGGACGGATCTGCATAACCACGAGCTCTATAACATGGGGCACCTGCTGACCGCCGCCGTGACACATCACCGTGTCACGGACTCCGAAACGTTTCTGACGGTGGCCCGCAAGCTGGGCGACTACCTGTACGAGTTGTTCATCCCGCGTCCCCCGGCGTTGGCCCATTTTGGGTTCAACCCCTCCCAAATCATGGGCTGTGTAGATCTCTACCGTGCCACTGGCGACACCCGGTACCTGGAGCTGGCCGGGGTGTTCATCGACATGCGCGGATCGCAGGAGGGCGGCTCCGATGTCAATCAGAGCTACATGCCCCTGCGGCAGGAAACCACGGCGGTGGGGCATGCCGTAACCTCCGCGTACCTGTACAGCGGGGCTGCCGATGTTCTGGCCGAACGATCCGATCCGGCCCTGCAGGACGCGCTAACCCGGATCTGGCGCAACGTCGTGGATACCAAGAGCTACGTGACCGGTGGAACGGCGGCCCTGCACCACGGCACGTCCCAGCGCCCCGAACTCTTCAAAGCGCGCGGATCCGCCAACGGATCCATGGCCACGCCGGCGCCCCGCCGGAGTGACGTGCACGAGGCCTATGGCCTGGAATACCAGCTGCCCAACGCCACTGCCTACAACGAAACCTGTGCCAACATTGCCCAGGCCATGTGGTCCCTGCGCATGCTGCGCCTGACGGGCGAAGTCCAGTACGCGGACAACATGGAACTGGTCCTGTACAACAGCATGCTGTCCGGCATGAGCCTGGATGGTCTGCACTTCTGTTACACCAATCCGCTGCGCTGGTACGGGGAAGAACACGTGCTGCTGAGCCAAGACTACACGGAGCGCTGGGCCGACTTCCACTGCTACTGTTGTCCCCCAAACGTGCTGCGTATCCTGTCCTCGCTGCATGAGTGGGCCTACGGCCGAGCAGCCGGGGAATTGTGGGTAAACCTCTACGGGGCCAGTGAAGTCAGCACGCATCTGGGCGATGGCCGGACGGTGGCTCTGAACCAAAATACCCAATATCCCTGGGACGGGACGGTGGAGTTGGTGATGACGGAGGCTCCCGCGTCATCTTTCGCCCTGCTGCTGCGCATTCCGGCCTGGGCCCGTGGTGCCACTGTCACCGTTAATGGTGTTCCGGGTCCGAAGGTGGAACCCGGTACTTACTGTCGCATTGAGCGTCAGTGGCAGGCGGGTGACCGCGTTGAACTTCAGCTGCCCCTGCGGGTACGCTGTCTCCAGGCTCACCCCAAAGTGGAGGAGGCCCGCAATCAGGTGGCGTATGCACGGGGTCCCGTAGTGTACTGTGCAGAGACCGCCGATTTGCTCGGTATCGACGATATCACCAGCCTATACGTGACGCGCACTACCGATTTCACTCCACACAGGGAACAGGGACCCTTAGGGAACGTAGTCGTCCTGCGGGGCCAAGGGCTGAACGTACCAGCGGTTGCCGGCTCCCTTTACACCGAAGTGGAGGATGTGGACTCGTCACTCGTACCGCTTACCTTGATCCCCTACTTCACATGGAACAACCGGGATCCTGGGCAGATGAGTGTATGGCTGCCCCTATTTGCCTGATGGGGATGTCGGATCGGAAGCGCGGCTTGCGCAACATGGTTTAGGAGGCACGCGGTGCTGACCTCTGGAACGATCGCAGCAAGTCTGAATTGGATTCTTTTGTGGGGTTGATGGATGCTTGAGCGAAACCGCGCGCCAGCCAGGATGGGATTTCCTAGACTCCCTGCAACGGATGGCACATGCACCGGTGCAGGACCCCAACACCGTGCCGCCCTAACCCAGAACCCGCTGCCCCAGCATCGGTACCTGAACGGTTGCAATTAACTATGGTTTGGACACATTTTGAGGCCTGAATCGTATGGCCGGGCCGGTTGGGGAATGGTGTTCAGGGACCGGTCGACCCCGTTTGGAGAGGGGGTGCGCGCAGCCACGGGCGTGCCGGCGGGATGGGGCGGCCAACGGCCTCGGCATGGGCGGCGTTTCGGCCTGCGGCTGAGCGGGCGGCAAACCATTTGTGGATTTCCGCCTCGAAATGGTATCGCTTGATATCACGCAGGGAAAAGGGGCCGAGGGGCCGCTGCGCCCAGAGCCGGGCGCGCCTGCAGGCCCGGCTCCGGGCGGCGAAGACGATGTTGAAATGAAAGTGCAGCTTGGCCTGCGAACGGGCCTGGCCGTGGTGGAGGCCCAGGTGCTGCTTGGCGTCGCGGAAGGCAAACTCAATCTGGAAACGGGCCCTGTAGATCCGGAAGAGGTGTGCCGGCGCCAGGTCCCGGTTGGTGCCGGCACGCAGCACGCCCTCCTGCGTCTGCGGGTCGGCACCGCGGGGCAGGACGTACACCCCCTGCATCCGGCACGGCCAGACCTGGCCGTGCCGGACCGCGTGGTACAGGTCGACCTTCTCGTCGTCCCGGGTTGTGCGGGTCCTGCGCGCCGGGTCATGGCGGTCGAAACCGCCGTCGCACGGCCGGCGGCGGCCCGGGCGCCGCTCGTGGGGGCCGGTGTAGGGGTAGCGCAGGACCGAGTCCCTGCGCAGCCGGCCCACCGCGTGCAGGTCCCGCGCCCGCACCCCCCCCACGAAGGTCCG
>MKWU01000142.1_pt1 | contig 129286 bp, 114 predicted proteins | sample 809101 | NCBI WGS metagenome assembly MKWU01 (sample SAMN05860141, study PRJNA318959) | sponge metagenome | host: Aplysina aerophoba | place: Slovenia: Piran, Adriatic Sea, Gulf of Piran | collected 2013-05-07
GCATGGCTGGCCCTGATCGCCGCGGCGTGGTGCGGGCTGGCGCCGGCGGCTGCGCAGGAAGACGGTGGCGCCGGGCCGGCGACCGGCACCGAGCCGGAACCGGTGTGGGAGGTGCAGTTCGAGCCCGCGCGGTTCGTCGCCGGCGAACCGGTGTTGGCGCGCATCGTGGTGCGCGGCGGCGCGGAGCTCAGCGCGCCGGCCGCGGTCGCCGGCAGCGAGTGGTTGCCGGTGCATGCGGTGGAAGTGCTGCCGCGCACGGACGGGAGCTGGGAGGTGCGGGTGCGGTTCACCAGCTATCGGCCCGGCGTTGGGGAGCTGCCGGCCATCGACGTGGGTCCTTTGCAACTGACCGGGATCGGCTTTCTTACCGCTTCCGTACTGCCGCGCTACGGCGAAGTTGCGCCTGCCCTGCGCCCGCCGGCAGCGCAGATGGCGGTGCCTGGCTCCGCGGCGCTGCTGATCGGCGGCGCGCTTGCCGTGCTGGTCGTGCCCTACCTCCTGGTCAGCGGCGCATTGCTGCTCGCCGGCGCTGGCGGCCGGGCGCGCGCGCGCCGCTCCCGGACCCGGCCGCGCGTGCAGCTGGAACGCGCCGTGCAGCGGTTGCAGCACGGCGCTCCCGGCGGCGCTGCCCCCAATGGCGCCGGCGCTCCCGCGGCGCCGGCCGATGTCGTGGCGTTCTATGCCCGCCTGTCCCAGTTGGCGCGCGGCTACCTGGCCGAGCGGTTGGCATTGCCGGCACACGCCCTGACCGTCGGGGAGCTGCGTGCGGCGCTTCCGGATCAGGGCTTGCCGCGCGGGCTCGGTGCCGACCTGACTGCGATTCTGGATACCGCCGATCGGGTGAAGTTCGCCGGTCTCGGTGCTGGCGCCACGGAGATGCATGCGGCCGCAGCGCAACTGGTCACGCTGGCACGGGCGATCGACGCGGTGCTGGAGGAACGCGCATCGCGGGAGCGAGGAGGCGACGGTGTGGAGTTTTGAACAGCCGCTGCTGCTCGGCATGCTGCTGTTGCTGCCGCCCGCCATCTACCTGGTCCACTTTCGGCCCGGGCGCGGCGGCATGCTGCGGGCGCCGCTGGACCGGTGGGCCGGCGCGCCGCTCGCCCGCTCCGCGGCCGCTCGGGTGCTCGCCATCGCCGCCCGTGCGCCGTTCTGGCTGGCCGCGGCGCTGGTGATGGTGGCTGCCGCCGGCCCGGCGCGGGTGCGCCCGGACGAGGTCTACCTGAACCGCGGACTCGACCTGATGATCGCGCTCGACGAGTCGCCGAGCATGGCGGCGAGCGACCTGGACGGACAGCGCCGCCTGGACGCCGCGGTGCACGTGATTCGCGGTTTCGTCGCCGGCCGCGCCAACGACGCCATCGGCCTGGTGAGCTTCAGCGACCGTGCCGTGCTGCGCGTTCCCAAGACGACCGACCGGGCCGCCCTGCACGCAGCCCTCGACGGGATGGACGTGATGTCGTTGGGCGATGCCACCGCCATCGGTACCGGCATCGCGGTGGCCCTGCTGCACCTGCAGGACAGCATGGCGCCGGGCCGGGTGATCGTGCTGCTCACCGATGGCGACAACAATGCCGGCGAACTGACCCCGGAGGCCGCCGCGGCGCTGGCCGCCGCGCGCGGTGTGCGCATCTATACCGTCGGCATCGGCGGCGCCGGCGACGCGGAGATCGTGATTACCGACCCGCGCACCGGATTGACGCAGCGCGGCCGCTACCACGGCCGCTACGACCCCGCGCTGCTGGAACGGGTGGCGCGGATCACCGGCGGGCGCTCGTTCGCCGCGGCCGAGCCGGCCGCGCTGACCGCGGTGTTCCGCGAGATCGACACGCTGGAACGCATCGATCGGCGCACCCGGGTGCAGGTCTCGCGCCAGCCGCGCCACCGTGCGCTGCTGCTTGCCGCGTTGTGCGTGTTGCTGCTCGACGTGGCGCTGCGCCGGGTGGTGCTGGCGGAGCTGTTCTGAGGGGCATGGCGCGGATGCTGAACGTGTTCGGTGCGATCACCGTCGACCAGCCGGGACTGCTGCTGCTGCTTGCCGTGCTGGCGCCGCTGGCCGCGCTGCTGGTGTATGCCGCGCGCCGCGCCCGCCGCGACCTGCGTGCCTTGCGCCGCGTCGCGTCGCTGCCGGCGGCGGCCCCTTCGCCGGATGCCGTACTGCGCTTCAAGCGCGGCGCCGACGGTGCGCTGACCTGGGTGGCAGTAGCGTGCGTGATCCTGGGTGCCGCCGACCTGCGCTGGGGAACCGGCGCCGCGGCGGTGGTTCCGCCGCCCGGCGGCCGCGAGGTGGTCCTCCTGGTCGATCTGTCGCGCAGCATGGCGGTCGCGGACGTGGCGCCGAGCCGGTTGCGGCAGGGGCTGACGGCGGCCGGCGAACTGGTCGACGCGCTGCCCGACGCGCCGGTTGCGGTGGTGGGATTCAGCGACGACAGTCATCTGCTGTTGCCGTTCACCGACGATCGCTTGGCGCTGCGGCAGCAGCTCGCGGCGCTGCACGACCAGGCCCCGGCGCTGGGCGGGTCGCAACTCGCCGCCGCGCTGCGCTACGCCAGCTTCGAACTGCCGGGCAGGACGGGCGCGGCGCGCACCGTGGTGCTGGTGTCGGACGGCGCGAGCAGCGCCGGCGATCCCCCGGCCGGGGGCCCGCGGGGGGGGGCGGGGGGGGGGCCACCGGGCCCCCCGCCGCTGGCGGCGCAACCGCCAGGCCGGCACGTCCCGCCGGACAGGCCGAAGGAACCGCACAGGCCGACGGTCAGGACGGCGCGGCGGGCAGTCCGGCAAGCGGCGAGCACTCGGCGCGCGACGGAAGCGCCATGCGGGAGATCGCGCAACTCAGCGGCGGCGTGGTTGCGGACCCGCGGCTCCCGGAGACGATGGCCACGGCGCACGCATACCTGGAAGCGGCGCGGGATGGGCATGCGGTACGCCCGGCCGCGACCCGGCGCCCGCGCCATGCCGCACTGGCGCTGATCGCCTTGTCGGCACTGGCCGGCTGCGCGGCGGTTCGAGCGGTACGATGGCGCGCTACGTTCTGAGCACCGCGCCGGCGCTGCTGCTGGTGCTGCTGTTGTTACTGGTGGCGGGCGGACGGCAGCCGCACGTGGCGGTCCTGGAGGGCAACTACGACTTCGCGCGCGGCGACCTGGTTCGCGCGCTCCGCCATTACCGAGACGCTGCGCACGCCGGGTCGCCAGTGGTGGCCTACAACCTGGCGAATGCCGAATTGGCCTGGGGTGAGAGCGATGCCGGGCTGGAGCTGTTGCGGAGCATTCCGGCGGACGCGCCTCCGGACCTGCGCCGCCGGGTGGCGTTCAACCTCGGCCACGCCCATTACCGGGCGGGCCGATACCGGGAGGCGGCGCGGCACTTTCGCGACGCGCTGGTGTTGGGCCCGGAGTGGGCCGATGCCAGGATCAACCTGGAATTGGCACTGCGGCGGATGCGCGCCGCGCCGCCGCCGCCCGCACCTGCGCCCGGTGGGCCGCCGGACGACGCGGCCGGCTCGGAACTGCTGGAGCGGTTGCGCGCACAGCCGGCTGCCGCCCCGGCATTGCCGGCCGGCGGTGGCGCGGGCGGTTACTGACCCCGATAAGGCTGTATGATGGTGCCGGGGGTATGCTGATTTCTACCGCAAGTCCGGCCGCGCGCGCCGAACCAGGCGCCCGCCGCGCGTGCCTCGATGCTGCCGGTCACGGGATTGCCCGTGGATGAGCAACTCGAACTGCTGTTCGAGGAACCGCCGGCCGTACCGGAACGGCCCGCCGCGGATCCGGCGCCCAACCCGAACGCAGAGCCGAACATCGCCCGGAACATCCCCCCCACGGCGATTCCGGCGCGGTGCCCGGTAGTAGGCAAGGCAGTGTGCTACTACGCCGACTGCCGTCACTGGTCGGGAGGTGGCTGCGCCCATCCGGAGGCGGTGCGGCCGCGGCGGAGGCGACGGCGATAACCTCCACGCGGGGGCCTGGATGCTCGTACGCCAAGCTGACCGACGTGGCCCGCCGCCTCGGCGTGTCGGCGTCCGGCGCCCACCACGCCCGGCCGACGTCCGCACCACGCCTGCCATCGTGCGTGGCGTGGTGGCAGACGACGCCGGCTCCTGTAGGTTCCGGCTGGCTGTCTAGTGTTCGCGGTAGATGATGCGACCCCGGGTGAGGTCGTAGGGGGACAGAGCTACACGTACGCGGTCGCCGGGCACGATGCGGATATAATGGCGGCGCATCTTTCCCGACAGGTGCGCGAGCACCCGGTGACCGTTCTGCAACTCGACGCGGAACATGGTATTGGGTAGCGATTCTCTGACTGTGCCCTGAATCTCGATTGCCTCTTCCTTGGCCAAGAAAACTCCTTTCGCTGGTGATGATTAGCCCGCTAGACGGTTTTGTCAACCAAAAGCCGACCGGCCGGCCAACTATTCGAGCCGGCTGCTACCCTCCTGCTACCCTTGACAAGGGGTGGATAATTCACCATATATGCGCAGCCTGCGCACCCAGGTGCAGCCCGCGCAGCTTGGCCGGGCCGGCACGCGGTGGTGTTCTGGCGGGGAGTCGACTGGCTTGGACAAGGCGTTCACCGAATCTATGCGGCAGCGGTTGACCGCACTGAAACAGGATATCCTGGCCCATCTGGCCCAGGAAGACGCGGAATTCCGCGAGCTGTGGGAAGACATGGATCCCAAGGACCTGGTCGACGTGGCCTCGGAGGACGTCGACCGCAAGACCCTGGAGGCGCTTGGCGCCCAGGAAATGCGCCGCCTCAACCTGATCGAATCGGCGTTGGCGCGCATTCCCAACGGCCACTACGGCGTGTGCATGAAGTGCGGCGCGCGCATCCCGAGGGAGCGCCTGGAGGCGATCCCCTACGCGCTGCTGTGTATCGGCTGCCAGTCTTCCGAGGAGCGTCGCAACCGCTGACCTGCCGGCTAGTTCTCCGCGTTTCCGTGCACGGCGGCGCGCCGGCGCGCGGTGACGCAGAGCATGCTCTTGCCGAGTTCCGCCAGGCGCGGTCCATAGCGGGACAGGTTGGCCGCCGCCGGCAGCAGGGCGGGGTCGCGGTCGACCTCAAGGTCCGGGCGTAGCAGCAGCAGGACGACCGCCTGCAGGTAGTAATCGAAAAAGTCGGTGACCAGGTGGAGGCAGCCGCCGGGGCGCAGCAGGTGCGCCAGTTGCGCCACCGTGCCGCCGCGCAGCAGGCGCCGCTTGCGGTGGCGGCGCTTCGGCCACGGATCCGGAAAGTAGATGTGCACCGCGTCCAGGGTCTCGGGCGGCAGCCAGCCGATTACCTGCTCGGCGCGGCCGTGGATGACGACGCCGTTGCCGGCACCCGCCGCGGCCAGCTTGCGGGCGCACTTGCGGCACCGTTCCAGCTTCAGTTCCGTGCCGATTACCAGGGAGTGCGGGTGCGCGGCGCTGTGGGCGGCGAGAAAGTTGCCGTTGCCGCTGCCAATTTCCAACTCCGCGCGCGGCGCCAGCTTCAGCAGCGGCGCCAATTGCGCCAAGTCGGCCTGCGGCCACACCTCGTTGCTGCCGCCCGCCGGCGGCCAGCGCGGCGGCGCGCGCTCGGGGCGCGGCGGGATCGGGGTGCTCAGTTCCTGGCGCGGGCGAAATCGACCGTGATCCGCCGCCCCTTGAAGCTGGTTCCGGAAAGCGCGGCTATGGTGTCTTCCGCAACCGCCTCCGGGACCTCGACGAAGGAATAGCTGTCGAGGACTCTGATTTCGCCCAGATCGGATCGTTCGACGGCCACCGAGCCGCTGATCAGCTCGGCCAGATCGTCCGGCTGGACGCGCCGGTTGCGCCCGATGCTGACAAACAGGCGGCGCTGGCCGGGTGCGGGCGGTTCGCCGTCCCGGCGCGGCCGCCGGCGCTGCTCGGCGCCGCGTTCCCGGCGTGGTTCGGCAGCGGCAGCGGGGGGGGCCGCGGCGGGGTGGCCGGCGGCGGGGCGGGGCCGCTGCGGTCCCCCCGTCGCGGCGCGGCCGCCGGCGAGGTTCGCCGCGCCGCGCGTCCCCGCTCCGTTCCGGACGCCCGCCGGAGCCGGCCAACTCCTTGAGCAGGTAGGCTGTTACGTAGCCGCGCAGGTTGAAGGGTACGTGTTTCTTGAACAGTGCGCGGAATTCCTTGAGCTCAACGGGATCTTCCCTCTCCCGTACCGTTGTCACCGCCCGCTCAATGGCCGCGACGATTGCCTCCGACGGTATGTCAGCGACTTTCAAGGTCCACTCCCACGGTGGGTAGTATAGCACGCGGCGGGCGTTCCCGGTATGCTCCGGCTACCGAAAAACGGGAGGAATCATGCAGGTCTATTACGAGGATGATATCGATCGCCAGTGGATTGCCGACAAGAAAGTGGCGGTGATCGGATATGGCAGCCAGGGGTTCGCGCACGCCAACAATCTGCGCGACTCGGGCGTGGAGGTGGCCGTGGGGCTGCGTCCCGACAGCGCCAGCGCGGCCAAGGTGAAGGAGACCGGCATACCGGTGCTGGATACCGCCGCCGCCGCCGCCTGGGCGGACGCCATCATGATGCTGGTCCCCGACCATCTGCAGTCGGAAATCTACGCGCGCGACATCAAGCCGGGCTTGGCGGCCGGCAACAACCTGATGTTCGCCCACGGCTTCAACATCCACTTCGGAATGATCGAGCCGGAAGCCGACGTGGACGTGACCATGGTGGCCCCCAAGGGCCCCGGCCACACCGTGCGCCGCCAGTATGAGCTGGGCTACGGCGTGCCGTGCCTGGTGGCGGTGGCAAACGACGCCTCCGGCAGCGGCAAGAACCTGGCCCTGGCGTACGCCGCGGCGATCGGCGGCGCGCGCGCCGGGGTAATCGAGACCAATTTTCGCGAGGAGACCGAGACCGACCTGTTCGGCGAGCAATCGGTGCTGTGCGGCGGCCTGACCCACCTGATGCAGGCCGGCTACGAGACGCTGATCGAGGCCGGCTACGCCCCGGAGATGGCCTACTTCGAGACCATCCACGAGGTGAAGCTGATCGTCGACCTGATCTACGAGGGCGGCATGTCGCTGATGCGCTACTCGGTGTCCGACACCGCCGAATACGGCGACTACGTATCGGGCGCGCGCCTGATCGACGACCGCATCAAGGGCGAGATGAAGAAGATCCTGGCCGAGATCCAGGATGGCAGCTTCGCGCGCCGCTGGATGGACGAGAACCGCTCCGGCCGCCAGGGCTTCCTGAACATGCGCTCCGACCATGCCGGCCACCAGCTCGAGGAAGTCGGCGCCAAGCTGCGCTCCATGATGCCCTGGATCGCCAAGGAACGCCTGGTCGACAAGTCCAAGAACTAACCCCGCGGGCCGGGTTGCCGAGGCGTCGACCCGCGCAGTCCGGCCCGTAGCCGATCGACAAGCCGCCACACGTCGGTGCTCGGGTTCTCACGACGCGGAGAGCCGTTGCCGGCGTGCCAGCGGTCGAGCGCTCTGGCGCGCTGCTTCGCATTCTCCACGCCATCAACCAGGATCGGCTCGGCCGCGGGCAGCACGTGCTTGTTGGCAGTGAGTTGGAGTTCGTCCGAGCGCTGTTGGATGTCATGGCGGTCGACGTGGGCGGTCTGCTCTTCCCGATGCAGCACCAGCCAAAGCTCGAAGCAGGGATTCGAGATCGCGATATTGATCTCACTCTGTCGAGCATCGTCGATGGCCTGTGCAAGGTTGGCGTGCTGGTCCACGTCAAACACGCACCAGATCTCATCGAACTCTCGCTCTGAAGGTCTTGATCGCAGGTTCCGCTTCATATGCTGCTTCGCGCGACGGACCAGGGCGTCCGGTGTCATTCCCCTGTCGTTGACATCGAGGCGCACGTTGTGTCGATTGAGGCGTGCCCACAGGTTCAGATAGCCAGGCTCCGTGACCTTGCCCTCCGAGAGTACGCGGATCACGCGTAACGGTCTGCGAAAGGTGCCTCTTCGCCGCGGATGCTGTCTGGATGGTTGTCTCACTTCCGAGCTTGCTCCACCGCTCTTCGGAACCCGGCCGTGTCGAGCACCGGGGTTCCTCCGTATCGCCCTTGCAGATAGCGCCGCTCGACCGCTTCATCGTTCTTGGGGCGGAAGTCGGACAGTGGGTATAGCGATGTCGAGCCGCTTACATCCTTTTCGGTGAACCAGACTTGGTCGCGCCCGAGCGTTCGCCGGCTGCCGTTTCCGAGGATGGAGGTGTCGTGAGCGTTGAAAATCAGCTGGGCACAATGGGGGTTGGTTTCTCGATCCCGAAATAGCGAGACGATCTCCTGCACCAGGTGGGGGTGAAGGCTAGTGTCCAGTTCATCCGCCAGGATCGCGTCGCCAACAGACAGCGCGCCCAGGACGGGGCCGACCATGCCCAGCCACACCTGTGTTCCCTGAGACTCCTGATCCGGCTCGATCGCTATCGGCCCGTGGCGTCCCATGTGGTGCAGTCGAATCAGTACGCCTTTGATCTGTTCCACGTCGATGTCGGATGCCGCATCCTCATCGTTCATGAGTATGCCCATCGCGCGCCGGATGCGCTCGGCCTCTCCGGGCTCAAGTTCGGGTTGGAATCGTTCCAGGCCCGAGATGCCGAGATCCGCTGCCTTGAGGAGAGCAATGACTCGGCTACGGGTCTCTGAAGACTGAACGAGGCTGGCGGTCGCCGCAATGCGCGGGGCACGGTTGGACGGCTCCATGAGTGCGAGATTTCTGCGAAACCAAGCGAACAGAGGGCCAATCAGCTTGTCGTCCGCGGCTCCGGCGACCGACAACAAGAGCGTGTTGTTCCGCATTAGCGGGGCGAGGGTACGTCTCGCTGAGCGGAACGGGGGCCCGAAGCTGATCACTCCGGTGGCTCGGTCTCGACGGAACACGAGAGCCTGTCGTCCTCTCGGAAAGTGGTAGGCATACTCTTCCAGGACGTGGGAGTCGTCGACTGCATAACCGTATTGCCAGCGTACGCCACCGAGCACCAGCTCGATGGCGAAGCGGGATGGATGCTTCTCGGTCCCCCCGAGAAGAAACGGGTAGCGCTCTATCCGTGCTTCCGAGTCTCCGCGGCGGAACGAATTGAGCACAACGTCACGCATGTCAGCCATGGCCCGCAGCAAGGTCGACTTGCCCGAGGCGTTGGCCCCGAACACGCCCGCGACCGGTAGCACCTTCACGGGCGTGAGGGATCCCGCAATCTCCAGGTCGCGCACCACACCGGGGCTTGCAAGTCTCGTTCCCAGGAGCGATAGATGGACTTCGCCCGAGTAGGAGCGAACATTCTCGGCAGTAAAGGACAGCATCGTGCTATTGGGTCGAGATTGAATGGATGCCTCGCTCATCCCTCAATAATCGCGGGAAATCAGCGCAAGTTGCAAGTTAGTGTGTGGTTTATTGATTTCTCACCTCGGTAGATGCGGGGGACGCGGGCGGAGATGGCGCTGGTGATTTCGTAGGGGATGGTGCCGATGATGGCGGCGAGCGCGGCGGCGTCGGGGCCGGCCGGGTCGGGGCCGAACAGGACGGCGCGGTCGTAGCGGTCGGCGTCGGGGCGCGGGCCCAGGTCGACCAGGCACTGGTCCATGCAGATGCGGCCCACCACCGGAAAGCGGCGGCCGCGGATCAGCACCTTGGAGCGGTTGGACAGGAGCCGCGGGTAGCCGTCGGCGTAGCCGGCGGGCAGGGTGGCGATCACGGTGTCGGCGGCAGTGCGGTGGGTGTGGCCGTAGGAGATGCCGGTGCCGGCGGGCACACGTTTGAGGTAAACGAGGTGCGTGGCCAGCTCCATGACCGGTTGCACCGCGATGGGGCGCGGCAGGTCGCCGCCCGGGTAGTACCCGTAGGCGATTACTCCCAGGCGCACCATGTCCAGGTGCGATTCCGGCAACCCGACGATGGCGCCCGAGTTGGCGGTGTGCAGCAGCAGCCGGTCGCGGTCGGGGATGGCGGCAATGGCGTCGTGGAAGGCGGCGAGCTGCGCGCGCGAGTATTCCTGGTCCACCTCGCTGGAACGGGCGAAGTGGGTACACAGCCCGGTCAGGCGCAGGCCGGTCAGGCCGCGCAGTTGTTCGGCGATGGCGGCGGCCTCCCGCGGGCGGCAGCCGATGCGCTCCATGCCGGTGTCGATCTTCAGGTGCACTTCCACGGTGCGCCCCGCCGCCGCCGCGGCGCGCGCCAGATCGCGCCCGAGGGCGGCGTCGCTGCACAACGGCGTGAGCCCTGCCGACGCGATGGCGGGCGCCTCCTCCGGCAGCGGCAGGCCGAACAGCAGGATCGGCTCCTTGATGCCCGCCTCGCGGAGTTCCACGCCCTCGCCGACGGTCGCCACACCGAACACGCTGACGCCCGCCTGCAGGGCGGCGCGCGCTACCGGTACGGCGCCGTGTCCGTACGCGTTGGCCTTGACCGCCAGGCAGATGCGCGGCGCCGGCTGCGCGGGGTTGCGGGCGGCGCGCAGGTGGGCGCCCACCGCCGCCAGGTTGGTGCGCAAGCGGGCCAAGTCGATAGTGGCGCGGGTGGCTCGCACGGCTGCGGCGGCGCTCCTACCCGGTGCTTCGGCGCCCTGCGCCGGTTCGCCGGGCGTCTGCAACGTGCGTGTTGCCGCGGCGCAGGGCGCCGGGCAGCTGCGACAGGTGGGTGAGCACCAGGTCGGGATGCACGGCGGCGCAGCGCGGGTCGTCGCGGCGCAGGCGCAGGGAGCGCGCGTCGCCGGCGAACAGGGCGGTACGCAGCCCCGCCGAGTGGGCGCCGAGCAGGTCGTTGCGCATGTCGTTGCCGACCATCACGACCTCGCGCGGACTAAGGCGGCAGTGGTGGGCCATGCGCGCGGCGGCGGCCGCGAACAGCCGCGGCGACGGTTTCGCCTCCCGCTCGGCGTACGACCACACCGCCAGCCGCGGGTCTATGCGCAGCTCCGGCAGCAGCGCGGCGAGCACCGGCGGGGTGAAGAACTGCGCGTTGGAGACGATGCCTATTGGCACGCGCGCCTGCAGCGCGGCCACCGCGGCGGCGGCGCCCGGCATCGGCCACACCGGGTTGACGCGGCACTCGTAGCTCACCGCGGCGCGCTCCACCGCGGCCGTCCCGGCCCCCGGCAGCAGGCGCCGCCACAGTTCCCGCAACTCCACCTCCGGGTACTCCAGCCCCCGCTCCTGAATGGCTGCGTGCTGCGCGCGGATTGCCGCCTCCAGCGCGGGGACCAGGCGGGAGGCGTCGTGCGCCGCCCCCGCCGCAGTCCCGGCGTCCGCAATCCCGGCGTCGCGCAGGGCAGCCGCCATGGCCGTGCGCCGGACCTCCCGCGACGCGCTACCGGCGCCGATGTCGCCGGCCGCGGAGATCAGCAGCGTGCCGTAGACGTCAAACAGCACCCCGCGCACGCCGCCGAGCGGCCCCAGGCGCGGCAGCGCACCCGCAACCGGCCGCGCGGCCAGCGGCGCGCTGAGCCGCCGAATCAATTCAACCATGCCGCCCTGCGTCTGGCCTGCGTCGCGCCTTGCTCTCCCAAGCCTGGAGCCGGTCCCTCACACCGCCAACATGGAATATTGTGTCCCCTTTGGCAACGGACGTGGGTGGCGGCGGCTCAGGCGTCGGCGGTTTCGAAGGCGATGATGTTGCGCGAGGCGCGGCTGAACTCGACGCCGACCAAGTGGATCGGTTCGCCCGTGGCGCGATACTTGTCGGCGTAGCGGCGCTCGTGGAGCTGGGTGAGGGCGGAGCCTGGCGGGGACATCTCAGCCACCTTGAATTCGAACAGATAGACGCGCCCGGCGGCGCGCACGGCCATGTCCAGGCGTCCGTGGCTGGTCGACTCCTCCACCGCGATGTCGTAGCCGAGGGCGGCGAAGTAAGAGTAGAACACGCTGGCGTAGAAGCCTTCGTAATCGGCGATGTCGTTGCTGGTGCACCATTGATACGGGATGCTGGCGAAGAAGGCGTGGAACAATCCCTTCATGCTGGCGGTGTCTCCGGCCGCCAGCAGGCGCGACAGACGGATGCGGTTCTTCGCCGGCTCGGCCGCGTCTTGTGCCAGGTAGGTCAGCAGGCTGCGGTTCAGACTCTGCCGGACTTCGCGATTCGGATATGCCAACCGGTATACCGTCTCGCCGCCTACTTCTTCCTCCGATTGGAGCGTGAGGTAGCCGGTCTGGAACAGCAGCGCCTCGGTGCCGATCCGGTTTACGTCGAACGCCGACAGCAGTTCCTCGGTACCGAGCATTTCGCTGAGCGACACCGACGAGACTCGGCGTTCGAAAAGGGTATTCAACAGAAACGAGGGCGTGCCGGTTTCGAACCAGTGCGCTTTGAACTCGCGGCTGTCGAACAGCAACAGCACGTCGAACGGGTTGTATACCCGCTCCTCGCCACGCCATCGGTAGCCGTCGTACCACTCGCGCACCCGGCGCCGGTCAAGACCGGGCAGCTCCGGGGCGAACACGTTGTCCAGGTCGCGCTCGGTGTATCCGCAGATCGCCGAGTAGCGGCGATCGAGCGTGATGTCGGTGAGGTTGTTCAGGTCGGAGAAGATGCTCACCTTGCTGAACTTGCTTACTCCGGTGAGGAACGTGAACCGGACGTGAGCGTCGTTCGACTTGATCATGCCATACAGGCTGCGCAGGTAGTCGCGGTTGGCAAGGGCAACTTCCGGCGTGCTCAGCGTGTCCAGGATCGGCTTGTCGTACTCGTCGACCAGCACCACGACCGTTTGCCCCGTCTGCCGGTGCAGCGCTTCCAGCAGGTACGCAAAGCGTCCGGGCGCCGTCAGGTAGTCGGGCGCCACTCCCAGCCGTCGTTCGGCGGCGGCGAGTTGCTCCATGACGTTGGCTTCCAGTAGCCGAGGCTCTGCGAAGCTGCCGCCGCCGAAGTCCAGCCGCACCACTGCGTGGCGCTGTGACCAGTTCCAGCCGTCGTGGACGTGGAGCCCTTCGAACAGGGGCTCATTGCCCTCGAACAGTTCCTTGATCGTGTCCAGAAGCAGGCTCTTGCCAAACCGGCGAGGACGCGACAGGAAGTAGTGCTTGCCGCTGTCGACCAATCGCTCGATATAGGCTGTCTTGTCCACATAGTAGCAGTTCTTCTCACGCACCTCGCGAAAGGTCTGCAAGCCGGTCGGCAGTCTGCGTCTTGCCACCGGCCTATAGTACCGCGCGCGGCGGCCGCGCGAAACCGTTGAACGGGGTCGAGCGGGGTCGAGCGCGCGCAAGCTGTCGAACAGGCCGCCGCGCACGCACGTCCGTCCGGTCCAGGAGTCGTGCGTAAGCTATCATGAGACAAGCATGAAGAACGCAATAGCCATTGCGGGGCGCGGCCCGGCATGACGGGAATCTTTCCGGCAATCGAACCGTACGAGCACGGAATGCTGGCCGTGGGCGACGGCAACCTTGTGTACTGGGAGGCCTGCGGCAATCCGCACGGCAAGCCAGCGGTCGTCGTGCACGGCGGCCCTGGGACGCTGGTGAACGGCCGCTTCGACTTCCAGGCGCCGATCGCCAACGCCTGGACGCTCCATCGCGCATGGCCACGCGCCGAGTTGGTGGTCGTGGACGACTCCGGACACGTCGACGATGCGATCACCGGGCAACTGATTGCCGCCACCAACCGGTATGCCGCGTCGCGTCCGTAGGTGAAACGACGTCGCGGACTATGCCGGCACCGCCCTCGGCGCACTCGGGTGACCGTCATGCTTGCCGAGGCCTCGGCCTCGTCAGTCGACTGCGCGGCCAAGCCACCAGGAATCTGGACTCACGCTGTAGTTCGGGGTAGGTTGCCCATTCAGATGGCACACATGCTCCTGCTGGCGCCACATAGCGGTTGGCTTTGCATCTTCAAATACAGCCAATCGATCACTGATGCCGTGCCTATGGGCGGCACCGATCGGCGTTGTCGATGAGCGGCGTCGGTACTGTCGCGGGCGGCGCAGGCAACTACCGTATTGAGGTCGCCGACTTCGGACCGATCCGACACGCGACCGTTGACATGCGTCCGCTGACCGTGTTCGCCGGACCAAGCAACACCGGGAAGTCCTACTTGGCAATGCTCGTGTACGCGTTGCACCAACTTCACCTTCGCGCCCCCGATCCACGTACGCGGCTCCGATCTGAACGTTGGTTCTGGGTAGCGGATGAGATGGCAATGTCATTGCATGGCAGTACTGATTTTTCGCGCCGATTCTTAGATTGGTGGTCCACGGTCGACGAGGGCGAACCGGCCGCACTGCCCGAAGACTTGGTAGCAGTCATTCGCCGCGCGTTTTGGCATGTTGCGGGAGGGCGCCTAGAGCAGGAAGTGCGCCGTTGTTTTGGCGTCGGCGCGCTTGACCGAATTGGTCCGGCTGGGGAGTTCCGAGGTCAACTCCGCGATTTCACTGCACATCTCGAACTCAGCCGGGAATGAACAGCACCGGTATAGTATCCACCTTGGATCGGCGGGCGTGGAGATGTCGGGAGGGACCCGCGATCTCCCACGGTTTCGAAACTCCGTTATAGGCGATAGGTACCGCCCAGGGCCAGCCAAGTTCGACGAAGTCCCGTTGTTGCGAAGCTTGCTCGTGGACGGCTTGGCCGAGGCTGTAGCAGGTCCCCTGGATTGTCACGCATGCTACCTTCCTGCGGACCGCAGTAATGTGATGGACAATCATCGTTGGTTGGTCAGCTCCCTATTCCAGAGCGCGACCTCCGGGGGACCACTACAGTTCCGCGATAATCCGTTGCTGAGCGGTGTCTTGGCAGACTTTGTAAGCGGTCTGACCACAATGATGAGCCACGTGAACCCTGGTGGATCTCATGAGGTCTCCGGCTTGCTGGAGAAGAACCTGCTGGCCGGCGCGATTCGTCTTTATCGGTCCACCGGTCAAGTCCCGTCTTTCGCGTATCGTCCGGACAAGTGGAACACGGATTTGCCGCTCGCACGGGCATCATCGATGGTGTCGGAGCTAGCTCCGGTGGTGCTTTATCTGCGCTACCTCGTGGAACCGGGCGATCTGCTGATCATCGAAGAGCCGGAGTCGCACCTGCATCCGGCCCTGCAGGCCACGTTCGCACGGGAACTGGCGCGGCTGGTGCATTCGGGCGTCCGTGTCCTGTTGACCACGCACAGCGAGTGGATCCTGGAAGCGCTTGCCAACGTCGTTCGTCTGTCGGAGCTGTCGGAAGAGCAGCGTGCAGGGATCTCAGGGGCGGATGTGGCGCTCGCCCCGGATCAGGTCGGCGCGTGGTTGTTCAAGGCCGATGCGGACGGCGGTGGCTCGGCGGTGGAGGAGATTCCGCTCGACACGGAGGCGGGCAGCTTCCCGGTCGGGTTCGGCGAGGTCACCGAGGCGCTGTACAACGAGTGGGCGAGGATCGGCAACCGGATCGAAGCGGCGAAAGCGGCGAAGGCCGATCAGAACGACTGACTGCCGGTGCTGGCGATAGTCGACGAGCGTGTTGACGCGCGCTGCATGACGGAGGCGATGAACAAGCAGGGTTGCTCCGTCGGTACCGATGGGGCACCCGCGCCGCATCGCGTAACCGACATGGATCACCCGGCAGCCCCGGTGGAGCCGAACCACCGCAAGTGCGACTACTTGTTCCTGGCGGCGGAAGAAGGCGGCCCAGGTGTCCTGGTGGTGCCGCTGGAACTGAAGAGTACGAAGCTCAATGCCGCGTCGGTCGTAGCTCAACTGCAAGCCGGAGCGGGTGCGGCGGAGCAGATCGTACGGGGGATTTCCACGGTGCGATTCGTCGCGGTGGCGGTGCACGGTGGCAAGGTGCATCGCCGGCAGTATCAAGAGCTGAGAAAAGGCGGGCCGGTTTCCGCAACAGACGTTACGAGATCGTGACCATGCCGTGTGGCTCACCGTTGAGCGCAGCACTCGCGTAACCGGAGGCTTGAAGGCAAATCGCCTTGCGCGGTGCAATTGCGTGATTTTGGGATGTGTGTCCACCATTGGTTCCGATGATGGTTCCGATGACGCCGGACAGGGACTCTTACGGTGTCAGTGCAGCGGTGAGGGGTCGTGGCGGCTGACCGGGCGGGGGAGTTGACGGTCGACGATGCCGCGCCGGTGAGCGCCGGCGGGCGGCGGGCGCTGCTGGCGGCGGTTCCTCTGGCGGCGGCGCTGCTGGTGCTGCTGGCGGCGGTGTGGCGGCCGGCGGCGGGTTCGGGGCCGGTGGAGAGCCTCGCCGACCAGGCGGTGCTGCCGTCGCAGGGCGAGAACGTGGTGGCGGTGGCGGTGGACTTCGGCGGCCGCCCGGGCGACGGGCTGGATGCGGACAACCTGCCGGTGCTGGCGGAGGTGGACGCGTTCCTGCGCGCCATGGAGGGGCTGCGCGGCTACTCGTCGCCGCTGCGCGCCACGGTGGTGCGGGCCACGGAGTTCGACATCGTGGTGCGGCCGTTCGTGCCGGCGGCGCTGTTGGAGCGGTACGACGCACAGGTGGCGGACGAGTTGCGCGGCGCCTACGAGCGGTTCCCGGAGATCCATCCTTACTGGAGCGCCGACTTCGGAACCGCGGCGTTCTACCTGGAGCTGGGCTCGCGGCTGACGCCGGCGGTGCTGGTGGCGCAGCTCGATGCGCTGCAGAGCGGGCTGGCGGAGCGCTACGGGGTCGCCCTGCACTACACCGGCGTGCGCCCGGTGGTGGAGCTGACCGCCCGGCTGATGGTGCGCGACCTGCGCACGCTGCTGCCGCTGGTGGGCGCCGCCATCGTGGTGATCCTGATGCTGACGTTCGGCGGTGTGCGCGGCGTGCTGGTGGCGCTGGCGGCGACGGTGAGCGCGGCCGCGGCGGGCGGCGCGCTGTTCGTGCTCACGGCGGGCACCGGCACCCCGCTGCTGATCCTGGCGCCGGTGTTGGCGGGCGGCCTGTTCAGCGACTACGCCATCCACATGGGCTATCACCTGGGCTGGCGCGGCGACGGCTCGGGGCGTGCGGCGCGCGGCTACCTGCGCCTGCCGCTGGCGCTGACGGCGGCCACCACGGTGATCGGGTTCCTGGCCCTGGGCGGGCTGGGCAGCACCGTGCACCGCTTCGTGGCGGTGACGGTAAGCGCCGGCGCGGCGGTGGCGCTGGTACTGGCGCTGTGGTGGATGCCGGCCGCGGGGCGCCTGCGCGCGGACCGGCAGCGCGCGGCCGCCGGCGGGGCGGCGCGCCGTATCCACCGCCTGCTGGTCGGCCTGCTGCTGGTCCTGGCGCGTCATCGCGTGCCGGCGACGCTGCTGCTGGCGGTACCGGTGGTGCTGGCGCTGCCGCAGATCGGCCGGCTGGCCCCGGAGCCCTATCCCCTGCACCAGCTCCCGGCCGCATCGACCATCCTGCAGGCGGAGGGCATCTTCAACCGTGACTTTGCCGGCACCGTGCCGTTTGCGCTGGCCATCGACGCCGGCGCCGCGGATGCCTTTCTGCACCCGGAAGCACTGCAGCACCTGCGCACCGCGCACCGGATCCTGGGCGAGTTGCCGGCGGTGGGGCATCGCCATTCGCTGCTGTCGGTGGTGGAGCGCATCCACCGCTACTTCGCCGCCGGCGAGGCGGATGCGCGCCAACTGCCGGCCACCGACGACCCGGAACGGTTCGCGCGCATCGTGTCGCAGTACCTGCTGTTCTACAGCGCGTCGGCGACGCCCGCCGACTACGCGGCGCTGGCCGACGGCAGCCTGTCGAAGGTGTGGGTGCACGGCATCCTGCGCTACCGCGACTTCGCCACCCTGGGCGAGCTGCAGCAGGCGGTGGCGGCAATCCGCGCGCAGGTGCCGGAGCAGTGGCAGGTCGCCGTTACCGGCCCGGCGCGCGAGCTGATCGCCCACGGCGACCGGCTGCGCCGCAACTGGCTGAGCGCGCTGGCGGCGAGCGCCGTGCTGATCTTCGCCACCGTGCTGGCGGTGTTCCGCAACCTGCGCCAGGCGCTGCTCAGCCTGGTGCCGCCGGCCGCCGTGCTAGTCGCGGTGACCGGCCTGGCGCCCCGCTTCGGGGTGCGCATCGACGACTACACGGTAATCGCCCTGGCCATCACCCTGGGCCTGACCGTGGACTACACCATCCACGTGCTGAACGCGCTGCACCACACCTCGCCGGCTGCGGCAGCGTCCGCGGGCGTCCGCCACACCGCCGCCGAAATCGGCCGGGCGTCCGCCATCGTGCGCGGCTGCGGCGTGCCGATGTTCATGAGCTTCCTGACTTCGGTGGTGGCGTTCCTGTCGCTGGCGGTGTCTTCGTTCTCCGGCGCCGTGCACTTCGGTATAATGATCGCTGCAGCCATCCTGGGGGCTCTGCTGTTGAGCCTGCTGCTAGCCGGATGGCAGCTCGCCCGCACGGAGGTAGCATGATCCTCAGAACCGCAGCCCTGCTGCTGGCGGCGTTGGCCGCGGCGGCTCCGCTGGCGGCCCAGGACGCGGCCGATATCTCGGCGCGTACCGACGCCCGCGGCGCGGCCCCCAACATCAGCGGTCTGCTTACCCTGACCATCACCGCGCCGAACGGCGATCAGCGCGTGATCAGCGCCGACTCCTATCAGAAGGAACGCGGGGAAGAGCGCGAGGACCGGCTGTTCGTATTCACCCATCCGCCCAACGTGCGCGGCATGGCACTGTTGGTGCACTCCTACATGGAGCAGGGCGACGACAGCATGTGGATCTATCTGCCCGCCATGGACCGCATCAAGCGCGTCGACCTGGGCTCATCGGGCGGCGGCTACTTCCTGGGCAGCGACTTCACGTTCCGCGACATGGTGAGCCGCGACCAGACCGAGTATGAGCATGCGCTGCTGCCGGCGGACGACGACGCCTACCACGTGCTGGAGGTGCGCGGGCGCACGCCGGAGCTGCGCCGCGTGTTCGGGTACTCGCGCGAGGAGCACTTCATTCGCAAGGACAATTTCCTGCGTGAGCGCATCGTGTTCTACGACCTGGCCGGCGACCTGCTGAAGGAGTTGATCGTGGAGGAGGAGTATGAGGCGGACGGCTACGCGTTTCCGACGCGCCTGAAGATGCTGAACCACCAGACCGGCCACGTGTCGGAGATCTTGTTCGAGGATATCTCGTTTTCTGCCGATATCCCGGACCGGTTCTTTACCCAGCGCTACCTGCGGCGGAGGTAGGCGGCGATGGGGTATTGCGGCAGGTGCGCGGCGGTTGTTCTGGGGATTCTGCTGTGGGCGCTGGCGGCGGGGGCGCAGGGGGGGCCGGTGGGCGGCGTCGTGCGGCTCCGTTCCCATGTGGGCGGTGGCGGCGGTGGCGCAGGAGGTGCAGGTGGGCGCCTTCGTGCGGCTCGATCACTATGGCGGCGTGGCGGAGGAGCGGCTGTACAGCAACGACCGGGTGCGGCTGACCACGCTGAGCCAGCTCGAAGCCTACGACCAGGCCGGGTTCTGGTCGGCCCTGCTGGAGGTGGTGGCGCACCTGCAGTATGACGAGGACGGATTCTCGACCGCGCCGGGCGGGTTCACGGCGCGCGATATCGACAACCTGATCCGCCGCGCGTACGTGTCGCTGCGCTTCGACGCGTTCGACGTCGACGTCGGCAAGAAGTTCGTGCGCTGGGGCAAGGTGGATTTCCTGAGCCCGCTGGACGTGATCAACCACTTCAACGTCGACGCCCCGGCGCTCGTTGACCTGTTCGAGGGGCCGCGCGCCGACCCGATGGTGCACGTGACCGCCTATCCCACCGACGAGCTGGCGATCGAACTGGTGTACGTGCCGATGCTGGCCCCCTACCTGGTGACCGTCGACGATATCGACGTCGACTTCCGGTTCGGCCTGCTGGACGTGGACATGGGGTTCCGCAACCGGCCGCCGGAGCCGTACGAGGAGTTCGCGCACTCCGTGCACGGCGCCATCTCCTACACCACCTTCCTGGCCGATCTGCAGTTGAGCTATTCGTACTTCCGCGACCAGATTCTGGACATCGACCTGAGCGATCTAAAGGAGCGGATCGGGACGTTTCACGTAATCGAGGGCACCATCGTGCCGGCCTACCGGCGCGCGCACAACATCGGCCTCGGCGCCAGTATCGGGCTGGATGGATGGGTGATTTCCGCGGACGTGGGTGCCAAGTTCCTGGCCGACAACCTGGACGGGTCGCGCATCGATACCAAGAACCCGGAGATCCGCTCCGTGCTGCAGGTGGACCATCCGTTTGCCCTCGGCGATCAGCAGATCTTCACCACCGCGGGCGTGATCCACCGGCTGGTGCTGTTCGACGAGGAAGCGTGGGAATCGGAGTACAGCCCGTTCCTGGAGTCGATCATCGGCTCGCTGCACGACCGCGAGCTGTTCCAGGACGAACCGTCGCACTGGTACCTGATCGCTCGCCTGCAGACCAGCTTCCTGCGCGAGCAGCTCAGCGTGGAGACGACCGGGGCGTGGGGCATCACCGAGTCGGCGCTGCACCTCGCCCCGCGCGCCAGCTATGCGATATCAGACAACTGGTCGGTGGCCGCCGGCGCCAACCTGTGGTTCACGCTCGACGGCCCCGACAGTACCAAGGTAGGCCTGCTGCGCCGGGACGACGCCAAGGACAACGTGTTCATCCAAACCACGCTGCACTACTAACCCCACCCCCGGCACTCGGGCCGCACCGCGCAGACTACTGCGTTGTGCTCCTTGTCAGTTCGATACTCGGATCGGTGGGGAGCGCTACCCCTAAATCCGCGAGCAAGTCATTCGTGATCTTAAGCGTGTCGTCGTCCGTGAACGTGTAGCCGATCTCGATTTCTTGCCCCACAAGGGGAGCCAAATTAGCAGGCGTGCCGCCGCCAGGACCTGCATCGATACTATCTACCGTCACATCAATGTTCTTGCTGTCGACCACGAAGGTACCGCTGGCCGTGATCGGCGGTAATGCTGTTGGCGGAGTAATTATGCTGTGAGTCACCGCAACCGTGAAGGTGCCCGTGTTCAGCTCGTCACCCTCGGCGATCGTGACGTTCACGTTGGCCATCGACGGGACAGCATCGGTGGAGCCAGGCAGCGCAAACATTGCGGGCAGGTCCATGATTGTCCACGTCCCCTTCAAGTCTTCCACGTAGTCCGTCTTTTCCATCGCTGCTTCGCAGCCGGACAGTAGTACCAGCGTCGCGACCGTCGCGACGCCCATGATTGAAGCGAATCTTGTCATTGCGCTTCCTCCTCCCAGTGCCCTCTCGGGGCGGGTATCTGGCCATAGTGTGTCGAATAGTTACAGGTAGTGCAATCGCGAACTGGCGAATGGGCAGGATTGCACGTTCGCGGACCGCGAACCGGTGGCAGGCGTGCGCCGAGCGTACCGCCGGACATGGACGCGGTGGGTCAGTGAGGGCGGTTTCGTATCGACCGCCAATGAAAGACCCCGCGCGGTACCAGCGTCCCGTCGCCCGGCCACATGAATTGCACCGCGTGGCGACGGTTGGCATGAGCGGTGGCTGCCCGTTTCGGTGACGATCAGCCGGCTGCGGACACGTTGCGGCGCGCCGGGAAGGCAGCGGGCAGCGTATAATCGGCGGCGGTGGACGACACGCTGTTTCAGGGTCTGGTGGTGCATGCCGACGGTCGGTTCGTGGCCGATCTGGAGGTAGGCGGCGGAGTGGTGCGGGCGCTGCGCATGGCACGCTCGGCTGCGGCCGAGGAGGCGGGGTGGCGCAACCTGACCGGCAAGCTGGTGTTCCCGGGTCCGGTGGTGCTGTGCCGGGAGGGCGTGCCGCGGGTGCTGGGAGAGGGCCTTGCGGCTACCACGGTTGGCGTGGTGGTGCGCAGTCTCGCGATTCCGGCGCAGGAGCCGCCGGCGGTGGATGCGGTGCCGATACCGCTGCTCAGGGGAGTGGCGCAGGAGCTGGAAGTGCTGCCGGAGGCGGTGTTCGGCCAGGGGTGCGCGACGTTCGCGGTGGACGACGGCATCCTGACCGAGCCGGGCTGGGACGACGACCTGGTGCGGGTAACCGGCCACTGTGGCGCGACCCTGCTGGTGCTGAGCGACGATGCCCGTACCATGGAGCGCGCCGTCGGTGGGTTGCCGCTGCCGCTCGACGGCGGCCGCGTGGTCCTGGCCCCATCCACCGCCGCCGGCATGCGGGAGGCACTGGACACGGCACAGCGCAGCGGCGAACCGGGCAACGGCATCGCGGTGGCGGCGCCGGCCCACCTGCTGCTCGCCGAACCGCGCGCGGCGGCCGAGTGGTGGCCGGCGGTGCGCTCCCCGACCGTGCGCATGGTGAGCGTGGACGCCGACGAAGGCGTCGCGGATCGCCAACTGCTGGCGCACTTGTGGCGGGCCGGGGTGGCCGCCGGCAACATCGCCCTGGAGGAACTGGCCGCTCTGCTGTGCTGGCAGCCGGCCCGCCTCCTCGGCCTGCCGGAAAAAGGCCGCCTCCACCCCGGTTGCGCCGCCGATCTGGCCATCCTTGACCCAGAGGCGCGGGCGCCTGAGCGCCGCACGGGCGAGGCGCACCAAGTTGACGGCGACGATGACGGTGCCGCCGCCGGGGAACGCGGCGTGGTGATTCAGATGCTGCGCGGCGGCGCGGAGAGCACCGCCAGTCCGGGGAGTTGGGTCCGCGCTACCCCCGTCCGTGAGTCGATCTGACGCCCACCGGGCAGGCGCATCTTCCATCTGCATATCCCACGTTTGCCGAGGCACACGTTGCGAGTGTTCAGAACAACGCGACCAGGATGGCAAGATCGCGCGGCGTGGCGCAGCTACTAGGAACAGCAAGAAGAAGAGGAGGCTCTCCTGTTCCGCTGATGGTGCGTGCGACCTGCGCGGGGACAGCCGCCCCGGCGCGCGGAGCGCATTCAGGACGAGCGGGGACGGGCGGGTGCGCTACTCGCCCTTTGCCATGCGGCGCTTGAGAGCTTCGAGTTCTTCGTCGGCGCGTTGCTCGGCGCCGAGGCGGTTGAGGTCGGACTTGAGGGTGTCGGGCTCGCCGGTGATGGATTGGAGTTGTGCCAGCAGGGCTTCGGCGTCGGCGTTGACTACCGGGCCGTGCTGCATGCTCTTCAGGTGGCGCTTCATCACCTCCACCTGGGCGCTGAGTTCGGACTCCTCGAACGCCACCCGGCCGAGGCCGTCCTGGATGCGCTGCATTTCGTTGCGGGCGGTGTCGCGCAGCGTGGTGTTGCCGGCTTCCGTGGCCTGCTTGATGCGCTCCTCCCAGGTCTTGAGGGACGCCTCCATGCGCTGGCGTTTCTTGCCGGTAATGCGCAGCGCGGTGATGTACCCAAGCACGTACTCGCGGGCGGCGCCCGGGTCGAGGCCGGTGAGGTCGGTGTCGTTTTCCATGCGCTGATTGTAGGAGGGCAGGAACGTTTTGGGTACCGTGGTACCGTGGGCGCCAAGGTGCGGGCAATGACGGACTCGGAGGTGTTGGACGACGGACTGTCCCGGCTGGGCATGGACGGCGGCGAGTGCCTGGGCGACCGGCTGCAGCCGGTCGGCGCTCCGGTTCCGGCTGGCCATGCCGGGCGTGCATTGCCTGCGCGGCCGGCTGCAGCGGTTCGCCGATCTGATCGCGGCGGCCAACCCGGTGTACGGGCTGGTGGACGCCGACCGGCGGCGGTTGATTACCCACCACCTGCTGGACAGCTTGGCCGCGGTTGCGGCGCTGCGCGAACTGGAACCGCGCGCCACGCTGCTGGACGTGGGCAGCGGCGCCGGCCTGCCGGGCGTGCCGTTGGCCCTGGCGCTGGCCGGCACGCGGGTGATCCTGGTAGAGCGCAGCACGCGGCGGGCGGCGTTTCTGAACCACGTGCGCCGCGCGCTGGCCCCGGTGGAGCTGACGGTGGTGGACCGCCCGCTGGCGGAGGCCGCGCTGGCGCCGGTGGACGTGGTGACCTGGCGCGCGGTGGCGCCGCTCCCGCGCCTGCTGCCCGGACTGCTGCCGCTGCTGCACTCGCGGTCCACGGTCGCCTTGTACCAGGGCACCGCCGAAACCGTGCACCGTGAGCTCGCGGCCGCCCGGCAGGCGGCCGGCGCGCGGCTGCGGGCACGGGTTATCCCGTTGGCGGTGCCGCACCTGGACGGCGAGCGCCACCTGATCCTGTTGCGGGGGCTGAAGGCATGATGAGCTTCTGGCAGGCGGTGGCGCTGGGCACGCTGCAGGGCGTTACCGAGTTCCTGCCGGTGTCCAGCTCCGGGCACCTGGTGCTGCTGCGCGACATCCTGCGGCTCGGCGAGGTGCCGCTGTTGTTCGACGTGCTGCTGCACCTGTCCACCCTGGCCGCGACTGCCCTGGTGTTCCGGGCGCGGCTGGGCCGGCTGGTGGGCGCCCGGACCGGACTGCCGCGCCCGCCGGCGCGCCGCCGGGTTCGCCCTGCGGCCCCCGCGGGTGCGCCGCCGGTCCAAGCCCGCCGAACGCCGCCTGCTGTTGCTGCTCCTGCTCTGCACCGTGGTGACCGGGGGCATCGGCATGGCGATCGGATCGGTCGGACTGCCGCGCGAGCCGCGCCTGGTGGCGGTGCTGCTGCTGGTGACCGCGGCGGTGCTGCTCGCCGCGCGATTCCGGCGCGGACAAGCCGCCCCGCGCCGTGATCCTGCGCCGCGTGGACAGGCCGCACCACATGGCGGCGCCGCGACGTGCGCCGCCACGGTGCCGGGTGCCGTGCCCGTGCCCGGGTGGCAGCCGCGCTGGCGGTGGGCGCTGCTGGTGGGCGCGGTACAGGGACTGGCGGTGATTCCCGGCATCTCCCGTTCCGGCGCCACCATCGCGGCCGGCGTGCTGGCCGGGGCGGACCGCGAGTCGGCCGCCGACTTCTCCTTCCTGGCATCGGTGCCGGCGATCCTGGGCGCGGTGGCGGTGTCGCTGCCCGAGCTGTCCGCCCTGGAGGCGGCGGTCGACCCCGCGGCGCTGATCGCCGGCATGGCGGTGTCGTTCGCGGCCGGCTGGCTGGCGCTTACCGTGCTGCTGCGCATTGTGCGCCGCGGCCGCCTGCACCTGTTCGCCATTTACCTGATCCCGGCGGGCATCGTCGGGCTTACCGTGCTGTAGCCGGTCGGGGCTCGGCTGGGGCGGCGGCGTGCCGATACTTGGGGTATGGGCATTCTCCCGCAACGGGCGGCGGTCGCGTCATGTCCGCGCCCGGCGGCGGCATCGGCGCGATGAGCATTTCCCGGTGGTTACAGGGCCGGCAGCTCCCCGGCGGCGGCATACAGCAGGTATGCGCGGTGGCGCTGGCGGCCACCGGCACGTTTGCCCTCGCGTCGTTGATTCCGTTCCTGGCGGCGGGCCGGCCGTCTACGGCGCCGTTTCCGCTCAACGTGTTGTTTGGGCCGGCGTGGTTTCTGTACGACTCGTTCCTCTGGTTCGGGCTGCTGATTCCGGTGCTCTGCTACGTTTACGTGTTCGTGCTGTACAACGACCGCGTAACGCGGGAGGTGATGGCTTCGCTGGTGGCGGTGGGGCTGTTCCTGCCGGTGCTCGGCACGCTGAGCCACGTGCTGCTGGCCGAGGACGGCGCGTTCGCGGCGGTGGCGCTGGTGGAGGCATTCGGACGCGTGCCGGCGGCCATCCTGCTGATCCTGATCCTGATCCTGGAGAGCGTGGCGTTCTTCGCCCTGCTCAAGCACTGGCGCGAATGGGCACGCCGCACCGCGGCCGAGCGGCCGCGGCAGGACGACGGTGCCGCGGCGCTCGCGGCGGCGGGCGGCGAGACGGCCCCCGAACCGCGGCTGGCAGGCGAAGGCCTGCTCCACCTGGCGAACGGCGCCGCCGAGCCGTACGCGAACGGAGCCGCCCATGCCCATGGCCACGCCAATGGCACCGCGCCGCCGCCCGCCATCGGTGCCACTCCGCCGCCCGCCGGCGGCACCGGGCTGCCCCACACCGACGGCACCATTTCGCCGCCTGCCGACGGCACCACTCCGCCCTATACCGGCGGCACCGTTCCACCGCATGACGACGGCGCCACTCCGCTGCCTGCCGGCGGCACCGCGCCACCCCATCCCTACGGTGCCAGTCCGCCGCCCGCCAACGGCGCCGCGCCACCGTATGCCAACGGCACCACACCGCCGCCCCGCACCGACAGCGCAGCGCCGCCACACGGCAACGGCGCCACGCCGCCGCATACCGGCGACACCGTTCCGCCGCATGTCGTCGGCGCCGCACCACCGCCCGCCGCCGGCAACGGCCATGCCGGCGAGCCCGAGTTCGCCGCCGAGGGCTCGGTGGAGACCGGCCACCGCGATCCAATGATCGTGGACGGCCAACCGCCGGCCGCGCACGCCCTTGCCGAGGACCCGGAGGCGGACCAGCCCGGCAGTGCCGAACCGGAGGCGCCCGCGGTTCCAGGACTCGACCTCCCGCTGTTGGACGGCGCCGACGGCGAGCCGAACCCGGTGGCGTACGCCGACACTGCCGGCGACGAAGCGCAGCCCTCTTCCGACCCGGGCGCGAATCCGGGCGCGAAGCCGCGCTCCCGCCGCCGCGCCTATAACGTGCCGCTGGAGATTCTCGACGAGCACGAGTCGGACGAGCCGTGGCAGGTGGAGAACGACACCCGCGAAGCCGCCGCCACGCTGATGGCCACCCTGGCCGAGTTTCGCATCGACGCCGAGGTGACCGGCGTGCGCCGCGGCCCGGTAATCACCATGTTCGAGATCCTGCCCGCGCCGGGGGTGAAGATCTCGCGCATCGTCAACCTGGCCGACAACATCGCCCTGCGCCTGGCGGCATCGCGGGTGCGCATCGTGGCGCCGATTCCGGGCAAGCACGCGGTCGGCATCGAAGTGCCCAACAAGCACCGCGCCATCGTCGGATTCCGCGACCTGATCAGCAAGAAGGAATTCCGCCCCAAGCCGCGGTCGCTGGTCGACGGCGTGCCGATTGCGCTTGGCAAGGACATCACCGGCGAGACTCAGGTAATCGATATCACCGCCACCCCGCACCTGCTGATCGCGGGCGCCACCGGGGCCGGCAAGTCGGTGCTGGTCAACACGCTGATCTGCTCGATCCTGTACTCGCGCACCCCGGAACAGGTGCGCCTGCTGTTGATCGACCCCAAGATCGTCGAGCTCAAGCTGTACAACGACGTGCCGCACCTGCTGACGCCGGTGATTACCGATCCCAAGCGGGCGTTCCAGGCGCTGCAGTACTGCCTGTACGAGATGGAACGCCGCTACGCGCTGCTCGACAACCTCGGCGTGCGCGACATCCGCTCCTACAACCGCAAGCTGACCGAGCGCGACGACCAGCTCACGCTCGGCCCGCTGCCCTTCCTGGTGATCGTGATCGACGAGTTCGCCGACCTGATGGCCACCACCGGCAAGGAGCTGGAGGCGACCCTGGCGCGGCTGGCGGCGATGGCGCGCGCGGTCGGCATCCACATCGTGCTGGCCACGCAACGGCCCTCCATCGACGTGATCACCGGCCTGATCAAGGCCAACATCCCGTCGCGCATCGCGTTCATGGTGGCGGGCAAGTTCGACTCGCGCATCATCATCGATGCGGTGGGCGCCGAGAAGTTGCTCGGGCGCGGCGACATGCTGTTCGTGCCGGCGTGGGACGCCAATCCGCTGCGCATCCAGGGCGCCCTGGTGTCGGAGGAAGAGGTAGAGCGGGTCACCGAGAAGGTGCGCGAGCTCGGCGAGCCGGACTACATCGACGAGGACATTCTGTTCGACGACGAAGAGGCGGAACTGGTGCTGGAGCCGGGCGGCGGCGACCCGATGATGGAGCAGGCGCTGGAGATCGTGGCCGGTGCCGGCAAGGCGTCTGCCTCCTACCTGCAGCGCAAGCTCAAGATCGGCTACAACCGCGCCGCCCGCCTGGTGGAGGAGATGGAGCAGCGCGGCATCGTCGGCCCCGCCAACGGCAGCAAGCCGCGCGAGATCCTGCACCTCCCCAACCGCGACAAGAGCTGACTACTACACTACGCTACTCGTATTCGTGGAACGGGGTGATACCTTACTGACTTACTGGAGAGATATGCCGTCGAAGATTCGCCGTCACTGTGGCGTGGTCGGACCGCTGTATTCTTGACACTCCGAATCACTCGTAATCTGATCCCATTCATCGCCCGCCCACCGATACAGATCGCCGCCTCGGTCAGCCACAAGAGTGATGATTCCACCACGATCGCGTCGATGGCTGTACGAGGCGATAACGGCTCCTTGAGAGAACCGATAGAAACTGAATTGGAAGGTCCGCTGGAACAGATAAATTGTGACCCTGCTTTGCTGATGAGCATTCCTGCCGAGTGCTTTGAAGAATTCGATGGCTTCTGTTACTCGATGGGAAATCTCGTCAGAAGAGGTGTTGAATCGCCTACCGTACTCGGCCATCGATGTGTCGGAAGAAGGGTCCGGAAGAATGACTTCTATTGATCGTCCGGGTACACTCACGAAGTCGGTGAGTTCTGTCTGATGTGTGTTTCTCCACGTACGAGCATATGCTACCATGAGACTCAACCTATCGCTCTTCTCGAAGAGATCATCCCACGGGACGCCGTGGAAGTTCGTGTAGAATCCACGCACTCCGGAACGCGACCAGTGCTCAGCCGAACGTACGTTGTCGAACAGATCTCTGAGTAGATCCTTCAGTAGCCATAACTGAAAGATGAGCGACATAGTGACGGATGTGGTCAGGATAGCGCCAATGTCATGCAGTAGTGTGTCCCTTGAGGCCAGTACGAGCAACAAGATTCCGCCAACGAGCCCGACCAACAACGCAACTATCGTCTTCCACGCGAACCTCTCCAACTTCATGTCGATCAGAGATTCTTCCCGCTCCCGACGACGTCGAAGTGCTTGCTGCGGACGGTATCGAACATTCGGCTAAGTATGAGCGCCGTGGCTTGTACGTCCTCCAATGCGTCGTGTTTGTGCCCTCGAGGAATGCCATACAGATCGCACAGAGCACTGAGATTGTGTGGATTCAACTTAATGCGTTGCGTCTCGAGTAGGAAAAACGACACACTCCATACGTCAAGGAGATGGTAGTCAAATGGAAAACCGATGCCTACGGATGTATAAGCGGCTTTCAAAAATGCGACATCGAAAGCAATGTTGTGGCCGCAAAGAATCGCATCTGGCGGTGCATACTCATTGAACGCACGAATCGCTTCCGCTATTGAGGGAGCGGTCCTCAGATCCGTCAGTTTCAAGCCGTGTACGGCTTCCGCCGTGTCGGATATACGGGTGTCGGGTCTGACGTAGGTCACGAACGGAGGATCGTCCAGCCGAGCATCCCCATCGAGCTTGCAGGCTGCGATCTGGACAACAGTGTCCTTGGCCGGATCAAGACCAGTCGTCTCCACGTCGACGACCAATATGGGTTTTGACACGTTGTCGCACATCAACCGCCGATCGAAGTCGTTGGTGGTCTCGGTCCGTTCCACTGCATTGGGACGATCGCTGACAGCACTCGTGGACTTCATATCGTCTCTCATGACTGTCTCCTTGGGCGGCGTTGCTCGGCTAAGCTGATCATGTACCAGATACTGTTAACTTCGTCTGCCTGCCTGTCAACCTGGCGGACGGTGCGCCAACGAGCAACCCGTTTGGTGAAGAATATGGATCTGGGCGGCATCGCGGGCCGCCATCGGCAGAGACCAAGCGAAGACCTGACAGTCCGGCCGGCGCACCAGCAGGCACAGGCCGGATCGTGGCTCAACGTCCAGGCATGGCCAGTTCGCGGCGCAATGCGCCTTCGAGGGTCGGTTCCAGCCAGCGGTAGCCGAGTTCGGTGAGGCGCGCCGGGACCACCGCCCTGCCCTTGAGGATGAGTTGGTCGCCCATCTCGCCGAACAGCAGCCGGATGGCGATGCCGGGCACGGGCGCGAACGCCGGGCGGCGCAGAACGGCCGCCAGGGTGCGCGTGAATTCGCGGTTGGTGGCGGCCTGCGGGGCTACCACGCTGCATGGGCCGTGCCCCTGCCGGTGGCTGACCGGCAAGCCCCGGCCGCCCCCGCCGTCACCCACCCCGACCCAGCTTATCGACGGGCGGCCGCTGCCGACCACGCCGCCGGCTCCGAGCCGGAACACCGGCAACAGCCGCTTCAGCATGCCCGCCTGCGTGCTCAGCACCGGACCGAGCCGGGCATGGGCGACGCGGATGCCCGCCGAACGCGCCGGTTCGGCGGTCTGCTCCCAGGCGGCCGTGACTTCGCTCAGGAAGCCGGTGCCGGCCGGCGCCGCCTCGTCCGCCGGACCGCCGCCGTTGCCGTAGTACCCGATCGCCGACGCCGACACCAGCACCGCCGGCGGGCGGCGAAGTGCGGCGAGCGCGCCGCACAGCAGCGACGTCGACGCGACGCGGCTGTCGCGGATGCGCTGCCGGCGCGCGGCGGTCCAGCGGCCGGCGCCGATGTTCTCGCCGGACAGGTGGATTACCGCGTCGAACCCTTCCAGCGCGTCCGCGTCGATTTGCCCGGCGGCAGGATCCCAGGCGATCTCGGCGGCGGACTCGGGAGGCCGCCGAACCAGGCGTACCACCTGGTGATCAGTGCTCTGCAGCGCCTCGGCGAGGGCACGGCCGATCAATCCCGACGCGCCGCTCATGAGTACGCGCCGCGTCTTTGTCGAATATTCGCCCGCGGTCATACTTACACGCTACCGGAATGCCGCCGCCGCAGCCACGCCGCGTGTGGCCGGCGGCGCGGATGCCGGCGGCGGGTCAGGTGGACGGCTTCATGGCGCCGACCGCGGAGGCGATGGCGGATGCCGCCATGGCGGTGGAGGAGTGTTCGGAGTTGATCACCAGGTGGTAGAGGGCGACGTCGTCCCAGTTGACGTGGTAGTTGCGATGCACGAACGCGGCCCGGCGGCGGTCGCTGATGCGCACCTGTTGCAGCGCCTCGCGGAAGGTGATGCCCTCCTCGCCGGCGTAGCGCTCGGCGCGGCTCTCCTCGGAGGCCACGATGCGCACGCGCAGCACGTCGGAGAAGTCGCGCAGCAGCACCATGCCGCCGCGCCCGACGACGATTACCCGCCCGCGCTCGCCGAGCCGGCGGATGGTCTGCTGGATGAGGCGGTGGTACTGCTGCCGGTCGAGGAAGTGCACCTCCTCGCCGATGTCGACATCGGTCGGGGGCACGAAGATGCCGCCCGGGCCGTGGTAGGAAAGATCGACCAGCGATGACGCCGACGGCACGTTGGCCACGCTCTCCATGGTGAACCAGCGGGTCAGGAATCCGCGTACGCCGGGCTCTTCCACCTCGTCGATCTCGGCGACCTCTTCCGGGTCGACGTGCGCCTCGCGCGCGACCTCGGTAATCAGCGCCTTGTCGACCACGTCGTAGCCGAGCAACTCCGCGGCCCGGATACCGATGGCGCGCGCGCCGCTGCCGAGCTGCCGGGAAATGGTTACCACTGCCATATCACACTCCTGCGCGCCGCCGGCGCGCTGTCTGGGCCCACAAGGACTTGAACCTTGGACACGCGGATTATGAGTCCGCTGCTCTAACCAACTGAGCTATAGGCCCCACAGGGACCGGCATGTTACACGAACATCAATACCGGCTACCACCCGGAAAACCGCGGCTTGGCGCCGGAAGTTACACGCTGCCGGGAGGGGCATGCGTGCCCGGACGGCGGCCGCGCTCACCGGGTGGCGGCGTAGCGGTGCAGGGCGCGCAGCCGTTCCGCCAGGGTGGGGTGGGTGTAGTGGTAGGCGCTGTACCAGGGGTGGGGATGGGGATTGCTCAGGTTGTCGCGGCTGAGCGTGATCAGGGCTCCGGCCAGGGCGCCGGCGCCGCCGGTGGCACGCGCGGCGTAGCGGTCCGCCTCGTACTCGTGGCGCCGGATCCAGGCGTTGGCGGCCGGCTGCAGGAAGAAGGTGGCCGGGCCCCACAGAAGGGACAGGATGACCAGCGCGGCGTGCGAGCTCGGCTGGCCGGCGCCGGCGCCGGCGCCGGCGGCGTGGAAGCCGAACGCCGCGAACAGCGCCGGCTGGTGCAGCAGCACGCTGATCAGCCACAGCCCGAGCAGGGTGAGGAGCAGGCTCAGGGCGACGTGCTTGAGGACGTGGCGCCGTTTCTCGTGGCCGATTTCGTGCGCCAGCACCGCCTCCACCTGCGGCTCGTCGAGCGTGCCGAGCAGGGTGTCGAACAGCACGATGCGCTTGGCGCCGCCGAAGCCGGCGAAGTAAGCGTTGCTGTGCCCGGAGCGCCGGCTGCCGTCCATTACCAGCACACTCTTGACGCGGAACCGGAGCCGTTCGGCCAGCGTCACCAGCCGCTCCTTCAGCGTGCCCTCGGCGAGCGGCCGGAACTTGTTGAACAGCGGCGCGATAAGCGGCTGATACAGGTAGTTGACCAGCAGTTGGAAGGCGGCCACGAAGCAGAACGCCCAGATCCACCAGAAGTCCCCGGTTTCGGCCATGAACCAGAACAGCCCGAGCAGCAGCGGCACGCCGAGCACCAGGGTGAGCAGCAGGCTCTTGAGCACATCGAAAAAGAAGGTGGCCACGGTCATGCGGTTGAAGCCGAACCGCTCCTCGATGACGAACTGGCCGTACAGGCGGATGCCGAGGGTCAGCAGGGTGCTTGCCACCGCCAGCAGCGCCACGAACGCGGCGCCGGCGAGCAGCGGCGAGGCGATACCGCGCGCGCTGAGCCAGCCGGCCAGCACGCGGTCCGGGCGGGCGGGGGCGAGCCAATCCGGCGCCCCCGGCGCCAGCCGCCCACCACGCGGTCGAGCGCGCCGAGCCCGCCGCCGGTCACCACCGCCACGGTAACGGCGGCGACCAGCGCCCGGCGCACCAGGCCGAGGCGGCTGCGCGCGCGCTGGTAGTCGTGCATGCGGGCGACGGTGGCGGTATCCAGCACCTCTTCCAGCTCCGCCGGCGGCCGCGGGGGGCGGGCGGCCGGGGGCAGGGTGGGCCGGGGGGGGCGCCGTGACGCAGGTTGAGCAGGGTGAGCAGCGTCTCGCCGCCCTGCTGCAGCAGATACAGCACGATCCACAGGGTCAGAATTGCGCCGGCGGCCATCAGACGGCCCTCCGGCTTGCGCGCGGGCGGCGGTTCCATGCGAATGCCACGTTACCGCAAGTATATTCTATAATTCGGCGGCAGGATGAGGCGCCAAGGCCCGGAACCGTACCTGAACGCGCTCGGCGCGCGCTTTACCGCGCCTGATCAGGGCAGCGGCGGCGTGGAGGTGGGCGGTTCGGCCGATCCGCGCCTCGATCCCTACTCGCGCGCCGTGATCGAGGCGGTCGACGCGGTGGCGCCGGCGGTGGTCAACCTGGACACCGCCGAAGGCGCCGCCTCCGGCTTCATCTTCACCCCGGACGGCTACATTCTTACCAACAGCCACGTGGTGGCCGACGCCGCCTCGCTTACCGCCACGCTGGCCGACGGGCGCCAGTTCGAGGCGCACCTGGTGGGTGCCGATCCGGAGACCGACCTGGCCGTGGTGCGGATTTCCGGCGACGGCCTGGTGGCGGCGCCGCTCGGCGACTCGTCGGCGATCCGGGTTGGCCAGCTGGTGGTGGCGATCGGCAACCCGTACGGGTTCCAGTACACGGTGACGGCGGGCGTGGTGAGCGCCATGGGCCGTACCCTGCAGTCCGACGCCGGGCGCCAGGTGAACGACGTGATCCAGACCGACGCACCGCTCAACCCCGGCAATTCCGGCGGCCCGCTGGTTACCTCCTACGGCGAGGTGGTGGGGGTGAACACGGCGGCCATCGTGCCGGCGCAGGGCATCTGTTTCGCCACCGCCATCAACACCGCCAAGTACGTGAGCACGTACCTGGTGCGCGAGGGCCGCGTGCGGCGCAGCTACATCGGCATTGGCGGCCACAACGTGGCCATCTCCCGGCAGTTGGTACGCCGCCTGAAACTGCCGGTCGATACCGGGGTGATGGTGGAATCGGTCATGGGCCGCGGGCCGGCGGGCCACGCCGGGATGCTGCGCGGCGACGTGATCGTTGCCTTCGGCGAGCAGCCGATCTCCGCCATCGACCAGCTCGACAAGCTGCTCGACGACCAGGCGGTAGGGCGGCCGACGCCGATCACCGTGCTGCGCCGCGCCCGCCTGCGCCATCTCACCATCACCCCCGACGAATACGACGGCCGCTGACCGCCGCCCGATGCAGTTCTGTCGGGGACACCATTATATTGGGGGCGCCATGGCAAATATCATCCCTCTCGAAACCGAGGAACTGGCCGCCGACTGCTACGTGTACAAGCACTCCACCGCGTGCCCGATTTCCGCGGCCGCGGCGGACGTGGTGCGCGGCTACTCGTTCGACCTGCCGTTGTACTGGGTCAACGTAATCGAGCAGCGCCCGCTGTCCAACTGGGTCGCCGACACCTACGGCGTGCGCCACCAGTCGCCGCAGCTCCTGAAGATCAGCGGCGGCCGCGTGGAGCAGCAGTGGAGCCACTTCTCCATTACCCCCGCCAAGCTCGCCGCCTCGTAGCAACCCGCCAGGCATCCGCGGCCGGCGCGCGGCCGCGGGCTCACCAGGCGTAGGCCTGCGGGGCGCTGCCGCCCGGACCGGGGAACAACTCGTCCAGCCGGGCCAGCGCGGCGTTGTCCAGGGTCAGGTCCAGCGCCGGCAGCAGGTGCCGCAACTGGTCGGCCGTGCGTGGGCCGATGATCGCCGCGGTCAACGCCGGCTGCGCCAGGATCCAGGCCGTGGCCACGGCGGCCTGCGACGCGTCCCGTTCGCGGCACAACAGCGCGAACTCCCGCAAACGGCGCGCGGTCTGCTCGTCCGGCCGTCCGGGCTGCGCCTGCCGGGCGCGCCGCGACCGGTCGCCGCCGCGCAACTCATCGCCGCCGAGCCGGCCGCCGGCCAGCGGACTGTAGGCGAGCACGCCAATCCCGAGGTGGCCGGCGGCGGGCAGCACCTCCAGCTCCGGCAGGCGGCACAGCAGGTTGAACCGGTGCTGCTCGGAGACCAGCCCGAAGGTGGACCGGGTGTGCGCCGCCGCCTGCGCCAGCGCCAGGTCCCAGGCGGCGAAGTTGCTCGATCCCACGTACACGACCTTGCCCTGCGCCATCAGCAGCTCGAACGCCTCCCACACTTCATCCCACGGCGCGCGGCGGTCGACGTGGTGCATCTGCAACAGGTCGATGCGGTCGGTGCCGATGCGGCGCAGCGAGTCCTCGGCGTGGCGGATTATCTTGTACTTGGACAGTCCGGCGGCGTCGTTGGGATCGTCCGGATTGCCCATTGGCTAGTACAGCTTGGTGGCCAGCACCACCCGCTCGCGGCGGCCCGGCGCGGCGGCGAACCAACGCCCGATGACCTGTTCACTGAGCCCGCAGTGCACGAAGTCGGGGTAGTGGTTGGCGGTATCGAAGAAGTTGATGCCCGCCTCCAGCGCGCCATCCATGATGCGGTGCGCGTCCGATTCGCCGGTGGCGAGGCCGAAGTTGAAGGTGCCCAGGCAGAAACGGCTGACACGCAGCCCCGAGCGGCCCAGGTGGCAGTATTGCATGGCGGATTGCATGGCGGCTAACGGCTCCAATCCAGGCTGATGCCCAGGTAGGTCTCCGGGGCGCGGTAGATCAGGTCGTACGCCTGTTGCGCCTGCGCGACCGGAAAGGTGTGGGTGTGCAGGTGATCGACCCGCAGAGCGCCGGCCGCCATCAGGCGCCAGGAGGCGAGCACGTGATCGCCCTTCAGGGTCCACGGGAAGGCCGCGCGGAACACGGTGCCGTGGAACGCCTCCAGGTTGAGCCCGGCGCCCTTGTACCAGGCCAGGAACAGCACCGTGCCCTCGCGGCGCAGTGCCGGCACCGCCTGCTCGACCACTTCGTAGCGGCCGGTGGCGTCGGCCACGATGTCGGCGCCCTCCGGCCACAGCTCGCGCACGCGGGTTGCCAGGTCCTCGCGCAGCGGGTCGATCACGTGGTCGGCGCCGGCGCGGCGCGCCAGCTCGCGGCGCAGCTCGTGCAAGTCGGCCACCGCCACCTCCACGCCGCGCAGCTTGAGGTGCGCGGCGGCCATCTGGCCGATCATTCCCAGGCCGATCACCAAGGCCCGCTGGCCGACCCGCGGCGCGGCCAGGGTCACCCCAAGCGACGAGATGGAGGCGATACCGCCAAACGCGGCGCGCTCGGTGGACAGCTCCTCCGGCACCCTGACGCAGAAGGTGTTGCTGGCGAGCAGGTGGCGTTCGGCGGGGTTTACGCCGATGATGGCCGGGCTCTGGTGGCCGCCGCAGTTCTGGATAACCCCCTGGTCAGCCCGCGGTGCGCGCGGCTGGAAGTAGGAGATGCGTTCGCCGGGGGTGAACAGGCGCGCCGCCTCGGCGCCCACCTCGACCACGCGGGCGATCGGCGCGTAGCCGGGAATGTAGGGCCGCGGAAAGCGCTCGCCGGCGAGCACGTAGGACTCGGTCCCCACGCTGATGGCGGAGCGCTCCAGCTCCACCCGCACGTCCCACGGGCCGACCGCGCCGATCTCGACTTCGCGCAGCTCCACCCGCCTGGTGGCCGTGGACACCACTGCCCGCGCCAGCATGGCTACTTCTGCAGGGCGGCGACGATGCGGTCCACGTCGTACACGGCGCCGCGCCAGGTGCCGCCGCTGGCCGCCTGCAGGGCGGCCCACAGGCGGGTGTCGTCGGGCAGCGCGGTATTGGCTGCCAAGCCCGGGTGGGGGGTGCGCCGCTCCAGCAGCTCCGCCGCCGCGGCCGGCTCGAGCGCGCCGTCGGCGGTGCCGGCCAGGTTGACGCGGCCTTCCAGGTTGGTGCGGTCCACCGAGATCTCGACCAGGTCGCCGTCGCGCAGCTTGCCGAGCGGGCCGCCGGCGAGCGCCTCCGGCCCGATGTGGCCGATGCAGGCGCCGGTGGACACGCCGGAGAAGCGCGCGTCGGTAAGCACCGACACGGTCTTGCCCCACGGCAGGAACTTGAGCGCCGAGGTGATCTGGTAGATCTCCTCCATGCCGGTGCCGGCCGGGCCGATGCCCATTACCACCACGATGTCGTGCGCCTTGACCGGGGTGACGCCGGGGGCGCCCTTGATGGCGGCGATGGCGTCCGCCTCGCTGGTGAACACGCGTACCGTGCCGCGGTGGGTGTAGACGCCGTGCTCGTCTACCACGCTCGGGTCGATGGCGGTGGCCTTGATTACCGAGCCTTCCGGGGCCAGGTTGCCGACCGGGAACACCACGGTGCTGGTCAGGCCGCGCGAACGGGCGCGGTCGGGGTCCATGATCACTTCCTCGGGCGGTACGCCGTCGGCGCTGCAGGCGGCATGGGCGGCGGCGCGGCGCGGGCTGTCCTGCCAGCCGTCGAGCACTTCGCCGAGGCTGCGCCCGCTGACGGTGCGCGCATCGGTGTGCAGCAGGCTGGCGCGGCGCAGGTGCAGCATCACCTCCGGCACGCCGCCGGCGGCGAACACGCGGATGGTGGGGTGGCCGGCGGGGCCGTTGGGCAGCGCGTCCACCAGCCGCGGCACGCTGCGATTGACGCGCGCCCAGTCCTCCACCGTCGGGATGGGGAGGCCGGCGGCGTGCGCCACGGCGGGCAGGTGCAGCAGCAGGTTGGTGGAGCCGCCGAACGCGGCGTACACGACCATGGCGTTGTGCAGCGCCTGCTCGGTGAGCAGGTCGCCGGTGCGCAGCCCGGCATCGGCCAGGGCCACCAGCGCCAGCGCGGAACGGCGCGCCATGTCCAGCCACACCGGCTCCCCGGACGGCGCCAGCGCGGCGTGCGGCAGCGACAGGCCGAGCCCTTCCGCCACCACCTGGGCGGTGGCCGCGGTGCCCAGGAACTGGCAGCCGCCGCCGGGGCTGCCGCACGCCCGGCAGCCCATGGTCTGCGCGTGTTCCAGGCTGATCAGCCCGTGCGCGAAACGGGCGCCGATGGTCTGCACCAGGCCGGTGTCCTCCGAGTCGGGCGCCGGCAGGGTAACGCCGCCGGGCACAATCACCCCCGGCTCGCCGCGCAGGCCGGCCACCGCCAGCAGCATGGCCGGCAGCCCCTTGTCGCAGGTGGCCACCCCCAGCACGCCGCTGCGCGTGGGCAGCGAGCGCGCCAGGCGGCGCAGCACGATCGCGGCGTCGTTGCGGTAGGGCAGGCTGTCGAACATGCCCGGCGTGCCCTGCGAACGGCCGTCGCACGGGTCGGTGCAGAACGCCGCAAACGGGATACAGCCACCGTCGCGCAGGGCGTCGGCAGCCGCCTGCACCAGCAGGCCCACCTCCCAGTGCCCGGTATGCAGGCCGAGCGCAATCGGCGACCCGTCCGGGGCCCGCACGCCGCCCTGCGTGCTGAGGATCATGAACGCCGGCTGCGTGGTCTCCGCCGGCTGCCAGCCCATCGCCACGTTGTGGGTAAGCCCGAACAGGTTGCCGCTCGGCTCCTCGCGCAGCATCTCGGCGGTAATCGGCAGCGACCCCTCCGGCGCCTCGCCCATGGTGCGCAGCCCCGGGCCGGGGCCGCTGAGCCCGTCGAAGCCGAGAATCTCCTCGCCGGCGGCGATGCGCAGCGGCGGCTCCCGGTTGGGGCCGCGCGGGTCGCGGCGCGCGGGCAGGTCGGTACTGCGGGTCTGACCGGTATTGCTCACTGGCGGCCTCCCAAGGTCGGTTGCGAACTGTGAGAGACTATACCGCTACCGGGGCTGACGTGGCCAAATGATGGCACGCGCCAAACTCTGCAGTGCACCATTGGGGTCCGGGGTGTCGCGGACAAGGGCCGTCTGCTCAGCGGACCTGGTTGGTGAGGGTGCCGATGGGGGGGATGGTGATGGACACGGTGTCGCCGGAGGCGAGGGTAAAGCCGTCGGGGGGCACGATGCCGGTGCCGGTCATCAGGTAGCAGCCGTGCGGGAAGCTGTTGTCCAGGTACAGGTAGCGGAGCAGCTCCTCCGGCGTGCGCTTGAGTTCGGCCAGGGTGGTGCTGTCGCTAAACACGGCCGCGCCGGCGCGGCTGATCTCCAGGCTGATCGACGTGTTCGCCGGCAGCGGCTCGGCGCCCACCAGCACCGCCGGCCCGAGCGCGCAACTCGCGTCGTACACCTTGGCCTGCGGCAGGTAGAGGGGGTTCTCGCCCTCGATGTCGCGCGAACTGACGTCGTTGCCGATGGTGCAGCCGATCAGGGCGCCGCTGGCATCGGCGAGCAGCACCAGTTCCGGCTCCGGCACGTTCCAGCCGGCGTCGGAGCGGATCGCGATTTGCCCGCCGGCGCCCACCGCGGTGCGCGCGCTGCCCTTGAAGAACAGCTCCGGGCGCGGCGCGGTATACACGCGGTCGTAGAAGCTGTCGCCGCCGGCCTGCTCCGACTCGGCCATGCGCGCGTCGCGGCTGCGGTAGTAGGTGACCCCGGCCGCCCACACCTCCTGCGACACCAGCGGCACCAGCGCCTCCGACGGGTCGAACGCGTCGAGCGCCGTCCCCTGCGCTGCCAGTCCGTCAATCCGGTCGGGCAGGGCGGGTGTCGCGATCAGGCTGTCCCAACTTTCGGCCAGCAGTAGGTATCGGTCTCCATCGGCGGCCACGACGCCGCGTTGCGTACGGTACAGTAACATCGCCGCGACTGTAGCAGCCCGCAAAATCCGCCGTCAACGAACGCGGGCACCTGTCGCGCGGGTGTCCGCGACTGCCTTGCGCGCCCTGTCGCGTACGATGACATCGACATCGCACTCGAGGACGTGAAGGAGGTGCAGCACGCGATCCACCGACTTGCGATAATTGGTCTGATCCAACAATCGATAGAGCTGCGCCGGGGAGGTTCCGAGCCGCCGAATGATTTCCCGCCTCGAAAGGGCGGTCGCGATCACTCGGCGCTGCGCCTCGAGAGTAAGCTTGTACAGCAGCAGATCGCGCCGGAAGGTCGGATCCTGGTTGTATTCGAGAACCTGCTCGATATGGACGGTGGTTTCCTGCCCGGAGGCCACGGTAAAGACGAACGCTTCCCGAGCCAACTCTTCGTCCACGCGGACCTGGGCCACGGGGTCTCCAGGCGCGGGAGCAGGATCGGCCTTGACGTACGGGAATAGAAAGGACTCCGAGTCCGTCGCGACCTCGAACGATTTCTTGTGGTTGTTGAGAGCCACCGTACGAATCTTCACAACTCACCCTCCCGCTGCAGTTCCTCGATCAGATCCAGAATCCGCCGAGTCGCCTTGCCCTTCATAGGCATGCACATGACGAGGCGCGTGGTCGGAAATCCAAGTGATGAAGATGTAGCCGCCGCGCCGTATCCGCGCCACAAAAAAGATTACCTTGCATGGTAACATTTGTCAACGTCGGTGGCAATGCGGGTGCCCACGGGTACCGCGGTGCCGCCGACGGCCACGGCTGCGACGCCACGCAGGGCGTTGGGATAGCGTATGATTGGTGCAGAGTGAAACGGCTGCTCCCGATAGCGGCTGCGGCCGCCGTGCTGGCGGCCGGGGTCGGCGCGTTCCTGGCGGTGCGCACGCCCTCCGCCGAGCAGGTGGCCGCCCGCCTGCTGCACGCGCGGTACGTCAACGACGCGGCCACGGTGTACGAGCTGGCGTCGGCGGAGGACCGGCGCTGGCGTACGCTGGAGCAGCACCTGGAGGGGCATCCGCAATTCCCGGCGGAGTTCCAGGACCTTATCAAGGAGCTCGGCGAATTCATCGAGATCCGCGAAACCGAGAGCGACCTGCAGGGCGATGCCGGCGTGGTGACCGTGCACGGCGCGGTGCCGAACGCCAACCACCCGGAGCTGCGCGACCTGCTGTACGGCGAGGGCGCCGCCGCCGGCAACCCGGTGGACGAGCGCCGTGTCGAGGTGCGCCGCCGCGGCGAAGCCGGTACGCTGCCGGTGATCGAGTTCTCGCAGCGAGTGGAGCTGGTGCGCGAAGGCGAGCACTGGAAGGTGTTCCTGGACTGGGCTGTGGGCTTCACGATCCGGTTCCGCGCCGAGGTGCGCGAGGAGCTTCCGTTCGAGTTCAGCGTGGAACCGGAGAGCATCACGCTGAAGCCGGGCGAGACCGGCTCGGCGATATTCCGCGCGCGCAACCTCTCCGCTGCCACGGTCAAGGCCAAGGCCGGACACCTGTTCGAGCCGCCGGTGGCGTTCCTGCACACCGAACTGGTGCAGTGCTTCTGCTTTTTCGAGGACACCTACGAGCCGGGCGAGGAACGCGAATTGCCCGTCGCCGTGCGCTTGAGTTGGGACATTCCCCCTGACGTGGGCGAAATCGCCATGGTGTACGAGTACTACCCGCTGGCCCGGTTCCAGGACCGCCGCCCCGCCGAAGCCCGCCCCGCCGAAGCGCGCGACCGGTAGCGGGCGTCCGGCAGGCAGCCGCGGCGGCGGGTCAGGCGAGTTGGGTGCGGTAGACGATGTCCGGGGTGTTCTCGATGCGGGTCCACCACAGGGCGACGTCGAAATCGGGGTCGCCGGCGAGGTAGCGCCACAGGCGGATGCGGTTCATCACCTCTATGCGGTGGCGCTGGCCGTGCCACGGGATCATCTGGCTGAGGATCTTGGCGACGTCGGTGCGGGTGTCCGGGTCGTCGAGGTCGGCGGTGTTCCACAGGCGCTGCTGGCGCACGGTGGGGTTGAGGCGCAGCTTGAACATGTAGCGGTCGCGGTCGGTCTGGTTGCTGCGCGCCGCGTGCCACACGTTGGTGTGCCAGAAGAACATGGTGCCGGCGTCGCACACCGCCTGCACTTGGCCGAGCACGTCCTGGTAGCGGCGGGTGGTGGACTCGTACACGCGCCGGAACTGGCTGCCCGGCAGGAACAGCGTACCGCCCGACTCGGCCGGCGTGTCTTCCGGGAAGAACGAGATCTGAATATCGAAGTGGTTGCGGCGCACGTCGTACTCGGCGTCCTGATGCAGATTGGCGCCCTTGCGCGTATGCGCCGGGGTCAGGTGCGCGGCGTGGTGGTCGTAGCGCGGGTCCGGGCCAACCAGGCTGTGGATGATCGCCGCCACCCGCGGCAGCCGGAACGCCTGTCCGAGCGCCGAGCCGGGATCCGCCCAGATATCGCGGAACTGAGCGCCGCCCTGGCCGCGGTCGCGCAGGTGACGCCCGGACTCGATCTCGTCCATGGCCGCCGCGCACAAGTCGCGCGGCACCAGGCCGTCGAAGCGCAGGAAGCCGTCGCGCACGAAGCGCGCCATGTCGCGGCTGGTCAGCCGCAGGTCGGGGGAGGTGCCGTTACCGCTTGCCATCGATTGACTCCAGTTTCTCCAATACGAATTCGAACTCCAGGTAGGAGAGGTCGTACTCCTGGCCGGGACTCGGCGGGCGCAGGTCGGGGTACTTGATAACCCGCCAGCCGTCGCGCATGGCATCGAGGACGGTGGCGTAGGGCGGTACCGCTTCGCCGGCGGCCTCGTAGGTCTGGTCGCTGGTGCCGTCGTACAGGGACCAGGCGACCACTTCGGTGTCGGGACTGGAATTGGCCGCATACAGCACCAGCAGCTTCTGCCGCAGCGTTGCAAGGTCGGTCGGGCTCGCCGTCATCCGCGCTTCCTCGTTGTGGGCAAGGACCGGTGTTCCCTGTCCCAGGGTGATCAACCGGAGTCTGTACCACGTGCGCGGGCCGGCGCAACCACCCGCCGCCACGATTGAGCGGGAGTACGGCCTGGGGCGCGGACGAACGGATTCCACCACCGCCACGAATCCGCCGTCGGCGCCGACATCCACGTATGGGGCATGTGATCAGGACCTGATTCTGCGGCGCAGCCGTTGGATTACTGCGAAAATCAACGGCGGAAATGTTGATTTCGTGACGCGCAACGTGCGCGATTTCCAGCGCCTGAGCAGGCTACGGCGCGGGCCGGTGGCTTAGTCTTAGTCGGTGTTGGGTGACGGGAAGCGCAGGAAGCGGCGGGCGTTGGCGCCCATGATGGCGGCGTGGTCGGCTTCGGACAGGCCGGGCAGCAATTCGCGGACCACGCTGGTGAGGCGTGCGTAACCGGGGTCGGCGAGGTTCCAGGGGAAATCGCTGCCCCACATCAGGCGGCCCGGGCCGTAGGCTTCAAACAGGTTGTGGTGCCAGCGGGCGAGGTCGCGGTAGGGGTACTGCTCGCGGCTGAACGCGGGCTGACCGGACAGCTTCACGACCACGTTCTCGTAGCGGTTGAGCCGGTAGGTGGTGTGGAATGCCGGGTTGTACGTGGGGGTGGCGATGCGCGGGCGGCCGCGGTCGTCGCGGGAGGCGGCGCCGGCGCCGGGGCAGATGCCGAGGTGGTTCACGACCACGCGCACCTGCGGGAATTGTTCCAGCAGGTAGGGGATCAGGTGCGCATCGCGGGCGCGGGCGTACAGCCAGATCACGTAGTCCTTGGCGGCGGCGTGCTTCCAGATGCGGTAGGTGGCGAACCGCCGCACGTCGATCGGCGCGAACGGGTCGCGCGGGCCGCCGACCGTGAACAGGCGGAATCCGATGATGCCGGGCTCCGCGGCCAGCCGGTCCATGTGGCGTTCCGGTTCGGGGTCGCCGGGCGGGATCAGCCCGATGCCCCGGAACCGGTCGCGGTGCTCGCGCAGACAGTGCAGCAGGTAGGCGTGCTGCGCCACCTCGGCGCCGCCGATCTGCACCAGGACCGCCTGACCGATCCGATTGGCGTGCATGGCCTCCAGCAGTTTCCCGACCGGCTCCTCGCGGCCGGCGGGGCAGTCCTCGTCCACCGCGCGCGGAAACTGCGCCGATGGCTTCGCGAACACGTGGGCGTGGGCATCGATGCGCGGCACGGCTGTTCCTACTGCTCCAGGCTGAACAGCCGGCGCCGTTCCGGGGTGGTGCACAGGTGCGCTATGGAGGAGAAGGTGCCCGCATCGACGCGCCCGGCGGTACGCTGCTCGTAGATCAGGATGATCGACTTGCGCGGCGTGCCGCCGTGGTTGTCCATGGCGGCATGCCAGCCGCGCGCGTTGAACATGACCGCGGTGCCGGCCGCGCCGGTGAAGGTGCGGTATCCCGGCATGCTCTCCTGGCGCAGCGGCCGGGTGTACGGCCCCGCCGAGCGCTTGTGGCTGCCCGGCACGAAGGCGAACTCGCCGCGGCCGGGGGCGACGTCGTTGACGTAGATCTGCACCTTGATGTGCAGCGGGTTGCTGTGCGGCACGTCGGGATGCCAACTCGTGTAGCTGAACGGCCACGGCGGCACCGTGCGCACCTGTTCGGCCAGGACAATCGGCTGCCCGCCGGTGAACTCGCTGAGGCAGCCGAAATAGCTGGGGTGATCGACGATGTCGATAAAGATCTCGTCCTTGTCCAACGGGTCGGGGATGTCGTAGTAGGTGGCCGCCTGCTCACCGCGGTCGATGCGGTCGAGCCAGTCCGCCTTGCAGCGCTCGGCCCAGTGGTCGAAGGCGCGCTGCAGGCGCTGCAACTGTTCGCCCGCGATGGCGCCGGGGAACACCAGGAACCCATCTTCCTGCCACTGCCTGGTCTGGGCCTCGGTGGGACCTCGCATATGCAGCGCTCCTTCACCCGACAGGCGCGGCGGGGAATTGCGGGTGGCGTCGGTCGTGTTTGACAATGGCCAGCCTAGCTCGGCACGCTACCACGGTGGATCGGACCTGTCTACTTGACGACGCCGCGATGCGACGCTTCATCGTCGACGGCTATCTCCAGGTCCAGGCGCAACTTCCGGCAAGCGTCCACGACCGGATCCGGGACCGGATCGGCACCGTGCTGGCCCGGAACGGCAATCCGGGCGACGATATTCTGCCGCAGGTTCCGGAAATCGGGCAGGTGTTCGCGGCGCCCGCCGTGCGCGGCGCGCTGACCAGTCTGCTTGGCCCGCACTACGCCATCCACCCGCATCGCCACTGCCACGACCTGGGGCCGGGGGCGGATGGGCAGCATTGGCACAAAGACGACTACGTGGGCGACCAGAACGTGCGGCACCACCGGTTCCGCTGGGTGATGGCGTTCTACTACCCGCAGGACGTGACCGCCGACATGGGGCCGACCGCGATCCTGCCGCGCCGCCAGTGCTTCAATACCGTGCACGACAACGATCTCGCGCGCACCGCCGAGGAGCTGGAACTATCGCGCAACATGACCGTCGAGTCGAGCCGGCTGGCGGATCACGATCCGGAGGCGGTGCGCAAGACCGCACGCCGGCTGGACGGCGAGAGAGCGCGCCTTGCCGAGCACGGCGAACTGCCGCTGTGCGGCAAGGCGGGCACCGTGAACCTGGTCAACTTCGACACCTGGCATCGGGCCACGGCGAACCGCAGCGACCGGATGCGCTACATGCTCAAGTTCCAGTTCACCCGCATGCGGGAGCCGGCGGCCGGCCCCTCCTGGAACAGCGCCGCCGCGCGCTGGCGCGCCGATCCGGGCGACGCCAACCCGGCGCTTTCGAAGGCTGTGTGGAACTGGCTGTGCGGGCGCGAGCGCTTCGACACGGTGCCGGACGTGCCGGCGGACGGGTCGCTGCCTACGCTGCTGGCGGCCCTACTCGGAAACGATGAGGCGGTGTGTCTGCGCGCCGCCTATGCATTGGCCGCGATGGGCGCCGCGGCGGTGCCGGCGCTGGTCGAAGTCCTGCGCGAGGAAGCGCCCGCGCGCCGGCGGCTCAACGCAGGCCGGTCGCAGGCCAACCCGGCGGGCGGCAATCCGAGCGACCTGTATGCAGTGCACGCGCTGAGCGCGGTGGGCGCGCCGGCCGTGGCGGCCCTGAGCGCGGCGCTCGGCGATGGCGAGTGGTCCGTGCGCGCGGCGGCGGCCGCTGCGCTCGGCAACATCGGCGCGCGGGCGCGGCCGGCGGTACCGGAGCTGCTGCGTATGCTCGGCGACGACAGCACGTGGGTGCGCCGGAATGCGCTGGAGGCGCTTGGCACGATCGGCAGCGCCGGCGGCGGCGTGCTATCCGGATTGCTGGCGGCCCTGCAGGATGGCGAGCACGTCGTGCGCCGCAATGCCGCCATCGCGCTGAGCAAGCTCGCCGGACCCGCGGCCGGCGAGGCCGTTCCCGCGCTGGCGGAGATGCTGCGTCGCGACGAACGCTACGTCAGCTTCTACGCGGCCACCGCCCTGGGCCGGATCGGTACCGGCACGGCGCAGCAGGCGCTGCGGAACGCGCTTCCCGACGCCGCCACCGGCACCCGCTTCGCCGTGAACGCCGCACTACGGCAGACCGGCACCGAACGCTGACGGAACCCTTCGCGCAACAGCGCGCATCTTTGGGGATGGGCAGCCGTCGCCGTGTGCGCGCGGCTCGCCGAGGCAGCGTGGTACCTCCCGTTGTCAGCCGCCGGAAGGCGCGCGGTGCTCGTTGGGGTGGGGGCCTCGCTGGGTCGGTTCGGTCCGGTCGGGCGGGATCAGGTCCGCTTCCCGCCAGAAGTCCTCGTCCAACTCCGGTACTTCACTGAAGTCGATGGCGCTGTCGGGAACGGCGGCGATCTGTTCGGGAGTGAGTGGATCTTCGTGCTTGTTCATCGCAGGCCTTCATTGAGGCGTTCGATGGCGGCGGGGCGCTGTTGGGCGGCGCGCAGGCGGGACAGGTCAAACTTGCCGGAGCGGTCGAACTTGTAGATGCCGTTCTGCTCCTGGTAGATGTCAGTGAGCTGAGTGTAGCAGTAGCCGAACATGTCGGGGTTGTCGAGCAGCACGGCGCACAGCTTGTCGAACCGGTCGTAGAACTCGTCGATGTTGGCCGGGCGGCCGCCGTAGCCCCACGACTCCTCGCCGGCGGCCAGCTCCGGGTTCCACCAGATGCCGCCGAACTCGCTGACGAAGTAGGGCTGGCCGCGGTACGGGATCGACCAGTCGAGGACGCCCGCCAGGCGCTTGATGGCGCTTTCGGACATGCCCCAGCCGGCGGCGTTGTTGCGGTACGGGTTGCCCTCCGCCAGGCCGGCCTGGTTGCGCGCCAGCTGCTCCGGGTCCTGGGAGTAGTCGTGGCTGTCGTACACGTCCGCCTCCGGCACCCGGTGCGCGTAGCCGGAGGTGTCCAGGACCGGGCGCGTGGTGTCGATCGCCTTGGTGGCCAGGAACATGCCGCGGGTCACGTCGTCCAGCACGGTGATGCGGTCGCCGAGCGACTCGAAGGTCTCGTTGAGCGGGCACCAGCCGACGATGCAGGGGTGCGAGTAGTCGCGCTCCAGCACCTCCAGCCATTCGGTGATGTAGCCGGGGCCCGGCTGCTGCTGCGCGCCGCCGAGCTGGCCCCGGGCGCGGCAGCCCCAGTCGCCGAACTCGCCCCACACCAGGTAGCCGAGCCGGTCGGCGTGGTACAGGAAGCGCTCTTCGAACACCTTCTGGTGCAGGCGCGCGCCGTTGAACCCCGCCGCCATGCTCAGCTCGATGTCGCGGCGCAGCGCCTCGTCGCTGGGCGCTGTCATGATGCCGTCGGGGTAGTAGCCCTGGTCCAGCACCAGGCGCTGGAACACCACCTCGCCGTTCAGCCGGATTGCCTTGCCGTCGATGCTCACCGCGCGCAGGGCGGTGTAGGAGGAGGCCGCGTCGACCACGTTGCCGGCGCCGTCGAGCAGGGCGATGGCAACGTCGTACAGGTGCGGGTCGCCGGCCGCCCACAGGCGGCGCCGCGCCGCCGGGATCGGCAGGTCCAGGCGCGGCGCCAGGTCCAGGTCGGCGGCGCACTCGGCGCGGGCAACCTCGCCGCCGGCATCGCTGAGCGTGGCGCGCAGGCGCAGTCCGGGTGTGTTGCCGGTGAGCGGCTGCTCCAGGCGGATCACGCCGCCGGCCACGTCGGGGGTGAGCCGCGGGCGGCGCAGTGCGAGGTCGGGAACCGGCTCCAGCCACACCGGCTGCCAGATGCCGGTGGTGCGCACGTAGATGGCGCCGTCCGGTGCGTAGTCGCGCGCCTGCTTGCCGCGCGGCTGCGGGTGCTCGCTGGTGTCGCGGGCGCGCACCGTGATCACCGCCTCCTCGCCAGGCGCGGCCGCACCATCGAGGTCGCAGGTGAACGGCGAGAAGCCGCCGCGGTGGCGGCCCACCTCGACGCCGTTGACCCACACGGTGGCGTCGTAGTCGACCGCCTGGAAGTGCAGCAGCACGCGCCGGCCCGCCCACGCGTCGGGGATGGTCACGGAGCGCCGGTACCACACGGCGTTCAGGAAGTCATGGTTGTCGATGCCGGACAGCCGCGACTCGGGGCAGAACGGCACCGTGATGGCGGCGTTCAGGCCGCGCTCGAGCAGGCCGCGCTGCAGGCCGCTGTCGCCCTGGTCGATCTCGAATTGCCAGGTGCCGTTGAGGCACAGCCAATCGGTGCGCACGAACTGCGGGCGTGGATACTCGGGGCGGGGAATGGACAAGATGACCTCCTTCGGAACAGTCAGCGGGTGGCGAGCGCGTCCAGGAAGGCGGCCACCTCGCGGGTGATCACTTCCAGGTAGCGGGCGCCGGCAGCGGCTTCGGCCAGGGCCGGCTGGTCGGTGTAGCCGCCGCCTTCCTGCCAGCCGCCGGCGGCGCGTACGCGGGACGACGCGCCGGGGACTGCACGAAACCGCCCGCCGGCATTGTCGCCGCCCTCACCGATACCGGCGAGGGCCTCCTGGTTCACCAGTTCCGGGCGGACCGCCATCATCAGCGCGGTCTCGAAGCGGCCGGCGTGCCCGGGAATCAGGGAATCGGTCAGGTCGGTCTCCGCCACCAGGGCGGCGCGCGCGATGTCCCAGTAGGCGGCGGCGCTCACGGTAACGGCGCGTTCGGCGCGGCCGGTGCCGTGCACGAGGTCGCGGGTGGCAATCTCGTTGCCGGCGTCGTTGCCGCCGTGGCCGTTGATCACCGCCAGGCGCCGGAAGCCGGAGCGGTACAGCGAATCGCACAGCTCGCCGACGGCGGCGACGTAGCTGCCACTGGACAGCGTCAGCACGCCCGGGAACGGCAAGTGATGCGCCGAGTCGCCGTAGCGCAGGGTGGGCGCCACCACGATCTCGCTTGCCGCCCGTTGAGCGGCGCCGATCACCACCGCCTCGCACAGGAACGTATCCACGCCGACCGGCAGGTGGGGGCCGTGCTGCTCGATCGACGCCGTGGGCAATACCGCCAGGCGGTGCGGAGCCAGCTCGCCGATGCGCTCACGGGAAAGATCCTCCAGCCGTACAATCACGCCGCCATCCTACGGGCCTGCCCGGTGTCCGGCAACCGGATCCCGGTTGCGGTCGGGTGGCGGCGGGCTCCAGAGGCGCAGCGCCACCACCACGGCGAGCACCAGGACGAGCCCGAGGCTGCCCATGGCGGCCACCGCCAGCGGCGCACCGGCCGCCTCTGCCAGCCCGCCGAGGGCGAGCGCCCCGAACGGCTGTGAGCCGATGCCGAGGGTCACGGCGCCGAGGGCGCGCCCGCGCAGCTCCGGATCCGTACCCTGCAGCACTACGGAGGTCTGCAGCACTGCGAAGGAGGCGAAGCCGAAGCCGCCCACGAACAGGACGGCGATCGACAGCGGGTAGCTGCGTGACAGCGCGAATACGACGATGCAGCACAGCAGCAGCAGGGAGCCGCCGCTGAACACGCGCCCGGCCAGCCGCGGCGGCACCGCGCCGGCGGCGAGCGCGCTGAACAGGGCGCCCAGCCCGGCGGCGCTGCCGAGCAGGCCGTAGGCGACCGGCCCGACAGCCAGTTCCTGGCGCGCGATCACCGGCAGCATGAACTGGTAGGGAAAGGCGCAGGCGTTCATGACCATGGTGATCAGCAGCACGGCCAGCACGGTGCGGTTGGCGGCAACCGCGCGCAACGCCTGCAACAGGCGCAGCCGCCGCGCCGGCGGTCCGCCGGGTGCGTCGCGCGGCACGCCGAGCACCAGGGCCAGCGAGCCGCCGACCAGGACCAGCAGCAGCGCATACGCGCCCGTATAGCCGAGTGTGCCGATGGCCAGCCCGGCCAGCGAGGGGCCGAGCAGGTAGCTGCCGGTGAGCGTGGTGGTGTCCAGGGCGGCCACCGTGCCGAGTGCGGAGCGCGGCACTAGGTGCGCCATCAGCGCGCGGTGTGCCGAGAAGTCGGCGGCGAAGCCGATGCCGCTCGCGAACACCGCCACGTAGAGGTGCAGCGGAGTGGCGGCGCCGGCCGCGGTGGCCACCACCACGGAGGCGATGGCGGCCAGCACGAGCGTGTGCGCGAGGGCGACCAGGCGCCGCTTGGAGGCACGGTCCACCACGGCGCCGATGCCGAGCCCGAACAGCAACAGCGGCGTCATCCGCACCACGCCGACCAGCGCCACGCGCGACGGCGACCCGGTAAGGTCGAACATCAGCCAGCCGAGCACCGCCAACTCGCCGGTGCGGACGATGTAGAACAGCGCCGCCGCCAGCAGGAGGCGCCGGAAGGGCCCGTCGCGCAGCAGAAGGGCGGCGCGCCCCAGCGGTCCGGGAGGCCGGGCGCCGGTCAGGGGAGCGGCGCGGGCGCCGACGGCGGACCCGCGGCCGGTGCGGGGGCTGGCGGCCTGGTAGCTCGTGGCGAAACTCGCTCACAGGCGCCCTGATATGCTGGTTCGTCGTTCGTTGCCAGCCGGGCGTCTCGCCGCTTTCGGTGCGCCGCCGGGCTGCACCGCGGGCTGCTAGTCATCCTGTTCCCGGAACAGCGAGGCGATGGAGGTGAGCAGGTCCATGGCGTGCAGCGACTCCTGCTTGCCGTACTGCGGGCACTCGCGCAGCCCGGCGGCCAGGCAGCGGTGCACCGCCTCCGCCTGGTACAGGAAGCCGTGCTGGTTGGGGTGCGGGCGCTGCATGGCGAACGTGCCGGGCAGTGGATACTCGAACGCCTGCACCGGCAGCGGTGCGTTGGCGGTGGCGTACAGGGACGGGATCTGATCCTCGGCGGCCTGCCACACCGACATGCGGGTCGGGCTGTGCGCCGGCCGGTGCAGGGTAATCCGCCCCCTGCTGCCGGCAATCTCGGTCACCTCCGGAAACTCGCTCACCCGCGCCGGGAAGGTGAGCATGGCGCACCGGTCGGGGCCGTACTCCACCACCGCCCCGCGCACGTTGCGGCCGGCCACGCCGATCGCGGTCGGACGGGCTTCGGCGCCGAACGCGAGCGGCGCCGCCTGCACGGCGTAGATCGGGTCGAAGAAGTCGGACTGCAGCAGCGACACCTGCCCGATGGCGCCGTCCTCGATCAGCGTGCGGGCGTGTTCGACAGCCGGGAAGAAGCGCGTCCATACGGCGTCCTGCAGCATGACGCCCTGTGCTTCCGCCGCCGCGTACATGGCGCGCGCGTCGGCGGCGCTCTCGGCCAGCGGTTTCTCGCACAGCACGTGCTTTCCGGCGGCGACGGCGAGCAGGGTGTGCTCCTTGTGCACGCTGTTGACGGTGCCGACGTACACGATATCCACTTCCGGCGAGGCGACCATGGCGGCGTAGTCGCCGTACGCCGCGGCAATGCCGAAGCGCGCCGCGAACTGCTCCGCACGCGCCCGGTCGCGCGCCGCCACCGCGGTAACCGTGGCCCCGGGGCAGGCGGCAAGCGCCTCCACCCACTGAGTCGAAATGCTGCCCGCGCCGAGAATGCCCCAGCGCAGCGGGAAGGCGGTGTCGCCGGCATCGGTCAATCCGCGGCGCAGGTCGAGCGGCAGCGAAGGCGGCAGGCCGCGGTCAGAGGCATCAGTCATGTCGCCGCCACCCTAACCCGCCACCCGTCCACGCGTCGACGCAGCCGCGGCGGCCCGGCAGGCGTCGCGACGCTCGACGGCAGTTCCCGTGCCGGTTACCCGCACTCCAGGGTAAGTTGCTGGCAGGCGGAAATGGTGATCGGTGCCGGGAAGGTCACCGTTCGGCCGCCGCCGGTGGTGATCGCTACCGGAGCAGCCGGCGATGGCGCGCTGTCCCGCGGCACCGCTTTGCCAATGGCACCGGCCGTTACGGTGCCGCAGGCGGCGGGGACGCGCAGGCTTGACAGGGTCAGCTCGCCGGCCAGCACGGTCAGCACCAGGCGGCCCGGCGCCATGGCGAAGGTGCCCCAGCCGCTGTCCAGGGACCAGATGGTGCGGTAGCCCGCCGCCGGCTGCAGGGGGTCGAAGCCGATCATGCCGTGCACCATGTCGTACTCGAAGCCGCTGAAGGTCGGGATCAGCGACCAGGCCGCCATCGAGCGGGCGTAGTTGGAGCCGCACTCGAACTCGTTCCAGGGGTTGCGCCGGGCGCCGTCGTAGCGGTCGCGAATCGCCGCCACCGCGGTCAGCCCCTCATCCACCAGCCCCTCCTGAATCATCAGGATCGCCGCCTGGTACTCGTAGCCGTTCTGGGTCTCGCCGGCGTACGGCAGCGGCACCACCGGGCGGTAGGCGCCCTGCGGCCAGTCGCTGATCACCAGGCCGCATTCGTCGTTCATGCAGTAGATGCGGCAGGCGTTGAAGAAGTCGCGCATGGTGCTCTTGAAGTTGTTGCGATACAGCGAGCGCAGCGCGGTGCGCCGTTGGGCGGGGTCGAACAGGTCGCCGAGACCGCACAAGTTGGCGTGCCACTGCGCGTTGAGCTGGTCGATCTCCGAGCCCTCGGCAATCTGGTACTTGATTTCGCCCGCCTCCTCGTTCCAGTAGGTGGCAATGACGTCGGGGTCGGCGGGCAGGAATCGCTCCAGTATCGAACGGTCGCGCACGTCGATCTGCTGATGGTACCAGGAGCCGTTGAACAGGTGCCGGTCCACCCACTGCCGGCCGTGCTGGAACAGGCGCCGGTATACCGCGGCGGTGTCCGCCTCGTCAAGGTGCTCCGCCATCTCCGCCCCCGCCTTGAGGGCGCCGAGGTAGAACCCGGTGAGCCAAGAGTTGGGGCCGAACAGCTCCATGTCCAGGGTATGGTGCTGGCGGCCCTCCAGCACGCCGTCGCGATCGGCGTCCCAGCGGTCCTCGTTGGTCTCCGCCCAGGCGAACTCGATCGACTTCTTCACCGCCGGCCAGTGGCGCCGCAGCCAATTCGTATCGCCGCAGATCTTCCAGTCGCGGTAGGTCTTGATCACGCCGCCGAACTGGCCGTCCGCGCACGGGCGGAACGGGGAGCGCTGGTCGCCGAGCGGCAGGCGCAGGCGGAAGGTCATGCCGCCGTCCGGCCGCTGGTTGTGGGTAAAGTCGAGGTCGCGCATCGAGCGCTCCAGCTTCGGAAACAGGAACGGCAGGGCGTAGGCGTAGTTCCAGACGTGAGTGCAGGAGCCTTCGCAGCAGCCCTGGTCCGGGCGCAGGCCCTCGAAACCGTAGAACGAGCCGTCGGTGAGGCGCAGGCAGGTGGGCGTCTTCAGCACCGCCAGGTTGGCGGCGGCGGCCTCCAGCGCGGCGGGCGGCAGGCTGGAGCCGTACAGCGCCTCCTTGAAGCGCAGCGTGTCGCCGTGCAGGCGGTCCCAGTGCCGCAGGACATAGCGGGCGCTGGCGGCGGAATCATCGAACAGGGTGGCGTAGTAGTTCTTCCAGGTGGGCGGGCGTGCCGGCGGCTCGTCCTCGGAGCGGGACTGCCAGTACTTGGCAAAGTTGGGGTAGTTCCAGGAGATGACGAAGCGCACGCCGCGCTCCGCGCCCGGCGCGAGGTCGAACGACGCGCCCAGCGTGCCGGTGTCGCCGGTTTCGAATCGGACTCTGCCGGCCGCCGCTTCGCCGTGCCGGTAGCGGCGCTCCGGCATCGGACCGGGGGCCGCGAACTCGCGCCAGTACACCTCCAGGCAGTCGAACCAGGCGCCGCGGAACCAGCACTCCTGCGCCCACACGTCGGCGCCGGAGGAGCCGGCGTCAGTCGCCACGCACAGGTCGCCGCGCGCGGGGTCGTCCGGTGCCGCTCCGGTGCGGCTCAGCTTGAGCGCTGCAGGGCTGTCCGTGGCGCCCGCACCGCCGGCGGCGCGCTCGAAGGCGTTGCGGCTGGCACCTACCGGGGCCGGGTTGGACAGCGACATCGCCACCGTGTAGCGCACCGCTTCGCTGTCGGTGTTGCGCACCCGGATCTCGAACATCGCGGCGGGAATGCTGGAGTCGCGGTCGTTGAGCGGAATGAACGGGTTGAAGGCGGTCATCGCCACGGCGCCGGGAAACGCGGCGCTGGCAAACGTCAGGTGCGCAAGCGGGAACTCGCCGCGGAACGTGACCTCTTCCATGTGCGGCGCTCCGGCCATGCGCCCGCGCTGCGGCCCGAAGCCAAACCGCTCGGCGGCGCCATCGGTCAGTTCGCCGGTGTGCTCGCTGGCCAGGTCGCCGTTCAGGACACGCGCGTCGAGCAGCCGCCCGTCGCGTTCGGCCTTGACCGCGAAGTGGCTGTAGCCGTTGATGCTGCCCTTGTTCGGGCGGTTGAAGATCTCCCAGTCGATCAGCCGCCCGCTGCCGGCCAGCCCGATGCAGCCGCTGCCGATGCCGCCCAGAGGAAACGAAATCTGGCTCAGGCGGTCGCCAGTGTACACGGAGGATGGTGACGCAGCGCTCATGCCGGCACCACCCTAATCAGCCCGGCGCCGCCCTGTCGAGCTATGCGGTGGCGCGGAGGTCGGGATCGACATACGGGGTCGCTCCGGCGGGCAGGGGCGGGGTGAAGAAGTAGCTTGCATCGCGGCGCTGGCGGCGGACCGTGGCCACCAGCTCCTTCCAGGTGTCCGGCAGGCCCCTGGAGGCGATCGGCAGGTCCCAGCCGATGGCTTCGCGCAGCTTGGGGAGGTTGTAGTAGGGCACGGCGGCGTACATGTGGTGCTCCACGTGGTACTGCAGGTTCCAGTAGAAGAAGGCGGAGATGGGGTCGCCGATGTAGGTGCGGGTGTTCTGCCGCCAGTCGGCCACGTCGGGGCGCATGCCGATGTGCTGCGGGGAGTGGGTCAGCACTCGGTACCACTGGTTGGCGAACGGGGCCAACTGCACCAGGACGACGAGGTACCAGTTGCCGCTGGCGATGAACAGCACCAGCAGGGCGGCGTGGACCAGCAGCGTGAAACGGGCGAAGCGGCGCAGCGAACGAATGCCGTGCGCATCGCCGGGCGGGAAGATGCGGCGCTCCCATTCGGCGGTGAACATCTTGTCCCAATCGCGCCGGAACGCCCAGCGGATTTGCTGTTTCACGAGGCCATAGAGTCCGGGGATGTTGAGAGTGAGCACCCAGAGCAGGTTCTTCCAGCGCAGCGGATCGCCCGGCAGGACCACTTCCAGCTCGTGCTCGTGGTGGGTCGTGTAGCGGTGGTGGGCGCCGTGGCTGTGGCGCATGTGCACGCCGTTCTTCCAGTTCAGCAGGCAGGCGATGGCGTAGAAGAACTCGTTCAGCCAGCGCGTCCTGAACACGGTCTTGTGGGACAGTTCGTGATGGCCGGCGCTGCCGTAGTGCCCGGCGAAGGTGGTGTGCAGGAACAGGGTCAGCACCACCAGCGGCCAGCTCCAGTGGTGGAAGGCGTGCAGGGCGAGCGCAGCCGTCGCCGCCAGGAAGCCGAGCTGAGCGAGGTTGTCCACCAGCGGGCGCAGATCGCGCCGCCGGTTCAACTCGGCCAGCACGGCCCGGTCGATCGGCGTCCGGTGCCACGGAATCCTTACCGCAGCCGTGTGCATCGGTTTGGGGTTCAGGTGGGCTGTCGGTGCCATTCGATCCGGTCCAGCACCGTGCCGTTGTTGTTGCGCAACTCCGTGAGCATCACCGGGCCATCGTGTCGAGCGGGAGCCGGGTAGTCAACGTCAAGTTCGCGCGCGCCATCCAACAGTGCAGTGCAGCCAAAGTCCGGTTGACAGAGGCCGGGTCGAGGGGACACAAGGGGAGGATGCGCTTGCTCGACACCGTGCGGCGGGCCGGATGAAGCCACCGCCGAGCGTCCTCCTGCTGTGCGCCGACATGGCGTCGGCCGTGCACTTCTCCTGCTACGGCGGGCCCGCCGGCCTTACGCCCGCCGTCGACGCGCTGGCAGCCGGCGGGGTCCGGTTTGTCAACGGCTACTGCGCCTGCCCGCCCTGCATCCCCGCGCGGGCATCGATGATGTGCGGCCAATACGCACACACGCACGGCAAATCCGCCCACCTGAAGATGCCGCTCGCGCCGCAACCGCCGCTGCTGCCGGAGCTGCTGGCGGCGAACGGCTACCGCACCGGGATCGTGGGCAAGACCCATTGGTGGCCGCCTGATGCCAGCCTTGGGTGCCGCGATACGTTCCTGACCATCGACAACCACCTGTCCCCCGAATTGGGCCACCGGGACGCGTACCTGCGCTTTCTCCGTGACCAGGGGCTGTTCAGCTACGATCCCGCCACCTGGATGGCCGACAGGGAGAAAATCGAAGCGCGCAACCTGCCGTTCGGTTGCACCAAGGTCAACTGGACCGGGGATACCGCGTGCCGACTCCTGGAGGAGTACGCGCGGGGCGCCGACCCGTTCTTTCTGTTCTGCTCGTTCGTGGAACCGCACGGCGGATCGAAAGACGCGCTGCGGAACGCACCCAGGGATCTGCGCTCGCAGGTGGAAGCGGTACCGCTGCCGCCAATCGTCGAGGATTCCGGTGAACACAAGCCGGCTCCCCACCGCCGCGCCGTTCGCGAGCTGTGGGACCGGCCGGCGCACGAGAAGGACGCGTATCGCAGAGACGTATTCAACGACATTGCCTTGGTGGACCGCAACATCGGCAAGATCCTGCAGAAGGTAGACAGTCTCGGCCTGCGCGATGACCTGCTGGTGCTGTTCACGACCGACCACGGCGACCTCATGTTCGACCACGGCTGCATCGAGAAGACGATTCTCTTCGAACGGTCGATACGGGTTCCTTTCATCGCGCGCGGCCCCGGCGTGCCGGTGGGCGAATCGAGGCGGCAATTTGCCAGCCACGTAGACCTCCTGCCCACGGTGCTCGACTACGCGGGCGTTCCCGAGCAGCGCGAGTGGAACATCGAAGGGCGCAGCCTGCTGCCGGTGGTGCGCGATGGCGGCGCGCAGGGGCGGGAGTACCTGTATTGCGAATCGGAACAGTCGCACCATCTGCGCCCCCTGGTACAGAGCTGCCAATCCAAGGCGGTGCGGCACGGCGACCTGAAGTACATCCATACGCTGGTGGACGGTCATCAGCGGTACGAGGAGCTGTACGATCTGGCCGCGGACCCGGAGGAGCTGGACAACTTGGTTCCATCCGGCCACTGCTGCGGCGAGCTGGATCACCTGCGTGGGGAGTTGCTGCGCTGGCTCACCGCCACCGAGATCAGCCGCCTGCACCCGGTCGACGAAAACCACTACCAGGTCCCGCGCATCGCCCGTGAGTACCTGTAACCCGCGCCGCTGGCGCACCCAGCAACCCGAAGCTGGAGCCCTTCGATGGGCCTATTCGAATTCCGTGGGAGGGGCTATGGGTACGGTCTCGAGCTCATTCTCTCTCCAGTAATACTGCAGCTCGGCGGATTCCCAGTTCTCGTATACCTGCTCCCAGGTGAGCCGCCCGCCATGAACGACGAGGTTCTTTTCCATGATCGGGTCGGTCTTCTTCTGGTAGCGGTAGTCGACGGAGAGGCGGACGCGGTTGTCGGACACGTTTGGCAGGTCCTGGTGCGCCGTCTTGCTGTGGAAGAACAGCACGTCGCCCGGCTCGAATGGGCTCGAGTGCCAGTCGCCGTCCAGGGCGTCGGCCTCGATGCTCAGCGCCCCGTCAGCATTCACCTGGAACACCGGCAGTACACCGCGCCTGTGTGAGCCGCGCAGTACGGCCACACCGCCCATGGAGCGGGGGCACGCGCCGAGCGGAATCCAGCAGGTCCACACCTCGGGTGTCCCCTGGATGAAGATGAAGTCCTGGTGCGGCGGTGTCGTATGGGCAATGCCACTGGCGAACATCACGCGCGCACGAATGCCGGGCTGGGGCATGGCCGGCGCACCGAGCAGGCTCTCGGCGATATCGAGCAACCCCGCATGGTGAGCCATGGCGTGAAACGACTCCAGCCGCTGAACGGTGTCGTAGATCGGGTTGAACGCGGGCGTGCCCATGACCTTCGCATCTCTCGTGGAGATGGCGTCCATGGGGTCGGTGCCGTCGTCGAGCCACCCGGCGTTGCGGAGAATTCCGGTAACGTCGCGGCGGAGGCGAAGAACTGAGTCGCGGTTCACCGCGCCGCGCACGAACAGGTAGCCGTCGTGCTGCGCCTGCTCTCTCAGTCGATCCGGTGCGGCAAGGAGATCGTTACTCTCCCGGAGCGGATACCCGGTGCGCTCGACCCGCCGTGGGACGTGCGTGGCGAGCTCTGCCTGCGTCATCGGCCGGCTGGTCGACCAATCCATTTGCAGCATCTCGCTTGGCCTCCTTTCCGGCCCCATGGTAGCGCATGCAGCATCACCATGTGCGCAGCGTGGCGCTCGCTCCCGCCGGCTCCCTGGCGCTTCATCGCCGGGCTGTTTATCGTGGTCGCCATGCTGGCTTTCCACTTCGTCGGCGGGGGCATGGGTGATGCCGCGGATCCGCATGCCTGAGCATCGCGAGAGCGACGGGCGGCCGTTCTTCAGTCGCGTGCGGGTGTGGGATGAAGACCCGGATGTCGCCTCCGAAGGGGTCTATCTCGAGGTGACGCCGTCCGGCGACGTGCTGGCGTTTGGCCATAAGCTGGCCCGGGCACGCATGCCGGGCGGCGCGGACCACGGATTCCCGTGGCTGCACCTGCGCGCGCGCAGCCGGGATGGCGGCCGTACCTGGGTTACGGAGGAGACCAAGTGGTGGGAGCCGGAAACCCGCGCATACCGATCCAGCGTCGTGGACGCCACAACCGGCGAGATCTTCCTGTTCAATCAAGGCACCTATCCACTGCAGGACGACGCCGGTCTGCCGATGTCCGAGTCGTGGTTGATTCGACACCATGAGCTGGCCCTCCGGCGCGGCGGGCGCCTGACCATGGCGCGCAGCCGGGATGGCGGCCGCAACTGGGACCCGGTCGACGTGACCGACCGGTTCTTCACCTATCCGGGGGCCGGGCTGGCCTGGTTCATCGGCACCGGCATCCAGTTGCGGCGTGGCCGCCACGCCGGCCGGCTGTTGGTGCCTGCCCGCTACTTCACCGGCAGTTGGCAGGAGGTGGACCCCGACCAACACCGGATCCTGTACTACCACCCGGCGCTGGGCCAAGTCTACGACGACGGCGAAGGGCAAATCGCCCAGGTTCTCGACAGCGAAGCCCACAACGCCGTGATCTACAGCGACGACCATGGCGAGACCTGGCGTTGGGGCGGCAGCTCCCAGGGTTACGTGGGTGAAGCCTGCATCGTGGAGTTGGCCGACGGAGCCGTCTACATGAACAACCGCAACCACGACCCGCGCAGCCTCGGCTACCGGTCGTGGTGCATCAGCCGCGACGGCGGCGAGAGCTTCACCGAGTTTGGCGTCGACCGGACGCTGATCGAAGGACGATGCCACGCCGCGCTGACGCGTTACCGGGCTTCTGCGCAACACGGCGGCGGCCCGATTCTGTTCAGCAACCCCGCCTCGTTCGAGGGCGTCAACCAGTTGCATACCCGCGACATCGGCAGCGCCGCACGGCGCGACCTCACGGTGCGGGTGAGCTACGACGAGTGCCGGACCTGGCCGGTGGCACGGCGTATCGACGAGGACGCCGGCTACTCGTCGCTGGTGGTGCTCGACGATGGCACCATCCTGTGCGGCTACGGCGCCTGGGTGTGCCGCTTCAATCTTGCCTGGCTCGAAGACCCGGCGGACGGGGACGAACCGTGACACGAGGGCACAGCGCCGGCGACCGGCCCAACGTGGTGTTCATTCTGGCCGACGACCTGGGGTGGTGCGACCTCGGCATTGAGGGGAGCCGCTTCTACGAGAGCCCGCACCTCGACCGGTTGGCGCGTGGCGGAATGCGCTTCACCCAAGGCTACGCGGCCTGCCAGGTGTGCAGCCCGTCGCGCGCCAGCATTCTGACCGGCAAGTACCCGCCGCGCCACGGGGTGACCGACTGGATCGGGGCGCCGGCAGGTGAGGCGTGGCGTGAGTTGGGGCGGCACAGCAGGATGTTGCCGGCCGAGTACGAGCGGGGGCTGAGAGCGGACGAGGTGACCTTTGCCGAGGTGTTCCGGAGGGCCGGCTACCGCACCTTTTTCGCCGGCAAGTGGCACCTCGGCGACACCGGGGCCGATCCGGAGGACTTCGGCTTCGAGGTCAACAAGGGCGGCTGGAAGATGGGCTCGCCGATGGGCGGCTACTTCGCGCCCTGGGACAACCCGAAGCTGGAGCCGGGTCCCGATGGCGAGTCGCTGCCGCTGCGGCTTGGCCGGGAGACGGTGCGGTTCATCGGCGACCATCGCGACCAGCCGTTCCTGGCCTACCTGTCGTTCTACTCCGTGCACGGGCCGATCCAGACCAGCCGCGACCGCTGGGAGCGGTTTCGCGCCAAGGCGGCCGCCCAGGGTGCGGCGGGGCAACGGAACCGGTTCCGGTTCGATGGCAGCCGGCCGGTGCGGCTGGTGGAGGACTGCCCGATCTACGCCGGCATGATCGAGGCGATGGACGTGGCGGTGGGCCTGGTGCTCGACGCCCTGGACCGCTTCGGGCTGGCCGACAACACGGTCGTCTGCTTTACCTCCGACAACGGCGGCGCCTCAACCGGCGACTCCTTCTCGGCGTCGATGCTGCCGCTGCGCGGCGGCAAGGGACGCCAGTGGGAAGGCGGCATTCGCGAGCCGCTGTACGTTCGTTATCCCGGGGTGGTGGAGCCGGGGACCACGTGCGGCGTGCCGGTGTCGGGCATCGACTTCTACCCCACGCTGCTGGAGCTGGCGGGTCTGGAGATACCGGCGAAGCAGGTGATCGACGGCCGCAGCGTGGTTCCGCTGCTGCGCGGCGGGCCCGACCCGGCCATCGCGGAGCGAGACCTGTTCTGGCACTACCCGCACTACGGCAACCAGGGCGGCGACCCCTCGTCGATGATCCGGCGCGGCCCCTGGAAGCTGATCCATTACCACGAGGATGGGCACAACGAGCTGTATCACCTGGAGACCGACCCCGGCGAGCAGCATGATGTGCTGAACGATCGGCGCGCCACGGGCGACGAGTTGTGGCTGCGCCTGCAGCGCTGGCTCGACGAGACGGGCGCCAAGTTCCCGGCGCCCGACCCGCAGTACGACGCGGCCGGCGAGCAGGCGTTCCTGCACCACTTCGAGTGCGAGCGAATGCCCGAACTGGAGGCACAGCACACCGCCTACCTCGACCCGGACTGGCAGCCCAACCCCGACTGGTGGGGTAGCCAGGTAGTCGCCGACTAGCAATCGATGGTATCGGCCTCGGACCCGTGCGGTACGATGTAATCAGGAGATCTGATGGCACATACATACGATGCGATCGTCATTGGTACTGGGCAGGCGGGGCCGAGTCTGGCGGCGGAGTTGACCGCGGCCGGCATGCGCACGGCGGTGATCGAGCGCCATCTGTTCGGGGGCACCTGCGTCAACGTCGGTTGCATTCCCACCAAGGCGCTGGTGGCAAGTGCCCGCGCCGCCCACGTCGCCCGCCGCGCGGCCGACTTCGGCGTGGTGATCGGGGGCGACGTCGGGGTCGACATGGCGCGGGTCAAGGCGCGCAAGGACGCCATTGTGCGGCGCTCGGCCACCGGCGTGGAACGGTGGATGAAGTCGCTCGCCAACTGCACCGTGTACCAGGGCCACGGGCGGTTCGAGGGCGACCACCGGGTGCGGGCCGGGGGGTGAACGGATCTTCATCAACGTGGGTGCGCGCGCCGTCGTGCCGCCGTTCCCGGGCGTGGATGAGGTGGACTACCTGACCAACTCCACGGTCATGGAGCTGGAGGAGGTGCCGGAGCACCTGGTGATTGTGGGCGGCGGCTACATCGGGCTGGAGTTCGCCCAGATGTTCCGCCGCTTCGGCAGCGAGGTGACGCTGATCGACCGCGGCGACCGGCTGATCCGGCGCGAGTCGGAAGACGTGTCGGCCGCGGTGGCGGCGATCCTGGAGGGGGAGGGCGTGCGGCTGCGGCTGGGCGCCGAGTGCCTGGCCTTCGAGCGCCGCGGGGAGCGGGTCGCCGCTACCCTGGAATGCCGGGACCAGGACCAGGAGCCGGAGGTGGCCGGCTCGCACCTGCTGCTGGCGGTGGGCCGGCGCCCCAACACCGACGACCTGGGGCTGGACACCACCGGTATCGCCGTGAACGGGCGCGGCCTCATCGAAGTGGACGATGCCCTGCAGACCAGCGTGCCGGGCGTGTGGGCGCTCGGCGAGTGCAACGGGCGCGGCGCCTTTACCCACACCGCCTACAACGACTACGAGATCGTCGCCGCCAACCTGCTGCACGGCGACCCGCGCCGGGTCAGCGACCGCATCGACTGCTACGCGCTGTACATCGACCCGCCGCTCGGCCGCGTGGGCATGACCGAGCCGCAGGTGCGCGCCTCGGGCCGCCCGGCGCTGGTCGCCACCCGCCCCATGACCCGCGTCGGGCGCGCCGTGGAGAAGAGCGAGACGCAGGGCTTCATGAAGGTGCTGGTGGACGCGGAGAGCGAGCGCATCCTGGGCGCCGCCATTCTCGGCGTTGGCGGCGACGAGGTAATCCACTCGATCCTGGACGTAATGTACGCCGACGCCCCCTACACGGTGATCCGCCGCGCCGTGCATATCCACCCCACCGTCGCCGAGCTGATTCCCACCATGCTCGCCGACCTCAAACCGCTGCAGTAAGCCAGCGTCCGGCGGCGGTTACCGCAGGCGGAAGTCGTTGTGACCGGATCGGTCGGTGCCGCGCACCAGGAACACGCTGCGGAGGGCGTCGGCGGCGTTGTTGCCGAGGTCGTGGTGGTATACGGAGGTGGTCGGCATGAAGCGCAGGGTCATGCCGCGGCGCGGACGGCCGGACCGATTGGGCTCCGAGCCGTGCATCAGATACACGTCGTGCAGCGAGATCTGGCCCGGCTCCAGTTCGACGTCGACGGCCCTGGATTCGTCGACGTGCTCGGCGTCCAGTTCCAGGGCGAGCGCGTTGCCCGCGGCGTCGTTGTGGTGATGGCTGGCGAGCGTCCGGCTGCGGTGCGTGCCGGGCAGGAAGCGCAGACAGCCGTTCTCGCGGGTCGATGCATCCAGCGCAATCCAGACGGTGCAGGTGGCGAGCGGGCGGATCGGCCAGTATTCGCCGTCCTGGTGCCACGGGGTGCGCGTGCCCACCCGGGCGGGCTTGGCGAACAGGCTGGAGTTCCACAGCGCGATGTCCGGTCCGATGAGTTGCGCGACCATGTCCAGGATGCCGGGATCGCGGGCGTAGTTCAGGAAGCACAGGTCGTGCACGAACAGGGCGCTGCAGTAGTCCGAGAACTCCGGGTGGCGGGCGATCAACCGGGCGTGGTCGGCCTTGATTGCTTCGATCGTCTCGATAGGGAACTGGAAATCGGGGACGACGTAGCCGTCGCGTTCGTAGTGTTCGACCTCCACCGGTGTCAACATGGGCGCCTACCCTATCACGCATTGCGCGCCCGCGCTGCCAGCGCCGCCACGGCGGGCAACCCGCGAAATACCAGGATCTCGCCGCCATAGATCCGCTTCCGGTCGAGCGGGGTGTCCGAGTCGGTCACCACGGGTACTGAGCCTTCGGGTGGGTCAACCGGATCGTTGTGCGAGTTGCGCGACGGTCCCTGGAGTTGTCGGCGGGCGGTTCAGTAATGGTAACGGCACTGCGCAATCACGCACCGACCGTCCGTCACACGGTATACGAGGCGGTGTTCCTGCGTGATCCGCCGCGACCAGTAGCCGGCCAACTCGTGCTTGAGCGGTTCCGGCTTGCCGGTGCCGCGGAACGGATGCCGCAGACACTCGCCGATCAGCCAGGCGATTCGCCGGGCCACGGCGCGGTCGTTCTGCACCCAATACTGGTAGTCCTCCCATGCCTGTCTCGAGAAGCCGACTTCCTCAAGTGAGTTGCCCCGGTCAGGGGAGATCTTCGATTTCGCCATCGACGAGGGCGGCCGTGGTCACCCGGCCGGCATCGATGTCGGTAAGGCTTTCGCGCAGGCGTTCGGCGTTGCGTGGCGAGCGCAGCAGGTGGAACGTCTCCATCATGCCGTCGTACTCGGACTTGGCCATCATGATGACCGGATCGCCCCTGGTCCGCGTGATGACCACCGTGACCCGGTCGTCGACGGCCGCGTCCATGAACGACTTCAGGTTCTGACGCACCTCGGTGTAGTTGGTAACGCGCTCCATGTCCAGAATATTGTACTGTACAAAGAACTGTACGTCAAGCCGTCGGTACCGTTGCGGCCGCGGCTGCGGGGCGCACTGCTAGCGGCGGGGGGCCTGGCAGCGGGCGAAGCCGGCGCCGAGGTCGGGGAGGGGGGCGGCCAGTACCGGCAGGTCGTCCAGCGGCGGCGGGTTGCGGTAGGCGGGCCGTTGCAGGAATTCGGCGAGGTTGGCGAGGGTTTCCAGCATGATCTCGACCGTGCGCGGGGTGACGACGGCAGCGCCGAGGCCAAACGGCGGCTGCGGATCGCGCACCGCCTGGTGGACAATCTGCACGCGCCCGCCCGGCGCCGGGGTCAGGGTGATGCGCTCGCGCAGGCACAGCACGCGGGTGCCGCCGTAGGGGTTCTCCGCGTCGTCCGCACCGACCAGGTCGAGCACCGCGCCGCCGCCCGGGAGCCGCCACCAAGCGGCGTTCGCCAGCGTGACCCGGCGCGCGAAGCCGTGGCCCGATACGCGGTGAAGCAGGGTACGGTGGGCGGCGCCGGCGGGAAAGACACGCTCGCCGACGCATTCGACCTGCCACAGCGGGCAGGTAGCGGGGTCGCGGTACAGGGCGGCGACGGCGGCCGCGCTGCCGGCGAGCGTGGCCTGGACACGCACGACCGGATAGTCGGCGCCGGCAATGGCGCACGATTCGGCCGCCGCCACGTCGTTTGCCGCCTCGGCGCGGCATTCGGCAGACGCCGCCATGCCGGCGGTCAGGAAGGCGCCGGCGACCAGCGCCAGCAGTGCCCGCCGCGTCGCCCTGCTCATGGCTGGAACGTACCGCATCCCCAGGGATACTTGTAGCCGCCGCGCACCGCCGCCCCGGTTATGCATCCTGCGCAGGGCGGCTGCCGCCGCAGCGTGCGCCATCCGGCGCGGCGATTCGCGCGTACCTCGCGCTCAGCCGCCGTGCACCACTGCCGCGGTTGCGGGCCCATGCCGCGCCGGGCATTCATGGCCCGGCCGGCGCTGTGTCAGCATCGTGCGTTGCTGTCCCGCGGGCGCCAAACGACGGCGCCCGGGCGGCTTCCGGCGGTGGCGGGTGCCCGCGCCGCCCACCGGCGGTCGGTCAGCCCGGGCCAGACGCACAGAGGCGTGCGCCAGGCGAGCGTCAGGCGTGCGCCCGACGCTCGCGGTCGCGGGCGGCCTGCAGGAACTCTTGCACCTTGACCGGCTGCCCGGTGTGGCTGCTCTCGATGGCGGCGAAGATCAGCGCCACCGACTGCAGGTTGGCCTCCACGTTGGTGGCCATCGGGGGACCGCCGTCCAGCCAGTCAAGGAACTGGTCCAGCAGCCAGGTATCGGTCCAGTACTGCTGCTCCAGCAGCGGCACTTCGATGCCCTCGCCCTCGCGCCTGGTCAGCTTCGGCTCGTACGGGAAGCGTTCGATGCGGCGGTGGTCCATGATCAGCGTCTCGTGCTCGCACTCGGCGCGGACGTACTCGCGCGACCAGCCGTTGAAGCCGCATGCGTTGGTCTTGGCGCCCTCGTAGGTGGCGCGCACGCCGTTCTCGAAGGTCATCATCACGTGGCCCTGCGAACCGCTCGCGTACTCGCCCCAGGACGGGTTCCAGGTCTGCGCGTAGATGGTGTCGCACTTCGATCCGGCCATGTCCGCGATGATGTCCAGATGATGCACCGACCCCTCGATCATCAGCGTCTCGTCGATGGTGTGGCGGAAGTGCGCTCCCCAGTCGCCAAAGTTGCGCAGGCCGCAGGTAAAGCGGCACACCAGGTAGTCGATGGCGCCGGGTCGGCCGGAACGCAGCTCGTTGCGCAGCGTGGTCTTGTCCTGGTCGAAGCGGTGGCTCATGGTCACCCCCATCTTCTTGTCGGCGCGCTGCACCTTGTGGGCGATGCGTACCGACGCGTCGATGGTGTCGGCGATCGGCTTCTCGGAGATCACGTGCATGTCGTGGGCGAGCGCGGCGTCCACCACCGATTCGTGGAACGCGGGCGGCACCACCACCGTGCAGATGTCGGCAGGGTTCTCGTCGCAGGCCTGCTGCAGGTCGGTGTAGCACTTTTCGGGCGGCAGCCCGAGGTGCTCCTGCGCGTTGCGGTGCACGTCGGGGTTGACGTCGACGGCGGCGACCACTTCAAGGCGGCCGGATGCCACGTGCGGCGGCAGGAACCGGGATACCCAGGGGACACCGCGGCCGCCGGTGCCCACCTGAATCAGGCGATAGGTGTTTGGCATGTCGGACCCGACGCTAAGCGCCCCGGATGCGCGTGTCAATCCGGATTTTGGTCGGTTGGTCGGTCCTGACGCGGGCCGGGGCTGCGCGGGGCGACCGGCTCGAGGATCGCAAGCCGTTCGGGGGTGAGGCGCTCGCGCAGCGCGGGGGAGAGCTGGTAGTTGAACCGGGTGCGTATGTGCCGCGGTGAATAGCGGTACAGCACGGTGCGGCGGTACCCGGGGTTGGTGCGCTCGGCAGAGCCGTGGGTCACGGCGTCGGTGAACAGCAGCACGTCGCCGGCGCGCAGGTGCACCTCGCGCATGCCGAGGGCGTTGCCGGCGCCCTGCCGCTCGTGGGTGGCGGCGGTGATGGGCTGGCCTTCCACCTCCAGCCGCGGGTGCACCTCGGAGGCCTTGTGGCTGCCGGGCACCAGTACCGTGGCGCCGTCGCCGGGACCGATGTCGTTCAGCGCCATCATCACGTTGATCTGGCCCACCATCCAGGCGCCGGTGTTGTGCTGGCGGAAGGTCATGTAGCTGAGCGGCACGTGGCCCCCTGAGTGGATGTAGAGGAAGCCTCCACTGGTGCGCACGTTGAGCAGCGTCTCGTGAATCGACAGCCGGTTGACCGGGTTGACGTAGCGGCTCACCAGCGGCAGCCATGCCGGGTAGTCGATCAGACGCTCGAATACCTCGCCCGCCTCCACGATGTTCTGGAAATTCACGCCGTCGTCCGGGCTGTAGCTGTGCAACTCCACGTGCCCGATCCAGTGCCCCTTCTGCAGCTTGCCGCGCCGGTTGTCGTCGAATCGCGGGTTCTCCACGTGGCTCCAGTGATCATCCAGCCATCGGTTCATGGCGGCGAGGTCACGCTCGTTGATCGCTCCCGGCAGCACAAGGTAGCCGTGCAGATCGAACAGGTAGTCGCGCTCCCGGTCGTCGAAGGTGCCGTGCATGGGCCTCACCGTGCCGTAACCGCCGCCTGTCGGCAACCCTGCATACCGTACCCGCATCACCGACGCGGGTTGCAATCGGGCGGGGCTCTCGCCACATTGAGTCTCAATATGGCGTTTGTAGGTCGATTTTTCGACCCTCCGGCACAGAGCTACTACCTGTTCGGCCCGCGCGGCACCGGCAAGTCGGCCTGGACGCAGCAATGCTACCCGGACAGCGTGCGCATCGACCTGCTTCGTCCGGCCACTTTGCAGCGCTACCGGGCGCGTGCCGATCGCCTCTTCGACCTGGTCCACGCTCAGCCCGACGGGCAGGTGATCGTGATCGACGAGGTGCAACGGGTGCCGGAGTTGCTTAGCGCCGTCCATGCCCTTATCGAAGAACACCGCGGCTGGCGGTTCGTGCTGACCGGATCGAGCGCACGCAAGCTCAGGCGGAGCGGCGTCGATTTGATGGCGGGCCGGGCCGTGGTGCGGACCATGCATCCCTTCATGGCGGCGGAACTCGGAGATGCGTTCGATCTGCCCTCGGCCCTGCAGCGCGGTCTGCTGCCGCTGGTTCTGGGCGCCGAGGATCCGGCCGACACGCTGGAGGGTTACATCGGCGTGTACGTGCGCGAAGAGGTGCAGGTGGAGGGCCTGGTGCGCGATCTGGACCGATTCTCCCGGTTCCTGGAGGCGGTCACGTTCTCGCACGGCCAGCTCATGAACGTCAGCAACATCGCCAGAGACAGTGAAGTGAGCCGCAAGACGGTAGAGGGCTACCTCGGCGTTCTGGAGGACCTGCTGCTGAGCTTTCGCGTGCCGGTGTTCCGCAAGCGCGCCGCGCGCGCCACCGTTGCACACGACAAGCTCTACCTGTTCGACTGCGGCGTGTTCCGCTCGCTGCGCCCGTCCGGGCCGCTCGACCGGCGCGAGGAGATCGCGGGCGCGGCGCTGGAAGGGCTGGTGGCCCAGCACCTCCGCGCATGGCTGGCCTGTCGCGGCGGTGGCGGCCGCCTGTACTGTTGGCGTACGCGGGCCGGGTCCGAGGTGGATTTCGTCCTCTATGGACCGCAGCAGTTCACCGCCATCGAGGTCAAGCACAGCGCCACCGTGCGGAGCGCCGACCTGCGCTCGCTGCGCTCCTTTCGCGCCGACTACCCGGAGGCGGAGTGCGTGCTGCTCTACCTGGGCGAGGATGCGCTGTCCATCGACGGCGTTCTATGCCTGCCGTGCGACCAATTCCTGCGCCGCCTGCACCCGCGGCACGCCCTGCCGTCGACGGCGACCTGACGACAGCCGACAAAGAGCGCGTCGCATGGTCGTTTGGGTTTCGGAGGCAGTGTGCTGCGGGTCAGAGATCGCCGGCATAATAAGGGGCTTGGCGCTCGTTCACTTGAGCTATATGCTTGACTCATATGAGCGTTACAGCGGCGGACATCGCCGAGGTTCTGGGTGGTCAGCGGGTGCTCGGGCGCCGGATCCGGCATGGGCACGACCTGGAAGAACTGATTCGCGAGGGCGTCCCCAAGCCGGCACTGGAGCGGTTGGTTGCCTTGCTGGCGGAACCGACCCACGGCGGTGACGGAAGGGATCTCAAGGCCGGGCTGCGCAACCGAATCGTGTCGCGGGCTACGTATCAGCGCGCAAAGCGCTTCAACCTGCAGGTCAGCGAGACCACGGAACGACTCGCGCGCCTCTACGCGCTCGCGGCATCTGCGTTTGCCGACGGCGGCGCCGCAGCGCGGTTCATGCTGACCCCCCATCCCGAGTTGGGGGATCGAGCGCCTTTCGATGTCGCGCTGACCGAGGTGGGTGGGCGAGAAGTCGAGGAGGTGATCGAACGCGGCCTGCATGGCCTTCCTGCCTGAGACCGCGAGACACGCATACCGGATCGTCAGCTCCCGGTATCCGCCGTTCGATGGAGCCGGCGCGTACCGCTGGGGCAGTCGCTGGGTGAGTCCGGGCCGCCAGGTGGTACACGCGGCGGAGACCTATGCGCTCGCCGTCCTCGAGAATCTCGTGCACTGGCAGAGCGGCACGCTGCCGCGCGCCCTGGTGTGCGTTCGGATTGCCATCCCGGACGATGTTGCGCAGGAGCGGGCCGACGATGTCGATCCGGCACTGCTGACGGTCGGCGACTACAATGCGACCCGGCGAATCGGCGACGATTGGTACGACCGCGGAGATACCGCCGTTCTGTGGGTGCCGTCCGTCGTTTCTCCCTATGAATCCAACGTGCTGTGTAATCAAAGGCACGCGGAGTTCTCACGGATCGTCGTGGGGGAGCCGTCGCCTGCCCGCGTCGATGCCCGCCTGCGGCTACGGCGGTAATGTCGCTTGCTACGGCCGGCCGGGGCCACGGGGTGGCACCGGTTCCAGGATCGCAAGCCGTTCGGGGTAAGGCGCCCGCGCAGCACGGGGGAGAGCTGGTAGTTGAACCGGGTGCGTATGTGGCGCGGCGAATAGCGGTACAGCACGGTTCGGCGGTACCCGGGGTTGGTGCGCTCGGCGGAGCCGTGGGTCACGGCGTCGGTGAACAGCAGCACGTCGCCGGCGCGCAGGTGCACCTCGCGCATGCCGAGGGCGTTGCCGGCGCCCTGCCGCTCGTGGGTGGCGGCGGTGATGGGCTGGCCTTCCACCTCCAGCCGCGGGTGCACCTCGGAGGCCTTGTGGCTGCCGGGCACCAGTACCGTGGCGCCGTCGCCGGGACCGATGTCGTTCAGCGCCATCATCACGTTGATCTGGCCCACCATCCAGGCGCCGGTGTTGTGCTGGCTTCGCTACGGCTGGCGGCGCAGGTGGTGCTCTCCGAATGCCTGGAAGTAGTGCAGCAGGCGATCCACCATCGGCGCGGTCGACGGCGCCGTGCGGCACTCGTACCGGGCGCGGTCGTGCAGGCTCTCGAGCAGGGACGTCCATGAGTGCTCCGCTGCTCCATCGCGGCCGCTCTCCGCCCACTCGCGGGCGCAGGAGAGCATCACGATCGAGATCGCGGTGGCGACCGACTGCGGGGCTATCTGGGCCGCTTGCTTCAGGTACGCGCTGCAGGCGGCCAGTTCCTTGTTGAGTACATCTGACATCACGTCCCAATGCTGGCCGCCAACCGGCGCGGGTCAAGCGGGTAGCTGGCCAGGCCGCCACGCGGCCGCCGCGGCCGCAGGCCGCCGGGGCACGGAGCGGCTCCATCTCTGCTATCATCGCGCCCGGTGCGCGCCGCGGTGACTCGGGGCGCGCGAAGGAGTGATGCCCCGTGGAAGCACGACCGACCGTCTTGGTCCTTGGCTCGCCGGCCCCGGCCCACCTGCCGGAGCGCGCCGTTCTCGAACCGCTGGCCGAGGTGGTCTATCAACCGGTACGGAGCCGCGAAGAACTGTACGCCGCGGTGCGCGACGTGGACGCGGTGATGATCGGGTTGCAGAACTTCGACGCACCGCTGATCGCGAGCATGCGCCGCTGCCGGATCATCTCCCGCTACGGGATTGGCTACGACAACATCGACGTCGACGCCGCCACCGGGGCCGGCATCTGGGTGGGGCGGGTGCCGGACTACGGCTGGGAGGCGGTTTCCGACCACGCCCTGGCGCTGTTCCTGGCCTGCGTCCGCGATCTCGGGTGCCTGGACCGCCGGGCGCGCGCCGGACAGCCGGGCCGCCGGCGGCCGATGTTCCTGGTCAAGGGCCGCACCTTCGGGGTGATCGGCTGCGGCGGCATCGGCAGCGCGCTGGTTCGCAAGCTGGCCGGCTTCGGCCTGGCGCACATCCTGGTGCACGACCCCTACCTGAGCGCCAAACAGGTGGCCGCCGCCGGCGGCGAGGCGGTCGACCTGGACACGCTGCTGCGGGAGGCGGACTTCGTGTCGTTGCACACGCCGCTGACCGACGAGACGCGCGCCATGATCGGCGCCGAACAGCTTGCCCTTATGAAGCCGGGCGCGGTCCTGGTCAACACCTCGCGCGGCGCCGTGGTGGACGAGGCGGCGCTGGCGGCGGCGCTGGCGGACGGTACCATCGGGGCGGCAGGTCTGGACGTGTTCGAAACCGAGCCGCTGCCTGCCGACAGCCCGCTGACCGGCCTGGACAACGTGATACTGACCAACCACCTGGCGTGGTACACCGAGGAGTCGTCGGTGGAACTGGCCGCCAAGGCGGCGCGCAACATCAGCGAGGTGCTGTCCGGCCGCCCACCGCTCTACCCCGTCAACCGCATCGAGTAGACCGCCGCCACGATCGGGTCAGGCGGTGGCTACTTCGAAAGCAGTGATGTTGCGGGTTGCGCGGCTGAACTCGACGCCGACCAGGTGGATCGGCTCGCCCCGGCCCCGGTATTTCGCCGCGTAGTCGCGCTCCTGCAACTGGGTCAGCGCAGATCCCGGCGGCGCCATCTCGGCCACCTTGAACTCGAACAGGTAGACGTGTCCGTACGCGCGCACTGCCATGTCCAAGCGCCCGTGGCTGCTCGACTCTTCCACGACGATGTCGTAGCCCAGAGCCGCGAAGTAGGAGTAGAACACGCTCGCGTAGAACCCCTCGTACTTGGCGATGTCATTGTTCGTCCGCCGACAACCGTCGGCGGCATACCTCTGGTACGGGATGCTCGCGTAGAACGCCTGGAAAAGGTCACGCAGTCCCGCGCAGTCGTGCGCCTCCAGCAGGCGCGCCAGGCGCATGCTGTTCGCCGTCTGCTGGTCGGCATCCTGCACCAGGTGGAGCAGCAGTTGTTCGTTCAGGCTCTCGCGCACCTCCCGGTTCGGATAACCGAGCCGATAGAGCGTCTTGCCCCCCAGCCGCTGTTCTCCCGTGATTGTCAGGTAGCCGGTCTGGAACAACAGCGCCTCGGTTCCGATGTGCTCCGCGGCGCAGCGGCCGCCGACGTCGAACGCCGACAGCAGTCTCTCCGTGCTGACCATCCTATCCAGCGATACGGATGATATCCGCCGCTTGAACAGCGTCTCCACCAGAAACGCCGGCGTTCCGGTTTCGAACCAGTGGGCCGCGAACCGGCCCCGTCTCAGCAACAGCAGCACGTCGTAGGGGTTGTATACCTTCTCGTCGCCCAGCCAGCCATAACCGTTGTACCGCTCGCGCACCCGCTCCCGGTCCAGGCCGGCCAGCTCGGGGCCGAACACCGTGTCCAGGTCACGTTCGGTATAACCGCAGATCGACGAGTACACCGGATCGAGGGTTATGTCGGTAAGATTGTTCAGTTGCGAGAAGAGGTTCACCTTCGAGAACTTGCTGATGCCGGTGAGGAACGCGAACCGCACGTGCGCGTCGCTGTCCTTGATCACGCCATACAGGCCGCGCAGGAAGTCGCGGTTGGCGCGCGCCACTTCGGGGTTCTCCAACGCGTCCAGGATCGGCTTGTCGTACTCGTCGACCAGCACTGCCACGCGCTGCCCGGTTTGCCGGTGCAGGGTCCGGATCAGGTGTCCGAACCGCTCCGGTGCGGTGTCGTAGCGGGGAGTCACGCCTGCCTCGACCTCGATGTCGTCCAACTGCGCCGCCAGGTTGGCGTCCAGGTCGTTCGGCGCCGCGAAATGGCGCCCGCCGAAGCTCAGCCGCACCACCGGGTGACGGGCCGACCAAGCCCAGCGCTCATGGATGGTACAACCCCGTGAACGTGAGCGGTGCGATGTCGCTCCAGCCGTAGGCGATCTCGACCAGTTCGGTGCCGCCTATGGCGATCGTCTCCCGCTTGATGCGTACGCCGCCGAGCGCCTCGTAGAAGCCCCTGGACGGGTTGTCTTCCAGGACCCAGAGCAGCATCGATTGCCAACCTTGGGAGACAAACCACTCGACGAGTGCGGTAACCAGTCCCCTGCCGAGGCCCTGTCCCTGGCAGGACTCAAGGAGATAGATCGCGTACAGCTCGCCGGGGTAGGCGGTGTCGCCGTTGCGCTCCGCTCCACCGGAGACAAATCCGACGACCCGGCCGTGTCGATCCTCGGCGACGAACGCGATCTGCCGCCGGTCGGCGAGGATCGGACGCCAATTCGCCTCTCGCCGATCGTAGTCCAGTGCGGCCAGGTACTCGGCGGGTAAGATGTCGGCGTAGGTGGCGCGCCAACTATCCACGTGGACTCGCGCGATCCCAGGGGCGTCCGAATCGACCGCCTGCCGTATACGGATTCCTTGCGCTACCATGGGAAATCATAGCACGCCGAGCGCCGGTCAGGCGCTGTCCAGGATCGGCTGGTGGCCGCCGACGTAAGGGGGCTGCATGATGCGGCGCTGGCGCTCGGTGAGGCGGAGGGAGCGGTAGTCGGCGGGGTCGTAGCCGTCGCGGTCCCACGCGGAGTGGCCGGGCGAGTACTTGAACAGCAGGCAGCGGCGCTCGTGATCGGCGGTCCACGGCATGGTGCCGTGCACCAGCGCCTCGGTAAAGATCAGCACGTCGCCGGCCTCCACGGCCGGCTGCAGCACGTAGGGCGCTTCGCGCTCGAAGTCGCGCACGTCGCTCGGCAGCTTATCCAGGAAATTGCTCTTGTGGCTGCCGGGTACGCAGGCGAAGCCGCCGTCGCCCTCGGCGGCGTCGGTCAGGAAGTACGTGAACACGGTCAGGCCGTTGCGCATCAGGCCGTCCTGGTAGCGGTACCAATGGTCGCTCCAACTGTAGCGCAGGTGCGAGCCGCCGTGCAGGCCGCCGCGCGCGTCGCCGCGGCGCATGAAGATGCAATAGTCGTGATCGGCGCGGAAGTAGGGTCCGACCAGCTCCGGCAGGTAGGGCATGAGCCGGTCGTGGTCGATCAGGTCCACGAACGGCTGCCCCCAGTTGCTGCAGCGATGCGGCCGCCAGTGCTCGGAGGGCTTGGCATACTCGTCGAACCGTTCGTCCACGGCGGCATTCAGCACACGCAGCTCGGCGCCGCTGAGCACGCCCTTCACGATCAGGAACCCCTGCAAATCGAACTGGAAACGTTCTTCGTCAGTCACGGCAACGGCCACGCTATAAGCGGTAGCGCGGCCCGTCAATCGGTCGTCGCCCGCGCCCGCGCGGCTGCGGCCGGCGGATGAACCGGCCAACCGTGCCGCTGCCGCGTGGCCATCAGCGGTCCCGGGCACTCTTGCCGGGCTCCGCGGTGCGCAACTCCTCGCTGCCACGCCGCGGCGGCGCGCCGGCGGTTTGACCCCGGCACTGGCGCCGACTACAGTGCCATGGCCGCATCATGGGCTCCGCCGCGGGACGGTGGCGCTCAGCACCGCCGCCTTTGCCGGGAGGCCGGCTTGGCGGGGCCGCGTCCGTTGCGGTTCGCACCTGCGAGCCGGCGGCTGCGAGCGCCTCTGCGATCACCAAGGAGTACGGTATGAAGCCCAACATTCTGCTGTTGATGACCGACCAGCAGCGCGCCGATGCGCTCGGCTGCGTAACGCCGTGGATGGAGACCCCGCACATGGACCGCATCGCCGCGGAAGGGGTGCGCTTCAGCCGCTGCGTGACCAACTCGCCGGTGTGCATCCCCACCCGCCGGTCGATGGCATCCGGCCACTACCCGCACAACACCGGCATCTGGCGCAACCAGACCACGACGCTCGATCCGGAGGCCCCCAACTGGATGCGGGCGGTACGGGACGCCGGCTACCGCACCAGCGTGTTCGGCAAGACCCACCTCAACCACGCCGGCGCCGACCTCAGGGAGAAAGCGCACCTGCTCACCGCGCAGGGGATCGACGATGTCTACGAGACGGTAGGCCCGCGGCAATGTGCCCGGACGCTGTCGCACATGACCGCGGAGTGGGAGTCGCTGGGCATCTGGGACGCCTACAAGCGCGACTTCGCCGAGCGCTTTGCCACCAAGCCGCACCTGGTGCAGCCCTCCCCGCTCGGCTTCGAGCACTACTACGACACCCACGTCGGCCAGAAGGCGAAGGCCTACCTGGAGGCGTACGAGCGCGACCAGCCGTGGTTCTGCTGGGTTACTTTCGGCGGCCCGCACGAGCCCTGGGACACGCCCGAGCCCTGGTTCTCGCACTACGACCCCGCACGGATGCCGCCCGCCCTGAGCGGCGACCTGCGCGCCGGCCACCGGCCGGAGGGCCACCTCGACGCCCTCCGCACCGGCATGCCCGCCATGACACCCGACGAGGTGGCCGCCCTGCGCGCCAACTACGCCGGCAACGTATCACTGATCGATGACCAGGTCGGTCAACTGTTCTCGGTGATCGAGCGGCGCGGCGAGTGGCAGAACACCGTGGTGGTGCTGTGCTCCGACCACGGCGAGATGAACGGCGACTACGACATCATCTACAAGAGCAACTTCCTGAACAGCGCGGTGCGCGTGCCGTTGCTGGTCAAGGGGCCGGGCGTGGCGCGCGGCGTGTGCGAAGGGCCGGTGGAGTGGTTCGACGTGGGGCCGACGCTGGCCGAGTTCGCCGGCACCGAGCTCGACTTCGAGCAGTTCGCGGTCTCCCTGCTGCCGTCGTTGCGCGATCCTGCCGTGGAAACCCGGAGCGATGCGCTGTCGGAGATCCACGGCGAGGCGATGGTGATGGACAAGCGCTGGAAGTGCGCGGTGAACGCCGAAGGCAAGGCCTACCTGCTGTTCGACCTGGAGACCGACCCCGCCGAGTCCACCAACCTGGCCGGCCTGCCGGATTACCGCGACGTGGAGGAACGCCTGCGCCTGCGCATCCTGGAACGCATGATGACCGCCCAGTTCACGTAACGGCCATCGCCAGGGGTGGCTCTCACAGCACGCGCCACCAATTGTCGCCGACCCCTAAACCCTAACCTAACAGGCGATAGTCATTCGCGCCGTGAATGGATTGACAGCACCGCTCGCGGCAACCACGCGCGCCAGCGGGGCACGCTACCAGCGACAGGATCACCACGATGCCGAAGTAGATCTGCAGGAGCCCGCGGGCCGCGCCCGGTCTCGGTATCGGGAATGGTGGTGGACGCGCGCCAACGCTTACGGCTAAGCGATCTGGTATTTGGCGGCGGGGTAGCGGAAGGTAACGGGGCTCTCGCCGTCGGCGAGCGGGCCCTTGTCGAGTTCCGGCGGCGGCCGGTAGTCGAACGGGGCTTCCGCAGCGCCATAGGGCGTGGTGCGGCGCTCGCGGAGGCAGGCGCGCAACACCTTCTGCTTGGCGGCGACGTACTCGCGGGTAAACGGGCCGTGCTCCCACTCGATGCGCACGGTGTGGAAGGTGTAGTACACCACGCGGCGCAGATTGCCGGACTCGCTCGGCGGCGAGCCGTGCAGCAGGCGCACGTTGTGGAACAGCACGTCGCCGGCGCGCAGCGGCAGCGGCTCGGCGCCGTGGGTGGAGAAGCCGTCCCGGTTGCGTTCGGCGATCGCCTCGGCGGTGCGCGCGTCGGACCACTTGTGGCTGCCCGGCACCACCCAGATGCAGGTGTCCATGTCGGCGTCGTCCAGGTAGAAGTCGGCGATGAACACCGGCGGATCGGTGGGGTAGTCGTCGGTGCTGGCGCGGTCGCGGTGCCACGGCACTTCAATGCCCTGGCCCGGCATCTTGAGCACCATGGCGTCCTGGGTCGGGAACAGGTCGGGGCCGGCGATCTGCTCGACGGCGGCGAGCACGCGCGGGTGGCCCATCATGGCGCGCGCCGGGTGCGACTTTTCGACCACGTACTGAATGCGGCGCAACACCCGAGAGCCGTCCAGATGCCCCGCCCCGTACAGGTAGTCGGGCGAATCGGCATCCGCCTCGCCGGCTACCCGGTCCATGTCGGCGCGCATCGCCGCCAGTTCCGCTTCGCCGAGGCAGCCGGGCAGCACCAGCCAGCCGTTGTTCAGAAACGACCGCACTTCAGCATCGGTAAGACAAGCCATGAGTGTTTTTACCGACTCGCGGGGCACTCGTCAAACGCCGGTCTCGCGGTCGGCGGTTATTGTCCCGGCAAACGACCTTAATGCCCAGGTTGCCCCGGTTGCCCGGGTGGGCGGCAACTCTCCCAAAGAGAGCCCGCTGTTACCGGCTGTATGTTTGATTCGGTTATCATTATCACGGTATATGTAGTGTAACGAAGCTATGTCGAGGTTGACAAAACTCGCGGGTTCGCCCCCGGCCGCGGTCGAGGAGGCGCTGCAACGGCTGGGGCGGAACATCCGCACCGCGCGGCTGCGCCGCAACCTCCCGCAAACCGTGCTGGCCGAGCGCATGGGCGTGTCCCGATTCGTGGTAGCCGACGTGGAGCGAGGCAAGCCGACCACCGGCGTTGCGGCCTACATCGGCGCGCTGTGGGTGCTGGGCCTGCTCGGCGACCTGACCGAGGTGGCAGATCCGGACCGTGACGAGGAAGGCAAGGCACTGGAACGCGCGCGCAGTCCGCGGCGTGCGCGGAGCCGCCGGTCGCTGAGTGATGACTTCTGAACGCGACTGCTTCGTCTACATCGTGCCGCCCGGCGCCACCGAGTTCGTGACGGCCGGGCGCTTCCGCTGGATCGACGATGGCGCCGCGGCGGTCGGCCAGTTCGTGTATGGCCGCTCCTACCGCGAGCGGGCCGATGCGGTCGAATTGGACCCGGTCGAGCTGCGTCTTTCCGCCGAGGTCTACGAGACCGCGCGTATGCAAGGGTTCTTCGGCGCGATCCGCGATTCGATGCCCGATTTCTGGGGCCGGCGCGTTATCGAGCGCGGCTCCGGAAGCACGGAGCTCGTCGAGTTCGATTACCTGATGCTGGGGCCGGACGACCGTGCCGGAGCGCTGGGCTTCGGGCCTGCCGTCGAGCCCCCCGCGGCGCGCCGCCGGTTCAACCGGCCGCTGGACCTTGGTGCGCTGCAGCAGGCGGCAGATGCCGTTCTCGCCGACGATCGCGGAGCCGCCGGGGCCACCGCCGATCGGGTCGAGGAATTGCTCCTGCCCGGCACGTCGATAGGCGGGGCGCGCCCCAAGGCGGTGGTGGAGCACGAGGATGGTCTCTGGATTGCCAAGTTCGGGCGCACCGACGATCGCTGGAACGAAACGCGGGTCGAGCACGGCATGCTCGCCCTTGCCCGGGCATGCGGTCTGGTCGTCGCCGACAGCCGGATCGAGACCGTGGGAGGGCGTGATGTGTTGCTGGTGCGGCGGTTCGACCGCGAGCGGGAAGATGGCGGTCGAACCGCGGCCGGCTATCGCCGCCACCGGATGGTAAGCGCCCTGACGCTGCTGCGCACCGGGGATGGGCTCGCAGACCGTGGCGACTGGTCCTATCTGACGCTCGCCGACGAGGTGCGCCGCGCGAGCGCGAGACCGGAAGACGATCTGCGCGAGTTGTTCGGCCGGGTCTGCTTCAACGCTGCGGTGTCCAACCTGGACGATCATCCGCGCAATCACGCACTGCTGGCCAAAGGGCGGCAGTGGCGGCTGAGTCCGGCCTACGACATCACCCCTTCGCCCATGGTGGCTCGGGAACGGCGTGATCTCGCGATGGCCTGCGGCCGCTTCGGGCGCTATGCCAACAGAGCCAACCTGCTGACCGGTCACGGGCGTTTTCTGCTTGATCGGACGGCGGCGGCGGCGCTGTTCGATGGCATCACGAGTACCGTTCGCGCAGGATGGTATACCGAGATGCGGCGCGCCGGCGTGAGCTCACGCGATTGTGAGGCGATAAGGGCCGCGTTCCTGTACGACGGCCTGTTCTACGACAACGTGGCCTCGGAACGCGAACGGGAAGAAGGACAGGATCGGTGACCACGAGAGCCCATGAAGGCGGCTATCGCTTGGAGGAGCAGAACATGAGACCGGACGAGTTGCGCTGTGAGTACGAGGTCGATCCGCTGGGCATCGACGCGTGCCGGCCGCGGTTGAGTTGGCAGACACCGTCCGAGCCGCGCGGCTCGCGGCAGTCGGCGTACCGGATCGTGGTGGCCGGCAGCGCGGCGGCGCTGGACGCGGGCGGGGAGGTGCTCTGGGACAGCGGCAAGGTGGCCTCGGAGCGCTCGGTGAATGTTCCCTACGCGGGGTGTGAGTTGGGCAGCGGCGAGCGCTGCTGGTGGCGGGTGCGCACCTGGGACCGGGAGGGGCGGGCGGGCGCCTGGAGCGAGCCGGCCTGGTTCGAGATGGGGCTGCTGCAAGCGGCGGACTGGCAGGGCGCCTGGATCGCGGCGGAGCGCGGCGTCTCGGCGCCGCTGCTGCGCACCGAGGTTGACTTGGCGGCGGCGCCGGTGCGGGCGCGCGTGTACCTGAGCGGGCTGGGCTACTGCGAACTGCGCATCAACGGCGCCAAGGTGGGGCGGCGGGTGCTGGATCCGGCGTCGGCCTACTACCACAACGACCTGGACCTGGAACTGGACTCGCGCGTGTTCTACGTGGTCCACGACGTGACCCGCCACCTGCACGATGGGCGCAACGCGATCGGCGTGATGCTCGGCAACGGCTGGTTCGCCGCGGAGGCGGACGTGCCGCCGTCGCCGAGCCATCGCCAGCCGTACGGGGATCGGCCGCGGCTGCTGCTGCAGCTCGAGGCGGAGTTGACGGACGGGGCGCGGGGGCGGCTGGGCAGGGGGTTGGGCTGGGAGGGGCGTGCGGGGGCGGGGTGGCCGGGCGGGGGGCGGGTGCGGCTGGCCGGCGGTTCGGACTGGCAGGCGTGTGCGGGTCCGGTGACCTACAACGACTACAGCCACGGGGAAAGCTACGACGCGCGCCGCGAGCAGGCGGGGTGGGACACGCCGGGGTTCGACGACTCCGGCTGGCGTGCGGCCGAGGTGGTGGCAGCGCCGACCGGGAAGCTGCGCGCGCAACCGCTGGCGGCGAGCGAGGTGGTGGAGACGCGCGCGGCGCGGCGGGTGCTGCGGCCGCGGGCCGGGGTGGCGGTGTACGATTACGGGCAGAACTTCAGCGGCTGGAGCCGGCTGCGCGTGCAGGGGGAGCGCGGCGCGCGAGTGGTGCTGAAGCACGGCGCACGGGTGTACCCGGACGGCTCGCTGGATGCGCGCAGCAACTTGTACGACCTGCACTGCACCCACGTCGCCCGCCAGCGCGACAGTTACACCCTGAAGGGCACGTCCAATGGTGAGGGGGTGGAGGAATGGGAGCCGCGCTTCACGCTGCACGGCTTCCGCTACGTGGAGGTGACCGGCTCGCCCGGCACGCCGCGGGTGGAGCGGGTGGACGGACGCGTGGTGCGCAACGCGGTCGAGCGGGTGGGCAGCTTCCGCTGTTCCAACGAGCTGCTGAACCGGATCCACGAGGCGGCAGCGTGGACCTTCGCGAGCAGCCTGCAGGGGTTTCCGCAGGACGCGGCGGACCGCTCGGAGCGGGTAGGCTGGTTGGGCGACCCGATCCTGGAAGACTACATGTACAACTTCGACACCGCGCGGTTCTGGGCCAAGTGGAGCGACGACCTGGGCGACTCGCAGCGCCCGGACGGCAAGCTGCCGGTCATCTCGCCGCTGCACTGGCGCGCCAGCACGTACGACCCGGACGGATATGATCCGTACGGGGACATGCCGGTGTGGTGGAGCAGCTACGCGGTGATCCCGTGGGCGTTGTACTGGTTCTACGGCGACGAGCGCGTGCTGGCGCGCCACGCCGCCGGCATCGGCAAACTGGTGGACTACCTGGGCACGCGGGCGCGGGAGCACATCGTGGAATTCGGGCTCGGCGATCACATGGAGCCGCAGGCGGACGGCACCACCAACTCCAGTCCGCGCCACACGCCGCCGGCGCTCACCTCCACCGCCTACTACCACTTTGACGCGTGGGTGGCGGCGCGCGCCGCGGAGATCGCCGGCCGCGGCGACGAGGCGCGGCGTTTCGGGGCGCTGGCCGAGGAGATAAAGGCGGCATTCAACCGCCGCTTCCTGGATCCGGACACCAACAATTACGCGACCGGCAGCCAGACGGCGAACGCCCTGCCGCTGGCGCTCGGCCTGGTGCCGGAGGAGCGCGTGGCGGCGGTGCTGGCCAACTTGGTCCGGGACATCGAGGAGCGCCACGACGGCCACCTGTCGACCGGTATGCTGGGCACCAACGCGCTGGTCAACGTGCTGCCGCGGCACGGGGCGGCCGACGTGATGTACCGGATCGCCACGCAGACCACGTTCCCGAGCTGGGGCCACATGATCGAGCGCGGTGCCACCACCCTGTGGGAGTCGTGGAGCGACCTGCCGGAAGAGAAGCTGAGCCTGAACATGAAGCTGCTCGGCAGCGTGCAGAAGTTCTTCTACCGCGATCTGGCTGGGATCCGCGCCACGGCGCCGGGGTTTCGGGAGGTGGCGATCGAGCCGCAGGTCGTGGGCGACCTGGCGTGGGCGCAGGCGCGGGTGCGCACGATACGGGGCGAGATCGCCGTCCATTGGCGGCGCCGCGACAACACTTTCGAACTGGACCTCACCATCCCCGGCAACGTAACCACCCACCTGACCCTGCCGAAACTCGGCATGACCCAGGTCCGGCTGACCGAGGGCGGCGTTCCGGTGTGGAACACCGGCCGGCAGGCGGCGCTGCTGCCCGGCATTGACAACGTCACCGAAGACGTCGACGCCATCACCCTGCGGGCCGGCTCCGGCAACTACCACTTCCGCCTTTCTGCCCGATAGACGATCGCTGCTGACGGCGCGCGCGGCCATGCCGGCATGCCCGCGGCTTCCAGTTGCGCCGCGGAACCTACTATGGTCGGTCTTGGGCACGCGTGGCGCTGCTGTCTGGCGGCCGGCCGCGCGGATCACTGAGGAGGGAGAGGCGTGACAGACACCATGGAACGGAGTAGGGGAATTCGGCCGCGGATTGGGGTGTTCGGGATTGGGCTGGCGGCATACTGGCCGCAGTTTGCCGGGTTGAAGGAGCAGCTCGAGGGCTACCAGCGCACGGTGGAGGAGCGCGTCGGCCAGTGGGCGGAAGTGGTGTCGGCGGGGCTGGTGGATTCGGCGCCGGGCGCGGTGGAGGCGGGCAACCTGTTCCAGCGCCGCCAGGTCGACATGGTGTACTGCTACGTGGGCACCTACTCCACCAGTTCGCAGGTGCTGCCGGCGGTGCAGATCCCGCGCGTGCCGGTGCTGGTGCTCAACCTGCAGCCGAGCGCCGCCCTGGACTACGAGCGCACCGACACCAAGGAGTGGCTGGCCAACTGCTGTGCGTGCTGCGTGCCGGAGATCAGCTGCGCATTCAGCCGCTGCGACATCGACTTCCACGTGGTGTCGGGCATGCTGGCCGAGGAGCCCGGCTGCGAGGAGCCGGCGCGGCGCGCCTGGGCACAGATCCGCGAGTGGACGGAGGCGGCCGGCGTGCTGCGCACCATGCGCCGCAGCCGCATGGGCGTGCTCGGCCACACCTACCCCGGCATGCTGGACATGTACAGCGACTTCACCCAGCACCAGGGACAGCTCGGCACCCACGTCGAGGTGCTGGAGATGTGCGATCTGGCCGCGCTGGTGGGCGCCGCGACCGACCGCGAGATCCGCGCCAAGGAGGAGGAAGCGATGGCCGTGTTTGAGCTGGCGGAAGACTCGCCCTCTGATCCGCTCGCGGTGCGGCCCGCCGCCGACGCGCTCGACTGGGCCTATCGGGTGGCCGTGGGCCTGGACCGGCTGGTGGCGGAATTCGACCTGGACGGCCTCACCTATTATTACCGCGGACTCGACCACAACGAGTACGAGCGCATCGCCGCCGGCTTCGCGCTCGGCTGCTCGCTGCTGACCTCGCGCGGGGTGCCGTGCAGTGGCGAGGGCGACCTGAAGAACTGCCAGGCGATGAAGATCGTCGACACCTTCGGCGCCGGCGGCAGCTACTCGGAGGTGACGGCGATGGACTTCCGCGAGAACTTCATCCTGGCCGGCCACGACGGGCCGTTCCACCTCGCCATCTCCTCCGAGCGTCCACTGCTGCGCGGCCTGGAGCTGTTCCACGGCAAGCACGGCGCCGGTGTCGGCGTGGAGACCCAGGTGCGGCACGGCCCGGTGACCCTGCTGTCGATGACCCAGACCCGCGCCGGCGACCTGAAGCTGGTGGCCGCGCAGGGCGAGAGCATTCCGGGGCCGGTGCTGCAGATCGGCAACACCGACAGCCGGTTGCAGTTCAGCCTCGGCCCGGCCGACTTCATCGACGCCTGGTGCCGCGAGGGTCCGACCCACCACTTCGCCCTCGGCGTCGGCCACATCCTGCCCCGCATCGAGAAGTACGCCAGCATCGCCTCCCTCGACCTGCGCATCGTCGCCGCCTGAGCGTGCGCGGCTGCCGGTTGGACGGGCCGGCTTACGGTGCCGCGATGGCTGGTTGCAGATCCGGCGCCAGCAGTTCGAAGTCGGTGCGGTTGAACGTGTAGATTCGGTCGCACGCGGCGGCACGGGCACACTCGATCAAAAGGGCGTCATACACCTTGCCGCCGGGAAGTCCCCGTTGTGCGCACGCACGCTGCCACCAGCACCGACGTGTCACAGAAGATCGTCACCCCAGGGCCGAGTGCACCTCCGCAACTGCAGCCCCGAGGGCCGGCGACAGGTTATACTGCCGGCATGAACGGACGTGGTTTGGACATCGCATCGATGACAGCGGAGGAGCGCCTGAGCCTTCTGGACGCGCTCTGGGACAGCTTGGCGGCCACGCCTGAAGCGATTCCGCTGACCGAAGCGCAGTGTGCGGAACTGGACCGACGGCTGGACGACTTGGAGGTCGAGGGTCCGGTCGGCATCCCCTGGGAGGATGTTCTCAGCCGAATCAGCAGTCGGCGCCGGTGAAGCAGGTCGTCGTCCGGCCGGCGGCTGCCGCCGACATTGAGGATACCTATCAGTGGTACGAGTCGCAGCAGCCGGGCTTGGGCGAACAGTTCCTCGCAGCACTGAGGTCAATGCAAGAACTACTGCTCGATCACCCTGAATCATTTCCTGTCTTGTACCGCGACACCCGGCGCGCTCTCATCCCACAGCGGTTTCCCTACGGGCTCTTCTACCGCATCTATGGCGACACCATTGTCGTCGTCGCGTGCATGCACGCCAAGCGAGATCCGCGTCGTTGGCAGCGTCGTACCTGATCTTCACATCGAAGTAATCGCCGCTGGCGTGGCTGCCGGGGGCAACTCTTTCACCGGCCAGGGCGTGGGCCGTAGCGGACCACCAGCTCCACGTCTTCCAGCCACAGTTCTGAAATGACGCGCGGGTCGCCGCGGTGCACGGCGAGCGCCAACTGGTTGTCCGCGGGCTTCAGCAGGTGCGGCGGGACGGCCAATTCGCGGGTGTAGGTGATCGGATAGTCGTCCCGGAGGGTGAACGCCGGCAGCGCGCTGCCGTTGAGCCGCGCTTCGATCCGATGATCGCCGCCGGTGAGGTCGCGGAAGGAGAGTCTCAGCGTCACCGCCACCGCGCGGCCCTCCCGTTGTGCCGCCGCGCAATCGTCGGCGAAGGCGACCTGCAGCACCACCGGGCGCTCCTCGGCCAGCCGCGCCGGCACCTGGGTGCGCGCCGCCGTGGTGCCGAACTCGGAACGCAGGAACAGCTCCTGCTCGTCGTCGGTCCACTCGGCGAACACGGTCCCGTCAATGCCGTTGGCGTGTTGCGCCGTGCCGAGGTTATCGAGCAGGTAGTGCTTGTCCTGGAACCGGAGCGCGTCGCCCGAGCCGATCTCCCGGAGCGGCTGAAAGTCGTAGTCGGGCCCCAACCCGAATCCATCGGGGTTGTAGCCGCGGTCATCACGCAGCGCGTTCATGTTGAATAACTGGATGCCGTCCACGCCGAGGCGGTAGTGGTTGGCGGCTATGGCGCGGAAGATCTCGGGGGTGCCGCCCTTTCGCTGGTAGGCGTCCACCTTGATCGACGCGTACACCGGACAGCCGTGGCGGTGGCCGGTGTTCACGTCGTCGCGGATCGGCAGGTTGCTGCGGTCGTCGATCCCGAGGATCAGGCCGTCGATCCAGCCCTGCTGCAGCCAAGCTGCGACATCCAGTCCGAGTTCTCTGGAGGCCGACAACGGTGCCAGGGTCCGGACTACCAGCCCCAGCCGCCTGCCGCGGGCACTTCCGATCTCGTCGAGCACCGCCCGCACCTGTGCCATGAACTCGCTCATGCGCGGCATCTCGGCCTGCTCCGCACCCGGCTTGAAGAAGATGAAGGTGCGCATGAAGTCGAGTTCGACGCCGTCCAGGTCATACTTGGTGCAGGCTTCCCGAATCAGCGCGAGGCGGAAATCGCGCACTTCCTGCCGCGCATAGTCGAACGCCAGCGCAAACCGCTTGCCGATGCCGGCATGCTCGCCGATCAACAGCTCGGGGTGATCGCGCTTCATCCGGCAGATGTAGCCGACAACGTTCTCTTCGATGAGCCGCCCGTTCTGCAGCACGGGATGGCGCAGTGGCCGGTTGAGCCACATCAACTGTGGGTTCCCGCGCCACAGCAGCCGGCTGTCGTGCAGGTCGTTCATGCGGAACCCGATCAGCACGTCGAGTCCGCGGCGATGCCCCTGTTCCACCACCACCCGCGGCGGGTCCGCTCCCGCCTCGATCATCTCTCGCGCCCGCTCGGCGTGCAACAGCCAGAACTTCGACTTGAACGGCGGCTCGAGTTCGTAGAATCGCTCGCCCACCTCGGTGGCGTGCGAATAGAGGTTGGAGGCCCGCCCCGGGCCCTGTTGCGCGGCGAGGCGCTGATTGTCGGTGCCGAGCGTCCAGGTGACCGCGTCGACCTGGGTGCCCTCCAGGTGTCCCACCGTCTTGTCGACGAAGTTGTCGATGCTGAACGGCAGGTCGAAGAACGGCTGGAACGGAGCCACCATGGCCCCGCCGTCGTGGTTGTACAGAAGTCGATAGCGTTGTTTCATGAATCGCCGTCCTTCAGCCCTTGATCGATGGGTCTACCCGGTTCAGCCTGCGGGGGCCGCATTGAGGGCGTATACTTGGCGGGAGCCCTCGTGCACCGAGTCGAAGGCGATCCAGCGGTCGTGCCGGTCCCAGCGCGGATGCAGGTCGCAGCGCACGTCGCCGCGGGCGTAGGGCGGGGAGTAGAAACGGCCCAGTACCGTCAGCCGTTGGTGCCGGCGGTCCCAGAGTTGCAGTGTCTGCTGCCGCTGCTCGTCGGGGTAGGTGTCCACCAGCAGCCAGGCGCCGTCGCGGGCGAAGCTGCAGTGGCCGTCGACGGTGATCGCCCCCGGCGCCGTCACCTCGGACTCCTGCGTCACCACGTTGAACAGGTAGAAGTGCTCGCCCTTCCCCACCAGGTCGGTCCATACCAGGAGCCGCTCGGGATCCAGCCAGTCATGGTGCGAGACGTGGTGGTAGGGGGTCAGGCAGGCCAGCCCGCTGCCGTCCAGGTTGGCGACGAAGAAGGCCGACGTGCGCACTCCCCGGCGCGGTCCGGCCGCGGGGTTGTAGCAGGCGTGCCAGGACACCCGCGTGTCGTCGGTGTTCACGGTGGTGTGGTTGAACCACATCGAGCGGTCGCGTACGTCGGCGTCGGGATGCAACTCGAAGGCCTGCGCGAAGGAGACCAGCAGCTCACTGGCGCCGGTCTCCAGGTCGAGCAAAAACAGGCCGTCATCGTCGGGATGCGGCACGTCGATGTTGGGGTCGTCCACGCCGGCGTAGCCGACCACCCGGCGGCACTGGCGCATGCGCGCATAGTTGAGCGAGAACGCCTTGCGGCCGTCGTTGGTGAGGCCGGCGACCGGCCGAGGCAGCACGCGCTTGTCTCCCGAGAACACGTCCATGACGACGGACACGAAACGGTCGCCGTCGCGGTCGTTGTAGATGATCTTGCGGTCCGGTGCGGTGGGCAGCCAGTGCAGCATACAGCCCTGCTGCAGATTCCAGGCGCGGGTCTGCGTGAGCGGGTGGAAGCGCCGCGTCTCCCACTCCACCATGCCGACGACGGCGGAATCCCGAGCCGTCGGGAAGCGGTCGTCGAAGTCGCTCTCCAGCGCCAGCACGTATCTGCCGGTGCTGTCCCACGTCTGGATGTCGTAGTAGCCGAAGAAATGATGCTTCGGTCCCCGGGTCAGTCCAATCACCTCGAAGCCGTACTCGTTCCTCATCCTCTCCCTCTCCCCAACACGCTGCCGAGGCCCCACGCCTGTCCGGCATGCGCGTGCGCTCCTCTCGCGCTCAGTCGGCGGCGTCGAGGATAATAAGAGGTCTTGTTCTCAGCACGAGAGAGAATGCTTGTCGCCGCCCACGTCACGCTGCCGGCAGTTTACCCGAGGGCGGCGGAACACGGCACCGCGACGGCTCGTTGCAGATCCGGTGCCAGCCGCTCGAAGTCGGTTCGGTTGAACGTGTAGATGCGGTCGCACGCGGCGGCACGGGCGCACTCGATTAGTAGGGCGTCATACACTTTGCCCCCGGGGCCCCCCGTTGTACCCATGCAGCCACTGCGCGCTGGTACATGGCCGGCGTGACGGGTATCAACCGAAGTCAGCGGATGCACTGACGCGGCCATTCTGCTATCCACCATCGACAGCAGGCCGTTTGTCCTGGGCTGCTCGGCGCGGATGCCTTCGATTTGGCGTACCGGGTGGCCGTGGGCCAGATGGCTACCGGCGATCCAACCCACGTCCCAGGCCCATGTTGATCGTTGATCAGTACGGTGCAGACCGCCTCAGTGATACACTCCATTGGCGGGCCGTTGATGACGCACGCGCTGATTACCACGGATATGGCGTGCGTGCGTCGGGTAGTGTGTCAGTTTATACTGACACACTACCGTGCGTCGGCTCGTGTTGGCAAAGCGCACAGATGAGGATACCCTCTAGCGTGAGAACGAGTGGGGAAGCATGTGAGGCTTGAAGAGGCAAGATCTGCGAAGGCAGAATTCTGGTCATCTGCCGGCGCGGCTCAGTTAAACGAGATTGGGAGTCGCCACGTACTGACACAGGAGGACTACACCCGCGACAGAGCCGTCGCCACCTTGAGTTTCGACAACTCCACCGACGGTCCTAACTATGCGTTGTCTCTTGGAGTGTCTGTTAAAGGGGCTGCGGAATTTGGTCTTGCGGTGCGGGCGCGGGCGATACGGCCGAGTCGAGTAGCGGCCGAACGACTGCGTGCCGTGTTCAGCGAGCAGCCGGACGTTGATTTTAGAGTCATCGGCTCCGTTCGATCACTTAAATCGTGGTACCGAGAAATTGCGCGTCCGTTGAAGATCGGACCGTCGGTAGGCCACTACCAGATTACCGCGGGAACTCTTGGGGGGTTTGTTTCTGTGTCCGGAAAGAGCGGCGTCTATATGTTGTCAAACAATCACGTATTGGCAAATGTCGATAGAGCGACCCCGGGCGATCTTGTCCTGCAGCCTGGACCAATAGATAACCTGTCGCCCAATCAGTTGATCGCCGGTCGGTTCGAGAGTGCGGTACAGCTTCGCAAGGGCGCTCTTAACATCGTCGATTGCGCGATTGCTAAAATTGATCCCGATATTAGCTTTGAACCCACAGAGCTTTGGAATGTTGGACACTTGGTTGGCACCGCCGAGCCATACGAATCTCCATCTGACTTGGTGTTCAAGATCGGAAGAACCACCGGCTTGAGTTGGGGACGGATTTCCGCGATCGAACTCGAACCAATCAATGTTGGCATCGATTCGGAAATACACGCTTTCGACAGTCAGATCGAGGTTGAGGGATTGGGCGCGAGACCATTCAGCCGATCCGGTGACAGTGGTTCACTTGTCGTCGACACTCAGTGTAAAGCAATTGGGCTCCTGTTCGCTGGATCAACATCTGGAGGACGTAACGGACGGGGACTGACGTACGTTAACCCGATCGGTGATGTTCTGAGCAGCTTGGGCGCTACTCTGGTGTATTGAGATGTCTTCGGGGCTTGAGTCAGCACGGGCCGCGAAGACCCTTTTCCCGAGCGAAATAGAGCAAACTACCGAAGTTTCAGGAATAGGGATTGAGCGCTTGCCGGACGGATACGGGTTAAAGGTCAACCTGCGACGAAAACCAGCGAACTTTGGCGCATTGCCGAAGTCCTGCAAAGGAGTGCCTGTCCGCTACGAAGTGGTCGGCAGTATTCGGGCCCACGTTAGCTCGGAGAGAGCATAACGCGCGGCCGGTCCGACCGTGGGCGGCACGCAGAGCGGTCGGACAGCTTCGCGGGTCAGCCTTTCAGGCTACCGAGCACCATGCCCTTGACGAAGTAGCGCTGCAGGTAGGGGTACACTACCAGGATCGGCAGGGCGCCGATGAAGATCTGCGCCGACTTCACGGTGCGCTCGGAGATGTGGGCGAGCTCCTTGACCTCGGCGATGGACAGGCTCTTGCGCATCGAGGTGTCGGGCAGGATCACGATGCTGCGCAGGAAGGTCTGCATCGGGTAGTTCTCCGGGGTGTTCATGAACACCATGCCGTCGAACCACGAGTTCCAATGCCGCACCGCCACGAACAGGGTCAGCGTGGCCAGCGCCGCCATCGAGGTGGGGATGTAGATGCGCCCCAGGATGGTCCAGTGGCTCGCGCCGTCCATGAACGCCGCCTCCTCCAGCTCGGCGGGAATGTTGCGGAAGAAGTTGAGCAGGATCAGCACGTTGAACACCGGCACCCCGAACGGCGGCGGCAGCACCAGCGACCAGATCGAGTCCAGCATGCCGAGCTGCTGAATGAGCATGTAGGTCGGGATCAGGCCGCCGGTGAACAGCATGGTGAAGAAGATCATCCACACGTAGAACGTGCGGCTGCGGAAGGCGCGCACGGTCTTGGACAGCGGATAGGCGGCCAGGATGGTCAGCGCCATGTTCACCGGCACGCCGAGCGCCAGCCGCTCCAGCGACACCACCATCGCCCGCCAGAATTCGTGGCGGCGCAGCACCACCTTGTAGGAGATCAGGTTGAACCCCTTGGGCCAGAAGCTCACCTCGCCGGCCATGGCGATGGTGCTCTTGCTCAGCGAGATGGCGAACACGTGGATGAATGGCAGCAGGCACAGGATGCCGGCCGCCACCAGGAAGATGGGGTTGACGACCGAGAACCAGTCCCGCTGCTTGGTAGATACCACCCCCTAAAACACCCGGTAGTTGGCCAGCCGGTAGGCCAGCACGTAGGACACGGAGATGAACAGCAGCGACACCACCGACTTGAACAGGCCGATGGCGGTGGACGGCCCGAACTGCGCCTCCAGCAGCCCGAGCCGGTAGATCAGCGTGTCCAGGATGTCGCCGGTCTCGTAGGTCTGCGGGCTGTACAGGTTGAAGATCTGCTCGAAGCCGGCGTTCAGCACGTCGCCGAGGTTGAGCACCGCGATCAGCACGATGATCATGGTCATCCCCGGCAGCGTGATGTGCCACATCTGCCGCCAGCGGCTGGCGCCGTCGATGTGCGCGGCCTCGTACTGCTGCGGATCGATGGTCGTGATCGCCGCCAGGTAGATGATGGTGCCGAAGCCGAACTCCTTCCACACGTGGGTCACCACCATGGTGAATTGAAACCAGTCGTTGTCGCCGAGGAAGAACACCGGTTCGATGCCGAAGCCGCCGAGCAGCCGGTTCAGCAGGCCGTAGCGCGGCGACAGGATGTCGATCAGCACCCCGGCCAGGATCACCCAGGACAGGAAGTGGGGCAGGTAGATGCTGGTCTGGATCGCCTTCTTCAGCTTCACGTTGAACAGTTCGTTGATCAGCAGGGCGAACACGATCGGGGTGAGTTGCCCGAACACGATCTTCAGGAACGCGATAACAATGGTGTTCTTGAGCGCACGCAGCACCGACGGCAGCTGGAACACGTAGGCGAAGTTGTCGAACCCCACCCATCGCTGGTCGCCGAACAGGCCGCGCGCCGGAATGAAGCGCTGGAAGGCGATGATGATGCCGGCCATCGGCACGTAGGAAAAGACGATGATCACCAGCAGCGGGACGATCAGCATCAGGTGGAGGGGAAGCTCGCGCTTCAGGCGGTGATCCATGAATGGATGAGGAGACCCCGCCGCCGGCCGCGCTCGGCGTGTACGGCGGAAGGGCCTCCAAACAAGGCGTGAGGGTGCTTGCCTACTGACTACTGAACCACTCGTTCACCGACTCGGTGATCTCGCTGCCGCCGAGGTCGTGCCACTGCTGCACGAACTCGTCGAAGGCGTCCAGCTCCAGGTCGCCGATGATGATCTTGATGAAGGTCTCCTCCTGCAGCGAGGTGAGCGTCGGCCACTTGGTGGTCATGGTTTCCGACGGCACGCCCAGGAACGCCTCCGGCAGGAACCGCCCCTGGTCGATGAGCTGGTGCATGCCGGCCTGCGACACCTCGCCCGGCTCGCCCGGCATGAAGATGCGCGCCCAGCCCCAGTCCTCGCGCTTGCCGCCCAGGTAACTGACCACGAAGTTGTACATGTCGACCACCTCACCGAACTCGTGGCCGTGCTTCTGCATCGCGTCCTGGATCGAGATGTTCTCGCGGTAGGCGGTCTCGATGGTGAGCTGGGTGTTGAAGTTCATCCCCGGCTTGTTGACGTCGATCGGCGACAGCAGCCACGCCTGCCAGGTGCCGCCTTCCTTGGAGGGCGGATAGGCCATGGTGGAGGATTCCAGCGCGTACATGTCCCAGTAGCCGTTGAGGATCTTGACGAGCGCCTCGGGGTAGGCAAAGTCGTTGTTGACCACGAAGTAGCCGGAGTGGCCGACGGTCGATGAGAAGCGCACCGGCTGGTCGTCGGCCGACGGCACCATGAGCGGCAGCCAGTCGACGTTGGGTGCGTCGCGCACCGTGTCCAGCAGCGGCCACAGCGGGTTCCACTGGGCGCCGAACTCCATGCCCACGCGCCCGGAGATTACCTCCTCGGGCAGCTTGTCGCCGACCCGGGTGCCGAATTCCTGGTCGATGATCCCCTCTTCGTAGAGCTGGCGCATCAGGGCCAGGGGCTTCTTCATCTCCGGCTGCACGCTGCCGTACACCAGTTTGCCGTCCTTTTCGAACCAGATGTCCGGGTAGGCGTGGTGGGCGTTGAACAGCAGCGTCGCGTCCGCCACGCCGCCGTAGAACAGCGTCTTCTGCATCAGCAGGCCGTAGGTGTCGTCCTTGCCGTTCTGATCCGGGTCGTCGAAGGTGAACGCGCGCGCCATCGCGATCACGTCGTCGAAGGTCTCCGGTGCGGACAGGCCCAGGTTCTGCATCCAGTCCTGGCGCGCCCAGATGAACACCGCGCGGCCCTCGCCGGCGAACTCCCATACCCGCGGCAGCGCGTACAGTTCGCCGTCGAAGGTGACCGACTTGAAGGTGGCTTCCGGTTCGTGCTGGAAGACGTCGTTGATCAGCCGCTCCGAGGCGTAGGCCGGATAGACGTCGTCAAGCGGCTGCAGCTTGCCGGCCTCCCACAGCCGCGCCACGTTGACCGGCGGCTTGCCGTGGTCCAGCTCGAGGATGTCGGGGATTTCGCCGGACGCCATGCTCAGGTTGAGCTTCTGCTGGTACTCCTCGGCGCTCTTGGCAATCCACAGGTACTTGATGTTGATGCCGAAGCGCTCGCGGTACTGGTCGTTCCACATGTTGTCTTCCAGCGACTGGTCGTTGAGGGTAACGGTCTTGTGGAACACGTCGCTGACCTGGTTGACGAAGGTGACGTCGATCGGCGGGTCGTACTTGCCGAACGGACCCGGCTCCATGGACGACGCGCGCGCCGCGGCTTCTTCTCCCTCGGCGGCCGCGAACGCCGCGGCGGCACCGACCAGCAGACCGCAGGCGAGCAGCGCAATGGTCCTTGCGAAACGTAGGTACATGAATAGGGCCTCCTTGGCCGACGGTGTGAACCGCAGCAGTGTCGCCCCGCTACTTCGAGGTGTCAAGGTTGGACGGACCGCTGACTTCGCGGGCGTATCTCCCGGCGACCGCCAACCTGTACCATGGCATGCTTTATTTGGTATGATTTCTATACCTTGTGGAATTCGAGTACGATGAGGCGAAGAGCCGAGCCAACGAGGGAAAGCACGGTATCTGTGAGAGCTGAGGAATTCGACCGGCGCTTTGATGCGGGAGAGGACGTCACGAGGTACCTGGACATGTCTGGTGCGCGGAGGCCGGGCCACAGCGTCAAGCGCGTCAACGTCGACTTTCCGGTGTGGATGATTGCGTCCCTTGACAAGGAGGCCCGGCGGCTTGGCGTTCCGCGGCAGTCGATCATCAAGGTGTGGGTCGCGGAGCGCTTGGAGCGGGCCGGCTACGCGTCCTCGTAATCGCCGTCTGCGCGCGGGGTCAGGAGTCGAGGGCGGCGTCTACCGCGGCGAGGAGGGTGGCGTTGGAGACCGGCTTTTCCAGTGCGCGGTCGGCGCCGGCGGCGGTGGCAATGCGCAGGGCGGACTCCGGGTCCTGGTGCATGCCGCCGCCGGACAGGCCGACGATCCTGATGCCGGAGTACGAGTCCTTCAGTTGCGCGATAAATTGCTCGACCGGCAGGCCCGGCAGGTGCAGGTCGGCCACCACCAGGTCGGGCAACGCGGCCGCCGCGGCGTGTACGGCCTGCGCCGCATCCACGGCTTCGATTACCTCGTAACCGGCGGTGCGCAGCAGCGCGGCCAGGGCATAGCGTACCGTCGGCGCATCGTCCACCACCAGGATTTTCACCGCCGCGCGCATCACGCCCCGCTGCCCAGCCGGGGAATCAGGATCGCGAACGTGGCGCCGGCGCCCGGCTCGGAGTGCACGGAGATGTTGCCTTCCCAGCCGCGCACCAGCCGGTACACCACGGCGAGCCCGAGCCCCGTGCCGTCGTTGCCTCCCCCGTTGGTGGGGGTCGCCTTGGTTGTAAAGAACGGATCGAACACGTGGCGTTGCACTTCGCCGGCCATCCCGGGGCCCTCGTCGGTCACCGAGATGCGGAAGTAGTCGCCCACGGTCAGGCCCTGCGCCAGCGCGGCCTCGGCATTGAGCGTGCAGGTGTCGAGCGCCACGGTAACGGTCCCGCGCTGCTTCATTGCTTCCACCGCGTTGGCGAGCAGGTTGTCCATGACGTGCTCCAACTCGCCGGCGTTCACCCGCATCGAACCGTCGTGGCTGTCGATCCGGGTGGCGAAGGTGACATTGTCCGCAGCCGACTCACAGGCCCGCTGCACGAATTCGTCGAGCCACTGCCCCGGGGCCACGTCATCGGTGTCGCGGATGCCGCCGGTGGTGAAGGACAGCGAGTGTCTGACGATGTCGCGCCCCCGCTCGGCGGCCTCGTGGATGTGGCGCATGCCGGTGCGCACCTGTTCGGGCGTGTCCGGCTGGTCGGCGTGCAACTGCGACAGGGTCACGATCGGCTGCAGGACGTCGTTCAACTCGTGCGCGAGCCCGCCGGCAACCGTTCCCACGGCAGCGATCTTGTACGCCTCGCGCAGTTGCTCCTGCAACGCTCGCCGGCGGCGGTTCTCGTCCCGGAGTTGCGCCACCGTGTGCTCCAGCCGGGCGTTCAGTTGGACCGCTTCGTTGCGGCGGCGCGCGGCAAACCAGGCGGCGACCACGGCCAGCGCCGGCACGCCGACAAGAATCTCGTCGAGATCCCAGTCCTCGTGCCGGCGAGTCCAGTCGAATACCAGTTCCACCAGCTCGATGCGGGCAAACAGATAGACAAGGACCGCACATGCCACCGCGCCGATGACCAGGTCCCTCGCCGATGTGTTCATAACCACGATGGTACCGTGCCCGGCGGCCACGTCAATAACGCGTCGTTTCAATACGAGTTGGCCACTCGGCCGAATTGGCTGCGACGAAGCAGACAGTGCAACTTGCATCCGATACGATAGATGGATCACCCGCGTAACATCTGGAGGTTCCCATGAAGACCGTCCTCGCCGTGCTTGTCGCCGGCGCCGTCGCAATTGCCGCCTGGGCCGGCCCCGAGGTGGAGATCGAACCGTTGTCCGAAGCGGAGGAGATGAGCCCGATCGACCTGCTGGAGCCGGTCGACCACGCCGCGTGGGAGCGCGGCCGCCACGGCGGCCGGTTCGTGGTAACCAACATATCGGACGCCAAGACGTTCAACCCGGTGGTGGCCAAGGAAACCTCGACCACCGACATCACCGACCGCATGTTCTCCGGTGTCGTGCGCCGCAGCCAGCTTTCCCTGGAGTGGGAGCCGGGCCTGGCCGAGCGCTGGGAAATCTCGGACGACCAGAAGACCATTACCATCCACCTGCGCAGCGGCCTGGTGTGGTCCGACGGCGACCCGATCACTGCCGACGAGATCGTGTGGAGCGTCAACGAGATCTACAAGAACGAAGAGGTGGAGACCAGCATCCGCGACGTGCTGACCGTGGGCGGCGAACTCGCCGAATTCGAGGTGATAGACGATCTGACCTACCGCATCGTGCTGCCGTCGGTGTACGCAGGCATTTTCGAGATCGCCTCGCTCGGGCCGATGCCGCGCCACATCTTCGAGCCGCTGGTCGAGGCGGAGGGCGCCGCCGCGGTCAATTCGTTCTGGGGCGTGGACACCGACGTGAGCACCATCGTCGGCAACGGCCCGTTCCTGATTGGCGAGTACGTGCCGAGCGAGCGGGTGGTGATGGTGCCCAACCCCAACTACTACGAACAGGACGAGTGGGGCCAGCAGCTCCCCTACCTGGACGAGTTCGTGATCGAGTTCGTGGAGGATCAGGACACCAGCCTGGCGCGCTTCGTGGCCGGCGAAACCGACGCTCTCGGGCTGCGCGGCGAGGACTACGGCGTCCTGGTGGACAAGCAGGAATCGGACAACTTCCTGATCTACAACGTCGGCCCCGCCTCCAGCACCCAGTTCATTACCTTCAACCAGAACCCGATCGAGGGCGACGAGGACGGCGGCATCGAGCCGCCGGCGCTCACCTGGCTGTCCAACAAGACGTTCCGGCAGGCAATGGCGCACCTGATCGACCGCCAGACCATTATCAACAACATCGCTTTCGGGTTCGGCTACCCGCAGTACTCGTTCGTGTGGACCGTGTCCCCCTACTACTGGGAAGGCGCTGCCGACGCCGCCTTCAAGTACGACCCGGGGCGCGCCAGGGAGTTGCTCGACTCGATTGGTTACACGGACCGCGACGGCGACGGCGTGCGCGAGGATCCGGACGGCAACAAGATCGAGCTGATCCTGAACACCAACTCCGGCAACGACGTGCGCGAGCAGATCGGCGAGCTGTTCAGCCAGGAGGCGGGCGCGGTCGGGATCGACGTTACCTTCAAGCCGGAGGCGTTCAACGAGCTGGTTACCCGGCTGGTCGCCTCCTACGACTGGCAGATGATCCTGATTGGCCTGACCGGTTCGGTGGACCCGGTGGGCGGCGCCAACGTGTACCCGTCGCGCGGCTCCCTGCACATGATCGAGCCCAACCAGGAGTCGCCGCGCCGCGACTGGGAGGTAGCGGTGGACGCCGCCTGGGACGAGGCCAACCTGACCACCGACGAGGAGCAGCGCATCCGCGGCTTCCGCAAGTTGCAGGAGCTGTGGATCGACGAGGTGCCGTGGGCGTACACGTTCGCGCCGGCTACGATGCACGCGTACCGCAACACGGTCGGCAACATCAAGCCGCACCCGCTCAACGGCTACGGCATCCGCGGCCTCGCCGACCGGCTGTACATCAAATAGGGCGACTGAAGGAAGGAGAGTCCGGGAGCGGTTCCCGGCTCTCCTGACAAGACATGAGCCTGTCGCTGCTGCGGCTGGTTATCCGCCGGCTGCTGAACGTCGTGCCGATCCTGGCCGTGACGCTGGCCATCGCCTTCTGGCTGATCCAGCTCGCGCCCGGCGACGCGTATACCGAGTACGCACTCAACCCGGACATCCGCACCGAGGACCTGGAACGGTTTCGCGCCAACTTCGGTCTCGACAAGCCGTGGTACGTGCAGTTCGCGCGCTACCTGTGGAACGCCGCGCAGGGCGACTTCGGCTTGTCGCAGACCTTCAAGGCGCCGGTGTTCGTGCTGGTGTCGCAGCGCGCCGCCAACACGCTGCTGCTGTCGGTGGTGGCGCTGCTGCTGGCGTGGGGGTTCTCGGTGCCGGCCGGTATCATCGCCGCCGCCCGCCAGTACCGCTGGCAGGACCAGTCGATCGCCGTGCTGGCGTTCTTCGGGCTGTCGATCCCGAACTTCTTCCTGGCCTCGCTGCTGCTGTTCGGAATCGCCTCCACCGGGAGTTGGCTGCCGATTGGCGGCATGACCTCGATCGACCACCCGGAGATGAGCCTGCTGGGCAAGACCTGGGACCTTGCCAAGCACCTGGTGGTGCCGGCGCTGGTGATCTCCACCGCCATTACCGCGGGCCTGACCCGCATCATGCGCGCCAACATGCTGGAGGTGCTGGGCCAGCAGTACACCACCACCGCACGCGCCAAGGGGCTGGCCGAACGCGTGGTGTTGCTCAAGCACGCGCTGCGCAACGCGATCAACCCGATGATTACCATCCTGGGCTTCAACATCGGCGAGATCCTGAGCGGCGCGGCCCTGGTGGAGATCGTCACCGGCTGGCCGGGACTGGGCAAGCTGATCCTGTCGGCGCTGCTCAACCAGGATCCGTTCCTGGTGTCGGGCAGCCTGGTGTACGGCGTGGTGCTGCTGATGATCGGCAACCTGGTGGCCGATATCCTGCTGGCGATTTCCGATCCGAGGATCCGGGTGACATGAGCAGGCGCGGCGGTTCCGCTTCCCGGCAGGCCGGGCGGGGCGGTGTGCGGGCGGCGCCCGGCGCCCGGCGGGGGGCCGGCGACCGGCCGCGGGTGGGCGGTGAGCCCGCGGCGGGCGCGGCGGGGGGGGGCGGGGCCGGGCGGGCGGCCGCACCCGGGGAGCCCGCGGCGGGCGCGGCGGGTGCGGCGGCGCCGGCGCGCGAGCACACCGAGTCGCTGCTGGAGGTGTACTGGCGGCGGTTCAAGAAACACCGCCTGGGCCGCATCGGCGGCGGCGTGTTGATTGTGCTGTACGCGCTGGCCCTGTTCGCCGACCCGCTGGCGCCGGCCACCATGTTGTGGACCGACAAGACCAAGTCGTACCAGCCGCCCACCGGGATCCGGTTCAGCTACCTGGACGGCGGCCGCCTGGTGGTGCGCCCGTTCGTGTACGAGATGCACATCGTCAACCAGGCGCTGCGCACCTATGGGCGGGTGCCGCGCCACACCCTGCGGGTGGTGTCCCAGGAGCGCGCCGCCGGGCGCGCCGAGTTGCGCTCGCTGGCCGTGCAGGAAGATGCGGCGGCCAGGAGCCGCGCGTCGCTGGACGCGGTGCAGCGCCACTACCGTCTGGCGGACACCGATCCGCGGCTCGGCGAGTTGCAGGCGCTGATCGACGAGGTGGAGGCTGACCCGGCGCGCGACCTGCACCGCCGCGTGCGGCTGCACCAGGCAGGCGCTTTGCCGGAGACCCTGGAGTTGATCGTGGCCAAGGGCAACAAGAATTACGTGGGGCTGTTCGCGCGCGGCGTGCCGTACCGGTTCCTGGGGCTGTTCACGGCGCGCACGCACCTGCTCGCTTCGCCCACCGGCGGCTTCTTTCCGCTCGGCACCGACCACGCCGGGCGCGACCTGGCCTCGCGCCTGCTGCACGGCGCGCGCGTGTCGCTGACCGTGGGCCTGGTCGGCGCCGCCATCACCTTTGTGTTGGGGTTGCTGATCGGCGGCGCCGCGGGATATTTCGGCGGCACCGTCGACAACCTGCTGATGCGCTGTACCGAGGTGCTGCTGTCGTTCCCGTCGCTCTACCTGCTGCTGGCGCTGCGCGGCACCTTCCCGCCCACCCTGAACAGCGTGCAGGTGTACTTCCTGATCATCCTGATCGTATCGTTCGTGATCTGGGGGTCGCTGGCGCGCATCGTGCGCGGCATGGTGCTGTCGCTGCGTTCGGAGGACTACGTACTGAGCGCCCGCGCGCTCGGCCTGGGACCGTTCAAGATTATCCGCCGCCACGTGCTGCCCAACACGTTCTCGTTCGTGATCGTGCAGGTCACGCTGACCATTCCCGGTTTCATCCTCGGCGAGTCGGCGTTGAGCTTCCTGGGCCTGGGCATTACCGAGCCGCAGTCGAGCTGGGGGCTGATGCTGTCGGCGTCGCGCAGCTTCCGGGTGTTCCAGGACTTCCCGTGGATCCTGCTGCCCGGCATCTGCATCTTTCTGGCCATCATGGCGTGGAACTTCGTCGGCGACGGCGTGCGCGACGCGGTGGACCCGAGGAGCCGGCATTGAGGCGGGGATGGCGTGGACGTGGACGCGGTCGCGGTCGTTCCGGGGCGCCGGCGGCGGCGAGCCCCGCGGAACAGGCGGCGTCCGCCGTGGGGCAGTCCCTCACCCGGATGTCGCGGCTGCCGCCGCGGCTGACCAGGGAGGCTGACGAGCGGCCTCCGGTGAAGGACCCGGTGCTGGCGATCGAGGATCTGCGGGTGCGTTTCCACATGCGCGGCGCGCATGGGCACGACCACACGGTGCGGGCGGTGGATGGCGTGGACCTCGCGGTCGGGCGGCGCGAGACGCTGGGCGTCGTCGGCGAGTCGGGATGCGGCAAGTCGGTTACCTCGCTGGCGGTGATGCGCCTGGTGCCCAGTCCGCCGGGGTCGATTGCCAGCGGCAGCATCCGGCTGCAGGGGCGCGACCTGCTGCGCCTGGACGAGGAGGCGGTGCGGCGCATCCGCGGCAACCGCATTTCGATGATCTTCCAGGAGCCGATGACCTCGCTCAACCCGGTGTTCAGCATCGGCAACCAGATCGCCGAGGTGCTGCGGCTACACCGTGACATGGGCAAGCGGGAGGCGTATGCCGAGGCGGCGCGGCTGCTGGGCACGGTGGGGGTGCCGGACCACGAGCAGCGCGTGCACGACTACCCGTTCCAGCTCAGCGGCGGACTGCGCCAGCGGGTGATGATCGCCATGGCACTGGCGTGCCGGCCGGCGGTGCTGATCGCCGACGAGCCCACCACCGCGCTCGACGTGACCATCCAGGCACAGATCCTGCAGCTCATGGGCACCCTCAAAGAGCGGTTTGGCTCGTCGATCATCTTTATCACCCACGACCTGGCGGTGATCGCCGGGTTCGCCGACCGGGTGGCGGTTATGTACGCCGGCGTGGTGGTGGAGACGGCGCCGGTGCGCGACCTGTTCGTGTCCCCCGCCCACCCCTACACCCAGGGCCTGCTGGCGTCGGTGCCCACGCTCACGCTGCCCAAGTTCGCCCGCGACGGCAGCCGCAACCTGCTGGAGGCAATCCCGGGCACGCTGCCCGACCCGCGCCAACCGGTGACCGGCTGCCGCTTCGCCGAGCGTTGTCCGTTCGTAATGGACCATTGCCGCACCAGCGAGCCGGCGCTGACCCAAGTGGCGCCCGACCAGTACGCGCGCTGCTACCTGCACAGCAACGCGGCGCGGGCCGAAACCGTCGAGGACAGCGGCCCGCGCCCGGTGCGCCGGTCCGTGGAGGGACGTACGCAATGAACGGGCGCGAAGGTGCCGTACCGCCCGGCCGTGATGAAGAACTGAGGCCGGACGAGGGCGGTCACCGTACCGGTGGCGGCCGGCGTGGTCGCGGTACCGGCAGCCGAAGCGCCGACGAACAGACACGCGGACCGGGCGAAGGAACCCGCACGGGAGGCGGAGACCGGCGTGGGCGTGGATCGGGGCACGGCGGTCGGGATGGGACGCCGCGGCAAGGCGGGGGAGCGCCGCGCGGAAGCCGCGGAGGCGGCGGCCGGCGCGGGGGCGATTCGGTTCGTCGAGGCGACCGCGATAAGGGGCGCGGGCAGGGCGAAGACTCGCGTCCCCGGGACGGCGGCCGGCCCCGGAGCGGTTCGGGGCGCGGCGGCGCCGATCAAGCAGGTGGGCCGGGCCGGGGCGGACGCCGTGGAGACGGCGCGCGTGGTCCGCGGCGGCGGAATCGGCGCGCCGCGCCGGCGCCCGGCACGCCGGAACAGCGGCCGGTATCACGCGACCGCGGGGCTGCCGGCGGGCAGCCCGTGCCGCCACCCGCGGGCGCAGGGGAGGGGGACCGGGAAGCCGGACGCGGCGGCCGCAATGCGCCGGCGCCGGTGCCGGTGCTCGACGTGCGCGGGCTGCGCACGTACTTCCCGGTCAAGAGCGGGGCGTTCAAGGTGCGCCGGCAGATGGTGCGTGCCGTGGACGGGGTGTCATTGCAACTGCAGGCCGGCGAGACGCTCGGCCTGGTGGGCGAGTCGGGCTGCGGAAAGACCACGCTCGGCCGCTCGATACTGCGCCTGTACCAGCCGCAGGGCGGACGCGTGTACCTGGAGCCGGAGCCCGAACTGGTGCGCGCCGTAACCGCTCTCGATGCGCAGGCCGATGCGGTGCGGGAGCGGGACGGCGCACTGGCGGGTGCCGGCTGGCGCGAACGGCGCCTGTTGCGTACGCGCGAGCGGCGCCTGCGCGAGGCGGCCGACCGGCGCGCCGCAACCGCCGACCTTCTGACCATGCCGCGGGCGGAGCTCAAGCAGGCGCGGCAGCGGCTGCAGATGGTGTTTCAGGATCCGTGGGCGTCGCTCAACCCGCGCATGCTGGTGCACGACCTGATCGCCGAGGGGCCGCGCGAGTTCGGCACCCACACCGGCCCCGCCCTGGACGGCCACGTGCACAGGCTGCTCGATCGCGTCGGGCTGCCGCGTTCGGCGGTGCAGCGCTACCCGCACGAGTTCTCCGGCGGCCAGCGGCAACGCATCGGCATTGCCCGCGCCCTGGCCCTGGCGCCGTCGGTGGTGATCGCCGACGAGCCGGTGTCTGCCCTGGACGTATCGATTCAGGCGCAGATCCTCAACCTGCTGATCGAGCTGCAGGAGGAGCTGGGCCTGACCTATCTGTTCATTGCCCACGATCTGGCAGTGGTGCGCTACATCGCCGACCGCGTCGCGGTAATGTACCTGGGCAAGATCGTGGAGTTCGGCGACGCCGAGGATATCACCGAGCAGCCGCGCCATCCCTACACCATCTCGCTGATGGCGTCGGTGCCGGTGGCGGACCCCGACCAGCCGCTCACCGGCGGCGGCGCCACCGGCGACGTGCCGTCACCGGTCAATCCCCCGTCCGGCTGTCCCTTCCATCCGCGCTGCCCGTACCGGGTCGACGCCTGCAGCCGCACCATGCCCGACCTGGTCACCGACCGCCACGGCCACGCCCTCGCATGCCACAACCCGCCCACGGTCGACGCTATAGGGCGAACCTTATAATTTCCTGACAAATCTAAAGTCATGTTGATGAATGCACAGGCACTCGGGTCAGATCGCGGGTCTCAGCCGGGCGGGCGGCGGCGCACGGTGAACTCGCGCTCGTCGGGCCGCACCCGGCGGCGCTCGGCGGTCCACGCCTGCTGCTGCAGCCGCTCCTGGGCATGCACCTCGACCTGCCGCGCGCCCGGTTGCGGCGGCGGCGGGCGCCGCTTGCGGTAGCGGCCGTCGGGTTGCAACTCGTAGGAGTGGCAATTGTCGGCAAAGTACAGTTCCAGGATGCGCACCAGGCGGCGGCGCAGGTCGGGCTGCTCGACGGGAAACATCAGTTCCACGCGCCGCTCCAGGTTGCGCGGCATCCAGTCGGCGCTCGCCAGGAACACCTGTTCGTTGCCGCCATTGCGGAAGTAGGTAATGCGGCTGTGCTCCAGGAAGCGGCCGACCACGCTTGCCACGCGGATGTTGGCGCTCAGCCCCGGCACCTGCGGGCGCAGCAGACACACGCCGCGCACGTTCAGGAGCACGGTGACACCGGCCTGCGAGGCGGCGTACAGCGCGGCGATCACGTCGGGGTCGGACAACGAGTTCATCTTGGCCATGATCAGGCCGCCGCTGTCGGCCGCGGCCGCCTCGCGCTGGATGTGGGCGAGCAGCGTCCGCTTGAGGGTCGCGGGCGCCATCGCCAGGTGCTGGAACCGGGGCGCCGACGAGTAGCCGGTAACGGCGTTGAAGAACAGGGTGGCCTCGCGCCCGATCGCGTCGCGGGCGGTGAGCAGGCCGAGATCGGTATACAGCCGGGCCGTGGTGTCGTTGTAGTTGCCGGTGCCCAGGTGGGTGTAGGTGCGCACGCCGCCGTCCTCGCGGCGCACGATGAGCAGCGCCTTGGCGTGCACCTTCAGCCCAGCGATGCCGTACACCACGATGGCGCCGGCGCGCTCCAGGCGGGCGGCCCAGCCAATGTTCTGCTGCTCGTCGAAGCGCGCCTTGATTTCGACCAGCGCCGTGACCTGCTTGCCGTTGGCGGCGGCGCGTTCCAGGGCCTGCACCACCGGCGAGTCTCCCGACGTGCGGTACAGGGTCATCTTGATGGCCAGTACCGCGTCGTCGCCGGCCGCCGCCTGCAGCAGGCCAAGGACGTGGTCGAACGTCTCGAACGGATGGTGCAGCAGCACGTCGCGGCGCCGCAGCACCTGCCACGGGTCGGCGTCGGCCAGCGCGGGAGCGGGCAGCGGGCGCCAGGATGGGAAGCACAGGTCGCCATTACCGCGGTCCGGCAGCGCCTTCAGGCCGGTAAGGTCGAGCGGCGCCACGCGGTAGATGTCCTGCCCGGCAACGCCGAGCTGGCCGGCCAGCAGATCGACCATGGCGTCGCTGGTCGCGTCGATCTCCAGCCGCACCACCCCGCTGCTGCGCCGCTCCACCAGCACCGCGGCCATCGCTTCGATGAAGTCCTCGTCGGTGGCTTCGTCCACCTCCAGGTCGGCGTCGCGGGTAACCCGGAACAGTGCGTGCTCGGCGACCCGATACCCCGGGAACAGCTGCTGCGCGTGCAGTACGATCGAGTCCTCGGCGAGCAGGAAGCTCGCCTCGCGGCGCCCGCGCGAGGGAATCGGGCGCAGCCGGTCGAGAGCGCTCGGGATCGCCACCAGCGCAATCTGGGCGCCGCCGGCCTCGTCCGGGGCAACCACGGGCTGCTCTCCCCCGGCGGCGACCGGCTGCAGGCGGAACGCGAGGTGCAGGCGCAGGCTGGCCGCGGCCGCCGCCCCTTCCGCGGCCATGCGAACCGGCGACAGGGCCGGAAAGACCTGGAAACGGAAGTCATCGGCCGCGACGCGGCGCTGCTCGCCGGTCAGATCGGCCACGGCCACCAGGTGCAGGCCGGCGGCGTGCAGCTGCGGCACGATCCGGGAGTGCAGCGTGCGGTACTGGTTCGTAACCACCTCGTGGGCGGCCGCGGCCACCTGCTCCAGGCGCGGGCTGCTGCCGGTGGCCGCGCCGAACTCCCGCTTCAGCGCCGCCACCCGCACCATGAAGAACTCGTCGAAATTGGAGCTTACTATGGTCAGGAAGCGCACCCGCTCCAGCAGCGGCACCTCCTCGCGCTGCGCCTGGTCGAGCACCCGGCGGTTGAATTCCACCCAACTCAACTCGCGGTCGAGCAGGGTTTCCTCCGGCGCGGAAGACAGCTCGAGGTCGGGGCTGGCCATAAGCCACACTGTACACGCAAGCCGAATTCCGTGACGACGCGGCTACGACGGGCATGTTCGAGCATGGTACCGGCGCCGTTGACCCGCGTGCCGGCAGCGGTTGTAATTGCAAACAGTGGCACGCGTCGCCGGGCTGCTGGGGAGGGCAATGGGACGGGAGCTGTACGCAGGGCTGGACCTTGGCGGCACCAAGATCGCGGCGGCGCTGCTGACTGGCGATGGCCGCGTGGTGGGCCGGGCGCGGCTCAACTCGCGCGCCGGCAGCCGCGCAGAGGTGGTGGCCGATACCATGATCGGTGCCGTGGACGAAGCGCTGCGCGGCGCCGGCGTGACCCGCGCGGCGTTGCGCGGCGCCGGCATCGGCGCGCCTGGCCTGCTTGATTTCGAGACCGGCGTGATCGCGTTCGCACCCAACCTCGGCATGCGCGACTTCCCCCTGCGCGACTACATCACCGACCGCCTCGGCGTGCCGGTGTTTCTCGACAACGACGTCAACATGGGCACCTACGGCGAGTACTTGGCGGGCGCCGCCCCCGGGGGCCGCCACGGGCCCCGGGGGGTCCCCGGCGCCCGCGCGGGGGGCGGGCTCGCGGTGGAGCGGGCGGGGCCGTGGCGGGCGCGGCCCGCGGGTCCCGCTGCGTGCTCGGGGTATTCCCCGGCACCGGCGTGGGCGGCGGCCTGGTCGTGAACGGCCAGGTGTTCCGCGGCGCCAACGGCACGGCGGGTGAGGTGGGCCACATCATCGTGCAGCAGGGCGGTGCGTTGTGCGGCTGCGGCCAGCGCGGGTGCCTGGAGGCGTACGCCAGCCGCAGCGCCATTGCGCGCGACCTGGTGATGCTGGCCGCCATCGGGCAGGCGCCGACGGTGCGCGCGGCCGCCGGAACCCGCCTGAAGGCGGTGAAGAGCGGCGTGATCGCCCGCGCGGTGGCCGCCAAGGAACCGGCGGTGCGCGCGGTGGTGGAGCGGTCGGCGCGCTTTCTCGGCATCGGCGTCGCCAACTGCGTCAACCTGTTCAGCCCCGACCTCGTGGTGCTCGGCGGCGGCCTGGTGGAGAAGCTCGGCGGCCGCTACGTGGCGCAGGTGGAGCGCGCCATGCACGAGCACGCCCTGCAAGCGTCCGCCGCCGGCGTGCGCGTGGTGGCCGCCGAGCTCGGCGACGCGGCGGCCATCCACGGCGCGGCGGGCGGGCTGCGCGAGATGCTCGCGGAGGGTGCCTGATGGCCGCGCCCGGTCGAGCGCGCGGTGGCGGGCCGGGGCGCCTGACGGCCGTGGTGGACGTGGGCTCGAGCGCGTTCCGCCTGCTCATCGTCGACCGCTATCCGGACGGTACCTGGGACGTGGTGGACCGCGCCGTGAAGCCGGTCCCGCTCGGCCAGGACGTGTTCTCCTCCGGGCGCATCGGGCGCGCCACCCTGACCCGCGGCGTGCAGGTGCTGAGCGCTTTCTGCGAGTTGCTCGCCGGCTGGAACATTTCTCCGAAGGACACCCTGGCGTTCGGCACCAGCGCGCTGCGCGAGGCGCGCAACGGCGACACCTTCGTCGACCGGGTGGCGTTGCGTACCGGCCTGACCATCGAGGTGATCGGCGAGGTGGAGGAAAGCGAACTCACCTACCTCGCGGTTCGCCGCGCACTCGGCGCGGAGCTCGCCGACGTGCTGCGCGCCAACGCGCTGATCGTCGAGGTGGGCGGCGGGCACGCCACGCTGATCCTGGTCCGGCGCGGGCGCATCTCGGCGCTGCGCACCCTCAAGGAGGGAACCGTTCGCATGCGCCGGCCGCTGCAACTCGCCGGCGGCACCGGCATCGCACCGCGCGAGATCGTCGAGGAGTCGATGGGGCCGTTGCTGGCGTCGGTACAGAAGGATCTGCGCCTGAGCCGCGTCGCCACCTTCATCGCCATCGGCAGCGACGTGAGCTTTCCGGTGACGCCGCTCGGCGGCGGCGGTGCGCCGGTGTCGCGACTCGGCCTCGCCGCGTTCGACCGCTTCATCGACGAGGTTGCGGCGCTGCCGGTGGCGGACCTGGTGCGCGACCTGCAGATCTCTTACAGCGACGCCGAGCTGCTGGTCCCGGGCCTGCTCATCTACCGTTCGTTTCTGAACCTGACGGCTGCGCAGGAGATCCTGGTGGCGCGGGTCAGCATCCGCGAGGGCGCCCTGTTGCGCCACCACGACGCGCACGGCATTCCCGCGCTGCGCGAAATGCGCGCCCAGGTAACGGCAAACGCCATCAGCCTCGGCAAGCGCTATCGTTTCGACGAGCGCCACGCCCGTCACGTGGCGCAGCTGTCGTGCCGGCTGTTCGACGAGTTGCGCGCCGAGCACGGCCTCGATGACCGCAGCCGCCTGATGCTGGAGGTAAGCGCCATCCTGCACGATATCGGGCAGGTAATTCGTACCAGCGGGCACCACAAGCACGGCCACTACATTGTCAGCAACTCGGAGATCTTCGGACTCGACGGGCGCGACCGCGCAATCGTGGCCAACGTGGTGCGCTACCACCGGCAGGCCCTGCCGTCGCCGTCGCACAGCATGTATATGCAACTCGCGCGCGCCGACCGCATCGTGGTGAGCAAGCTCGCCGCCCTGCTGCGCGTGGCGGAGGCGCTCGACCGCGGTCACCAGGGCCGGGTGGCTAACCTGCGCGTGCACAAGAACGACGACGAGGTAACGATTGCCTGCGAGTACGCCGGCTCGCTCGCCCTTGAAGAACTTGCCATGGAACGCAAGGCCGACCTGTTCCGGGAGGTGTTCGGCCTGCGCGTGCGCCTGGAGCGGCAGGGACCGGGAAGCGGGGCGCCGGAAGCTACAGGTTGACGGTCACGCCGACCCCGAAGCGATGCCGGGTGGCGTTATCACCCTTCTCCAGGTCGAGATTGTCGATGTGCTCGAGCGAATAGCTGACCCGCGTACGCACCCCGACCGGCGCGGCCGCCAGGTGGGCGGTCGCGGCGAGTTCCAGTTGCAGAGTCTCCTCCAGCACGCCGGTGTCCAGCAGCGCCGGTTCGGGTCCTACGAACGTGGCTCGGCCGTCCGCATCGTAGCCGTCGTCCCAGATCGAGCCGTCGTCGTACGGTCCGCGGTTGTCGCGCTGCTCGGAGGCGTTGCCGTGGCGGATGCGGCGCGCCGCCAGTTCCAGGTCCAGCCACGCCAGCGGGGTGAACAGCGCCGCCACGGTCAGTTGGTCGGAGTTGGGCCGCAGGTTGTTGGCCAGCGGGCGGGCGCGGTGGGTGTAGGTGAGGTAATTGATCGGTTGATGGCTGGAGTGGGTGTACATGTAGGGTGCCACGAACAGGTAGTCGAGCGACACCATGCCGGTGGTGGCGGTCGCGCCGAGCGCCGCCGGACTCCAGGAGATCAGCGCCTGGCCGGCGGTCTTGTTGGAGAACGGACTCGGGTTGAAGGTGTCCTCGCCGACGAACGTGTTGTAGTCGTCGACGTACAGACTCGCGGCCGCCCGGAACCCGGCCGGCAAGCGCACGGTGGCGGCGAGTCCGGCGAGCGTGTTGTCGTAGTCGCCGGTGTACGGCTCGGTGACGAACGCCGTGGGCAGCAGCGAATACAGGCTCGGGCGCGCGCCGAACAGCGAAACCGTGTAGGCGTCCACGCTCAACCACGGCGCGGCGTGCCATTGCAGCGCGTGCAGCATCAGGTACTTGGAAGGAAAGCCGTCGCTGCGCGCCCGGTTCTTGAGCAGGTAGCGCTTGCCGTCCCGGTCGGCAGCGCGCTCGGCGACCAGTTCCAGGAACGCCGCGGTATAGGAGAGGTACTCGCCGTACAAGCCACCCACCAGGTGCGCGGCCGGCGGCGCGCCGGCGGCCAGCACCAGGCTGTCGGCGAACGGTGAGCCATACGCACCCTGGCCGAAACCGGCGCGCAGGTGCATGGTTTCGGTGCCGAAGGCTGCGGATGCGCGCAGGTCCTCGCGGCCGCTGAAGCGGGTTTCGCCGATGTCGAAGTTGGGCCCCGCATTCGGGAACACCGGCAGCGGGGCGAAGCGGTAGCGCTGCGCCGGCTCCTGCGTACTCTCCCACCAGTAGCGGAACGCCGCCGAGTAGGCGAACAGGCCGTAGCGCGCGGTGGACTCGACGCCGCCGCCGAACCGGAAGTGGTCATCACCGGCGTCGTCCGCGCGCGGCGCGCTGAGCACGGCGCCCGCGAAGACGGACGGGTGCACGGGCGGCAGCGGCAACGCGCCCGGCTCCGGCTCCGGTGCCAGCCGCCGCAGGTAGGCGGCGGCGAGTTCGCGGTCGAGTTGCGAGCCGGTCTCCGCCACTTGCTGCAGCAGGCGGATTACGAGTTGCGGCGCGTACGGACGCAGTGCCGGCAGCGGTGCCAGGTAGCCCTTCTGTTCCCAGATTGCCAGGTGCCGGTAGATGCGGTCCGCGGGATCGTACAACGACTGGGCGGCGAGGGACCCCGCCAGCGTGGCAAGCAGGACGGCGGCAAGGGCCGGTACGGCGGCGCGCGCGCCGGCTCGGACCCGCGGCAGGCGCAGGCTACGGCGCGGCGAGAAGTTCAGCTTCAGCAATTCGGTTCCCGGTTCGGAGCAGGTCGGTGTCGCTACAGCGCGTCGCTCAACGGGGGAACGCCCACCGAATCGACGATTGCGGTGATGAATTCGCGCTCGTCGAGCCGTTGCGACTGGCCCTCGGCCTTCAAGATAATGCGCTTGCGCAGTACGGGATAGGCCACTTCCTGGATGTCCTCCGGGGTGACGTAGTCGCGGTTGCGCAGCGCGGCGAGCGCCTGCGCCGCTTTGTACAGCGCCAGCGAGCCGCGCGGGGACACGCCGAGCGCCAGGCGCCGGTCGGTGCGGGTGGCCCCCACCAGGGCCAGGATATAGCCGCGCAGCGAGTCGTCGACGTGTACCTGGAGCACTTGGCGCTGCATGTCGATCAGGGTGTCGATGTCGGCCACCGCGGTGATCCGCGACAGCGGGTGGCTGTCGGCCGTGCCCAACGCCATCACCGCCCGTTCCGCCTCGCGGTCGGGGTAGCCGATCGACACGGTCATGAAAAAGCGGTCCTTCTGTACCTCCGGCAGCGGAAAGGTGCCCTCCGCGTCGCCGGGGCTCTCGGTGGCGACCAGGAAGAACGGGTTGGGCAACGGCCGGCTGGTGCCCTCCACGCTCACCTGGCCCTCCGCCATCGCCTCCAGCAGCGCCGACTGGGTGCGCGGCGTGGCGCGGTTGATCTCGTCGACCAGCAGCACGTTGGTCATCACCGGGCCTTCGCGGAACACGAACTCGCCCGTCTGCGGGTTGTAGATCGACACCCCGAGCACGTCGGCGGGCAGCAGGTCGGGCGTGCACTGCACCTGTTTGAACATGCCGCCCACCGTGTTGGCCAGGGCGCGGGCGAGCACCGTCTTGCCGACGCCCGGCACATCCTCTATCAGCACGTGGCCGCGGCACAGCAGGGCGACCAGCACCTTTTCGGTGATCTCGTCCTTGCCGAAGAAGGCGCCGCGTACCGCATCGGTCACTCGTCCGGCCCACTGTGCGACTGTCACGCTCCCTGCCCTCCTTGCTCGCGTAGGGCGCCCGGCGTTCGTCCGCGCCTGCGCAGAACGCTGCGCAGTTGTCCCTGGAACCGGTCGCCGCCGTCTGCGCCGGCGCCGGCGGCGGAATACACCATCTCCTCGAACAGCACGCCCAGCGCCAGCAGCTCGTCGCGCTGTTCGGGCAGCTTGGCCGCCAACGCGCGCACGTAATCGAGCGGCGCCAGCGAGCGCCGGAACGGTACGCCGGCGCGTTCACCCCAGCGGATCAGCCGCACGAAGCCGCGCACCGCCGCGCCGTGCGCCCCGGAGCGCAGCCGCTCGCGCACCGCGCGCCGTGCGGTCGCCTGGCGACGCCGCTCCCGGGCCGCCTGGCGTACCGTATCCGCCAGCCGCGCCGCCGCGCCGCGCGGTGCGGCCGCCAGCCGCCGCAGAATCGCCAGCGCCGTGTCCAGCGCCTGCGAGATACCCGCCGCGAAGCCGCGCAGCACGCGCCCAACCGAGAGGGTACGCAATATGTCGCCGAAGTCGCGCGAGAACAGCGGCCGCACCAGGAACACCACCAGCGCGCCGCCCAGGGCGACCAGGATGGTGACCAGGAACGCCTGGAACAGCCGCGCCGCCAGATCCGACCCCTGCCGCTCACCGATCATCTGCGCAAATTCGCGCGTCTGCTCGCCCTCCTGCGCCCGCGAGCTAGAAATCGACAGCTCGCGCTGGCGTACTTCGCGCGGTCCGTCCGGGGTCAACAGGTCGTTCAGCCAGGAGAAAAACGCCTCCAGGTAGCTGGCCGGCAGCGGCGGCTCCGGGCGCACCATCGGCCACGCCACCACGGCCGCGAGCGCCACGAACAACAGCGCCGCACCCACGCGGCGGCGGCGCAGCGCGGCCGGCAGCACGAAGCCGCCGCCGAAATAACCCTGTTCCTCCTGGTAGCCGTTGAGCGCCGCGGTGTAGGCGAGCCCCAGGGCCAGGTGCAATACCACCAGCAGGAGCAGGCCGGCGCCCACCTCGTATCCGGCGAGCAGGACCGCGCAGAACGCCAGCAGCACCAGCAGCTGAAACCAGATCACGACCCGCTTCACCTGCCGCATGCGCGCCACCGACTCGGTGGCCTCGGTCGAGTAGGAGCGCACCGCGGTGCGCAGCTCATTGCCGTCGATGCCGGTGAGCGTGCTCAGGAACACCTCGCGCTCGCGAAACGCGCGGTGCAGCGAGAAGCAGGTCAGCCACATGATCAGCACCAGCGCCAGCGCGTAGATCACCTCCGGCTTGGCCGGGTTGATGTCGCCGGCGAACAGGTAGCCGCGGGTGGTCATGAACACCGCCGCGGCCAGGATCAGAATCACCAGCAGCTCGCGCAGCCGCGGCAGGCCGCTGCCCACCTTCTCGCGGGCCAGGGTGTTGGCTATCGCCGCTTGCGCGCCGCCGGCAAGCAGCAGCACCAGGATGGTGCCCGGCGGATTGGGTGCCAGCACCAGGTCCAGCACCAGCCCGCGCAGCAACCGGTCGAGCAGCACCAGGAACAGAAAGGGAATCGCGACCGCCAGGCTGGGATGGATGGCGGCGCGGTACACGGCCAGGCGCCGTTCATCCACGGATCAGGTCCCTCCCGTAGCCGCCCACGGTGTGGCTGGTCAGTCCCTCCACGGCCAGATCCTCGCGCCGTGCCTGGTGGGTGCTGACCAGGAACACCTCCACGTCGTAGCCGCGCCGGCGCAGTGCCAGCAGGGCGGCGCGCTGAGCCTCGGCCAGCGGGGGCGTGACCACCACAATGCGCGTACCGTTGGCCACCGGCACCGCGCCGCGCTGCACGATGTCGACGAAGTTGCCGGCGCCCTCGCCTGCCGGGTTGATGCGGGCGAGTTGCTCCAGCAGGTGAGCGGCGTGCGCGTAACCGGCGCGCACCGGCTCGGCGGTATACGAGGCGGCGCCGGGCGCCGGGAGCGGTGCGGTGCGACCCTCGGGCTGGCCGTGGGATGCGGCTGCTCCGAGCGGTGCGGCGGCCCCGTCGGCTGTCGGCGGCGCCGCGGGAGCACCGGTGCGCCGGCCGATCAGGCCGCTGCTGGCCAGGCCCACTTCCTGGCCGATGCCGACGAAGTAGAATACCAACGAGGCGGCAGTCTCGATGGCGCGCTCCACCAGGTGGGCGCGCTGCGCCAGCGGGTAGTCGTTGGCGGTGAGGTTGAGCAGCACCAGTACCGGAAAGTAGATCGACGGTACGTACTCCATCGAGAACAGCGCACCCATGCGCGCGCTCGCCTTCCAGTTGATGCGCTTGGGCTCGTCGCCGGGCTGGTACTCGCGCAACGACCGGTAGCGGGTCACGTCTTCGTACAGCTTGTTGAGCACGGTCAGACTGCCGGACGGCAGGCCGCGCTTGTGGTGCAGGTCGAGGGCAAAGATGTCGGGGTAGACGATTACCTGCTGATGGCTCGGCGCCTGCGTGCGCCACGGAAAGAATCCGAACGGATCGGTGCCGACCAGGTCGACCGGCCCAAGCTGGAATTGGCCGCGTTCGCGGCCCTCCAATTCGTAGGTGAAGGTGCGCTCCTCCCAGGGGCCGAGGCCGGTCACGAACTGCGCCGGGCGGCGCGCGGCGAAGCTGCCGATGCGGTCCGCCACGGTGAGGAAGTGGATTGGCAGCGGCGTCCGGTTGCGCACCTTCAGCGTGCAGGTGAACGGCGCGAAGCGGTTGGCGTGCACCAGTGCCTCGCCGCGCGACACCGCTACGCCGCTGCGCACCGTCAGCAGGTAGCCGAATGCGAGCAGGCGGCTGGCCAGCAGCCCGGCGGCGAACGCGCGCATCAGCGGCGGCGGCGCGAACAGCACGATGAACAGCAACAGCACGGGCACCACCACGTCGGGCCCCAAGCGTACGCGGGGTTTCACCCGGCCGCCCCGCCGCCCGCGCCCGCGCCGCCCGCCGCCTGCCCGTGCGAGGCGAGCACCTCGTTCAGGATGCCGTCGATCACCGCCTCCGGCTCCAGGCCGCGCAGCAACTGTTCCGGCTTCACGCCGATCCGCTTGAGCAGGACGGCCGGCGCCAGTTCGCGCACCTCGGCGGCGCCGCCGGTCTGCTTGCCGCGTACCGCGGCCAGCGCCTGCGCGCCCTGGTAGAGCGCCATCGAAGCGCGCGGGGAGGCGCCGTACGCCAGCCGGGCGTCGTGCCGGGTGCGCTCCACCAGGTCCAGGATCAGCTCCTCGGTGGCAGGTTCCACCGCGACCGCGGCCACCTGCCGCTGCAGCGCGTGCACCGTGTCCAGGTCGGTGGCCGCCTCCAGGTCGGTAACCGGGTGGGTCAGCCGGCGCTGCGAGTGCAGGATTTCCTGTTCCGCCTCGGGCGACGGGTAGCCCATGCGCAGGGTCAGGAAGAAGCGGTCGCGCTGCGCCTCCGGCAGCGGGAAGGTGCCCTCGAACTCGACCGGGTTCTCGGTGGCCAGCATGAAGAACGGTACCGGCAGCGCCGTGGTCTCGCCTTCGACGCTGATCTGGCCCTCCGACATTGCCTCCAGCAGCGCCGACTGGGTGCGCGGCGTGGCACGGTTGATCTCGTCGACCAGCAGGATGTTGGTCATGATCGGGCCCTGCCGAAACTCGAATTGGCCGGTGCGGGCGTGGTACACCGAGCCGCCGAGCACGTCCGCCGGCAGCAGGTCGGGGGTGCACTGGACGCGCCGGAACTCCCCGCCCAGGCAGGTGGACAGCGCGCGCGCCAGCACCGTCTTGCCCACTCCGGGCACATCTTCCAACAGCGCGTGGCCGCGGCACAGCAGCGTTACCAGCAGCTTCTCGACCACCTGCTCCTTGCCATAGATTACCCGGCCCACGGCCGCGGTCAGCGCCCGCGCCCAGCCCTGCGCGTCCATCGCGCCTGTTGTATCACACCTGGGCGCTCCAAGTACGCCCGCCGAAGGCCCTCGAACGCCGCCTCTCGACTCACCGCGCCGGCGGAGTAACTATTGCGGACGGTCTATTGCTTCCAGTGTGTCCAACCCCGCCAGCACCGACTCGGCGGTGGCGTTGCCGGTGGCGCCCAGCGCTGCCAGCCGGTCGAGAGCATCCCACAGGGTCAGGCCCAGCAGAGAGGCGGATTGCCGCAGGCTGACCTCCCCGGCCCGGTACTGGCCGGCGACATACGCTTCAAAACCCAAGCGCGCCAGCTTGCGTAGCGATTGCGCCTGCTCGGCGTGGTCGCGCTCGGCGACATACCTGATGGCGGTCTCAAGATCCTCGGAGATTCGTACACTGCGTACACTCACTATTGAAGTCCTTTCAGGAGGTGGCGAACGATCTGATACTCGTCGCTGCTGATTGACGGTTGCAACCGCTGCAGCAATCGCTCAGCCTCATGCCGCGACACTTGGCCAAGCTTCGCAAGCTCGTAGAGCAGGAGGCCGGGCACCACGCACGGAATGCCAAGCGTCGTCAGGCGGTTGATCAGCCGTCGGTCGTCGGTTCCTACGCAGTCGAAGGTTCCGGCTCGATAGACCGTTGTGAGAGCGCTGTCCCCTGACTCTCCCGTAGCCGCCCGTACCTCAATGCGTCGCGCTGAGATATTCGTGGCAATCAGTTCCGATGAAGCATGCCCGGAGCCCTGGGCCACGATTTCCTTCACGACAGGCTCCGGAACCACCAATTCGAAGGCGCGGACGGCGCTCTCCTTGTATCCCGCCCGTGTGATCTTGATAAGGCAGTCTGCGTCCATCAGTACGCGCAACACGTAGTGAATTGTAGTATAGGGACTACGGAGAGGCAAGGCAGCGCACCTGTGCGCAACCTGTGCGCACAGGTGCGCCTGCACGACGCGAGTGTGCGATGATGGGGATGTCATGAAGCTGTGGTACAGGGCTCCGGCGCGGGAGTGGCTGGAGGGGTTGCCGATCGGCACCGGGCGGCTGGCGGCGATGGTGCTCGGCACGTTCCGGCGGGAGCGGATCGCCCTGAATCACGAGTGCCTTTGGAAGGGGGTGTACCGGCACCGCGACAACGCGGTAAGCAGGGACGCGCTGCCGGAAGTGCGGCGCCTGCTGCTGGCCGGCAATTACGCGGACGGCACGCGTAAGGCGCGCGACGCGTTCGGCGGCGGTGGCGGCGGCAGCGGCCGTCCGCAGCGGGTGGATCCGTACCAGCCGGCCGGCGACCTGCACCTGGAGTTGCTCACCCCCGGCCCCATCGCCGACTATCGCAGGGAGCTGGACCTGGATACGGCGAGCGCGACGGTGTCGTACGGGGCCGGCGGGCGGCGGTTCACCCGCCAGTACGTGGCGCACCTGGTCGAGGACCTGATCCTGGTACGGCTGACGCACGACGGCGAGCCGTTCGACTGCGTGGCATGGCTCGACCGCACCTACGATGCCGACTGCGAGCTCAGCTTCGCCACGGATGCGCCCGGCATGCATGCCGCCGGCATGGCTGCCGCCGGCCCGGGCGGGGCGGACGCGGAAACCGCGAGCCTGACCATGACCGGGGAGATTCACAATGGCGTGGCCTTCCGGGTGCGGGGCGACGTGTGGTGCCGGGGCGGACGCCGGCGCGTCGTCGACGGGCGCAAGCTGCTGTGCGAAGGGGTCACCGAGGCGTTGTTCGCCGTCGACATCGGCGTAACGGCTTTCGGCACGTCGGCAGCCGAGGAGTGTGGGGCCCGCCGGCTGCACCAGCCGCGCGCATGGGACTCGGCTGACTGGGACGACCTGTTTCGCGCTCACGTGGGCGAACACGAGCGCCATTTCGGCAGCATGCGGCTCGACCTGGCGCTCGGGCAGCCCGAGGCGGCGGATCTGCCGACCGACGAGCGTATTCGGCGCGTTCGCGAGGGGCAACCGGACCCCGGCCTGCCGCTGCTGTACTTCCACTACGGGCGCTACCTGCTGTGCGCCTCCTCCGCCAACGCCGCGCTGCCGGCCAACCTGCAGGGCAAGTGGAACGAAGATCTGCAGCCGCCGTGGGCGAGCGACTACCACCACGACATCAACCTGCAGATGAACTACTGGAGCGCCGAGCCGGCCGGCATGCAGCGTTACGTGGAGGCGCTGCTGCAGCATATCGAGCGCTTCGTGCCGCATGCCCGCAAGGCGGCCACGGACCTGTACGGCTGCCGCGGCGTCTGGTACCCGATCCAGACCGACGCCTGGGGCCGCTCGACGCCGGAGTCGCACGGCTGGGCGGTGTGGATCGGGGCCGCGCCGTGGCTGGCGCAGCATGTGTGGTGGCACTGGGAGTACGGGCGCGACGCCGACTTCCTGCGCACCCGCGCCTACCCCTTCTTCAAGGAGGTGGCCGCGTTCTTCGAAGACTACCTGGTCGAAGACGACGCCGGCGCGTTGCAGATCGTGCCGTCGCAGTCGCCGGAGAACCGGTTCGTCGGCGACGGCGGCCCGCCGGTGAGCATCTGCGTGTCGGCGACCATGGACGTGATCCTGGCGCGCGCCGCGTTCGACTACGCGATCCGGTCGGCCGAGATCCTGGACCTGGACCCCGAGCTGCGCCGGCGCTGGCGCGACATGGCGGCGCGCCTGCCGGGGTTGCAGATCGGCCGCCACGGCCAGCTGCAGGAGTGGAACGAGGACTTCGACGAGGTGGAACCGGCGCACCGCCACGTATCACACCTGATCGGGCTGTACCCGGGCGACCTCCTGGACCCGCAGCACACCCCGGAGCTGTGGCGCGCGGCCGAGGTGAGCCTGCAGCGGCGGCTGGCGGCCGGCGGCGGACACACTGGCTGGAGCCGGGCGTGGACCGCCTGCCTGTTCGCCCGGCTGGGCCGCGGCGAAGACGCCTGGGAGCACCTGAACCACCTCATCACCGAATTCGCCACCGACTCGCTGCTCGACCTGCACCCGCCGCGCATCTTCCAGATCGACGGCAACCTCGGTGGCGCGGCGGCGGTGGTCGAAATGCTGCTGCAGAGCTACCGCGGCGAACTCCACCTGTTGCCCGCCCTGCCCGCCGCGTGGCCGGAGGGCCGCGTGACGGGCCTGCGCGCGCGCGGCGGGGTGACCGTGGCAATGGCGTGGCGCGGCGGGGGGCCGGCCCCGGACACCCCCGCCGGGCCCCTCCCCCCGCCCCCCCCCCCCCCTCACACCCCCCCCCCCCCCCCGCGCGCGCGCGGCGGGGGGCCCGTGGCAATGGCGTGGCGCGGCGGCGCGCTGACCGAGGCCACGCTCGAGGGCCGCTTCGCCGCGCCCTGCACCGTGCTGCACGCCCCCGACCACTGGCAGGTCACCGACGCCGCCGGCCGCGACGTGCCCGTCACCCGCACCGGCCACCGCATTACCTTCCCCCTCAGCCCCGGCGAACGCTATCGATTGCTGACCAAAGTTGGCGGTCGGGTGGCAATGCCAAAAGCGGTAACAGGGGTTGACACGATCAGGCAGCTTCGATCTATCAGTCGTCAGGAGGACTGAAGTAGCGCTTGAGATCGCCGTTGAGCAGAGCCAGACCGGTGCGCACGCAGCGGTTGTCGTGCGGTCGCCATCTCATCCCGTTGCCTTTGAAGGGTGATAATATATTCTCCTAACTAGGCGTCAAGCGTCATGCTGCTAAAGGTCGTCCTGCCACCCCAGATAGCCCTCACAAGCGCGCTCCCCTGAGAAAGGCTCGCCACGTGTTATCGTCAGCTGGTCGTTGAATTCCCGCGTTCGGAACAATTTGGCGATGTCACTCAAGTCGCCTACCTCCAAGATCAGCGGACCCTCAACCCTCTGCGGAAACTCGAACGGCCATGCCGTCCCGGTACGCCTCCGCGGGCGTGCGACCGTCCAGCGCCGAGTGCGGGCGCTCCTCGTTGTAGTAGTCGATCCATTCCGCGATCACGCGCTGTGCCTCGAACCCGTCGGCCAGATCGTGCAGGTACACCGCCTCATACTTCAGCGACCGCCACAGGCGCTCGATGAACACGTTGTCCAATTCCAGCAATATCCTCAACGGCATGTGGGCGGTCGAAGACTCGTTAGAATTTCTCCGGATCAATGTCATGATTCCCGGGAATCGTGATGTAAGGTGAATCCAGCTTATCGAGGATTGAGCGAAGTTGAAGCAAACTCCTCTCGGCGTCAGGGGAACTACCGTCATCTATCACATCGCCCAGGATCAGCGTGACATCAGGCCGAACTAGCCTGTTCAGCCGGTAGACCGCTCGCTTCAGCAGAATATCCGCTATCTCACAACGACGGCGTGGAATAGGCGACGTTGTTCCGTAGTGAACATCAGTATTCCTCATTCCGTCGAGCACTTACGACGTATGGGCTCTTCACGAAGCGGCTCTTTTACCATTTGGCGTCGCCCGTGCGCTTCTGCCACCGGGCAATCTCTTCCTTCAGTCTATCCACAATGGCCGCGCCCTCCGTTCGGTAGAACAAGTTCTCTGTCTCTCCGGGATCCGAGGACAGGTCATAGAGTTCGTGCTCTCCGCGTTGACTATGGTTCAATTTCCACCCGTCGGGTGTCACCACGGTCCGAACCGGGTCGGAAACGGCCGTCTCCACTTCCTCGCGTGAAACCACTCCTTCGAGCGCGGAAGGCATCGGGAAGCTGCCCCATTCTTCTCCCACGAAGCCGGTGTTGTGACCATTCCATTCAATGAAGACACTCCCAGTGCTGGTTGCTTTTTCGGTCTCAAGTAGTCCACGGAGACTCTTTCCCTGCAGGTGCGGTGGTATCGGTTGGTTCATTAAATCAAGTAGCGTGGGAACGACATCAATATGGCTGACTGGTCCGCTGACGTGCTTCCCCTGATCCTGGTTGGGAAGACGAATCATCAACGGAACACGGACAGCCTCTTCGAACATCACGCTTTTCGCTGTCAGACCATGACTTCCCATCATATCGCCATGATCGGAGGTGAATACCACGATGGTATTGTCACTCAGGCCCGATTCCTCCAGCGTATTGAGAATAGTGCCGATATGTGTGTCGATAAGACTGCAGAGGCCCCAGTAGTTAGCGATCAGGCGTCGCCAGTCTTCCGGGGTCCGCAACGGCATGCCGCTATGGCCCCATTCGCGATAGGCTTGCGCGAATGCGCGAGCCTTCAGGGGCTGCGAGTCATCTAATACTGCGTCGAAGTTCGGCGGCAAGGGGATTGTTCGAGGGTCATACTGATTGTCCCGTGGCCCAAAGTAGGGCATGTGCGGCTCAAGGAAGTTTACATACAGAGCGAAAGGGTCATTTCTATTTGCACGGATGAAACGAGATGCTTCGCGAGCGAGAAATGCCGGTTTGCCGTGTTCTTCCGGGAGTCGTGCGGCCTCCTCTCGACTGAATGTTTTACCATTCCGTGGAGCAAGGCCGCATTCTATCAGGTAATGATGGTAGCCGGAACGAATACTCCGGTCTTTACCTTTGCCGTTGTATTGGTTATAGCCGTCCTCGATTCCGATCCATTCACCAAAACCGTGTTGGGCGTAGAGTTCATCGCCCAGATGCCATTTGCCGAAGTGAGCGGTCACGTAGTCTCCGCCGGCGAGCATTTCCGGCAGGCACAGTGTCTCCGGTCGAAGCGGCACATTGTTCGCTGTGCAGCCATTTGTGTGCGGGTAGAGACCCGTCAGCAGTGTCGAGCGCGACGGTGTGCAAACCGGCTGCGTGACATAGGCCTGGTCGAATACCACTGACCGTTCGGCAAGCCGATTGAGATTCGGCATGGAGATCTCGGAGTTGCCATAGGCCTCAAGCGTGTTGAATGCCTGTTCGTCTGTGTAGATGAAAAGAAGATTCGGATTGTTCATTTCTTTCGGGCCCAACTACTGATTAAAATGCAATAACATAGCAATCAATATACGCTATACGGCAAATTTGCAAGCAATTTTCGCATCATTACAGCAAAAAAGCCGATTTATTGCCACAATTGACGCGAAATGCTGCTCCCCAGAAACGGAGAGCCACCCTTAAGACAGATGGTAGCATGAGGAGGAAGGGTGGAAGCCGTGACAGAGAAAGGGGAGAGAGGGGCGGAGTCAGTGCAGCGCTGGACGGCCAAGAGGCGCTCCGCGCTGGTGCTGAGCATCCTGCGGGGTGAGACTAGCGCTCAGGAGGCGGCGCGCAAGCACGGGCTGACTGTCGCCGAGATCGAGGGGTCGCAGGAGCGCTATCTGTTGGCAGCCGAGAACGCCCTACGGAGCCGGCCGCGAGATGAGGAGGCGCTCAAGGACGAGCAGATAAAGAAGCTGAAACAGGTTCTTCAGTCCAAGGTCCATCCGTTTCTCCTTCCGTTATGCCGTGGTCCCACGACGCCCATATCGCTCCTCTCCGTCGTTTTGCGGCAAGCTGCGGACTTTAGCGCCAAATGCGTAGCGTAATGCGTCATTGGGATGTGACCTTACCTGTACGGATCCGCAGCATCTCGGAGTCCGTCACCAAAAAAGTTAAACATCATTACGGTGACAATCACAAAGATGCACGGCATGAGCACCCACGATTGCTGTGAAATGGCTTGCAGACTTTGTGAATCCCGCAAGAGAGTTCCCCAACTGACCGCGGGGGCTTGCATACCTAATCCTAAGAAACTTAGGGCCGTCTCTCCGAGAATCATTCCCGGTATCTCCAAAGTAAGTGAAACCAGAATATAGCTGAGAAACGAAGGTATTAAGTGCCGGAATATTATTGCTAGTTGGGGTGATCCCGATACCTTTGCCGCCGTCACGAAATCTTCATTGCGAAGCGAGAGAAACTTGCCTCGCACGACGCGCGCAAGCCTGACCCAGCCAAGTAGCGATAGGATGATCGTTATTGCAAAATAAGTCGCTACAACTGACCAATCCGCGGGCACTGCGGCAGCCAATGCCATCCAAAGTGGTATAGCCGGCAAGGAGGCTAGTAGATCAACCGTGCGCATGACTATGGTATCCACCGTGCCGCCAAAATATCCTGCAATACCGCCCAATAGTATTCCAAAAAAAGTGCTGAGAAAGACCCCGATCAGTCCGACCGAAAGAGAAATGCGAGATGCGTATACAATCCGCGTAAAAAGATCTCTGCCCAAGCGGTCCGTGCCGAACAGAAACAACGGCGCGCCCTCTTCTGAAGCAAATAGATGCACATCGGTCTCAAATAATCCCCAAAATTTGTATGTGCTGCCTCTAGAAAATAGGGAAACCGGATACTTCCGATCCTCATTCGGAACATAGATATATCTCAGCGTCTTAGGATCTCTCTCTCGTTCCAGCCCTACAACGTAGGGAGAAAGCCTAAAGCCATTGTCCGTATTAAATAAACGGATAGCATTTGGAGGGCAGCTCGTATACTCTGGGAACCGTTCATTAGGTGTGAACGGACTCATCATCTCGCAGAATATTGCCACGAAATATACGCATGCCAAAACGACGGCTGAGAAAATGGCCAGCTTATGCTTCTTCAGCTTGAGCCACATCAGCCGCCATTGCGAGGCTACGTAGTAGCTATCTACCTTTTGCTCCTTCCTATTCTTCATCCCTCTATTCCTCCGAATTCGATCCGTGGATCAACCAATGCCAGGATGATGTCGGAAAGAAGGTTTCCTGTGAGTATCAAAAAACTGAGTATCATCACGATACTTCCAGCAAGGTACATATCTTGGGATAATAAGGCGGCTAAGAGAAGCGGTCCCGTTGTTGGCAGGTTCAGGACGACCGAAGTAATTGTAGCCCCGGAAATCGTCGCGGGGAGCAACCAACCTAATCCGCTTATAACGGGATTCAGAGCGATGCGAACAGGATATTTGAAGAGAAGCTTCGTTTCAGCAAGCCCCTTCGCTCGGGCAGTGATAACGTACTGTTTTCGAAGCTCGTCTAACAAGCTTCCTCTGAGAACGCGGATGAGCCCGGCCATGCCGGCCGTACCGATAACAACGACGGCAACCCAGATGTGCTGGAATAGATCCCCTAGCTTCGCCAAGCTCCAAGGGGCATCAACATATTCAGGAGAGAAAAGCCCGGTAATAGCAATGCCGAAATGATTAAACGAGATCCACAAGAGAACCAGGGCAAGAAGGAAATTCGGCATTGCCAAACCGATAAATCCGACAGATGTAAAAAAATAGTCAAAGGGTGAATACTGTCGCACGGCTGACAATATTCCTATTGGGATTGCAACAATGTAGGTGAAAACAATAGTGGTAATGGATAACAGCATGGTCATTGCTATTCGGTCGCCTATTAGGTCGGACACCGCCTGTTGATACGCAAACGACCAGCCGAAGTTGCCTCTAAATAAGATATTTGTAATCCACTTGAAATAGCGAACGTACATCGGCTGATCTAAGCCATAAAACTCCTTCAGGTTTTCGACTTGTGCGAGTGACAGAATATCACCCTGTTCCTCAAGGCTCTTGATATGAATAGTCAGTATATCGCCGGGAGGGAGCTCAATTACAACATAACTTATTATAGATACAAAAATGAGAAGCGGAATAAACTGTAAAGTGCGACGAATAATGTAGGACAACAGCACTTCATTGCTCCTGATTGGCGATGGGCGATATGTAGGGCTCTATAAACAAGTAGGGCACCGCAAGTAATCGGTGCCCTACCCTCGAAACACGATCTTATCGGAAATACTGCTAGTCTCTAAAGAATAGTTGCTCTCCAGAATAAGTAAGCCACTGCGAAACACCCTCGGTAAAGATATTGCCCAACTTACTGTTTATAATAACAGGCTGCGGCGGATTATGCAGAATGTGAATAAGGGGAATGTAGTCGTAAAACTTGCTCCTAAACTCCTGATATACGTTTTCATCCCACGCAAGCCCGGGACCCATTTTAAGTCCCAGATCTAGCAGTTCCAGCCACCAGTCGTGCGGCCTTGTTCCTTCCACTCCGCCTGTATCGACCCAGCTTCGATAACTGGAAAATCGCCCGTGCAAGAATCGTTTCGCATGACCGAATGCATAGAGCGTTACATTTTCATCACTGTCTACAGTTATCTTCGGTTGATTGGCCTCGAGCCGCTGATCGTATAGACTCAGATCAATCACTTTGAAGCTTGCGTGCAAACCCACGGCTCTTAAATGATCGACAACGAGCTCTGTGACCGGTACTCTATCTGGATACCGGGCATGAATCTCGAACGGTACATCGAATCGATTGCCGTCTGGTCCGAGCCGCCATCCATCGGAATCTCGCTCGTCTAGACCCGCTTCGTCAAGAAGCGCATCGGCCTGGTTAGGATCATACTCACCGGGTATCCATTGAGGAAGCTCACCGAATCCATAGTACACGCTTTGCCTGATATCTTCGGAATCGATTGCATAGGTAACCGCCCTTCTGAAACGCACGTCGTCGGTCACCTCATTCCATACGGGATCCTCATGAGCAAAGTTCATATAAATACTTATGCGATTGAAGGGCAGTGCCATGGGCGCCACTTGATATCCCGCTCTGTCTGCATGCTCCAAATATAACGGGAGGGAGTTGATTGCAGGCAACATATCGTCCAGATCTACCTCTCCCGCTATGATTTTTAAATTTGCAGCTTCCGCGTCCTCAACTTTTGTGCTAACAATTCGGTCGATATACGGAAGCTGATTCCCTGCGGTATCTACTTTCCAATAGTAGGGATTCCTCTCCTTCACAATCGTTGTTGGAGTCGCTTCCGTCAGAATCCACGGGTGGATCACGGGACTTCCTATCACTGAGGGTATATCCCAGTTTTCGCGATGAGTACGCGCATGAAACATCTTGACCCAGTCTTCTCTGTTTGCCAGTCCAACCGCCTTGATCTGATTCATCAGCTCCTGCTCTGAGATGTGGTTTGGATGAAACTGCGTAAGGTAGTGCGCGGGAAGCAAGGGGAACTTTCTAACAGAACTCCACGGCTTGTTATTTAGATCAAGGAACTGAGGTGTTGGCTCAGAGAAGATGATCCTATAAGTGTATTGATCATCAACCTCAATTGTTAACGGCTCGCCGAGGGGCGTTGTGCCCGATCTAAGATCCATCCAAACATTGGGGATCACATCTTTATTGAGATAGAAATCCTCATAATAAAACTGCACGTCTTCGGTTGTCACGGGAACGCCGTCAGACCACTTCATGCCTTCTCTAATACGAAAAGTAAAAACCGTATCGTCCGCATTGACCGAAAAATCTTCCATTAAGTGCGGCGTAAGAGGGTCTGCCAAGTTGTAACCAGGACGATTTAACAATGTCTCTTTAGCCATGGCAGATACTACAAAGGTCCCTCTTGGTTGAAGATGTATAGTTCTCAGGGTTCCGCCATATGTTCCGATTTCATAATCGAGTGACCCGTCAGGTGCCATGTTTCTTTCTTTGGTAAGAACTAAGGGGTTTATAGGCAACCGTTCATCCACAGGCGGAAGCTCACCCCTTGCCACTCGCTCCGCAAGCATCGGTGCCTCATTGTACTTCCCTGCTGGCACTGCTGCTGTTGCTGTTTGCTCTTCCGATGCGTCCTGACTTCCGGCGGCATAAGTTAGCACACTCATGCACAACAGAAGGACAACGAAACCCAAAGTTATTTTTTTCATATGAACTCTCCTTGCTTAAGAATACTGGCACATCTACGGCGCCAGCGAGCGGTTCGCGCGGCAGGGCTACCTGATATGCGTGCCCAATTATTGATCATCATTTCATTTTATCAAGATAAAATCCTCCTGAATAATGACGGCCTCGATTCCCTCTTGGAACCGTGGCTGCGGTGCTAGCTGATAGGATCCACGGCCTCGAACACGCTCACGTATAGTTCCTCATCACCTCCTCCGATGCACGGATCTACCGCGCGACGGCGTGACCACCTGCCCTACCCGATGCAACACTTCTCGTTCCTCGGCTCCGCAGTAATCCACAGTCCCTCTTATGGAGATTGTGGAGTACGGGATTGTATCCCCCCCGAGTGATAGGAACAGTAATCGAGAACCCGAACGAGTGTAAAGCACTGCGAGCCGCGTCGGGGTCGTGACTGATCAGTACGAGGGCGAGGGGTTGGCGGTGGTCGCGGTCGCGACGGCCGTCGCAGGCGGGTGTGGCAAGAATGGCGCGGCTTAGGGAGGCCAGCTCGAGCAGCGTCATGCCACGCTCGATGAGCGTAGTCCTTTTGCGCTGTCGCTGTTGTAGTGTATGGCCCATTGTCCACCCCCTTTAGGGAGAGCATCGCTGGCGCAGCTGTCCAGACCACACCAGATGATTGAGGATACATACATGCATTAACTGGCGCAAGGCCGACTTGACCACTTTTCGGTGCCCCTACGGTACGGCTCGGGCGCGTCGCGTAGCACTGGAGCCCGCCGTCCGGCTGTTGATTTGCGAATGCGAAGGCCTGCGCTCGCAACGCGGCACAGGTGATTCGCGCCAGGCGGCACACGCGCGGCGCTACGAGAGCGTCGCACATGCGCTCGTGCTGCAGTGCTGAGTAGCTTCGACTGCACCGTCACGGTCCTTGGCTACCTGAACGCGCTGGCCCCAGAGCGCAGCGTGTGCAGCGGCCACGGCATCGATCGAGTCGTCCTTACCGTGGCGGCGCCGGGACTCCAGATCAGGACCCGTGACCTCAAGCACCGGGATACCTGCCAGGGCCAGATGGCGGGTGATGCCCGCACCGTAGCTGCCGGTGGATTCGACACCGACCCGGCAGACGTTGCCCTTCGAGCGCAGCCACACGAGCATCGCGCGATAGCCGGAGCGGGTCGTCGAGAATGCCTCGGTGCCGAGTACGTGCCCCGTATGGTCCACGACCGCGGCCCAATGCAGGTCTTGATGAGTGTCGATACCGGCAACGACAGCACCGGTTTCCAAGGACATGATTGGCATATCGGCTCCTTCGGTAGAATAGGAGTCGGTACCGATCTCGCCCGAACTCGGACACGACAGTGACGGGACGCTTTGGGCACGCTCTCATCAGGTCACGAGGGCGGTTGAGGTCGGAACCTCGACCGGCAGCTCCCAATGGCCGACAGGTCCAGGGAATGACACAAGGTCGATCTGAGTGAGAGGCAGGCCGCCGGAGCGGCCGGCCCTCACCTTCCGACCGGCTCGATCCGTGTTCGGGACAGGCCATCAGAGAGCAACCGGCTACTAATATGATTCTCACTGTCGGTGTTGAAGATCTCAGCACCGCCGAAGTGCTCCAGCGCGTCGGTCAACGCCTCCAGGCAGAACTTGGTGTCCATCGTGTTGCTCAGCCGCCACGCCAGCACCCGCCGGCTTGCCCAGTCCATGATCACCACCAGGTACAGGAACCCACCCCGCACCGGGATGTAGGTGATGTCGGAACACCACGCGTGATTCGGTCGCTCAATCGTAAGCCCTCTCAGCAAATACGGGTACACTCGGTGGCCCGGGTTCGCGACCGTGGTGCGCGGCTTGCGGTAGAACGCCAGGGTCTGCGCGCTGTGGGCCGCCGGTCGGTAGTACAGCGTGGAGCGGCTCAATTCCAGCAGCCGGCACTGTCGGCTCACGCTCAGGCTCGGGTAATCGCGGGTGACCATCATGCGTCGCTGTGGTCCGGTCAACTCCCGAGCCCGCGTGACAAAAAATCGCGCTCCACGGTCAACTCGCCGATCTTCGCGTGCAGGTCGTGGACGACCGCCTCATGGTCGCCCTGGCGGTGGTTGGTGCCGCGGGCGAACACCTCCTTCAGGCCATCCTGAGCTTGCCGCTTCCAGCCGGATACCCGGCTCGGATGCACTTGGTGCTTGGCCGCGATCTCCTGGATCGTGCGGTCCCCGCGCAGTGCCTCCATCGCCACTCGCGCCTTGAACTCCGCTGTGAATCGACGCCTCTTCGTCGCCATCTCGTTGGCCCTCCTCCTGGCCAGGATTCTACCTTAAGCACCTGTCCAGTTTTTAGGGACCACCTCAGTGGCAGAGGGGAACTCGATCAGTTACCATGCCGGAAGTTTCTTCTTGGAGGTGCTGCCACGTGCAGGTCGCCTCTTGCTTGTCCTCGCTCCAGAGTTCAATGAGATTGAAGACCTGAACGGTATCGCCCAGGATGCAACGCAGTGGAAGTATTTTGTCGGATCGAAGTATGATGGTGGGGTGGCGATAAGCGTAAGGGATGCCGAGGACGTGACGCGGAGCATGCCGCTCATCAGACAAGCGCTCGAGATTGTGGGTAGGTGAGTCGGCCGCTGCGCGTCGTCGACACGCGGTTGAAGCATGCCGATAGTCGTGTGACATGACGCAGATACGGGATCGGATCACGCGCGCGGGGGGCGGCCTGCTGCACACGTGTGAAGCATGCCGATAGTCGTGTGACATGACGCAGATACGGGATCGGATCACGCGTGCGGGGGGCGGCCTGCTGCACACGTGCGGGCCTTGGCAGGCAAGCGCCTTCGCGGAGCAGCAGGTGGAGCTCCTTTCGATTGTGCCGTGGGGACCGGATGGCCTTCGGGTAAGGGTAACCGTGGGGCCGCGCATCCTGGACACCGCCTGGGCGCTGACCGAGCCGGTCGCCGGCGGGGGTGTGGCCGAGGTGACGGTCGGTGACACCGAGGCGACCGTTCGCAACGGGAGAATCTCGGCTCGGCTGAGCGGCGTGGCGCGCGGCCGGGCGACCGCCCGCCTGGAGTTCTTTCGCCATCCCGGTGGTGACGACAGCTCCGAAGCCGAACCGGTGCCGATCCTGGCCGAGCACGACTACGTGGTGGGCTGCCACGATCCCGGCGCACGCATCTTCCAGCCGCGCACCGGCGCCGGCGAGGAGGGGCTGTACAATACCGAGCATCACTTCGCCGCGCGGCCGGGGGAGCGGCTGTACGGCATGGGCCTCAACGCCACCGGCAGCCTCGACCTGAAGGGGTGCGTAATCGACCTGTACCAGCGCCACTGCAAGCACGTGGTGCCGTTCCTGGTGTCCAGCGAAGGCTACGGCCTGCTGTGGAACAACCCGTCGCTCGGGCGGGTGGAGTTCGGCAACAACATGACCCGCTGGGTGTCGCGCGGCTGCCGCCAGCTCGACTACTACGTCAACGCCGGCGACAACTGTGCCGACATCATGGGCAACTACGCCGGCGTCACCGGGCACGCGCCGATGCTGCCGGAGTGGGCGGCCGGCTTCTGGATGTGCAAGCTGCGCTATCGGACCCAGAAGGAGTTTCTGGCCGCGGCGCGCGAGTTCCGGCGGCTCGGCCTGCCGCTGTCGGTGTTGGTAATCGACTACCGGCATTGGCGCCATTGGGGCGACTGGCAGCTCGACCCGGAGTTCTGGCCCGACCCGCCCGCCATGGTGCGCGAGATCGACGACATGGGCGCCCGCATCATGATCTCTCCCTGGGTGATGGTGGAGGAGAGCAGCGACAACTTTGCCGAGCTCCACCGCCGGGGCCTGTACGTGAAGGGGCCCGGCGGCGCGGAGGCGTGGTGGCCGGCCGACCCGCCGGCGGCGAAGCCGGGCCATCCCGCCGACCGGCCGCGCGGGCGCTCGCTGCAGTACGATCCCACCCACCCGGAGGCCGCGCAATTCCTGTGGCAACGCTGGAAGCGCAACTACGTGGACCTCGGAATCAAGACGTTCTGGCTCGACCCGTGCGACGACCTCAGCCACATCGCGGACTACGACAAGGTGCACTACCACGCCGGCCCGGGCGTGGAGGCCAACTGCTTCTACCCGGTGGCGCACCAGAAGACCGTTCACGACGGTCTGCACGCGGCCGGCGAACCGGAAGTGGTGACCATCTGCCGCAGCTCCTGGGCCGGCTCGCAGCGCTACGGCGCCTCGCCGGCGGCGCACGACATCGCCTCCTCGTTCGCCCATCTGCGCGAGTACCTGATGGCGGGGCTGAACCTGGCGATGGCCGGGATTCCCTGGGGCGCCGCCGAGATCGGCGGCTTCGTCACGCCGGCGGAGCAGGACGACGAGTTCCGCGAGCTGGTGGTGCGCTGGTATCAGTACGGGGTGTTCACGCCGATCTTTCGCACCCACGGCCACCGTGCCAACAACGAGCCGTGGAACATCGGCGGCGACGGCGGCGATGGCGGCGACACCTACCGCCACATCCGCGCCGCCATCATGCTGCGCGAGCGGCTGCGCCCCTACGTGCTCGCCCAGATGAAGGTGGCGTCCGAGCGCGGCATCCCGCCGATGCGCCCGCTGTTCTTCGACTTCCCGGACGACCAACAAGCCGCCGCGGTGGAGGACCAGTTCCTGTTCGGCCCCGACCTGCTGGTGGCGCCAATCACCGAGTACCGCGGCCGCGAGCGCCGCGTCTACCTGCCGGCGGGCACCGACTGGACCGACGCCTGGAACGGCGACCGCGTGCACGCCGGCGGCGAGACCATCGACGCGGACGCCCCGCTCGAGCGCATCCCGGTTTTCATCCGCGGCCAGAACCGCGCACTGGCGGAACTGTTCCCGGGCCTCTACGACTTGTAGCGAGACGCGGCCGTCGTGCATGCCGGCGGACTCTTTTCTGCCGGCCTTGCACCTATCGGTACGCGTCCTTGCGGTGCTCGATCGTTACCATCGATACCATCCGGTGGTCCTCCTCGACGGTGTAGAAGATGCGGTACTTCCCGATCCGGTATCGCCAGACGCTAGTGTAGCGTATCGTAAGTCATTGACCAGTAGATCGGGAATGTGCTACGGTTCGCCCGTACCAGGGAGGATCGAAGTGGCGAACCATCACACCCGGCAGATTCCAGAACCGTCTGATGAGCAACTGCAGGAATTGCAGCGCTGGGTAAGACGAACGACGACATCGCAGGCGCTGGCCTTGCGAGCGCGGATCATCCTGGAGACCACGGCCGGGAAGA